>Ga0208688_1000017_pt1 | contig 215358 bp, 196 predicted proteins | sample June2015DPH_6_15_FD_184696 | JGI IMG/M metagenome (GOLD analysis project Ga0208688, IMG submission 184696) | Peatland microbial communities from SPRUCE experiment site at the Marcell Experimental Forest, Minnesota, USA - June2015DPH_6_150... | ecosystem: Environmental > Terrestrial > Soil >... | reverse complement strand
GCTGAGGCGTTGAAGTAGCCCATAGCAGTTACGTTGCGACCAGTCGATGGATGATCCGGTTTGTACGGGTCAATTGCTGTGCCAACAGCCCAAACCTTCCCTGGGAAGTTAATGGGTTGCTGGTAGAGGGTTTGGTTGAAGGTACCATACCGGACGGTTCCGGTTATGATGCCTGGGTCAATATCACCTTTGACCAGCAATACTGGATAATTCTCAACTGGAACAGTAGCATTGGTTGCACCAGAAGTTGGAATGTAGAGTGGATTGTTTGGTAACGGGCCAGTCCAGCACGCAGCTGTAAGGTCGTTCGGGTCACATTGGAACCCGTTCGTCGCATATGTGCGAGCCATTCCTGGCCAGTTATTGTTGAAGTATTGGTCCAACAAGAAGGCTTTGAAGAAGTATTTTCCTGCAGTTGTTGGCGCCACTACGTTGTTGATTTTGAGGTAGTACCATTCCTGGTAGTTGTGTTGTGGCCAGAAGTGAATGTCACCCGTAACAGTGACTTGCCACCAACCGGGGCCGAATGCGTCCCAGTTGCTTACCTGCGAAACAACCACGTCGTTGGCCGTCGCACCAATGGTGGACTGCACGAGACCTGGGTTGCTCGCGGCTGCGCTCAAGTCAAATTCGGGTGGAATGTAGATTGTTATGCCAGTGTAGTTTGCACAGTAGCTGAATCCAGTACTACAGTATCCAAGCATACCAGCCCATGGAGCTGCCGCACCAGCGGCATTGATGTAGCTGAAAGCCGCCGGATCGCTGAAGTTGATCGCGAAGACCAACGGTCCAGTGTTCGGGTGGTCGGCAGTTGAGGTCAATATTGCACCGAAGGGTGCGTAGGTATTGCCATCAAGCTGATAGACACTAGCCTGCTGACCGGGTGGATTACCGCCTGGGTTAGGCGATTGATAACCCGGAGGAAACAGGCCTACAGGCCCGCCTGAGTATGGTCCACTGAACGCCCCGGCACCTGCGCCTGGCGAAACGTACATGAGTGGCCCTGCTACGTGCGGGTCATAGTCGTTCGCGTGGAATCTGTAGTTCGGCGTCAAATCGCCCAACGTGAAGTGGGCACTTGCAGGAGCTATGATCGCTACGGAACTCAAAACAAATATAGCGATTGTAAGCGCTGCAACTAATTTCTTATGCAATTTTTAATTTCTCCCTAATTCAGTTATTATACGTGCCCCTTTCGAGGCGCGCATACGAATCCCCCAAGCCCAAGAATGCCATTTAAGCGGATAACTCGGAAGCGGATATATCAAAAATCAAGCCAAATACTCGAAAAAACACTCTTTCGCGGTGCAATTCGAAATCAACGTTCTGAGATGTCTCTTATGGATAGAACGGGCGCATTCTGGGTGGATCAGGTCATGATTCTCGGCCTATGAAAACTCCAATCAAAAGTTCACTGCTCGGAAGCACGTTGAACAATCCAAGCTGGTTTGTCAGTTCGATCTCTTTCGGCGTCTAAGCAGCGCCAGGGCCATGAAGCCGATGAGAATCCCGGCCAGTACGGATTCTATTGGGAACCCGGGAATTGCGAGGGATGGGAACGCTTGCTGGTATGAAGCAGTGTAGTCCACGGGGCCGTTCACGGTGAAAGGTGGAGTAACCAAGCCGCCTGTTGCGTTGTTCCAGCCGTTGAATTTGACCTGCATGAATCCATCTCCCAATGTCTCGTTTATCGATGGGTTGATTTCTACGCCGCGGTTGACCCATGCTTGGTAACTGTTGCTCATGGAGATGTCATGGTAGGTATCGTTGATGAGTAGTTTCGCCATTGTTGCGTTTGAAACTCCGCCAACTCTGAGCGTGACTCTGTATTGTGTCGTCCACTGAGCGTCCAGAGTTTTGGGCGAATCTGCGGTAAGAGTTGTCGTCGCATCAGTTCCGGTGTAGTCGCCTTCCCAACCATCGAAAACTATTCGCGTGTTGTTGCCGAAGTCCACCATCGAACTCACTGAAATCGGTACTTGACTGCCAGCATCATACCAGCCTGAGCCCGTCGGATTTCCATAGGACGATTGCACTTGGACGAGGTACTGTGTCTTCCAATTCGCTTGCAGAATTGTCGGGGCGTTGACTACGATTGTTTTAGTGGTGGTCTGATTGTCAGTACCGCCACTCCAGCCTGCGAACACTTGGCGCACGTTGTTCTGTTGGACCAATGCCGATCGTAGGGATATGGTTGCAGGCGTTCCGGCATCGTACCAACCGCTACCAGACACGGAACCAACGGGCGAAATTATGCTGACGTAGTATTGTTGCTTCCAGTTTGCGGTCAAGGTTTCAGGTTTCGTCATATTCAACGTAATTGAAGTGGATGAGGCGCTTATGTCTCCAGACCAACCATTGAACATTAGCCTGGAGGCCTGTTCGGTCACGTTGCTAGGTGAACTCGCAGCCACGGTAACCGCGCTGTTAGCATTGTTCCAACCCCCTGGCGATGTGGTTCCGCCGTTCCTGTTTATTGACAGCAGATATTGTGCTTGGTACTTGGCGCCCAATTGCGTGTTAGCGGTTATGTTCACTTGTCTCGGGTTCTGCTGGTTGCCATCCGACCAATTCGCGAATGCTTGCCGGGTCTCGTTTGAAGTGTATAGTGCGGGTTCCACTTCGACTGTGACCGGCCCCACTGCGACGGTCGCTACTACTTGAGATGAGTTGTTGGGCATGTACTTCACACCATTGATCTGAACCCAGGCGCTCGCGTTGCTGGCTCCAACATCTAATGGAACCGTGATGATCGCTGTGGGACCCACGTTCAGCGTGTATGTGGCCACATTATTCGCTTTGTTCAACTCAGTCAACGCATTGTCTGGATCAATAACGACTTTGACCAGATGACCTCCAGTCGTAGCATTCCACGTCAAGGAGATTTCCGTGCTTCCACCCGCTTGAAGAGTCAATATCTGATTCGCAAGGGTCTGATTATCCAAGAAGACCTGAACGGAAACGTTCGTTCCTGCTGCTGTACCTTGGTTGACAATATCGACGAGGATTGTCACGGTGGTGTTCGGGTCCACGTTTGTTGGTTGAGTGTAGATCTTCGACACAGCGAAGTCAGGCAGCGATTCGGCGCCGACATTGAGAGTGTACGTGGCGACATTATTCGCCCTGCTCAACTCATTCAATGAATTATAGGGATCTATGATGACTTTGAGAATGTGACTGCCCGCGAGAGCGTTCCAGGCTAGCGAAATCTCAGTTGCCCCGCCTGGCTGAAGGCTTACAATTTTGTTTGCGAAAGGTTGATTGTCGATGAAGACCTGGACTGGAACATTGGTCGCGGCCGCTGATCCTTGGTTGTTGATGTCCACAAGGATGGTTACAGTAGTGTTCGGGGTGAGTGTTGTTGGTTGAGTGTAAATCTTCGAGACGGCGAGGTCTGGCAATGGTCCTAGGCGGTTTACTGTGATCTGGAAAGAGTTGCCCACTTCGCCATTTACCGCGACAGCTATGTCGTTCTTCGTGTCCGTGAAAACCTGCCCAACACTCCAAGTCGCATTTTGCAGCCCAGGAACACTGGGATGAGCGTTCATGATTGTGACTTTGGTTGAACCTTGGTTGGTTCTAGTAGTTCCGCCGCTGGCTACGTAGAGAATTAGGACCCCTGTTGAAGGAAGCGCCTGGTCGAACCCGATACGCTCTCTAACTTCGACTAGGTAGTATGTTGTGGTCGTAATCGGAATTTCTACCGCATGAAGAGTGGTCGTTTGAAGTTCGGCCGCGTCAACCGTATAGCTTGCGAGAGCGCCATCTTGTGCGACCGTCAAGCGGGTTCCATTCAACCATCCAAGTTTCATTCGGCTCCAAGCCTCCATCCATGCTGGGCTGGATCCGGGTGGGTTGCCGTTCCATAGGCCCTTGTCCATGAGTGCCCATTGGCCGAGAACCGTTTGGCTGTTGAATATGTTATAGAGGTCTGGAAGGCCGAGTAGGTGGCCGAATTCGTGCGTGTACACACCATTGGGAATTGCGCCCTGGTCCTCCAATTCTGGAACGAGGTCGAAGGAGCTGATCGACTTCCCTTTTGTCTGCAGCCAGACTCCGGCGAGGTATGCGACTGACCAGACAGTGTCCTTGTTGTGACTGGATTCTTCTCCGATCCCTGAGTGTAAGAAGACGAAGTAGTCATAGTTGTTGACGTTCACGTTTGGGTCTCGGTTCATGACGTTGACTGCATCTCTTGCTAACCACCACGAGGTCAACTGGCCACTGCAGTCGGAATCATCGACTGAAGTGCAATCCCTGCCATAGTACGCCATCGGATGGGGCAAGCGGTACCAACCAACGACATCGCCCTGCACTGACACCGTTCCATACGAAACAGCCGCATAGTACGCGGACAATGTGCCAAAGTAGGCTTGTTTGATCTGGTCGATACTCTTGGTGTGGTTGACGTCGGAGAATTCCACGGCAATTACGAGCACCTTGACGATCCCTGATATTGGCGAGAGTGGCGTGGAGCCTGGCGAGGGCAGTGGGGTTGCGGGCAGTGGCATCGTAAGAGAGTCCGCGTAATACACTGTGGGACCAGGGCTGGCCCGCATCGTTAAGGGCGCGAGGATTGCGGGGCCTAGGGTTAGGATAGTCAGCAGAAGGAGAGGCAGTACGCTGTTTTTCGATGGAAAGCTTCGCATCTGATTTCTCGCCACAAAGGATCCAAGTTGCGTGAGTCTGAAGACAAGGCGAGATTCGACGAGTTTTCATAAAGTGTTTAGACGCACGTCGAAGTGCACGAGTACGAGGACCCAAACTTGACGATTAACACTAATCCCGCAACGTTAGTCTCATCTATCGTCAGCGACAGAACTCTGACATTGTGTAGAGACACTCGTCTCTCTAAGTGGCAACGTATTTTGCTAGGAGAACACTAAATGCAAGCGGAAATAGCAACGCATTGCTAATTATCAGCGTCAAAGCCGTGACGTGTAGCAGCAACCCTGATGAAGCGACCGAGGAACCCTTCGTCACCATTATCGCCAAGGTCGAAACCCAGACAAGGAACAGAGGGATTAGACTGACACTACGTGGGCCTCGTTTGCTTCTAGCAGCTTTGACCGCGAGCACAACCGCTGAAAACGGGAAAACAAAAACGAAACCTACGATTAAACTTCCTATCAGGTAGCCCAATGTCGGAGACGCACTTGGCAGAAGCAGGACTCCTACTGCTGCACCAATGGTCATAAAGGAGCCCGCAAACGCGAAAGCCGTTGAAGCAAAAGGAATGCTCTTTGCGAGCGCGGGTATGTTGAATGAATCTTCGACGGATGGTAGAGCTGAGTCTTTGATTTGAACGGACACTATTCTGGAAGTTGGCGCGTGATTTACGTCGCCTTGGAAGTAGGCTCTAACGGAATAATTACCAGAGGTACCCGGGGTCCACGTGTACGCAAATCGTCCATCCGTACCTACGCTAACATCAGCTAGGGGCTGCCAGTTCACATTATCAGAACCATACGATAGGCTTATTGTCGAAGGTTGTGCTGCCGAGGTGAGTGACCCACTTATTGTCAGTGGGTAACCTGGAACTCCTATTGTCGGGTTCACTTTCAGATCAATGCTCGACGCGGCTTTGGGAACATCGGAATAGACGACCGAGATTGTAAGAGGTTTGCTTACGTCGATGTTCAGTCCAGGGGCGTTTCCGTCAAGACGTAATTCGGTGAAATTGTAATTTACACTGTTTCCTAGAATTTGGGTTGTTACGACTTGTATGCCTAGCTGCGAATTTGCGTCAGTCCATAATTTCGTTGGTTGAGAGGATTGTATCACTTGTTCTTGGTCGTTCACAACGACTTGAGCAGAGGCGTTTGGTGGAACGCCGACGAGCTGAATTTGCATTTCATATTGGGTCTTCCAGTTCGCAGTTATGTGTTTAGGTGCATTCATGGTGAGCGTGCCTTGAGTTGAAGTGGAAGAGAAGTCTCCGCTCCACGAAAGGAGCACACGTCTGGTTCCATTATCGGATGTGATCATGTCAGTCGCGGAGAAGTTAGCCACTGAACCTTTGCCATACCACCCTCCACCTTGCACCCCACCGTATTCACTGTCTATGCCTAGCAGGTACTGTGTGGCGAAGTTGGCAGTCAAGTCGAGGGGGCCGTTCAATTGCACCGTGAGAGGATTAACGGCTTCGTGGTTGCTCCAAGACGAGAAGTGAAGCCTAGTGTCAGGTGTCGGCGTGATTTCATCCGAAACGGCTACGGTGGTCGGGCCTTGAGGCAAAAGGGCCGACATTAAACCCCTAGCGTCCGCCAAGAATGGAAAACCATCGACGTTAACCACCGAGTTGGCACTTGGCAATCGAACCGTCATCTTGTCAGTGAAGGGCGTAGTAGTCCAGTTGGCATCGAAAGTTGCCCCGTCCAAGCGCATGTAATCGTTCAATCGTAAGCGGTGTTCGATTATGATGTGGTGAGAATCACCGTTCTGGAAGTAGAGGATGGAGAAATAGTAGTTGCCGAAATCATCAGTCAGCAATGACCAAAGCTCATTGTAGGCATTTGCGCCTTGAAACAATTGGTCCAATAACGGGTACAGCTTCAACCTTGTAGTATCATTAACCACTGTTCCGGAGTTGCCGTTCAAGTAGATTTCCGGGCCAATCGCCGAAAGAACATTGGCACTTTGAGGCCGGGGATCGATTGACAACTTTGGCATAGGGACCGAGGAAGTAGGCACCATCCTAGAGAATACGTATTGAATGCCGTCGAACGTCAAGGTACTCAACACTGCGCCCTGGTACTGGAAGGTGCGCAGAATGAACGGCGACGATGAATTGGTCAGGTACAGGTAACCGATGTAGAAGTTCGTGTTCGTCACGTTGACCAGGAATATGACGTACACCGTGCCGAGGGACCATTGAGTTGTAACATACCGCCACGGAATGAAGTTAATCGTTGGCCCGCTACCCTTCAAGTAGCCACCCTTCGGTGAGATCTCCAAGGTGTATAGCCCACTTGTTCCCTGGGCATAGAAGTCCGGGACTTTGTTTGACTCTGAAGATGTAGAGGCAGCCACGGAGTTGTTAGGCCGTGGCTGACCAGCAACAGCCCCTGCAATGAGCGGTGTGAGCAGTATGGTGGCGAATAGAAGAAGAGCCAGCATTCTTGCGGTTTCTTTCATCAAAGTCCCGACTCGTTTCATAACCGCCTGCTTCAACTTCGAGTGATTTACCTTCCCCACTGCGACCATTAAATCCCGTAAGATGGGCCGGCGGCACGTTTGCGCTATTCATGTGCGGTTAACTGTCCTCCGAGAGAGGCTAACTCGCTAAGGGCACGTCTGCGAAACGCGTTTCGTTAACCATGTGAATTGTAGCTACACAATCAGGTAGAATGAATAGAGACATGAGAAAATGTGGAGAACACACAACAACCTTTAATGCCCATTCGCCACTCAGAACTAACGATAACCCATGAGGCTGCTACCCTACATGATCGCAATCGCCATTGTCGTCGCCCTACTATTTGTGGGGGCAAGTAACGTTTCCGCACAAAGCCACAACAATCCTACCCAGGCCGGAGGTCGCATCGAGGGCACGGTATATGGGTACACGATGTACAACGACCTTCGAACAATATCCTGGGCACAAGTGACTGCAGCCAATCAGCAAATTCAACTCACAACCTCCAGCGGCGGAGGCGGCCAATACGGCATGTATGTGCCCGGCGGAGTTTACAACGTGAGTGTTTACGTGCAAGGTTACCAGCCGCAGAGTTCCTCGGTGGCCGTTTCGGACGGCTCCGTGAGTAGTATTAACTTCTTTTTGGAAGAGTCGCATGTCCCAGTACCCGAGTTCCCAGCTCAAATGCTCTCGGCGCTGATGATCTTCGCAATTGCGGCAACACTAGTAGCGAAACGCGCGGTTAAACGAAAGATTCCCGCCTAAGCCAAGAACTCATCCGCGCAATGACTGTTCGGTTTCCTAGATCTGCGTCCGCCGCTTCGCTCAACAATAGCCAGTACTCCGACCAGCACTATGAACAGTAGCAGTGCTTCAGCGACGGGGAATTCTGGGACATGAGTGAAAGCCGCTCTACCAATCCCATAGACCCCTGCGGCCGTAGTCTCAGTGCTCGCAGTTTTATCGACCCCACCACCGCTTATCGAGGTGTAGAAACCTCCGGTTGTGCCAGCTGCATTCGCCGCGCCCTGCATGTCTAGTTGAAGCTCGTTATTGCCCACGATCCAATCATAGGCATGTTGTGAAACGCCGAAGAATTCATCGCCGCCGAGGTTTATCCAAATGTCCGCCAGAGCTTGCAGCATCCAAATTGCTGCGAGCGTTGTCTTCGGGTATTGAAGAATTGCAGTTGCCGTTCGACCATCGAAGGGTCCACCGTAGGCGTCACGCATTTCTTCCGCGTAACCATAAATCCACCCACTCATCACTCTCCTCGCATCGTACAAGTTGGGCGACGGCTGCGAAAGAAGCACACCGATTATCGTGTAGTATGTGTCCACGCCCAGAAGTACTTGGCCGTTGGTTTCTGAGGTCTGGGTTGAATTCAAATCAGACGTTGGGAACCCACCGAACAATGGTCCGGCGGTTACGTTTTGAGTCGAGAAGAGCCATCGGGCCGTTCGCTGTGATAGCTGTCCGTAGAACGTGGCTTGCTGGATGCTTCCCCAATTGCGTTCAAACAAACCCAAGTAGAGAAGGCCCGTCAACAAGATAGCATTCTCCCTCGTCGGTGCCTCGTAGTAGCCTGGCCTAGTTTGGAACACCCAAGCACCATCGCTTCTTTGGTGCTGGAGAAAAACATTGACAGTATTCTTCAATCGGCTTTCGATGGAAAGCCAGTATGCGCGTTGACCGCTGTCTTTCAATACGATTTTGTAGGCTGATGTCGCTAGTCCTGCTATTGCATATACCTCCCATGAATCAAAATCACCCAAATGAACCCAACTCCCACGTTTCATGTCATAGTACTCATAGAAGTCTCCTGTCGAGGTGCGGGCTGAACTCAGAAATGTTGCGGCCGCGTGCAGCATATTGTCATACTGAGCGTCGTTATGGTTGGTGTGATAGTCGCTCAACGCTAAGGCGATTAGTGCTTGATCCGATGAGTAGACGGTGTGATCTGTCTCGGCGTCTGTGCCCCTAGCGAAACCGACGTACTGAAGGCTTGAGACTTGCTGCCCACTAATCCAGTCGATGGCAAGGGTAAGCCTAGCTTCCACATCTGCCGACGCGTGGGCGGTGGGTAGGCCAACCAATATTCCGAGCAACAGACAAGCAGCGATGACAGTTCCAAGTTTCAATGTTATTTGAGCCTTCTTTGTGACGATTTCACCTAGGAAGACCATGTGACTTTATTTCATTTTTGCGAACTCTCGCCCTCAGTCCCCACCCTCAGGTATGCGGCTGAGGCTAGATTCGCATGAATAGTACCGAGCAACTTTCATTACCCTCCCCATTACTGGTGGGTATGGGTATGGGTATGCAAGACTTCGAGGCTACCCCTCGGAAACGCCTTTACGCGATAGCTCGAATTGTAGGACTTGCCTCGGTCATAGCACTGGCCGTATACTACCTGCCCGACTACTTCTTCTATGAGAAGCTCACCGCCGAGCACTCAGCGATTCTCATGAGCTTGGTTGGCATGAAGGGAACCGTATGGATGCAAGGGCGCCAAGTGTTTCTTAATGAGTTTGAGATTCAGCGAATGTGCACAGGCGTTCAAGTGATTGCAGTGTTCCTGGGCATCATTGTGGCGATGCCTAAGGTTACAATCAAGAAACGCGTCCTTGCGTTCAGTGTCGTGGCAATCAGCGTTTACCTGACCAATCTGGGCAGAATAGTCTTTGAAGTGTGGTTGCTCTACAACGGCGTGCTGCCTTGGTCACTAGCGCATTACCCCACGGGTTTGATTCTGGGTGTGTTCGCAGTGGCCTTCCTCATCATAGCGGCCGATCATTTTATTCCTGAAATCGGGGACTTGGCCTTTTCAGCTTTGGATGGATTCCGAAGTTCCTCTTAGAGCCTTCCCGCAGTGGATGCAGTGCGTCCAGTTCTCCTCTATTGATTCACCGCAGCCATCACAGAATTTCAACGGACCCTTTTCCGATGACTGACTCCCTTTGGGCACGGAGTCCTCTCCCGTCGCTTCCTCTATGGCAGGCACGTCACCCTCCTCAACTCCTGCAGCTTCTTCAACTATCTCTTCTTCAGCGGGAGCCTTTTTTGCAGCTTTACGCCTACGAGCCAAAGCAAGAGCCACACCTCCCACAACTCCAACTATGAAAATACCAGGAAGAACCAACGGTGTGAGGTCCGGTGTGAAGTTAGCGTTGACAACCTTCGGCGTGTTCATGATCAAAGTGATTTTGTTAGAGTTCGAAGTCACATCACCCGTCCAACCCTTGAAAATGTAATGCACCCCCAACGCTCCTAAAGGCCAATCCATCGGCACGGAGCTGTTCACTTCTAAAGTCACGTTGGAGCCGGGCTCGTACCATTTGGATTGAGCGTACACCGATGCCGGAGAATCTACCCGCAACAAATACTGTGGATTATAGACACCGACCAATTTGATGTCACCATCCAACAGAACGCTTGTCTCCGTTGAGTTCCCACCGCCCTGCCAGCCTTGGAAAACCAGCTGGGTAGAATTGTCGAGGGGCAATACTTCCGGCACACTTACCGTGACGTTCTCCCCAACATTGAATTGGGAAGCCACCGCTCCTTCGCCCGAAGTTTTTGAAGTTGAATCGCCCATTCTCACGGCCACATTGGAGACGCCTAAATCGACTTCCAATTGTGCCGTCTGCGAGATCTTCACCGTGAATTCAAGAAAACTCGGGCCGTGGTCGGTGTCATTGTAATAGGACCACGCAGAGGTCTGATTGTCGGTTGTATCATTGGGGCTGTATTTTCCAGTGTTTTGATAGTATGCGATGGCCACGAATTGCATTTCTCCTTCATTGGCCGGCGCGGTAAGGTCAACTGTCCATGTCTTGTCCCCGAGAATGGGCCCCTGAATCGGTACTGCTTCACTATGCCACAGGTCTGGTCCCAGTTGGTCTAGAGTTCCGCTAAACAAGCTCGATTTGATGGTGGCATTGTCGTGAACTGCATACTCAACATCTACTAAGAACGAAACGTGGGACGATGGGGCAGCAAACCTGGGATGCTGAACCGAGACTCGCAAAAGTCCAACATTCACATCCTCATCCGCAGCAATAGCAGAAAGCCCCACCATGAGCATTATAATCGAAAGCAAAATTGTGAGGGCAACGACACTTCGATTATTCATCTTCTATCCCCGTTGAGTTTAATTGTGTCAGATGAGGAGAAAGGTCAAGTTATTTCTACCGTCTCTACACAAATTAAGCAAATTTCGTGGTCAAGTAGTGCTCGTCAGAAGGTTACAGACAGTCAAGGAATTTTGCGTTGACTTCGCCGTTTCAATGCCCATTCAGTGGCCTTTCTTATCGCTTCGCTTGAGTTATTCGCGACTTTCAGGGGTGTCTGGAAGCCTTCAGGCAGACCTGGCACGACGTGAATCACTTCAAACTTCGATTTAAATCCTCCTCGCTCGATCTCCCCGGCGAAGTTACCAAGCTGTCCCTCCGGGTCGTTTGTTCCCAATAGAGGGATGACCAAGTCCGCTCCTGATTCTTCCGAATTCCTAAGCAACTCAAGCGCTGTCTGTGTTTTGCTCAGGCACACCGCCTTGAAACCCATTGATCGAAGAGTGGCGGAAAGCACCAACGCGAGTAAATTTCCACCCTTCAATCCAACCGGACCCACAGTCACCTTCAAATTCAACCTGCCTTCAGCTTTCGAAAGCCTGTCCTCGATCGGCTGTAAACTTGCGCTGACCGCATTCTCAGAAATGTTCAACCTTGCTTGGTCGTATTCACCCACTTCATGCAGGTCCACTAGAATGTTCACGCCCTCAACAACGGCGTCAAGAACTTCGATCGTAGTGCTTCCTCGGGCCAGCGCGGCATAAGTGCTCAACCGCGCCTCGTCCGCCTTTCCTGCAAGCACCGCGTTGGTCAAATCTCGGAGCCGTTGCTCTATCTCGCTCAAAGTTATTGCCGTTGAGCACCATGCTGTCAAATTAGGCATTCGGTCTCTATGCGACGGATTCGCGGTGGCTTAACGCTCTGAGCGTCGGCACTATAGCATTCGAGTGAAAAAACGCGAACGGATTCATACATCGCCATGCAGGAGCAACATCTGCTCTGGTTGGGGTTTCACAGGGATCATCCGGAGCGTGCTATCAACAGGCGACAGTCCATAAAGAAAACTCACGAGTTTCCTTACGGCCACAACTGGAACGCCTTCAACAATTCTCTCTCGTGAGTCACACAACGCGAATATAACGGGCAAGATCTTACGGTTGATGCGGTTTTCAAGTCCATTCTTGGTGAGGATGTCAGGCCGCCCAGACAAAGCCACTACTCTCTCGATTTGAGCAGCCGCGGCGGCACGTGCGCTTGAGGGAGAGATGCCACGACGCCAGTGTTTGCAGTCTATAGCGAGAACGAAATTGTCGTTCCATGCGAGAAGGTCGATTTCTCGCCTCCCCTTTCTCGTTTTGAAGACGAGATGTTTCACAGTTTGGAAGCCATTTCGCCTCAGAGATTTCTCAGCGAAATCCTCGAACTCCTGCCATTCCAAGTGCCGGGCAATGTGATGCGGGTCGTGGCCAGTTTGGATCAGGAGCTCGGCGAGCTTCATTCGTTGCCCTGTTTCTGCCTCAATCAGACCTCCGGACGATGCAACGAACCCCTGTCTGCTCAGGGCTTGAACCTTACTTTCTATGTTCCGAGCGTCAGTGTGAAGTGCATCCGCCAGCTCACCAATGGCTAGGCGTCGGCCGCGTTTCGTCAATTCCAACAATTTGATCTCAAGTTCAGTGCGCACGGCTGATCCCTAAAGCTGGGGACAGGCTCAGAATATTACTAGTGTGAGGACAAACATGACCCAGGCTACGACAAATAGGACCTTGCGTGATTTTGAGAGCGGGGAGACGTCATCTAATGGCTCCACGCCTTCGAGTGGGCGTCGGCTAAGAAACATGAAGACCACCAAGAGCAGAGCGAAGCCCCAGTAGCCGACAGCGAACAATATTGCGAATCCGATAAGGGCGGTTATCTTGTGCCCCATTGTGCCTAAAGTCGCTCGCGCTATGTGGCCTCCGTCTAGCTGCCAAACCGGCAGAATGTTCAGGAATGTTATGAGCGCACCAATCTCCGCCGCGAATGCCAACTGAGTCAGAATCATAACATGCCCCGGCGGCACGGTCGTCAAGCCCAGTTGCCCAATTAGGTCCATGAACAAGGGCATATGCGGCCATGGTTGAGATGATAGGAGGTTGGCCGCGATGAGCTTGGTGGCCTCCTGTTCAGTTATGACCGGTGCTGTCAAGTAAGCGAACACTGCAACAACGATTGTGGCGATGAATCCTGCAATTGGCCCACTGAACCCTAGGTCGAATAGTTGGTCACGGTTGCCCGGTGGCGCTCGGAGTGAAATCACAGCACCGAAAGTACCGAAGGGGAAGGGTGGAGGGGCCGGGACGAAATATGGAAGCGTTGCATCCATCCGGTGATACCGATTCGCAAGAACATGCCCCATCTCATGTATTGCGACAATGCCCAAGATTGCAATGGTCAGGAAAACCACTTCAGCGAACAAGTTCTGGTTGACGAACACCGTAGCCATCAAACGGGGGTCAACATTAAACACTAACGAGTAGCTCGCCAAAGCCACAGTGCCGATGGTCGCCAAGAAAAGCAGTAAGTTAATGATCTTCCTGGGTTTGCCAAGTTGTGGTTTCGGAAAAATCGATATCACGAATTTGTCAGATACTTTCCTGACTTTGGCACTCAAATTGTGGTTAGTCAGGTCGCGCAATAGCTCCTGAAACTTCTGCTTGATCGGCTCCTGCTGGACGACGAACGTTGCTAACCCGTTCACATCAACATACGCATCCATCAACCCGAAGCGATACTCAACCATGCTGCGAATCGAACCAAAATCCAGCGGAAACTTGGGCAGAGTAGACGTCGTGGTGGGTAGCCGTGGTGATGTTGGTTCAGATGCCAATCGAATGTCCTTCTGGTTTTCTGCGCATAGCTCAGAAATCATCATTTAAACATATTCGCGCACCCTTTTCGCTAGTTGGGGATAATATCATATAGTCGACACCTGCATGGAAAAACGCGATACGCAGCTTGCTAATTCAGAATTACGCGTTGCGGCGGTTCAATCCGGCTGACCTGGATCAGGTGATTAACATAAACCGTGTCTGCCTGCCAGAAAACTATGCCGCGTATTTCTTTATCGATACGTTCAACTCTCAACCGGAAACCTTCATCGTGTCTGAATCTCAAGGGCGGGTCGTTGGGTACATAATGTGCAGGTTGGAGCACGGGTTCTCGGACTTGAAAAAGCTGAGGTTCGCAAAGAAAGGGCACATAGTCTCTGTCGCAGTCATGCCCGATTTCAGACAAATGGGCATGGGCCACTCACTCGTCACGGAAGCCCTAGCGGCCCTAAATCGGCTGGATGTGGACGAATGCTACCTTGAGGTACGAATGAACAACGACGCTGCAATCAACCTTTACAAGAAAATGGGCTTCGAGATCACTCGAACCATCCCGCACTACTACTACGATGCCTCAGACGCCTACGTCATGACCAAGGCTGTGCCATAACGAACCGATCTTGTGGGTGTCAGGACTCCAAGCACACCACTAGCTGGCAGTGGGGCAAAATCAGTTCAATTGGACAGGAAGCCCAATGTCATGCCAGTACGATACCGCCCATGCCCACAGGGGTTGGGAGGGCATGGATGATTTGAAAGGGCGTAATTGTCATCAAATCCTCGGATTTGTGGTTGCTCTTGTGGGCTACTTGATAGTCGCTTTTGCCTACGACTTTTCGATGCCAATTCTAGACGGGTTGGCGGCCGGCAATTTGTGGTTTAACGGAGTTATCGGTCTGTGCTTCATCCTTGTCGGAATAATCATCACCGCCGTAAAACGCTAATCTGGTCCGCAATCCTTGGTGACCAGCGAGTTGCCTTGCTTTCATGTGCGCATCACGGGTCGGAGACAAAAAACGGAATGGGTAAACTCTTCATCTTGATGAACGTCTTCGTGTTCTCTTGGATCTGCGAAGGCGGCGGGCTCTAGGTTCAGAAGTGATAACTCTCTTCTTCACGAGTAGCCAAGTAACCGCGATGCCTATGATCAAGCCCAAGGAAGCCGCGAGGATCATGTAGAGTGTCGCGTTCACTGAAGGGCCCTGTTGGATTGTCCATTGTGAGGAGGTACTGGCCATGGAGTTCGCGGTGGATTCGGCCTTAAGAACCAATGCCAACGCACCTTCGTAGTCCATCTGATTGTATTTCGCATCTACATCCCTTAGTTGAGTGAAAATGGGGCTTACGTCGACTCCTTTCTGAGCCAGCTGGTTCATGGTCAATTGCACCCCGAGGTAGATGCTGTCAACATGTGCTCGCCGAAGGGCGTCCTTGTCCGCTTGGCCAAATGAATAATCCCACGTGAAATAGCTCATTGGAGTTTGTATGAAGTTCCCTACTGGGCCGTAGTCGAACGGATGTGGCAACCCAAGCATGTGTCCTGCTTCGTGAATTATGTCATGGGTAAACCCCAATCCCTTGTCTGGTTGGGGTGGCGTTATTTGGTCGCCTCTTACGAATTCGGATTGGCTGTCGGACACGAAAGCGGCATCTCCCAGAGCTACGCCACCAATCGGTTCGATGAGCCACTTGCCCGTGAAAGCCATGCTCGTCTCGTTGCTGAAAGCGAACGCGTAAACTGGAACTGTGAACTCTGTCCGATCGCGTCTATAGTGTGGTTCGAAAGTGTTGATGTTATTCTGGAAATACTGGTAGATTGGTCGTGTGTCAACGATGCCGTAGCGTAGAGGTGAGGCGAATTCAACGCCGTAAGTGTAAGAGTCGGCGTACTTGTAACTTGACTTAACAACAGCCTGCAAGTCGGGGTATTTCGCAAGGTCCTCAAAAGTAACCGCGACGTTGATCTTCGAATAGGGAACGAGGTACTGAAACGCTTTCTTGATAAGATCTGGGCTTACACTGGACCGAATGTCGACTCCAGCTTTCTCGGCTGGGTTTCTATCATCAAAAATGTGAACGTCAAAACTGTATGTTTGCGAAAACACCGGGTCGTATAGAAGTGGTGGAGTGATAAGATTCAATGTTGCCTGTGATACGTAATCTGCAAGATACTCAGAAAACCACAATTTACCGTACGAACTGTGCAGGTCATAGTTGTTGTCTCTGAGGGCGATCTGTACTGGGAGTTCTTCAGGGTACGTCATGAAGCACGGGCCAGCGCTGAGGTCATTAAACCAGAGTCTGTGAACACCTCCCCAACCTGACATGAAATCACGGTTTCGTAACACATATCCGAGGTCAGCGTCACGGTAGGTGACGCCGAAGTAGTGAGCCGTACCATTGGGTACCCCGTATCTGTTCGAATTCAGGAAGTCTCTGTAGTCCTTGAAACTATAGGATGGAAGTTCAGTGAGATTCATGAACATCATTGTCCAACCGTTGGACGGAAAGCCGCCGAGGTCTTGTTGGTTACTGTAGATCCAGTCCTCTGCTAAGTTGGCGTCGTAGACAACGTAATTCATCGATTGATATCCCTGAGATACGTAGCCCGACTGGTCTTGGGTGTAATAGTAGAACCAGGGGTTTGTCGTATACTTTTTGACTTCGATGCTCTGCAGATACGAGATGAGTTTGGCTTTGTACGCGTTGCTAGCGAAAGTATAGTTGTAGTCTAGTTTGTAAATGACGCCGGTAAGGTACGGTTGCGGAGCCAGAACCTGGCCATAGATCGTGCTTGGAACATTCACATTCCATTTGCTGTAGCTTAGGTCCACAGTTGCCGGGTCTATGCCGACGAAGACGACTTTCACTGGCATGCTGACGGTTCGGTACCCGCTCGAAGGCGCAATTTGGCCTCCTGTGCCGTCTAGCGGGTGTGTTGCGGCCGAGGCTTGGTTGGGGGCCAACATCATAAGACCGATTATTACGAAACAAAGTAGGGCTGAACGGGTTCCTTTCAAGAAATTCCTGTCCTTGTTCGCTATCGTTCCAAGAGAATTAATCCAACATAAAAGTTCCTACCTCGCGGCTACGCATCGTTCACAACCTTCTTATCTGAATGCAGATCCACGCCGTTGAACCTAGCCTATATTTGCGCGAAAGAAGTGTAAGTAGGTGTCAAGGCAGAAGACCGTAGTGTTTCTTGCACTGATGGTTGTTCTGGCAACAGTGGGCATCGTGGGATACATTGCCATTAACCCTGTCAGCATACCAAGGAATACGCCAACGCAGGTTACCGTGACTATAGTTGCCGGCGCGGCTACAAACCCTCAGCTTGGCTTCGATCCAGCGCTGATCAAGATTGTGATAGGGGTAAACAATACGGTTACGTGGAAGAATGAAGACTCAACCTGGCATACAGCGCACAGCAATATACCAGAATTCTATTCCGGCTTGATTCAACCCGGCACGAGTTTCACACACACCTTCACCACGCCAGGCGTGTTTCCTTACCATTGTGACCCGCACCCGTGGATGACCGGACTGATAGTAGTAAAGGGTTCGGGCGCTAACGGAATGGTGCAGCCTTCTTTGGATTTTCAATTTGCGGTGCAATTACTCACAAAACCATGCAACTGAATTCGGCCGCCGGAGCCGGGGAACCCACTTTAAGAAATGCGGAAACCCTTCCATTCAGAATAGGCTTTGTAAATCTTCTAGTCGCTCTCAATTCTAATCGTCATGTCGGATTGGGTTTCCGTGAAGACACCGAGAGGGTCTCTCTAATACTTTGCACATCTTCTCAATGACATCGTTGTCCAATAGATAGTCGACTTTACTGGCTTCCGTGCAGGATAGTTTAGAACTGACGCCAAGTTTCTTGTTGAGATAGAGTTCGAGGATTCGGTGGTTGTGCATGACCAGTTCTGTCAGTGCCATCCCTCGTTTACTTAATTCAGGAACACCCCACGGTTTTCGGGCAACAAGTCCTTTCTTCTCAAGCCTGCGCAAAATCTCAATTGCACTGGGCAATTTGACACTAAACCTTTCAGCCAAAGTCGAGACTGATGTTTTTTCGTCAACTTCGTTCAAGCGATAGATCATAACCAGATACGCGACTTCAGACCGGCTTAGGTCAGGCAAGCTCATGCGCCCAATTTCACTTGACGGGCCTCATAACGTTTGGCAATAATTACATTTTTGGCGAATAGCGATATCAGGAATAAGATCAGTCCCACAAGGACAATGGTTGCGCCCGACGCTGTGTCCAATATGATTGATGCGCAGAGACCTAGGATTACACTCAAGAGTCCAAATAAAGGCGATAGAATCACAGTCTGTTTGAACGAGCCACTGATTTGAGTGCTCGTAACGGCGGGAAGAACGAGTAGAGCCGAGATTAGGAGTACGCCGACTATTGGTATTGATACGATTATCGCCATTCCAGCTAGGATACTGACCAGATAGTCAAAGAACCATGTCTTGATACCAGCCGCCTTGGCTTGGGTCTCATCGAACGTAGTGTACACGAGCTCCTTGAAGAAGATCAAGACCAGGGCCGACGTTATGGCCAGTGCAAGTACAGCGGATAGGATTTGGTCGATGCTCACAAGCAGAATGCTGCCGAAGAGGAGACTCTCCAGATTTACACCGAACCCCCTAGAGAGGCTTAGAAGCACAATGCCAGAAGCGAGGCCGAGTTGAAGGAATATTGCAACCGCGGCATCTCCCGAAACCTTCGATGACCGAGTGACCTTTGTGATTCCTATAGACCCGAGAATAACGACAACGCCTGCCACCCATAGGGGCAGGATATCAAGATAATATCCTAATGCGAGGCCTCCAAAGGCGGTATGCGCGAGGCCGTCACCAATCAATGAGATTCGTTTCAGCACAATGAAAATGCTAAGAAGTGAACTCAGGAATGCCACTACAATACCTATGATGAAAGCTCTTTGAACGAACCCTTGGGCCAGCATCAATAGGAATGTGTCAAGGGTGATGACCATGTTCTATTACCGCCACTGGGTAGTTGTACGTCTGGCTCAGTATACTTGGAGTGAACTCAGATCTGAGTCCACAGAAGAACACGACCCCGTTTATGCACACCACTCTCTTCACCATGTTGGTAATTGTGCCTACGTCATGTGAGGAGAGAAGCACTGTTGTGCCGTGTTCTTCGTTGATACGTTTGAGCAGTTCATAGAATTCGGTCTTGGAATGCATATCCGCCCCACTGGTCGGTTCATCAAGCAAAAGTAGCTCAGGATCCATAGTGAGGGCTTTCGCTACGAGCACTCGCTGCAGTTGGCCCCCGGAGAGTTGATCCAACTTCCTATCTCTAAGGTTCAATATCTCCAAGAATTCCAAAGCCTCTTCGACCTTTGTGTAATCATGTTTTCCGAGCCGATGAAACAAACCCGCTCGTGGGATTCTGCCAAGCAGCACGGTCTCGAATACTGTCGCCGGAAAAGCCGTAGCAGATGACTGCATCGTCTGGGGCACATATCCAACTCGCCTCAGATTTGCAGATGAGATTGGTTCTCCGAACAGTTTAGCGCCTCCAGAGGTCGGCCTAGTCAGTCCAAGAATGATGCTCAGCAAGGTTGACTTTCCGGCACCATTAGGCCCAATCAATCCGACCAGGTCTCCCTCGTAGAAGTTGAGAGAGATATGGTCCAACGCTACAACGCCGTTGGGATACTGTACCACGATGTCGGATAGTTCAACGACTGGTTTAGCATCCGACATGGTAGAGCACCAATGTAAATGCCTGAAGGTTCTCTTGCATCTTGATGAGGTACGTTTTTCCCGCATTCTGGTCTGCTTGAGTAAGTCCTTCTATTGGGTCCATCAGGACAAGAGTTGCTCTCGTTTGGCTTGCTATGGATTGGGATAGCGCAGGGTTCTCCAAAGATTCGTAGCCAACGTAGCAGAGATGATTTTGGTTAATTGCATTAACTACGCTCTGGATTTCATTTGGTGTGGGATCTTCCTCGAAGGGGCCAGCAATCGGAATCTGGGTTAGGCCGTACTGTCTAGCGAAGTATCCGAAGGCTTCATGGAAGGTGACAAAGTACCGTGTTTTCACATTGGCTGTTGCGTTAACAATTTCCGCATTCAGGAAATCGAGTCTGGCCTCGTAAGCTTGCGCCTTCGCCGTGAAATAAGCCTCGTCCACTGGGTCAGCTCGGATCAGCCCCCGCAGGATATTTGTGACTTGGATTTTTGCTAGCAGGGGGTCCAACCATATGTGTGGATCGATGCTTCGATTATCCTTTTGAAATTCGCTTAGTACGGGCAAGAGCGGGATGCCCGCGCTTGAATCGACCGCGACCAAGTTTGGATTACCGGCTGCTGAAATTAGCTGTGGTACCCATGGCTCGAGACCAGCGCCGCTAAAGATCAGCACGTTCGCTACAGCAACTTCCTGCACTGTTGATGGGTTGGGTTCAAATTGATGCACGTCCACCGTTTCAGGCACCAATATCGAAACATCAACTCTGTCACCTCCAACATTCCTGGCGAAATCGTACACTGGGAAGAACGTGGCGAGCACCTTCAACCGTGACTGGGTCGTATTCGCACTTGCTGTTGAGTGCTTTCCGGAGTTGGCGTTAAGCACGTAGACGCTTGACGCTGCGATAACAACCAACAGAGCGATACCAACAATCGGCAGGTATCTGTTTTTCATTACACCCGCTCTCTAATGCCACAAATTAGGGTAACCCTAAGTTAGGGTAGGCCTAAGCTTTAAGTGTTTAGATGCACCCCAAGTGAGTGTATTCAAAGGATGGGATTTGCTTGATTCTTGTAAAGAGGATAGAAATACTTTCTTGACTTTCACCAAAAGGAATCATAAGCAGCGGCAAGGATGAATCAGTATGCATAATCGACGCCTCGCTGTTCTCGCATTCTTGCTTTGGCTCACGGCACTAACGGTAACGGTATCGACAGTTGTCGCTGATTCGGATCAGAACGTCGGCATCCTGAAAGTCTCTGTCAAGCATCCTAACTTTGTCTCGCCATCATCGCAAGTACCGTTGCTAGTCGACAACAATTACGCAGTTCACGACAATGCCACGCTCAAAACGAGACTGTTCAACGGAACATTGGATCACTTGGGCGCGGAGTTGTGGCACAGCGACCCCGACTTCATAAGCGGTCCGATTCTTGGTGAGCAAATTCTGGCAGTTAACCTAACTGCGCCAGCCAATGACGGAAAGTGGCAGCTGGCCGCGGTGACGTATTTCCAAAACGTTGGAAAATACCAGTACAACGATACTACCACAAACGACACCTCCGCTTGGTCATATTACAATGACACCGAATATGGTCCGAGCTTCCTCCAATTCACACTCGAAATATCGAAGCCGGCACAAGTAGCGGTTGACCTGGGAATCTCCAACGTTCCTATCCAAATAGACGATTCTACTACCAAAACCGCTAACAACGGGATAGCCTTGTTGCCGTTTCACGTTGGGGAGGACGTAACGATAAGTGTCCCACAAGTCTTGCCACTTCAAAACCTAACTCGATTCGTTTTCCAAGGATGGCAAGATGGGAGTAACTCGACGGAGAGAAGTGTAATCCTGGATGGTAACATTAGGGTAAAAGGCTTCTATCAGCCACAGTATTTGTTGCAGGTCAATTCTGTCGTCCCAGCCTATGCTCAATCCACGTGGCACAATTCCGGATCGAGGGTAACGTTAGAGACAGCCACTTCGGCACCGATGAATTGGCCTTTCGGCTCTCTTGGACTGCGTTACGTTTTCAAGGGTTGGACTGGTGATGTGACCTCGAGCTCGATTCGACTCTCTCTAGTCATGGACAAGCCGAAGATTGTTAGTGCCAATTTCGCACCTGACCTGATGTCGCTAACCTTACCATCAATCCTCCTCGCTGGCGTCGTGGGAGGAGTATCCCTAACGATAGTTCAAAGAAGATCCGTTGTGAACGCATCACCGATCGAAACGGACTCGGAAGACTATGAGGCAAAGCAAGGGTCCGAAAAACTCTGCGCAGGTTGCGGCAAACCAGCGAAAGAAGGTTGGGCGTATTGCATCACATGCGGGAAAACCCTAGGAGAAACCTCGAAAGCAGCACCGAGAAGAAGATCTAGACGCAGGTCCAAGCACTGAAATGAATGGCCACGATCATGAAGTGATGGGGCGAATTGAGGAAGATCTCTACTGATTCTTACGCCTCCGTAATCGCTGGGCTGATCGCCCTATTGTCTGCTGCTCTGCCGTGGTCTTCATCGACGGTTCAAGCTTTTGGGCTGGCGAGCACTTATCGATCCCTGCTTGACGAATACATCTATTGGTCATCTCTTCCCAGCGCGGATCCACAAACCGCCGTATTGCTTGACGCGAATACCAAGGTGTTGGTAGCTGCAGCGGTCCTAGTACTCGTCGTTGCAGGTGGGGTCATCGGTCTTGCTGGCGTCAAATGGAGAGTTGCTCGGCTGCTCGCTTGCGCGTGCATAGTGGCAGGCCTGGTAGCTTTTGAGTACATGTTACGCCCTTTCGGAAATCAGTTCACAGTTTACAGTACAAATAGGGTCATGGTCGCAAACACCGCACCATCTTGGGGGTTCATCATTGCGGCTCTGTCCGTCTTCATTCTACTCTATGCTTTTCTTCGTAAATCCAATTTTTAAGATCTCGATCTAAGGTGGAGCGTTTCTGATCTGCCTCATGTTCATCCAACTGACGTCCAAACCACGCCACGCCTGAACAATCACAGGCACGTGTTGCGCAGTGCGGTAGGATGACTCACGCTATTCGGATTGGGTTGAACCTGGTTCAGCCCGGATCGTAACAATTGCGTTTTCGAACTTGCGCCGCACACTCTCCTCAATCTTCGAAACAATCTTGTGAAGCTGGACGATTCCCTCATCCGCGGAAAACACACAGCGCACATTGATGTGCAACTTTTCTCCGGTCGTGTAAATCACAACTGCCCTTATCTCACGAACTTCGGGGTATGATTGAATTGCGGCCCGAATCGTGTCTGAGATATGCCCGTCGTCAACGATCTCGGCCGTTGTGCGTTCCGGCATGGAAGGTTCGAGGTGTACGGTCACATGCCGAACCTCCGGAACAGAATTTTCTATGCCGCGCTCCACTGATTCAGCAATTTCATGCGCCCTTTCGAGGGGAAGTGATGGGTCGACTTGCACATGCAAAGTCACGTACAAGCCATCGCTAACCTGGGCAACAGTAAGATTGTGCAGCCCTTTCGCCCCGTCTACCCTGCCGGTGGCATTTCGCACCTTCATCTCAACTGGGATTCCCCACTCCAAAGGCTCGATATGAATCAAAATTGAAGATTTACCCAGAAGCCGGGTAAGGTTAGACTCAACTCGGGCAGCAATGGTATCAGCGTCCGCTACACCGGTGTAAGGGGAGACGGCTATGATTGCGTCCACGTAGGTGACTTGGCCGACTCGGCGAACTCTCAACTCCTTACATTTCAAGACCTCGTCAGTTTCACGTATCACTTTCAGGATTGACTGCACCAGCTTTCCTGAAACGGCGTCACTGAGGTCCAGTGACGACGCGTAAATTAGCCGAACGCTCAACAAGCCCAGCAATGTTGCCAAGACAAGCGAGACTACTGTATCACCCACAGGGTATCCGATGCTAGTTAGGCCTAGGGCAACGAAGACGAGCGCGGTGGAAAAGAAATCTGAAAGGGCGTGGTAGAGGTCGGCCTTGACGGATAGGCTGCCGGTCTTCATTGCTGCACCCAAAACGACCATTCTGAGAACATCCACCGCCAAGGTATAGCCGGCGGCACCATAACCAACCAAGCTCGGGTGAACAGTGTTTCCGGCACTTAGCCGGAAAAACCCGAGAACAGTTAATCCAATCGCAAACAGAAGAAGAATGAAGCCGCCAATCAGCGCACCTAAGGATTCGATTTTACCATGGCCGTACGTGTGGTCTTCATCAGCGGGTTTTTGTGCTAGGCTTGTGGCGACCAGCAGAATCAAGGTGGAGAGGGTGTCGAAGGAGGCGTGGGCTGCGTCGCTCAATAAGGCGAGGCTTCCGATGAGTGCGCCGGCAAACCCCTCTACCAAAATCACCGAGCTGATTGCGACTAGGGAGATCTTTAGGGCTCCCGTCTTTGTGATTCTTAACATCGGTGTGAACGCGGCTCGGTTCGAGCCACGCGGACACTTATGGGTTTATCGGAAGCCAATGCTCCGCGATTTCATTTGACTCTGTAGCTTATGGCAACGCCATCGCCCAATGGAATGATAATGCTAGCAAGGCGCTCGTCCTCGAAAATGCGTTTAGTGTACCTCAAAATGCCCTGGGCTCCATTCTTGGGCTTTCCGCCCTTCAAAACAGAGCCGCCCCACAGCAGGTTATCAGCCACAATCATGCTCCCAGGTTGCGTCAGCCTGACGGCTTCATCAAGATAATCTGGGTACTCGTCCTTGTCCGCATCGATGAAAACGAAATCGAACGGCCCCCTGAGCTTTTTCAACACATCCAACGCGGGCCCCAAATGGACCCGGACACGGTCACGTAAACCAGCCTTCGCCATCACGTCCCCAAATACATTCGCAACTTCAGGATTCACCTCGACTACGTCTAGAGTCGCACGCGCATCCAACCCCCTCATGAACCATAATGCACTGTAGCCGGCTCCAGGGCCAATCTCGAGCACTCGTTTAGGTGCGCGTGCTCTGGCCAGTAGCTCCAATAACCTACCTCGTGTCGGGTCGATCGGGTAGACACCTTGGTGTCTCAGCTCTTCCGACTTCTTTCGAGCCCACCCTTGAAGGCTGTCGCCCTCACCAACAAGGCCTCCCACGTATTCCACAATGTCCTCGTATCTCATACGGACAACTCAGCAGCAGTCGTCGTAATAGCCGCAGTTCAAACACTTCGAACGAGTCTTGCTTCCTGAAATGAACTCAGTCGGCTGACCACAGCCCGGACAATTTATCTTCGACATTTCATTCACAACTAAGCAGTCTCCCCGCATGGCCCACATTTGGCTTGATAAGAGTATCATCTAACCCGACAATGCCCTTCTCGGAATCGCCACATTCACACTACATTTTCCTGTTAACAAGAAGCATTGCGAAAGTCGATTTTTACAGGGCCGCACTGTGTAAGGGTTAATTCCCAACAGCACAGAGGCGTGCATGTCAAGTGAAGCCATTGCCCACGCCATGCCCAGTCTGCGGTTGGCAAAACAGAGACCAAGCCAATTACTGTCTAAAATGCGGTGAAACCATCTTCGGCCGGAAAGCCCCTATGCAGATTGGATTACCAAGTGCTTCACCAGGAGTGATGCAAGCCAGCCCCATGCCAATCGTGGTCAGCAAGTCGTGCGCGTTCCACCCTGGAATCTCACCGCAATTTCACTGTGCCAGTTGCGGATTGCCGATTTGCCTCGGCTGCGCGAGGTGGCGTTTTCGAGCAAGCTACTGCCCGCTCTGTTCTGCAGCCCGTCCCTCGCGAAAGCATCCAGGCCCACGTGCAGTTGCGCCATACCCGTGGCCTTGGCCCTACTAACCCGAAAAAGTTCACTTTGGGAATTTTGTTCTGAGAGTTAAGTAGGCCACTATTATCCCTGCTATCACGGTTGGCAAGTAGACTAATGCGACTTGGAAGTCAAACGCCAGAAACTCGCTTCCCTTAAGGTCCAAGGCGAGCATCCACACAGTTACCAAGACAAGAATCAGGAACGAGTAGACCCAAGTTCTCTGTTCGGATGGAATATTCGAGTTTGTCAATCTTCGGACTAAGCCGCCATTTCTTCCCGCTCGCCTTCAAGAAGGATCTTGAGTGGGATGTTCAGGCTTGTTCCATCGGGCAGTGATCTTCGGATGCTGATCGGCAACGCTCCTTCCTGCAACTCCAACTCGGCCAATTCAATTGGGGACCTGAGCGTCTCAGGCACGTCCAACAGGACGGGTGCGCCCATGGAGATCTGCAGAGCTCTTGCACCTACGATCCGCGCGCGCTCGAAGCGCGTAAGTTTCTTCGGACCGATCATTGCGGCCTGTATTTTCTTAGAACTCGCCTTCTCCTTCTTCTTTGGCACTTTCATCTGGCCCCTTTGGTGGTCCGCCACTTTCTTTCGATTTCGTAGCCGCAATGACGTCATCGATCTTCAGGATCATGCCGGCGGCTTCTCCGGCGGATTTGAGAGCTTGCACCTTGACTGCGAGGGGCTCATAAACTTCTAGTTTTGAGAGGTCAGCAACCTTCCCCTTGAACGGGTCTACGCCGACCCAGCGTTGTTTGGCCTGGTGCTTCGACCTTATCTCCATCAGAGCGTCAATCGGGTCCATGCCAGCGTTCTCAGCCAAGGTCAATGGAACGATTTCAAGTGCTTCCGCGTAGGCCTGAACAGCAAGCTGCTCTTTACCCGACAATTTCTGCGCGTACACCCTTATTTGGCTGGCTAGTTCCGACTCCACAGCTCCTCCTCCCGCAACGACGCGTGGTTCAACCACGACATCTTTGACAACACTCAATGCGTCGTGGATCGCGCGTTCCGCCTCGTCGACAACCCGCTCGGTACCCCCACGAACGAGAATGCTGACCGCCTTCGGGTTCTTACATCCCTCAATGAAAGTCATCTTATCGTCCGAGACTTTCCGTTCCTCCACAAGGTCAGCGTGCCCAATGTCGGACGGCTTCAAATCCTCAAGCTGGCTGAAAATTCTTCCGCCGGTGGCCTTCGCAAGCTTTTCCATGTCCGATTGCTTGACGCGCCGGACGGCAAGCATATTCTTTTTTGCCATGAAGTGTTGCGCGACATCATCGATTCCCTTCTCGCATATCACTACGTTCGCACCTGCAGCGGCAATCTTTTCCACCATCTCCCGCAGCACCTTTTCCTCCTCATCAAGGAAGCCTTTCATCTGGTCAGGGCTCTCAATGTTGAGCTTCGCGTCAAATTCAGTCTTCTCGATCTCCAAGGGGCAATTCAATAGTGCGATCTTGGCTTTTTCAACGCGCCTCGGCATCCCAGGATGAACAACCTCCTTATCCAATAGGACACCTTGAAGCAGAACCGTGTCAGTAAGCGACCCTCCCGGCTTCTTCTCAACCTTAATGTCATCAACGTCTGCCCGGTAACCAGTTGCAGTCTTCTCAGCAACTTGGAGAACTGCCCGAACCGCCATGTCTGCCACGTATTCCTTGTGCTCGGCGAGAAGTTTGCTAGCAAGCGCAACCTTAGCAACTTTCTTGAGCATCACTTTGTCCGTCGGGTTCACTTTGATTGCGAGTTTCTCCAGAAAATCCAGCGCTTTCCCTGCAGCGATTTGGTAGCCGTCAATAATCACGGTTGGATGAACGTCCTTATCCATCAATACTTGAGCCTTGCTTAACAATTCCCCAGCGAGGACAACGGCAGTAGTAGTCCCGTCTCCAACTTCATCGTCCTGGGTCTTCGCAACTTCAACCAACATTTTCGCAGCAGGGTTCTGAACATCCATTTCATCAAGTATCGTTGCGCCGTCGTTGCTAATCGTCACATCTCCAAATCCATCAACCAGCATCTTATCCATCCCTTTCGGACCCAAAGACGATCTAATGGATTCCGCGATTACCATGGCCGCTGAAATGTTGGAATGTCGAGCCTCTTGCCCTTGAGACCGGGATGTGCCTTCTTTGAGAACTAGGGTCGGTTGACCCGCAAAATTCGTCGACACTCGTCAAAGCCTCCGCTATCGTTAACGTTTCACTCAACAAAACCAATTTCATATAAGTTTTACTATAAGTAACAAATTTGCCCCGAAAAGAGCCGCTGAGCAATCCCTCATCAACAGTGCGGCTACCAGTCACGTAGAGCCTCGAAAGCAGCGACCGCATGAAATAGCTCCATGCCTCGTCCCCAAACGATTTCCTCCAACCATCTTTGTGGCATCAGCAAGTCATTCCTCTTTTGATCTATGGGAAACGCGTCGCTAGATGGACTCTTCCCAGAAACCCTTTTAGAGCCACATCCACGTAGTCAACCAAATCTGACGCGAGTCAATCATTATGCGCGACTTAATTCGAATCAATCAACCCAACATTGGGAAGGAAGAGATCGACGCAGCCACTGAAGTTTTGAAAAGCGGCATCCTGACCGAAAAAAGCGGCATGGGCCCGCGCGTATTAGAGTTCGAGAAGGAGTACGCCAAATATGTCGGCGCCAGACATGCGATTGCGATGACCAGTGGAACAGCCGCTCTCCACGCAAGCCTCCTAGTAGCCGGGGTCAAGCCCGGCGACGAAGTCATAGTTCCCTCTTTCACTTTCCATTCAACAGCTGAGATGGTCCTGCTGGCGGGAGCAGAACCAGTATTCACTGACATCGACCCCGACACTTACACGATCACAGCCGAAACCATTGAAAGCGCAATGACACGGAACACCAAGGCCGTCATGCCCGTTCATTTGTACGGGTTACCAGCAGATCTTGACCCCATCAAGAAGCTTGCAAGGGAACGGGGGGTCACGTTGATTGAGGATGCGGCGCAAGCCCACGGCGCCGAGTACCGCGGCCAGAAGATTGGTTCAATTGGCGACATGACCTGTTTCAGCTTCTACGCGGGAAAGAACATGACAACGGGTGAGGGAGGAATGGTCACAACAAACGATGACGACAACTCCGAGAAGCTTCGCTCAATTCGAACACATGGTGAGCAACGGCCGTACTGGCCGACGATGATGGGCCATAATTACCGCATGAGTGAACTCCTTGCTGCCATCGGGCTCGCGCAACTCAGGAAACTTCCATCATTCCTAGACCGGAGAAGAAAGAACGCGCAATTCCTCAGCCAAAAACTAGGAGTTCTCGGTAAAGTGATCCCGCCCAAAGAGCCGGAGGGGCGAAAGCATGCATGGTACTTGTACACCCTTCGATTGCGCGGAGCTAATGCGGGCAAGCGGAACAAAGTCATTGAGAAACTTCGGTCGAAAAATATTGAGGCCGGGGTCTACTACGAATCGCCTTTGCATCTGCTGCCTCTCTACCGTGAGCGAGCCACGGCACATCGCCCCCTACCTGAAACAGAGAAAGCCTGCAGGCAGGTCTTCTCGGTGCCAATTCACTCTAAGCTCGCCGAGCCTGAGCTGGACTACATCTTCGATACTTTGAAACGCGTTCTAACGTGACCTGGCCAGAATCGGAGTTGAGCGGAGAATCTGGTCTAGCGTAGGTTTCGTAGTTTCTTTGATGTCGTACTGAACGCGCACAGCGGGCTTCGAGAGGGTCATTACTCTCCTCAAATCGATTGGAGTGCCCATCACGAGCAAGTCGCACTTGACCGCGTCGATCGTCTGCTCCAGCTCCTTAATTTGCTTTGCACCGTAGCCCATTGCCGGCAGGACTTTTCCGAGGTGAGGGTATTTTTCGTACGTGCGTTTGATCGAGCCGACCGCGTACTTCCGAGGGTTGATCAGCTCTTTCGCCCCGAACTTTCGTGCGGCAATTGCGCCAACACCTTCCTTCATTCCTCCGTGAGTGACGGTTGGGCCGTCTTCAATCGCAACAACCCTCTTTCCCCTAATCTGTTTCGAATCCTCTACGCGAATCTCTGATGCCGCCTCGACAATCTTCGCGTCGGGCCTCAACATTTTCACGTTCTTTCGGACAGTTTGGATTCCTTCGCGGGGCGCCGTGTCAACCTTGTTAATCACAACAACATCCGCCATTCTCACGTTCGCTTCGCCTGGGTAGTATCCAAGCTCGTCCCCTGGACGAAACGGGTCAACGACTACGATCTGCAAGTCAGGTTTGTAGAACGGTAGGTCGTTGTTTCCGCCGTCCCACAGAATCACGTCTGCCTCTTTCTCCGCTTCTTGCAGAATCTTCTCATAATCCACCCCTGCGTAGACGATATTGCCTATGTCAATGTGAGGCTCGTATTCTTCACGCTCCTCAATCGTGCATTCATACTTCTTCAAATCATCATAAGTGGCGAAGCGTTCACACACTTCATCCGAGAGAACCCCATAGGGCATCGGATGCCGAATGACAACAACTCTGCCAAGCATGTCTTTGAGGGTGCGTGAGACAGCGCGTGAAACAGTGCTTTTGCCTGCACCAGTTCTAACCGCGCACACGGACACTACTGGAAGTTTCGACTTGACCATCGTGGTCTTGGGGCCCATCAGACGGAAATCCGCGCCACAAGCGAGAACTAACGAGGCCTTATGCATGACATTATCATTTGATAGGTCGCTGTAAGCTAAAACGACCAAATCGATGTCCTTTTCCTTAATGATTCTTGGAAGGTCATCTTCAGGAAGAATTGGGATGCCGTTTGGGTACAGCGGGCCCGATAACGTCGGCGGGTATGTTCTTCCTTCAATCCCAGGTATCTGTGTTGCAGTAAAGGCCACCACCTCGTATTCCGGTTTGTTCCGGAAGTAGACATTGAAATTATGAAAGTCTCGACCAGCAGCGCCCATGATCACGGTACGCATCTTGCCTGTCATCATTGGTGGGTTCCCTCGGTCGCCCAACCAAATGCGCAGTAGTTATCCTTTTTGCCAGAAAATCATAGAAACGAACAACCCTTACGAGAGTGAAGACCAACACATCCAACTTTTTAACGCCCAGCTCCACATTCAGACAGTTCTCAACGGGGAATTCACATGAGCGCTACAACTCCGCTTAATGAAACAAAACCTCCAGAAATAGACGTTACACGCCACAAGGTGCGGCTAATCGCGGAAGGCCACGGTGAAGCTGAGGGCGAATTGATTCGCTTCACTAGCCCCATGACAGTTGACAATCTAGCGAAAGCGTTACCCTTCGAAGGCCGAGCCGCAAGATGGAAGGAAGAAGTCTACTTTGAAACACCTGTCAAACAAGGTACTGAGAAAGCGAAAAGCAAGGTTGAGGTAGGCACGATGGCTTATTGGCCGATGGGCTCCGCGCTGTGCATCTTCTATGGGCCCACTGAGCCGTACAGCCCGGTGAATGTGGTTGGAAAGATAACATCGAACCTCGAAATGTTCCGGACGTTGAAAAGCGGGACGAAAATTAGGGTCGAAAAAGTCTAGGCAGCGGCTAGCCGGTAGATTTTGATTCGGGTGTTGCCGCCGGCGGACTTGACGATTCGGCGCCGCTCAAGCTCTTCGAGTATGTCTCTCGCCACACTCAGGCGAACGTTGAACTGTGATGCGATGGAGTACGGTGTTAATGCTCCAAGCTTTGAGAGGTCACCGACAAACTTGGGATCGTCGAAATTTGGAAGGCTAATCCCAGGAGCCCTCTTTTCGGCTACAGTCTTGCCTTTCCCCTTCTCTTTCTTGCCCGGCTCGGGTTTCTTGCCGGTATCTTGCTGATCCTGCTGCTTCTCCATCTGAGCTAAGCTCTTCTTTTTTGCCCCACCCATCAGAAATCACGCCTCACGCCTACAATCTTGGGTGAATAAAAATCTTGGTCTTCGATTGGACATGACCTAACAAAATGCATGTCAAGCATGCTGATGGCTCGAAGCGGTCCGTCTCTGAGGGTAAAGACCACATAGACATCCTTTGAGTATGGCAACTCAAACGACCCTGGATGCGTCCCGATATCCTCTTGCTGCTTTGGCGGGGTCGGTGGAGTCGTAGATAGACCTACCCACAATCAAATAATCCGCACCAGCATCGAGCGCCTTTCTTGCATCCCCACCTTGAACTCCCACACCTGGACAGTAAATCCGCAAGCTCGGCCCCACCAGTTCACGGACCCGTGTTATGACCTGCGGCTTGGTGGCACCCACAATGGCCCCATGGGCCTTCCATTCAATTGCCTTCTCGACTAGGAGCTCAAACATGGGTCTCGTCCCCCCGTCACTCTGACGAACCATAAGTGAGTAGAATTCTTCAGCGCCCGGGTTGCTCATGTATATGAGCAAGATTACCGCCTTTCCAGTAGCGTTGGCCAGCTTGAAAACTGAGTCGAGACCATTCTCCCATCCCGCGACAGGGCTGGCGATGACTGCATCAAATCCCGCTTCCAAGAAGGACCGCATCATAAATTCGTTCGTATGACCAACATCATTCAATTTTGCATCCATTATGGCGGGCAGCGAAAGGTCATGGGCGACCTTCACAAGCCTGTCCACGCCGTTCCGAAGGCCCAAAGCCAACACCAGTTGTCTGTTAATTTTCACTGCGCAGATATAGTGGCTCGCCTTGCGAAGAACCTCTTCACTCTTAGACGCCAGCTGGCTCACGGCAGGGCTTTCAAGATCTAATGCAAGAACTATTCTGCTGTTGTTTTGTTCCGAGGCTTTCCGAACGCTCGCTTCAAAGGACACTTGGCGACCTCTATGCGGACTGCTCACTTTGTCTAATAAAATGCTCGAATCGTGAGGTTGAGAGAAGCGAGTGTGGTCGGGTTACTTGGGGAAGATCGGCATGTCCTTGATGGGCACGACCTTGGCGTAGAAGTATTTGGCATCGCTTGTGTTGTTCACGTAATCGACCTTCTCACCGTCTGGTTTTACCGCGATGTATTTCACGAAACCCTGCGACGGCGGTGGTTCGTCCTGCGAGACGTAGAAGAAGACTGGCAGAGCATCGGCGTCGTAGTAATGTTCAAATGGAATGCATGTGCCGAGGATGTGTTTCTTTCCCCTCGTGAAATGCCACAATGGAAACAGTGTTCCCTCCCTTATCGAGAGGGGCAGGAGGACGCGTACGATGGATTTGACGTCTTCAACCTGCGCGAGCATGGGGGGCCCGACTTCCGGAAACTTCCCATCCAGGCTTTCAGCGAAGGCCTCTGGAATCGTTTTCAGATCAACGAAGGATGCATACCGGAATCGGGTGTCGCCGGCTTCGTTGGTGAACATCCACTCCTCGCCCTTCACGGAATCGCTACGGTAGGCTAGGAACGCCTTCGGCGGGGCGTCGGAGACAGTGTAGGCTAAGATTGGAATATCCCCGTCCCAGTACATGTAAGCTGTGAAAAGCCCGACGATGTTCTTTCCCTTGTGCTTGAAGTACCAGAGTATCTGTGACCCTTCCGTTAGCGCTAATGCCAACCTAGCAAAGCTCAACATGTCCTCAACATGCACGGGCACGGGTGGCTTGACCGATTCCATGAAGAACACCGTTTTCGCTAGAAACAAAGGTTAACCATAATTAAGTTTGCGAACACTCGGATTGAGGTCTCACTACCGGAATAGATCCTCTTCCTCAGGCCTCACCAGGTCCCTTGCAGTCCCTTTTCCTCTCGAATACTTGGCCCCTCTGATGATTGCCACAGGGACTCCATCGCTCTTCCTCATTACCAGCTCGGCAGCGGAAGCAAACTCGTCTGCCACAGCCATCTGGGTTACGTTAAGTTCCTTGCCGAACATGTCCCCTCGGCCACGGTAATCCAGGGTGGGCTTCAGCCCGTCCACGCCAACGGCGACATTGACCTGGCCTATCCTCCATGCCCGGCCGAACGTGTCCGAAATAATCACAGCCACATCCACCCCCAACAATCTCCCTATCCGCTGCCTGATTCGACGGGCCGACCTGTCAGGGTCCACGGGCAGCATTACTGCGAAACCATCATCATCGCCAACGTTCGATCGGTCCACACCGGCATTCGCACAAACAAACCCATGACGGGTTTGAACAATGATGTGCGGCCCTTTGAGTCGTACGATGCCGGAAGTCTCTCGGAGAATGGCTTCAACATGATGCGGGTCCTTACCTGTTCTCTTTGCGATGTTTTCCGCCAGCGTCGAGGGTTTCAATGATTTTAACCTCACAACTCTGCCTTCAGACTTAGATACGATCTTCTGCGCGACCACTACCACGTCACGACTCTGGATCTGAACGCCCTCTGCTTTGGCGGCCTTCACGATGCAGTCAGCAATGTTGTCCCCTTTCGTGACTATCGGAATCTTACTAAGCCCAATGATTTGAATCAACGATGAAATCTCCAGACCTGCGTTCGACTGAGCGTCATGCGGTTTCATCCTGTGAAGAAAGATTCGAGCTTCTTAACCCCAGCGAGGTCTTCAAATTCCACGCCCAACGCATCCAGTACCTGTTCGAATGTTCCGCGGATATATTCGATGTATTTTTCGCTGTCGACTTCCTCGAGCTTGGCCAATTGGACCGGTTTGACTCCGAGTTCTCCTCGAACCTTCACAAATGAGACAATGTCACCCGGCTTCATTTCTGTTCCCGCTTGTTGCAATTGGCGCGCCGCCTTCACGTGCTGTGGTGTAGTTTTCGTGTAGTTTTCTGGCGTTCGACTCATCATCATCGAAAACGCCAGCTCATCAAGCGAATACTCCTTGTTCCTAAGCTTGACGTAGGATTGTTTCACAATGTCTGTAACCTTCGCTTTCGCGGCCTCAATATCCTCAGGAGTATTTGCCTGGCTTAATACAGAGACCATTTGGTAAAATGCGCCGTGGAGGAATTCTGGAATATGCCTCTTCTTCCCAGTAAGGCCTTTGATATCAACACTCCCGTCAGGCTTAACGCCGAAGTAATTCTTCTTTCGGGAACTTAACGCCAGGTAACGGTAGTTTTTGTCAATCTCCAATTCCATCTTGAGCTCCTCGCGTGACCAATCAATCAGCTTGTTCAATGAGTCCTTATTTTCGCCACCAAGAAACATTGAGTCGGTGTCTCCGTAGAAAACCTCCAATGACAACTCCCGCGCTTTATCCAACGCTTGAGTAATCATATGCCGCCCAATGGCCGCGGTGGCCTCGGCAACAGGTGGACAGTACAGTGCGAAGTTGTCAGCTCCGAAGACACCGTAGGAAGCGTTCAAAACAACTTTCAACGCATCCGAAACAACCTTGTACCAGTTCTGCACGGGCTGAGGAAGAGTGCGGTCTTTAGTCCTCGGCTTGTACCACTTAACCCTAAGATCTCTTAGTGATCCTATGAGCAAGCTTTCGAGGCCTCGTTTCTTCTTGCACACCCAGTGCGGTGTTCCTGGGATGAGGTTCTTTCTGCAAGAGTCATCTGTGTGCGGGCAACGCACAGTTTCATAACCGAGATTCCACACCTTGATGATTGATGGGTACAGGGACGCGAAGTCGAGTACGGCAACGTTGAAGTGGATCCCCGGTTTCGGCTCGACAACAATGGCGCCTTTGTACTTCTTTCCTTTGATCGTTGCTTCGGTTGCGGTTTGCCCTTTCACCTCAATGATCTCATCCTTCCGTGGAATGAGGTAGTTGCGTTTTCTGTGGTGGCAAAACATTATGCTTCGAATCCACCCGGAAACACCTTGCCTTGAGACATCATCCAATGTCATGTAGCTGATCCTGGAGAGCGCAGTCATCAGCTTCATGACCAAGTCATCATTGAAAGAAGTCAACCTAAGAACGATTTCAGAGTCCCTGTAACAATAAGCGGCGAGTTCTTTGTATGGAGCCGTGGAGAACTTTGGCCTTTCGAACTTTTGCGTACCGACCAATGCCTCGCCTACAGCGTCGAGCGTGTTCTCCCGGTACTTCTGGCCGAAAGCGTAAACCTGAATCGACCTGTTGAAGAAGAACTTGTAGAGGTCCAAGTGAACTCCATACTTCAGGTAAGCGACGTCGCGACCCATCTCAATTGGAATTTCTTCGTTCTTGAATCCTAGTCGTTGGGCGCGGTGGTAGAGGTATTTCAGGTCGAAATCGTCACCGTTGAACGTAACAATTATCGGATATTCCAAGAACGCATGGAACAGTGCGATGAGTAAATCCTCTTCTGAATCAAAGAATTCTAGCTTCATTCCGGCTGAAAGCTGCCCTTGGCCTTCTTCGATTCCTGTCCTTCGCAGTAACAGTGCCCTGCTGGCTCCGTCTGAGCCAACGAGGCTCACGCATATGACTGGAAGCTCCGCCAGCTCAGGGTCAGGTATCCGTGTTTCCACTGCTTGGAAAACTTCAATGTCAATGGCAACTCGACGGTATTGCGGGACGGGACACTCGAGCAGCCTCATCCATTCGTTAGCCAATTCGCGATAGTCCTCTGAATCGTCGCTAAACATCCCTGCGATTTCATTGGACACTCTCTCTGAGAGTCGGTACTCAACTGCTGACAATTTCCCGTCTTTGAGCTCATACATCATGCCAGGCTCAAGGCGGCGGTCGTAGATGTAGTTCTCCACGTATTTGATGTCGGCTTCCCAGGCTTTGATCGATTCACGAATAGAGCCGATGGGTTTGCCACCAATTGTAAGTGGATCCTTAGCGACGATCTTGGTCACCTTGGTTGACTGGCTTCGCAACGCATCAAACCGTTCCCCCTCTTCAAAGTGGTCAAAGCCTGGGTTCTTCGTTACGGCGTCAGTCCTTTGAAGTTCTGCCACAGATTGCTTGCTATAACAGTACGGCTTGTGGCCAGAATCGTCGAACCAGAAATTGATCCTGTGTGACTTTGGGTCGTATAGGCGAAGGAAGCATTTTCGGATATCTCCATCATAGCCGATTGAAACCAAATACGAGGGCGGAATAGTCTTTGGGGTTGACGGTACGAAGACTAAGCCCTGCTTCTTACCCGCGGGGTGATTAGGCGCGGCCTGCCGCGCATTTTCGGTGAAGAAGCTTTCAAGTGTCTTAGCCGTCCCCCCTGCCTCCCAAAAACTGACTACGATGCGCAGAGTTCGTACTAATGGTTTGAGGTTTTTGGATTCCGGTCGTGGTTTCAGTGGTCGTAGACGCTGTACTACACCTGCGATTTGCTCATTGATGGACATTAGGAGTTTTGCATTTGCGCAGACGAGATTCTGATAATTAGGGAAAAAAGCGTCTTCTCGGCACATCACGCTGTTTGGGATAGGGGGCGTCTTTGATGTTTGATGGCTCGCGAGCCAGTTTCAGGCTCGTTTTCGCGGATCTCAAACTACCATGATCCCTCCCGTGTCAGAGTCAAATAACTCTGCAGACAATGCCTGAGACGTGGATAGACTTTGACGAAGGATTCTCTTGCCGTAGCCATCGAGGCGCTCAGCTGGATGGCTTACGCCGGGTTGGGTGAGAGAACCGCCCTGTTCAGGGCAGCCGAGCAAATCGGCGTCGACGACCCGAACGAACTTCGTCAGGCCCACAAAATCATCATGGAGACAACGAGATACCAAAACCGGTTGGAATTCATCCTCACACGCACGCTGCCTAAGGCGAGACTTGAGCGCACGTCACACGGCATTGTCAGCTTCCTCAAAATTCTCACGTACCTTTGCTACGTTAGCGGCGCACGAGGACGCAAAGTTTCGACCACAGTAGACGCAGCGAGACAGATTCTTGGTTGGAAAGATGTTCAACCATACGAGAAGGTATTTGCTTCAATCGCATCAGCGACAGTGCCCGCTGACACGACTAACTTGCCTGAAGTTGAAAGAGCGTCACTTCAGACATGTCACCCGGTCTGGTTCGTAGAACGCCTGATACTCGAATTTGGGAGAGACGCTGCCCTTCGGATGCTTCACCAAAACCTGCAATTCCTGCCAAGCTATGCAAGAATCAACTCCTTGAAGATTCGTGAGGCCGATTATGAAAAGATGATTCACGAGTTGGGGGCTTCCGCCGTTGATGCCATTCAGGGCGTTGTGAAACTGGACAGTAGAAGTCAAGCCGCGGTCCGTTCCAGACATCTCTCTTCTGGGGAGATTGTGATACAGGACTTCGCTAGCATCGTTGCGGGGTTAGTTGCGGCGCCCACGCCGGGGTCAACGGTCATCGATGTTTGTGCCGCTCCAGGCAACAAAACGAGTCACCTTGCTGCGTTGATGCGGAACGATGGAAAGATCTATTCAATAGACGTTTCAGATCGGCGGTTGTTTCATTGGGCGAAGGAGATGCGCCGAACCGGAACAACAGCGGCCTCACCAATTAGGGCAGATGCAAGAAGAATTCCACTCAAAGTCGACGCAGACGTTGTACTCGTGGACCCACCCTGTTCGAATTCGGGAGTGTTCGCAAGAAACCCCACTGCCAAATGGAGAATTACTGAAAGTCGAGTGCATGAGTTTTCCATTAGCCAACTCGCAATTCTCCAAGCGGCCTCAAGACATGTGCGGCTCAACGGCTCGCTAGTTTACTGCACCTGCAGTGTCTTACCGGAGGAAAACGAGCTTGTCATCGATGAGTTCGTTCGAGGAAACCCGGGATTCCGACTGTCTTCACAGACACCGTTTCTAGGCTCTAGTGGGCTTCGAGGATTTGATCTATGCCAACGCTTCTACTCACACATTCATTTCTGCAACGGTTACTTTATCGCAAAGTTCCAGCGAACCGTCTAGGATTTCCTAGCTTTTTCGGCATGGGCTATGACTTCGAAGATGAGCCTTGCAGCCGCGCAGGCCGTCACCCCCGTATCATAGTTCGGACACACCTCGACTAAGTCGAAGGCGATCATTCGTTCATCCGCCACCGCAGTGGCCATGGGCAAAATCTCGCTCGGCGTCAAGCCCTCGAATTCAGGGTTCGCGACGCCCGGCGCGAAAGCAGGGTCAAGAGCGTCAATGTCAATCGTAAGGTACGTGTGCTGAAACTTCTTGGTGAACGCACGCACTCGTTCCACCGCCTTTGCGATGCCAATCTCGCGAATCTCCCAGGGTGTCAGTGTTTGAATCTTCTTGTCCTTGATCAGTTCCACTTCTTCCTTGCATAAAGCGCGGACACCGCAAACCATTACGCCATCGGTTCCGACTATGTCCGTGATTCGTCTCAGGACAGTCGCATGGGAGAACTTGCTTCCTCCGTATTCATCGCGGAGGTCCCCGTGCGCGTCGAAGCTGACGACGCCGACGGATTTGGGTAAGCTTCGCATTGGGGCTTGAGTGATGGAGTGTTCGCCACCAATGCACACAGGCATCTTTTCGGCGTCAAGTATGTCTTTTGTAACCTGACTGAGTCGTTTCAAAGTTTCAGTGAGATCGTCAACTATGTGGAGGTCACCGGCATCGTGGATTGGAACATTTTCAATGTCGACCCCGGTACGTAGGCTGTATGTTTCGACATTTTGTGAGGCCTCCCGAATTGCACGTGGGGCAAATCGAGACCCCGATCTGAAGGTGCTGGTGTGATCGTAGGGAACACCAACTACCACGTACCTGGCTTCCTCGAGGGGTTTTGAGTACCCTGAAAAACTGTCAACCATCGACGTGTGAAAGGCCAAATTATCCAAAAGAATCTGCCTCAACCTGAACTGGTAAAGCTTTATGGCACATCACGAGCGGTAATAAGGCCTCCCCAAATTTGCGGTGGAAGAAAGTTGACAGAGAAATTCACCGAAAGAACAGCCGGAATCTGGTTGCCTTTGGTCTTCTATGCCGTTGGCGGCGTGTACATGCTTGCTTTCTGGGGGGTCTTCAGCTTGAGCGACCTCCACCTCGCCATTTTCGGCGTAGTTTCAATCATAATCGCTGTCGCGTTGTACATGCTTTCCCGTTGGGGTTTCTGGGTGGGACTCTTCACGTTTCCGTTGTTCCTCGCTGAGTTCGTGTACGCGCTCGTCGCCTCCGTGGGTTTCGTAGGTTGGTATCCAAACATCCCAACGGGTGTTCTTCACGGATCAATGATCGTCTACTTGGTCTTCCTCGTGTTCTCCCTCATTCTCCTCATCGACAAGAGGAGTACCCTAAAGACCGACAGAGTCTTGGACCGCCTGCACGGCCCAGTATCCCCAGCGTCACCCAAAACGGAAAAAAGCAAAACCTAGTCTTGCCTAAAGCAAGCTGTGGTCTGCCGCGCCGAATTCCACCACGTGTTATTCTAGTATTTTCTCCAAAGGGGTAGAGCATTCCACTCTCCCTTAAGTACGAAGAAAACCAATCCAATTACCCGTGAGGTGAAATCGAATTGGCGACCAAGAAGAAGAAAACTAAGATGCGAGTTAATGAGGATTCTCCTCGTTCTGAGAAAACAAGTAGCGAATACGTAGCATAAGTCTAAGGTCTCGCGGCGCTTTTTCAAGCGTCGCACATTTTTCTACCGGTTCCCAGACGTGTTACGGTTCCGTTGCGGCGTGCGTGGATCCTACCTTTGGTGTTCGGTAGAAATAGGCGGTTTTTGAGAAGAGGCCTTCGACCACGGCTCTGCTGTTGCTGAGGAGCATCCCGTAGAGGAGTGCGCCCATGTAGCCTAGGTGTAGGATGCGCTTGAGTTTCGATATTCCGGATTGGGAGAACTCCGAAATTGCGACAGCTGAGGCTACGATGGGGGCGCTGTAAATTACAAGTGATAGCATGAAAGTAATCAAAGCGATCTGGTCCCTCCAGAATCCCATTAGCCAAAATGATGGCGGGAAAATTGAGTAGTATAGCAGGGCTACCACTATGCCCATGATTGTGAGCGGGCAGATGAAATAGGTGGCTAAGTGGAGCAAGGCTTCTGCTTTCTGGAAAAAGTTCAGTTGGTCACTCCGCATGATGGCTCCTGCGTGTTTCCTTAAACATTCGGAGAAGCCTTTGGCCCACCGAAATTGTTGGTGCCTGAAGTTGTGGGAGCTTGGTGGAATCTCTCCGGGGCAGACGACTGTTGGGACGTAGATATACCGCCAACCCTTCAAATGGAGCCTAATTGAGAGGTCGAGGTCCTCCGCCAGAGTGTCGGCGCTCCACCCGCCTGCGTCCTCGATGGCCTTTTTCCGGAATACGCCGCATGTTCCGCTGAAGTGAGCAAGTAGATTTCCGACGTAGCGTGCCCTTTGGTCCACAAATGCGTAGATGTCAATGCCCAGTGAGATCGCTTTCGCCATCCAAGAGAACTGGCCGTCTAGGTAGCTCCACCTTGACTGGGCGAACGCAACCTTCTCGTCCAAGTAGAGGTACGGAATCATTTTCCTGAGGAAGTCCCGTGGCGGTACGTAATCTGCGTCGAAGAGAGCAAGAAATTGACCCTTGCTCTCTTCAAGAGCAACCTGTAGGGCGCCAGCCTTGAAACCGTCCCTATTCTCCCTGTGAATTACCCGAACCAACCCAGCGTAATTCGCCTCGAAGCCTTGGGCTATCTTCGTTGTTTCATCTGTCGAATCATCAACAACAATGATCTCGAGTTTGTCGCGCGGATAGTCCAAATGAACGCAAGCATCCAGGAGTCTTCCTGCAACGTTCTTCTCATTGAAGAAGGGTAAGTGGATCGAGACCTGTGGCCATGAATTGAGTTGCGGCGGGTTTGCGAGTTTGCCGCGTCCGCTTACCGACAATAATGTTAGGACCCAGACATTAAAGGCGTAAATCGATATCAGTCCCGTGACCATCGCAACAAGAAAAAGCACAATCTGCTGGAGATTTGTGAGGGTCGAGGGAAACCAGAGCATGAAGTCCAACCGCGTAAGTCTTAGCGTAACTTTCGACCGTGTATAAGCCTTTCCGGACCGTTGCACTCGTGGGACACATTACGCCCGGAGGAACACGACGCAAGATTCCCTGATCTGCCATTGGTTTTCGAAGAAAAAACCGAAAACTATCCTTCTTAAGTAGAAACTACGGTGGAACAAACAAACGCTTGATCCTTGGGGATGAAACATGCGGACAAATGGCTACAAGAATAAACTCATGGCAGCGTCGGCCGGGATTCTGATAGCACTTGCTGTCTTCTTGATAATCTACTATGCAATCACGATTCCCGTCGAGAATTCGTTTGGGGAACGTTACGTGAGCGCAGAGATTCCGCTAATCTTCCCGTTCTACGTGATATCTTCCTTTAAACCAGTAACACTCATCACGTACTTCATCTTCGCAGCAGGCCTACTGGCCCTGGAGGCGAGCAGAGGCCGACTTGTATCCTTGGACACTCGGGGAATCCGAATGTTGCTCCTTGTTCTGAGCTTTGCCTCGGGCTACGAACTAATTTGGAACTTTCATGCATGGTTCGCCTCATGGCAGCGCGTTGGCGGTTCGCTTGACCTCTTATCTAATGTGCAGCACGCGTACAGTAGCCTACCAGTAAACTTCAACTTCGCGACAAAAGTGTCGTTCTTAGTGTTCTCCTTATGCCTTTACAGCAGCCTCTATCTCCAAAGCCTCGAAAGGCATACGGGGACCTCAGGCTGAAATAGCTCTCACAAAACGTAGACTATGTTTCGCGATGCTGTCGAATTATGGGAAGGAGTCCTTCTTCCTGAGCAATTTGAATCCGTAGTGGTACGCGGCGATACCGGTTATCGGGAGGTCAAGCCAAGTTGTGACTACCCTCAGGAGTAGAGCTGCTGAGGCTGCTACAGCTACCGGAACAGAAAACAACGATAATGTTGCGGTTACTGCGGCTTCGTATATTCCAAGCATGCCTGGCACCGCTATTGGAGTCATCTGAATCATCTTTCCGATTGCCATTGTCACTAGGACGGCCCATAGTGAGACGTTGACCCCAAGTGCGAATATCGCGATCCAAAGAATTACCACTGAGCATGCCCAATCCCCTAGGCTAGCGATGAATGATGTCACAATGTACTTAGTGGATGACAGCATCTTGCGAAAGCCGTGTTGATATTCGGTCAAGAATTGGTCGGCCTTACCTTCGACCTGAACTTCTTTTTGCACCAACTTGAACAAAGGTTGCGCTAGACGTACGATGCGGTTGAGCAGCGGTTGGAGTCGCCGTGGGCTAAGAGACCCGGCCAAGAGCACAAGCAAACCAATGATAGAAGCGACAGGGATAATCGCCAACTCGTAAACAACCGATGATTTGATAGCACCTTGAATGATGAGTAGCGATAGAGCGAGCGCGGTGCAGAGAAGGAACCCTGCCACGTAGAGAATCCGGTGGAGAACGACTGTTGCTGTGGACTCGCCGAGCTTCATACCTGACTCTTTGGAGCCCAACATACACCGCGCCGCTTCTAGGAATATGCCGCTTGGCATCGTGATGCCGGCAAAAATGCTAGCGAACGTAATTCCTTGGCAGGTGATGAACGAAATCGTATGACCTGTCGCTCGGATCAGAAGATACCACGCGGTGGAATAAAACACGAATCCGAGCAACTCCAGTGCAACCATGACAAGTATCAATGAAGGACTAACTTGCAGTAGTACTCTTACCAATGCATCTAGCCCGACAAAATTGATGAAAACAACTAGAACTGCTAGACCGAACGCTAAACCGATGAGTGTCGTCACATACTTTTTGATCTTACGCGCCTCCGTGCAGGGCTCATTTCCGGCTTTTCAGGACATGGGTTGTTTGAAGTCTGCGTGTGAGGTCTGGCTTCGCTAACTGTGGCTTCACGGCTACCGCTTCCGCGGGTTTCGTTGTCCGTGTCCTTCTGGTGTAGCACATTGAGCATGAAACCATTGGGCGTTGGCCTTTTGATTTTACTTGGACTAGTTGAAAGCCGCATCCCGGGCAACGTTTCTCCAAGAGCGTTAGCGTCCCGAACTGTGGTAGGGGAAGGCTGAATGTGCAGTTCGTCTTCCATTTTCCAGCGCATCCGATGAAGCGTTTCTTGCTTTTCGGGTTCTTGACAACTCTGAGAGTCGAGCCGCAACTGGGGCAGGGGACGGATAGAGTGACTGAGGTAGTCCACATGTCTCTGATTATTGTTGTTAGTTCTTTGCCGATCTCTTCTTCCTTGGCTTTCAGGCCTTCAACGATTGGTTTGAGGTAGTCGACTGTGTCGAGGACAACTTGTTCTCGGCTTTGCGTACCCGCCTCAATTTCGTCCATCTTGGACTCGAGTTCGCGGGTGAAGTCAACGTCCACAACCTTTGGGCAGTATTTCATTAGAATCTCAGTTACCCTGAACGCCAATGGCGTGGCTACCATTCTCTGGTCCTTCACGTAGCCTCGGCGGTAGAGTGTTTCAATGATGTCTGCGCGTGTTGCCTTCGTTCCAATCTCAGTCTCCTCCATCGCTTTCAGCAAGCTGCTCGGGTTGAAGCGTGGCGGGGGCTGAGTGTATTTCTCCTCGAGTTTGATTTCGAGGATCTTGATCGCTTGTCCCTCTTTTAGTGAGGGGAGTGTTACTTCTTCGAATTTCGCGTAGGGTCCATAGAAGCGAATCCAGCCTTTCTTCAAGATTCTTGAACCGCGAAGGAAGAAAGAATGTTCGTCCACTTTGATGGTGGCCTTGTCGCTTTGCTTTGTAGCCCCTTCTCCGAACGTGGCTAGAAACCTTCTTACAACCAGGTCGAAGAGTTTCTGCCCGCGACTCTCCAATGCGCTTGGAATTGTTCCCGTGGGGTACACGGCGGGATGTGCGGGGTCGTCCTTCTTCCCTTGGTTGGGGACTAAAGGTTTCGATGCGAGAAGCTCAGCGGCCTCTCTTCGATACGTTTCCATGTGACCGAGCCCTTTCAGGACGCCCTCGTACCCTATAGAGGGTGGCAGTTTCTGGCTGGAAGTTCGTGGATACGAGATCAACTGGTCCAGGTAGAGGCGTTCTGCGATTCCCAATGCGAGTCGTGGTGTGTATCCGAAGTGCCTGTACGCTTCAGACTGTAGTGTCGATAGGTCGAATGGGGTTGGGGGCGAGATCCGGTACGTGCCGGATTCAAGTTTCTCCAACACGCCAACCTTTCCGGCGCAGTCCTTGATCACCCGTTCAGCTTCGGCCTTGACGTCAAACCGTTCAACCTCGTACTCCGCCTGTATTCGTTGGCCGTCCACGTCAACGGTAGTCTTGAGAACCCAATAGGGTGTCGGGACGAAGGTGACGATTTCCAGCTCGCGGTCAACAATGAAACGTAATGTTGGACCTTGAACCCTGCCGGTGCTTAGGGTTAAGTAACGATTGCTCGCTTTCAAAGCGGATTGAGTGAGGGCACGAGAAAGATTAATCCCGTAAAGCCAATCGACCTCGTGCCTGCACATTCCAGCGAAAGCCAATCCGAAGTCAAGTTTCGGGAGAACCTTGTCGTAAGCTTCACGGAGTTCTTTCACAGTGAGTGTGGAGAACTTCATCCTTTGTGCTTTCTGCTCTGCTCCCCCACATGCGTACTTCAGAATTGTATAACCAATTGTTGAACCTTCGCGATCATAATCACAGGCGTTGATGAAACGATCGGCTTCTTTCGACACCTTCTCGATCGACTGAATCCAAAGTTCCTGCCTCTGCTGCGCTCTCTCAATTTCGTGTTTGGGCTTCCACGAGTAGTCCCAAACCGGGTACTGTGACCGTGCGCCGGTTTCCTTCTCCGCTACAGCGTAAAGATGGCCTAGCGCGGAACAAACCAGAATCCGCTCATTTTCCCTCTCAACTTCAAAGAAGGGCACTCTGTTGACGCTCATCTTCTTTGGTTTGTGACTGGCGCTGAGGGCTTCGGCCACGTGCAAGGCCGCGTCCGGTTTCTCCGTGATTATGAGTGTCGTAGACAATTACGCAACTGCTCCCTTTTCGCGCAGGTGATGGATGAGATTCTTCGCTGCCAAGCCTGTTTCTGGGAGAGCCTCGACCTTCGCGAAATACTCGGCCCTTGGGATATCTCCGAATGCTTTCTTCCAAACCAAGTAGGCGTTGTCCAGATTCACCAAGGCCACGAAATGTAAAACGCAGTACTCTGAACCGTTTTTCTTGGGCCTATCGCAAAGTGGGCACTGATTGGACATGCGAGTAACCGTCGAGTTGTGTGTTTCCCTAAGGCAGACTTTAGCCTCTTTAAGACGTTTGAGGCATCCGTCGGTCTTGACAGGCTCATCTTAACTTTCGCGGTCGTTTCTGACGGCGCGCGAAAGCCCAAGTTGAAAATACTAACGCCGCACCCGCAAACACTTGGGTGACTGAATATTGCAACAATGGATTGAGGCCCATAGCGGATTCGTCGGTGCTGAGCAATGATAGACCGAAACCCTTCACCTGGGATATGCTCCTCCCTGCGTCACTTAACCTAGCCCAGAACCAATTCGACCCAATTAGGCTAGGGATGTAAAGGATGAAAACGAAAAGCGCCACCGAGAATATGACCACACGCAGCAACCGCAAATTGGCTAACGGGTCGAGTTCGAGCACACCGCGCCTAGGGAATAATCTGTATGAAACTTCGTACCAGCCCACCAACGAGACGAGAACTATGCCGATGACCGTGAGCCATTGAAGGGGGATAGATAACTTGAACCCACCCAATGCGAATTCCTGTACTTTGACTTCGAAGCCGTGTGCGGTTACGTAGATAACGTAGAACCAGTCGAGTAGAAACAAAACCGCGGTAACTCCTACTATGGCTGCAAGCTTCTTCAGCGTTGGGTTCATTGGCATTCTAAAGACTTCCCTGCGTCTTCGTTGTGGAGGTTTCGCTAGGGTAACATGTTGTGGCTATAAAGAATATCCGTTGCAACCTTTACTAACACCAATAGGGAAGTCAGCGTGGAGTTGGGGGGCAACATGAAAGCGGAGATCATAGGCCGCGGTACTTGGCTGGATATGGTCGCTCATCGAGCTCTCCAACGAGAACAGGAGCTGGGACGAAAGGCTGACGTTCTACGAACCGAAAGCGGCCTAGGAGCTTCAGGGATTCCACACGTTGGAAGCTTAGGTGACGTCATTAGAGCATACGGGGTTAAACTGGCCCTGGAGACCCAGGGAAGGAAATCCGAATTCATCGCCTTCTCCGACGACATGGACGGTTTGAGGAAAGTCCCCGCGGGCATGCCGGAGTCTCTGAAGAAATACTTGGGCCATCCGGTTTCTGCGATCCCGGACCCCTACAACTGTCACCCAAACTACAGTTCACACATGAACTCTCTCCTGAAAGAGGCCATGGACAAGTGCGGCGTAGAATACGTCTTTCATTCAGGCGCTGAGGATTACATGAAGGGATTGTTCACAGAGCAGATCCGCAAGATCCTCGCCGCTGCTGATCTCGTCGGCAGAATCGTCAAAGAAGAGGTGGGCCAAGAGAAGTACACGGCCGTTCTCCCATACTTTCCAGTATGCGGTTCCTGCGGCAGGATCTACACGACCCGAGCCAGAAAATTCAACGCTAAGACTGACAGGGTGATGTACGATTGCGAAGGAGACGCGGAGATTAGGGGATCCACAATTCAGGGCTGCGGATACAAAGGTGAAACAGACATCAAAGACGGCCACGGCAAGCTACCTTGGAAAGGTGAGTTCGCTGCCCGATGGGAAGCGTTGAAGATCAACTTCGAAGCCTTCGGAAAGGAGCTTACCGATTCGGTTCGCGTCAATGACCGAATTTGCCAAGAAATTCTCGAATACCCTGCTCCCTTCCATGTGCGGTACGAACTGTTCTTGGGCAAAGGCGGGAAGAAGATCTCCAAATCCCGATCCGCGGATATTCTGACACCTCAGCAATGGTTCAAGTATGCCCCACCAACCTCGCTAAACCTGCTGATGTTCAAACGAATTACCGGCGCCCGAAACATCGGCGTCGAGGACATACCGGTTTACGTGAACGAACTAAACCAGTTAGAGGAAATTTATTTCGGACTCAAGAAAATTCCGGATGAGAAGGAATCATCGAAACTGAGAGGGCTCTATGAATACTCATGGCTCTTGAAACCACCCCCCTCCCCGCAAAAGCACGTTCCATACAACTTGCTCGTGTACCTGGTTACCGTCGCACCACCAGACAAGCGAAAGGAGTACATCGAAACCAAACTCAAGGAATACGGATACTTCAAAGATAACAAACCGGCCGAGATAGACGAAGAAGTAAACTACGCCGTGAATTGGGCGAAGGATTTCCGAGAGATAGCCGAAACCAAAATTGAAATCACAAACCCGCAGAGACTCGCTATTGAAGACCTTATCGCGGTTGTGAAGTCGGAAACTGATGAGAGAGTTATCCAGAACGCCATCTTCAATTTGGCCAGCAAATACTCCATAGACCCGCCTGAGTTTTTCCGCTTGCTCTACACAATATTGTTGGGAGCACCGAGAGGCCCCCGCCTTGGTCCTTACATTAAGGCGATGGGAAGCGCGAACGTTGCTAGCGCATTGGAGCGAGCCGTCGCAAAAGTCCCCTCAACCTGATCTCGCTAGTACCAGAACAATTCTTTAACCTCACCCCGTAATCAGCAGCACAGGGCCCGTAGTCTAGTCCGGATTAGGACGCTGAGAGAACCAGGAGCATTCTCGCGTAAGCCTGCGGACAGACGCAACAATCTTGACAGCAAGCCGGAGGTCGAGGGTTCGAATCCCTCCGGGCCCGCCAAATTCTCTATTTGCGTTCCTCTTTGATCGTATAGAACTCAACCACGTTGTTATCTGGGTCGCAGAAGGAAACTTCACGGGATCAGAACTATTTTGCCGTAGGCGCCGGGCTCCATTATCTCGCGGTGTGCACGCGGCGCCTCTGCAAGCGACATCTCCTTCCCAATAACGGGGCGCAACGTGCCATTTTCTAAGCCTGCAACGAGAGCGGCGTGAATACAGTTTGCTTCTCGCGGTGAGACGTTGAAGAGAAGCATGCCCAGAACTGAAGCATCGCGCATCATAGTATCCCTCGGGTCAATCTCTATTCTCCCCCGGCTGCCGATTACGACTACCCTTCCGCCAATTGCTAAGAGTTTCAAATCCTTGTCGAGGTTTATGTTGGCGAGCATCTCAAGAACTACGTCAACGCCGTGACCCTTGGTCAATGATTGAATTTCATCGAGATAGTCTGGTGCTCGGTGGTCCAACACGTGATGAGCGCCCTGCTCGGTCACGAGGATTCTGCCTCTTTCGGTGCCCCCTGTTCCGATGATTTTCATTCCGGCAGCGCGTGCCAGCTGTGTTGCGGCGATCCCGACGCCGCCTGTCGCTCCGTGAATGAGAACGGTCTCCCCGGGTGTGGCTTTGGCGAGTTGGAAGAGCGCCCTGTAAGCCGTAGCATAGGGAATATTGACTGCCGCACCTTGCGCGAACGACATGTTCTCAGGTAATGGGTGTACTTGGTATTCTTCGCAGAGCGTCTGTTCCGCATACGTCCCGCTGATCGTGCCGGAGAGGTAGACTCGTGCGCCAACTTTTGTGGTAGTGACACCTTCGCCGACGGATTCTACGACGCCTGCTGCATCTATACCTGGTGTGTAGGGTAACGGAGGCTTTCTTGTCATGCCCGACCGCGTGTAGGTATCGGTGGGGTTGACGCCTGCGGCCTTCACTCCAACCAGAACCTGCTTGGGACCGGGATGAAGGTCGGGTACGTCCTCTAACTGCATTACTTCAGGACCGCCAAACGCTCGAACTTGAATCGCTTTCACTACAATCTCCTCGACTTATTCAAAACCCAACTTATGAAGCTGGATGAGAACGCAGTGGCGGTGGCCCAAGTAGTCTATTCCTCGAACCGTCAAGCATTTTCGATTTTGAGTCGCGAAAAGTCTTGACACTAATCATAGTGGGTTATGTGTTACCGTTCTCGACCGGTCGAAGGGTTACATAACCCCTTTAATCCACTGACGGCTCTTTTGGAGCTTGAAGTGAGGGTACTTGTGTAGTCTAGATGATACCGAGGACATCATGTCTCTCGGGTCGTACAGGAAAAAGATTTCACGTTTCAAGAAGCTTTTCAGCTTCTTGGTCTAGGAAAACTAATCTGCTAGACGTTCCGAGTACGTAGCTCCATATACCCTCCGAGGCCTAGTCCTACGCATCAACAGTTCCGGTTAATCTCCTTCGACCTGGATGGCACCCTCGTAAGGGAGCCGACATTACGAGTTCTAGCCCGCAAGTTGGACATTGAGAGAGAATTAGAGTACTACGACGAGTTGCTCAATAGGGGCCGAATCAGCAAGGCGGAGTGCTTGAAGAAACAGTTTGCGCTGTTTGGCGGACACAAGGTCAACGAGCTACTGCGCTTGGTGAGTGCTGTTCCGAGGATCAAGTGGATTCGCAGAACGGTTGAAAGCTTCAAAGCGCACGGCTTAAGGGTCATCGTCCTTAGCGATAACCTGACTTTTCTTTCCCGATTTTTCTTACAGTTTGGTTTTGATACGACATTGGGCTCTACGGGCGTTCTGCGTCGAGGAACGTTCACTGGAAGAGCTAAGATTGCTGACGATAAGTCTTCGCCGCTTAGAAAATTCTGTAGGGAGAGAGGGATCTCGCTTTCTAAGTGTATTCATGTTGGAGATTGGAATAACGACATACCCGTGTTTAAGGCAGTAGGCCTCTCAATGGCCCTGAACCCGAAGAACCGGACAGTTTCGGATAGTGCGGACCTAATGGCCCGAACCGATAGCCTGCTAGAAGTTTACAGGAAAATACGTCCCTTCTTAGATGCAGTCTAGAAGAAGGGTGGGAAAGGTTGCGAGAGTTTAGGTTCGCATGTAGTTCTGGCCTGGCTTGCGTCCCAAGTCAATGCGCTTCTCCGCGTTCCGCCTAACCCTTATCTTCGGGATGGGGGAGTGGCGTTCACGTGCTTGGACTTTGGGAGTCTGCGAGCGGACTTTCCCGGCCTTTGTCAACGATCCGTGAGTTGGTAAGACTCAACACCTCCAATGCTGTGTGAAATGATTCGTGGCATCGTATATAGTCTTTTCACATTCGGAAAGCCATACTTTTCGAGACGCATCAGAGTAATGGTTTTGGCTATTCCGCGGATAATTCCTGCAACTTCTCGATTATTTCGGGTAGGACTGACTCGTCAGACCTGTTGATAGTGATCGCAAGGTATCGGTTCCCGAGCCTCTTTACAATCAACGCTACTTTTTCGTACGTGCTCACAACATTGTCAAGGGGACCGGCACATGAAGCAAGGCGTTCACATATCCCCGATAACAGCATTGGCCCCAATTGCATAAACGACTCGTCCGTGGCTTGTGGTGAGATGCTTTCAACGTTTGACCTCATCTTGGAGAACAAGAGATCTCCGCCATCACTCGCCAAACCTGCCCACCTGATCTTTGGGTGAAGGTTGAAAATTCGTTCGGGCGCTATTTCTTTCAACGTAGTCGCCCCAACGAACAGTTTTGTACAATGAGACTAGATATGTGTATTGTTACTTTGTTACTTTGCTACTTTTGAATGTCAGTTGGAAGCAGATTTATCGCTTCTTAGAAGAATTATTATAATTTTCGTTGGCGAACCCCTGGTTGCGTTGTTCTGCGACCATTCCGGCAAGTCTTATATCGGATTTCGGCATGCTCCGGGAAAATCTTGTGGTGTGAATATGAGTCGATGTGCTTCATTCATGTGCATCAGCCCCGCTCAGTGGACATGCTCCGAATGTGGACAACCCTACTGTTTCTTCCACACAACAACCCATGGCCATGAGCTGCATGTTGTTCCTGAGCCAGAGCTGACTGCCGCGCGTTAAACCGCGGCCAGTTGGTTTTCGAAGAAGTAGCGCGTAGCGCCTAGGGTCTGCACTTCAAGTGGGCGTATGTTTACGACTAGCGGAAAGTTTGCAACAACGTCTCCTATTACCAAACATCTGTGCGGAGGAAGGTCTCGGACGATCATTCTGATTGTGTCGGCGTCGACCTTTGCAACCTTTGAAACGATGTCAAGGTCATGGTCATTACTGAAATTAAAGAGAAAGACATTGTCGGCTTGCCGATAGATGCTGCTTTGGATTGTGTCTGGCTGATTGGTTACGAAGGTTGTGAACATGCCCAGATGGCGCATTCTTGTGACAACATCGTCCCAGTAGGTTTCGCGAAGGTACAAGTGAGCCTCTTCAGCGAACAGGAAGAGCGCACGTAACTTTTGGGTTGAGAGTAGTTCTGTTAGTTTGCTGATTAGGAGTTCGACTGTGATTCGGCGCATAGCTGAGTACTGGTTCTTCATGTTGACTACTAACGCGCAGCCGGATGAGTGGTTTCGGAATACATCTTCTAAGTTGAGGGCTGTGCGATGGTCGTCAGTGAATATGCCTGAATCGTCGAGCGTGTTGAACCTGGCCTGCAGAGCGTCCTTAATGCTGTCGTGGCAGTCGGAATTGGCTATGGCTGCGCCGAGGCCTGTCATAGTTAGTTGGTTCTGCTCTTCGAGGTCGCGCCAGATCCTTGCGAACACCCGGGCTGAGTTTTCCGGGAGGGAGAGGGCGTAAATCAGAGTTCCAAGGAGCGTGGCCAGGCCGACTTGGCTGAGACTGAATCTCAGGTTGATGCCGGGGATAAGTGAAATGATTTTTGGTGAAAGGTGCATTTCGCGGCCATCCGAGGTCCTCCCTAGGTTCACATATTCCCCATTTACGTCGAAGACAATCACGGGCGCCCCCTCTTTCACGAGGCTCGTAACGAGGAGTTTTGTGAGATGGGATTTCCCGGTGCCTTTCCTTCCGGTAACTATGTTCAATCTCCCATCTAGGGCGGCCAAGTCAGAGACGATGTGTGGGAAACGGCGAGTGGATCCAAGTTCGAATGAGTGTCTGCCCGCCAGAGAGTCTGTTAGGAGTTTTGGGGGCATGACTTGCACCTGCGAATGGTTCCGGGACGGCAGCCATGCGACGTCTCGGCTAAGGTGGCCTTGCTCTAACGCGCCCCGTATCTTTCCCAGCAGAAGTCGGGTGTCCTTCAGAACTGTGATCTGGGAGGATACTTTGAACGGGTCCACATCGTCCCCCGAAAAGGACCCCTCTGAAATGCCGTCGCGTAACATGTCCTCTAGAATGCCCGGTATGTTGGCGTATTGCACGTCGATGATTTGCACGATTAGGGAGCGGTCCTTGATTCGGTCAGTGACTAACAGGTAGTCCCCTTTCTCGACCTCTTCGTCGGGGAAGCTCAGTAGGTGTATGCTGTCGCCTTCTTTGCGGAGGATTTTCAATGCCAAGCCTCCCAAGCTGTTCCGAAGGGACCGAAGAGTGACCGCCGAAGCGCGAGTTTAGGTATTAGTTGAACGCCGAATTGTGCGGCTGCGACAACTTGCATAGCCAGCACGTCGCCGGCGGTGAAAGTGGAGAGTATGTGGGCCATGCGCAGCGTTTCAGGGTAGCCCTGGTCAACAATGTCTGTTCCAGTTAATTGTTGAAGCCCAGTTACGGTGTCTTGGAGTGGTATTTCGCGGTCGACATCCATTCTGAATGGATAACCGGACTTTGCTAGCCTACCTACGAAGACGCGGCCGAGAAAGCGCACGGGGTAGGGTGGAAATTGCTCTGTGACCTCCGCGTCCACATTCAACAGGCAAGGTTCTATCCGATGCTCCAGGAGTTCGGTTATGGATTTGTTGTTGATGCGTAATTTTGTTTTCTTGGATATGGCGGCGACTATGCTTCGGTTTCGGCGGGCGGTTTCAAGAATTCGTTCCAGTTCCTTTGACGGGTTGTCCGGCGTGCCAGCCGTTAGGGAGCCATCGATCAGTACGAATCCGTTCGAGATTGATGAACTGACGCTGAACTGAAGCCAGCGTTCGAGGATGTTTCGTACCCGTTTGAGGAGGCTGTCAACGTTGGGCTCGCCAGTAAATGGAGACAGCGTGAGGTTTCCGAATCCGCTGAAATCTGCCAAGCTATTGTTACCGAGAGAGAAAACGAGCGGACCGTATCGGACGTATCTGTAGCGTCCGTTTTCGAGCAATACGACTGCACCTCGAAGTGCGCAGAGTGTGCCGTCGGCGAGTTCGCCGAGTTTGATGGTGGAGGTGTCGATGGCGGCGACGGGGCGGTTTGACTTTGTTGGCTTGAGTGGGATTATGCGTTCTTCGTGGAGTTGGTTGAGTTCGATGGAGCGGGCGTCTTCGTCGTCGAATTCGGGCACGTTGAAGGTTGGAGCGATTGCTGATTCTGTGTATAGTACGTCTCCGCGTACGCCCTCGATTGAGGTTCGGCAAAATTCGATGAAACGTTCTGGTAGGGCGCCTGGGCTGAGCACGTCGTCTGGGTAGAGAAAGTTACTTATCCTCTGCTGCTCCGTAGCTGCTGATGGGTGGGTGCGGTGGTTCATGTTACTCTCGCCCCCGTTGCGGGCTGTTTCCCCCGAAACTCCCGCGCCGCCGCACCCTCACCTTGAGTAAGGGCCATGATTTTGGTGGGCACCTCGTGCTACTTTGAAGCGCCTCCGTTGAGCAGGAAAGTTTCGAGTTGCATCAAACCCTTCTGAGTGACCCGATACTTTCCCCTATCCGTTCGGTCAATGAGCGCGGATTTTTGGAGTTCAACGATCACGTTCCTAATGGTCTTGGGCGCCTTGCCAACGCCGGTTGCGATCTCCTCGATGCTCAAGGAATCTGATTCCCGTTTGCCCATCTTGCCGGCAAGGTGGGCCATGAATAGTAGAATTGAGATAGCCCGGTCCGCTGGGATATCATTGCGAGTGAGCAGCAGTTGTCCTGTGGCAGTCATCTTTGCGAAGTCTGACACCTTGTCGGTCAAACCGGCTAGGTCAGGGACAAAGACGAGCCTCTTCGCCAAATCGTACGTCGGGACTGCCTGTGATAGGAACTGGAGAAGTTGCGGAACAATCTCCTCAACAGACCCTGAGGCTTCGTAATGTAACCCGTTGACTTCAACCTGGATTTTGATTTGCACAGTTTCTGTTCTTGACACTGTTTGCGACTCCTATGTTTTTGGTTTCAGTTTCGGAAGGATTTGCTCTCGGAAGATGTGTAGGCCGAGGGTTGTGGCGCGGTACTCGCCTTTGCCCTTTCTTTCCGCCAAGTTTTCTCCGCAGAGTTCGCTGAGGCGGCCTGCTACGGTTCCGGAGGTTCGTTTCGTGGCCGCAATCAAGTCGGCTGATTGGACATAGTCCTTGTCGGACTTGCCGAGCATTTGAGCGATTCGAGCTTTGGCCAAGTGGAGTAGAATGAGCTCCCGATCAGCTAGGCTCTCGATTGGGACGGTGACCACTACGCCTTCAGGGGTTACGGCGAGAACGCCTTGGCAGGCTTGGGCTAGTTCGTTTAGGTCGACTGAGAGTGCGAGGTGCGATGCAAGTTCGAGCGTGGGGATGATTTTTGTTAGAAATGTGAGGACTTCTTTGATGACGAGTTCGGGTTGGCCGGTGATTTTTTTCTCCAGTGAGCCGTACTTGATTGTGACGTCTAGTGGTTGTCCTACGCTTGAGAGCTGCTGTTGGCCTTCCGACATTTTACTTTCACTTCACATTCACTCTCGCAAAGCATATAAGCTTTGAAGTGCGCAATATTCCTGCTAGGTGTTACTCATCGTCATGCACGTTGCAATGTGCATTGCCATACAAGATTGTGTCAGAGCTGAGAGTTCTGCGAGGTGTTACTCACCTTCAGCTCATTGGCCATCTAACGTGCACCAGCTCAACGGCGACCGTGCGACAGCCGCTTCAAGGGGACGTGAGGGCTAGGTTTGGACTATAACCAACTCAAACTGGTCATTCTTCAGGCGCTCTCTGAAGTCGGCCCCACAGATAGCGAAGCCCTAGCGAAAAGACTGGCCCCCATCGGAATCTTGGTTGAGATTCATGCGCTCCGGATGGCGTTGATGCGATACTACAAACTTGGCCTATTGAAACGAGAACGGCAGGGAGGAGTACTAGTTTACTCACTTTCAGAACGCGGAGCAGAACGCCTCCGGTGGCTTCAACAAACCAAAGATAACACTCGACTCAAAGGACACCATGCTGCCGAAAGCACATCCACCCAACGCACATGAAGTCCACGACCGCGAGTATTCGGCAACGTAGGCGACGGAATCACTTTGACAGGTAGAAGTGTATACACCCAACGTTTGGGTGTATACACCCGCGGAGGAAAGGGTGCACCCAAACATCAGGTGACTGTCACCTTGAAGCCCTCATGTTTCCTGCAGGGTGAAATCACCCAACGCTTAGGTGACCCCCCCGGTAGGGGTACTGCATAGGGAGCATTGCACCCAATCATCGGGTGCATTACACCTTGAGGCCCTCACCTGACCCGCGGAGGATGTATGAAAAGAGCCACACCCAAACATCGGGTGTGTCCAATCTTGCGAACCTCACCATCAAGTGATGTCACCCCTCCCCTCTCTCTCAGACCAAAACAAACACGTGCCCGACACCCTGCCTTGGGTTTTCCCAGGACAATTCACAGCAAGAGGCCAAAACAACCTAGCTACCAACCAATCAGCAGTAACCTGTTGTCCGGGGCTGTGAACCGTCCTACCTGAGACCTAGTCGTGTTGTGCCAATTTCCTTGAACCCGACCGGTGAAGTGGGCCCTCTTTCTACACGAAATGGGACCTCTTCGCACCCCAACCATAACTAGCCGCGCTGAAAAGGAACTAGTTGCGGCGAGAGCTTGCAGGTTACTGTGTGGTGGATGGTGGCGGGCGGAGTTTCGGGAGAACCTCCTGCGTGATCCACTGCAAGCCTGCGCCTGAGAGCGAGTAGCGACCCTGTTCTGCGATAAGCTTGCCCTCCTTCCTTAACTCGCTCACCCGAGCGCGAACCACATTATCCTTAACCGCCTTCCAACTCGTCCCCAGCCACTCAATCAACTTCGCATCCTCAACCGGAGACGGGTTACCGCTGTATAGGATTAAGCCGATGGCTTCCTTCGCCGAAATCCTATCAAACGGAATCGTAAAATGCAACTTACCATCCGGCGTCGCCTCCAAAATCCCCACCAACTCCTCACCAGGAACGATTGCTTCAACTGATTGGTCGCCGCCGCCCGATGATGTAGCTAGGGCAGCTGTGGGTTGAGATTGGAGCAACTCCTCAAACTTGCCACGTACATACTCATGGTCTCCTTCAAGCTCCACCTCAAAGTTACCGCGCCTTATCCTGAACCTGAGCCGCCTTTCCGACAATTAGGACGCCAACAATCACTTTCACAGCTGTTATTTCACACTTGCGAGCGATCGATGTGAACGGGTCAGCGAAACCGATCTAGTCTCGTATCTATCGATTGCTTTTCTGTTCCTTTTGACTTGTCAGTTGTCTGTGGCTTCGTTTCAGTCTTCGGTGGACTCAAATTCGGCCATACTTCGACTACGACATGGTCATCGAGCTTTCTTAAATCGTAAATGAACCCTTGCCAACCCGCGCGCCTCGCCTTTGCACTAAGTGCTTTCCTTGCTACGTACATTTCGGGTCTTAGAAAGTCAGCAGCTATGTAATCAATCGCAACAGGTTTGCCATTAACGATCTTGACGATATACAATGGGTGATAAATCCCCGCGTTCAGTTTCTCCTCCTGAACTTTCCACGCGCCACCGAGTATCGTCAACACTCTGTCACTCGCTGTTCTCACCGCAGGAGCTTTCACCTGGGCTACAAAGCCGCAAAAATCGCAAATCACATCTGCGCATTTGAAACCGCCTATGAGTTGCTTGAGTCTTCCTTTCTTGCACTTCGGGCAGATACAGTACTTACAAACCGCTCTTTGGCCCAAGTCGCCTTGTTGCTGAATTCTAGTCCGAGACAAGATTACACGCTAAGCGTAATCGTACTCATGGATCTATAGATCCTTCGGCATAAGAACTTCGATGAGATTTTGGAAGTTGCCAACTTCACTTATCTTGAAAACGTGTGATCGAGGAGGGACTGCGATGCGGTCGGTGCCTCTAAGCCCCATACGGTCCAACCCTGTCGTTTCTGCCTGGCAAACAATTCAAGTCTAGGTTCGTAGCTCACCGTCTCTGCGAACTCATAGATCTTCGCAGGCTTTACAGAATGCTCTCCGCGTGGGGCAAGGATCAAAGTCGTGCCCTGGGCTCTCTTGCCGTCGTGTTTCTTGCGATAGGGCAAGGTCGGTCCACGAGTTCCGAAAAGGCAATGCTCGGTCATTCCCCTGAAGTATTGGCCCAAGCCGAAACCGGCTGACGTCTTGGCCCATGTGATGCATGTCTTGTATGTGAAACCCCATGTCTCCATGACTGTGAGTGCTGAAGGAAAATGGTTGTTAGTTGCCCAAAGATAGAGATGGGCTTGGTCGGCCACGATTTCTCGCAGTGGAATTGCGCAGATTTCTTCCTCACTCATCAGGGGGTAGTATTTCTGTGCTCCTCTAATGCATCTGCCTGATCCTTGTTCGTGCCATGGTGGGTCAGCGAGGATGGTGCGCCAGCCACCCTCTGTTCGAGGCAGTTCAGATGTCCACTTCAAATCCAGACTCCCCGCGCCTCGCCGGAAATAGTGTTCTCTGCCCTCAGGTTGAAAAACCTACGGGGTCAAAGCATTTCGCACCAGAGAGCACACACATCATCAACGAACAAGGAGCCATGATCCATTAATAGGGAGATACTCAAGTGCTTCACTTCTGGGCTCCGACGAGTGCCACGACTCCGAGGGTGGCATTCTGAAAGAACGTTTGCTGAAAGCCAGTGGCTGATAGCATTTTACAGATTTCCGGAGGTGGCGTTGAGAGTTGGATTGACTTTCCCAAGTAGATGAACGTTCGGTGCCAACTTTCTGATACCAATTTCCCAACGGCTGGGAATACTTTCAAAACATAGAGCAGGTACATCTTGCGAATCAGCGATCTGTTGGGAAGGACGAAGTCCACCGACAAGAACCAGCCCGCATCAGCAAGCGTTCTTCGCGCTTCTTTGAACAGCATCTCTTTATCGCCGAAATTGCGCAAAGCCAATCCCACTGTCTCATAATCAAAGACCCTGTCTCGAAAAGGCATGTACTCGCCAACTGCCCGCACAAACTCAATTGCGAGACCATTGCGGTGCTTTCTTGCAACGGCTGGCTGCAGCATCGAAATGCTCGGGTCGAGTCCCACAACCAAACCACCCTCACCCGCGAGCCGCTGCAAGGGAAACGTGATCAGCCCCGTCCCACACGCCAAATCCAAAACGCGAAGCGACTCGCGGCATGTGATTCTTGAGAGCAGGCGCCTTCTCCAAGCCCAATCCATGCCAAACGTTAGGAGGTGGAGAAGGAGGTCGTACTCACGTTGCACGTCGGTGAAGATTACTCGCACGAACCTAGCTTTGTCACCGAAACCTGTCGGAATTTCCATGAGATTCAACCCCGCAAACGTCATCAAAAAACCTAAGGAGACAACCTGTACACAACCAGACCGATTGCGATCAGGTCAACGGCTGCCACGATGAGTTTCAGTGCTTTCTCTGGCCGGGCTAGAAGCTGAACAGTGCCTATGGCCTCTTGGCTTCCATCAGCGAACCGCATCTCAGCCAGGGGCTTTCTTCGGCGGAAGTCTTTGCACCAGCGCGACAGGTTGATTTCAATGCCCGCCGTAGCCGCCATAGCCAAAGCAACCAAAACGGCTCCAATCGTAATTGTCAAGGCGTTTGCGTAGTAGCTTATCAGGGCCGGTAGTGCCGCCCACGAGAAAGCAAACGACAAGTCATTGTGAAAGATCCCTCCGAAGGCATCAGTATTGTACGCGAAGAGAAAGAACACCTCCAGAACGATGAAGACCATCAGAACCAATGGTGGAACGATTGAATAGGACAGTGCGTACAAGTAGACGACGGCGTAGATTCCGATGCTCAGTGCCAGGAGAAGCGGTATCAGAAAGATTGCCGTGAGCTCACGCTTTCCTAATGCCTCAGTCCAGTGATTCGCGTGCAACTCATTCAATGCGTGCGCAGACAATCCCAACCCTAGGAAATAGGCTAGGATCGTAAGGCCGACTCTGTCTGGGTACATGTGCGGGGAGACGGCTGCGCCGATTAGTATGTAGGAGAGCACCATTGACGTATACGGCAGATGCATGATTGTGTAGAACTCGCGCACCCTGCCTCCGCCTTGCGCATACCAAGCCCCTCTCGCTTTCAATCAACCCTACGTCCTGGTGATTGCACAGTACTCTCAGCATTCTTGAGGTTTGGGAAAGGTCATGTCTGGACTGTGGAAATGACAGGATGAACATGAGGCTCATAATTGAAATATTGAGGCGTAGATGTGGTAGAGTTGGTTTGCTGCAAATGCGGCCGTAGTCTAGCCTGGTCTAGAGTCTTGTTATTGTGAGGTTTTAGGTGGTTCGTGCCCTAGCGGGTGATAGGCCCTTGTGGGAGCGTTGCTATGGTCTGAGTGTGCCGGCTGCGGTCATACGAACCCACATGGCTTGCCCTGGCTGAATCATGTAAGATGAGTTCGCTCGAATCCATGATTGGCTCGTGTTGTCGTAAACCCAGACGTTGCTCGGGTCATAGCTGCCCGAGATGCTTGTCAGGTACTGGCCCACTTGTTCAGGCACTACCGTCGGTTCAGGCTTGAACCCGATCAGGTTCCAGCCTACCGATAGGCTATACGTCGGCGGAGAAGCTGGTGGAGGAGCAAACACACAACCGTCCACGTTCAACGTGTCAGCCTTAGTCATGTAGATCCAGTAACCAACGCCGTCCTGCATGGTTGTGAGGGAGCCAGACAACTTGCCCTTGCTCAACGACGCAGAACTCCACTTACCACCCTGATAGGCCCAGACGACTGTGAAGTCCTTCGCAACAATCAACCCTCCAAGAACCGAGCCAATCTTCGTGCTCAACGGCACGAGCGGCAACGAGACCAGATTCCAACCCGCACTCAGCCTTATATCGTAACCGTTGGGGGTGACGGCACCGGAAGGATCCAACCCCGGACTGAAGGAGCTGTTGCTCCCTACACTCGCCTGCCCACTGAAATTCTGGGTCCCGACCACGCTCCCTCCATTACTTATGGTTTGCATTTTCATATGAAAAGGGCCGAGTCCTATTCCAAACACCTTAATCGAGTAAGCCCCCGGAACCGGATTTGGAATCGTAATTTTCTGAGGCTCAGTCCCAAGCCCACTGTAAGTAGCACCAGGAATGTCGTTGAAGGTAGTTGTAGCATTGGCCCCCACAACTCTACCAAGCGGGTCGGTCGCAAGAACATTAATCGGCGAATCCCCCGTGATCACAACCTCGCCCGAGAGGCTGGACGATTGGAGGCTGTAGGCCTCCCCGATGCTGTAGTTTAAGAAGTGGGAGGGGGCACCAATGAATGGGTTGTTAGAGACGGGACAAGTCCCCGTCCCGTGGACACTACTACTTCCACTCTCGAGGCACGTTTGATTGGTGAATGTGTCCCCTGAATAGTAAACGAACAACTGACCGTTAACCAACAACACTCCAGCATTGTCAGTTGAATCACCGTTATCCCAACCTCCGGGAACGGGGGCAATTATAGGGCTCCCAGGATCCCTCGTCCAGCTAACCCCATCAGGTGAGGTTGCGAACCCCGTAAGGTCAACCGCACCATACCCACTGGTGAAGGGCGACTCACCACTTCCGTCCGTGGCTGAGTAGAACATCTTGAAATTGTTCGCGGCCGGGTCATATACTACTATCGGAGCGTAAACGTAATCGCTATCCCAAGGGCCAGGTGCCAGAACCGGGTCGGCACCGTAGCACCAAGTTCCGGGTCCACTGTAACTGTGGCATGTCGGGGTGAAGACCGTCGGGTTTGAGTCAAGATTGGGACTATTACTCCAACCGGTTTCTGCGTTCGAGGATGTTGCAAACTTAACGGCGCCATTCCTGCCATACCACATCTTGTATGTGCCCCCAACCTTGACAACCGATGGATTGTTCTGACATGACCCTGAATTAGTCAAAATTGCAGGAGCCGTTTGGAAGATTGGGTTATGGCTGGACTTATACCAATTGATGGCGTCAGATGAGTAGGCTACGCCGATTCCACATTGAACGTTATGTACTCCGTCGATGACGTGGTTGCGGCCTGAGTAGTATAATAGATACTGGGATCTGGAGGAATCGTAGAAGATGCTGCCCACGATTACCGAGGAATTGTCCCATTGTCCAGAGCTTCCGCGCGTCAAGATTGGGCCGCTGTTGGTGACATTGTTGACTCTTGTCCAGGTGCTCCCGTCCGGGCTTGTAGCTAGACCAATTTGACGGCCAGCGTTACAGCAACCGAGGTATGCCATCCCAAAGGTGCCGTTGGGGAATACGAATGGCCTGGGGACAAATACCATATTGTTATCCCAAGCCGAAGGGTTGGGGTTTGCAGTTAGGACCGGGTTTCCTGGGTATCTTACCCATTGGTTCTGACCCATTGGTTCCGATTCTGCCTGGAAGTAGGCGGTCAAGGCGTAGCTGGCGTTCATCACCCAAGTGTCAGGGTTATTGGCCGGAATCCCTGTCGACAGATACGAACCATTCAACGCCCAAGCCACAAAATAGTAGCCGGACGCGGGCGTTGCCGTGAACGATACGGTTGGACCATACGGAGGGCTTAATGCCGTAGTATAGGCTGCACACTTAGTTACACCAGCCGGGGTGGGACACGCGGTTCCCACGGGGCTTAGTTGAACGGTTCCAGCGCCAGTCGGCTCCACCGTGACCCAAAGATTGTACGTGGACGTACCATCACCATTTACTGGAGGCGGCGGGGTCGCTACAAGAGCTCCACTGACCACGGTTAGTAATACGAGCGTGCAGACGAGAACGGATCGAAGATTACAATGAGCCAAGAGAACAGCCTCTCAGCGGTAAAAGCTACTCAGGTTTGCAGTATTAACGCTTGCGAGGTTTGCAAACTCTACGTACTGTAAGTACTCATGATAAGTATTCGGCTGTTTCAACTTCGGCGAGGGGATAATGATAGTAGGGGCAATAGTCCAAAGCCGCCACACTAAGACAGGGATTGGAAGCTTGATGGAGCGCTGCTTTCGGTGCCGCAGCCCTCTCTTGCTCAGTTAATGCCGCGTTGAGTTACGAATATGGCCCTCTTAGAGCGATGGCTCGGGATCAGGAGGAGTTTAGGGTCTGAGGGTGGCTGGGGTTGTCATGTAGACCCAGAGCGCTTCCCCGACAGGAACCATAGTTGAACCAGTAGCCCGAACCCAGGTGCCCGTTGGATTATCGTAAAGCCAAACGTTGTTTGCGTTGTAATCCCCGGTTATACTCGCGTCTCACTCATTTCTCTTTCTCAAGAGCTTGTGTAATCGACTCTTCCATCGTCATCGATCGGCCTTCAGCCCACGCCTCGGCGAATTTGGTTTCGCCTAATGCGGATCGGGCAGGCGTGATGTAGGTGCGTTCGTTCTCCGTACGCTCTGCGGGGGCGAGGTTGGCGTTAACCTTTTCCCGTAGAGCCTCAGCTGCACCGAAGATCCTCGCCGCCCTCTCTGCCTGCCCCTGCTTAGAGGCCAACCCTGCGAATTCCTCCAAACATTCCGCAATTTCCTCCTTCATCCCCATCTCTTGCAACATCGCCATGGTCTCTGTTAGTATAGAGAAGGCGGAAGCGTATTCACCACGCCGGACAGCTAGACGTCCCAAGCCAAGGAGAGGGAAGGGCACCAACCTCTTGTTACCCTGTTCACGAAACAAAGTTAGTGACTCCTCGTAACGAGTACGCGCGGAACCATAATCACCTTTCTTCAAGTCGATGGCTCCCAAGTTGCTTAGGCAGAATGCCGAACTGGTTCTGTCTCCAAGTTCGCGGCACAGGGCCAATGCTTCCCCGAAAAGGCTGCGCGCGGCGTCATAATCGCCTTTCACGCTTAGAGCTATGATACCCAAATTATTCAGAGCCCTAGCGATAGCCATATTGTCACGCAGCTCCCGTGCCAGGCTCAGGCTTTCCTCATAGAGGCGAACTGCTGCATCATAGTTACGTTCAGTATCAGCTACAAGCGCCAGATTCGCAAGAACCCTCGCGACACCTACCTTATCGCCTAAGTCTCGGAAAATATTCAAGCTTCCCTCGAAAAAGCTGTGGGCTTCGACCATGTCGCCCTGGTCAAGGGCTAGGACGCCCGCTCCTCGAAGGACCTTTGCGCGCTCCAAAGTGCGGATTGATTCTGACCCGGCCAGGGCACTCTTAAGGCTCTCCCGCCCCTCAACGAGATAGCCCTGTTGGTACCAGAAGTAGAATAGCGCTGCACTTAGGCGCAGCTCTCTCTCAACCTCTCCTTTCTGGTGCGTCCACTGAAGTGCGGCACGAAAGTTGTCATGCTCATGTTCCAGTCGAATCAACCACTCTCCCGCGCGGGGCCCCGTCAACTCCGAATCCGCCTTCTCAGCTAAACCCAAGAAGAACTCGAGATGTGCCCGCTGTGCAGCTTCCGATTCCCCGCATGATAACAGACGTTCTAGGGCGAATTCTCGAAGCGTTTCGAGAAATGCAAAGCGCGGTTCACCGTTGACCTCTTCTCGGCGGAGTAGGCTGCGATCAACTAGCCTCGACAGCCCATCCAATACATTCGCAGTTAGAGACCGTTGCGGATTGCAAACTGCCTCTGCTGCTTCGAATGTAAAGCCGCCAACAAAGACTCCTACACGGCTAAAGACGGTTCTATCACGTTCCTCTAGCAGGTCATAGCTCCAAGCTATTGCATTTCGCAGCGTCTGCTGTCGAACGGGCGCATCTCGGGCGCCAGTCGTCAACAGGCCAAGCCTACTCTCTAATCTCATAAGTATTGTCTGCGGTGAAAGGATCTTGATTCGAGCCGCCGCCAATTCTAACGCGAGCGGCAGACCGTCCAATCGCACGCAGATTTCCGCTACAGCCCGCGCGTTCTCGTTCGTAATCTCGAAGTCCGGTTTCACAGCATGCGCTCTTTCAACGAACAGGGCCACAGCCCCAACCTCTGACAACGCTTCGATCTGCGGCAGACGCTTGAGGTCGGGCACTACAAGCGGTGCCACTGGGAATTCGCGTTCGCCATGAATCCTCAACTCTTCTCGACTTGTAACGAGAAACTTCAGCTTCGCCGATGTCGTCAATAGGTCGGCGAGCTGGGAGGCTGCCTCGATGACCTGTTCAAAATTGTCGAGGAGGAGTAGCGTCTCGTGCTCTCGCAGAAAATCCTTCAGGCTCTCAATAATCGGGCGTCCCCCTTCCTCCCTAACGCCCAAGGTTGCCGCCACTGTCGGCATAACCAACTCGAGGTCGGTAATGGGTGCCAGTTGAATGAAGAAAACTCCATCAGGAAAACTGTCAAGGAGACTTCTTGCGATTTCCAATCCGAGGGCTGTCTTTCCCGTTCCCCCTGGGCCAGTAAGAGACAGTGCCCGTACATCATCGCGTAGGAGAAGAGGCCATGCAGCCGCAAGCTCCTTCTCGCGTCCAATAAGAGGCGTCGCCCTCGCGGGAAGGTTGTTACGGGGATGCGCCACCTTCTTGGCTGGAGCAGGTTTAATTCGAGGAATCAAGTCGAGTACTATGGGTTCTGTTTCTGCAACCGTGATACCATGCATCCACCTTACGCGCATAAACTTCCCTGGCGAACCCTCAACATCCTTCTCGAAAATCTCCAGGTTACCATCGAACAGGTCAACAACCGCTTGAACCTCTTCGCTTGAATGCATGAACGGGTTGAGGAGGACCAGCGTCGTGATGTTCTTGGCTCTGAACTTGTCGAGAAGCTCCGAGAGCCATTTCCTCGTTTGAAGCGCCTTATGCCGCAACAGAACATCGGACAGAAACTGAACGACAAGCCGACTTGGCTGGAGAGAGTTGATGGTTTCCGTGATCGTGAGGTTCAGTTCGGTTAGGTTTTCAATGCCCTTGCCTGGCAGAGTGTTCTGGGCGCGGGGAACGGGTTTGTCGCTGCAAATAAGACATTTCAGGCCATCTGGTTTGTCGCCGACAATGGATTCCGCAGAAGACAGGTTTCGAGAGATCAGTAGACTCGCAGAGTCAGCTCCAAGGAATCTCCTTAGAAGTATTGGAACCTCGTCGCTAGCAGGCGCGCTCAGAACGACGGCTGAACCGGCTAGGAAGCCTCCTTGAAGCGCCCCATCCAATCTAACGTAACCCGTTGAAACCCGTGTGCGAGCAGAACTTGCTGAATCGCCTGTGGAGGCCAAGAGGGATAATGCGAGAGGCTCGTACAATATACGATTTTTCATAACTGGCAAATCAGCCAGAAGAAATCCCACCGCCCATAGTTGGCCTCAGCAATAGGAGCAGTCTACTTCTCTCGGCTCTCTCTCCGCAAGAACTCATGCGTTGGTTACATGAATGTTGAACGTTGGGTCTTGCCTTTGAATATTGATGCCATAGCAAATTCCTTGGCACTCTGTCTTAGCAAACGTTTTCCTCTCGGCCGCGAACCCTTATTTGCAGAGAAGGTATTTTCGTGAACCGCTTGCGGCCGTAGTCTAGCCTGGTCTAGGACATAGCCGTTCTAGGCGTCCATTGGCCTTCCAAGCCAACGACCCGGGTCCGAATCCCGGCGGCCGCACCAACGCACCTTTAGCGCGCTCAAACGCGCATGCCAGTAATTGTGTGGCATGTGGACCTGAACGCAGGCTGGTCTGTCTGCAGTCTTGAGATCCAGAAACGTGTGGGTCAGATCTTGACGTCAATTGAGCCAGTTCAATAAGCAGCGCAACCGAAACCGAAATTAACGCTTGAAAGCACCCATCACCCAGATGGTTTCCATGAAAGTCGGGATATTGGGCAGCGGCAAAGTCGGCCAAGCGCTGGGGAACGGTTTCGCGTCTAAGGGTCATGATGTTAAGCTTGGTTCTCGTACCCCTGATAAGCAGGAGCTCCGGGATTGGCTGAAGGCGACCAAGGGCAAAGTTGCAGTCGCAACCTTCGCTGAGGCCTCAAGCCATGGTGAGGTTCTCGTTTTCTGTCCGCTGGGCGAAGCTGCGGAAAACGTCATCAAACTCGCAGGCGAAAAGAACTTTGATGGGAAATTGGTTCTCGATGCCACGAACCCCCTCGACTTCTCGAAGGGTATGCCTCCAGGCCTGTTCGTTGGCACCACAGATTCCCTAGGCGAGCGGGTTCAACGATGGCTACCTAAGGCTAAGGTGGTCAAATGCTTCAACATCGTCAACAACCAAACAATGATCAACCCGAGAATGAAAGAAGGCATGCCCACTATGATAATCTGCGGGAACGACGAGAACGCAAAACGACAGACAGCGGCAATATTGAAGGAGTTCGGCTGGGACGAGCCAATAGACATCGGCGGAATTGACGGCGCACGGTGGCTTGAGGCATACACTGCACTCTGGGTTCGCTTGGCGGTTAAGCTCGGAAGCTGGACCATCGCAGCAAAAATCCTTCGACAGTAGAAAGGCCTAGAATCACGCTCCGCTCCGACAATGATCGCGAACATTCCCCCGAGCTTCCTAGTGTTTCAAGCTGCTAGCGTATGCTCTCAGGGTGTCATACACCTATGCTGGGGTGTATACACCCAACGTTTGCGTGTTGACACCCTCACAAGGGAGGAAGGTGATGTCACCTCACCATCTGTTGATTTCACCCTTGACCAACCGGATAAACCCAACTCGTACCGCTTTGGCTAATGCATCGGACTCCCTCCCGCTAAGGCGACTTGGTTGCTTTATGGGCTCTTTGGCGGAGTTCTCTGTTGGGTCTAATCGTCCTCGGTCAGCAAGCCGTAGGATCTTAGGAGAACGGTGATTCGTTTGTTCGACAGGGCGAAGAACAGTATGGTTCCGAGAATTCCGATCGCAACTACGCTTCCGAGAAATACGCCGAGCAGCCCAACCTCCAACGGCAACGCCAGCAAATAGCTGAGGTAGGTTCCCACAATCAGGGTTATGATTACAATCTCAAGCCCTATACCAAGGAAGACCCGCGACTTTTGGTTGCGTTTGGCGAGTTTCCACGCAACGTAAGCAGCTATGAGGTTCGCAAGCGAGCCTCCCACTATGTCGATGGGCCCTAGGCCTCCGAAGAAGTTGGCCACGAACGCTCCGATCGATAATCCAAGAACAGCGGGCCAGCCGAAGATCATGGCGAGGGGCAACAGTGCATCTGCAATCCTAACCTGGAAAACTTGGAAACTAATCGGGGCGAGGAAAACAACGCCCACAGCATAAATGGCTGCGAACACTGCCGTCAGAGTCACATGTAACGTGTTCTTGTTTTTCAACCGTTTACCTCCCGACACCGGGGTTTCTCTGGCGCAACGGGTGGGAGGCCCCACTCACGCGCCGAACCGCCACAAACTATGTTTCTGAAAATAAAGCTGCCTCTTTTCCACGACCGTGGCTCACCAATGTATTCTTTCTGTGGTGTATAACATATGCTAGACATGTTATACAACAGGATAGAAGTGGCCTGCGATCCTCCCAAGTTTCTGTTGTCGCTCTTCCGAAAAACTCCTAAGGAGCCCAGTAACTGACCAGCCCGGTAAACGCAATCGGACGACGCTTGACTAAAAGTGGAAAAGGTGGAAGAAGATTTTTGTTTTGGGTAGCTCCTCTTCACGCTTGGCGTTGGATGAGCTTCTTGCTCACTTCAGTGAGTTTGTCGCGTGCCTTCGTGTTTCCCGCGACGGCTGCGACTACTGCTCCCACTGCGAATGAGGCAATTGCTACTGCGAACGCCCTTTTGGAATCTCCATTCATTTCTTCTTGACCTCCTGTTGATGTGTGCTACATACAGACGGAACTTCGATTTAACTGGTTCCGCTGAAGTTCGATACATCGATAATCAAACAGAGTATATTAATGTACCATAATTGAAACATTAATATACCATGAAACATGTAAGGACGACCCATGGCAGCTCGACGGGTTGGACATGAGGAAATCCCTACTCATTCATGTTACACCCCACGCAAGGGCCCAGTGACAACATCAACAAACCCACGTGCACCCTCATGCCCGCCATCCTGCTGCAGCCCGGAAGAGGTGAAAATCTCTTGGTGAAATGTCTGAAATGCGGTGGCGAAGTCATTGGTCCGGCGAAGGAGTGGGATATGCACCCAAAGGATGGGCGAGGCCCTGCGCTGCATATCAAGCACTTCTCATGCCCATCGTGCGGCAAGAAGTTTAGGTTAGCTACGAAACTTCCACTTGTGGGTGCTTGACCCGTCCATGATCTGCACGCAAAGAGCCCCCTTCTTGTCCTGTTTTCTCGTCCTGAACTTCCTGTTTGAGGCCTATTAGTACTACCAGTATGATTTGTACTCCACTCGGTCCATAAGAATCCTACAGCCATAATGATAGCTTGATGTTCAAGCCGAAGCGGCGGATGACCAGTAACCCGTTTACGTTGCCGCCTTCCTCATCGTATACCCAGCGAAGAGGTAGTTACTCGTCTGCGACCAACTACTTCCTCAAGAGCCAAGCAAGCATCACCGGATCTCATTAGTGATTTCCTCAACGAACTTTCTGGCCGCCACACGTGCGCGCGTCCACTTCATGGCTAGGTTGCTGATGCGGCCAGAATCCTGAGACAACCGATGTCAGACAGGGGGAAACTGCATGCTGCGTTTATCCCGCGGTAGCTTGGTCCACTTCACGAACTCCTCTGACGGTAGCTCCTCTTTGTAGAGCCGCTCGCGGTTGCACTCTAAGAGCAGGAGCTCAAGGCCCAGGTAATCCGAGGCAGCAAGTACTCGATGGTTGGCTTCGGCTGCGCTGTCATACACCACCTTTGCCTTTTCCCTCGAGTTTCCCGATCGCAGCAAGTGGTGCTCGAAGATTACCGTCGGCACTTTTGCCGCAACCCGGGCAGCATTCTCCAGTCCTTTTAGAATCGATGCTTTCTCAACTTTCACGCCCTCCAGATAGAGCGGCGGGCCACCCAGCACAATCAAGTCAGGTTTCTCCTTCAAGATAATTCGAGCCGTACTGCGGGCCATTGGGCCCTGAACATCAGACGCGTGCATCATCTTCTCATCGTCATATCCAATGGTCGTCATAAGGACCCAGCCAAGTTGGGATTCTTCTTCTCCGTGTGGGACGGGTTCAGAGATTTTCAGTTTGGTTCGCCCGAATTGGAATGTTTGCCCGTCTGCAATTTCGCATTTGCTCCCGAGTTTCTTCACGAACCTCTGAAACATCCAACCTCGACGGCGTTGGCTGAAGTTGATCGCATTACGAATATCCTTCATGAGAACAATTTTGTCCTTATAGATTTGCTCTGACTCGCCTAGGCTGCAACCCAACCACACGGTTTCGGTGTAGTTGGGTGTGTGGTGGTCGTTGTGGTAGTGCGAAATCACAATGACATCCGCCTTGGCGGCGTATTCTCGAATCCTCGCCCTGCAAGCATTCCTCGCGCGATATTCGCGGGGATGGGGAAGCAGCCGAAACCTCGGGCCAAGGGCGACGCCCGCATCAATCAGAACCCGCAGATCCGGAGTCTCAACGTATGTGCACATGGACCTGACGCCGAGGCTCTCGAAACCTATCGGTGTTATCTTGAGGGCAGGCATCCCCACAAATCCTTCGACAGAGTCTACGCACGCTTTAGGAACATAAGCATGTCAGCCAATTTCGGTTGAGAATGTAGATAAGCAAATTAGCGACTGACCCAGAGTTGATTTGGCGGGCGATGACGAGTCTGGCCCAATTGACTCTAAGTGAAATGGATCTTGAGTGCGAGAGCCCGCGCACCTTTGCATGGGTGAGCACAATTACGGTTGATGTCTTTTCCCTGTCAATTCGCAGACTCACGCAGCTGCATTGCGATATCAGGCCAGTAGCTGAAGGATAATTCTAAATACCATCGATATGGATGCGTCTTCATCAGCTTTGACTACTCGAAGCCGACGAGGGCTCCTAATCGCACTTGCAGTAATTCTGGTAGTAATTGTTGTGTTGGCCTCAACATTCCGCTACATAGCGATGCCAAACGCGCAACTAACGATGATTCAGCATACTTTCGGTGACAATATCTCAATATCAATTTCAGGTTACGGAAACCTCACAGAGGCGTCAGTAATAGTGTACATTCTTTCCGGCTCGACTTCTCTCCGCGTACCCATAATCAACGTCCGCATTGACAACATGAACTACCAGCAGAGCTTACCATACAGTGCAAGTGCAAGTTTGCCCACACTAATCCTCCCCCAGACCGTCGGGGTTCAAACGTTCTTCGATGCGGGGAACTTTGACTTTCTCAGAAGCCATCAGAACGTTACCGTAAGAGTCACGGTCGATGGAGTATGGAGTCTAGCATCCACGAGCTTAGGAACCATTCACATCTCGGCTGATACATGTTGTGTCCAACCTTAGTGAAGCTTCAAAGAAGCCCAAAGGAATTTGATCCGAATCTGTGCTGCAGCCTTCATGACCGTCGCGTGTAGACTAATCAGAAACAATTCCTAGGAAGATCGTGCGACGGGCAGACCGGTGTTCAATCAGGCTCAGTTTCAACAGTAGCCAAATTCACATGAACCTGTCATTTTAGGAATTGCCGCGTCGATGATCGTTGCATTCAGCGTGCCTACGTGAAGACCCATACTTGGAAGGATTATTTGTTGTCCGACAGCGGTTTGGGACGATGAATTCCAACTGGAGGTGAACCAGAGTCATGATTCCGAGACACAGGTGCGCCGTTGCCGTTTCCGCTCTTGTCTTGATATTGACGTCACTTTGGTTACCTCTAGTTCTGTTTGCGCCAATGGTCAAGGCGGCCGTGCTGTACAATTCGGGTGATCCCGTTCCTGCGGAGCAGTTGGTGTTAGAGTACATTAACCGTGCTCGTGCTGATCCTGTCGCTGAGGGTCAGCGTTTAGGGATTGATATCCATGAGGGGCTGGCGAATCCGAGTCTTCTGGGTCCTCGGCCGCCGTTGGCTATGAATAACATCCTGCTTGGCATCGCTCAGGCCCACAGCCAAGACATGTACAATCTGAACTATTTCTCCCATAACGACCCGAACGGCACAACTCCGTTCGGCCGCATGACGCACGCAGGCTACGATTACGTGATGGCGGGTGAAAACATGGCCGGAGGTACGGATCTGAGTGCCACGGAGTTAGAGGATTTGATGATGGTTGATGCCGGAACGTCGGGGCGTCCTCATCGCGTGAACCTTCTCGACCTCATTCAACCCTACCCTTGCGGAGACCCCCCGTGCGCCTACTCCGAAATCGGAATCGGATACGATCAAGGAGTAACTCCAAACGGTATTGGTCTCGGTAGCCTCATCACGGAGGATTTCGGCGCCACAAGCAACACAGGCCCATTCCTGTTGGGTGTCGTTTACAATGATGTGAACAACAACAACTTCTACGACATAGGTGAAGGCATACCCGGAGTAACGATCGCAACCAGCAGCGGCAGTTACTACGCTATCTCATCATCAGCCGGCGGCTACACTATCCCGATTGGCACTTCTGGAACGATTACAGTCACAGCCTCAGGTCCAGGTTTTGGCCCGATCACCAAGACGATCACCCTTAGTGGCGTGAACGTGAAATTAGACTTCCCCGGGCAGGCGTCCGCAACAACCATAATTGAAACATCTTCGACATCATCAACAACGAGCACAGCCTCGACCTATTCTTCTTCAACCGTAACGGAGCCCACGTCTACCCAAAACTCTCAAACTAGTACGAGCTCAAGCAGCTCAAGCACAACCCCAACGACAACTTCAACATCAACCTCAACATCAACTTCAACTTCAACTTCAACCACCTCGGCTCAAGTCGGGACAACAACATCTAGCACAGTCACAACCGATTCCACTACACAGACAATAAACCCCACGACACAGGTAACGAACGTTGCTACCGACACCGCGAGCTCTTCAGTCCCGGGCGATTTCTTGCTTGCAGCCGACCCCAACCCAATCAGCATGCCCCAAGCATCTTCCGCCACGATGACTCTGACGCTCCAATCAATCGGCGGCTTCAATGAGCGTGTAGCTCTAAATACGGCTAACCTACCGCCCGGTGTCCAAGCATTCTTCTCCACCAACACAATCGTTCCGCCTGCCGGTGGAACAGCCGTCGTTACGGTCACTCTAACCGTTACGCGCTCCGTCCCGACCGGCACCTACAAGTTCAGCATATGGGGAGCGGATAGTGCAGAAGCCAGGCAGGTTCCGGTCACACTGCAGGTTTCAGGATGCTTGATCGCAACAGCCACTTTCGGGTCGGAGCTGGCTCCTGAAGTGCAATTTCTCAGGGATTTCAGAGATTACAAGATACTGCAGACTTTTGCCGGTTCAAGTTTCATGGTGGCCTTTAACGAGTGGTACTATTCATTCAGCCCTGCCGTGGCTCAGTTCGAGTATGACCATCCGCCAGTACGTGCAGCAATGAAGATCGTGCTGTACCCTCTCATTGCAATCCTACGGGTAGGATCGACAGCTTTCGACCTGCTACCCATGAGTCATGAAGCAGGCGCACTTCTTTCAGGACTAACCATCAGTGCGCTATTAGGAACCGTGTACCTTGGAATACCCTTCGCGGTGATTGTTAGAAGGCTCCCCTTCGGGCACCGACGGATATTCAGAGAACTCCAGAAGTGCAGCGTTATCGCCCTAGCGGGTGCACTCCTCGCTGTGACTTTATCTGAACTGCTTGGAATCGGGTTTCTGATGACCTTGGCAACTTCCGCCGCAATTCTATCTGCAATTGCAGCGTCTGCCGCGTGGACTCAACGTGCAGTCACTCTGGTCACGGACCTCTTGCATTCCAGAATCATCCGTCAATGAAGATGCGTGGCGGTTCGCTCATCGTTTCTAATACAGTGTAAGATTCTTTCCATCTAGGACGGTTCTTCCGTCGAATTCGACGTGCGGGTGTTTCAGGACTAGGTCTATGTGAAGTGGCGCTTTGTTCTTTCCACCTAATCTAGTGCTGTCTCCGAGTGCTATGTGCGCCGTCCCTAGGGCTCCTTCATCTTCTATTATGGCGCCCCGAATGCGGGCGAACGGGTTCAACCCAATCCCAAATTCGGCAACGCAGAATGCTGTACGACTTCTGGCTTTTCTGAGTATTTGTAGGAGTCGCGGCGCATCAGGTCCCCCACTCAACCTCTTCGCCATTCCACCCTCGATATCGATTTTAATGGTTTCCTTCACGACTCCCGTTACTGAGGTGCTCCCATCGATAGCCAAAGTCCCGTTTGTAGAGCCCTCAATAGGGGCGATGTAGGCCTCGATGTCGGGTACTCCTGTCGCTTCGCCACGCCGAGTGGCCATTCCACTGACGCCGTACCCGCGTCGCCCAACCACACTGAACTCGAGATCAGTTCCTGCCCGATTCGTAACCGTGATACGTTTCGCGCGAGTTAACAGCCTCACGAGTTTTCTCAAAAGTCGTTCTTGTTTCTCGAAATCGGCGAACATCGCTCGGGAGGCTAGGACGGCCATTGTGGCTCCAGCCATCGACATGAATCTTGCACCCTTCCTGCAGGCCAAGGTTCTCGCGTTGGTATGGTATAGGGTTCTGCTGGTCGGGCAAATTATCACGTCAGATGATAGCATTGCAGCCACAACCGGAGCAGGGGGTTCGTCTCCTGGCAAAGCTCTGGGCCTCATCGTGATCGAGATGGCTTCAACACCAAGCCGAGTCGCAGCAGCCATCATTGTGCTCGCGATCGCTGGGTCAGTATCGGAGTCACTTACGATCAGGACCCTTTCTCGCGGCCTCACCTGTGCGCAAGTACGAAGCAGGTTCAATGCACCCCTGAACGCCCTGGTCACCAAGTCTTCCACAAGCCAGATGACTGCGTGGGCCGTTAAGAGAATATCCAATCGTGTGGTGCGCGACATCAGTTCGCGCGCACAATTCCGATGCCAGAAAAGGTGGGAACACGTTCCGTGGTGTTGGTATTGTGAAGGGTTTTTCTTATAGAGGTTTAGTGTGGCCTAGTTTCGTGTTAAGACAGTGAAGTACCAGTGGGTCGTCCTTACAGTAACGACTGTCGGCATTTTCATGGCCGGTCTTGACACGCGAATAGTACTAATAGGCCTACCCACAATCGCTGAATCACTCCAAACGGATCTTGAGACCTTACTGTGGGTGACGCAGGGTTATCAAATCGCCATAACCATCGGCCTCCTATTCCTCGGCCGACTTACCGACATATTTGGCCGAGTAAAGATCTACAACCTAGGCTTCGCAATCTTCACTGTAGGTTCCGGGTTATGCTTCTTTGCGCAAACAGGAGAGCAACTCATAATTTTCCGAGTAATTCAAGGAGCCGGCGCCGCGATGCTAATCGCCAACAGCGTGGCACTAATTGCCGACGCGACACCCGCGCAAGAACTGGGCTTTGCACTCGGAACAAATCAAATTGCGTTCACATTGGGCGCGGTCCTTGGATTAACTGTGGGGGGAGTATTAATCGACACCACCGGATGGAGATACATATTCCTCATGAACGTTCCCATCGGAATCTTTGGTACTCTCTGGGCACACCTCCGTTTGCGTGAGATCGCGAAAACGGAGAAACGTTGGAGTTTTGATTATCTAGGTCTCCTCCTATTCACAACCTCGCTTACCACGCTGCTATTGGTCATCAGTCTACTCACGATGGCTGCAATCGATAATATCGAAGCAACAATATTCTTCGCCATTGGCTTGGCAACTTTCGCAGGATTCCTGTATGTCGAACCGAGAACGGCGCAGCCGCTTCTTGACATGCGGCTCTTCAAAATCCGTCTTTTCTCAGCTGGGAACATTAGTCAGTTCCTGTATTCGCTTGGTTTCGGGTCTCTGAGCCTCATCATAATACTCTACTTCCAACTTATTCGAGGGTTCGACGCTCTGACAGCTGGAATTCTATTCCTGCCGTTAGACGTGGCTTTCGTGACTATCGGCCCCATTAGCGGAAGACTCTCTGACCGGTATGGGACACGCGGGTTAGCCACACTGGGCATGGGAATTGGAACCGTGGGCTACGTGGCACTTGCATTTCTCCTAACGGCCACAACCTCACTCGTGCAAGTTGAAATCATTCTCATAATTCTCGGACTGGGATTGGGGCTCTTCTCCTCGCCAAACATCAGTTCCGTTATGGGCTCCGTTCCAGCGGACCGACGTGGTGTGGCTTCAGCAGTCAGGGCAACCCTCTTCAATACTGGCAACGTTGTAAGCATCGCGCTGGTGGCGTACATAATCACCACAGCCATCCCATATCAGGTCGTTTCCGGCATAATCACTGGTGGCTATACGACGCTAACTGCAAGCGATTCGGTAGGCTTCATGAGCGGCATTGGGCGCGCGTTCATCGTGGCAACCGTCATCACTCTAGCGGGGATGTTTGCCTCAAGTTTACGTGGACACGAAACGAAGACTCAAACCAATCATACCGGACAGCCGTAACGTGAAACCGCTGAACCAGATCCCTGCATAGATGAACGCATTCAGAAATTGGCGCTCGGAAACGAATCAGGTTTCTCGCGTGTCCTGTACCGGGACAGCGACGCCTGCATCATTTACCAATAGAATTCTAGCGTTCGGACCCTTTATCCTCCTAGCCTCGTCCACCGCGTTTTGGACGTTGGTATATGGTACTATTGAGATGTCTTGCAGCATCTTGGAGGGAAGGCTGGTTACTGCGAAAATCTTTGCTCGTTGGAGCAACTGCGCGATTTTCAGGGCCTTGTGACCTCCAAATGTGTAGTTTTGCTTCACCATCTGGAAGATATCTTGTTTCGACGCCAGCAGATCATAGAAGGCGCGATTGCCCACACCGTCCCTGCACTTGGCGACAAGTATTAGCACACCTCCGTCGTTTAACGATGGCTTCACATTTTCTACGGCTTTGTGAGCCTGGTACAAGTCGATATCGAGCGGAGGACCCACCACAGCCACAACAATGTCGGCTTTGGATTGAATTCTGCAAGTATAGGTCCTAGTTGCCTGCTCCACGGCATCAGTGAATGAGTCGACGATATCTCCTGAACAGGCGTAACTTACCTCATGCTCAGGATTCATGACTACTTGGATTGAGAAAATGTCCTCATTCCTTCCGAACATATGCAGGGCCTCCATGAAATCTTCGTGAATCGGATTCCCAGAAAGACTAAGAATCCTGGCCCTTTCGTCCAAAGCTAAGGAATGGTTCATTTCGACAGATTTGTAGCCAGCCAGGGCGGGAAGCAGAAACTTACGTCCTCCCGTGAAACCCGCGAAGTAGTGAGGCTCAACGGAGCCAACAGCCACCAATCCATCGGCCTCGAAAACCGCTGAATTCAGGTGTACATCTGTACCTCGACTTGTGCGACCCAGTGCCCTTAACGCCTCGGAATCTGTGGCGTCATGAACCGCGACTTTTCCACCATACGGCGGAGAGCTACCGCACATAAGACGCGCTAATTCCTCACGGTTCGGAGAACGGTGCGTCCCAGTCGCAACTATTGTCGTAACTTCGTTATTCCTAAGGGGCAGGCGTTTGAGTACAGCCGATACAAGGGGGCGGGTATGATCGTTAATCACGACAAGTATCCGTTTTCTTTCAGAAAGGAACGACTCTAGGTCTGGTGCACCTTTCGGGTTCAGTAGTGACCGCGCAACCGACTGCTCGTCCGCGGCGAAATGTTTCGGAGACACAACTTCCGTTATTTCGTCCCTTATTTCCAGGCGCATCGATTGATCTCCGTAAGGGACATTGGCTTTCAATTCAGTGTGCCTTCTTTCCATTTCAGTCATTTGGCCGCCATCTGTTTAATTGTGTGCTGCATTTTCAGAGATGGTTCGGTGCAGGCCGCTGATTGAAATCGCGACAGTGGAAGCGACTCGGGGAGACCATTCTCCACCCACTAGGGTGGACTCGGACTCGTTGATACGAGAAAGGTACGAGTCGTATCTTTCCGATGAGTCAGGGTTAGGGCCGGGAAAGGTCGAAACTGTTTTTTTTCCAGCCGACGAAGGACAAGTTGCAGATTTCCTCAGTGAGATGAACCGACGAAGAATCCCTGTTACCATCTCAGGTGGGCGAACGGGGATTGTTGGAGGGGCGGTTCCGGAAGGTGGCGCGCTACTTTCTCTGGATCAAATGAACAACATTCTCGGCATCAAGTGGCATGCTCAGAGCCAAGAGTGGAGAGCAATTGTTGAACCTGGAATTAGGCTTCGAGATTTCCAGCAAGCGGTTGCAGCTAGAACTTTGCAAAAGAACCACTCCACCAGTTCAAACTGGAAAGACCTACGACGGTTCTTGGAGGATTCCAATCAGTACTTCTACCCTCCCGACCCAACCGAGGACTCTGCATCCATAGGCGGGACTGTGGCGACTGATGCTTCGGGTGCTCGCACATACTTCTATGGGCGCACGCGGGAACACGTTCGCGCTCTTAGAGTCGTGCTGGCGACTGGTGAAGTTCTAGCCCTGCGTCGAGGGAGTAATGCAGTTGATTCTAGCAGAATTGTGGAATTGCACCATCGTGACGGAACCGTGACTGAAGTTCCAATCCCCACCTATGAAAGCCCCAACGTCAAATGCACGGCAGGCTATTACAGCAGAAGGAACATGGACCTACTTGACCTCTTCATCGGCTCAGAAGGCACTCTGGGAGTGATAACTCAAGTCGAGGTGGCGCTCAAAGTGAAGCCGCAGACAGCCATGGTTCTCGCGTTTTTCCCCTCAACTGATGATGCGGTAGCCTTTGTCCTTAACCTTCGCGGCGAAAGAAGAAATGATGCGCCATTGGCAGTTCATTCGATGGAATACTTCGATGAAAACTCCCTCAAATTAATTCGAGAACTGAAGGAGATTGAGGAAGTCCGCGGAGGAATAAGGCTGCCCGACAAATCCGCTGCCATTCTATGTGAATTTGGCTATCACGATATAGACGCAATCCAGCCCCTCATAGAGGCACTCCAACAATTTCGTTCTTCTGCAGATGATGCGATAGTTGGAATGAGTCAGGTAGATAGAGATCGTTTAAGGGCATTGAGGCACGCCCTTCCCGAGGCCATCAACAAGGCGATAGCTAGAAGGAAAAATCAGATTCCTAGTTTGCACAAGCTCGGAACGGACACTGCGGTTCCAAATGAGAAGCTCCTTGATTTGATGAACAGTTACCGTCGACGGCTTCAAGATAGCGGTCTCGAGCATTACGTCTTTGGACACATTGCCGAGAATCACCTACACGTGAACATTCTCCCACGAACATTAGCAGAGCTGCAGGTAGGGGAGCAACTGGTGCAGGATATGGCGCGGGACGCGGTGGCCTTAGGTGGAGCTGTCTCGGCAGAGCATGGAATTGGGAAACTTAAACAAGACTTCCTGACGATGATGTACGACGAAACAAAGATTCAACAAATGAAAGCCACCAAGAGGGCACTGGATCCAAATTGGATTCTATGTCCAGGAAACCTCTTCAAGGAATAGCGGACTAATTGTAGCTGAAAAACAAGAGCAGAGTAAAACTAAGACTGATCAGAATCCTTGTGAAGTGAACTAAAATCTTCGTCCAGCTGCCGGTTCACTTGTTCCCCCGAGAGGCACCACATTCTTGTTTTGTGAGGTAAGAAAACGGCAAGGAGCTCCCACGGACACCATCAGAAAGCGAGAACGTTACGTAACCTAGAGCTCTGGATATGTGTATGATGGGTAGATTCTCAATGCTGTCCCGGGTTTGATGACCCTCTGCGCTTCGGCGTTCAGCAGGTAGCGTCCTGTTGGGTCGACGCTGCCTGCCTCCGCAAAAAGCTTCAAGGTCAATGCTCTGGTCGGACTCCTCCAGTAGAGAATGGGAGCATCCTTGAGAGGTTTGCCAACATGCTTTCTCCACACCTGCTCAATCGGCTGAGTCCGAGCAAAAGAGCGGTCCGTGAACTCGAAGAACATTGCCAGTTCTGAGTTCTTAGGAAGCCTACCGTAATGCTCCGAAAGTTCTTCGTAGGCGCCAAGGAAATATTCCCGGAGTGTGGGGTATCGCCGCTCCTTCAGATAGCCTTTGAACAATTCTACGAATTCCCAAACCAGTCGATTCATGCGCTCGTAAACACGTTTCTGTGTCCCCTCCAACATTGTGACCTGTTCGGGGGCAACTTCCTTCACCAGACCTAATTTCCCACTACCGGTAATTGCTAAGCCAGCTTTCTTTACAGTTCCCCGAATCTCGCGCATCGGTTCAACAAGAAGATGGTTCTCGTAGATTTCAAGCTCAAGAGCGTGGTCTTGTCGAAAAATATGTGCAACTCTCTCCCATACAACCTCGTAGCGTTTCCGCCGGAGATCCCACCCCACGACTGAACGGTCCTTCAACAGGCCGACTTTCTTGAGAGCCGAGAGTTCCAGGCTCACGGCGAATTTTGACTTCCCAGTCAGCCTCACAATCTCGGTTGGAGTATTCTTGCCCTCTCCCACCAAGACAAATAGCTCGCTCAATGCCAAAGAGCCAAGCGCCCTCCGGACTCCCTCGATCTCATGACGCAACTCACCGCCCGTATCCACTTTTACTTCCACGGCAACACGTTTTCCCCACATCTGCCGAGCGAGGACTATTGGTTTTGTTCTTGGCATATGAGAACTTAACTAGCCAAGGGTATAAGTAGTTAATTTGAACCTTAACTATTTCTAGATGGAAGATGAGCAAACCCGACTCTGCCTCTCTCAGAGGCACCATAATCAAGGTTCTTCAGATCAACGCTCCCCCTGAACGTGTCTACAAGGCGTTCACGGACAAGAAGGATGTTCTGGAATGGATGTCTGACCACTTTGAGATAGACCCTCGAAAGGGTGGCAAATTCAAGATGGGTCAAGAAGCCGACGGCTACGCAACCACTGGCGAATTTCTTGAGGTCGTTCCAAATCAGCTACTAGTTTACACTTGGCGAATGAATGAATACGACAAGAGTACAGGAAAGAAAATCCCCAACTGGTCCGACGACAACCCATCCAAAGTTACAGTGAAGTTCGAAAAGACAGGGAAAGGCACGAAGATCACCGTGAGGCACGAGGGCTTCCCAGAACAGGACGAGGAATACTGGGGCCACGAGGTTGGGTGGGAAATGTTAGGTGGAGAAGTTTTGAAGTATTACCTAGAACACTCGCAACAAGAATTTGACAAGTGGTGGAAGCAAAACGAAGCATCATGGCAAGAGCGCTGGCAGAAAACTGTCGACGCCCATAGCAAGTCATCCGCAGGCGCCCGATGACATAGGAGGTGAGAAACGAAGATGGTTAAAGTAACCGATACCGGTATGTTCCCTGTCTCGCGCGACAAAGTCTGGCAGCTCATTCAAGCTCACACCACCAACCCACAAGGCATACATCCAAGCCTCAAATCCGTCAAGCCACTCAACAAGGAAGGCAGCAAGGTCGAACAGCAATGGGACATGAACGGCCAAGCAGTCAAAATGGTTCTGCAGATCACACCGAGCCCCCCGAACACGTTAACCCTTGACTTCCTCGAAGGACCAGTTACGGGTAAGATGGTCAACACCTACACCGAAGTCTCCGGCGGAACCAAAGTAGTAACTGAATGTGATATGAAATCCCCAGTTATGGACGACAAACAAGTTGAGAGTACTACGAGGCAAATCCTCAACAGCAGCTTCGACGACGACCTACGCTACCTAAACACCAAAATGAAGTAACCAGGAAAGCATCCGCACTGCGAATCGCTTTCCTGCTCCTTTTTTCTCTCAGCACAATTCGAGAATTGAGGTCACACTGAGCCGATTTCCGACTTCGCTTAGCCTTTTTGGCGAGAACCTACAACCGCGCCTATTCGCCTGGCATGAGCCAGAATTCGTTTCCGTCGGGGTCCTTGAACTTTGCGTAGGTTCCCCATTCCTCTTTGGTGGGTTTAGCCGTGAACTCAACGCCCTTTGCGGTCATTTCTTTGAAGGCTTTGTCTAGATCGTCGACTCGAAACGCTATTCCCGTATTGCCTTTCTCGAGTGGTTTGGTTTCGCATAGATGCAACACAGGGCCAGAGCCTTTGGGTGCTACTGTTACCCAGTGACCCATCTTATCACGGACCTCAAGGCCGACCTTATCCTTGAACCATTCCGCAGATTTTTGTGCGTCAGATACGACAACGGCAACATCAATTATCGATTGTATCATACGGATCCCATGCTTGTTTCATATGCTATACAACCTGACTACTTAAAACGTAACGTGAGTTCTATGCATGGTTAACCTTGCCACGCTTTAGGACTGGGAAAATTCCAACTGAAATCCTGGTCCGCAATGTGTTTCGCTACACAGGCAAAAAGGACCCGTCAGTTATCCTAGGATCCTCCATAGGCGAAGATGCGGCACTCGTTTCACTTGGCAAGCAAATCCTCGTCCTAACCACAGACCCAGTGACAGGCACCTTATCTGAAATCGGCTCCCTCGCCGTTGATTTGAACGCCAACGATATCGCATGCAGGGGAGCCAAACCGAGGTGGTTCCTGTGCACCTTACTACTCCCAGAAAACTCGGACGCGGCCGTACTTGACACCATTATGCGACAAGTCGATTCAGCTGCCAGAAAGATGGGGGTCGCGGTGGTGGGAGGCCACACAGAAGTCACCCCCGGCCTCAACCGCCCAATCGTAATAGGTTACATGATGGGTGTCGCTGAGAAGGGAAGATACGTAACATCTAGTGGCGCCCGTGCGGGTGACCACATCATCATGACTCGATCAGCCGGCATAGAGGGCACATCAATTCTGGCCGCAGACTTCGCTAGTAAACTCCGTGGAAAAGTGAGCTCGGAGTTACTGCGCCGCGCGAGGAAACTACGTCGCTTGACCAGCGTCGTTGACGATGCACTTACAGCCGTACGCGTTGGGGGCGTGCATGCAATGCATGACCCAACTGAAGGAGGCCTCCTGCAGGGAGTATGGGAGGTTGCCGAGGCCTCCCGCGTGGGCTTTATGATTCATGAATCGAAAATCTCCATGCTTCCTGAAACCAGAAAAATTTGCGCAGCACTTAGGGTTGACCCTTTGAGGCTGCTCAGTTCAGGATGCCTCTTGATTGTTGCCGACCAACAGAAGAGCGCGACGATACTACGCCGACTGATTACGCATGGAATTCATGCCAGCATAATTGGGACGATTACGCGTATCAAGACCAGCAGAAACCTAGTCAAAGCGGACGGGACAATCAAAAGGGTGGGCCCATCTGAACGCGACGAAATCTACAGGATTATAGAGAGATACCAGAAGCAATGAACAGTGTTCGGGCCAGAATGAGGTCCTGAAGGCTCAATGGAGCCGTCAATCAGTTTCACCTTGCTCTCCTGTTTTTATCGCGTAGGAGAACAAAAGCACATAAGATTGAGGCAGGCTAAACCATGTCGAGAGTAGGGGCTCTCGTTCAATTGTCTTCGGATATTGTGAAGGAAACCTTAGCAAGGCCCACGGTCTTCAAGGATGAAGCACCCCTCTCATTAGAATACATCCCCACTAGGCTTCCCCACCGCGACGAGCAGATGCGTTTCCTCACCCAACTCTTCCGATTCTCACTGGACAACCCCTTCTCTACAAGCCAACGAGCTCTCATCATAGGGGACGTGGGAACTGGCAAAACCGTTCTGGCACAACGTTTTGGAACGGATTTGGTGAAGGCTGCGAAAAGCCGCAAAGTCAACCTTCAATACGTCCACGTGAACTGCCGCGAATCAAAAGGCAGCCTCTTCATGATCATAAAACGTGTCTTGTCGCAATTTGAGCCAGAGTTCCCGAAACGTGGCTTCGCCCCCGAGGAACTTCTCCACACTTTAATGGACATGCTTGACGACAAGAACATGCACCTCATACTCGCACTCGACGAATTGGAACACCTCATCAGAGTAGAAGGATCAACCCCAATCTACAACCTCACCAGGATTCAAGAGGAACGAGTCGGCAAACCCATACGACTCTCACTCATCTGCATCCTCCGCGAAACAGAGTACCTTCAAAAACTTGACAAAAGCACCGCCGATACGCTTCAACGCAACATAGTCAAACTCGACAAATACAACTCGCGGCAACTAATCGACATCCTCAAAGACCGAGTCAACTTGGCCTTCAAAGAAAACGCTGTAGACGATGAAGCATTACAGCTTGTCTCTGACATAGGTGGACAGAACGGCGACGCTAGGTACTCGATTGAGCTCCTCTGGCGCGCGGGCAAGTATGCTGACTCCGAAAACATGAAACATATCTCCACAGACCATGTCAGAAAAGCCGCTGGAAGCGTCTACCCCATGTTGCGGGGTGAATACATCGCTGCCCTATCAGCCCACGAGAAATACATGCTCCTCGCACTGGCAAGAGTCCTTGAGGAATCGCAGGGGGCCTACGCAATTATCGGTGTCGTTGAACGGGAATACAAGGCGGTTTGCGAGGAATACAACGACAAGCCCAGGAAACATACTCAAATCTGGAAATACGCCCGCGGCCTAGGCGCTATAGGCGTAATCGCCGCCTCAAAGTCTGGTGAAGGCGTCCGCGGAAAAACCACACTACTCGGCCTACAAAACATACCCGCCTCAACCATGCGCGAACAATTAGAAACTGCACTCCAACCCACACGAAAGAGACGCACGCAGCAAAAATAACTAGCACTAATCAGAGCGCGCCACTCAAGCACAACAGCTAATTTCTCAGCGCACACTACCCAACGAGCGGAGAGGCATTAACGGATGCGGCGTTTTTCAATGGTTGACATAGCGGCCAAAGATGTAATCGTTCGAGAAGCAGTGGCAGTAGGCGAGATTCGATTGAAACCGGCCACCATAACACGCATGAGGTCTGGGCGAATCGAAAAAGGTGACGCCATTGCAGCAGCGGAAGTAGCCGCAATCATGGCCGCGAAAAATACACCCCGCATTCTGCCCTTCTGCCACACCATCCCTATCACAACCGTACGCACTGAACACACGTTTGGACGGGACGCAGTGAAAGTAGAGTCATATGTGAAAGGCCAGGCAAAGACAGGGGTTGAGATGGAAGCACTCACGGCGGCTTCAGCATACCTCCTGACAATTTGGGACATGGTGAAACAGTATGAAAAGGACGAGAACGGCCAGTACCCAGATACCGCCATAACCTACTTGAAAGTCAAGAAGAAGGTTAAGCGAAAGTAAATGAGCAAAACTGCAGACCTCCACAAATCCGTCGCTCCAAGAACGCTTGGAATTTACATTGTGACCTGCAGCACATCCAAGTTCAACCAACAGGGCAAGGGCGAGAAGCCAGACGACGCATCGGGAGATATCATTGAGCAACTCGTCGTTGGAGCTGGGCATCGGGTTGAGGGTCGCCAACTAATCTCCGACTCCAAGCCAATGATACGAAAAGCCGCGCATCACGCCTTTACCTCGAAAAGCGTGGACGCTTTGATCATTACAGGTGGCACGGGGTTGTCGCCGCGCGACGTCACTATAGAAAGCATCGAACCATTGGTTGAAAAGGACATTCCAGGGTTCGGAGAATTATTCAGAAAAATCAGCTACGACACGATCGGCTCGCCCGCAATGTTGAGTAGAGCCTTCGCTGGTTCCGTCAAAGGAAAAGTTGCGTTTTGCCTGCCCGGCTCACCCAATGCAGTTCAAACTGCGATGGAGAAGCTGATACTCCCTGAACTAGGCCACCTTTTGAAGGTCAGCCGCGAACACTAAGCCTTCTTCCTTTTCGTTGCGCGCTTTGCTGGCTTAGCTGTTGCCTTTACCTTCTGGGTTGGAGCGTTCTTTTCCACATATTTCTCGTAACCTTTGGAATCCGCTAACGTTTCATCACAGAGACAAAACTTTAGCGACGTGATTGCGTGAGTCGGGCAGTTGTCGACGAATTCGCATTTGGCGCACAGAATCTGCCGGCCATCCACATAACATTCTTTGACGATGTTCGACTCGTCGACTTGCCCAGATTCCTCTTCTGGCCGGATGAATTTGACTGGTTTGGAGATTATTTCGCTGATTCTCTCCTCTACCGAATCTAAGTTTGTCAGGCGACGAACCACGAATTTGCCGCTACTGCGGTCATAAGCGACGCCAACGCGCATCAGGGCGATGAACTTGTCCTTGCCCATGTAGGGTAGCTTGAAGCCCGTTGGGTCTAGGAGCTCTTCTGGGCCTGTGGGTGCAGCCTTGCTCTTCGATTCAGAAATCAAGAACCCTATGTCGCGTTCTTCTAGATCGAGGCCGACAGCCAGTACTCTTCCTTGTTCGGGGTCTGATTGAAAGATCATGATGAGGAAGGGTGTGATTTCTTGCAGGGCCTTCCGTTTGGATGTGTGGCATGATTTTGCGATTCTAGCGTTTAAGTGGTCCAATGCCCACAGCCGATATTGGTAACGTTCAGCCGCCTTCTGCGATATCCTTGGGGCAACTTCCAATGCGTGCCCTGCATCGTTATCCACTTCCTGAAGACCGACAGACGCCAACTCGTTCAGGGCGACAGGGAAGAGTGACCATTGCGGCGGGGAATCCCGGCGCGGCAAGTTGAATGGGGGAGGCATCATCCCGCGCGACCTACTTGCCCCAACCCTCGCGTAATCAATATCCGCGCGCGATAGCGTCTCGTAGGCCTTCGCCAGTTTCTCTGGAGATGTGTATACGTACGGCAGGATATCATGAATTAGCAGGAGTAGCTCGTCTCGGTAAAGCGACAACTCAGTTTCGTTGAGGACCCGTCGAGCCGTGCCCATTTCGCTTGAGGAGAAAAGGCCTTTCACTGTGTCCGCCTCGTCGAGCTCTCTCGTCCTGCGTGAATTGGGCGGCTTGGCGCCGCCGGTTGCGATGGCTTGGATATCATTTATTGCGGATCTGATGTCGCCGTAGCATTCCCGAGCGACCTCGCTGATTGTCTCCTCCGAAATGGAACGGTCCTCCTCTGTCAGTATGTGTCTGAGGAGTGCGACAAGAAGACGCGGCCGGATCTCATACAGTCGGATCACATTGCATGCCTTTCTCAGATCGTCGAATCGTTCGTCGTCGACATTGTTCGCGGTTAGAACGATTGGCACCGGTGAACCTTTTATGGCGTCGAGTATTGCACCGAGCCCACCGCGGTCTTCTCGGCCGAAAACCCCGTCCACCTCATCCATCAAGATGAGATTTCCCCTGGCGCCCTCAGTGAAGCTATCCAAGGTTTGAGAAGTACTTGCAGGGGCAAGAAAGCTCTCAATCGCTTTCTGGGTGCGGACGTCGCTCGCGTTCATTTCGACAATGCGAAAGCTGACGTCGTTGGCTGCTGCTCTGGCTAGCGTGGTCTTGCCCACGCCGGGGGGGCCCACGATAAGGCAGGCTTTCGTTGGTTTACGCTTAACTGTCCACTGTTTCAGCCAGGCTTTGAAGTCGGCCAATGCCTCTTCGTTCCCTAAGAGGCTGGCTGCGGTCTCTGGCCTGTACTTCTCAGTCCAAGCCAAGTCGTGTTTGGTCTGCACGTTACTTACGTCCAAGGGAGCTCAGCTGAGCGAGCATCGCGCTGAGTTGAATATCCTCATTCGCTCCTTGCGTCAATCTGAAATCACATTCTCCTAAGGTTCGGACGACCTCCACCTGACGCTCACCCGTTACGTCAGCAATCCGGCCTACTGCACGGTTTGCCCCCCTGATTATCTCTCGGCCACTCACGCCATGCTTGCCCATCAACTCATACAGGACATCCCGAGCCTTCATGAACTCCCCTTGAAGTGCAAGTTTCAGCATCCCACGAATCAGTTCATCTTCAGCTTCAGGAACCACTTTGTTAAGTGAGGTGAGGTCCAGTTTTCTTTCCTTTGAAGAGGTCGCGGCGACCTGTAAGTAGTTGGTTGCTCTGCGGAGGTCTCCCCCCGAGAGGTCATAGATGCGCGTCACCGCTGCCGGTTCAGCCTGCACCTTTTCGGCTGTGCAGATTCTGGTCAAGTACTTTACTGCTTCTGCCTCCTCCAACTGCCTGAACCTAAAAACTGAGCATCGGCTTTGAATCGGTTCAATGATTCCACTCTGATAATTGCAAATCAAAATGAACCGACAAGTTCGAGAGGAGGTCTCCATTATCCTTCGAAGAGCGGTCTGGGCATCTCTTGTCATCTCATCGGACTCGTCGAGTATGACTAAACCGAACTGGACGCCGGAAGGGGTTGATTGAATTATCTGAGAGAACCCTTTGATGCGTTCACGCACAACGCCTATTCCTCTCTCGTCGGAGGCATTGAGTTCCAAAACAAGCTTCCTGAAGCCCTCTCCCATGAGTTCCCGAGCAATACACAGCGCAACGGTACTCTTTCCTGTGCCTGGAGGACCCGCTAGGAGGAGGTGTGGTATTGTTGAAGGTGTCTTCAGAAGAGCTTTGATGCCGTTAACAGCTTCTTTCTGATTCACAACTTCTTCCAAGAGTTTTGGTCGGTATTTTTCGATCCACATCAGCCCGCTTTCGCTCAAAGCTTTCTTCCTCTATCGATCTCTAAACGGATTTCCAGTGCAGCAGGATTCATGCGGGCCATTGAAAAGCCTTGGCCCTCCAGAATTGTGCGGCGGATGACGCACGCGAAATTCTCCTCGACACTTTCACCCGCCTCTCCTAGGCCGCGCAACTCTCCATAGGAAATCTCGACTGATTGGAACACGGAATTCGTGGGAAGCAATATAACCGTGATAGGTGGGCGAATTGGAATTGGTGGTTGATTCTTGGCGGAAGCTTTGATGACAGTCAATGACATAGACTTCGATTTCGAAAACACACAGGTGAGGGTCACATTGACACGAGAGATTCCTGACACTTCGCCAAGACTCGCTAAGCTATCATCGGCCAAAGTGGGGCAGGAAGTTGAAATGCCATATTGGTCCGCACGAGAACTCGTGCAGCTAGGCTACGCAAAATTCCGCGAAGAAGATGTCCTAAACTATAATGCGCTCTCGAAGATTCACTGGCGGGAGACTATTCCAGCTTCGAGACAGCTACCCGCCCTTCAAGTCAACTTCTACTGCCTTCTTCGCCGCCATCTCTCGGACCTGCGGCAGGAGAGCAAACAGGATCAAGTGAAATTGCGTGAACTCGAGAGAAGTGAAAGCTTGGTTCGCGATATTGTGAATTGCAGGATACGCAAGTTAGTGTCGATTGCCGCGTCCCCCACGCCCACCGAAGAAATTCTTCAGGGTCTGACGTCTGAGGAGCGCGTCCTCTACACTGTCTTGAATCGCACTATTGAGGAATGGAAATCGAAGCTACTAGGTCAGGAACTGTAAGTTTGACCACACTGCAGAACCCTGAGGAACGTTTCCAAGATTTCCTGCGCTCGTTCAGGGTCGAGGATGAACACAAGTACAGGAAGCGGCTGGGCCATGTTGCATTATCCGGTTCACGCTCATTGGTTGTGGATTTCGAGGACCTAATTGCCCACGACGCCGACTTAGCCCGCTCCATCCTCGACAAACCAGATGAGTATTTCGAGTATCTCGACCGAAGCGCTTGGGCTCAGCTCAAAATCGAAGACCCCGAGTTTGCTGAGGTCATAAAGAGACTCCGGGTCAGATTCCGGAAACTCCCCGAGCGAAACTCGCTCCGCAAAATCGGCTCCGAAAATATCGGAAGGCTCCTGCTCATCGACGGCATTATTGTGCGCTCAACGTCAGTCAAACCTCTACTAATGAAAGCGGCGTTCCAATGCCGTAAGTGTAACGCTATGAGCTACGTCGAACAGGCAGGTACATTGATGCGGGGACCTGGCGTTTGCGCCCACTGCCGTTCCAAGGTCTTCGAGTTCTTGGAGAAGCAATCAACCTTCATGAACTCCCAAGAAATTCGCATACAGGAACGCCCCGAAGACCTTCCTCCAGGCCAACTACCGAGAGCCATGGACATCAAACTCTCAGAAGACCTCGTTGACATTGCACGCCCGGGCGACCGCGTTTCGATAACGGGCACTGGGAGAGCTCAACAAGAATATGTGGGCCGAAAGGCGAGGTTGCGAACGTTCGAGCTCCTCCTCGACGCGAACTACGTGGACGTGGTTGGCAAGGAGATCGAAGTGGTTGAAATTACACCCGAAGACGAACGGTTAATTCGGGAACTCGCCAAAGACCCCTTCATCCACCGAAAACTAATAGCCTCACTCGCCCCGTCAATCTACGGATACGGCGACATCAAAGAAGCCGTCCTCTACCTACTCTTCGGAGGCGTATCCAAACACCTACCAGACGGCGTCACAATAAGAAGCGAAATAAACGTACTCCTCGTGGGCGACCCGGGGTGCCTCGTGGCTGATGAGAGAGTTGTTTTGGGAGATGGAACCATTGCCAAGATTGGTGAAATTGGACAATACCACTTGCAGCCATTGAACGTCCAACTCCTAACTGGTCAGGGAGGAGCCAAGCGGGCTTATGCTAAGAAGTTCCACGCTTACAGAAAACAGCCGGTCATTGAAGTCTTAACCGAAACCGGAAAGAGCATCAAAGGAACCCATAATCATCCCCTCTTGGCGGTCAGCAAGGGACCGCATGGCCTCGTGAGAGAATGGAAAAGACTCGACGAATTCAAGGTTGACGACCGTATCGCCGTCGTGACAGGGTTCCCCTGCACCATCAAGTCTTTTATCAATTCAGGTTTCAGACCGCAGAAGCGCAGGCTGGGGCCGACGTTCAGGGGGAGACTGCCAGGCAAAGTCACACGAGAACTTGGTGCCTTGCTAGGTTACATGCTGGGCGATGGATGGGCTCAACGTTACAGAGTGGGATTTACAGTAGCCGAACCAGAACGGGATATTCTGCCCCAGCTCGTCTCCATAGCGGAGAAGCTATTTGGGATTTCACCCAGAGTCAGGGAGAGAAAGAATAGACCCGGCCGAACTGTCCGGATCTATGAGGCTGTACTTGGAAGCGAAGATATCGCATCAAACTTAGCATTCCTACGAGTCAAAAGAGTACCTGATCTGATACTTCGCTCAGGGAACGAAGTCGCTGCCAGCTTTCTCAAATGGTTATACGAGGCTGACGGCTGTGTCTTCGAGAAGGGCCGCGGTGCAAGGGCCATCACACTAAAGGCCAAGAACATCGAGCTGCTCAGGGACGTCCAGATTCTTCTCCTTCGCTTCGGGATACACTCTCGAATCATCGAGACTGGCCTGCTGATACGCAGGGGTGAGGATATTTCCCGATTCCACAAGAAAATCGGATTTGCGTCTGATAAGAAACGCACACGACTCGAAATACTTGCTGCTGCAGCCAAAGTCTTTGGAAGGGTCCACGGACAACGAAGTGAAAGAATCGTAGGCATAATCAAGCACGAGCCGCAGGACGTCTACGATATTGAAGTGCCAGATGGCCACAGGTTCATAGCAAACGGGATTATCTCACATAACACAGCGAAAAGTCAGCTCCTTCAGTACGTTTCGCGGATAGCTCCTCGTGGACTGTATACTAGCGGCCGTGGCACTACCGCGGCCGGTCTGACCGCCGCCGTGGTACGTGAGAAATCGGGTGGGATGGTTTTGGAAGCTGGCGCCCTTGTCTTGGCAGACAAAGGAGTTGCTTGCATCGACGAGATGGACAAGATGCGTCCAGACGATCGGGTGGCGATACATGAAGCATTGGAGCAACACACCGTCAGTATCGCAAAAGGAGGAATTGTGGCCACCCTAAACGCCCGGGCGGCTGTTCTGGCAGCAGCCAACCCTAGCCTAGGCCGCTACGACGCTTACAGAAACATAACTGATAACATCAACCTGCCCGTTACGCTACTCTCACGTTTTGACTTGCTCTTCATCATGAGGGATACCCCCGAGCCAGATTCAGACGGCCGCATGTCTGACCACATCCTTACTCTGCACCGAATGAAGGCCCCACCCGAGGAACCACCCTTCCTACCTGAACTTCTCCGCAAATACATCGCCTACGCCAAACGAATCGACCCCGTGCTGACCGAAGAGGCCGCGGCTGACGTGCGCCAGTATTATTTGAAAATGCGTGCGATGTCCGGCTCGACAGAATCTCCCGTGGCCATTACGCCGAGGCAACTCGAAGGCCTGGTCCGCCTGTCCGAAGCTAGGGCGAAAAGCTTCCTCCGAGACCGTGTGGAAGTAGAGGACACACGGGCGATAATTCGTTTGATGACCTTGTCGTTGCAAGATGTGGGCATAGACACAACGACCGGCAAGATCGACATCGACGTCATCATGACGGGCAAACCCAAGAGCCTGAGGGATAAGATGCAGGTCGTACTCAGCACTTTCGCGGACTTGGAGAAACAGCTCGGAATCGTAGAAGACTCCACATTGTACCAGGCGTTGTCTAGAAAAGTGGACATCACGGACGATGACGCCAGAAGGCTCGTTGAGCAGCTAGTCAGAGAGGGAATTCTTTATTCACCAAAACCTGGCCATTTAAAGAGAACCGCGGCATAACAGAAGCATCCCCGCTTTGCGAATCGAGGAACTCTCCATTCCGGACGCTGTCAAAGCCGTTCTGGCGAAGGCAGGGTACGATGAGCTCTACCCTCCTCAGGAAGACGCAATCAAAGCTGGAGCGTTGGACGGCAAGAACATAGTTCTCGCAAGCCCAACAGCCTCGGGAAAAACTCTCATCGCCGAACTAGCCATCCTCAAATCGATCCTAGAAAAGGGCGGCAAGGCCCTGTACCTTACTCCCCTTCGCGCCCTGGCGAGTGAAAAGTACGAGGATTTTCAAAAGTACACTACGATTGAGAAGGCGCCCGGTAGAAGGATAAGAGTGGCAATCACCAGTGGCGACTACGATCGCTCTGACATTTACCTCGCGAACTACGACGTCATAATCTCGACAAATGAGAAGGCGGATTCATTGCTCCGCCACCGCTCACCATGGATAGGTGATGTTTCGGTCGTGGTTGCGGACGAAATTCACTTAATCACAGAGGCTGAACGCGGACCAACGCTAGAAGTTGTTCTTACGCGATTGCTGAAGCTGAACCCCAACATACAGCTCATTGCTCTTAGCGCCACAGTCAAGAACGCATCAGAAATCGGGGAATGGCTCCAAGCTAACCCGATTACAACTGAATGGAGACCCGTCCCACTCCGTGAAGGCGTTTATCATAACGGAGAAATCAAATTCAAAGACGGCTCCTCAAGAGTGATTCCCCGAGCAGACACGAATCCAGTTTTCGACACCGCGCTGGACGTCGTGCGCGGTGGTGGGCAAGTACTCATCTTCGCCGAAACAAGACGTTTGGCAGTGGAAATGGGCAGAAAGGCATCGGCCCTATTGAGGAGGTATTCACCCAAGCCTGACCGGCGAAGCCTGGAGGGTATTGCCCAACGGATCCTCTCAGCTGGCGAGCGAACTAGGCTCGGCGAGACACTGGCTGAACAGGTTCTGAATGGTGCCGCGTTCCATCATGCTGGCCTTCCAGGGCCGCACCGAAAGGCCATTGAAGAGGCTTTCAAGACGGGACGATTGAAAATCCTTTCCGCCACTCCTACCCTAGCGGCTGGAGTCAACCTTCCCGCTCGAACCGTGATAATCAGTAGTTACGAACGTTATGAGCCTGGGTATGGCAGGTATCCGATTTCCGTTTTAGAGTACAAGCAGTTCTGTGGGCGGGCGGGTCGACCCAAGTACGACAAATACGGAGAAGCCGTTCTAATCGCTAAGACTGAGGATGAACAAGATTACCTGATGAAGAATTACGCAATGGCTGAGCCTGAAAGAATCTGGTCTAAGCTGGGAGCAGAGAGAGTTCTTCGCCCACATGTACTGGCAACCATTGCCACGCGCTTCGCAAATAGTGAGGACGGCTTAGTACGGTTCTTCGCGAAAACCTTCTACGCGTTCCAATACGACCCAAAGATGATCAAGTCAAAGCTCGTAGATATCCTGTCCTTTCTGAATCGAGAACAAATGGTGGAATTCGCAGGCCAAGACCTCAAGGCGACCAAGTTCGGGAGACGGGTCTCAGAACTCTACATCGACCCAGTATCAGCGGTCGTTCTGAGGGATGGTCTCTACACCAGAGCCAAAAACATCACCGAAGTTAGTTTTCTGCACCTCATTTCAAGGACACCTGACATCGCACCGAAACTTTACCCTCGCCGTGGCGAAGATGAAATGTTAGACCTGTTTGCCCGCGAGCACCAAGATGAGTTCATGTGCGAAGTTCCAGAATACTACGGAGACACGAATGGAATAACATACGAGGAGTTCCTTTCAGAGATAAAGTGTGCGAGGGTCTTGTATGAATGGATCAACGAAACCACCGAGGACGGCATCCTTGAAGTCCACAAGGTGGAGCCGGGCGACATAATGAGAATGGTGGACACCTCAAAGTGGCTTTTGCACGCGACCTACCAGTTAGCCGAGCTTTTCGGCCACAAGGATCTGCTCAAGCCGACGTACGAACTCCAGATCCGATGCGCCAAAGGCGTGAAAACAGAGCTTGTCCCCCTCGTGGAGCTGGACGGAGTTGGGCGAGTAAGGGCGCGGTCACTATACAACGCTGGCTACAAGAGCATAGAAGAACTCAAACACGTTTCAGTCACCGACCTAATGAACGTCCCACTCATCGGTCCCACGTTGGCTAAGAAGATCAAAGAGCAGGTTGGGGGATTGATTAAGGCCGATGAATGGGAGGCATTGAAGTCTAAGAGCGAAGCTACTGAGCAGAGCCTACTTACAGATTACAAGGAAGCAGAGGATTACTAGGCCGAGAGTCCACGCGCCTTTCGTTCAGCAATCGTCTTCTGAACCGCGCCGTCAATCAGCTGGCACGACATTCCAATGTAGGACTTGGGATCGAGGGCCGAATCAACATCGTGCTTCTTCAAGTACTTGTTCACCGCCGAGTTAGCGAGCAACGTTTCCGTGAAGCTTCTGTGCTTCTCGATACTTTCGAACACCAGTTGCTGTACAAGCCTATGCGCGTCTTGGCGAGACATGCCCTTATTGACCAGGGTAATCATCACTGATTCCGACATCATTGGATCTTTGTACTTCATCAGATTCTCTTGTATACGGCCTTCGTTAACATACAGCCCGCTCAGAATGTGCGTCATTGAGCCGAGCATGTGGTCTGCTATGATGAAAGCTTCTGGAATCACAAACCTCTCCGACGCGGATTGAGATAGATCACGCTCATGCCATGTAACAATGCCCTCCAGCGCAGGGCCAACTAAGCTCCGCGCTATCTTGGCTAGGCTCGAGACGTTTTCGCTCCGCCAGGGGTTCTTCTTCTGTGGCATTGCTGAACTCCCCACCTGTTTCCCGACTTCGAAGGGCTCTGCCAACTCGTCGATCTCAGGCCTCTGCAAGTTCCTTATTTCTGTGGCAAACTTGTCCAGCGAACTTGCGATCATTGCGAAAACGCAGACTACTTCCGCGTAACGATCCCTTTGCACAATCTGACTCGTGACCTCGGCTCCCCGAAGCCCCAACCGTTTCATTGTCAAGTCCTGAATTTGCTGGGCGTTTTTCCCAAAACCTGCCATTGTCCCGATGGCGCCACTCATTTTGCCGACCAGAACCCGCTGCCTGCACTGGGCGAGGCGCTCACCGTGCCTGCTGATTTCGCGAAGCCAAACTGCGAACTTTAAACCAAGAGTCATTGGAAGGGCATGTTGACCATGCGTCCTTCCAATCATCAGAGTGTCTCGGTACCGCTTCGTAAGTTCAAGAAGAACCTCCTCAAGCCGGTCAAGTCGAGTTGTGATTATCACCAACCCTTCTTTCATTTGGAGGGCGAGTCCGGTGTCCAATATGTCTGAAGATGTTGCACCTAGGTGTACGTATCTACCGCTTTCGCCTGAGACCTCGGCCAGTGCCTCGACAAGGGCCATCGTTTCATGGGCCGTAACTTTCTCAATCTCATAGATTCGCTTCAACGGGACATGCTTCGTCGACGCATGTTTTCCAATATAATCAGCTGCCTCTCGGGGAATGTCACCAACCTCGGCTCTGGCCCAAGCAAGGGCCGCTTCGACGTCCAGCATTTTTTGAAAACGCATGTCCTCGTCGAATATCGCGCGCATTTCGGGGCTCCCATATCGGCCTGTATCAATCGGCAAAATCGGCAAGCGCTAGACCCGAAGTCAACCTAACATTAGCAATTGATATAAAACAACATGGCAGAGCGGGGGCGATTAGACTTGGGTGCCGTTGCGGGAATCGTCTGCGAAGAGATGGGAGACGCAACGGGCCTCATTGAAGAAATGTTGCGAACGATGAAACATCGAGGAACACAAACAGGGACCGCTTCCCTGGAACCAACCATCCCAAGTGACCCGCAAGCAGCAATCGGTTGCGCATCACACCAGAATCCAGAAGCAAGAATCGCTGCATCACAGGAACGTGCTGTGGCCGTTGATGGTTCCTTCTTTGAGACGAGGGAGAGCTCACAAGCCCGCTTTGTTCGTGATCAGTTCAAACACCGTTCCGTGAGATCGACCGTGGCCAGCCTTCTTGGAAGGGCGGGGGGGTATTCCTGCTTGATTCTTAGCGGAAAAGGCGCGTTAGCATTCCGGGATATGAATGGACTGAAGCCACTCTACGTTTCGCATTACCAAGGAACCGTGGCCTTTGCCTCGGAGAGGAAGGCTCTTTGGAAAATCGGGTTGAAAGAGACGGAACGGGTTCACCCCGGCCAGCTCTACTCAACAGCTCACCGAAAACTGACTAGGGTTCCAGTTGGCAGCCCACCACGCCTCCCGCGAGAAATGCCTTTGACCCTTTCGAGCGCATCTTCGAGACTCTCTACCCTCTTGGCGAAATCAATCCGAAGAGTCACTAGGAATGTTGACAGAGTTGCTGTGGCTTTCTCTGGCGGTTTGGACAGTGCCGTAACTGCCAAGCTTGCAAAAATCGCTGGCCGAAATGTTGAACTCATCAGCGTAGGGCTCCCAGGATCATCCGAACTTTCAACAGCTGACAGATGTGCGAAGGACCTGGGCCTTCAGCTCACATTGGAGACCTACGCTCCGGACATGCTTGAGGAATATGTTCAGAGAGTAATTTGGCTGATCGAGGAGCCGAACTTGATGAAGGTGAGCATTGCCGTTCCACTACACTGGGCAGCCATGGTCGCGGCCAAACGTGGCTACAATGTCATGTTATGTGGGCAAGGAAGCGACGAGTTATACGGCGGCTACTACAAGTACGCACGAACTCTCGACGAGAAAGGCCCCAAAGCACTAAGAGCGGAGCTGTACCGCAGTGTGCTTCAGGCCTCTGAAGTAAACTACGAAAGAGACGACCAAGCCACTGCCCCATCCGGAGTTGAGCTGCGAACCCCATTCGCCGACCGAGAAGTTATCACGTTCTCGCTCGGGATCCCCACCGAACTCAAGGTTAAACCTGGCAACGACCTAACTCGGAAGTGGGTTCTCCGCGACGTTGCCAAGCGACTTGGCTTACCTGAAGAAACTGTATGGAAACGAAAGAAGGCAATCCAGCATGGTACCGGAGTGGAGAACGCCATCAGGAAGATAGCCAAATCACGCAACCTGACGACTGACGAGTACCTATTGCGTGTCCACCGGGATGTCGTGAGATTGGAATCCATGCCTTAGTATGGTGGATTGCAGGCCAGAAAACCAATAAGATGGCAGATGACCAGTCCACACTGGAAATCCTATTGCAACCTGTAGGGCGTTGCCCGCGCTGCGGCTATGTTTTGAGGTACGATGGCTACAGGTACACATGCGACTTTTGCGGCTTTCCACACACACGCCGCACGGTGAAGGAAACAATCATCGACTGGGAAAAAACCCTCTCCAACAAAGTACTAAACATCCTTGAGGCGGGCAGAAAAACAGCCGTGCAGCGCTTCATAACCTACCCACCAACACCCACACAAGGAATTTGTGCAATGTGCGGTCTGGTTTTTCCACTTGGCATCACTGTGTGCCCTAGATGCGGAGCCAAGTTTGCTGCTCCTCAGACCAACCCTCCAAGTCGAACCACTAGCAACTCCGAGGTCGGCGATCAGAAGGTGCTCGACTATATCGTGGCCCACGATGGAACAATCTCCCTCTCCCAAGCCTCCAAGGAACTCGCACTCCCCTTAGCTGCTTTGGAGCAGACGATTGAGCGATTGAAGGCCGAGGGTTTTCTAAACCAGAAGTAGGAGAACACTTTCCCTCGAACAGTTTCTAGTATTGACCGGTGCGACCAACTCGTCTTACGGTGAGATTCAGCATGCGGATTGCGGTGGACTTGGACGGCGTCCTAGCAGACACCATCGTGTCTCTCTGTTCAATTCTCAACAAGCGCCACGGTAAGCACCTCACACCGAAATCATTTGTACAATGGCATGCGTGGGAAACAGTGCACATAACCAAAGAGGAATTCTTTAGGACGATGGATGAGGCGTGGTTCGAGTGGGGAACGATCCCGCCAACTGAGGAAAACCTTGCCTTCAAAGTTGGCAAGTTGAAGAGGTTCGGGAAGATCGATATTGTCACTGGCCGAAGTCCAGAAACGGTGCAGCCTGCGATCTCTTGGCTCCACCAGCAGGGGATCAAGTATGATGATTTTGTGCGAACCGAAAACACAAAGGCGAAAGCGACTCTGAATTACGACATTTTTGTCGACGACGCGGAGGAGCTCATGGTTCTTCTAGCATCAAGCTTAGACCGGGGCGGAATCCTGTACTCTCAACCGTGGAATCAGAACGCTCCTGCCATGCCAAGGATTCTTAGGGTTCAAAGATGGGACGAAATTCCACACAGGTTGGAGCGCATCATGAATGCCAAACAGTGAGCCAACGTGAACTGGCATCTACATCTGGAATTGTGAAAGAAAAGCCAATGTCTTGGCCCAGGCGTCTTCAGCGGCTTCATGATTGTGCCCCTCCCAATCAGGCCTATGAAATGCGTGTTTCGCGTTCGGATAGAGGTGGACGTCAACGCGTTTCTTGTATTTCATGGCGGCGGGGAGGAATTGGCTAAACGCCCAAGGCGTGACCCTTTCATCCTCCGACCCCAACATCAATAGGACCGGCCCCTTCAGACCTTGCGCTTTGTCTGGGTTTTCGATGAGGCCGTAGTAGTCGACACAGAAATCTAGGTCGAGGCCGCAGGCACCTAGAAGTGCGAAGCCGCCTCCCATGCAGAAACCCATCGTGCCGATTTTGCCATTGACACCTATTCTGCTGCGGAGCAATTGTGCGCCGGAGCTCAAACTGTCTAGAATCTGCGGTTCCGTCAGTGACTGTCGCAGTTTGAACGCCTCCTCAAGGCTGGAGGCATGTTTTCCCTGATACATGTCAACAGCCGCAGACCAGAACCCAGCTTTGGCGAGTTGCGCAGCTACTGAGTCAACGTATTCATCGAGCCCAAAGATTTCATGAATCAAGACTACGCCGACGTTTGAACTTCCTGAGTGCACTATGAATTCCCAGTTGCCTAACTTCGCCCTCGCTACGCTAGGCACCAAAAGAAGGTCACTGGCGCCGGCTTTTTTCCGTCAACATATTTATGGCTTTCATTCCTCGCACATAGCAATTGCTCGTGACGCGCCTTCAAAGAAAAATACTCGCTGTACAAACATACTCAAGGTCACGTGTTCATGGATGCCACCGAGATTCTCCGCGAACTAAAGTCTCAATCGAATCCGAGTAATGTTGCGGGAATGGCTAGGTTTGGCATCAATCCTAGCAACACCTACGGCATTTCGATTCCTGTCCTGAGGAAAATGGCGAAGGAGGTTGGAACAGATCATCTGCTGTCGAAGCAGCTTTGGGAGTCCGGCATCCACGAAGCCAGAATCTTGGCGGCAATGATCGATGACCCTTCAAAGGTCACCGACCGTCAAATGGAGGAATGGGTAAAGGCCTTTGATTCTTGGGACGTGTGCGACCAAGTTTGCAGCAACCTCTTCGACAAGGCCGAGCTGGCTTACGGGAAAGCTGTTGAATGGTCTGCTCGGCGAGAGGAGTTCGTAAAGCGTGCGGGGTTTACACTCATGGCAGCGTTGGCGGTTCATGATGAGAATGCTCCAGACTCAAAGTTCCGAAAATTCCTCGTCATAATCAAAAGGGAATCTGACGACGACCGGAATTTTGTTAGGAAGGCGGTCAACTGGGCTTTGAGGCAAATAGGGAAACGGAACCGCGGCTTGAACCGAGATGCTGTCAAGGCTGCGAGGGAAATTGGCAAAATGAAATCGAAATCTGCTCATTGGATTGCGAGTGACGCGCTCCGAGAGTTGAAGAGCCCTGCGGTTCAAAAACGCCTGCAGGGCAAAACATGACTGCTGGTTTCTCTGCTAGGGGAATATTTCTTTGATGCCGATTGGTTGCCGTGTCGGTATTATTGTGTGGATTACATGTTGCCTTACGATGGGGCCAAGTGAGAGCTTGATCATTTCCATTTTATGGTGCAGCCGACCGCCTTAGTTTCCGCGACTGGAGCAGGTTTTCGAGCCAACACGGCATCGAGAGCATCTCTGAGGTACTGGCTTTTAACGGCTGCGGGATCATCGTAGTTGTCATCAATTGCACCATGGTACCGCAAGACTCCGTCTTTACTGAAAACGAAAACCTCAGGTGTCCGTTCAGCACCGTAAGCGCGCGCAATTTCTTGGGGTTCGTCGTACAAGTACGGGAAGTTGAAGTTCTTCTCGCGGGCCCGCTCTTTCATCTTAGCGAAGCTATCGTCAGGGTACTTCGTAGCGTCATTGGCATTTATCGCGATCAGTTGGACTCCTTTGTCAACATAATCTGATTGAATCTTCACCATGCGGTCCTCCCAAGCCCGAACATACGGACAGTGGTTGCAACTGAAAATTACGGCAACTACCTCTTTCCCTCGGTAATCATCCAGTGAATGCTGCTTGCCATCTATACCGGGAAGGCTGAAGGTTATCGCCTTGTTGCCAACATTAAGGCTGACCACGATTGTATCTCCCTCTTTTATGCCGGGAAAACAAGCGAGCTATGCCCTCTACTTAAGCGCGCTTCTCCTCTTCGCGAGCTGCAATGCCCTTCGAATCATGCCGATGGAAGGAAGTGGCGATATACGCCCGTCCTCGAGTCTGTATGCTCGACACGCCAATGCATGATGTGGCTCTGCGGATGGGTCAATATCTTCGCCGTCTATGAAAATCGTGGGCGACCCAGGAAAACGTAGCTCAACGGCCTGCTCTTCGGTGTTTATCCTAATCACCTCGACCTTTGTCATGATACTTTCCTTCTCCATAACCTGCATTAGCCGTTGAAGCGCCTCTTCATGTGAAGGGCATTCGTCAAAGTAGAGGAAACGAATTCGCATCGTTGGTATCCCTCGGACCACTATTGGAAATAGTTTCCTCATACTAGAGAATAATCTTCTGGGCTCCGCTAGCTAGCTACTTGCCGCCGCAAACGTGAGCGCATAAGACGGAATCAGTTATTGCCTATTTCTTTCCTGAACGCTGCACCTAGGTTCCTTCCCCAGTCTCCTAGGGGTTCCATTCTCCCGTCGAAGAACCTGAGCACCGGCGGTTCCCAAACGAACTTTAGGCCCTTAACGAGATCCCTGTGCTTGTACAACCAGTTAATCCTGTCAATGGCATACTCGATGTGTGATATCGTATAGACCCTCCTTGGAAGCGCAATCCTTGTTAGTTCTATGTCGGCCATGACTTCCTTCCCCTGCTTGTCTCTGTCCATTGAAACGGTCCCCCTTTCCATGCTCCTTATCCCGGAGGCTATGTAGAGAGCCGACGACAACGCCCCCGCAGGATATTGACTCTGAGGGATGTGTGGTAGGAATTTCATCGCATCCAGATGACAGGCCAGTCCCCCTGGCGGAGTCACCACTGGAATCCCAGTTTCAAGGAGCCTGTTGACGAAGTACTTGATCTGCTCCACTGAGCAACCCGCAACTGTTGGATCCACCATCTCTCTGACCCCAACAGCCATGGCTCCGATTTCTCTCATTGACATGCCACCGTACGTGTAGAAGCCCTCATAGACAGGTAGCCAAGGCCTGATCTTATCGAATAGCTCCTTGTTGTTCGTCCCAATCATGCCCCCCCGCACAGAGGTGTTCTTCCTGCCGCTCATGTAGAACACATCTGGAAAACTGCAAATCTCTCGAACAATCTCGGCGACGGTCTTATCTTGGTAACCTTTCTCTCGTTGCATGATCAGGTAAGCATTCTCGCAGATTAGACTTCCATCCAGAACCAGAAGCAGGCCGTGTTCATTGCAAATCTGCTTGATCTCTTTCAAGTTCGCCATAGAAAATGGCTGTCCGCCAATCAGGTTGGTTGTTGCTTCCATCCGAACAAACGCTACTTTCTCTTTCCCATATTTCTTGATCACGTCCCGCAGCTTCTGCGGGTCCATGTTACCTTTGAAAGGATTCGAACTCTCAGTCTTCAAAGCGCCGTCGTAGTATATCTCGAGACAAGCTGCCCCCGGAAGCTCGATATGGGCCTTGGTTGTTGTGAAATGGTAATTCGTCGGAACAACGTCACCCGACTTAATGAATACCTTAGCTAACAGGTGCTCGGCCGCCCTGCCCTGGTGAGCGTTCATTACATGCTTGAATCCCATTACGTCCTTCACAGCGTCCGCGAACTCATAGAAGGTCATACTGCCGGCGTATGCATCATCGGCTCTTAGCATTTCGGCGAATTGGTTATCGCTCATCGCGTTGACGCCGCTGTCCGTGAGCATGTCAAGAAATATGTCCTTGGTCCTCAGCAGGAAAGTGTTGTAGCCTGCTTCAGCTATGGCCTTGACTCGTTCCTCTACGGGTATCAGTGTGATTTTTTGCACCATACGCGCCTTGTGCATCTCAATCGGTAACTCTTTGCCAGAAGACAGTTTTATCGACAAAACGGCGAACCAACGTTTCTGTCCAAGCCTTGGATGATACTTAACCTCTTTGCCCAGTTTCGCATCATAGCAAAATCAACGCGAGCAAACTTAAGAGGACCTCGTAATACCACTTTGCCAAGATTCGCTTCCTGTCGAATCAAACGGTTTTCCACATGGAGACACGGAGTGAATGGAGTCCTTCGCGTTCGTTTTGATAGTGGCCGCAGCGTTCTTACACGCAGGCTGGAATGTTCTTGCGAAGAACTCAAGGAACACTATTGCTTTGATGTGGTGGGCCACTGCCTTCGGCACGCTGGGTTACGGTGTTGCAGTGTTCCTGAGTGGGCAAACCATATTCCTTGACGATCAGTCGTGGCCTTGGTTTGTGATTAGTGCGATTGCTGAAACAGGATACTTTGTGACTTTGGTGCGAGGATATTCCCGGGGCGACCTCTCTCTCGTTTATCCCCTGTCGCGCGGCTCTGCGCCGATCTTCTCTGCAGTTTTGGGGGCACTCATGGGAGAGAAACTGGCAGGGTTTGGGTATCTCGGCATAGGGCTTATGGTGGTAGGGGCTTATGTCGCGTCGGTACCTGTCGAACGCTCACGCATGACCTTCGAACTTTCCGCGATTACTTCGCCCTTTCGTAACAGGGCGGCCTTTTGGGCTCTCATGTCCGGGGTCTTCATAGCTGTCTATTCTGTCTCGGATAAAATCGCTGTAATTGCGACTCCCCCTCTCATATACAATTGGTGGGTTTTTGCTGGTAACACAATCCTTTGGATGCCCGTGGTGTGGCGAAGTGCACGCGTCAGCAGAAATTTCGACGAACTGCAATCTAACGCGCGGAATATCATCTTGACGAGCGTGATGACGGTCAGCGCGTATGCTGCGGCGCTAGCTGCTTTGGCGATTACGAGTGCGAGTTACGTCGTCGCCGGACGTGGATTTAGCGTGGTCATCGGCGCGCTACTTGGCTCACTTCTGCTGAAGGAGAGCCATAACTCGGTGCGGATCATAGGGGCTGGACTAATGTTTGTAGGTCTCACGTTGATGGCTTTTGCTTAAACTCAACCGCTGAATCTCAGCGGCCGCACGAGAACACTTACCTATCATGCCGACTGATTGGCAGTTTGGCTTTGGTTAGAAGTAACCTCTTGACGTCGGCAACGCACGTATTTGGAACCTCGCAACGGTCCTCCTGAATCCGCTCTCGGTAGGCGACTTGTCCTTTGGATGGTGGGCTAACTGAAACCTGATTTTCTCTCTCTGGGTAGATTCAGCACTCTTATATCGGGCACGAAGTGCCCTGTGATGTGAGTTACGATGGCCATAGTCGGTTTTGAGGCGATCACCGTAGTCGCCATTCTAGTGATTTTGTTCATTTGGGGACCCCAGAAACTGCCTGAAATGGCGAGGTCCATTGGACTGGCCAAGCGTGAGTTTGAGAAGGCTACAAAAGAGATGACTACGCTCGCGACGGCAGCAACAACAGCTCCATCGACTTCCGCCGCTAGCACCCAACAAGACCCACTCATCGTCGCTGCAAAATCCTTGGGGATAACGACGGAAGGGAAAACCAAAGAGGAGCTCGCTAACGAGATTGCTCAACGAACAACGAAGAAGTGATTTGACGTTTCGAGACTGATCGGCCTACAAGACTCCATTCGCAGTCTGTCGCCACAAAGAGAGAACTGCCCCATAGACGAAACGCAACCTTGCTCAAGCCAGGCGACTTCTATATGCCGTGATTACTAAATTACGGATTGTTCCCTACTAGTTCAGTGACCTTGCGTTCGATCTCGTCCCTGATTTGTCTGACCACCTGGACGGATTTGCCCTTTGGGTCTTCTAGGTCCCAATCGAGTATCTTCTTCTGCATTTTCGCAATCATTGGGGCCGGGCAGACCTTCTCAACGGAGCATCCCATGGTAACTACCAGATCGGCATCCTCAATCATGGCTGAAGTGAGAGCCTTCGGTCTAGCATCGGAAAATGCGATTCCTTTCTCCTTCATCGCTATCACAACCATCTGGTCAATCGCGGTCGAGGGCTGCGTCCCTGCGCTCACTGCATTTATCCCGTGTCTTTTAGCGAATGCCTCGGCCATTTGACTGCGACCTGCATTCTCAACACAGACAAATAGAACCTTCAGGGTGCTCATGAGCTATCACCGTTCGTGGTGAATCACATCCGCGATCTGCTCTGCGCCTGCTGTGAAGAATTTCCGTCTCGCCCACAGTGACGCATTTACGAGGCCGATTAGGACGGGCACTTCGAACAGTGGCCCTAATACTGCAGCAAAGGCTTCCCCCGAATTTATGCCGAAAACACCGACCGCGACCGCTATTGCGAGCTCAAAGTTGTTGCTCGCGGCTGTGAAGGACAATGTGGCCGTTTCTGGGTATGAAAATCGCCATGCCTTGGATATTACAAAGGAGACAGTGAACATGATCAAGAAATAGCTCACGAGAGGAATTGCAATACGTACAACGTCCCACGGCAGCGAAAGGATATATCCGCCTTTCAACGAGAACATTACAACTATCGTGAAGAGTAGCCCAATTAAAGCGGTTGGACTCAACTTCTCCACGAACGTTTCATCATACCAGGTCTTGCCTTTCTTGCGCACGAGAATGAATCTGGTTGCCATTCCTGCGATGAACGGGATGCCAAGATAGATGAAGACTGTTTTGGCTATGTCCCAAATGGAAATTGCGACTGTGACACCTGAACCTTGTGCAACCCAAGATGAGAGGAGAGTCACGAAGAACCACGCGTAAACGGAGTAAAGTGCGACTTGGAAGATTGAGTTGAGGGCGACGAGCACAGCTGCGTATTCATTATCCCCTTCTGCTAACATGTTCCATACGAGGACCATTGCGATGCACCTCGCAAGCCCCACTATGATGATTCCAATTCTGTACTCGGGCATGTCGGGCAGAAACAGCCAAGCTAAACCAAACATTAGGAAGGGCCCTACGAGCCAGTTCTGAAAAAGGGAAACGCCGAACATTCTCCAAGCTCTTCCAACCTTCGAAAGTTCCTCATACTTCACGCGAGCCAGCGGTGGGTACATCATCCAAAGCAGACCCACTGCGATCGGCACCGAAATAGTTCCCACGCTCAATGCATCGAGGAGTTTCGGGAGTTGCGGAAAGACTGCGCCAGCACCTACGCCGATCGCCATCGCAAGAAATATCCAGACAGTCAGAAACCTATCGAGAAGGGAAAGGTGTTTTGGCTTCTTCGCCGCCAACTCACGTGGCTCCCTTGACTATCGCGGCACCTTTCGTGAGTAGAGTCTTGGCGTCGTGTCTGGCAAGCCGATAGAAGACCCATTTTCCGTCACGCCGTGAGGCAACTAAGCCAGATCTTTCAAGAATGCCAAGATGATGTGACGTAGTTGGCTCTGTTAAGTTCAGTGCAGCCGTTATTTCACATGAACATAGTTCTTCGTCCGCCAGTAGTTGCAAAATCATTAGACGAGTCTTATCTGAAAGCCCAAAGAACAGCTGTTCAAGCCGTTTGATCTCCAAATGATCGACTCCCTCCGCCTTTCTCTTCAACTGTAATAGTCGCTCGCTCGGGCGACAAGTGCCGCGGAGCCCTGAATCCACTAGCCGTTTCAATCTGTCCTGGGTGAGTTCCACACTCATTTGGTATCCAATGAGTCGTTCAGATTAATGTATTTAAATCTGTTGTGTTGCTAAATGTCGCGTAGAACACTCTGATTATGTGATTTACTTGAAATCGGCCTGGACGAATTTGCGCTAGGCTTCTTTAGGAAGCGCTTGTGGCCGCTTGCTTGTCGTTTCGTGGCATCCTAAGCGCGAGTGAGAGGCCAACTATTGCAACAAGAATCGATACTGTGGCCAATCCGAAAGCAACAGGGTCGTAATCAGACTGTTCGATGACCAGGGAAAACATGGTCCCTGCTATCCCCAACACAGTCAACACATAACCCGCCATCGTAATTCTTCGGACCAAGTTCCGAAACCTTCTTTCACCTAAAGCTGTGCCCAGAGACCCAGCTCATTGACTTAAACGCTTACCTGCTTAGGATGATTTTTCTAGAGGAATCTGACCTAGAGTGTTCCAGGCCGCCCTTCTCCCTCATGTACGCTTAGGTCATACGCTTCTTAAGTGAAAACCGCCGAGGTTCGGTTGATTGACATGGACGTGACGGTTGGAGTTCTTCTAGCCCTAGTCACGGCGGTCACCTGGGGTAGCAGAGAAATTCTGCTTAGGAAGGCCTTCGAGGAAACCAAGCCAGTTACAGGCCTCTTAGTGACCATGCTGGCCACGTGCCTCATCTCTTTGATCGCAGCTTTCCTCTACGAATCGGCGTTCTGGAATCAATTGAGCATCACGGATTTCCTATTGTGGTCGATGATAGGCGCGCTTCACTTTCCAATGGCCATGACCTTGTACTACAAGGGCATAGAATCAGTGGGAGGCTCCAGGACTAGCGTTGTTTCTAATACGTCTGCCATTGTGACACCTCTTCTTGGCATGGCATTGTTGAGTGAACCCTCCAGCCTGAACATAATTGTTGGCGTCCTTGCGGCTGGGGTTGGAATAATCACGGTCTCTTCATCTGACTCCAACAGTACCGGTTGGCGGTGGCAAAGAGGGATTATGTATGGGCTCTTTGCTGGTTTCATTTGGTCCATAACGAACCTCCTGACCCGGTTTGGCCTCACGTTGGTCAGCCTTCCAATGACGGGACTAGTAATCGCAGCGGGAGTCCCTCTCATTCCACTAACGATATTCCTCATTCTCAAGAGTAAGGAAGTAGTGCTCTCCGACATGAAACGAAGCCAGAAACTCATTGCCGGATCTTTCCTTAGCGGTTTAGGTCAGGTGACACTCTTTGCCGCCCTAGCTCTCGCAGCAACAGTCTACATTGTTCCCACATACAACCTGAAATCTCTCGTGACCGTTCTTCTCGCTTATGCGCTCATACCCAAATCGGAAAGAGTGAACGCTAAGGTGATCTTGGGAGCGGTCTTTGCAATTGGAGGCATAGTACTGATCAACATCTGAGTGATCTTTTCGGCCGATGGGAGGCTCTCCCAACCTGCCGCGTGTTAAGTTCAGTTTGAAATCAGTTTACTCAATGATTTTCCAGAAGATCCACTACGTCCGGGTAGTCTATGCCGAGGGCTTTGACTTTTTCTAAGGTTGGCACTCCGTTCCTGTCCCAGCCTCTCCTTTGGTAGACGGCGTCCTTCAGTTTTTCGTATTCTGATTCACGGTATTTCCTGAGAGCTTCCATTTTGCCTTCAATCGTCTTGTCTGTTGGATCCCAGCCTACCTTCTCTTTGAGTTGTGCATCGTAGCGTTCTTCGCGACTTTCGTACTCCTCTCGCGTTACGGGCCCAACGGACCGATAAGGCACCGCATCATGCTCTCGTGTACCGTAACCCATTCTCAGGTTGAAGATTCGCTGAAAATTGTAGACCCTCTCACTCATTGAAATGATGTCCTCATGTGTGACTTGTGTCCCTGTGACCGCAGAGAACAGTGTGGCGTAGTTCTCAACATGGCTCATCACCTTCGCGGGCTCCTTGGTCTTGCTGTTTTCTTCGGGGATAACGTCATTCCATGGCAGTTTGCATAGACCGTTCAGACCAAACCATGTGCGGAACATTGGGAACCAGTATAGGTTTTCGGCCTTCTGTTGGAAAGTTGGCATTAGTTTGTGTACCATGTCCGAGAATATCAACCAAGCTTCGTCATGTTGAGGGCCTTTGAGAGCAAGCCCGTATCCGCCTTGCTGTGCCAACGATTCCTTCGTCACATATTCCGAGTATTCCAATCCCTTGGCTTCCATCCCGATGTCTCTCAAAATCTTCGGATCCGCACCATGCTTCTCTGAGAAAAGATTCTTCATCCGTCTGATGCCTTGACCGACGACTGCCCCGAAACCAATGCCCTTGGCCATTTGATGCAGAAGTTCAAGAGCTGCCTCCTTGTTACCGAATTTCAAATCCAAGCCGCCAGTAATTTTCTTGTCAATAATACCCATCTCGTAGCATTCCATTACAAAGGCAATGGCGGTTCCGACTGATATGGTATCCAACCCGTACGTGTCACAGTAGAAGTTCATCTCAACAACGTAGTCTGGATCATAGATTCCACAGTTGCTGCCGACACCTGCTATGGTTTCGTATTCTGGCCCATCGGCGGATATCCGCTGCCCACGGAAAGGACCGGTCTTAAGCTCAAAGTCTTGCACCACGTGAGCACACGCCATGGCACATCCCATCCAGCATCCATCAAAGCCTTTGTGGAATTTCTTTCGGTAGACTTCTGCGCCAATCTTGTGAGCTTCGGCGTTGCTGCCAAACCGGAAGTTGTTTACAGGCAGTAGGTCGAATTCGTTCATTATTGTTACGAGGTGCGCCGTTCCGACTGTTGCCATTTCGTTCTGTTTGGGATCGAGTGTTCTTATTTCCTGCGTGTACGCGGTTCCGATCTCTTTTACTAGTTGTGGATCAACCGGGTCGTTTGACTCGACGCCGATTCTCCCAGAGTACTTTACGACTAGTGCTTTTGTTCTCTTGTTTCGAAGGACTGTGCCGATACCACCTCGTCCTGCCTGTTTGATCCTGTGAACCTTGCGGCCTGCGTCATACCATGAGAAGTTTAGACAACCCATCAGAGTGTGCTCGGCCCCAGGACCTGCGGAAACTACTGAGATACTGTGTGGGTTTCCATCCCCATACCTGCTGGCCAAAACGTCTACAAGCAGGTGCGTGTCGGCAGGAAGTCCGGAACCATCGTCTATACGAACTACCCCTTTGTCCCCATCAATGAATATGACTACGTCGCCGTTAGCCTTTCCTTGAATCTCCAATGCATCCCAACCGGCGAATTTGAGGTAGGGGCCAAAGTATCCACCGACATTTGAATCAATTACAGACCCCGTTAGCGGGGAGACCGAAACTACGATGCTCTTTCCGCTGCCTGGGTACACAGGTATGCCTCCCAGCGGACCACAGGCAATACAAACCTCGTTCTCCGAGTCATCCCATTTCGCAGCACGCCCTTTTGGCAAAGCTTGCCATAGGAGCCATAGGTCGAATCCACGACCACCGACGAATTTCTCTTTCATTTCCTGTGTGACTGACTTCTCAGCTATGCGTGCGTGTGAAAGGTCAACGTACAATGATCTGTTGTTGTAACCCCTGTGCACTTTGCCCCGATCATACCTGAGTTCCGCAATCGCCAATCATTCTACCTCTCTGCGAGTAAGAATGAACGCCATTGCGATGAGGAGATTAGTCTTTCTTGTGACTTCTGCGAAAGAAAAGAACTATGCCCCATTCTGAGGGCACCGCACCCGCGAATGCGGCACTCATCGCCTAAAAAAATAGGTATGGCGAAAAGCAGTTCCTATGGCAGCAAGGTTTCGGTGGAAGAGCTTCGCGGGGGCGCTCATGTACCTACTTCAGCCCTCGTCGCCGCAAAGGAAACGCTTGTTTACTTTCGTTTCTTCTTTGTTTTCTTCTTCGCTTTCGGCACAGAGATCACGTGTAGATTCAATGTCGCTATTGCAGGTTTAACACTTCCGACCGCCACGAAAGTGGCGGTCCGCGCTGCTAGGCTTCCTCGTTTTCTTCCTCTTCACCTACTTCTTCTGCCAATTGACACATCGCTTGCTCAGTGCCGCTGTTCATCTATGATACGCTTCGCTACATCTCCGCTTATCGTACACACACTTGGCAGACCTGGTCGTGGAAAATCTAGACCGGCGAACCCCACAGGACGCACGTTTGAAGGCAAATAAAAGTAATAAATAAAAAGAAGAAATTCCGGTTAACATCGGTTCTAGGCTGTTTGCCTAGTATCTTCGGTGCTTCTGGAAGCAGTCTCTACAGTAGACTGGTCTGCCCGTCGTCGGCACAAACGGTACTTCTGTATCTGCGCCGCAGTCGGAGCATTTGACTTTCGTCATTTGCCTCGGGGCACCAGAGCGTCTATTCTCATATCCCATTTCGTTTTCCACCGTCCCAATTTTCTAGTTATACGAAAGATAGTACTCGCCGCGATAATCGGTACGAGCTTGACGGCTCTCCCATCATCCACGCAGGTAAGATCTCCAGTATACTGCCTGCGCAATAGGCAAGACCACCATAAAAACTGATTCCGTGCTCATACCTTGTGACAATTGAAGATGGAAGATCAGAAGAAAAGCAAACGTGCCTCACTTCCTGGTTCGACATAGGATCGCTACTGCGTTTTCTTAGAGGTGGGTATGGTTCTTTGACGAAGTCTCAACGAAGTAAGAAAGGAAGGATTAAATGCGTATATGACAGCACGCCCGCAATTCGGTTGTAATCTAGCATGCAGTTCTGCCCGAAATGTAGTCTGGCGCTCATTCCAATTAAGAAGGAAAAGATTGTTGTGCTAGCATGCCCCAAGTGCGGAGAAGAAACTAGACGGTCGGATCCGATAGTACAGAAACTCGAAACGGCCAAGGAATCCGTCGTGGTAATCGGTAAGGAAGATGAGAAGAACCTACAGATCCTCCCGAAAATGAAAGTTAGCTGCCAAAAATGTGGGCATGGAGAAGCCTTCTATTGGACGGTACAAACTCGCGGTGGCGATGAAGCCTCGACCCAGTTCTTCAGATGTACGAAATGCAGCCGAACATGGCGAGAGTACTCATGAAATGACAACTTGAAACGGAGCCTTCGCACCTGTGGTCTGGTGCGGGTTTTTTTGTCCGAGTGATAATTGGCGAAAAAAAACCAATTCAGGTGACGATCGGCCTCTACTGTTTCAGGGATGACTCAGGGGCTTTTGACTGGAAGCGTTTGGAGGGCAATTGATACGCTCGAACTTCTTTCTCAATGACGAAAGCGAACTGAATTGGAAACTGTTTCTGTGTGCGAACACAGCGAAGCCTAGACTTAGCAGGGGGCCCGAATAACAACCGATCTTGTAGTTCGAGAATACGTAGCCGCTGATTAGAGTGCTACTGAATGCCTCCCGCAACTGAGATGGTTACCGTCACGAAGACTTTCAAGGTGGACCTCTCTGACATAGGTTAATCTGAAAAAAGTGAAAACGAAATGGCTGAGGACCTCATTATCGAGACGAAAGGGCTTCGAAAAACATTCATTTCCAAAACGAGAAACGGCAAGAAAGAATTGGAAGCGGTCGGGGGCGTAGATCTTGCTGTCAAAAAGGGTGAAATCTTCGGTTTTCTCGGCCCCAACGGCGCTGGAAAATCAACAACACAGAGGATGCTGTCAACATTGCTACCCCCCACCGGCGGAGAAGCAAAGATACTCGGCTATGACTTGGCAAAACAACAGGAACAGATAAGACAAAACATTGGATACGTTGGTCAGACAGGCGGAACTGATCCCGCCGCCACCGGGTTCGAGAATCTCATATTACAAGCGCAACTCTACGGTCTGGATATTCATACCGCAGGAAAATACGCCCGAGAATTCGTCGAGCGCTTTCAAATGGGATCATTCATCGAAAGACAGGCTTCGACCTATTCGGGCGGTCAAAAGCGCAGACTGGACGTTGCCCTTGGAATGATTCACCACCCAAAGTTGCTCCTCCTTGACGAACCAACGTCCGGGCTTGACCCACAAAGCAGGGCCTATTTGTGGGACGAGCTCAAGAAGCTGAAAGCAGAAGGGATCACCATATTCCTGTCCACCCACAATATGGACGAGGCGGACAAGTTGTGCGATACTATGGCGATAATAGACAACGGCAAAATCATAGTCAAGGGAACGCCAACTGAGTTAAAAAGCGCCATTGGCGCTGACACTGTAGTTTTTGGTTTTCACGACGGAAAGACTGCCAGCAGCGCGGAAAACTTGCTGGCAGAGAAAATCCGCGCAGAAAGAATCCAAACCACCAACAACCTCGTCCACCTGTCCATCAAAGATGGAGAAAGAAGGATGCCGGAACTGCTTAGGTTGCTCGACTCAAACAACTTGGAGGCACAAAACATTACGCTTTCTAGGCCGAGTCTCGACGATGTTTTCCTGAAGTATACGGGCCGCTCGCTCAGGGAGGACGATAACCAATGAGAATCCTACGCGATACGAAACTGATGTTCGTAAGAAACATGCAGCATACGCTCAGGAATCCGATTTTCATTTTGGTAAGCATGTTCCAACCGCTGCTGTATCTCTTTCTGTTCATGCCGCTGCTTGAAAACCTTGGAGGCGTGCCTGGTTTGCCCGTTGGAAAAACGGTGGAGACTTTCATACCGGGGCTTTTGGTAATGCTTGCGCTTTTCGGCTCTGCGTTTGTGGGATTCACCCTCATCGATGAGCTCCGCACTGGAGTGATAGAAAGGTTCTTGGTCACTCCTGTCACACGATCCTCAATCCTGCTGGGCAGAGTTCTGAGGGATGCTTTCGTGCTCGTTACGCAATGCGTTCTAATCACATTTGTCGCGATTCCTTTCGGACTAAGCGTTAACGTTGTAGGATTCTTGCTCTCTCTGATTTTATATGGCCTGATCGGAATCACCATGGCTTCAATGTCGTACTCATTCGCGCTCATCTACAAGAGCGAGGACAATCTCGCTCCCACTCTGAACACCATAACTTTACCAATTTCCCTTTTGTCAGGCATAATTCTTCCCCTTGTACTCGCCCCCATTTGGCTCCAAGATGTAGCTATGATTAATCCATTCTCTTATGCTGTAAACGCCTCCCGCGCATTATTCGCCGGAAATTTCTATAGTGTCGACATAATAGAAGGATTCGGCATCATTACTTTGCTCGCGATCGTCATGTTCTTGTGGTCACTAAGATCGCTCAAGAAAATTGAGTCCTAACTGGAAAAAACGTTGCTGCTTGCTTTGTCTTGGTACTGTGCCAAGTATATCCAACATCGTGACCTGTATCCTTCAGCGTTCTGGCGTTCAGAGGTGGGTCAGGGGATTTTGGCCCCAATTTACCGGTACATAAAAGCTGCCCATGGGATCAAGAGAACCGAGCCTGCTCTTGGAAAGACTGAGGGAAAATCCTCACCAAAGACGACAAACCGAAGATAGAGCGAGAACGGACTCGGAGAATAAAACCTGCGAGAATCGTAGTTCTTTCGTCTGGCAAAATTGAAAGTTTAATATACTAAAATTGGAGCTATTGGGGCGATTGTTATGTCGTATCTTGTGACTGGAGAATTCATCGAGAACTCTGTCCCTCCTGAAGCATTTCCACAGGTCTGGGAAACAGTAATTCGCCCGAGCCTTGAATCGCTGGCCAAAATGGGGGACGATAAGAAACTTACCGGCGGCATCTTCGCTGGTCAACGAGCAGGCGCGTTCGTAATTGAGGTTCAATCAAACGAAGAACTCGACACCACGCTAGGCAGTCTTCCCTTCTGGGGGTTGATTAAGTGGAATGTGACACCACTGCAAACGATTCGCGGTGCGATCGAACGAGACCGAAAAGCAGTGGAACGCATGAAAGCCTCCAAACGTTGAACGCAACCTACGAGCAAATTACATTGATTGTTCGATAGGGGTCGGGCCCACTCAAAACCTACTATTAACTTCGGTACTTGTGCGGTTTGGAACGTTGGCTTTGATTCAGCTCCAATTCAACCACTTTTGGGGGTTGGGAACCACTGGGTGGAATAGTGGAACTTGCGCCACTCTCCCTTAAGTATAACTTGGGCCCCTGTAAGGTTAGGAAAGATATCCGTAGAGGTGAAATGAAAAATGGCAACAAAACGCAAGGTCAAGATGCGAGTTAACGCAGACGCTCCAAGATCCGAGAAGGGCAGCAGCGAATACGTAGCATAAGCCCAACGAGGCTAGATGATTGGACGGATTCTTTTCCGAACCGTCCCAACGACCCTTTTTTCAGGCAAACTCATAATTTTCTCTCCGACTTGTTCCCGAGCTCTCTCATCCGTTGAGCCTCCCAATGACCAAGAGCGACTGTCAGAATTCTTTCGGCGAGATCTCTTAGTTTCACTTCCTCACACCCTTGACCGACACTTCTCCACCCCGAGTAAGGATGAGTAACGTGTTTTCCCCACAAAACTATACCACATATTGAAACCCACACCCAAGCACGCGTCCGTCCCATGAAAAATATGCCTAGCATATGTTATACGCGAATACATGGTGCGGGGAGTTAGGTTTAGACCCACGTTTGCACCCTCATAATTCGTATTCAGAGATGGGGTGGGGGATTTTGACCCCAATTTACCTGTACATATAGGCGGGCGGCGTGCGGCCTGAAAGTTAACAGAATCCCCCCACCCCCGCTCCAACAAACTGGGCCCCATCATACCTAACGCCTAAACCCTGCTCGGGTTTTTCCTAAGAACCAGTCTCCACTAAGGCGGTCCAGGTCAAAGCACCTATACCGCGGAGGACTCGCTACGTACGCGAAGGCCCGTTGACGGAGACCACCGCGCCGCAGGAGTTGAATTGGCATGCGATGGAACCCGCAGCCGTCCTCTCCACCCTAAACTCGGACCCAAAACTAGGCCTTTCAGACGCCGAGGCCAAAGCGCGGCTGGCAATTTACGGGCCCAACGAGATTGAAGAAACAAGAAAAATCTCACCTTGGAAGCTCCTCCTAGGCCAATTCAAAGAAACCCTAGTCCTAATCCTAATTGTGGCAGCCTTAGTTTCCATAGCTATAGGCGAAGCCATAGACTCAGCAGTAATTCTCGCCATCGTAATCGCATCCGCTGGCTTAGGCTTTTACCAGGAATACAGGGCGGAACAATCCCTAGCACTTCTCAAGAAACTGGCAGCCCCAACCGCAGCAACAATCCGAGACGGGCAAGAACTCCTACTGCCCACAAGGGAACTCGTTCCAGGCGACCTCATACTCCTCGAATCAGGGAACAAGGTCCCCGCTGATACGCGAATAATCGAGCAGATGAATCTCCAGGTTGATGAGGCAACGCTCACCGGCGAATCCGTTCCCGTCAACAAATCACCCGAACAAGTCCCCACCGAAACCCCGTTACCAGAACGAAGCAACATCGCATACTCCGGGACAGTGGTGACGTACGGACGCGGAAAAGCTGTTGCCTACGCAACCGGCATGCGAACAGAATTCGGCAAAATTGCTCGCCTCATACAATCCAACGAGAAGGAGAAAACACCGCTAGAGGAACGAATGGACGAGCTTGGCAACTGGATGATCAAGGTCCTCCTTGTAACCGTCGCCGGAGTCACACTCCTCGGCATTTTTCGCGGCAACGGACTAATCGACATGTTCCTGTGGGGTGTGAGCCTAGCCGTGGCTGCAGTACCCGAAGCTCTTCCAGCGGTCGTTACCGGAGCCCTAGCGGTTGGCGTATACCGAATGGCTCGGAGAAACGCCATAATCCGGCACCTGCCTGCCACAGAAACACTCGGCTCAACCTCGTTCATATGCTCCGACAAAACCGGCACCCTGACGAAAGGAGAAATGACCGTCCGCAGAATCTTCACGGGCGAGCAAACCTACGATATCACAGGCGTCGGCTACGAGCCAAAAGGGGAGTTCAATCCCGCTCCCACAGGCACAGATCGAGAGTTAGCCAAGTTCACCTGCATCTGCAGTGTACTATGTAACGACTCAAGACTAACGAAACAGAACGGCTCATGGCGGGTTATTGGCAACCCAACCGAAGGCGCCCTAGTTGTGGCTGCAACCAAAGCAGGCATAGACGTCGAGGCGGGTCGGGCTGATTCTCCACGAGTCGCGGAGATTCCTTTCACATCAGAAAGAAAAATGATGACTACCGTCCACAAAACGAAACAAGGCCAGTTTCTCCTCGCAACTAAAGGAGCCCCTGAACTGGTTCTTGACAAATGCACCAAAGTCGGCGGCCCAACATCAAGCACAACGTTAGACCACGCTTCGAAGCAACAAATTCTGAAAGCTAACGAGAACTTTGCGGCAGAGGGCTTTCGGGTACTCGCTGTAAGCTACAAGCTACTCAATCAACTCCCACAAGTATTGGATGAAGCAGTAGAACGTGAGATGTCCCTCCTCGGCCTCTTCGCCATGATTGACCCGCCCCGAGAAGAAGCAGCAGAGGCCGTCAAGCTCTGCGGTAAAGCAGGCATACGGGTCGTCATGATAACTGGGGACCAGAAACTCACAGCCACATGGGTCGCGAAGGAACTCGGAATTTTGAGAGAGGGCGACCTAGCACTCACCGGGGTGGAACTGGGGAAACTAAACGACGACGAGTTCTTGCAAATGATTGAGAAGGTTTCCGTGTACTCCCGCACGTCGCCTGAGCATAAGATGCGCATTGTCGCCGCTCTGAAGAAGAGGGGGCACATTGTGGCAATGACGGGCGACGGTATCAATGACGCCCCAGCTCTGAAGAAGTCAGATATCGGCATATCCATGGGCGTAACTGGCACCGACGTGACGAAAGAAGCCTCGGACATGATTCTGGCCGACGACAACTTCGCAACCATAGTCGACGCTGTCTACGAAGGCAGGGGCATTTACGAGAACATCCGGAAATACTTGACGTACCTGATTTCAGCGAACATTGGCGAAATCCTCATCATGGCTCTCGCAGGCCTCATCGCGCTCCCACTCCCGCTCTTAGCGAAACACTTGCTCTTCGTAAACTTGGCCACAGACGGTCTGCCCGCTCTCGCCTTGGGAACAGATCCACCAGACCCACTCCTGATGGAGAAGCCGCCGAGAAACCCGAAAGAAACTATATTCCAGACAGTGCGTGGTTGGTTAGCTGGAATCGCTCTCTTACTGCTAATCGTCGCGACCGTTGCGTTTGCGTATGGGCTACTCAGCTACGGGTGGGCGTTCAGCAATCCAGTCCAATTGGCTGAACTTAAAGCACGAAGCATGGTCTTCGCTGTAATCGTATTCTTCGAAATCTTCTACGCGTTCAGCTGCCGGTCTTTCGACCGAACCTTCATCTCCCTAGGACCACTAGGTAACAAATCACTCGTTCTAGTGGTCGTTGGCCAAGCAATTATCATGCCGTTCCTCTTCCAAATTCCAATTCTGGCAAATCTCTTCAGCATCACAGCGCTCTCCCCAATTGAATGGTTAATTGTACTCGCCCTGGGCTCTTTGGGCTTCGTTGTCAGCGAAATAGCCAAAGTCCTTCGTCACAAAATCCATCGAGTTTCCAATTGACTAGGCTTAAGGTTACGTCTTGTCGAGGTCGAGTTGCTGGTCCTCGCTGGTTCCTTTACAACCGGAAGAGTACGCTAGCCTAAACCCGTCTCAAAGTTGCTTCAGGTCTTCTGGTGTATCCACGTCCCTGAGAACATTCTCAGAGTTCGTCTCAACCAGTCGTACGTCTGCAGCATGATTCGTCAAGACCGACTTCAAACCGTAGGTCTGTTCATCGATCCCTTGAATTTCCTTGAATAGCTCTTTTGACAGAAGGATCGGGTGTCCAGGTTTATTCTGGTAAGCCGCGACAACTATCGGCCCATTTTCCCGATTGTATTCCTCCACAACCAAGTTAATTGAACGAGTATCTATCTTGGCAACATCCCCGGGCAGGATCAATATTGCGCGCGTACCTTCTGCCACCTCATTCAGCCCAACTTTCACAGAGCTGCTCTGTCCCTCTTCGTAACTCTCGTTGACAACAAAACGGCACGGAAGTTCCGATAGCGCGTCCCGCACTTTGGCCTCTTCCCAACCAAGCACAACTATCACCTCATCAACTTGGGAGCTCAGAGCTGTTTCAACAACCCTTCTGACCATTGCTTTGCCTGCAACTTTCGCGAGAAGCTTGTTCCTACCACGCATTCGCGTTGACTTTCCGGCCGCCAAAACAATCAGGGACAGCATAATGTCGTGCTCTCCATTCTACAGTGACATGGGCAGGAATTGTGCTGTGCCAGGTTTGCCCACTACCTCTCCTTCTTGAAAAACAATTTCTCCCCTTAACATAGTCAAAACGGGCCAACCTTTCAAAACTCGCCCTTCGTATGGCGTCCAACCGACCTTGTAATGCAGATGCTCGGCACGGACCTTTTTCTTCATTTTCAGGTCAACGATAACTAAATCCGCGTCAGCACCCTTCCGAATTGCACCTTTCCTCGGATAGAGGCCGAAGATTCGCGCCGGGTTCTCGCAACAAACCCGATTAAGATCACAAAGGCTCAGGCGGGATTTGTTCACCCCTTCGCTGAGGAGCACGGGGAGCATTGTTTCAATGGTTGGGACGCCCCCCCACGCTTTCCAAATATCCGCCCGTCCCACCTCCTTCTCCCAGCGTTCACCGGGCGCGTGTTCTGAGGTAACTATGTCCACCGTTCCGTTTCTCAAGCCCCTCCACAGTGCTTGAACATCTTCAGGGCCTTTCAGGGACGGGTTCATTTTGAGGTATGGGCCTTGCTTCTTCATGTCCTTCCTAGTAAATGTCAGATAGTGAGGGCATGTTTCAGCGGTCACTTTGACTCGTCGTCTCTTAGCTTTCTTGACGATATCAACGCCTTCTGCCGTTGACATATGGGAAATGTGAAGCCTTCCTCGAATACCAGCTGCCATGTCGACCATTTTCCTTACAGCCTTCTCTTCTGCACTGTTAGGTTTCCACTCGGAGTGAGCCGACGGGTCTTTTCGGCCGGCGGCTGTTAGGGCTTGGTAGTTACGCTCAGCGATTTCTTCGTCCTCTGCGTGCACATTCAAAATCGAACTGCGCCTGGCGGTTTCGCGTAGAAGAGACATCAATGTGTGGTCGTCAGCGTAGTAGGGTTTGCAGGTGAAAGTCTTGAAAGAACGCACACCCCTCTTCGAGATTCCTTCAATGTTGATCAGGTTGTCTCTGTTCATCATTCCGGCGTGAAGAGAAAAATCGATAATTGATCTTCGCCTGCCCTCAGCGATTTTGGTGTCCACTCGATCTGGCGAGTCGACGGGCGTGGATAGTACCATCTCAACCACACTAGTTATGCCGCCTGCAGCTGCAGCAGTTGTGCCACTAGTGAAATCCTCACGCTTAGTGAACGCGGGGTCGTGTAGGTGTGCGTGCCCATCAACCAAGCCAGGCAGTACCAGTTTACCTTCGGCATCTATGATGTGATCGGCTTGGGAAAACTCACTCTTGCCAATCGCTTTGACCTTGCCATCCTCGATCAAAATGTTGGCATTGATGAGTTGACGTCCAGAAATCATTCGGCCGTTCCCAATTACTGTGCGTGTCAATTATGCTCACTTCTTATTCTTCGGCGCCGCGGGGTTATGGTGGGGCCGTAAGCCACCATGCAGAAGGTGATCTTCAATTGTGTGAGTCAGTGCCTCCCCCATTGCTCGATATCCTGATGCGTCAGGGTGGAGTCCTTCAGGCGAACTGCGCAAGCGGTCAGGGTTGTTTGGGTCTGCAACAGCGCGGTTTGTGTCACATACTGGAATTCCAAGTCCAATGGCTGTGTCGCTTATCCAGCGATTTAACTCATGGACCGCGTCTCTTTCAGGCTCTGAAGTTGAATTGTAGGGTAAGACTGTGGCGGCCACAGGAATGATCTTAGCCCTAATCGCCTCTTGGTACATTGCGAGAAGGTTAGTTTTGACTGCTCTTTGTGGGGCGCCTTGGTACACGTCGTTCACGCCTGCAAGTACTATGACGTAATCTGGTCGTTCCCGTATAACGTCTCGCTCAAATCGCTCTAGAATTTCGTCGGTTCTTTGGCCGTTGACTCCTCGATTTAGCACAGTCCATTCAGGATGAACAGCGCTCATCCAGTATGCGTACTGGCTCTCCGGGTTGCCTAGACCCTTAGGGGGTGACTCAAGCGGAGACAGAAATCCAGGTGTTCCCGCCGTCGTCGAATCTCCCACTGCAACTACGCGTAGTTTCCGTGTGGCCAAAACGCTTCACGCTAGTGAATCATAAATAACGGAGAAATAGATGGGCCACAGATGACTAGAGCAGCGTATTGGTTTGATTCGAAAGTCAAAGCTATTGTCCGTTCTTTTTGTAATCTTGCTGGTAATAGTCCTAGCCTTCAACAGTGCGAGCGCCACGCATTTCGGCACATTTGACACTGGTGACTTTTCTGTCTCTGTTTCACCAAACACTCTGAGCGTGAACCAGGGCTCCACAGGGACAACCGCCGTCACTATTACTTCTTTGATTCATTTCAGTGCACCAGTCACCGTAACGATTTCAGGGTTACCCGCCAGCGTTTCGGCGGGCTTCGGAACAAACCCGCTTACACCTCCAGAAGGAGCTACCGCATCCTCATCCCTCCTCATTGGAGTTGGAGGTAGTGTTCCAGCTACAAGTTACCCCCTCATAATGTCCGGGTCAAACGGAACGCTAACCCACTCAACCGTCTTGACTTTGACCGTTGTATCATCAGGGCCGTCTCCGGATTTCACGATTACAATCTCGCCGTCGACCATCACAATCCCTGAAAGTGTGTCGACCACGACGACTGCTACAATAACCTCAGTGGGCGCCTTCTCCTCTCCAGTAAGCTTGTCAGCCTCAGGGGTTCCTTCAGGTCTAAACCTGGCTTTTGAAACAGATCCGGTGGTGCCGCCAGCTGGAGGCTCAGTGGATTCCGCAATCTCTCTAATACTCCAGCCTTGGGTTGCACCGGGGCCATACTCGATTAAGGTGACTGGGACGAGCGGTAGCCTCACTCACTCTGCCACCCTCGGCTTGTTCATAGCCCCATTAGAAGATTACCAACTCACCGTGAATCCAACAGCACTCTCATTAACGCAAGGTGCAAGCGCGTCGACCACTATCACGCTGTCCTCATACAACGGTTACGGTTCTCCTATTCAGCTTTCAACATTTTGGGTCGGCTCGACGCCTTATGGAGTATCTGTTTACACTCCCTCGGCCATACCGCCACAAAACTATGGCCCAGTGTCCCTAACACTTACGATTGCTGCAAGCACAACTGCTTCAATTGGAAGTTATACTCTCCGTGTCACTGGAGTTAGCGGCCCGATTCCCCATAGCGTGGACATCAGCATTCAAATCACCAGTGCGGCTCAACCCAATCAAGACTTCACCATTACGACAAATCCTCAATCAATTACGATCGTTCAAAGTTCACAGGGCAGTGTAATTGTGACCGTACAATCTCTGGGAACCTTCTCATCGCCCGTAACCATTTCAACCTCGGGCGTCCCGGTCGGAGCTTCAGTGGTTTTCAGCACAAATTCAATCACACCCGCCCCCGGCGGAACCACACAATCCACCATGACCATTACGACCTCTTCAACGGTCAATCCAACAACTTATGCGATCATGGTAACTGGCCTCAGCGGGTCGATTTTTCATAGCACTAGCCTAATCTTGACCGTTACTTCTGCGGCAACCCCGGACTTTTCACTATCTTCGTCGAATGCGGTCATACCGGTGGCTCAAGGCCAGAGTAGCACAGGCACGATCACAGTGAACTCTCATGATGGCTTTAGCTCACCTGTTTCATTGTCAACTTCGTGGCTGTCAACAAGTCCCGCAGGTGTCACCCTGAACATCTTCAGCCCAGTCGTGCCTGCACCAAACGGCGCCGTTTATTCAACCTTAACCATAACAGCTGGTGGCAGTGCTCCAATTGGAAACTTCACGGTCAGAATAGTAGGAATGAGTGGGGTCCTCACTGATTTCTTTGACGTCGTTGTGGAGATCAATGCTCCGAAGTGTGTTATTGCAACAGCCACATACGGCTCTGAGCTTTCACCTGAGGTTCGGTTTCTCCGAAACTTCCGTGACAACATGATTCTGAAGACTAACGTCGGCTCCAATTTCATGTTGGCCTTCAACGTGTGGTACTATTCGTTCAGCCCAACTGTTGCCCAATCCATAGCTGGAAATTCCGCACTCAAGACCGGCATGAAATATGTGCTCTACCCAGTAATTTCAATTCTCGAGTTCGGAGCTAGCGCGTTCAATGTCGTCCCAGGTAATCCTGAAGCGGGCGCTGTAATCTCGGGGCTGATCATTAGTTCACTTATTGGCGCAACTTACATCGCCTTTCCTGTTACACTCCTTTTGACGCGCACCCGCAAAGCGAAACTTGCCGCAAAGAGGTTGCAAAAGCCAGCGGCTGTTGCGGTCGTTGCGGGACTTGTCACTCTCACGTTGGCTGAATTCGTCGGAGGATCATCCACTGTGTTGGTTTTAGCTGCTTCAGTGCTGGTTCTTGCTACAATCGCTCTTTCAGGCCTGCTTACCTCAAGGATTGTGCTTCAGACTCTGTCTGTTATCCGTCGGAAGTTCTGATGCGTCCTCCTCGCTTTTTTCGACCAGTCGAAACAATCAAGTCAACTACAACATCGAAGAAACGGGTTGATCAACCCAATAGGCCTCCCGTGAGCATCTCCTAACCCTTTTTATCGACTGAGACGCCACGTTTGGCTTGGTCTCACCCTTTGCCAGAGCTTCTCGTGAAAGACGGCGTTGTAGTTACAATGGATGGTCAGCGGCGGATTCTGGAGGGCCACTCCATCGCTATCGCAGACGGCCGAATTGTTGAGGTCGGCAAAACGGGGGATCTCAAGAAGAAACACGCATCAGCGGAGGTTATCGATGCCACGGGCCGCATCGTGATGCCCGGAATCATATGCAGCCACTCACATCTCTACGGAATGCTACTGCGGGGAGCTTCGCTCAAGATATCGCCCCCATCAGACTTCACCCAAGTCCTTCAGAGGGTGTGGTGGCCAGTTGACGAAGCGCTAACCTTCGAGGACGCCTATGCAAGCGCACTTGCAGCGTCTGTTGAATTCGCCAAGGCTGGCGTAACAACATTCGCCGACACATACTCAGGCCCCAACTCAATCTCAGGGGTCCTTGACCACATCGCAAAGGCTGTTGACGAGGTCGGTATTCGAGGGTTCCTAGCTTTCGAAGCAACCGAACGCCACTCAAAAGACGAAGGTCTCAAAGGTGCCCAAGAGAACGTGCGCTTTGCCGAGAAGATAAGTACGAACCCAGCGAGCAAAACCAAGCCGCTGTTCAGCCTTCACGCCTCCTTCACCGTCTCCAACGATTTAATCACGCAAGTCAGGAAGCTCGCATCAAAGTATCACGCCCCAATCACCATTCACGTATCCGAGGGCTTGGGCGACCTCTACCATAACCTAGAGAACTATGGCCAGAGAACTGTAGAGCGTCTGCGAGATGTGGGTCTACTTGGGCCCAATGTTGTTTTGGCACATTGCGTCAACGTAAGCGAGCATGAAATTGATATTATCGCAGAAACCCGCACCGGGGTCGCCCATAACCCCATGAGCAACATGCTGAACGCGGTGGGCGTCGCACCAATTCTGCGTATGCTTGAAAAGAACGTTAACGTTGGGCTGGGGAATGATGGCTACATCTTCGACATGTTCGAAAACATGCGAACGGCATACCTGATTCATCGCGTTCACCACAAGAACCCTAACGCCATCGACCCATACACGCTCCTAGAAATGGTCACCATCAATGGAGCAAAGCTCTACGGGATGGAAAAGGAGATTGGGTCAATAGAGCTAGGGAAGAAAGCGGACATCATCATCATCAAACCGCAACTTCTGCCGACACCCTTGAATGCAAACAGCGTCGTCGGGCATTTGATCAACACTGTAGATGGCGACGATGTGGAGCACGTGTTAGTTGAAGGTGCACCCGTAGTCAAGAACAAACGTCTCACAACCTTCGATGAGGAGAAAGCTCAATCCATCTCGCAGAATGCGGCTGCGAAACTCTGGACTCGACTGGAATCGAGTGGCCCCCAAGTAGACCCACTCAAAAAGTAATCCCATCCATCGGACTTGTTCCTGAGATGTGTGGCCGAACGCAAGAGCAGATTGGAATTCAAAATATGTGGGGGCCTTAGTTTTGTTGAGTGCCTGGCCCACTAGGCTGGAGTCACGAACAGATAGGTGATTGCTCATGGAAAGCAGGCACGTCGTGACCTCTTTCTTGCAATGGCGTGACGAAATCCTGCTTTTGCGTCGCAGTGGAAAGGTGGGAAGTTATCAAGGCCGATGGGCCACTGTGAGCGGCTATCTGGAGGGCGACGAGGACCCGCTCAAACGCGCCAGAACGGAGATTATGCAAGAACTGGGGCTGGGCGCTGAGCAAGTCAGTTTTGTTCGTGGTGGCAACGTGCTTCGCGCTTTCGATGAAGACGTGAATGCTCTGTGGGTGGTTCACCCATTTTTGTTCAAAACAATGGGCAATAGCCTCCGGCTCGATTGGGAGCACACTGAGTACCGATGGATCAAACCCAACGAGCTAGCCTCATTTGAATCCGTCCCGAAACTAAAGGAAACGTATGACCGCGTTCGCTGGGACACAGGCGCCGATACCGCAGCATTGTCCAAGATTCTCAGGATAGTAATGGAATTCGGTCAGGACAGAATCCACGGTGCAAGCTTCCTCGGCGGTCGCGCGGTTGAAATCATCGCGGAAGCAGCCAGGGCTTCCGATGCAAGCGCCCCGGAGGAATTGTTTCGCGACATGTTACTTACAACTTGGAAGTTGCGCAAAGCGCAGCCAGGAATGGCGACTGTTGGAAACCTTACAGGACGAGTCTTGTATCGAATAAATAGTGAAATCCGGCGGGGTCCATCCTTGGAAGAATTCAGAAGCATGGTCATTTCGATGGCCAAGCAGGTAACCGTCGAGGCGGCAGATGCGTCCGAGGATGCTGCTAGGAGTACTGTTGCCCTGCTTCCGGAGGAGGGCGTTGTTCTAACTCACAGCTACAGTAGCACTGTACGCAGGACACTTGAACTCGGCATGAAAAGTGGCAGAAAACTAACGGTCTACGCAACTGAATCCTATCCGGGTTTTGAAGGGAAGGAACTAGCGAAGGATTTGGTCAACTTGGGAATATCCGTGAAACTCATCACTGACTCCGCAGCCACCTCCATTGTGCCAGATGTGGACCTCGTACTTGTTGGTGCCGATAGCGTCTTGGCAGATGGCTCCTTGATCCACAAAGTTGGTACAAAGAGGATTGCGGCTAGCGCGAATGCAAAGGGTGTACCCGTCTATGTTTCGTGTGAAACCACAAAGTTCGACACAAACGATTTTCTCGGAGAGCACCCGGAATACTCCACGAGCTTGTATGACCTTACGCCGAGCATGCATTTGTCGAGAATCATGACGGAGTTCGGCAGCATAACGCCGGGTCAAGTTGGTGAACGAATGCGGGTTCTGCTGAGAGAACTTTATACTTAGCGAGTGCGAGAAGCTGCGATTCCAATTAGCTGAGTGTTGAGCTTCTTGAGCGGTGTTCCAGAGGTAGACATACGAATTCGAAAACTAGTTCAAGCCGTGTTCCGCTCGCAAGGAATGATGCGGGAATATTTCACAGACCTCTTCCCCTACATGCGTGAGGCGGTTCGCAAATTCGCCTTGGAAGGCATATGGGACAAAGTATACACAGACGTCCTAACGGGTGATTACGAGCTTGACAGGCTGTCGCTGTTCCTAAACCGCCTGTACACAGAGGATAAGCAACTCTTTGCATCATTCTTGGGATATGTAGTGAAGGAAGTATTGGAGAGGTTCCACGAACCTAAGGAGAGCCTTTCATGGATCTTTGAAGAATTGAAGGAGCTCGGTATCAAGTGGGACGGAAAGAAACTGGTAGCCGCTTCCTGAAAACAAGTGACGCTTCCTCCGGTGGAGGCAGCCCGCGGAAAAGGAAATAGAAACCTACTGCCGAACCAAGGTACACGGCTCCGCCGATTATGAGAGGAGCAGAAATCGAGATGAAACTGTTCGAGCTCAAAAGGTAGCCTGCCAGTATGGGGCCGATGGAGCTCCCGACTCCCCAGATTGTATAGGTAATCGCGGAGGCGGAGGCGCGTTCGTCAGGCGTCACAGTTCCCATCAAGTAGGATTGTTGAACAGGCCATGAGATGTTCATGAAGAAAGTGCGAATGACGAGGATTAAGCCCGCAAGCTGGTAGGTGGGGGCGAAGATCATCATCCCCAACATTACTGCGGAAAAACCCTGTGTCCATAGCACGCTCCTCGCACTTCCGAAATTTCGTGTCAGTCTTGGGGCTACTGGCACGACAACTAGAGATGTGATTTCAGCTGCCGCAATCCAAGGGCCAAGGATTGCCTCGTTGATCCCGTACATTCTGTTGAACCACAATGCAAGCAGTTGATACGAGATGCCGGAGGCGAAACCCACGAGGCCGAAAGTAATCGAGAATTTGCATATTTGACGAAGCGATTTCTTTGGGAAGAATTTCTTGGGACTCGAATTTCTCAATGATCCTGTATCTTCTTTCATAGGAAGTAAGACCAGTGCCGAGATGATCGAGAAGCCGATGAAAATCAGAAATACGTATTGGTATGACGCGAAGAATCGTACTTGAAAATGCGTTCGAAACAGGAGGGGGAGTATACTCATCATAGCCCCTCCTGTGAGGGCAATGGTCCAGATACCCTGCGACCAAGCGAAGGCCTTCGTTCGTTTCTCATGTGTAGATTTCTGCGCTAGCAATGCCGTCCACGCGGGAACCCAAACCGCTGAGCTGAACCCACCAGCCAAGCCTACGCCTCCTATTGCCGCGGCCAACAGCAGCGAGTTCAAATCATGTGTGAAAGCAAAGAAGACATATGCTACAGCAGCTGACACGAGGCCACACATTGTGAAGGGCTTGCGTCCGTATCTGTCGGCAGCGATCGCGAATGGAATGAGTCCCACGGTATTCGCGAAGGCCGAAACCGCAGACACTGCCCCGATAACCTCACCTGAAAATCCAATATCGCTCAAGTAGATCGGCAAAACAACTAGAGTGAAACCTAGAGGCAAAGAATTAAGGCCCATCGCGAGTAGCAACATGTTAACGTCGCGTCGACTGTGCGTTTCCTTGCTACTCAAGAGGCCGTAAACCTCAGGTGGATTTAGGTGACATTACAGGTTCCTTGGTCTATGGCTTTCGCTATCGCCATTGAGACTTTAAAAAAGGAGGGTTGGGCGAAGTTTACTGACAGATCATTAGACAGTTGCCGACTTTGTACTCGCCACGTGCATGCCCAGGAAAGGCACCGGCACCAAACCCAGGTGCACCGTAAGCGTAACCAAATGGTAGGCCGTAGTAATTGCAGCCCCAGTCGTACATTTGGGGGTAGCCGTAAGGCATACCGTAGCTCAGGCCGGCGTACTGGTAAGGCGAGGCGAAAGTGTACGGTTGGCTGTAACCACCGCCGAACGGTTGGCTGTAACCACCGCCGAAGTACGGATATTGGTAGGGTTGGTTGTACGGATATGTTCCACAACAGTTGGACATCATCAAACGCCCTGAGTAACGAGACTTCCAGCGGCCAAATTAAGCGTATCCGGGTCTTCGCGACGTCGTGTATGCTCCTGTGCCAACCTTAGTTTCGAGGCGAATATCATTTGCGCCCTATACTGCAAGCAGCGTTCTAGTCACACCTCAGATCCAATTGCATAACAATGATTCTCGAAAAGGGGGCAGAGAGTTGGAGGCGCGTTTAGAGCAATTCCATTCGAGAAAGTTCAGGTTCACTTCCTCTGTTTCAGAGGCACGCGCTTGACCATCAACTGTTCCTGCATACAGAGGCGGGTTGTATTTCGCAAAATCCCAATAATCACCGAAAGAATCGCCTGCAGCCCCTGTGGAACTTGGGTAGTTCGATTTCGTTCCGGTGAATGAGACCCGCCCTCAACCTTTAAGGAAAATCACTGAACTATTAGGCGCTAACGGAACCACGGGAAGACTGGTGCTTGAAGGTCAAAGCTATCGTCGTAGACATGGACGGAACCATAACGAAATTCAATCTCAACTTCATGGAAGCCCGCAAGCACGCACTTGGGATTCTTGAGGAAATGAACCTGCGAACTCCAGACATGACTGAGCAAGTCAGCCTATATCTTATTCTCGCATCGCTCAAAGAGAAACTGAACTCCGAAACCTACGCAACGGTCCGTTCTAGGTTCTACAAATTGCTTGAAGAAATGGAGTTGAAATCAGCAAAGAAGGTCGCGCTTTACCCCGGCGCGCGTGAAACTCTCCTATCCATCCGGCGCCGTCCTGTTAAGATTGGAATAGTCACAAACAACGGCCATGCGGGAACCGATTTGACCTTCAAACGGTTGAAGTTGCAAGGGATTTTTGATGCCATCGTAACTAGAGACGACTGCGAAGATATGAAACCATCACCCAACCCTGTTCGAAAGATCATGGCAGATCTAGATGTCAAACCGGAGGAGGGAATTCTAGTTGGCGACGGCGTGATGGACATTATGGCGGCGAAGGCCGCGGGCCTATCGTCTGTTGCTGTTACAACCGGTCCATTCAACAGCGCACGGTTAATCGAGGCTGAGCCCGACTACCTTCTAGGCTCAATCAATGATCTACCGGCTCTACTCGACTTACTTGAGAGCAAAGGGACAAAAGAAGTGCCAGGTTGAATTGACCCCCGGCAAAACGGAGCAGATTAGATTCTCTGCTTAACATCAAATCAGAGCTCACGCGGTAGAGGTGCTGAACTTGTAATTCTCCTGTCTCCTGAGTACCGCCATTCGCTAAATAGCCTCTCGAAATAGTGACGCTCGGTTGTCTGCTTATGAAAGGTCGAGAGAACGGCGCGGTTCGTTATGGGTTGTATGTTCCCAACTTTGGCAAGGCGTCATATGCGCGCACACTGGCGGAGCTCGCACGTGAGGCTGAAGAGTATGCATGGGACGGGTTCTTCCTATGGGACCACCTCGTCGACGAGGGCCCAAGGCACCATCCGACAGTCGACACGTACACAGCGTTGTCTGCGATTGCGATGAATACCAAACGCATACGGATTGGAACCACGGTGTCACCCCTCGCCCGCCGCAGGCCTTGGCTTGTAGCGCGCGAAACAGCTTCACTGGACCATCTTTCGAATGGGCGATTAATACTCGGAGTCGGTTTAGGATTCCCCAAAGGCGAGGACTATGAAACGTTCGGAGAGGTCAGCGATGATCGAGTACGGGCTGAGAAGCTCGATGAGTCTTTGGAGATCATCACAGGCCTTTGGACGGGAAAGCCATTCAGCTACCAGGGCAAACATTACCAAGTGAAGAGAACCCTTTTCCTTCCCCCAACAAAACAGAAACCGCGAATTCCAATTTGGGTTGGTGGGTTCTGGCCACATAAAGGCCCGTTCAGACGAGCTGCGAGATGGGACGGCGTCCTACCTCTCCACACTCCCAACCCCATCAGGCCTAGCCCAGAGGATTTACGGAACATTCTCGCTTACATCAAGGAGCATCGGAAGAACAACGCTCCGTTAGACGCAGCAGTTATCGGGTGGGGAACCGGCAAAGACAGAAGCAAGGATGCTGAGAAGATTCGACCTTATGTCGAAGCGGGCATGACTTGGTGGCTCGAGAGCCTTTACGGAGCTAAGGATTCGCCGGAAAGGATGCGTGCGAGAATTCGGCAAGGGCCATCAAGAATCTGAGATCATGTCGGCCGTTGAACCTAACCGGACCAGTGCAATTAGCCCGCGCGCACACCATTGGGAACCGGCCGTTCAGGCACTGCGAGCACAGGTGTTATCCCATCGGCATATCCAATATCGAATACCATGCCCTCGGAAAGTACTCCCATCATCGACTTGGGTTCCAGGTTAACAACAAACAATGCCTGTTTTCCCTGCACTTCCTTTGGGTCTTGCCGTTCTTTCTTCATTCCAACCACTACGGTCCGCTTGCGGTCTCCAAAGTCCACAGTGAGCTTCACTAATTTCTCCGAGCCAGCCACGTCATCAACACGTTGGATTGTTCCAACCCTAACATCAATTCTTTCAAGCACGTCGAGAGTTACAACTGGCTTAACGGGAGCGGTAGCGGTTTTGGTTGACATGCCCCCTCTTTCTCTACTGGCGCGAAATAAACACGATTCTGGTCGGAGAGCCAAACAGAATCCTACAGGCCAATAGCCCCTCTGACGAAGGTCATTCCGAAGTAGACGAGAATCAGGCCGAACGCAATCAACGCGATTTTGTAGTACCTCGATCCTATGACGCTCTTGCCCTTCTTCGCCATGTGAGCAAGGGCTGTTAAGAAAGCGTAGTCCATCCAGACGTGGGACACATACATGATCAAGACGCCGACGATGGCCGCGAACGCCAACGCCTCAACTATCATCACGGACCCAATTGTCAACCACCATAAGATGAAGTACGGGTTGAAGCCTGTCAAGGCAAGTCCGAGTACTAGTGAGCTTGTGCGTAGGGTTTTGGTTTCGTTCTTTCCAACTGGAGCCGGTTTGCTTTTGATGGTTTGATAGATTTGCAACACACCAAAACCAATCAGTCCGATACCCCCAGCGAGGCCGATTGCGAATTCTATTGCTGGTTGGGCTGCTACGGCAAGCAAGCCGAAGGCAAGTGCCATTACTAAGGGGAACTCCACGAGGGTGTGCCCGATCGCGCAAAAGAATCCGGATCTCGCCCCCTCCTTACTGCCCTGCACGAGTAACCCAAAGAACAACGGTCCAGGGGCAAGTGCACCGGACGCGGTGACGACAACAACTGTGATTATGAAATTGAGCAAGTCCATGCGTCAGTACTGTCCCAAGTTTCTCAGAGAGTTTCATGCTCTTTTTTTGCTGCGTCTTGAAACTTGACACCTTGTATGGTTGAGGCGGTTAATCAGTCGTACTGACAATTCGAACTTGTGAGTGTCGATGGTTTAGGTGTGTGGTTCTTCCGAGGGGTATTCTATAGCAGGAGACCTATGCCGTAGCTCACTAGTGCAGTGACCAAGCCTATGATGAGCAGTTGTAGGCCAGATTTCCACCATACGCCAACCGTGACAGTCGCCTTGTAGGCACCAACAGCAAATAGTGATGCGCCTGCGAATGCTATCGAACCCCATATTGCAAGTGAGACTGGCAATCCTAAGAATGGGGCCACTGGGATCAGAGAACCGATAACGGCTGCGAATCCAACGATTAAGGCGGTTCTCAGCAGACCCTTGTCCTCGACCGGTGAAACCTTCAGCTCCTCAGCAAGCATCACGTCCACCCAGCGTTGTTCGTCCGACGTGATTGTATCCACGATATCGTCGAGTTGTTTGCCAGTGAAACCTTTCGTTAGGTAAATTTGTCTAATCTCCTCACGTTCTATCGCTGAGAATCTTCGAATATGCTCCTTTTCGCGTTCGACTTGGCTTTTGAATAAATCTCGGTCAGCTAGCGTCGAGGTATATGCAACAGCCGCCATGGAGAGCGACTCGGCAAACGTCGTTGCAAGAGCTGCGGCAATTATGATTCTCGGTACTCCCGAAGCAGCAGCGACACCCAGCACAACACCGAGAACATTAACTATGCCATCCTGCCCACCCAAAATCACGTCGCTAATCCGTGACCCTGCACTGTGAAGCCTTTGGTGCGCCTCCAAATCCCGGGGCGTTGGTATTTGGCGTTCGCGAGATTTGCGAGAGGAATTAAACAATCCAGTCCCCACTGGAGCAACAACTGTGGGGTTCAGACTTCTATACTCATACCCTTACTGGATCTTCCCAGTGCTCTTACAATATCGTGCTTGGTGAGTAGGCCGACCACTTTCTTACCATTATCGAGCACAGGCAGGCTGCTAACTCCCTTCTCAATCATGAGTTGGGCTGTTTGAACAAGGTCCATGCCCTCAGGGACTGTGACAGGGTTTTTCGACATCAAGTTGCCGGTGGTTATCAATGCCGCGTCACTTTCCCTCTTGGACAGTCGTCCATGCAATGCTCTCGGAGTCTTTTCCCTAATTGCCAACAGGTCTGAAAGCGTCAGCATGCCGACTAATTCCTCATCGATGACAGGAACTCCGGGTTGCCGAAACAAAATGGCTTGTGCCACATGAATAATAGGGTAGGTGCTCTTGGCGAAGATGAAGTCGCTGGACATGAATTCACTCACTTTGAATTTGGCAGTCGACCTCTTTCCGAAATACCGACAGAGGTCTGTTTCCGTAACGATACCCGCGAGTGGTTTTTCATTAGTAACAACGGTGTACGCGAGGTTCTCTGTATCAAACAACCGTGCGGCATTGAAAACAGGCAGGTATGGGCGAATCGTCGGAATGGATTGCACGGAGGCCTCTGAAACTTGGATTTCCTCGAGGCTGCGAGATGTGTCGTCCTCTAGGAGAAAGCGAGCAATATCTCTTTTCGATATGAGGCCAATCGGGCGGCTGCGTTGATCAATGACAACCAGTTGCGAGACGCGGTCTTTCGTCATTCGGTCTCTCGTTTTCAGCAATGAGTCGGTTGGGTTTATCGTGAAGACTGGTGTGGTCATGATATCGTGGACTGTATCAATTTGAGGTACAGTCTGTACTCGCGTCAAAAGGATATTCCCGCTCTTAGAACGTGTCTTCGCTCGGTAGCTCGGGTTTTGATATAAGTGACTTTAATGATTCTCAGAGCTGGTTTTGATATCCAAAAGAAAGTAACTAGTGTATTGTGGCAACTTCATTTTGTGGGATAAAATCAGCAATCGGGGAAGGCTGGGTAGTTAGTTCTGCCTTATGGTTAGCTTAGATGTGATCATCATCCCTCTTTCAGCTAAGTAGCGCATGAATCTGCGGCGGACATCTCCTTTGAACGCCAGTTCTGGTGGAACAAGGCCTTTCGCATCAACTTCACCGGCCCCAACCAATTTCGCAGCTATAGCGCAAGGAAAGGCGGTTGTGCGGGCCATCGAAGTCAAACCCTGCCTAGGGTCATAATGGTCTATCATCTCATACCGATGGTGGACTTGGTTACCTTTTCTCCGGCCGGCCACATCAACTCTGAGGAGAGTAAGGTCTCTTTCCTTTCCCAAACTGATTCGGTCGGATAGAACGCTGGCAACAAATTGCCGGGGGACCACGCGATTTCCATCAAAAACCACTGGGTCGGTATCTAGTAGGCCGCACTCAATCAAGGTCTTTATTTGGGCAACATGGCCGGGCCACCGGATCGTTTTCTCATCCATTTCTTTCACGCCCTTCAACGTTTGGACCAGGGATGAGAGGCCGTCAGTGTAGAAGCACTCACAATCACCAATGGGCTCGCGGAAGGACACTCTCTCAAGTCCAGTAAGGGCGGGGACATCTGTGATTTTTCCATTCTTGACGATTCTTGCTTCGCGTAAGTATTCCTCTAACACGGCCTCGAAGGAGAAGACGATCCTGTAGTTTAGAGGTGGTTTCGGTTTCTCTGGGATGCCTCCTACTTTGATGTGGACCTCTTGGACTCTATCCATATCTTCGGCAGCTTCCATTGCGAGTATATTCGTCAAGCCAGGAGCCAACCCGCACGCGGGGATGATCGTTATTGCTTTCTTCTTTGCCGCGGCGTGAATTCTGCCCCGTTCGAATCGCCATCCAAAGATCAAATCCACGAAATTCACGCCTGCCAGAATTGTTGATTTGATTACGTATTCACTGAACTCGTGGGGAAGGGCGCCAATTCCTACGTCAACCCCTTTCAGAACCCTCACATTATCCGATTGACGGCGGACATCGTGAAACCTCACGTGAAGCTTCGATGACCTAATTCTTCTTTGAACTGAGTTCAATCGTTTGCGATCTATGTCGTAGACGGTGACCTCGTCGACATCATCTGCCCCGACCAAGTCTTGGGCTATGGCTGAACCCATCAAACCTGAGCCGAAAACCGCTATCCTCAAACCTGAAAGCACCTGCGACAACGTGGCTCTTTTTCCCATCGCAGAAGTAAACCTGCCGAAAAGAAATCAAATGTGGTCGCTGCCGCACACATTCAGTCTGTCGAAACGCAGACCTCAAATTCAAAGCGCTCTGCCGGTTGCGGACCGTCAGTAGGGTTGAAGCTGGCAAGCTAGAAAGGAACGTTCTGCCCGCGTCAACGCATCAAAACTGATAGTTGCGTGCATCAAGATCTCAACAGAATCTTGGGTGATCGTTTGCTCAATGCTGCCAACCAATTTGATGATTTCTTTCAGGGCTGTAGATTTTGGTGTTCTGCTAGAATCGAGCCTCAAAGTCACGCCGCAAACGAAGTTGAGGGCCTTGTCTAGGTTTCCACGAAGACGTCGTTTCCTTGCACAACCGTAGTGAAGGTCTTAAGCGGTTTTGTTGCAGGGGGATTCAGCACTTCCCCAGTTTCAACTTTGAAGCGGGATAGGTGGAGAGGGCATGTGATTGTATCCTCCAAAACGAACCCATTAACAAGCTCCGCGTATTCGTGCGTGCAAATGTTGGACATGGCGTAGACTTTGCCGTCGAGATTAACGACTAGAATGCTCTGGCCTTCTATTTCGAAAGCCCGCTTGTCCCCTGAGCTTAGTTCGTTGAGGCTGCAGACTCTTGTGAGCTTGCCCATGTCTCGTGCACGATGTGTTAGAGTGACTGTTCTTGGATATGGCTTTGGGGCTGCCTAGCTGGTTTCCCTGAGTTTTCGATTGCGCGTCAGAATCCGTTTCTAGTTCGGGTGTGAGTCGCTAGCAGAATTGGAAAACAGGCAGCACGAATATAGTTCGACCAAGCTTCCGAATCACTAACAAACCTGGTGTTGGCCCAGAAGTATGGTTCTCTGCATAGTGGCGCTCGTAGTTTTCTCGGTTATGAGCACCTGGTCAGCGAAATACAGGCGTTGGGCACGGGAGGCCCTAAGGTGCGTCATCAAGAACCTGACCTTAAGCCCCTGCGATGTGGGCTTGGAGCAGAGAATTAAGGGCAAAGTCACGGCTAAGCTGTTAGTTGTCCCCGCTCTTGCGCGGTTTTTTTACAGGAATTTCGGAATCATATCGTGGGCATTCACAATCAGCTTCTTCGCTTCCCTCATCTACTCTCTCTATTCGTTCTACAACTTTTTCGTGTACGGTTCATGTGAGCCGGGTGGAGTTTGCTACCTTACCCCCTTCATTGGGTGGTGTATATTGCTTGTAGAGAAGATGCTTGTCTACATCGTACTGGCAGTCTTGGTGATTATCGCGGCCTACTTCATCATAAAGCGCCTTCGCCACAAGAAATAGCACCTGAAATCCTTGGACTTGGAGCGTGTAACCCGGTCACAAAAGACAAGGTGTCCAATGAACCCTAGGCCTTCAGTTCGGGAACGTGGATGTGCGTTTTTGGCTCGTAAAACGAGCCGGAAGCTGAAAGTTGGCGTGTTTTTGCTCAGGGGCACAGGTAGGGATAAATGATGACCGCTGCCATCAGTTGGCGGCGCAGTCCAGCCATGAGTAAACGTGTCAAGGTGCTAGGTAAGTTCGTGGAGGTCTCAAAGGATGCCATCAAACGAGATGGGAAACTCTTTGTGTTCTTCATGGGGGCTGAATACTGTCCCTACTGCGCCGCCGAACGATGGGCTATTGTAAGAGCGCTCCAGAAGTTTGGCCAATGGAGTGGTCTGAACCAGACAATGAGTGCGGCACGGGATGAGCAGTTCCTTAACTTGCCCACGTACGACTTCACTGAGGCAACATACACCAGTACTCACATTGAGTTCGTCTCCCGCGAGACGAAGGACCGTGAGTTCAAACCGCTTCAGAAATTATTGAAGACCGAAGAGAAACTCCTCCACAAGTACAACCCCAAGAAGGAAATACCGTTCATTCTAATAGGGGGAAGGTTCATGCAGATTGGATCCGGGTTCACGCCCAAGATTTTCATAGGGCACACCTTCAGGCAGACAGAGACTGAACTCAAGAAATCCGAATCTGAAATCAGGAAGACAATTGACGAGGAGGCCAGCTGCATAGCCGCTCTCCTATGCGTTTCAGGGTTGCCGCCAGAACTCTGCAAAGAAACTGGTTTAGCGGAACTGGTGGCACAGGCGAATTCCAAACTTGAATAAGATACCCACGAAGAACGTCTAGAATCCTAAAGAGTCTCACTTGGCTTCGGGGCTTGCGGCGATCTGCAGAAGTTCGTTTTTGCGATGCTCGAGGAATGCTTCCCGCAACCCACGCCTCAGGTAGTATGCGTTGCGTTCTCGTTTCTTCTTGTTAGAGAGTTTGACCACGAATGAAATGCCCGGTTTCACTGTTTCGATTGGTACGGCCTCAATTAGGTTGGATCTGACTGCACTGTCAAACAGTTTCTGCCCAAGTTCTGAACGCACAATTGCTGTGGTCCAGCCATCTTGAGAGCCTACGGCACCTACGGAAATGTCGGCGAGTTCAGCCACGTAGTCTATGCAATATGAGCATGGATGGCTCATGTAGGATTCGAGCTCCTTGATGTCGACATCCAGTGCTTTGTCTGCGCCCACGTAGACTTTGAAGCGGTTGCGCTTGACCACAGTTCTCGTTATCTTGGCTGGGTCGATGCCATGTTTGTTCTGGATGAACTCTGTTACTAGTTTATCGTGCGTGTACACCTTCGAACAGAATAAGCCAACGGTGAAAACTGGGCGGCCGCCTCGAATCCAAGAGCCACCAAACTTCACCGTCGCCTGCATTGCTGTGTACATCCGCCAAAGCCCTTGCAACTCACAGGGGAGAGCAACTAGGCCTACTCGCCCATTGGGGTACGATGCGGCCGTATCTGATAGAACTCCGAGAACACCACCGTGCGTATATTTCGAGCCGGCAGTGCGAACAAGGTCAGCTGCAGTATCCCCTACAACTGGAACAGTCTTTAGAGCCATTCCGCTGCCCAAAACGAAGACCGAGTTGGATTTCGTAAAGTCCGACGTGGCGAAGCAATTAATCATGCCAATTTGCAACGCATGCGTCATTAGTGCGATAACAGTTCCACCGTCTTGGCCAGCGTGCCAAATCTCCTCGTCCAAAGCCCTCGCTGAGTAAATGTTCCTGTAGATACCCAACGACTCCTCCTCGGGTTTCCGGGTTCTTCCGAAGAGGTAGTATTCGATCTCGTCCAGTGGTAATTCAAGCCTCGGGCAGCTGTAATAACACACCTGGCATGCTGCGCACGGTCCTTTGATGACTGGTTCCTCGTTAGTGTTCACGTTCAGAACATTGATTGGGCAGGAGGCTACACAGGCTCCGCACATCATGCAGTGGTTGGCGCGAACTACCTCGTTGAACAGGTGACCCCAGATTTTTGCATTCTTGGGGGGCGACCAACCATCAACCATCTATGTTGCACGCCCTGAAAGGTAGGTTTCCAGAACCACAAACCGTACATATGAATGCTTTGCGCCCATGGCTCCCGTTAACTTGGGCAAGCTTTGGGTTCTTGGCCTTGGTCTTTCGACTTTTTGATTTCCTGCCTACTTCTGCCATAGTATTCGGGGGAGAATATGGATCGCAAGAAATCCCACTGCGACGATGCCCAGCATGTATCCTGCGATGAGAAGAACTGTGACGAGAACGAATAATGACATACCCGTCAGGACACCGATTTGAGTTGTGGCAATGAAGTAAAAAATCAAGAATAATGAGAGCGCAACTGCGCCAAGTAACAGCAGTACTACCGCGAAACTCTTTTCGAGTAAACCTTCAAAACGATGTGTGCTAGCGCTCTTGTCTTCAACATCCTACGTTTTCGCGGCGGCGGTTTCTCGGGCCAACTTTTCGCCCGGTGAGCCTTTCCATGCACGCATCGTCTGCCACAGGTTGTATGCGTGCAAGTACAAGGCAATGACTTGAATCAGAAGCGAGCCGGTGGCTATGTATTTCGTGTCGGGGCTGAATGGTAGAATCCCTGAGAATGACAATGTGAGGCCGATGACTCCGATGTTCATCAACCAGAACTGTAGATTCGCCATCTTGAGGCTGTGAAGAAAGCCGTGGGCAAAGGAGGGAACGAATAGGTAGGATAAGCCGAAGACCATCATGGCCACGAATCCGTATAGCTGCATGAAGTAGAAGGCCGTCATCTCAAAAGGCAACAAGCGAGAGAAAGAAAGAAGCATCAATGTTCCGCCGGCGACAAGGTAGAGGAGGCTTGCCTTCACGTAGCGCAGGCTCAGACGCATGACAACTGCAGTCGTGGGACCTTGGGCCAATGTGAATCATCTGTTTGGCGGAGCAGCCTTTCAGATATGTTTGTCTGCTATGTTATGACCTCAAGGCTGTACCGACAAGGCCCAGCTTGAAACATAGACGCCCCCCTCCTTGAGCAGGGAGCTTCTGGTCGATTGGTCTGATATCGTAGGGGGGGGTCAGGGCTCAAAATAGGGCTTGTGTGCGAAGGGCTCTCAGAGATTCCTCCACGGCAATGATTGTCTCATCAATTTCATGTTCAGTGTGAACTGCTGAAATGGACAGTCGTTCTAACCCATCTGGATGCATGTACACGCCGTGCTTTAGCATCTCGTTCCTAAAGCGTTTGTACTTCTCGCCGTCCGCTTGAATTGCTTGCCTGTACGTTGAGACTTTCTTTAGCCTGGTGAAGTAAATTGATAGCAAAGGACCTACAGCATTGATCACGACATTGTAACCAGCTGCGTGGAAGGTTTCCTCTAGTCTCGTCTTGAGTTTTGAACCGAGGTCAGCCATCCGGCGAAAGGCTTCACCATCATTCGCGAGCAGGGTTTGCAAAGTAGCCTTTGAAGCAGCAAGAGACAGAGGGTGAGCATTGTATGTTCCGCCGAAGCCTATTCTGCCTGGTCCGACTTGGCTCAACAAGTCTCTCCGTCCGGCGACGGCTGCAATCGGGGCGCCTCCTCCTAGCGCCTTTGCATAGCATGCGAGGTCAGGCTTGACTCCGTAGAATTCCTGTGCGCCTCCTTTCGCGAGCCTGAAGCCGGTGAGGACCTCGTCGAAGATTAGAAGAGTATCATATTTGATGGTCAGTTCGCGCAATTGTTTGAGGTAGTCAGCATCAGGTGGGATCACGCCCTGACTGCACATTACGGGTTCGGTTATTACGGCTGCGATGTCAGTGTTGTTCTTTTTCAGCAAACGTTCAAGGCCTGCTACGTTGTTCCATGGAGCCACAATGACGGTTTTTGCAATTTCCTCAGGGATACCTGGGAAGTACGGAAGCTTAGCTGGACTGGATTCTAGCCCCGAGACGGGTGACGGGGAGTCTACGCTGAACAGGACGTAGTCGTGATGGCCGTGATAATGCCCTTCAAACTTAACCAGCTTGTCCTTACCAGTAACCGCTCTTGCAATGCGCAATGCTTCCATTGTTGCCTCTGTTCCAGAATTAGCGAATGTAACCATCTCAGCGCATGGAACTATGGTCGTAATCAACTTCGCAAGCTCAATCTCGCGCTCCGTCGTGGTTCCGAACATTATTCCTTCTTGCAACTGTTCTTCAATTTCAGCAATAATCCTGGGGTGCCGGTGACCGAGAATCAAAGCCCCATAAGCCATAAGATAATCGATGTATCTGTTCCCATCGACATCCCAAACTCTGGCTCCCTTTCCTCTACTGAAGATTATCGGGGACGGATCGTGCATATGAACTCGAACGTTCGAGGACGCGCCCGAAGGCAGATACTTCTTCGCCTCTTCGTACAGTAGCTCAGATTTTTGCGTTGAAAATGCCTTCTCGCGCACAACGTTTGCGGGGAGAAAAAGTCTGCGCTCGGTAACAGTCTTCGGCTCTTCCGGACGTACGACGACTTGAGGCACTTCTAACATCTCCTTCACACCAAAGACTACCTTATCCTACCATATAGGTTAGTATTATGGTACGCTCGCTCATTTTTAGCATTTTTTAGCCTCAAAACTGCGTTTTCTGGCTCAAAAGTGTACAGCTAAAGTTGAATCCAAGAGAATTCATGATGAAGTTGAATCTTTCGAGTGAAACTTTGACTATACAATTCAGATTGAACTGTTCGTAATTGATGGAAATCAAGTTGAACAAAAGCAGAACAAAGCACTGTCCCCTCTGCTACAGTTCGACAGATTCGGGTGAGATCGTTCATCTTGTTTTGAGCGCTCTTCACACTCGTTATCTACCGCGCAGCCCTTCCTGACTACGATTGCCCGTTAAAGTTCTCAACAATTGGCGCTCAGGTGGTGTGGGCCTACGTCTAGGTTGAGAAGACAGGGCTCTAGTTTGGTCTTCAAATGAGAACTCTCGTTATCGGGGCTGCGGGTCAGATAGGGGCATATACCGTTCAGGATTTGGTTGAGTTCTATAACGCGGACATCATAGCGGCCGACCGAAGGCTAGCGAACCTGAAGAAAGCCATGGTCGACTTGGAACTCGCTGACAAAATCAAAACTATGGAGCTCGAAGCCGACAACATCGACGCTGTAGCAAAGGCCGTGAAATCAGAAGGCATCGAAACAGTCGTAAACTGCGCTTGGTACCAAACAAACCTGTCCGTCATGGAGGCATGTCTACGAGCTGGCGCCCATTACACTGACCTAGGCGGTCTCTTCGACACAACCCTGAAACAACTTCAGCTTTATGAAAAGTGGAGAAAAGCGGGAATCAATGCCACCATCGGTTTAGGTAGCACGCCTGGGCTTACGAATATTGCCTCAGCAGCCGGTGCAGCAAAACTCGAGCGGGTCGACACGATCAACATTTACTGCTCGTGGGGAGACACTCTCCCAGTCAAAGAGGCAGGATGGCCTAGCTACTCAATACGGACCGTGATGGACGAATTCACCCAAGAACCGGTGATGTGGCTGGACGGGCGGCACGTAAAGCAACCCGTGCTTTCTGGTGAGACGACGGTCACCATGCAAGAGCCGGTCGGCAAAATCACAGCCTATTACGTGTAACATTCCGAACCTGCAACCTTGGGGAAATATGTCGGTAAGGGCTGCCGAAACGTAACATTCCGAATAGGGTTCCCAAGCACCGACTTCGCCACCTTCAAGACCCTCAAGAACCTAGGCTTCGCAGAAACCGAAGGAGTCCAAGTGGGCGGCATTCAGGTTTCGCCCCTCGATTATCTGACGGCGATGTATCAACGAGCCAGCGCAAAATCGAGGCAAGACGCTCCGCGACGCGAAGAATACGAATACGACGCGTTCAAGATTGATGTTTTTGGAACTCGCGGAGGTTCTCCTACAACAGTTACGTACCACATAATCACTTGGAACGATCCCCGGAGAGGAATACCTTCAGCACGAGACACATCAGTACCACCTGCGGTGGTCACACAATGGCAGGCGACTGGGAAAATCAAGGAATCAGGAGTATTTCCCGCTGAAGCCACAGTTAACCCTGAACCGTTCTTCATGGAGATGGGAAAGAGGAAAATCAGGGTAGAGGAACACTTCACGGAAACAAAGAAGTTCTACTGAGCAGTAGACGCGTGAACGTACCCTAGATAGCGTCGATATCGGCGATATACCATATATAGACGCCTTGGAAGCGCGGGAGCTTGATAATTAAGTTCTCACGGTTTGTCGACTCGCCTGAAAACTGTTAAAGGCCAGATACCAACAATCATGCTCAACTGGAAGGCCTCAAATGCGAGTCAAGTTTCGTTTGAGCCGTGCAGCCATCGGAAGAACCCAAGGCATTGTAATTATCTTGGTGCTGTTGGTTGCTATCGCCGGAGCCGCTTACTTCTATTCCACAAGCAAGATTTCAACAGGAGGGACAACTTCAACCGGTCAAACCCCCACGTCGCTGGTGGTGGAAGAGGAAAGTCAACCAGATTCAATGGACCCAGCAGTTTCATACACAACGCCTGGCTGGGAAATTGTTGAGCAAGTCTATCAAGGACTCGTAGCTCCAGATGGCACGAGCTACAACACTTACATCGGGGTTCTCGCGCGAGACTGGACAGTTTCCTCAGACGCAATGACTTACACATTTACATTGAGGTCAGGCGTGACGTTCAGCAATGGGGATCCATTCAACGCGTATGTAATGTGGTTCTCAATTTACAGGGCTCTCTTGATGAATCAAGAGCCCTCTTGGATTCTCGGTCAAAATTTGGCCCACGGAAACGGTGCAGACTTCAACATAACCGACAATATACTCAACTCCATAGACTACGCGAATCCATCTTCCCAAGACTTGGCCTATATGACTGCGTCGAATCAATCCGTGCAAGCTAGCGCGCCAAATCAACTGATAATACATCTTGGCTACGGTTACAATGGGATGGCTCCTTACTCCGCATTTCTAGCCACTCTTAGTACACCCATAGCCATGGCCATTGACCCACAGGTTATGAAGGCAAATGGCGGAGTGCTTGCAGACGAGCGGAACAATTGGATGGAAACTCACGCAATTGGCACCAGCTTCTTTGAACTGCAATCGTGGATTCAAGGACAGAGCATAACGCTGATTAGAAATCAGAATTACTGGGGGGCGAATGTTCCAGTAGCTGAGCGCAACTATGCGATACAACCCGCTATCCTTGACACAGTAAACTTCTACTACAAACCCACGTCCACAATGATTGCTGATTTGAAGGCTAACACTGCTCAGATCATCCTTCCGCCTTCATCACAGTATGGCGCTCTGAAACAAACACAAGGTGTTAGCGTGTCAATTCTGCCGACGGCATTCGGGTCATCACAGAGCATCGTCTTCGTATACATGGACCCCTATGCCTTTCCGCCTTTTCAAGACCGCCGGGTCAGACAAGCAATTTCCTACGCGATTGACTACAAATCCATAATTCACACAGTCTTCAATGACTTGGCAACTCAATGGATAGGCCCTGTTCCACCAGGCTTCCCTTACTACAATGAATCGATACAGGGGCTGCAACCCTACCAGTTTGATCCCGTCAAAGCTGCCACCTTACTCTCTGAAGCCGGTTACAAATCCACTCTTCCAGATGGCACTGTGATGAATGCAGCCGGCAAAGTTTTCCCATCGGTTAACTTCCTCTACGACGCAGATTCATCCACTCAATCACAGGTTGCTGAAATCATATCAACTGAACTGCATTCGATCGGCGTCAACATTGCGCTTACGCCTCTCACATTCAAGCAGTATGCAAACGTTGTAAGCTCCTCTAGCGACGTGAACAGCACCACCTACCCATTTGGCATAAGTTACTATAGTGAAGACTACACCGCGAGCATAGATTACGTTTCGGCTGAAACCCAGACAGGACAGATAGGATTCTCAGCGTTTTACAACCAGACTGTCTACGACTGGACGACTGCAGCGGCCACGGCTCTCGACGAGAACACTATAATCGAAAACTTCCGCCTGATCACTGGAGCCATGTATTACGACTACACCGACATATGGCTGTACGTGCCTTACTTCATAGCAGCGAACAGAAGCAACGTAGTCGGCATGGTCCCCAATCCTGCAGGTTCTGGTATGGGGTACTTCATGTTCTACAACACCATACACTACACCTCGTAGATGAGAGCTCCTGGTTTACCTCAAGGACTTTCTATCACTTCTTGCAAAACGAATAGTGGGATCAATAGGAGTTTCGCTCGGAACAATTACAATAATTTTCTTCATCTCACACGTGCTCAGCCCAAACCCAGCTCGCCTTTGGGCTGGACCTAGGGCAAAGGCTTCAACCGTCATTGCCGTTGCAGCGAGGTACCACTTGAACGACCCGCTCTATACTCAATTCTACTATTTCTTGCGTGATCTCCTGACCGGGAATTTCGGAATCGATCCATTAAGTGGCCAGCCGATTCTGTCTGAGATAGTCTTCTACCTTCCAAACACACTTGAGCTGGTACTGGTTTCGTTCGTGATCCTGATAATCGTTGGAATTGGTTTGGGATACCTGTCTGGGATGCGCTTTAGCACTACTGCCGATTCCATAATCAGAGTCATTTATCTGACGTCGTGGTCGACTCCAATGTATTTCGCGGCAATTCTTGCAATCTTGGTTTTCGCAACTTACATTCCCCTCTTTCCGTCTGGTGGGATGTATTCGCTGTCTCTCACACCAGTCCACCCTATAACCGGGATCTATATCGTAGATTCTCTTCTACAACTAAATATGCCTGCTCTGTTATCTGGCCTTCAGCATCTCGTGCTGCCGGCTGCGGTGCTTGCTTTTGTGAACTTCGGTTTGATATCGAGAGCAGTGCGATCTTCTATACTGAATGTGAGATGGTCAACGCATGTGAAAACTGCACGAGCAAAAGGGTTGAGTGAAGCCGAAGTTAAGCGAAAACACATTCTCAGGAATGCATTGATTGACGCCACAAGTCTAAGCGCCGTTTTGTTTGGGTGGCTCTTGACGGGAACCGTTGTTGTAGAGGAGCTGTTCGCATGGCCCGGATTGGGGCAGTTTGCCTACCAAGCTATTTACGCCAACGATTACCCGGTTCTAATCCCGATAGTTGTGGTATTTACACTCGGAGTGATCGTGGCCAATTTTGCCGCGGATGTACTCTACTCACTGCTCGATCCAAGGATAGCAATGGGTGCTCAAAGTGGCGCAGTCGCTTAAGTTCAGGCAATTAATTCTTTCGAACAGTCTATCAACGCTAGGTCTGGTCATCGTAATCATATCGGTCACATTTGCCGTGCTATTCAGTGTTTTTGGTAGAGGAATCACACCTTACGACCCGTATGCCCTCAACCTCCAACAATCCAATCTACCCCCAAACGCGTCCCATTTCTTTGGCACGGACTTTCAAGGTAGAGACATATTTTCCAGAGTAATCGCAGCCCTGCCGGTCGACCTCGGCATACCGATTGCAATCGTCCTACTCTCGTCCGTGTTGGGCATATTTCTCGGGATGGCCGCTGGTTACTTAGGAGGCGCAGTCGACGAGGTCATCATGAGAGTTACGGACCTGTTCATGGCTTTTCCAACCATAATAATGGTACTGGCTGTCGCGGCGACACTTGGTTCGGGCCTCGTGAATGCCACGCTGTCATTCGTGTTCGTTTGGTGGCCCCCCTACGTCAGATTAGTTAGAGGTGGCGTGCTCGAGGTAGCTGCCGAAGATTACATCGCCATCTCGAAAGCATTGAATTCATCTTTTCCCTACATAATGGTGAAAGGCATTCTTCCAAACATCCTGCCGGCAGTCCTGACCTACGCAACTCTTGATGTCGGAACCGCACTTCTTGAAGTCTCTATCCTTGGCTTCCTCGGTGTTGGAATTCCGCCCGGGACTCCTGAGCTCGGTGTGATGGTGGGGTCAATCAGCTACAATTTGTATAGTTACCCATGGGAGGCTATATTTCCAGCCTTGGTGACAATGGTTCTTGCAGTTGGTTTCAGTTTCATGGGAGAGGGCGCAAGAGAAGCTTCTGACGTGAAGGTTAGGCCCTACATTCTCTTTAGAGGTAAAGCGTTCAAACAGAAGGCGAAAGCACCCCAAAAAGAGCCGATATCAGTTACCCAGCCGGGTGCGACCTGAGTTGCTCTTTCCGCGTTCCATTTCCGTCATATAGATGGCACGCGGCAAATCGGTCTGAACCTAGGCTAAACATCGGTGGGGGATTCACGCATTTTTCGAACGCCTCGGGACAAACTTTGCTGTATATGCAGCCAGTTGGCGCTGGCCCCTGTTCACTCAAAACCTCCTGCTTGCGTTCAGCTCGCTTGAGGTTCGGAACATTCGCCATCAGTTTCTTTGTATACGGGTGCTTAGGATTCGTGACTACATCAACGGTTTTTCCCACTTCGACAAGTTTTCCGTAGTAGAGGATTCCGAGCGAGTTGCTCATGTACTTGATGACATTGATATCGTGAGTGATGAACAAGAAAGAGAGCTGCAACTCTGACTTCAATTTACGGAGTGTGTTCAAGACTTGGGCTTGGATCGACACGTCCAATGAACTTGTGGGTTCGTCAAGCACCAGCAATTTTCTCGGTACGACAAGCGCTCTTGCAAGGCTCACTCTCTGCTTCTCACCGCCGCTAAGCTCTCTCGGATAGGCCTCGATACTGCTCTTCCTCAAGCCAACGATCTCGATCATTGTCTCTATTCTGCTGCCGAAGTCTCTTCTCGCAAAAGCTTTCGAGGCTAGTAGAGCTTCAGCGAATATCTCTCGAACCTTCGAACGTGGGTTCAAAGAACCAACTGGATCCTGGAAAACTATTCCGACGTTGCGTCTCAGATAGGCTATGTCTTCCTTTCTTCGGAAGTTTATTTCTTTGCCCAGCAGCTTGATGGATCCCGACCTGGGCCGGTATAGGCCAACTAGGACTCTGGCTATCGTCGATTTGCCGGAACCAGTCTCCCCGGCTAACCCGAAACTCTCTCCTTCCCTAACACGGAAAGAGGCATTGTCAACAGCGTTTATCATTCTCGAACCCCTCTCGAATAAGAAAGAGCCTCCTCCCCTTGCTCTAAAGGTAACAGTGAGGTTATCCGCTTCAACGATGTTGCTCATTTCTTTTCTACCAGCCAACATGAAACCCGGCGACCGTCAGCAAGCTCAAGAGGGGGCGGTTCATTCTGCGCACATTTGTCCATCACAAATGGGCACCTAGGGTGGAATTTGCAGCCGGTTGGTAATCTTCTGAGATCTGGAGCCTCACCAGTAGGGGCAGGTAGCGGTGGGGAATCAATGAAACCTTGCGGAATCGCAGCCATGAGTTTCTGGGTGTAGGGATGTATGGGGGCATTGATCACGTCCTCAGATTTTCCCTCTTCCATCAGCCTGCCCGCATACATGACGTACAACTTGTCACAAATCTGTGAGGCAACTGTCAAGTCATGCGTGATGAGTATCATAGTTGTTCCTGTTCGGCGATTCAAGTCCTTGAGTATATTCAACATCCTGTTCTGAATGTAAACATCAAGTCCAGTGGTTACCTCATCCAATATCAGCAGTCTTGGCTTCTCTACTATGGCCATTGCTATCGATATGCGCTGTCTCATTCCGCCCGACAGTTCGTGAGGATACTTCCTCAGGACAACTTCTGGTTTGTCAAGGCGCAAATCTTTGAGAATCTCAATCATCATGTTGGCTTCAGTGCTTGGAGTGAGATCCAACTTCTGGGCCTTTCGTAGAACTTCTATCGACTCTCGGAGTTGTGCTTCAGTCTTGTAAACAGGGTTCAGCGCTGCGAGAGATTCTTGGAATACCATGCCAATTCCGGTCCCTCTAAATCGTGATATTTCAACGGGATTCATTTTGCGCATATCATGCCCTTCGAAAACTATGGAGCCATCAATGATATCTGCGGGCGGGGAGTCCAATAGACCGATTATCGCTAGCCCAAGCGTCGTCTTCCCTGAGCCGCTCTCGCCAACAACACCGATTATCTCTCCTTTCTTTACTCTCAACGCGACATTCTCTAGGACACGCACCCTACCATCGACAGTCGCGTAATCCATTGTGAGGCCGTCAACATTCAGAAGCTCATCATCGGTAGTGCTAGACGATTACATCAACTCCGATGGGATTGCATTATGCCGACTCTACCAACATTGTAGTCTGCTGCGAGAAAGGGAAAGCCAGGAGCAGTGCGAGAGGGAAAACGGTGAGCGGTGTCCAAAAGAATGCTTTCTGAGAATATCAACGGTTAACTTCCGAAAAGTTCTCTGCCAAAACAGTTCCTTGCCTGTACTGGTTGCTCGTTCACAATTAAGTTCTTTTGATGCGCGTCCTTTTCAGTTCCCTCTGGAAAGGGGTTTAATTGGGTTATTAGTATAACCGGCAAGTGCTACGTTCTTGTCTGAGACTACTGAAGTTGTTGAGACGTACAAAAAGCACGTAATAACTAACTGTGTGAGCAAGCTTGAACCTGTTGTGGTCAGCAGAGCCAGTGGAGCCACGATTACTGACACGGAAGGGAAAGAGTACGTAGACTGTTTCTCTGGAATTTCAGTTGTAAATACAGGGCACAGCAATCCGAAAGTCATCGAGGCCGCGAAGAAGCAACTTGACAACTACACCCACGCATGTGCTTACGTATACTACTCGGAACCTGTTGCGAAACTCGCGGAAAAACTCGCGAGGATAGCTCCTTCTGGACTCCAGAAGACTTTCTTCTCAAACAGCGGCGCGGAAGCAGTTGAATGTGGTCTGAAGCTTGCTAGGAAGTTCACCAAGAAGCACGAGATAATTGCGTTAATGCGTTCATTTCATGGCCGGACACTTGGGACGCTGAGTGTAACTGGGCAGGCTGGGAGAAGAAGCTACTCGATGGGGCCCTACCTAGGGTCAATCGCCTTTGCCCCGACACCCTACTGTTACCGATGCCCGCTCGGTCTCGAGTTTCCAAAATGCGGGATCGAATGCGCTAAAATGATTGAAGATGTGGTGCGATACGCTACCTCGGGCGACGTCGCAGCATTCATCGCTGAGCCGATTCTTGGGGAGGGCGGCATAATCGTGCCCCCAGAAGACTACTTCAAGGAAGCCAAGAAAATTCTCGACAAGTACGGGATCCTATTCATAGCCGACGAGGTTCAGACAGGTTTTGCGAGGACCGGCAAACTATTCGGGATCGAACACTACAACGTGATCCCTGACATCATGTGTTTTGCCAAAGCAATCGCAAACGGGCTACCCCTTGGCGCATGCACAGCTCGAACGGACATAGCCGACTCATTCCAGCCTGGTGACCACCTCTCCACTTTCGGCGGAAACCCAGTATGCTGCGCGGCTGCGTTGGCGAACATTGAATTCATTCAGGAAGAAGACCTGCCCAAACGAGCAACGGAAAGTGGACGATACGTGATGCACAGACTAGAGGAATTGAAGAGCAAACACAAGCTCATCGGCGACGTGAGAGGAAAGGGGCTGATGATAGGGCTTGAACTTGTGAAGAATCGGGAAAGCAAAGATCCAGCGTCCTCTGAAACCGCAAAGGTCAGAGCCTTGTGCAGGGACAAAGGCGTGTTGATTGGAAGCGGCGGAGTTCTCGGTAACGTACTGCGGATTCAGCCACCTTTGGTCATCTCACAGAGCCAGCTCGACATTGCGATTGATGCTGTTGATCAATCGCTCAAAGAAGTGGAAGCATGACCCTTCTCTCCGAAATCGCCTACAAACCCAACGCCCTGCAACTACTAATAGACAGCCAGTGGCGACCATCCAAGTCTCAAGAACTCCTACCTGTAATTAATCCCGCAACGGGTAAGCGAATAACCACCGTACCCATGGCTCTTAAGGAAGAGGTGGATGAAGCGGTTACCTCTTCACAGAACGCTTTCGAGAAATGGAAAGAGGTCCCGCTGCCTGAAAGAGTACAATACCTGTTCAGGATGAAGAATGTTCTCGAGGAACACTTGGAGGACCTCGCCAGGATCAACACGCAGAACCATGGCAAGACAGTGTCCGAGAGCAGGGGAGATGTCAGACGAGCGGTCGACAACGTCGACGCCGCCATAGGTGCAGCCTACACGCTCATGAAAGGTGAGCACTTAGACCAGATCGCCGCTGGAATCGATGAGGGAACCGTCAAGGAACCGTTAGGCGTCTTCGGCATAATCTGCCCGTTTAATTTTCCAATAATGATCCCCTTCTGGTTCCTCCCATACGCAATTGTCGCCGGATGTTCCGTGGTCATAAAACCCAGCGAGGTCACGCCCCTACCCTTCACGTACACAGCGGAGCTAATTCAGAGAGAAGTCAAGCTTCCCCCTGGCGTCATGAACCTCGTTCATGGCGCCAAAGAAACAGTCGAGGCCCTGATCTCGCATCCACTCGTCAAGGGCGTTACGTTCGTCGGGTCAACTCCGGTCGGAAAGCAAGTCTACAAACTTGCCGGGGATCACGGTAAACGTGCTATCGTTCAAGCTGGCGCGAAGAACGCCATTCTAGTCATGCCAGACGCTAATCTGCCAGACACCGTTGAATCCTGCGTTTCATCCTTCTTCGGGAATGCTGGGCAACGATGCCTTGCCGGAGCGAACTTGTTGGTGGCAAGCGAAATTCGAAAAGACCTGCTGAAAAAGTTCGCCAACCGGTCAGAGACATTGAGGCTCGGCTATGGGTTAGATGAGTCAGCGGAAATTGGACCAATGGTCTCGCAAAACGCGAAGCAACGAGTCCTGAAATACATAGACAAAGGCAAGTCAGAGGGAGCACAATTGATTCTTGACGGAAGCAGCGCTCATGCGAAAGGATACGAAGACGGTTACTTCCTCGGGGCTACAATCTTCGACGGAGTCGAGCAGGACTTTACGATTGCCAAGGAGGAGATCTTCGGCCCAGTCGCTGCCGTCAAAGAAGTGGCCGACATGGACGAAGCGATCGAGATCATCAACAACGGAACCAACTACGGCAATGCAGCAAGCGTTTTCACGCAAAACGGCAAGAATGCAAGAGAGTTCCGCCGTCGAGCTCGGGCTGGAAACGTAGGCATAAACGTAGGCGTAGTTGCACCGATGGCGTTCTTCCCGTTCGGGGGAATGCGGGACTCATTCTACGGAATCCTACACGGCCAAATAGGCTCAATGGATTTCTTCACAGACAATAAAGTAATCATAACCAGATGGTGAACCCAACCGCAGCCTAGTATCGAAAACTGATGCCTCCTGACTGCCAGAACAGCCCGTGTGTTCCTAGCCTTGAGTATTGGCCGTCGGAGATGATTGAGTTGTGACTCGAAAATCAACGACTTCTTTGTCTTTCTCAGGCAGTTCATACCATCGAACCTTCTCACCAACACGTGCTCTGAGTTTCCAGCGAGTCGTCTTGGGCACGCTCTCGATACGGTCCCGCAGATCTTGAACATGCTTCTGCACAATATCCTGATACTCCGCATCTAGGCTGTAATTCGGCAATGCAGTCAGGACGTTCGCCAGGTTGATCGTGAAAGTCTTGTAAACACCCCATTCTTCCGCGCAGAGTTGCGCAAGGTATCGGCCGTTTATGGTTTCTTGGCCGTCAGAATCACCCACATCATGATCGTGGAGTAGAGATATCGTGTCTCTGTACTCACGTTCTGTGATTTCTACAACCTGCAACTTGGTTGCAATTAAGTCCGCTAGGGGGATCGTAGGTTTGTTCACCGAGAGGCGGTCTTTCAAATCAAACTTGTGGCACATTTCAAAAACATCTAGGAAGATGTCGATCCGTCTCCCGTTCTCGATATCGTTGAAAACCAGTCTCGTGTCGCCATGCAAAGCGTTGAAGATATCGCGCGGAGTATAACCCAGATCTATGAATAGTTTCTTCATGCCCCGACCTTGCTTTCGAAGGCCCATGAAATCAATGTCCGCGTACTTCCGCGCTAGAAGCCTATGAGTGGCGCTCGGGCAGTGAAATCGCACCGCTATTCCACCGAACAGTCGAAGTGTTATCTGATTCTTCTCCGCGGTGTCAACAATTCGTTGTGCTTCTTGGACTATGTCTGAAAGCGGCGTTAGGATCGCCCTCTATGATTTGAACTGATTGCGGAGACTTAATTGGTTTAGGATTTGACGCATGTAAAGACTATAGAGTAAGGAGGAAGGCTACGCGGCGGTGAAGCAACCACTTAAATGGCGAAAAAGCAGAAGTCATGGCATGGCATTTACACGGATTTTCTTTACCTCTGATATTCACGGTTCCGAAGTCGGTTTCATGAAGTTCGTTAATGCCGCGAAGGTCTACAAGGCGAACGCGCTCATATTGGGCGGGGATATAACCGGAAAAATGATAGTCCCCATAGTCGAACAACCCGATGGAACCTTCGCTGCCACCTTTCTAGGCAACTCACAAATCATGAAGACGCATGAAGAGCGTGATGCACTGGAGAAGAACATACGACATAGCGGTTACTACCCATACCGGACCACGCCGGCTGAAGTGGAGAAGCTTCAGGCCGACAAGAAAACTGTAGACGAACTGTTCTCCAAAATAATGGTGGACGGAATCAGGCGGTGGGTTTCCATCGCGGAAGAGCGACTCAAAGGGTCGGAAGCTAAGTGCTACATCAGCCCCGGGAATGATGACCGATTTGATATCGACGAGGTTCTGAAGTCTTCGTCGGTGGTTCAGTGTCCTGAGGATGAAGTGGTCTGGGTTGATGACCACCACGAAATGATCACCAGCGGGTGGACCAATGCTTCTCCCTGGAATAGCCCACGCGAAACCACTGAAGAGAAGCTAACGGAGATTTTCGATCGTATGATTTCCAAGGTTCAGCGAATGGAGAACTGTATCTTCAACCTCCATTCTCCACCATTTGACACTCCCCTGGATTTGGCGCCGGAACTCGACAAGACTCTGAAACCCATCGTTCGCAGCGGCGGGGAAGTTAGTATGATTCATGTTGGGAGCAAAGCGGTAAGGCAGGTAATTGAAAAACACAAACCTTTCTTGGGGTTGCACGGACACATTCATGAGGCACGTGGTTTCGCCAAAATTGGCCGAACTCTATGTATAAACCCGGGCAGCGAATACGGCGAAGGAATATTGCGCGGAGCGCTACTGAATATCGATGAAAAAGGCTTGAAGAGCTATCTGCTAACACAAGGATAGCGAAAAATCAGCTGGAACTTTTGGGTTTCACCGTAGCCCGCCCCATCGAGTTAAAGAGGCTTTGAGGAATTTTGAGGCGCGAAAAACGCCGTGATAGCGTTTCGAATTCTCCTTTTTCTACTTACCGTGAGCCTGGGTAAGGTAGCATATGTTGCATAGTGCTAAATATTGAAAGCCTACTGTTGAGAATTCATCATAGGGACGTTGTGATTTGGAAAAGAAACCACCGGTTTTCGTCAGGGAGGCAACGGGCCTCATTCGGGAAGTTGGTGCTTGGTCTTCCTTTATGGCGGTGCTGGCACTTGTGACGGGAGGTGTTCCTGTCCTCTGGGTTGCTTTAATGTACGAGGCGCCGGGGGCAAATTGGCCGTTAGCCTTCTTGGTTGCCTACTTCCCAAGTCTCTTGATGGCCGGTTTGTTCACCTTAGTCGGAATCTCGATGCCAAGATCCGGAGGAGATTATGTCTTCACAACCCGAGGAGTCAATCCTTATGTTGGATTCGTTAACTACTGGGGAATCGCGGCGGCTTTCGTTATCAATGCAGGCATATTCTCATTCTACACGGGTAACTATGTTGGGTACGTGCTTGCAAGCCTAGGAGCTTTCTACAACAACCCCGGCATAGCTGCCTTAGGGTCGTCCCTGACTGAGCCGGTCCTTTCCTTTGTTTTGGCCACAGTGGTGTTAGTTATCTCATGCTTGCTCTCGATCATAAGGCCGCGAATTACTTGGGCGCTCGTTTTCTGGTCAGGAGTGATTTCGTTGATTGCTACCGTAATCATGTTCGTAGCGCTCGCGGGCATTGATGCCTCCACTTTTGCTGCCAGCTATAATTCGTTCATGGGTAATTCTACAGCATACGATGCCGTAATACAAACTGGAGGGATTACTGCACCTCCTAATGCGATGCTGGCCACAGCAGCCGCGCTTCCAATTGTTTGGTTCTACTACGTTTGGTATAATCTCCCAACAACATGGAGCGGAGAAATGAAGAATGTGAGAAGGTCTATGCCTATTGCAATTCTAGCTTCGCTGACCGCGATCGCGATCTTCTACGTGTTGCTCGTCCTAATTGTTACACATGCCTTTGGACAATCCTTCCTTGAGAATTGGGGCAGCCTTGCCGCAAATGGAAGTGAACCTGTTTCAGGCGTTGGAGGATTCATACCGTTCTTCGCACTTCTGGTCTACAAGAGCCCTGCACTTTTCGGTGTGATGTTCCTAGCTCTCTGGCTCCCTATCTTCTTTGAGTTCCCGCCGCTACTGATATCGCAGACTAGATACTTGTTCGCATGGGCTTTTGACAGAATTCTGCCAGATCGTGTAGCATCGGTGAACGAGAGGTTCCACACCCCCGTGGTCGCCACCGTACTTGTGACTATTGGGGCGATAGTTGCAGCTGGAATAATGGCCTTCGCAGCTGATTCGGGAGAGTTCGCAACGTTGAGCTTCACAATGTTCTCGTTTGGTTTCATAATCCCCGCTATTGCCGCGATTCTATTTCCATTCAGGAAGAAACAGCTCTATGAAACCGCTTTTGTCGTGAAGAAGAAATTGGTGCTTCCCCTCATTAGCTGGCTAGGGATAGGATCGTTAGTCTACCTTACTTACTCAACGTACCTCTCCATTCAATCAGGGGGCCTGCCGATAGACAATGTCTCCATGACTATGTACGGTACAATCTACGGTCTCGGTGTAATCGTCCTGGTCGTAGGTTACCTCAGAAACAGGAGTAGAGGACTACCGTTAGGATTGGTCTTCGCAGAAATCCCGCCTGAATAAGTCGATCTAAAGTCGACTAGCAACGCCTGGTCGCGCGTATCAACGTATCAAGATATCCCGTTCCTTGGCGGATCTTCATTATCTCGGTCCGCTCTTCAATAATCCGTTCACCAATCCCAACCATCTCCATTGAACCATTCTTCTTCATCGGCTTGGTGAGGGAGCCTATACTGTAATTGCTTTGCAGAGAATCAATTACAGATTTTGCAGACATTTTATAGATAGGGCGAGCATTATTGGGTCGGAGTTATTCTTGAGCGCTCTGCAAGACGTAGAAATGGCGAAACTCGAAAAGAGAACACCCAAGTCTAAGGCGATTTACGAGAAGGCAAAGATCGATGTGCCCTTTGGTGTACACAGCACCTACAGGTATTCTGACCCATACCCACTCTACTTCACCCGTTCCAAAGGTACGAGGTTATGGGACGTAGACGGAAACGAGTACACAGACTACAACATGGGTTTCGGCGTCTTAGTCGCGGGACATGCCCACCCCCTCGTTGTTGAGGCAATCAAAGAGCAAGCTGAGAAAGGCACAGACTTCGGCTTCGAATGGGAGGAAACCCCGAAATTCGCTAGAATGATCTGCGAGAGATTTGCCGTTGACCAAGTGAGGCTTTCCAACACAGGCGCGGAGGCGACCATGTACGCTGTCCGATTCGCGAGGAGTTTCACAGGAAAGAACAAAATCATCAAGTTTGAGGGCTGCTATCACGGTGGCAACGATGCATTGATCGTCAGCGTCAAGCCATCCAAAGCTAAAGAAGGTGACGCGCGATTCCCCAACTCGGTGCCTTCTTCACAGGGCGTTCCTGAAGGATACTACAAGAATACACTTGTGGCGCCGTTCAATAACTTGGAAGCCGTCGAAGAAATAGTACGAAAGAACAGCTCCGATCTTGCGGGAATGATCCTGGAACCCATACCCATGAATATGGGCTACATACTTCCCAAACCAGGCTTCCTGGAAGGGTTGAGGAAGCTGGCCGACCAATACGGTTTCGTCCTGATCTTCGATGAGATCAAAACCTGTGGAAAATTCTACGGTGGAATGCGAGACTACGTCAACGTGAAGCCTGACCTAATTACTTTGGGCAAAGCAATCGGAGGCGGCGTTCCAATCTCAGGGATAGCGGGTAAACGCAAGATCATGGAAACCATAGTACCTGGTGTTGTGAGTCACGCAGGGACATTCAACTCGAACCCACTATGCGTTGCCGCTGGCATCGTAACCTTATCGAAGGTCCTTACGAAAGACGCAATGGGCAAGGCTGCCAGATTCAGTGAGACCCTTGCAAAAGGATACCAGGATCTAATCAGAGACAATGGTCTTACAGCACACATGTCACAGGCAGGACTAAGTGGCGCAATCGCATTTTCCCAGAAGCCCATTACGGACTGGAGAAGCTTCCAAGAGGGCGATACTGGCAAGTGGTTCGCTTACTGCTTCGCCATGATGAACCGGGGAATAATCCCAGCCGGCCCTTCACCAGATGAACAATGGACAGTATCAGTTGTCCACACGAAGGAAGAGATTGACGAGCATCTGGAAGCATTCAAAGAAGTCGTTGGCTACGTCAAGAAATACGACAAGCCCGCAGAAGTAGTCGAAGCCATCTAAGGCGCTGCTTTCAAGAGAGTTACAGCCTAAGCACCAAAACCGAAAATTCCAGAATAACCAGAGACGGCTCTGAAAAGCCGTCCGTGTAGCAGCCTAAGAAGCTCAGAGAGAAGTCGAGTCCTTCGTACGGTCGGAAGTAATCCGTAAATATACCTCTTGCGCGAAAGACCCGAAACAATTTCAGAAGGTGATTTCTTGGACAAAACAATGGTTGCTGCAGGAGTCTTACTCACTTTGGCTGGCCTCACGGGACTGTTTTACGGCGCTGGAATCAACCTCCAAGGAATGTTGGCGAGGGGGGCATCGGACTTCTCCTTCATCACAGCGTACATCGCAGAATGGTTCCTGGTGCTCCTTGCCGGTTTGGCCTTGGCGATTGGCGGGGCACGCAAGAAATAGAATAAGAGCTGGCCTAGATCTAATCGTCCGCGCTCACAGGTATGCGAAGGCTAACCCACACATTCTTTCGTAACTAGCCCTAGTGTGTATGCTCAATAGAGTGCAGAGGAATAGGATTTGGAGAAATCAGAATTGTACCTCCAGCTCGCCAAAATCCTGATGATGGCGATTTTTCTGGGACTTTTCGTCGTTCTCCTGTTGTTGGGGAAGGTCACGATAAGAATCGGATAGGAACCCGGCGCGGAGAAAATTGCGGCCTATTGATTCAGACGGACATGGGATCGAAGGCCACTAATCTGTCTGTGGGAAGTCTCCATGAAAGATTTCCTCGATGGCTTTGCGTGGGGTGGGTTGTGGTTCTTCGGCTGCGTAGCCTACGGCGAACATAGCTACGGGGCGGGCTGATTGTGCGCCGATAACTTCCCGTACTTTGTCCTCATCGAAGTCTCCTATCCACACTGTTGCGAGCCCTAGATCTGCGGCTGCGAGCATTGCGAAGGCGCCGGCTATTGTGGCGTCCTGCACACAATACAGTTCCGAGCCCCTTTTGCCATATCTTTCAGCAGAGCGCTCTGGGTCAGCGCAGAAGACGAGGCAGATTGGGGCCTGAGTGATGAACTTCTGGTCATAGGCGGCCTTCGTCAGAGCCTTTCGCTTGGCTTCCTCCTTGACAGTGTAGACTTGGTAGGCTTGCAAGTTACCAGCGGAGGGAGCCAAATTCGCCGCCTCAAATATGGACTTCAACTTGTCCTCCTCAACCATCTGGGATTTGTATGCGCGAACTGAACGCCTACGCTTTAAAACCTCCACAAATTCCAACGCGTATCATGAAAGTACTCGTGTAAGAAGAATTAAACATACCAACTGGGTTTGCATCTTAGAAAGAAGTCAGCCAGAATGAGAGTGGGCAAAATGTCTGCTGAATTCAAGGTTCAAGCAAAGTTTCTGGAGGCGTGTAAGTACAATCTGCAGCTTAAGCCCGGCCAGAGGCTTCTCATCATCCATGACAGCACGAGCGAAAGCCTGCTCAACCTGTTGAAGCCGGCAATTGACAAGTCAGGCTACGCCACGGAAATTCTCAATATGGGTCCGAACCGGCCGTATGGGTCGATTCCAACGGAGCTTTCGAAGAGAATTTCAGACCATGAAGCGGTCATTGGCTTCTTTAATTACGAAGGGCACGACGACTGGAACAGGTCTGAGTTATCGTTCCGGATGGATCTGATTAATTTCATTCAAAGCAAGCCCATGCGGTACGCTCACGCACCCGGGCTCAGTTTGGACATGCTGTCCAACGGCTCTTTCCAGTGCGATTTCAAAGAAATGGCTGAAAGTGCCAAGCATCTGCTTAGAGTCCTCGACGGAGCCAGGACAATTCATGTAATTGCGCCTGCAGGCACAGATTTCCATTTAGAGCTTGACCCGGGAATGCAGTTCGAAACAGATGCCATAATTGTTCCACCCGGCTTACAGGCACCGGGAAAGATGGGAAATTGGCCTCCAGGGGAGGTCTGGGTTGAATCATTCTCGAACGTACCCATCGCGGGAATTGTCCCGGCCCGCATAAGGTCTCACGGAAGAATAGTGTGTGACCTGTGTGTCGGAGGCATCCTCGCCAAGGTCAACCCGGCACAGCCTGTCGTGGTCGATGTAGGTGAGGATGGGTGGCTCAAGAAGTATGATTCGGCTGACGAGAGGTTCAGGCGGATCCAGCAGGACTATGATGAGGACTCGGCGAAGTGGAATGTCCAGCCTTACACTCAAGAGCTTGGATTAGGCCTGAACGACAAAGCTAGGGTAGGTACGGGGAACCTTCTCGAGGATGAAAAAGCTAAGAAAACATGCCATGTTGCGGTTGGAAGCTACCGGACACACACAGATTTCCTAATCGGCAAACCCACGATCGATGTCACCTACAATAATCAAAGGACCTCTACCGTCTTGAAACACGGAGAACTGCAACTGAACTAGAAGCTGCAGACCACCAGCAGATTGTGGCTCGGTTATTCAAGCTGCGGTGTCCTCGGGCGGGTTCTAGTTAGAAGTTTTCTGTAATCCTGCGAGTTCTGACGCTCGCTTAACAACCGTCTCGTAAAGTCGTTCGAACCTTCCATCGGTCAACGCCTTTTCTAAGTCCGCGTAGTCAGTGAGGTCGATTCCGTAGACATCTGAATATTCCTCATGCAACAGGCCGCTGTCTATTGGATGCCGGTCAAGCATCGCATAGAATGTTGCTTTATGTAGAATCGTGACGAAAACGCCGGCCAGTCCACCTCTCTCGAGCAAGTCTTGTCGTTGACTCATGAAGGGACAGTTGGCGAACTTTTTGACGTTGCAGGATTGGTTCCTTTCGTCGAAGAGTCTTGCATAGATTTGAGCCACGGTGTTCAGGAATTGCGCGTCCGAGGAGAGTTCTTCAACGGACTTGGTGTTGGGTGAGGCCGTGCTGGCTTGGGCCTTGGTTTGCTGTAGTGTTATCACCGCCCTTTGTGCTTCGGAGGCCGAATGATCCTTGGACCAGAGCAGGCATGACCACTCGCACTTTTGCTCTGCTTTGGTATCCAGCCGGAGGTCTCGAATGAAATCAGCAGCAAATTTCCCGGCAGCGTGGCTCGCTTGATTTTCTGACAACACAACACATCTCACTGAAGTGTGGGCAATTTCAAATTAGGTTTTGCATATAATTCCTTTGTCCAGTCATCATTACAGACCGGATCCGATGATTTGGTTAAGGGAGCTTGACTTGGAGCTTTCTAGAAGGCTGAGAAGTTCCTTGTTTATCTTAGCAATTACACTTGGGCCCTCATAGATTAGGGCGGTGTAAAGTTGTACTGAGGAGGCGCCTGCTTCAAAGGCACGCCAAGCGTTTAGTCCAGACGATATGCCGCCGCATGCGTTGATTGGAATCTTGCCTTCCGTGTTTCGGTAAATGTCTGCTACGATTCTAAGCATGTCCTCGAAGATTGGAGGGCCACTGAGCCCACCTGTTCCAATGCTGGCTCGCGGTTCATTGATCATCTTTGTGTTAGCCGCGGTTATACCATCCACAGAGTTCTTTACGCAGGTTTCAACGAGGTCTAGGACGTTCTCGCGCTCTTTCTCAGTGAAATACGGTGGAACCTTCACCCAAACTGGTTTTCCACGGCTCCTAACCGCGTTTGTGGCGTCCAGCAGGCTAGTGAGAACCGCTGGGTCTTGAAAAACTCTCACACCCACAGTGTTCGGCGTACTTATGTTCAACTCAATTCCATCTGCTAATGGCTCCATGACGCGGTAACAGCCTGTAAACTCCTCAACGCTCAACCCCGATACGCTTACTATGATTCGTCCACGATGGTTCTTCTTCTGCTGGAGATTTCCAGCGATTTTTTCAGCTCCGTCGTTTGGGAGCCCCATCGAGTTTACTAGGGAGTTCCCTGGGTACCGCCACACCCTCGGCTTGGGGTTACCTTCGCGGGGGTTCAATGTAACCGTGCCCAAAGTCAAGTAGCCAAAGCCCATTTTGAAAAGTGCCCTGACCATCTCACAATTCTTGTCGAACCCGGCCGCAAGCCCAACAGGGTTTGGAAATTCCAGATGGCCGACCGAAGCGTTCAACCGTTCATCGTCAACGCAGAAACGGGAACGCAAGAGCGTCCATAACCAAGAACGTTTGAAGAAGCACTTCGCAATGCTATGTGCGGTCTCTGGCGGTGTAAGAAACATCGCTGGCTTGGCGATTGTTTTGTATAAACTCAGTTTCAAGGAAAACTACTCAGGTGAATTCGCGGCTACACATGGCGTGCTAACTGTTTCATCGGTAAAATAGCCTTCCAATCCCTCCCGGAGTTACCTGGCAACTGCACGCACGATATCCCACAAGTATGAGTGTGTGTCCCACACTCTAACAAGGGAGGATGGGTGGCAGCCACCTATGAGAGGGTGGCATACACCCTCACGAGGGGTGCGACACCCCCAAGGCACACACACGAAAAGCCACCAGAATAGACGGTTCAATTTTGGATGCTCGCACCACTAGACCCACACACACAAAATTACATAAACGACGACGAACGACGGTTCAATTATGCGCATGTCGCGTGTCGTTAGAAAGTCATAAGAAACAATACGCATTAGTCTTGTCGTGTCATGTTGAGCATGCGAGAACGTCGGATCCATTTTTGCTGTAGACACCGATTGCTTCGCAGGTTTATGTGTCGACTGGAAGGCCTGATTCTAATCACACTATTTCTAGGCCTATTGCTCCATAATGTTGGGAACGTTAATGGTGATTGGCCTCCCTTCGAACATGTTTTGGGAAAGCAAACGATACTTGTTATTACTGTTGACTTCTCTGACACAGAGCATTCAGTCACCAAATCCTACGTAGAAGACATGATCTTTTCCAAAGTGAGTTCATATTTTAGAGAGGCTTCGTTCAACCAGACCTGGATTGAAGGCCAGGTCACCGATCGCTGGTACCGTCTATCTGGTACAGTTACCTCCTATGCCGAACGTAATGCCTTAGGGCGTGGTAATCCGTGGAAAGACATGCAGCGGCTCGTTAGAGATGTAGTGTCGATCGCGGATCATGACGTTGACTTTTCGAAGTTCCGCTATGTTGTAATCGTCCACTCAGGCGAACTAAACGGAGCATGGGGATTAATCAGTCCATACGAAATCGTCACTAAGGAGGGACCGCTATCTCGGAATTTTGCAATTCTCTCTGAACGGCATTCCCTCAGCGTTTACGCGCACGAGTTTGGTCACCTTTTCGGTTACCTTCCGGACATGTATGCAGTTCCAAGCGGCAACCCTGCCTTCGCTGGGCCATGGGATCTGATGTCATGCACATGTTACAGCAGTCCACAACACTTTTCGGCCTGGAGCAAGATTAAGATGGGATGGATTCATCAAAATCAAGTACTCACCGTAGATTCCTCCGCCGTAACAAGATTGCGACTCGACGCTCAAGAGGTCGAATCCAATGGAGTGCTTGCTATAAGAGTCCAATTACCGAGCACGAATGCATACTATCTCTTAGAATTGAGAACTAAGATTGGTTACGATTCAGTGTTACCAGACCAAGGTGTTGTCGCCTATCTTGTTGATGAGCGCAAGACTGACTGGGGAGAATCTGTCCTAAGTGTTGTACAATACAACACCTCTTCGCTTGAACATGCCACATTTGACATGCGTCCAGGCAAGGTCCCCGGATTCTTGGACGAGCTACACGGGTTCGGGCTTGTAGTAATATCTTCGCACGGCTCGTCCAGAGAGCTCTTGATAGGAAAACTTACGGCTACACGACCTGCGTTAACGGCGTCCGCGCATATTCAAATGGCTAACGCAACGATCGAATGGGCATGGAGTGAAGGACGAATTCAGGGACTGGAAGCGGCTCGCGAAAGCTTTCTGGCCTCCTTCGACGCCTTCAACAACACTCATTATGAAGAGGCCGACCGATTAGCAACAGCTGCTGCAACGCTCGCGGCAAAGGCAACACGACCATCCTCATACGAGCAAGCGGACCAGATGATCAATTCAGCAAGGCAATTGTTGCTCAACTCGTCGTTCACAGTTCCTGAGGCTCTGGAGCTTCGTCAGCAAGCAGCCATAGCCCTGCAGAATGCCACGTCTTTATTCTATACGAATCGCTTTGACGAGGCACTAGTTCAGGCTCAGCGTTCATTGGACTTGCTGCGCGAAGCCAGAAAGGTCGAGGCATCCGTTCTAGAACAAGCTAGGCAGGCTGGAAGTAATCAGCGGACAACGACCTTCTCAATCATAGCGATCATTGCCGTCTCGGCTATGGTTCTGACCTTGACGTTGGGAAAGAAGAGAAAGAAATGAGAAATTTGTGTTCTGATCTAGGTTTCGTGCGCGGTTTTCACATTAACCACCAGGTCCAGTCGGACCACTTAGCCTGACATAACTCCAAGATGGTGCGGGTAAGCTTGAGTAAAGGTGTCCTGAATCGGACCGTTGTTTTCGTGTGTGTGAGCTAGTGGTGCGCACACACACTAAAAACCAGGGTTGCGTCGTGAGGAATTCGTATGGCATTGCCCGTCATGGCTTCACTTACGGGATCGGTTCGCCATGATTGGGATAAATCGATGACCATGAAATCGCCGTTGGTTGCGGTACATAAAGAGGCGTGTGTGGTTATCAGGCGTGAATACTGGCAATTGCTTCCATAGGCGTTTCTTCTTTCACCATGTTCGTTCTCATTTGTGGTAATTGTTGACGGTTCTATTATACGCCGCAGAAGTTACTTTCCATGATCGTGATGAATAGGCCAGAGCATAGTTCTCTCTCTGAAATCATGACGAGTAAAGTCGTCACAGTGGACATTAGTGAACGGGTAGAGGAAGCGTTGCGGCTTATGGTTAGGTTTGATGTGGGGTGCGTCATCGTTACTGATAGGTCAAAGCCTGTGGGCATTGTTACTGAGAGGGACGTCACAAGGGCAGCTCTGCGAGGCGACAGCCTGCTCAAACTCCCGGTACGAAGCCTGATGTCTAGGCCGTTACAGACGGCTCCACCGGACATGGAGACATGGCGTGCTTTTGAGATCCTTTTGAAGACCGGAGTCAGAAGATTGCCAGTCGTCGAAAATGACAGGCTGGTCGGAATTGTTACAGAAAACGACCTCACCCGATGGGTCCTTCGAATTTTCTACGAACCCAATCTACCACCCGAGATCCGAAACCTTGTTCACAACCCAAGAATCGAAGCCTTTGCAGGGCGAGTGAAATGCCCCAACTGTGGCCATTATCAGGACGAGTGCATCTGCGTTAGAACCGCCGTGGCTGCAGAAGAATAAACTCCCCAGTCGGATTCATAATCATCGTCATCAGGGTAATCACCGCAGCGGGCACCGTTCAAGAGTGCGGTCTCCTGTGAAGATGGCTACAGCCGAGCAGTTATTTCCGTCGACCGTTTTTTCATTTGAATGCGTAGATTGAATAGATAATTACGGCGAAACCTAAACTTGTGACCATTGTGCCCATCGCGATTGCGGCTAGAAGGGCTTCACCGAATATCACATAGAAAAGCCCTTCAACGACCGTTCCAGCGGTTATGAGACCAAAGCCTAAGGCTACGTATCGCAAAGGTTCGCTTCTGTTCCGTCTGTAGCCCCTGTAGGCTAAGTATACTATGAAAGCTCCCAAGACGAGAGCCAAAACCTTCGGGATAGTTGCGAGCCATACGTCCACGGTAAACTCAATCATTAATGCTTCCTTCAAAACTATACCGTTGGTATTGATGTCCACATTCGCGTGAATCGATCCGCCACGTGGTCGTTCACGATTACATCGATCCTAACATCGCCTTTCTCGAAGCTAACATCTATGCGTCGCAGCAGGCTTCTGTACAGATCGTACCATTTGCCGTCCGTCGTACGCCCCGACTTGACAGCAGCAATCAGCCCCGCCTCGACCAGCTCTTCAATGCGGCGGTAGACCGTGGTAATCGGTATTTCATACTTCTTGCTCAGCTCCAAGGCGCTCATTGGGGACTCGATGGTCGCAGTGAGTATTTTCCTAGAATACTCATCAGCCATCGCTGAGAGAATTCGTTGCTTTGCTGGTTCCTCGCTGACTATCAAAGGCGCGCCCTAATCCGCTGCTTATCAGGCTAGTAAGCTTGGTTGTATGCCTTTTAAGCTAACGTAAAATAAGCTCATCGTTAATGCCCGTCAGATCCGGGTGTGCTAATTGCGAGTCGGCATTGTAGGTGTAGGACAGACACCTTTCGGAAAACTTTCGGATTCTTCAAGTCGTGAACTGGTGGCCGACGCTTTCAGGGAGGCTTTGTCAGACGCAGGCCTAGCTAGGAAGGATATTTCCACACTCATAGTATGCTCAGGATCGCAGTACGATAGGCAACGTTCCCCCGCGGGTATTATGGCGGAGTACGTTGGCCTGAACCCAACCCCGACGCTCCATGTGGAAGCAGCTTGTGCTTCCTCGGGCGTGGGGGTCAGAGTCGGTTGGTCGATGATACAGGCTGGTTTGCATGATACCGTCGCTGTTGTCGGCTTTCAGAAGATGACTGAGCTTGACGCAGCTGAGATTCAAGACGTGATGAGTCGGTCGGGCGATGTTATGTGGGAATCCCCTTTCGGCCCCACCATGCCCGCATATTACGCTATGCACGCGAGGGCTCACATGAAACGGTATGGAACAACGGAGGAGCAATTCGCCCTCGTCTCGGTGAAGAACCATAAGTATGGTGCCACGAACCCGCTGGCGATGTTCAAGAAAGAGATCACAGTGGAAGATGTGCTAAAGTCTCGGGTTGTGGCGAGCCCACTGAAGCTTCTTGATTGTTGCGCGAACGCCGATGGTGCAGCTTGCGTGATAATGGCAGGAGAGAAGTTTGCCAGAAAGACGACTGATAACCCGGTTTGGATTGCGGGCCTAGGATTGGCGTCCAGCCCCATGTCCCTCACAGGCCGTAGCGAGTTTGCGAGCTTCGAATGCAGCGTCCACGCCGTGAAACAGGCCTACAAGATGGCCAAAGTGACGGCCCGCGACTTGGATGTGGCTGAGGTTCATGACAGTTTCACCTCTGCCGAGATAATCGATTATGAAGACTTGGGTTTCTGCAGAAAGGGGATGGGAGGGAAACTAATCCAGGATGAACAAACATCCATTGGAGGAAGAATTCCCGTAAACGTTGATGGGGGGTTACTGGCTAAAGGCCACCCTGTTGGCGCAACAGGCGCGTCCCACATAATCTCAATTGTGAAGCAACTTAGGAATCAAGCGGGCCCCAACCAAGTTCCGAAGGCGAACGTCGGCTTGGCACACAACATTGGCGGAATCGGAATGTACGCCGTCTGTACAGTGCTTCGGGCAACTTGATTTTGACCAGATGGGAGGTTGTTAGAGTATGGGGTTCGAGAAGTTTGGGTTCATATCTTTCTCCAGCCAAACCAAGGTAGCAAAATTCGTCGACTATTTACAGGATGGAAAAATCTACGGCACCAAATGCAAGGAGTGCGGTCGTCTTCAATTTCCTCCAAGGGCACATTGCAATCGGTGCTTATCGAGCAAGTATGAATGGGAAGAACTGTCAGGCGACTGCACTCTCATAACATTCACGAAAGTCGAGGCCTCACCAGCCGCATTCAAGGAACAGTCGCCGTACGTGATTGGCCTTGCAGAATTTGTTGAGGGCCCAAAGGTTTTCGCATGGATGGACAAATCGATATCCGAAGGTGAAGTCACAATTGGAATGAAATTGAAGCTGAAATCCTCGAAGCTTCCAAATGGAAACCTGTCGTACACTCTTTTCAGAACCGAAACAGAGCACGATTGATGGGTTGTACTGAATTCGAGGAGCGTGAACCCTAGCGCAGACGAGCCTATGAAGTTTAGAACTCAAACCGGGTGACTGTGTGGTCGCCCGTTACGGCAGCAAGCTGGCAAATACTCGTCGTCTATTTGTTCTTCGCTTGCTTGCGGTTTTTTCTCTGTCACGAAGCCCTCTCAACCATACTACGGCATCGCTTAAATGATTTTTCAAACAGAAAATTCCGCTAACAAGAAACTCGACGTTCAAATCAGGTGGCTCAGCCCAAGCTATCCAGAACTTAGGTCATGCATGCCGCAAGACGTCGATCAATTACGCGTCATTACTGAGGTATAGCGTGAGTTGGCCTTTCTTTTGGAACCAGTCAGTGACTTGGTATCCCCCATCGTCCAGTTTTGCGGATGTGAGTAAGCTCAAAAGCCCCTGTAAAATTGGTGAATCGTATTTTGTACCCGATAGATACCAGAACCCATTCAAACCTAACAGAAGTATTTCAGAAACGGTCAATCTTCCTACGAACAACAGCTTCTTTCTGTACCGTCTAATGAAATGCAGGTACTGTCTAGTTCTGATTCGCTCGTAAATCAGGACTGGCACGCGTCTTTTGAGTTGGACGAGCTGTTCTAGGCTGGCCGAGGTTCTCGCCTCGATTAGCGCAAAACATCAGTTTCCATACGGCATATATATGAAATATACAGCCGCCCGAAACTCAGCCTAACCTGTGCAGTTTGATGGGGTAGTTCACGGAGCAAGGAACATTTAGGTCTCCATCATCTAATGAGGCTCGCGTCTCATGGGGCAGGAGTTCACACTGCGGCTATCAGGCAAAGTTGCCATCATCACAGGGTCGACCGGAGGAATAGGCCATGCTGCCGCGTTGGAATTGGCGAAGGAAGGTGCGAATATTGTTCTCCAATACAGGTCGAAGAAAGTTGAAGCGGATAATCTAGCGGGGAGGATTGCCGCCCTAGGCCGCAGAGCAATACTTGCGCAAGTCGATTTTACAAACGTGAGAACAGCTCCGAATGAAGTTGAGCAGATGGTTAATGGAACCATAGATCAGCTCGGCAGAATCGATGCACTAGTAAACCTAGCCGGCTACCCCGCAAAGGGTGAGTGGAACAAACGCTTCATGGATCTATCGCCTGAGGATTTCTTCAAACCCATCAATGTTGACCTCTTCGGTTCTTACCTCTGCGCCCGAGCAGCAGCCCCTTACTTCCTGAAACAGAAGAGCGGGGTTATAGTGAATGTGAGTTCGACACCCGCGCTCAGCGGTCACGATAGAGGTTTTGCGTTTACTGTTGCGAAGGCAGGGGTGATTGGGTTAACGAAAGCCCTCGCCTTTGAACTCGCCCCTCACGTGCGCGTGAACACTCTGGCTCTGGGAAATGTGGAGACCACATGGGTCAGCGAGCTGAGCAGTGAAGAGCTGAGCAAGCAGCGTCAGGATAACCTCATCAGAAGGTTTGGGTCCCCAGAAGAGATTGCTAAGAGTATTGTATTTCTTTGCTCCAACGAATCCTCGTTTCTAAATGGGCAGACGATAGTCCTCGATGGTGGGAGCACACTTCACTAACGTGGTACGAAACTGCGAGTGGAGCTGGGATTGAATGAATCACGCAGTAGAGGATGACAAGACCCGTTTCGGGTTATTGGCTGTCATCCTAATTCTCATCGCAGTCTTCGCGGTTTTCCGGTTCGCATTGTACACTCTGGAGAGTGTGTACGGCATCTCAGTGCCCTTCCCGCAAGTCACGATTGCTCTAACGTGGGCAGTGTTGGGGCTCGTCGGAGCGTATGTGGTTGGCCGTACGATTCAGACCACGACAGCACCGCTCATCGGAGCCCGAGGCGCGTCCACGGCCCGCAAGGTGGTCACCGTGACACTGATCTTTGCAGTCTTGATTGTAACCCTGGTGAACCTGCGCGTCGACGTTTCGGGATATTTGGTGAGCCTCGGAATCAGTGCCGTTGTGATTGGGTTTGCTGCGCAGGCTACCATTGGGAACTTGATCTCGGGAGTTTTGGTGTTGATTAGCAAGCCTTTCCGGAAGGGTGACTACATCAAGGTCAACATGCCCGGAGCCCCCATAGAGGGAACGATTGACGAGATATCGTTCCTGCGAAGCCGGATTTTCACTAATGATGGGGTTTCAATTTCCGTCCCAAACACAGTCATGCTCGCCGTTCCGATTAGCAATTTCACGGTCTTCGAGCACCGCCCCCTTGTCCTCAACATATCACTCGAACGCAATGTCTCCGTAGATGATTTCAAGAGCAAAATTGAGTCGGCAATGCTCGCGAATGGGGAAAATATGCACGAGGTTCGCCTGTACGTGAAGGGTCTAGATCAAGATTCAACGAACATGGAACTCTGGGTTCATGTTGCAACCCAAAGTTTTCTCAAAGAACGAAGTCTCATCGTACAGAGCATCAAGAAAATCTGCGAAAAAGAAAACATACCCTTAAAGAAAATCGAACTCCAAAGCTAACCAACAGAAACCAAGCAGCACCCAGCCTTCAGAACTTTACGCTGGGAGCTATATTGTTCCAGTTGTCCTTTATTGTGGTCGACGCAAATGCGCTCGCAGTCTACGTCCTCGGCGCTGCAGGGCTCCTTCAATCACTAATGAATTGGGCAGACTGGGCATTCTTCTAATTGCAGCCGACTAGAGGCCAGTTTTCGTATTCCACATTCACGAGGTGGAATACAAGAACTCAAGACCTGCAAGCGGATGGTCGAGGAAAACGGCTCCTCTATTTATCGCACCCACACTAAATTGAACTAACGACCGGTTAGAATTCTCTTGTCCGCACCATTGATCTCACACGCACAAGAAACTACTAGAATCATGGTTCAATTTCTGCCGGTCGCACCAGCTATACTGCACACACGAAAACGTATAATCAATTGACCCTGTCCGAGATAGGCTCGCCCTTCAGAAATCGCTTTACATTTTCCGCGGCATGAATCATGGCATTTTGCAGGGAGCCTGGCACTATGGCCGAGTTATGTGGTGAACCAAGAAAATTCGGTAGATCGAAAAACGGGTAGTTTACGTGAAAGTCTCCCGTGGTGTACGGCTCATGCCACCAAGCGTCCAGCGCCGCAGAGAACCGGGGATGAGTCTTGAGGTGCTCGAATAGCGCCTTTTCTTGAATAATCGCACCGCGAGACACATTCACCAGTATGGCGTCTTCCCTCATCCATCCCAGTTCTCTGACTCCTAGAAGCCCATTAGTTGAGCTGGTCAAAGGAAGGGCGATGAGGACGATATCGGCCACCCGCAACACTCGCTCAAGGTCTTTGAGGGTTCCAACGAATTCCACGGGTTCACTTGTGTTACCGGTCGTGTTGATCGCAAATATCTTGACGTCGAAGCATCGCAAGAGTCGGCCTGTAGCTTTCCCAATTCCACCAAAGCCCAAGATTGCGCAAGTAGAGCCGTGAAGCATACGATTCATGTTGTGTTGGTCGAAGTTGGCGGCTTTGAGTTTACTATGCCGGTCCAAGAGGTTCTTTTCGAGGGCTAAGATCATTGCTAGGGCGTGTTCTGCCATAGGTTCTGCATAGGCTCCAGCGTTGCTCGCAACTAGAATGTTGGGAGGTAGCCTGGAGAAGGGTACTTGGTCAGCTCCGGCAGAGAGAAGTTGCATTATTCGTGCACCCGTGATTCCTGCGAATTCCTCGGCGTTTCTCAGCTCGCGGTCGGGGAACCATGTCAAGATGGCGTCAGCTCTTCTAAGTTGCACCAGTCGCTCTTCTTGTCGAAGTTCAGGGAGAAACACAACTTGAGCCGTTTTGCCGAAAACGTTGCTGAGCGTGGTTCGGTCTTCTTTGTCTGTGTCAAAGGTGACCGCGATCACGTGATCGACGCGTCCATTGGAGCTTGCTTTCATAAACTTTCGTCCATCGTCTCTTTGATGCCGACGTAAGGTATGTTGGCTTATATCTCAAGCTTCTGACTTCAAGTGATTTGCTTGTGTGCAATCATCATGGTGCGCACACACACAACTGGAGTTCAATTTTGGATGCTCGCACCAGCATAATCGTCATCATCGCGCACCGGCAGATCCACAGAAGTGTATTTATTTCTCGTAATAGCGTTTTTTGCAAGGCTTCAGATTGATTCGTCGGTTAGTTGCACTGTTCCTACTGATCTTGGTTCTATCGTGCTACTTTTCGGCAACGTCTGAGGCGCAAGCAGCGGCTACCGTTCCGGATATCAGCTACGTGTTCGGCTCGCCCGTCACCTTCGCGACGCACACCGAGCTCGTGGGCTATGGCTTCTCCTTTGGCCCCTCAGACGGTCAGTTCGGAGCAATCCCCGCGGGCGGCGCGAGCTACACCTTCTACGGCACCGCCGGCTCCACGCGTTCGTGCGCCGGAACTCCAAACGTCAAGGGCGCATTTACGTTCGCGGGCACGCTTGATCATGTGACCGGAAGCAATGGCTGTAGGAGGCTGTTTGGTCATGGAGATGGCCCGGCGGGTTGGGTCTTCGACGCGGACTATGCGGGCGGCGGTCAGATCGTGCGCTTCGAGGGTGGAGGAAAGAAGGGGTGGCTGATGCCCTTCCACGGCGAGGTCTGGTGGCAGAACCCGGCGACCCCGGATCACAAATGCAACAACGTGAACTGCTTCTACTCATCGCTTGGGTTGGCGGCGTCAACCGATGACGGGAAGACCTTCAAGGTTGTGGGGCAGATCCTCCAGCCGAGCCAGCCCATGTCAGTCTTCACCGGCGGAGGCAAGAACATGGCGGTCGGTTACGGCTCGCTGGTCGTCGCTGATGCGAACGGCAAACACCTCGACAATCCGCCAGCAGACCCTCGCCGTGCCTACTTCTATCTCTTCTATACTGACCTCTTGCCGGGGTTGCCTGGCGTGTGCGCCAATGCGATCTGCATGGGTGCCGCGCGTGCACCGTACGCCGACGTGATAGCGGCCGCGCTCTCCAGCGACCCGCACAAAGCCGCGAAGGTGTTCCACAAGTACGACGGAGCTTCACCGAACCCTTGGACCCAGCCCGCTACCAGCGACACGCCCGACCTGTCGGGGACCGCTGGGAAGTACGCGCCTCTCTGGACCGACGAGCCCGGAGGCGCCGAAGTGATCTACGACAGCAGCTTCGATGTGTACCTAGCCGTCTACCAGTCCAGTGCCGGCATCAAGCTGCGAGCCTCAAGCGATCTGATCCATTGGTCCGGACCGATCGGCGCCCCATATCACGAGGCAGGCCGCACACTGTATTACCCGACCCTCATGGGCGAAACCGGAGACCCAACCATCGCGGGACCGGCACCGCGAGTTTATTTCAGCAGTTTCCTCACCGGTTCATTCCCGGACTACGCAACGTCGGTCTTCGAGAGCGTCAGCTGTACGCTCTCGACCCAGACCTCGTTGACCACGACAAGTGTAAGGACTAGCGCCTCGGTGTCTAGTTTTGCAACAACATCATCTGTTACGATGCCAAGCTTACAGTACTCTTGGCAAGGCGAGATTGGATTACTCGTGACGGCTGTTGTAGCTGGCGTTCTCGGGGGCATAATCGTTTTGAGAAAACGCGGAAGAAAGCCCTAGTCTCCACGTCTCCGTCTTTCATGAGTGGGTCACGTTATGGCAAGTCTGGCCGTTGCAAATAATACCGCCGCTAGAAGTCATTGGCTGAACGTGAAGTTGCAGTATAGCTGTTCGCAGGGCGGGGGCATCGCGAGACGGAGTTCTATTTGAATGAGCCGATATCTATGAAAGACAGGCTAGAGGCCATGATGAGGTTTCGAAACTTCTTCCGATGGCAGAATGTGTTGGTGTGATGGTGCGACGACGACGAAAAAACGGTAACGAGTGGTCGCGGTTTCTTGTTGCGTGGTGTGTGGTTGCTGGTGTGCTAGAATGCGCTTCAACAGATGTCAGCCGTAGGTGATCATCAGAGCTACGGTTTCAGTGTTGCAGGCGCCGTCTTGGAATACTTCCTAACAAGAAGAAGGATTCTGCGTGTGGTACTATTGGTGTGTGTGCAACAGCTGACCCATCAGAGGGGGCGTAAGTCTCCACATGCACGATTTTGTCGTTTGGGCATCAAAACCTCGACCCACAAGAACGGGGAGTGAAACTGAGAATGAAGGGGGGGGTCCACCCTTTTGCCGAAAATGCAGCAAACTGAGAAAGCCGTATCGGACAGATGAAATGGGCCCTCTTTCTACACGAAATGGGCCTACTTCATCGGAAAGTGGTCTCTACGCATACACACCCTCACCAGCCCAGTATCCGAAGGGAACTGTCTACGGATTGAGCTTGGCTTGTCTGCAGACTTTAGTCTACAGCAAACCCCACAGAAGTCTATGAACCTAGCAGGTTGCTTTGCACGAAAATGATGTCTAGCCTATGTTATACACTGAAGCAGAGTGGAATCCACGATCCGAACAGGTTTCGTGTTCTAGAATCTGAACAAGACTTTCTCGAAGTCTACGATTTTTCCGTCACTGACTTCGACATCTTCTTCTCTTAACATTCGAATCTTCTTTTCCACGGTTTTTCCGGAGGTTTTCCCTGAGAAACCTCCAATTGACCCGTCGGATTTTACTACTCTGTGGCAGGGTACTCTTGGGGCGTAGGGATTGTGTCGACAAGCGTTCCCAACCGCTTGGTAAGCTCTGGTGTTCAGTTTCTTAGCAATCTGGCCGTAAGTCGTAACTTTACCTTTTGGGATTCTCTCCATCAGTTTCCAGACTTTCTCCTCGAACTTCAACCTGAAGGTCACCACGTCTCATATGTCGATTGTTCCAAGCTAAAAGTGATAGTGGTTCTCTGAGTAGATTCTCCAGCACCTTGCAGTGCAGATGCCCGTAAAATTCTAGGGAACGCTTAAAGGCGCAGCAAATTCCCCGTACCATGATTTCGCTTGTCCGCCCCCCCATGCTGAGCCAAACATTTTCCCCGGCAACTGGACGGTTAAGACACAACAACTGTTGCGCATGTACGAGCAATCTTTCGTTCAGGACTGGAACCCGGTTACCCTGTCTTGGGACTCGTTGGACCCGACGGGTTTGGATTTGAAGGAACGGGTTGCTCAGGCTTATTGGATGGCGAAGCTCGCATTATTCGAAAAATCCGGCATTGGAGCCTTCGGCACAGCTATGCTGAAAGCAGCCATGTATGACATGGAGGACCCAACCAAGAAATTCCTAGCCGCCGTAACCTTCGACGAATGCAGGCACGACGAAGTCTGCCGCAGAGCATGCAACAAACTCTGCCCCAACTTCCCCTACAAATACAATCCCACAACCAACTTCGAAAAAAGGGCGCTGAAGAACATTCAAGCCCTGTATGAAAATGGGAAACGCTACTGGAAAGGCTTCATGATGGCCTGGGACAAATATCCTCTGGAACTGATCTTCTCAAGCTTCTTCTTCGCCGAAATCGGGGCACAATTAATCTTCAACACCGTAAGCGATCTATCAAACATTAAACTCTACAAAGAAGCGTTTCAAAACGTCACAATCGACGAATCCCGCCACCTAGCAGGAACCATGTCTCTGCTCGATAATCTCGTGAGAGATTTCCCAGCTGAACAGAAACTAATGATAACCCGCCAGATGAAACACGGCTTCATCTTCCTCTCACCCCTACTCTACAAACCCATGTCGATATTCTGGCAACTACCAAAAGACTTTGAACAAATCGACCGAGAAATGGAAGAAGTGGCACGCAACTCGGGCCTAGGCGTCCCCACCATGGACGAAAAGTCGAAGGGCTGGTTGAAAGCAATAGAGCGACGAAGGGAACAGATCGAAAAACTAGGCGTCCTGATTCCAGCTATTCACGAAATCAACTTGGAAGGAGAAGAAGTGGACATTAGAAAAGACGAACCAGTGGCTACACCATTCTAGGCGCTTTCTGCAAAGTACTCCTGGTAAGGCCATCATTTGCCCGTGAAGACTGGTTTCCGTTTCTCGAAGAACGCTTTCACAGCTTCAATATGGTCCGAAGTTGCTCCAGCAATCTCCTGAAGATAACTCTCATACCCAAGCACCGTTTCCAAGTCTGATGATATGGATTTGTTGAGGGCTCGCTTCGTGAGAGCGATGCCCCTAGGCGACCCTGCAGCGAATTTCGCTGCAAGCTCGCGGGCAGTGGACATCAGTTGATCCGCTGGAACCACTTTCGAGACTATACCAAACCGTTCAGCATCTTTACTCGACAATTCGTCTCCGGAAAGCGCCAATTCCAGAGCTTTTGAGAACCCAACCAGTCGTGGAAGAAAGAAACTTGTTCCAGAATCTGGGGCAAGCCCTATCTTGACAAAGGCTTGAAAGAACTTGGCTGTGTCGGAGGCTATGCGAAGGTCGCATGAATAGGCAATCCCAGCTCCCGCACCTGCTGCAGCACCATTCACTGCTGCAATGACCGGTTTCTCCATTCCTCGGATTCGGCGAATTATCGGATTGTATTTGTAGAGAAGTCTCTCGCCGAGTTTCGGGTTCTCACCTCGCTCATACTGTCCCTTCAAGGCCTGGATGTCCTCTCCGGCACAGAACGCGCGTCCCTTTCCTGTTATGATCAGGCATCGAATCTCAGGATCCCGCTCAGCAATCTTCAGGGCTTCTTGAAGCTCTTGCCCCATCTTCTCATTCACTGCATTGAGAACATCCGGCCTGTTGAGTGTGATCGTTGCGATGCCCTGTGACTTTTCGTAAATGATGGTCTGAGAAGTTGGCGAAGCCGTCACATGTCTGGCCTACCTTTCTTTGAAAACAGGTTTTCGTTTCTCCAGAAACGCTTTCATGCCTTCCCGGGCGTCTTCGGTGGCGAAGAGTGTGTAGAAGGCCTTCCGCTCAAAGTCCAGACCAACTTCTAGCGTTGTGTCCTGCGCATGGAGAATCGCCTCCTTTGCAGCCCTAACTGAGATGGGAGGTTTGGAGGCAATTTCGTTTGCCATCTTCTTCGCCTCATCCATCAAGCTCTCGACTGGGACGACTCGATTTACGAGGCCGATTCTGTAAGCTTCGTCTGCAGAGATCGATTTGCCGATTAGAATCATCTCCATTGCCTTCTGCTTCCCAACAAGCCGAGGTAGTCGTTGTGTGCCACCTGCACCGGGCATTATTCCCACGTTCACTTCCGGCTGGCCGAAGCTAGCTGTCTCCGACGCGATGATGATGTCGCAATTCATGGCCAACTCGTTTCCGCCGCCTAGGCAGTAACCGCTGACGGCCGCTATGATGGGTTTTGAAATCTTCCTGAACCTATCCCAGTATTCGAAGCGTCTTCCCAGCAGCAGGCTTACGGGGGTTGCATCGGACATTTCCTTCAGGTCCGCGCCTGCTGCGAAAGCCTTCTCGTCACCGGTGAGCACGACAACGTAGACACTGTGGTCCTTGTCCAAGTCTTCCAAAGCTTCAACAAGTTCGCGCACCATGTCTAAACTAAGCGCGTTGAGAACTTTGGGCCGGTTCAGTCTTACTATTCCGATGGGTCCCTCTTTACTTGCGAGTATGTGTTGATAATTCAAACCTTACGCCGGACACATGGTCGTCGCTTATTGAACTTAAGCTTCACCGAAAACAGTCACGCAGTGCTAGCGGACCCGCGTGTGAGTTCAATCCAGCTTGGAACGTTGTTGAGGCTTTGTGCCGCCTTCACGCTTCTGACAACGGCTCGTGCAACGCAACGAGTTGCCGTGTAACCCAAAATGTCCACCATGCGTTTGGATTCGCGCACTCCCGCAATCTTTGCCGTGGAGGCGGCGAAGAGCGTGTCCCCGTCCCGAGACATATGGACCGGCCTAACCGACATCGCCAACCCATCATGGGCCATTTGCGCAATTCGAATCATGCCTTCATGTGATATGTCCACGTTGGTCGCAACGATACCTATCGTGGTTTTGCTTCGCGGGATCTCTTCACGCAAATATTCCGGAATAACGTCGTCGAGTTCGAGAAATCCTCCGCCGGCATTTCGGGTTCCAACCACAATCTTACCGTCAGCATCAAGGTCGTATATGTTTCCAACCGAGTTGGTAATGATCAAAGCCCCTACTACGATGTCGTTCGGCAAGTGCGCGGCGTAGGATCCGCAGCCGCCTTTGCACGCGAAATTCAATCCCTTCAACTTGCCAACGGTCGCTCCTTTTCCCGCACCCACGTTACCCTCAGCTACTGGGTCGGAGGACGCGTTCAGACCTGCGGAGTAGCCTAGGTCGGGGTAGTTTGCCTCATGTATGTTTGCGAATTCCAGGTCCCAAATGTTCGCGCCCAGTATGCCCGGAACTTTTCCCGCACCGCCAAGTGCTGCCAATTTCTTTTCGATGAGGAATCTTCTTACACCCATTGCTGTGTCAAGACCAAAGATATCCCCACCAGTCAAGAACACCGCGTGTTTCTTGACGTACGTTTTTCCCACGTCGACTGAGTGGGTGTCGTAGGTTCCAGGCCAACCACCTCGCGGGTCGCATCCAACATCTGCTTCAGATTCGAAGAGGATTACGGTGCAACCAGTGCGGGCGTGGTCGCTGTGGGCGTGACCAACCTTCACTCCGTCAACAGCTGTCAGTGTCTCGTTCGTCAATGCAGTGTCGCCGCCACTGCCTGCTGAAGGGCAGACTTAACGTTTCGCGCGTGTTCGCGTTGTCCAAAAGGTGCCAACACTAGAAAGCGAGTTCTCCTTCGCCCCTGTATTCCTGCACAGGGTTAGCGCCGTCTTCTAGGGAGTCATGTAGGAAATGACTCCTAGATGACTACACGGGTGTCGTGAGTTTTGGGTTAGTTCACCCAGACTGTTCTCTTAGCTGTGAATTCAAGCAACCCGTAGCGAGATAGCTCTGATCCAATTCCGCTCTTCTTCACGCCTCCGAACGGTAGACGTGGGTCTGAAGCGACTACTTTGTTTATGAAGACCAAGCCAGCTTCGATGTATGGAACGAGTTTCTCCGCCTTCTCTGCCTCCCCCCACATCGAAGCGCCTAAGCCGAACGGTGTCTCATTTGCGATTCTGACAGCCTCTTCAGTGGTCTTGAATTTCTTGAGCACTGCGACCGGCCCGAATACTTCTTCATCGAATAGGGGTTCAATCCTTGCCACGGTTGGCGGAATGAAGTTCCCTTTGAGTCCTTGTGCGAGTTCTTCTACTGGGCCCATTGTTTTGAGTTTCTTGATTTGCTCAGCCACTGTGTCTTTTTGTTCTTTGCTGGATAGTGGTCCTAGGAACGTGTTGGTGTCGAGGGGGTCGCCGATTTTGACTTTGGAGAATTCTTCTTTCATTCCTTTGTAGAACTGTTCGAACACACTCTCGTGAACGATGAATCTTTTGGAAGCGATGCACGATTGACCGTTGTTCTGCATTCGTGCGTAAACGCAGTTCTTAATCGCTTGGTCAAGGTTCGAGCCGTCGAGAACAATGTACGGATCTGATCCGCCGAGCTCGAGCACTACTTTCTTGAGGTGTTTTCCTGCCTCTCCGGCTACCATTTCGCCAACTTCAGTGGATCCCGTCAATGAAACACCATCGGAGTACTTGATCGCCTCCAATGCTACCGGCCCGCGAGCAACCGTCGATTTGAAGACGTCCACGTCGAAGATTTCCTGCATCTTGAGGCTGGTGCCGGTGACTATTGATGCGTGTTTGAGGAGGACGGCGTTGCCTGCTGCTAGGGCTGGAATCGCTGCACGTATGAATTGCCATGCGGGGAAATTCCATGGCATTATCAGAAAGACTACTCCGAGTGGGTCGAACCTGATATAGCTTTTCTTGGCCTCAGTTTTCACGTGCTCGGGCGCCAACATCTTTTCCGCGTTTTCTACAATGTAATCGGTTGTCCAAATGCACTTCTTGAGTTCGGCTTCGCTCTGAGTTACGGGTTTTCCCATCTCAGTACTCATCAGTTGAGCGAGTTCCTTTGAGTTGGCTTCGAATCTCTTTCTTACTTCCTTGAGCTGCCGCAGTCTCTCGTCGATGTCGAGCCTCCATTGCTGCTGAGCTTTCCTTAAGCCAGCGATTTTCGTTTTGATGTCTTCGATGGACTCTTCCTTGTATTCGTGTAGCATCTTTTCTGTGTAAGGATTCGTCGTTTTGACGGTCATCTCAGATCACCGTCTATTCCGAGGTCAAGCGAGGTTCAGATTGACTTTACCGCTTTCTCGTAGACGTTGAGTCCCTTTTGCATCAAATTCTCGCTGATGATAAGCGGAGCCATGAATCTCATTACATTCCCGAAGTGGCCGCATGTGTGCATTAGCAATCCGTTCTCGAACATTGTTTTCCGAAGTCGCACCGCCAAATCCTTCGCGGGTACCTTGCTGTCCTTTGATCCCACGATTTCATTGCCGATCATGAATCCTATTCCTCTGACCTCTCCGACATTCTTGCTGGCATTGGCAATTCGTTCAAATTCCGACTTCGCCTTCGCACCTTGCTTCTCAGCTTTGCTGAGTAGGTTCTCTTGTTTGATGTAGTCGATGGTTGCTGCTCCCGCTGCCATGGCGAGAGGGTTTCCGCGATAAGTGCCGAGATGGAATCCATCTGGAAGATTCTGATCGTATTCTTCGCGGTAGGTAATTAGTGAGAGTGGTAATCCGGCCCCGACAGATTTTGAGATGCACATTATGTCCGGGGAAGTGTTTGTTACTTCACAGCCCCAGAATTTTCCTGTTCTTCCGAATCCGGTTTGCACTTCATCAATGATGAGCGGGATTTGGTACTTGTCCGCTAATTCCCTTAATCCTGGAAGGAAGTCGCTTGGTGGAATAATGTAGCCTCCCTCACCTTGGATTGGTTCAACCAATATGCCCGCGGGCATGTCGAGGCCCGAGTGTTCGTCAGATAGCAGATTCTCTAGGTACCTAAGGATCACTTTGCCCTCGTCTCCTTTGTGCTCGACTGGAAACGGAAAGCGGTAGGAATAGGGGAAGGGCATGTGGAAGACTCCGTGCCTAACAGTTCCCGAGCTTTTCAGATATCCTCGGCTGGCTGTGAGGCTCACGATGCCCTGGTGTATGCCATGATATGATCCTCCGAATGCGACGATCGTGCTTCTTCCCGTGACATGTTTTGCTAGGCTGATCGCCGCTTCACACGCGTCTCCTCCAGTAACCGTTATGAGCGCTTTCGAGTGGCCTCGCAATTTCCCTGGGAGAACAGAGTTCACCTTCTCAAGAAATTGAATTCTAATCTCAGTGGGGATTTCAAGCGCATGCCAGATTCGGTCCATCTGAGCTTTGACAGCCGCGGTCACAGCTGGGTTGTTGTGTCCGACGTTTAGGACACAAATGCCGCTCAACCAGTCAATGAACGTGTTACCATCAACATCTTTGATGGTTGCCCCTCGAGCTGAATCAATCGCGAACGGGAAAGCCTTGCTGTAAATCACGGCTCGGGTTTCAAATTGCGATTGTTTCGAGAGGAGTTGTTTCGATTTTGGCCCAGGCGGTGTTACAAGTATCCGGGGCGCGTCTTCGTCACTTAATTCCTGAATAGTCACCAAGACAAACCCTCACGAGAATGAGCGAAAACGTATCAAACGGGGTTATATGATTAAGGGATGACTATCGCCCGCAACTATCACGGCGTAAATTAGGTCGCTGTGCGGGAAATCTAAGATAGCTCGCATTTCCTCTGGCGAGTGGCCTGATGCAAAGCCTTAACTTTCAACAACTTGAGCATTCCCAAATCGTGGCCGGGTCCGCAATGTCGAAACAGCAAAGGAACAGGAAGTTTCACAAACTCTTCTTTTCAACTGATGTGCATGCTTCTGAGGTCGCTTTCAGGAAGTTCATTAGCGCAGCCAAGTTTTACGAGGTCGACACTCTGGTTATGGGTGGAGATATTACTGGGAAAACCGTGGTTCCTCTTGTTCAAGCTCCGAATGGAAGGTACCATTTCAACTTCCAAGGGCAAGAATTCAACGACGTTCCTGCTGAGGCTTTGGCGGATCACGAGTCCGGAATGATGAACGCCGGCCTGTACCCCTCTAGGGTCTCAGAAAGCGAGTACGATTCGTTGAAATCTAACCCGGATAAAGTCACGGTGCTTTTTGAGAAACTAATGAAAGACCGCCTGACGCATTGGGCGGACATGGCTGAGGAGAACTTGGCTCCGCTTGGGGTGAAGTGTTATTGGACAGGTGGTAATGATGACCGGCAGGACGTACTTGAAGGTGCAAAGAGCACCGAACACTACGTGAACGTAGACGGCAAAGTTGTAACATTAGAAAGTGGGCATGAAATGATCAACGTTGGTTGGAGCAATCGAACCCCATGGAAGACCCCCAGGGAATGTACGGAGGAAGAAATAGCTGCCAAACTCGAACCCCTCGTGAGTAAGGTCAAGGAGTCTTCGAGTTGCATCTACAACGTGCACGTACCGCCTTTCGATTCGTCCTTAGACATCGCGGCAAAGCTCGACGAAAGTTATGACCCTCCGAAACCGATCATTCAAGGTGGTCAACAGGTTCTGATTCCTGTTGGTAGCACCGCCGTTCGCACATCGATTGAAAAAGTGCAACCTCTATTGATGCTCTGCGGACATATTCACGAAGCGAAGAATGCGGTCAAAATAAAGCGAACCACTTGCATAAACCCAGGGTCCGAATACGCATCAGGGCTTCTACGCGGAGTCATAGTCAACCTGCTGAAGGACAAGGTTTTGAGTTATCAGTTCACATCAGGATAGAATAGAAAAAAAAGAGAAAAAGGAAGGGGATCGAGGGATCTAGACTGGTGGAATTTCTTTGAAAGCTAAGTCTAGGTTGATGCCGATCCTCTTCAGCCACCAACGTCTAATGAAGAAGTAGGCAACCCAGAACAGGAAGATTGCTACCATTATTATGGCTGATGTCAGGTTTTGGAAGTTAATCACGCCGAGTCCTGGAACTGTAATGTACCAGTAGAGCATCCAAGCGCTGAACACTGTGGCGATGATTCCGCAGATCGTTATCACCGGAATTCCCGCAATCTTGTACTTCGCCATCGGAGATGTATTGTAGACTTCCTTTCTTGTCCACGGGAAGATTGCACCGCCCATTGCTGTTCCAATATACATCACGGTAGCGACCGCCGTCACTGCGAGCGTTAATAGGATGTAGCCTGGGACGAAGTTGTAGATCCAGCTGTACACTACTCCGCCTGCTACCGCGAAGAATATGTGGGCGTTCACTGGGGTATGAGTTCGTTCGTTAACTGCGCTGACGACTTTGGGAAAGACTCCGTCGATAGACATGGCTACGGATACTCTTGTCCAACCAATTATGACGTTCCAGACAACCTGCACTGCATTTAGCAAGATTCCTATGATCATAAAGAAGATCAGGAACGGGTTATCGGTCAGCACGGCAGCGAGGTTGCTGAACCATGGTGGAATTGGCATGCTCACGGTTCCCGTAATGAAGTTCCCGTATGCTGCGCTGGCCAACCAATCTTGCCCAACCGTGTGGATGAAGGAATACGCCAGTATCATCATTAGAACTGTGCTGAAGAGTCCACCGCCCAGGTTGATGAAGAGTTGGTTCTTGAAGCTTGAAGCTCCCTGAATTTCACCAGCTTGTTCTTGCGTATACCCAACCCAACCCAGACTTGTCAATGCAACTGGGATGACGAATAGTGTTGAGATGAGGGAGATGCCTGCGACTGGTGCGAAGCCGTTTGCGATTGCTTGCGTAGTAACGCTATGGTAGAAGTCGACCGTGCCAGGCGCTATAACGCTCATTTCTTGGTTGAATCGCTGAATGAACACCGCCTTGGGCGTCATGAGGAAGAGGGCTACCATTATGACGAAGCTAAGTAGGAAACCGTACCACATGACCCATTGTATTTGAACGAACAATTTGAAGCCCTTAATCAGAACAACAGCGCCGACCAAAGATGTGACTATGCTAGTGATCCAAATGCCATAAGGTGTCGTGAACCAGAGTCCTAGATCCAGCATTTGCGTGTTGCCTGTCGAGAGCCCTAAGCCTGTGAACATTGGTGCCAATCCCAAGACCGAGGTTAACCATCCTCCCAGTGCCTCCCAGTGGAGGAAGAAGGTGGGAATCATTGTTGCGACTATTGCGAAGCCGATCCAAGGTTTGAGCGTGCGGCTTTGGAAGACGTAGTCGCCGCCAGTTCTGGGCATTGCAGCTGCGAGGCCTGAGTAGACAACGGCCAAGAATGCTGTGAGGATTCCGCAGATCATTATCCCCGTCGGGACATCTGCGTCGGGCCAGACGCCTAGCGATAGGAGGTAGACCCATGGAAAGATTACGCCGATGTTCAGGACATTGTATGCGAATGCTGAGTATGGTGACATCACTCTGACGAGGCCGGATGACTTTCTTGCGAATACTTGGGTACTTTTCATGAACGGGCGATTGCGGTCGATTCCGTATATTACACTTTCCCAGCGCGAAGGTGAGAATTCGAGGTTAGCCGCGTCAAAAACAGAGATATGAGAACTTAGGGACAAGCATTGAGGGAGTATGTACTGTAACTGTTCAACGATTCACTTCTTCTACGTCCTTGTACCACTTACCCTTTGGCCCGACTTTAGCTCTCAGCCGCCATGAAAGCGCTTTTGGCTCTTTCTCTATTGCAGCAAGTAATTCCTCGATCTTACCGGATATATCGGCGCGATCGTCCACGCTCAATTCCACGAGTTGGGCCAGTCCACTTTCGATTTTCTGAAGGTTCGTGGTCATGGTGTAGTAGAAGCCCCAATCGCCTGATAGGAGCTTGGATATGTAACTAGCATCGATAGTCCTCTGAGCGTGACCTTTCACAATCGCGTGTTCACGCAAAATCATGATTGTATCTATGATGTCCTTCTGATTGATGTGGACAATCTGCATTTTCTCTAGCAACATGTCGGCAAGCGGGATAGTTAGGTCGTCAATATCCAGGCGTCTCTCGAAGGGAATGTCGTGGTTCATCTCCAACTTGTCGAAGAAGATGTCGGCATGGTGTCCATTTGATTTGTTATCCCAAATCATACGCCTGTGTCCGAACAGGGCTGTGACGGTTGGTTCGTCGGCATACCCGAATTCTTTCATCATTTCAGCCACTTTGTTTCCCTCCCTGCTGTACCCCGCGAAGTCGAGGTCGGTAAGGATCCTGTTGAGCTTTCGACTCAGATAGTTGTATTTTGGGCATTGAATTTGGAATGCTATGGCGCCTAGAAGGCGCAAGTGTAGGTTGCGTTCCTTTGCTCCAGCAATTATGCGTCTTGCCTCCGCAATCATCGCCTCTGTTCGCTGTACATTATTCACTGTATTTTCCAATTTGTTGACCTGCAGTGTTTTTCGATAGACATTAGGATCGTGAATCTTGGTGGTCTTCGTGTGGTTTCCTCACGTAGCGTTCCATCAGATCGCTTTAATGTTTGTGAATTCCAGTAGCCCGCGTTTCCCGGTTTGTCACTTCTGCCGATGCTGAGCTCCCAATTCAGCTAACCCAAGTTCCTGAATTCCGACCGCCGTGGGCTTTCCTTGGTCGTCCCAGCCCCAGATGTGGTAGTATTCGGTGAGCATTTTCTCGAAGTCTTGAGTGGTGACAACTTTTCCTTTCGCGTTGCCATCGGGGAGGGGGTCGAGGTACATCCGAGGCGGCATTATGTCGTCCTTCTTGGAGAAGCCCTCTCTCACGTTGAAGAGCCGCGCCAATGTCCAGATACGCTTCCCCATGGTTTTCATGGTCTCCTCGGTGTAGTTGGTTTCGCATGCTACGTTTAGGAGTCTTGCGCATAGGGCGAGGTTTGCAGCGAGGAAGTCGCACATTTCTATGCTCCATTTCACACTCGTTCGAATTTGATCTGTTTGAACGATCTCGGCTTTGCCGTCTGGTGTGAATGGGTCAAGCTTTCCGAAAGCGTCGTAGCCAACCGGCCACGCCCTATTGTGGTCCGCGCCTCTCTCAGATGTTGCATAGGCTAGGGCCATTCCGAATGTTGCTCGAGGGTCGTAGCCAGGGTACTCCAGCCCTTTCGCGTGCACTGCGTATCTTTCTGAGCTTTTTCCTATCTGCTTTGATGCTTGTGCGACGCCCTCAGCTAGCACGTTTCCGATGCTTTTTCTCGTAGCGATGAGTTGAGGAAGTGCCACCGCTGCTTCCACGTTTCCGAACTTAAGATCTAATCCACCGGTATCTTTCTTGGTCAAGATTCCTCTTTCGAAGAGTTCCATTGCCCATGCACAGACATTGCCTGCTGATATTGTGTCGAGGCCCATGTTCGAGCAATCTTCGTTGAACTTCAAAATGACTCGTATGTCTCCGATGCCCATGTTAGAGCCGCATAACGCCAACGTTTCATACTCGGGTCCCTCGCCTTCTAAGCCCGCGTATTGGCCGTCTTTGATTTTTGTAATGTTGCGGCATCCTATTGAACAGCTGTAGCAAGTTGTTGTATGCCGGACAAGTATCTGGTCGGAGAGCGCGTCAGCGTTTATTTGATCGGCTTGAGCGAAGGTGCCAGCTTGGAAATTCCTTGTGGGAAGTAGGCCTGCGCCTTGGCTCAGAGCCACTATTCCCGGCGTTCCTGTTTTCATGAGCATTTCTTCATCGGGGTTTTCACGGATGTCTTTCTTGATGACTTCCCTGACCATGGTTAGGAAGGCTGGGTCAGAGTTTATGCTAAGGGCCTTGGCTTGTTTCGTTCCGCGCGCGGAAATTGCTTTCAGGTTCTTCGAACCCATGACGGCACCGGTCCCGCCTCTGCCGGCAAAGTGGTGCCCGTCGTATGCGATTGCTGCGAATCTCACCTTGTTTTCCCCTGCAGGTCCAATGCAGCCGACTTTGGGGCCGTCTGCGTAGTGGCGGGGGTTCTCGCCTGACTCTTTCACAATCAAATCGGTGGTTTCGAACACACCTTTGCCCCAGAGATGGCTTGCGTCTCTCAATTCCGCTTTTCCATCTTTGATTGCTAGATGTACGGGTTTGGGCGATCGTCCTTTGATAATGACTCCGTCGAATCCTGCGAATTTGAGTTCAGCGGGGAAGTACCCGCCGGAGTGACTGTCGCTCATAGTCCCACTCAGGGGTGACTTGGTCACATTTGCCATGCGTGACATTGTGGAGGCCACTGTTCCTGTGAGCGGCCCAGTCATCAGAATGATGGGGTTCTCAGGGGCGAAAGGATCAGTTCCCGGCCTGATGAGGTCATACAGATATCGGATACCAAGCCCTTTTCCTCCAATGAATTGCTCCGCCCAGTCAAATCGGAGTGGCTCTTCTCGCGTTTCGCCTTTCGTAAGGTCAACGGATAGGATTCTTCCGCAATATGCGCGGCCCGCTTTCAACATATACATCAGGACATAGTGGTTCGGTTTCCGGTAAAAGAATTCATCGTATTCATAGTATTGTTTGCCAAGAAAGACAGGTTGTCTCGCAGAGAAAATGGTCGTGGAGATTAGGAGCGCGCCCGCACGCTTGAAGAGGAGGAAGGTGGGGGGGGGGGTTTACTTTCGTGGGGACAACCTGTTACCTTGCCCAGGATGCTTGACAACGTGTTGTCTTTGCGACGACGAGCCTAACCCCCTGATGTGGGGGGAAAAATCATCATGGTGGCGTCTTCTGTGACTTCTGCTGAGAACCCGCCCATCATGGAAACTGACCGACCGTTCAAAAGAAATTGAAGATGAGGTCTTGGGTTGCCAGATTCAGGGTCAAAGAGGTACTCCTTCAGCTTGTCGCCGTGCCTAGCGGCGAGTGCTTTCAGAATCTCTAGGACTGTGGTGGCGCCTTCAAGCTGCAATGTCTCCTCCCGAACCCCGGCTTTTTCGCGGGCAGCTGCAAGGAATTTCACTGTCACTTTCAAATCGGAGGTTCCCTTAGCGTAAATTTGCGAGTAATGGTTCCAGCGGTTACCCATAAACAATACCTGCCCGCAGGCGATTGCTTGTGTTGGGGTCCGGTGTCCGGATGGTCAGAGACAGTCTACGGATTCTATATAACGAACGTTAAATAGCGTACTTGACCGTGCCTGAAACATTCGAGGATTCAAACGCTGCTCGGAGTTGACAAACTTAACTTGACAAGGCCGCCATGGACCATGCGCACGAACCTAAGTGAGGCACCGATTTTCGTCTGTTGGGAAACAACCAAAGCCTGTTTACTCGCGTGCAGGCATTGTAGGGCTAAAGCAATCAGAAAATCCCTACCAGAAGAACTGAGCCACGAGCAGGGAATAGCCCTAATTGACCAATTGGTAGAATTCGGGGAACCATACCCGGCACTGCTCTTGACGGGCGGGGATCCTTTGATGCGTGAGGATTTCTTCGACCTCATCGCACACGCCAAGAAACTTGGAATCTACGTTGCAGTAGCGGCTAGCGTAACACCAAAACTGAACGAAGATTCAATCAAGCGAATGAAGGAGCTTGACGTTGACATAATGTCCGTAAGCCTCGACGGATCAACACCCAAAACTCACGATAAACTCCGAGGTGTCCCAGGGACATGGGCCGAGACAGTAAGATCCCTCAAACTTGCTAGGGATCGAGGGTTGAGAGCTCAGATCAACACCACAGTAATGCGGAGCAACATTGAGGAGTTGCCTGACATTTTCCACATAGTGAGAGAGGCTGGTTCGGTCGCTTGGGAAGTTTTCTTCCTCATACGCACAGGCCGAGGCGCGGCCCTAGAGAGTCTCGAACCCGCTGAGTGTGAAGAGGTGATGCATTTCCTCTACGAGGCCGCTCAGTATGGCATCCCAGTGAGGACTGCGGAGGGCCCACACTTCAGAAGAGTTCGGGCTCAGCGTGAGAGCAATCAGGCCACTCCAAACGGGGAACTTTACGAGCGGCTCAAGGCGAAACTATTGGACCTGGAGGGGAAGCCCACCAACCCACCCTCCCTGAAGATGACGCCGACAAGAGATGGCAAAGGCATAGTATTCATCGCGCATAATGGGGAAGTACATCCTAGCGGCTTTCTCCCAATCAAATCAGGCAAGGTGCCAGAGGCTCACCTGACCACGATTTACAGAACCAACCCCCTCTTCGTGTCTCTAAGAGATCCTTCGCAGCTGAAAGGACGTTGTGGAAGATGCGAATACAACACAATTTGTGGCGGCTCAAGGTCAAGAGCATTCGCCGAATTCGGCGACCCACTCGGAGAAGACCCGGCCTGCATGTATACCCCCAATTCTGTAGACATGACCCAAGCGATGACCGCATGAGTTGAACAGGAGCCTTTAGAGCAAGATGCCGATGAATTGGGCAGGTCAACATTGCTGCCGGGAGAATTCTGTGGGTTCTGTGGGCGCGCACTAGAAGCTCCTTTGAAGACATGCAAGAACTGTGCCAATACGATGTGCGAGCTTTGCATCGTGGAGCACGAAAGAACATGCCTCGCCAAGCAGAGCTAGTTCTTATGCCTGAATAGAAATCGAATGCGGTTGGGCTTCGTTCGGGTTCTTAATGCACGAGAAGTATATAACGAACGTTATATAGAACGCCATTCCAGAAAACGAAACGTCGAGTTGACCACTCACGACTCCAAACGAATCCTCTGAGCAACACATACTCGAAGTCGCGAAAGCATTGTTCACGGAACGCGGCTTTGCTAATGTGTCAGTTCGCGATATCTGTCGCAAAGCGCGCGTGACGGCCCCAACAGTCTACTATCATTTCAAAAACAAGGAAGGCCTGTTCGACGCGGTGGTTCGCGAAACAGTAACCATGGCCGAATTCACTTCTGAATTAGAGCAGGAGTGCGGAAAGGCATTGCACTCCACTGACAAGATTAAGGCTTTCACCGAGATGTATCTGTCTTCGTTTCCTATCAAGCTGATAAACACCGGCCTCTACCTCAAAGGCTCAACTGCGCTTGACGCTGTGGGCGCAAGTACGCTGATGTCCGAGTTCGCGCGCATACAATCAATTCTCGTTCAGATAATCCGCTCAGGGATTGCGTCTGGGGAACTCAGGAAGACTGACGCTAATATGGCGTCCGAATGCTTACTTGGAATGATGCATAGGTTCGTGTTTCAGCGAATCCACTTCCAACGTGGTTACAACCCATCAGAAGCGGCCTCCTACTTGTCTGAGTTCTTCTTGAAGGCCATGAAACGGGCAGAGAGTTGACATCAGTCAGGGAAGACCAGAATGAAGACTCGTCTGCTTCTGGGCACGCGGGGGAGCCCTCTTGCGCTCGCACAGACAAATGAAGTGATTGAATCGTTGAAGAATGTCGCCCCTAGCATGCGGTTCGAGGTTGTGCCGATTAAGACAAAGGGAGACAAACTGCACGACACAGGAATAACCGTCGAGGGGAAGAGCATCTTCACAAAGGAGATAGAGGAATCTCTCGCGAAAGCAGAGATCGATGTAGCTATTCACAGCATGAAAGACCTAGTTGTTGAGTTGCCGCCTGGTTTAGTTATAGCGGCCGTTCCGAAAAGGGTTAACCCAAGGGACGCATTGATTTCTCGGAACAAACGGAAGCTCAACGATCTTCCAGGCGGGGCGCGAGTTGGGACAAGCAGCCCAAGACGGAAAGCGCAGCTCCTAGCCGCACGCGGGGACTTGGAGATTCTAGATGCGCGCGGGAACATCGGTACACGGCTCGTCAAGTTGAAGGACGGCGAATATGATGCCGTTGTGTTGGCAGCTGCAGGGCTCATCAGACTAGGCTTGGAGAGGGAAGTCACTGAGTTCATCTCAACAAGCGTCATGTTGCCCGCAGTCGGTCAAGGAGCACTAGCGATTGAAGCCAAAGAAACTGACGAACAAACGATAGGGCTTCTCTCGAAAATCGACGACAAACCAAGCCACATGGCAATTGAAGCTGAGAGAGCGTTCGCACGGAAATTGGGTGCCGATTGCAAAAAGCCGATAGCTGCATATGCTAAGTTAGAATCAGGAAAATTAAGCATCGAAGGCATGGTGGCCGCCCCGACCGGGAAAATGCTCGTGCGAGGTCGGATTATTTTCGACAGTCCGGACGCAAAGGAAGCTGGCGAGGCATTGGCCGAGGATATGCTCAGCAAAGGTGCAGCATCTGTTCTGGAGGCCTCATGATGCAAACTGCGTCCATGAAGCGACTGTCTGGAATCAAGATCATGGTCACGCGCCCCAAAGAACAGACACAGGAACTCTCCGAACAGCTGCGAGCGCTAGGGGGCACTGTGATTGAGCTTCCCACAATCGAAATCCTGCCGCCAGCTGAGCTAGCTCCATTGGACGACGCTGCCCAGAATCTGAGGAACTATGACTGGGTAATATTCACGAGCGTGCATGGCGTCCGGTCATTCCTTTCGCGGTTGAAGTCGCTGAATATTCCAATTCGGAATCTCGGTTTAACGAAGGTAGCAGCAATTGGGCCTGTGACAGCTTCAGCTCTCAAGAGCGTTGCGATTGAGCCAAAGTACGTGCCTAGCGAATACCTGCCCGAACGCATAGTTCAAGGTTTAGGCAACGTGCGCGGAAAACGAATACTCCTCCCGCGAGCTGACATAGCATCAAAGGTGCTTCCGACCTTACTTCGAGAGAATGGCGCCATAGTTGCTGAAGTCGCCGCGTATCGAACAGTTGTCCCACAAGAGCTGACCCTTGAAAGAGTCAAAGGGCTCTTCGCTGACGGCATTGACCTAGTGACTTTCACGAGCCCCTCCACCGTAAGAAACCTAGTTCAAGTTGTTGGGAAAAATGAGTTGGTAGAGTTCTTGAGTAAAGTGAAACTGGCGTGCATTGGACCTGTGACTGTTGAAGCGGTAAGAGAGTTGGGTTTGGATGTTGAAATCATTAGTAGAGAACACACGGTCAATGGTTTAGTTGAGGCGATAGCGAATGAAATCTGAACTCTATGAAACGAAACTCAAGTTTGCTTTAACCGAGAGACCGAGGCGGCTGAGAAAGCTTCCATTACTCAGAGCCCTCGTGCAAGAAACCAGACTCTCCGCTGCAGACTTTGTCTATCCAATCTTTGTCGACCAGCGTCTAGCGAAGCGCGAGGAAATATCCTCGATGCCTGAGATATACCGGCTCGCAATGAAGGACATCCCCGCCGAAATTGAGGAAGTCAAGTCTCTAGAGATCTCAGCGGTACTGGTCTTTGGGTTGCCGGACCAGAAAAATCCGATGGCCACCGAAGCCTACGCTTGGGACGGAGTTGTGCAGCAAGCTATCAGGGCCATAAAAAAGGCGGCTCCCGAGCTGATCGTTGTCGCAGACCTCTGTCTTTGCGAATATACTGACCATGGCCATTGTGGCGTAGTTCAAGGCGGAAAAATAGACAATGACCAAACGTTAGAGCTACTCTCGAAGACTGCGGTTTCTCAAGCTGAAGCCGGCGCGGACATTGTGGCACCTAGCGGAATGATGGACGGCCAAGTCAAAGCAATTCGTACAGGGCTAGACGAGGGGGGGTTCGCGGATACTACCATAATGTCTTACGCGGCAAAGTACGCATCCTCATTCTACGGACCGTTCCGCGAGGCAGCTGAATGTGCCCCCGTCTGGGGGGATAGGCGAAGCTACCAAATGGATCCGCCAAACAGACGAGAGGCCCTGAAAGAAATCGCAATGGATATCGACCAGGGGGCAGACATAGTCATGGTTAAACCTGCTCTGAGCTACTTGGACGTGATCCACGCCGCGCGAGCCGAATTCCAAGTACCAATAGCCGCTTACAATGTGAGCGGCGAGTACGCCATGGTCAAAGCCGCGGCCCGCAATGGTTGGCTTAATGAAAGATCCATCGCCCTAGAAATCCTAACGGGCATCAAGCGGGCAGGCGCAGACATCATCATCACATATTTCGCGAAGCAAGCATCGCGATGGTTGCAGGAAAACAAGTAATGAAAACACAGATTTCAACGGAAACAAAACCTGTCGAGACGACAGAAAGAGAGTTCCTCAAGTACACGTTCTTCAAAGTCGGCTCTCAATGGCGTGGACTGGACAGAAGTGAGAAGGAAGCTTCCAAGCAACAGTTCACCTCCATCGTCGAAAATTTCGCGGAAGAGAATCTTCTGAAGAGTTATTCACTCGTCGGCATTCGTGGCGATGCAGATATCATGCTGTGGAGAATCAGCAAAGAGCTCGAAGCGTTCCAGGACTTCACTTCGCAGCTCCTTGCATCACGGTTGGGTGAATTTCTTGAAATTCCGTACTCGTACCTTGCAATGTCTAGACAATCCGAATACCTCGGGAGCCACCATCATGAAGGACAAGAAGCCCCCACCCATTTTCCGAGTGATTCGAAGTACCTCTTCGTCTACCCGTTCGTCAAGAAGCGCGAGTGGTATTTCCTACCACATGAAGAAAGAAGACTCATGATGGCCCAACACTTCAAAATCGGCCACAAATACCCCTCCGTGAAAATCCACACAGGATATTCATTCGGACTCGACGATCAAGAATTCGTGTTGGCCTTCGAAACCGACAAACCTGCAGATTTCTCTGAACTCGTGATGGAGCTTCGGAGCAGCGAAGCAGGCCGTTACACCGCCCTTGAAACTCCATTGTTCACATGCATAGCGATGGATATCAACGAAATTCTCAACCTACTCGGATAGAATCCTACACCACTTCAATTTCATTGTGAAACCCTTGACGGTACAACAGTGCACGAAAAAACTACCAAGAAGAACACAGCCGTGTAGGCCTTGAATGATCGCTTTCTGAAAGCTTGCAGGCGTCAAGTCGTTGACGAAACACCTGTCTGGTTCATGCGTCAAGCGGGTAGATACCTGCCGCAGTACAGGAAGATCAGGGAGAAACATGATGTAGTGTCCATTTGCAAAGACCCTGACTTGTGCTCCCAAGTCACCACACTTCCCGTTGACGTGCTCGGCGTGGATGCGGCCATAATGTTCGCGGACATAATGCTCCCCCTCGAAGGCTTGGGCGTGGAATTTGAAATCAAGGAAGGCGTGGGACCAATTATCCAAAAACCGATCCGAGACCTGCAGACAGCTCAGTCCCTAAGTGATCTCGATCCGAAGAACGATGTTCCATTCGTACTCGAAGCAATCAAGGAAACCAAGAAGCGTTTGGGCGGCCGAGTTCCGCTGATCGGTTTTTGCGGCGCACCGTTCACATTAGCCAGCTACATGATTGAAGGCCGGCCATCTCGAGATTTCGTGAACACGAAGACCTTGATGTACCGAGATCCGAAAACATGGCAGCTCCTAATGGATGCACTGTCAACTGGAATGTCCCTCTACCTGCAAGCCCAGATTCGTGCAGGTGTTGACGCCGTACAGCTTTTTGACAGTTGGGTAGGCTGCCTGAGCCCGCAAGATTACCGGGAATACGTGCTCCCGTATTCACGACGGATTATGAAGGACCTTGAGGGAACAGGTGTGCCACGTATTCATTTTGGGACTGGGACATCAAACTTCCTTGTCGAGATGAAAGAGGCGGGAGGGGATGTATTCAGCATAGATTGGAGAATCCCGATCGATGTAGCTTGGCAGAGGTTGGGTACGGATGTCGCAATTCAAGGAAATCTGGACCCAACGGTTCTTATGGCTGACCAAACCCTGATCGAATCTCAAGCCGCTGCAATCCTTAAGCGGGTCGGGGGGAGGCCCGGGCACATATTCAACTTAGGTCATGGTATGCTGCCAGAAGTCCCAACCGAGAAAGTTGTAGAGCTAGTGAAATTCGTTCACGAATCAACCAAACGAACATAACTAAAGACCATCCAAGGTGAACAGTCTGTCCAAGACAGCCGTACTTCTCATGGCTTACGGGACGCCACGCTCAACAGCCGAGATTGAGCCGTACCTCACCAACATACGCAGGGGTCGGAAACCAACCCCACAAGTGGTGGAGGAGCTCAAGGAACGGTACCGCAAGATTGGGGGGAAATCACCCCTTCTCGAAATCACAAACAACCAGGCCTCAGCGTTGGAAGTCTCACTGAAAACAGGTGGGCTTGATGCTCGCGTCTACGTTGGCATGAAGCATTGGCACCCCTACGTCAAAGAAGTCGTTCCGAAAATTGCGGATGATGGCTTCCAACGAATAATCGCCTTGGCCCTAGCACCACACTATTCCGAAATCAGCATCGGTGGTTATCGGGAGGCTCTCCAAGAAGCCCTGCGGCAATTCCCGAAAGTGGAGCTCGATTTTATTGAGAGTTGGTTTGACAACTCATTGTTTCGTAGAGCAGTCGCCGACAAGGTTAAGGAAGGTCTCAAGAAGTTCCCAGCTTCCTCTGAGGTTCAAATGGTGTTCACAGCGCACAGTCTCCCGGAACGAATACTACAGAAAAACGACCCATACCCAGACCAACTGCGCTCATCCTGCGAAGGTGTAGCGAGGCTTCTAGATCTCGACGATTGGGCTTTCGCCTACCAGAGCGCAGGCCAAACAGACGAGAAATGGCTAGGGCCAGACATCCTAAAGTACCTCGGCCAGTTAGACTCCAACGCTAACGCGACAAGAAACATCTTAGTGATTCCGATCGGTTTCGTGGCGGACCACTTGGAAATCCTGTACGACATCGACATAGAGGCACAAGAATTCGCCAAAACTCACGGGTTGAACCTCAGCAGAACAGGTTCCCTAAACGCAACACCAACCTTCATCGCAGCACTCGCAGACATAGTCATGAAGCACGTGAACAGGACCAGCTAATCCGTCAACACTCTCAACGCCGAATTCAAGGAAACTATAACCATCAACGATGAAGGATTTCAATTTCGCCCTAGGCTGCATGAAAGAAGAAATGTGAGAGTTGGCTAACACTGTGGGGACGCGGTTCTGTTCTGCCGGCTGCATGCCATACAGCGTTGGTGTAAGTAATTACATTCGAGCGATGAGGACTCAACACAGCCCTCGGTGATCAGACTACAACCTTTGTTACGATCTCTTCTTTATATCCCGTGATTACCCGCCTGTACCCCGACAGCATTTCGTTCAGATCGACATCGCCCGTGTCCAAGCGAAGTGTTTTTCCTCCTTGAATCGAAGAGAGCTTGTTTCGAGTCGCTATAATCCACACGTTTTCGACGCCGACTTTTCGTATGACTTTGGGGCTGATTTGTTGGTTTCCCCTCCCAAAGATGAACCCCTGTCGCCCAATAGGCGAAACAACAATCTTCACTTTCCTCCCCTCAATCACCCTCAGTAACTGCTCCTCGTTCGCATCAGACAGAACAGTTTTTCCTCTGTTTACGACATCGATACCGAGGAGTGTTTTTGTCGCCGTGAGACGATCAGCAACTGCTTTTACAGTGGTTCCTGGGCCCAAGACGTAGTACCACTCGTCCTCCATCAGTTCCGCAACATAATCAGCAATGATCTGTTGACTCATTTTCTCGTCGAGTAGTGCGGAGCTCTCCCCTTTCGTCGATTGAATGAGCTCCTCCTCGTAAGGAACGCGCAGGTAACCGTATAGTTTCGCCGAAACGCGCCCCATTCGGAATGCTTCTTCATCAATATCCATCACTTCAGCTTCTCGCAGTTTAGTCTCACCCCGTAGAAATTTCGCTGCCAGCTCTCCAGCTTTTTGTGAGGTGACGCCGAAAACCCCCGAGTGGATCTTGACACCTGCCGGCACACCCAAAACGGGAACTGATTGCCCGACTGATTCGTATACATCCCTCGCGGTCCCGTCTCCCCCAACGAACATGATTAGTTCGACGTGCATGTTCATCATTTCTCTGGCCGCCGCTTTTGTGTCTGCCGCAGAAGTTGCACCCGATGATATTCCACTCACAACTTTGAAATCAAATCCGCATTCTCTCACTTCATCCTCACCCATGCCGAGGGGGCAAGTTACGATCTCGAAATCGCCCCTCAGGGGTAAGAGACTTTGGAGAGCCTCAACAGCCCTCGCAGGTGAGACCTCAATTGCGCCAAGCTCTCTTGCTTTTTGAACTGTTGCCTTGCCGTCAGTCCCCTTAAGACCCACTTTCCCTCCCATTCCGGCAATCGGGTTCACGATGAGCCCCAGCTTTCTTGACTTTGAATCGGTGGTCTCACTCTTGAGATCTTCAATTCTCACCTGCTCAGTCTGTCGGCCGTTGTCTACAGGCTTGATTCTAGCTAGACTTCCGCAGAAATTGCCCGACGCATCAGGGTTGCCGGTAATCATGCTACCTGCGAATACCTCGGTCTCATAATGCTGCGACTGGTGAATAGTAGATGCGCTAGGAATTAGTGTGCTTACTCGACGAATGTATCTAGCCAACTACATTCACTCGCAATGAGTCAATATGTGGGATAAAATTCCTCTTTATGAATGCCCCCTAGAACCTCTAACCAATCTGGGGCGTTAAGGCTCAGAGGCTTGTCCATCATGGTCGCCAAGTACCATGTATGTTACAAGGCCTTTCGCGATTAGGAACCCAGCTTTGTCTCTAACGTTAGCTTCGCCGACCGCTGTACGTTTTCCTTTGTGTAAGATTCGGCCCTTTGCTCTGAGGAGCCCAGGTTTGGCTGGTGCGATGAAATTGACCTTCAACTCTATGGTCGTGATGAACTCGGGGCCAGCAAGCATCGTGCACAGTGCCAATCCGACGGCTGAGTCAATGAGGGTGGCGGCTACGCCTCCGTGAGCAGCGCCCTTACCTTGTGTGAGATTTCTTCTCACATTCACTTGGATCGTGGATTGGCCGTAACTGACTCTCTGTAGAGTTATTCCCAGATACCTGTAAAAGGGCATGTCCTTCGCGGTTCGTCGAATCCAAGCGGCCTGATTAGTGGACAATCTCCTAGTCAACCAACGACACATCCAACCGGAGTAGCGTCCGACTGGAAGTACGGAAAAATAAGGGTGCGTTTGTTGGGGCCAGATCGCAGGTCAGCGTGGGGGTTTTTCGGCTAACCAAGCGACGCTTTTTACAGTGACGCCACCTGAGCAACAGCTTTCAGGAAGAGCAGGGCTTTCGTCGAGAGGTTTGATTTTCTGGAACCCTACTTCCTGCAGCAATCTTTCATATTCTTCCATGGTCACCGCGCCTGCAATGCATTCGGCCCACTCGTCAGGATCGATCGGTTGTGTGAACTTACTCGAAGCTACCATGTCAGATACTGCGATCCTGCCGCCGGGTTTGAGCACGCGATAGATTTCTTTGAATGCAAGAGCTTTGTCGGGAACAAGGTTCAGGACACAGTTGCTGATCACAACATCTATCGAGTCGCTTTCAACTGGCAAGTGTTCGATCTCGCCCAAACGAAATTCCACGTTTTCGTAAGCGTACTTCTTGGCTAACTCTCTGGCTTTGAAGATCATCTCAGGGGTAGAATCAATCCCGATAACCTTCCCGGTTGGGCCAACCAACTTTGATGCGCGGAAGACATCAATTCCTCCACCGCTTCCAAGGTCAACTACAATTTCGCCTTGGCGTAGTGATGCGTGTAATACTGGGCTTCCGCAGCTCGCGGCCGACGCCACAGACTCCTTTGGAAGTCTTTCGCCAGCGGTGATCACTTGCTCACCACAGCAAGCTTCGTTGCGGGCCACCCCAGCATACTTTCGCCTTACCGCCTCTTTGATCTGCACTTCGGTTAATTCTGCCAAGGGCGAATTCACCTACTGCTTACAGGTAGTAGAAGATGATAAAAAGCCTGCCCAACTGGTTCTACGGAGAACAAGGAGAACTCCGGTCTTCTTCTAGCTCCTGTAGCAGCAACGGGGGCTCTCGAAATACTCGCGGCTCATGTGCACGATAACTGAGTCCTGAGTCAAGATGGCGTGGCATCGCTCAGTCTTCCACTCGGACGAGGAGATCACAGTTCTGCCATCGACGAGAGTGATCCAACAGTCCTGACAATTCGATGTCGTCTCTCGGGTTTCAGTGAAGCGCGCTCGGTCGACCTTTTTCAGGATTTTCTTTGGAGCAGCGAGCCTCACTTTCACCCCACGTTTGTGGAGGTTGGCCAAATGTGGTTCTAACCTGTCATAGATGGCCAGTTCAGGGATGAATGTGATGGCCTCGTGGGTAGCGCTCTTGAGGAGTTCAACTGTTCTGGTGAGTACGTTTTCGAGCCCTTTCACGACATACGCTAGTTCAACATCGTTCCGCTCCTTCCGCGTGTAGAGTGGTTCAAGAAGAATCGTAAGTTTGTTGAGTCTGTCAACTCGGCTCTCATAATCTTGAGTCATCATGGACTTCAACTTGCCAAGGGCCTCTTTTGGGGGCAAAGCTCTGTAATGCTTCGGAACACCCTCGCTGACCACAACTAGGCCTTTCTTCTGAAGCTCTTCTAAGGCGAAGTAGATCTTTGAATCTGGAATGCTTGCCTCAGTGCACAACTGCGTCGCAGAAACATCTTGGTTCCGAGTAAGGGCTAGGTACGCCTGGGCTTCGTAAGTTGTAAGACCTGAATCACGCAACTGATTCAGTACACTCTTCGTTGCTTCACTAGTAAGCCTACTCTGGACGGATGCCATGCTTCGCACACCAGGTGCAGAGACGCCGTTTGTACAAGATAACGTTTCTCCTTACTAGTGGTAGTAGCCAGCTGATTCACATGTATCTTTCCTCTTTAATGGGGTAGCTTTGGCGATTGCACGCCCAGCATGTTCCGATTGCTACTACAGACGTAGGAGGAAGATTTTAATACATGAAAATCCATTCGGCCCACTTGATGAGAAATGACCTCGAAACTAATGGCATTCATGTTCCCCAAAGCCACGAGTAAGGGTCAATACGCATACGTCGCTCTCAGGCTGGCTATTGCCGCGTTTTGGCTCAACTCTGATCTGCCACGTTGGGTTAGCTTAGCTGCTGGAAACCCACAAGCGAACGGCATCGTTCGAAACCTCTTCGGAGCCAGCATGGTTGTACCTCTAACTTACCTTTTCACAACCCTAGAAACTCTCGGAGCAATTGCCCTAATCCTAGGGCTACTCACAAGACTGACCTCCGTCTGGGCAATTGTGGAATTCGCAATAACGGGCACTACTGGCGTCATGGGCGGCAGCGCAGGGCTGGCCAAGGACTTCGGCCTGTTGGCTGGCGCTTTGGTGTTGCTCGCGAATGGAAGCCCGCTGCTGAGTATTGACGGGCTAATCGCGAAGAAAACCAACAAATAGCGCAGAACATGGGTACCCAAACGCTGACTAGACAGCCCTCAACACATTCCCTGGCCACCTACGGAAGGTCGTCTAGGCACTGGACATCATGTAGAATTACGAGAGCTTACAGTATTCACCTATGCAATTCATAAGAAGCAACCGAAAAGGAGATTCTCTGGTCGCTTGCCGCGTCGCAATGATGGAAAGATCTTCAATCTCTGATTTTTGTTCTCTTTAACAAACTCCGCCTAAAGTAACGAACGGAAGAATGTTGCCTGCCACGTTAGCTCACGTTCCGCATTCCATCCTTGAGTGATGGAGGCACGATGAAAAAGCGCAGAGTGCTCCACTAAGTAGAAACACGTTTTTGTTTTCCGGAGGCGATATATTGAGGATTGAAAATGAAACGCAATCCAGGAGCAATGGCCATCCCGGCTCCCTCGATGATGGTTATCGGAACACCGCCTTTGAAAGCGCCAGCGTGGGCATGCTTGGGATCATTCGACTGGATGAATCATCCTCAGCGCTTAAAGCGCATGCAATTCTGATTCCTTCGGAGAAGTGAGAACGCATGTCTGGCGTGTGGGGTAAGATTGATGCGGCGATGAACTGGATAGCTACTAACGCAAGGTCGTTCAGTTACTTGCTTCCAGACACATTGGAGCTGGCACTCTATCTAACCCTAGTAGCATACCTGTCAATCCAACTTGCACAACAACAAATGTAAACGGCAGGTCGTAGAGTAAGATACCAAACATACTGATTTCAAAAAACTGCAGTCGACATGCTTGAGTTTCCGTTACCGCGCCTCCGAAAAAGACTGCGAAAATCACTGGATACTCAAGTAACAAATTGTATGCTCTTCACTCCAAATCAGCATACACTTCAAGTTCACTTAAATGCTGGACGTTAGGTGTTCCCCGTAACGCACAGCTTCACATTCATCAATGTGTGGCAATCAATTGATCGGGTATTCATCGATGAATAGCGTTGTCATCTTGCTCGTAAAAGTCTCCGAATCTTTCTGCGTCAGTTGGCCTTCTGACGAGGCGAAAGCTTTCTTCATGCTGTCCGTGTCATCAAACCACAGCTCAACGAGCCCGTTGTATTCTGGTTCCCGATTCGGCCGACGCTTGACCACATTCACAACATACTTTCTAAGCCCGGGCATTTTCCTAGCGATGGGCGAGTGAATATTCAGCCAATATTCTGAGAACTGTTCCTCTGTCATATTGTCCTTCTTGTTCAAGAGGATGATTAACTTGAACATTCAACGTCACCCGCGGAGGCGATTTAGCCGTGGTTGCTGTTAACGGTTTTCATTCGACTTCTCGCTGAATGAGATTAGTAGAATGCTGCTGATTATCAACGCTAGGCCGACGAGTGAGTCATAGGAAAGTGTCTCTCCAAAGAACAGGAATGCCAACGAAACTGCTCCAATCGGTTCCGTGATAGCGAAGACGCTCGCCTTGGTCGCATCAACCAATTTCAACCCAGTCAGGTAGAACATGTAAGCCATTGTTGTAGGTATGATTCCAACCGCGGCCACAAGTTCCCACGCGAGCAGACTTTGAGGCAATCGAGTAGCCTCCAACGCAACCACTAGTGGGACGAAAAATACGGCCCCGAATAATAGTGCGAAGAATGACGTTACCGCGGCCTCGCGATTTCTTCCCAGGACCTTACCAAAAATATACCAAGTGGCATAGGCCAAGCCTGAACCTAAGGCGAGCCAATCACCAACCTGGGTTCTGGACGCGAACAGGTGCTCTCCTCGAAGCAAACCCATGATCAGAAATGCACCTGAAATGGAAAGCACGACTGCGACAATCTTCCGTCGGGTCAACTTCTCCTTCAGAACAAACCATGACAGTACTGCTACAAACCCCGGAGCGGTATACAGTAAAGCGGCGGCGTGTTGGACGCTTGTATAAGCAAATGAGGTGAAATAGAGAGACTCGAACACGGTGAGGCTGCAGAATCCAAAGGCCAGGAATAGCAAGAGCTCGCGGCGGTTCAGGGAGAATGAAGCGTGCCGTGTTGTTGCGAGAAGGCCTAGCATTGGTAGGGCAATTAAGATTCGTAGCCACGCAAGTGAAATCGGCCCTATGGTGGTATTGGCGTAGGTCCATTTCGCAAGTATGCCTGTTGTTCCCCAGAGTAAACCTGCCACCATAACCAAGATCGCTCCTCTGGTTTGATTGTTCAATGCAACTTCCTCAATGGGGCCCGGGAACAGTTTGGAATTGTGACCTCTAAATAGCCATTCGGATGTCTAGGGTCGAGCGAACTTTAGACGCAAATGAGGGCTGTCCCTAAATGTTTCCATCGAAGGGTATCGGGGCACTGTTAGTTGCGTCGGTTTCTTTCGGCTCCAGCGCAATTTTGGTCAGGTTCGCAACCGAGGCATCAACAGTCTCGTTGACGTTCTTTCGGCTTTCGATTGCAGCTTTCGCCATGATTCTCCTTGCCCTTTCCAGTCGCAGCCTAAGGCGTCTAGATAGGCACGACTTAATGCTTGTCGCTGTTGCGGGCGCGTTTCTCAGCCTGCATTTCGCTACGTTCATTTTAGCGGTTAAGGAGACCACCGTGGCTAACGCGACTTTTCTCGTGAACACGGGCCCTGTAATGCTGGCAATTCTCTCCCCGATCGTAATCAAAGAACGGACAACTTCACGGGAAGTGGTTGGGGTAGTCGTCGCGACTTTAGGAGTTCTGTTGATTGCTTATGCGGGGAACGGTTTCCGCACATTCGGGTTAGGCGATATTTCTGCAATCGCGGCGGCCTTCTTGGTTGCTGTGTACTCGCTTGTTGGCCGGCACCTACGCACAGGTGGTGTGAGCACCCAGTGTTACACATCCTATGTTTACGCCGCTGCGACTCTAGTATCACTAGCCATGACTCAACTCCTAGGCGGTGGCACGTTCAGGTCTTACAATACGGTCAACATAGTCGCGATATTGGGTCTCGGAATCGTACCTACCTTAGTTGGGCATTCACTCTACAACTACTCCCTTGGTTCGGTGAAGGTTGTTACTGCAAATCTCTTCCCGCTCCTCGAGCCCATCATAGCTTCTATTCTGGCTGTTTTGTTATTCAGCGAAATTCCAACTCTCGCGCAGATCGGTGGATATTCACTAGTCCTAGTATCGGTCGCGATAGTTGTCACCAGCCTACAGAAAGGATGATCATCGGGAATTCACCTTTACAACTCTGGAATTCGCGACAACGAAAATTCATTCTATCACCGAAAAGGGTGCTGCGCTTAATTGGGGCACTTGAGAATTGGCGTTTGCTGAGTGGGTGTTGATGTTCCGCTAACCATGACAGGCGAACCACTTGTTGGCGCAGTTTGGTGGGTAAAGCAACCTTTCAAAAGCAACCGTTCTGTACAACTTGGATGGGACAACACAGACGCTGTGCGCAACCAAGGTGAGGATTATGCTTGAGATGAAGTTCGTTCGCGAAAACCCAGGTGCCGTAAGGGAGAACCTGGAACGCAGGGGCAACCCTGAACAGGTTGCTTGGGTAGACAGACTACTTGAGAATGACAAGAATTGGCGGAGCCTCCGCACCCAAGCAGACAACCTTCGAAGCAAGAGAAACAAGCTCACCGAGGAAATCGCCAAGCTACGCAGACAAAAGACCGATACTGCGGAACTCGTCAAACAAGCTGAACAAATACCTGACCAAATCAAAGCAATTGAAAATCAGACCCAAGAGATTGAAGGTCAGATCACGACTACGCTGATGCAGTTACCAAACATCATACACGAAAGTGTTCCTATTGGAAAGGATGAGAGCGATAACGTGGAAGTGAAGAGATGGGGTGAGCCTCCAAGATTCGATTTCACACCGAAAGACCATATTGACCTAGCCGCCAAGCTCGGCCTAGTCGATTTGGAACGCGCAGCGAAAGTCGCCGGTGCTAGGTTCTACTACTTAAGGGGCGATTTGGTGAAGCTCAATTACTCCCTGATCAAGTTCGCATTGGACTTCATAGATTTGAAAGGTTTCAGGTTGATTCAGCCCCCATACATGATGCGGCGCGACGCGATTGGGGGCGCAGTCGCCCTAACTGACTTCGAGGACGTGATCTACAAGATCGAAGGTGAAGACCTCTACCTTCTCGCCACAGCGGAGCATGGGTTGCTGGCCCAGCACATGGACGAAATACTTGACGGAAAATCGCTTCCGCTTAGGTACGCTGGCGTTAGTCCATGCTTCCGAAAAGAGGCTGGCGCGCACGGGCGGGATACTAAGGGGATCTTCAGGATTCACCAATTCGAGAAGGTTGAGCAGTTCGTTTTCTGTAAACCCGAAGATTCTTGGCAAGAGCACGAGAAGCTCATCGCGAATGCTGAACAACTTTTCCAGGAATTGAAGATCCCGTATCGGGTTGTGAACGTTTGCACAGGGGATCTTGGGACGGTTGCGGCTAAGAAGTACGATCTTGAGGCTTGGCTTCCGGGGCAGGGTAAGTACCGGGAGGTTGTTTCTTGCAGCAACTGTACCTCATATCAAGCAGTACGCTCCAAGATTAGGTTCCGAGATAGGCCTGATGAACCAACCAAATGGGTTCACACTCTGAACAGCACATTGATTGCCACAGAAAGAGCCTTAGTCGCGATTATGGAGAACTATCAAACAAAAGACGGCTCAATCACAATACCTGAGACGCTTCAAGTGTACATGGGCGGGGCCACTAGAATCGAGCCTGCAACGTAACAGTAAATGGTATATTCACAGTAACTCTACGACTGAACGAAGACATAATGAGAAACCCCTCGCGGCGCCTAGAAAACGCTCACATGTCTCCAATCCGTAAAGTTGCCGGGCTGCTTGATGAGGCCCGCGAACGCGGCGACATGATTTCTTTCGGCGGAGGCGCCCCAAGCGTTCCGCCCCCACAACCATTTCTTGACGAATGCATACGCCTACTCAAGAAAAACCCGTTAAGAAGTTGCGGCTACACCGGGACACGTGGTATTCCACAACTCCGCGAGGCCATCGCGGAAGATGCGAAGAAATATGGGCGAGTTGACTTTGACCCATCTACTGAAATCATTCTGACTTCTGGAGCGACTGAGGCAATCTTCAACGTGCTCATGTCTCATGTTGATTCCGGCGACGAGGTCGTATTAACCGACCCGACTTACCTCGGCTATCGCGAGATAATTCAACTGGCTCAAGGCAAACCCACTTGGCTTCCTGTCACTGTAGAAGAAGGCTACCAGCCCAGCGCTGAGGGGCTCAAGGAGATTGTCACTAAGAAGACGAAGGCTGTGATGGTCTTGTCTCCTGACAATCCTACCGGGAGGATATTGAATGAAGGTTTCGTCAAGGCACTCGTAGATCTCGCACAAGACTATGACTTCTGGATCATAAGCGACGACATCTACAAACACATCATCTATGAGGGCGAGCACGTCTGGATTAGTCGATTTCCACGCGCGAAAGAGCGTACCATCACGGTTTGCAGTTTCTCCAAGGAAGCCGGTATCCCTGGATTGAGGCTCGGTTACACATTGGCTCCTGCTCAGATCATAGAGTCCATGGAGAAGATGCAACAATACAGCACATTAGCCCCTGAAAGCTTAGGGCAATTTGCCCTCGTGAAATTCCTGAAAGAAAACATGAAAGAACCGTACATGAATACAGTCATACCATACTACGCAAAGAAACGAGACTTCATGGGGAAAATGCTGCAGGAGCATCTGCCACTAGCCAAAACAGTCAGACCGCAAGGAGCCTTCTACTACTTCGTCGACATCCGGCCATACCTTACCAAGATGCACATGAATGAAGAGGAATTCGCCGCGCGGCTACTGAAGGAAACTCGGGTCGCTGTCATACCGGGTCGATTCTTCGGCGACAACGGAGCCGGACATGTCCGGCTTACTTTTGTCAGTGAGCCAGAGGAAAAAATAGAGGCAGGCATGAGAAAGTTGTCCGAGTTCACCGCACGAGTATGACCATGGTCAAGCGCTTGGGGAGTTATCGGACTGTAGCAGTACAGTTCGCGGGGATTGCTTAGTGAGCTGAATTCTGGTAGGTTGGGAGTTAAGCGCCTTGCTGCATTTTCGAAAGATAGCTCTTGACTCCAGGCCACCCCCTATCAGTCTTGGATCTTACGACAGCGAAGGCATCTTTTCCATTGAGAGTTCTCGGTTCTTCTCCTGTTACCTCTCGGATCATGAACCGCGCTGCGCTGAGCACGTCGCCGTTGAGTTTGGCTTCGCTGTCGTCCGCAATATGGCATATCAATGCCTCAATAGTCATAGGTCCAATTGGCCCGAACTCGCGGCCGTGGCTGGCAGCCACAACGTGAACAGCGTCTAAAGGAAAGCCGCGCCGAATCAACTCGGCACTCGCCAACGTCAAGTGGTCGAGGCGCTCAGCAAGAAGAGAGCGCCGGTATCCACTCCCATCTCGCTCAGCGTACGTGGCGGGTTTGAATATGTCGTGTAGCAGAACGCCGCAAATCACCAAATCCTTGTCCACCCTACATTTGTAGATCGTCTGGACAATTCGTGACAGGGCCATACTGAGTTGGAATAGGGCCATGGTGTGCTCGATGAATCCGCCTGGATAGTTGTGATGGTGCCCGATGCTCGCAGGCGATCTGTTAAGTGGGATTCCGGAAAAGGTTTTACCGCCGATCTTAGTGGAGGGATGGGCTAGTAGTTCGTACACTTTCTGGCGCAGTTTCTTGTCTTGGATTTTGTTGACTATTTTCAGTAGGCGTTTGTCCAAAGAAATCAAAGCGTCAGTTGCTGCTTTGGCAAATAAAGTTGAGCAAAGGCTCAGCAAGCGTCATCGCTGTGGCATTGAACGGTTGAGTGGTTGCTTCTGTAATCATCTGAGGTGATCGCTTCGCTCCCAAGAAGACATGGGGAAGATATGATGGGGGCTTTTCAGGAGCAGGCGCCCCATCTGCACTCGGGGCAGATGTAGCATCCTTCCTGAAAGACTACAGTGGTTTGGCACTGTGGACAAAGTTTCAGCTGCTCAGTTTCCCCATGAGACCCACCCACTAGTGGGACTGTCACAAGTTGAAGAGTTCGAACAGTGTTTTCTCCTTCTGAGTTGTGAGACTCGCTGTTCCCTTCTTGTTTCTTGCGGGGGGAAACTAGTACCTGTTCTTTGATAGAAGTGTCTCTGAACACAGTCACGTCCTTGCAGCCCAGTTTGTATGCGAGTAAGTAAGAATCACGCATGTCCTCTATCGTAGCGTTTGCGGGGAAGTTGTTCGTTTTTGAGATTGATGAATCGGTCCATTTCTGGAATCCTGCTAGTGCCCGTATGTGGTCCTCGGGGCGGATGTCCATGGCCGTGATGTAGATTCGTTTCAGGTCTTCTGGTATGTAGCTTATCTTCTGAATAGACCCACCGTGCTCGTTAACGTCCCTGAGCAGATCATCGCCGAAGAGTCCTTCCTCTGTCATGACGCGTTCGAAGACGGGATCTATGTAGTAGAAGCTTCCAACCTTCACATGTTTCTCGTAGACCATGGAGTAAACGGGTTCCATTCCGCTACTGCAGCCGGCTATCATGGATATGCTGCCGGTCGGCGCGATTACCGTCGTGTAGCCATTGCGTATACCATGTTTCTTGATCTTTTCCGCTATCTTGTCCCATTCGAAATGCCAAGATTTCTTGTCATAGAACCCGGCAAATGGAAGTTTCCCTTCTGGGTAGAAGCTCTTGTCGTAGTATAGTAGTGGGCCGCGTTCCCTAGCCATCTCAACGGAAGCTATTTTTGAGTGATAGTTGATGAATTCCATGAGTTCCTCCATGAGTTTCCTGCCTTCGTCACTGTTGTAAGGCGAACGCAATTCTAGGAGCAAGTCGGCAAGGCCCATTACGCCCAATCCGATTTTTCGGGTTGCGAGTGTCATCTCCTCTATTGCTTTGAGTGGGAAGTTGTTGACGTCGATGACATTGTCAAGGAATCTAGATGCTAAGTAGACCGCTTCGCGTAGTCCGTCCCAATCGTATGTGACTTTGCCGTTCTCATCGCGTTTCACAAACGCCCATACATTGATGCTGCCTAGGTTGCAGGATTCGTTCGGGTAGAGGAGGACTTCGCCGCACGGGTTCGTTGTGACTATTGGGCCGAGGTGTTTGTAGAATGGGTTGTGCTCGTTCACGTGGTCGAAGAAGATCACACCAGGCTCGGCGCTTTCCCAGGCTTGGTATACAATCATGTCGAACAGGAGGCGCGGGTTGACTTGACGAACTACCTGCCCTGTTCGAGGATTGATGAGTGGGTAAGGTTTGTTGTTCTTGAAGCTGTCCCAGAATTCAGGCATTATGAGGACTGAGATGTTGAAGTTACGTAGCGCCTTGTTCCCTTTCTTCGCCGTTACGAATTTCTCAATGTCTGGGTGGTTACTATTGTGGACGAATACGCCGTTGGCAACGAAGTTCGGCCAGTCTGGCATTACAATGTCAAACACTTCATGGATTCCATCAAGTGGCTCCACGCTGACGACCTTGTGGTTTGGTCGGGAGAACTGGTTGCCGAACCCGTCCTCATAATGTCGCTTGTAGTCTTCGCCCGTGAGTCCGCTGTTCCACGGTGTGCGGCGTTTGGCGGCATCGCTCATTCTCATCCTCCATTCTCTGGCTTTTTCTGCTCCATAGACGGCTTCCAGAGTCTTGCCCTTTCTCCTAGAGGCGATCTCCTCTTGCAGCTGCGCCAGGTTATCGGCGTGGATTTTGCCGTGCTCCGAAACCGTCACGATTTTCAGGTTTTCGGGGTTGTTGTTCAGAGAGTTTCCGTCGAGGTGGTGGACGCAGAGGTTGCCAGGTTTCCTTCTCTTTCCGTTTTGAGAGATCAGTTTGCCCGTGAAGCATTCGGCGGCGACTATGTGCTCTGGCACAAGATCGCTGCGCGTCGAACCTACGAAGTATTTTTCGTTCAGGATTTTCTTGTGGAAAGCGGTTACGCTATCGAGTTGGTGTAGTTCCTTTGCCTCGACGTATTTTCCGTTGGACATCATGATTCTGTGATTCGGGGTGCAGTCTATGTGTGTGTCGTCGTCGAAGTGGACTCTGACAAGTTTCTGTTCGCCGCTTTTAGCTATGAGCTCCGCCTGTCTTATCCTAACCTCGCCTTTATCGTTCAGACAATACAAATATGGCTTTTGACCGACAAGATCCCTAATCATGAAGCGGCCGTTTAGGGTCGAAACCACAATTTCCCCGGACAGGCAGTTCAGAATCCCCATGTTGGCTCCTCTTCGTATCCCTCCTTGTTTGATGACGTCGGTCATCGTGTCGAATAGCATCATGAAACTGATTGGACCGGATGCAACTCCTGAGGTGGAGCTTACGTAGTCGCCTTCGGGCCTGAGGTGCGAGAAGTTGTAACCCATTCCCCCTCCAGCCTTGAAGACGACGGCGGTTTGCTTCAGAGTCTCCATGATGCTTTCGATGGAATCATCAACGCCTAACACGAAGCACGCTGAGCCCATCCCGAGAACGTTTCCGAAGTTGGCAATGGCTGGTGTATTCGGCATGAATTTGCGGGAGACCATTATGTCATAGAAAGATTGGATTCTTTGCTCGTACTTGCTGAAATAACCTGTCTTGAGTAATTCGAAGAATCGGGACCACGAGGTCTTCATCGTGTGGTCGCGGTTGAAGCGGTCATACATGCGCTTCAAGGCTTCAAGGTGGTACCGGTTCAGCGCATACTGGCCAACGGTGACCTTTCCATCATTTTGAATCGGGTCGAAGTTCTCGGAATCGTGAGCTTCCTGTTTCTTGCTTACGTCGAAAACCTCATCGTCGTAGAGGAGATCTGGAAGGGATCCATGGACTGCGATTCTTGTAAACAGCTGTTTGGGTGTCTCGGTTAGTTTGCCCGTTTCATCCTTCTTCAGGTATCTTGCCTTGAGCACCCGCAGTGCATTTAGGTCGAATGCTTTATCGACCTCATCAATTGATTCCTTCTCGAGCACCCGCTGTTTCTCGAGCCTGATCTCAGCTCTCTTCTGTCGGTAGATGATGTAATCCTTTGCCACTTTCGCATGGCCGTTTTCAACTAGCACCCTCTCAACAACGTCCTGAACATCTTCGACGGCAGGAATCGCTTCGGACCCGTACTTCTCGTCAAGTAGCTCGACGACGCGAGTTGATAATGATTCGGCTAGTGAGCGGTCTCTTCCACCGGTTGCGAGTACAGCGCGGTAAATTGCGCTTGTGATTTTTTCATTGTTGAATGGGACGATACGCCCATCCCTCTTTCGTATCTGAGTAATTCTCAAGGCCAAGGGATCCTTCTTCGATGTTAGAGCGCGGTCTGCCAATTTGATTCTTGCTCCCCAAAAGGTTAGAAAACAAACTAGTTCAGTTATGCACTTTAATAGTTTTCGACAGAATTGTATAAAATATTGTATTGCCTTGGACGGAAAATGCGTCGCCATGGTCAAAGACCTTGGCTAGACCTACTGGAAAGTGAGTAGTTTTCCATCCCAAGCCATGAACATTCCGAGAAGACTTTTGCTGATTATACGGACTGCGATAGAGGAACGGCCTAGATTTTTCGAATCGTTTTCTCATGTTGTCGGTCTTAGCAGGTCGAAGATTGGGGAAGTTCATTTGCGTGGTCAACCGCTTCATCTCGAGACGTTTGTGTACGTAAGTGGGTCTGGGACACCTACGTCGTGAAACGCTTTCTGCCTGGTGCGGCATCCCCGACACTTTCCGCAGGGAGTTGAAGCGTCTCCATAGCAACTCCACGTTAATTCCAGTGGAACGTTCAACTTCAAAGCTAGCCGCAATACGTTGTTCTTGTTGTATCCCATTAGTGGGTTCACGATATCGATCGTGCCGCCCTCGTGGCCGGTTTTGGTTCCGATTCTGAGCAACTCATTCATGAGTCGAACGAACTCGGGCCGGGCGTCTGGCAACTCCTTCGCATCGTCCGAGTTGGAGCCAAAAACGACTCTGTCAGCGCCGAGAGTTTCAGCGTATGCCGCTGCAATGCCATAGAAGACTATGTTGCGTGCTGGGATGTAGGCTGGGCTGATCTCGGTGGAAGGCGAGGGATGATACCGTTTCTCAAGATCCTTGTAGAAGGGGAGGTAGATGCCCAAGTGTTCTCTGACTTGGGCCGCAGCCGCCAAGCGCTTTGAAGCTTCGGCCTCGCTGTCATGGGCCTCCGTGTAGATCATGTTCAATGTGTAGATTTCGTCTGTTTCTTGTCTTGTCAAGTAGAGTGCAGTCGCTGAATCTATGCCTCCGGATAGAAGGACGACAGCTCCGTGCAATTGCCCACTCTCGGGCAGAGACGAGGGTTGCTCGGCATTAAGATGAACGGCGAACACATACCGGGAGACTGAAAAGAGTAAGAATTCTCCGTGCAACTAGGTGGGTTCCATTGCCCCAAGATCGACTTAGGGAGGTCTCTGAGTGGAGGCCACCGAGAGCCCGCCTAGGGAGAGGGGCGGGTTCTTGGTGCTAGTGTGCTTTTCATGAACGTAGCGATCGAATCTTTTCTGCATTGAGGGCAGATCTTCAAGTGATATCGATCGTTGGGGAGTGCCTGGTGGCACCACTCACACCGTTTGATTCTCGGGGTCTCCATCTCAGGGATTTCTTCGAACAGCAATCTTTCGAGGTCTTCAACCATTTTGATTTCCTTCTTTTTTCTAGCCCATGTTCCAAGTTTGCGTGTGCAAACTAGGCAAGCATGTACTACAGGTTAAGGGGTGTTAAAAGAATTAACAAGATTTATAAGAAAGCAACGTTAACAGTGTTATCAGGATATCAGATTAAGCACGGTAACTTTGTGAGTTGGCTATCATGGCAAACAATGCGGTCTTGATTCGCGGGATGGATCGAGATATCTACAACACAGTGATAGCCAAGGCAAAACAACAAGGAAAGAACGTCGCAGAGCTCGTAAACGAAGCTCTGCGCCAATACTTGGATGAATCTCCAGGCGAGAACCACGATGTCTTTGACACAAAGAAGCTAGTGATAGCCGGATCCGTACTCCTATCCAAGGCAGACATCCTAGGGCTACACAAGGAGCTCGGCAAATTCCACTTGGAGAACAGTGGGGAGCTCACGTTCGACAAGGACGTCGACCAAGAAGCCTTCCAAAAGATTGAGCACATCCAGAACACAGGTAAGCTCCGGGTACCAACCGATGTCCACCACTTCGCCCTACTGAAGGCAGGGAACATACGCGGAGAAGTCGAAAAGTACTAGGTCAACGTACCCAAAATTGCTGGGTTTGTAGCCGAATTTATACTGTCTCAACGCCGAACTTTCCAGTCTCCCATAGCTCAATCTTGACGGGGGTCTTGAAGAAGTTACTGAGCTGTTCTTGTAACTGCCTTGCCAACTTCTCACAGCTCATATTTCCCATATCCTTGTGGTCGTATTGTTCGTCGATGAACTGGTCCACCTTGCGTTTGATGTTTTCGAAATCCAGCCACTCGTCACTGTTTCCATAGACTTTTGCTAGGAGCTGGTAGTTGTGGCCGTGCATGCGGCCGCACTTGGGATGGCCCTGAATTATGTGGGCAGCAGCGAATTCACGCTTGTAAAGCCGCGCAATGTCTGGCTCGGAGGGTGCCAAGTTTGCCTACAGCTCCTTTCGAAGCATCTCGAAGAACTCATTTCGGGTCTCGAATTTCTCGAATTGGCCGCGTATCTCTGAGGTGATTATGTCCGCGCCGCTCTTTACTCCGCGCATTTCCATGCACAAATGCCTCGCCTGAACAACAACCACAACTCCGTATGGGTGCAAGATGTCATTGAGTGCGTCCGCGATTTGTTTGGTCATGCGTTCCTGCAGCTGAAGCCTTTTGCTGAAACAATCAACGAGCCGAACAAGCTTAGAAAGCCCCACCACCGCCTTCGAAGGAATATACCCTATGTGCACTTTGCCGTAAAATGGGAGTAGATGATGTTCACAGAGAGAGAAGAACCCGATTTCTTTGGCCACGACCATACCAGAGACCTCATTCCATTCGCGCGCAAGGATATCTCTCGGGTTCATCGCGTAGCCCTCTGTAAGTTCAACGTACATGTCTGCCACACGCCTCGGTGTGTCACGGAGGCCTTCGCGTTTCGGATCCTCACCCATCTCCTCAAGTAAGGACCTTGTCAGATTTTGCATTCTAGCTTTATCCATAAGTTTCGCATCCGACTTGATACATTACTACGGGCCTGCCAAGATCGGCGAGCGAGCAACCGCTATCTGCGGTTTGGAATTAAGCCTTACGTTCGTTTGCGGGTCGCAGAGTGGCATCTGAGCCCTGTCGACTGAGGATAAGGGCAATTGAGCGAGATGAGAGCAGGAGTGGGCAGGGATTGAAAGTATTGACCTTGACTAGGGATTTCTACGGCAGGGACACCGTACGGGTTGCCAAGGAGTTGCTTGGCACATATTTGGTTCGAGTGAAAGGAAAGAGTCGGATGGTGGGTAGAATAGTTGAGGTCGAGGCGTATAGGGGTAGTGACGATCCGGCAAGCCATGCTTTTCGCGGATTGACGCTTAGAAATGAACCGATGTTCGGTGAACCCGGCCATGCGTACATTTACTTCACCTATGGAAACCATTACTGCCTGAATGTGACGACTCAGAAAAGCGGGACACCCGGCGCGGTACTAGTTCGCGCCTTAGAACCGCTACAAGGGCTTGTCACAATGAGGTGGCTGCGCCCCAAAGTCTCTGACATCGAATTGACGAATGGCCCCGGCAAACTCACGAAAGCTTTTGGAATAGACAAGTCGTTGAACAAAGTCGACTTGACGCAACCAGGACCGCTCTTCATCTCGCCCGGCTCCGGAGAACCGCTGAAAATAGTTCGCTCGACTCGCGTTGGAATCAGAGAGGGTACCGACCGCCTGTGGAGATTCTACATCGCAGACTGCCAATACGTGTCGAAGCATAGACGCGAGAAACCTGGATTTCAAAGTACTTGATCTGACAGAATTGTGTCGCTACACGTAAATTCAACAGATTAGCTGTCATGCGCTTCTGCAAGATCGAGTGACCTCGCGCATGGCAATTGTGCGAATAATTGACCTCACCAAGAAATACGGTTCAACGTTGGCAGTAGACCACCTCAACCTTGAGGTTCAAGAGGGCGAAATCCTCGGCCTACTAGGTCCGAATGGGGCCGGAAAAAGCTCCGTCCTTATGATTTTATCGACGATAATCAAACCCACCGCGGGCACAGCTGAAGTGGGAGGCTACGATGTTCGCAAGAATCCGTACGAAGTCCGAGAACTTATCGGAATCGCTTTCCAAGAGCCGAAGCTTTTCTGGATGAACACGCCTTGGGAGATACTCAATTGGCACGCGAGAGTATGCGGCGTCAAGAACCCCAAGCAGAAAGTCGAGACCATGCTCAAAGAACTCGAGCTTTGGGATGCAAGGAAAAAACTCTCCCATGAACTCTCCGGGGGAATGAAAAAACGGGTAGAAGTTGCCAAAGTCCTAATTCAACGCCCCAAAGTGGCAATTGTTGATGAGCCCACTGCTCAGATTGATGTGGGCGGAAAGTATCAGATTTGGGATATGATTCGTGCGTTACGAAACGATGGGTCCACAATCATTCTCGCCACGAATGAGCTGAGCGAAGCTGACCGCCTTTCCGATAGAGTCGCAATAATGTTCCATGGCCGACTCAGAATCTGTGATACACCGAGGAACTTGAAGGACAGCATACAGGGCGGAGACGTAATTGACATACGACTTGATGCGCCTATTGAGGACAAGGCTCTTTCAGAGCTGAAGGGCATAGGCGGCATCGTTGATCTTGTCGTCGTCAAACCTACTCACGTGCGAATTTACCTGAATCGGGCGGAGAAGATGTTACCGAAGATCATGAACGTCCTCTCTGTCTTGGGTGTTGGGATTAGTTCGATTAACATGAAGGAACCCTCCCTCGATGATGTCTTTTTCCATTACACTGGAACCGTTCTCGATGAGGATAACGGAAACCCGGGAGTTACCAGTGCGTGAGCAAGCTTCTCCTAGTCATAGAACGCGACATGCGCTCACTGATTCGACGTAAGAGCATCTTGGTGATGCGTTGGTTCTTCGTGATAGTGCAGATTGGAATTTTCGGATTGGCTGTTTCGAGAATAGTCGTTGCAATGCAGGACTATTATTACTACTACGCCATGGGCGTCATAGTCATGACGATGTATTCCGTGGCGATTTTTCTTGGCTACGAGATTTACGATGAAGCTGACGAAGGATACGTGGAATACCTACTGAGTCTTCCGATCACAAGACGCGAGCTAGTGATAGGCCGTTCACTTGCGGGGGGGCTCCGGAGTTTCATTTTCATGTCTCCTATCATTGCCGGTTTTCTAATCATAATCGGTATTGAGGATCCACTCAAGATATTGACCGCGCTCGTGGCCCTCTACGGGTTCGCTTTCGGCGTGTCAGGGTTGAGTATCACGCTCGCTGTAGGTTTGAAGTCCGGCGATAGGTTCGACATCATAATGGGCGCGCTGGACGCATTCATAGTCAGGTTGAGTTCAGCGCTGTACCCGCAGGCATTCATGCCTGGACCGATAGCGATAATGTCCCAGTTCAACCCTCTGACATACGCGACCGACCTATTCAGGTGGTCGTTGAATTTCGACGTGAGTTACTTGGCGAACCCAGGACTTGCGCTGGTTGTGCTTTTGCTTTTCCTTGTGACTTTCAACTTCGCTGGAATCATAATGTACGAACATAACCTTGAGGGCGGAAATTGGAGGTGATGAAATGCTACGCGGGATGGCTTACGTCATAGCGCACGATTTTAGTGTCTTTTTCAAGTACAGATGGTTTCTTGCTGGCTTAATCAGCATGAACCTTGCAGACTTGCTCATTATGGGGGTTGTCTTCACGAAGATGGTTTCATTCAATTACTTCAAGTTCTTGGCGCCGGGAATTGCAACGATGGGGCTCTTCGCAGCCGCGTTCGTGATAGGAAGGGAGGTTAACATGGAAACCAGGCGGGGCTACAACCAATACCTGCTAAGTCTCCCCTTGAGGCGGTCAGAACTTGTTTTCGGGCGCATGGTGGCAGGTGGCGCTAGGGGACTTCTCTACGCCATTCCACTTCTCATTTTGGCCATGGTGATTCTCAGGTTTCCTTCCGCAATAGAGATAGGCCTAATCTTGTTCGCAATGTACCTTCTAGGAATGGGCATCTCAGGGCTAGCCATCAGCCTCGCAGTGGCCCTGAGAAGCTTTGAGAGATTCACCACTGCGCGAAGTCTGCTCTACCTACTGCTCGTCTTTTGCAGCACCGTCTTCTACCCCATTTCAGTCCTTCAACAGGTCCTGAACGGGCCCTTGATTTTGTTCGCGCGAATAAACCCACTCAGCACAGTTTCCGACCTGCTCAGGGGCTACATGATGGGAACCCCACCAGTAACATTGCTCAGCTGGCTCGAATTGCTCACCTTCTCGACAGTGTTCATTTTGGGTGGCGCTGGCCTATACGCGCTTGCAATTCAGCGATCGGTGTAGGACGACGCAACTCATCGAAATCGAAGACGCACATGATTCTTCATGTTGGGTTCATGAAACCAAGAACTTGAAAGCGTAGTACAAATTCCTCATTCGGAACATGAAACTGAATTTCGTCGAACCTTTTCGTAATCTGAATCCCACTGGAACCTCACAAACGCGCAAACGTTCTTTGAGTACTCTCACGAAAAGCTCTAACTCAATCTCGAAACCCGTGGCGTGAATGTTTTCGTACAGCCGTTCTACTGCTTCCCTTGTGAAAACCCAGTATCCAGTCTGAATGTCTGTGAACAGTCTTCCGAATTTCATGCTGAGGAGGAAGGATACTGTAAGATTGGAGGCAAGGCTCAAGAGAGGCATCGCGCCTCGCTCTCTTGGCCCACGAGTGCGCGAACCAAGAACCACATCGGCGTGGTCGGAGGTCGCCAGTTTCACCATCGGGTTAAGGAATGATGGGACATTGGTTCCGTCACCATCGATAATGCAGAGAAATTCCGCTTTTCCATCCAGAAATGCCTTCATCCCAGTTCGAACGCCGCAACCTTTTCCTTTTCCAAAATCCTGAAGGATTACTGTTGCACCGGACTGTTCCGCTATGGTTCTGGTCTGGTCGGAGCTGAAGCCATCTACTACGACAGCATTTGTGAAGCCTGCAGCACGTGCCTCAATGACCAGTGAACCAATGGCCTCCTCTTCATCCAGCGTTGGGATCATCAGCATGACTCGGGCGCCCCATTGGTTATCTTTTTGAGTGTACGCAGGAGGAGCTCCTGAGTCGATGTAGGTCGCCATGCGGGCCACAAACATACTCATTCTGATTTGCATTTTGGTTAGTCTTTACAGTTGGACGGTGGACCCTGCCTTTGTTGAGAGCAACCTTGCCTTCAGTCTTAAGAACGTACTAGAGGGTAGGTTATGGACCGTTGTCACTGCAATCTTTGTTCACGCCAATTTGCTTCATTTGCTGGGGAATATGATATTCCTCTACGTTTTCGGAAACACGTTGGAAAGCGTCACAAATTCCAGGCGCATGCTCCTCGCGTTCTTTTTGGGAGGACTGCTCAGTTTTCCTTTGAGCCTTCCATTCTTTCCCTCCAATGCCATTTTCGTGGGAGCTTCTGCTGCAATATTCACCTTAACAGCTGTAGTGATGCTGCTGAAACCACTGAGGTTCTCTTGGCTGTTGCTAATGCCCGTCGGGCTTGTGGCCGTGCTGTACTTTCTTTAGGTTCTGTTAACTTGTCGGCGCATGTGCCTTTGAGTTAACTCACTCCCATCGACTTTCAGGATTACCCGCAGTTCGGTTTTCCTGTACCGTTGCTTCGGTTGGGAGCGCGATTGGCGCGAACCTCACGCCTCTCGCCAGAATATTTCTGGCGGCGTTTACGTCTCGGTCTACGGTGAATCCACAGGAACGGCATTTCAGTTGTCGGTTCTCTTCAGGTTTCATTCTTGACCCACATATCGAACACTTCACCGAAGTCCCGTACGGATTCACATAGATGACAGGTATGCCTTCCCATCTGGCCTTGTATTCGATTTGTCTTTGAAGCTCTGCGTAGCTCCAAGAGTTCATTCGGCCACGATACGTTCGACCCTGACCGT
>Ga0208688_1000016_pt1 | contig 218601 bp, 187 predicted proteins | sample June2015DPH_6_15_FD_184696 | JGI IMG/M metagenome (GOLD analysis project Ga0208688, IMG submission 184696) | Peatland microbial communities from SPRUCE experiment site at the Marcell Experimental Forest, Minnesota, USA - June2015DPH_6_150... | ecosystem: Environmental > Terrestrial > Soil >... | reverse complement strand
GAGTTCCCCGTGACGCCAGCCGTACGTGACTCCGACTTCGAAGATCGCACGCATCCAGAGGCCGACTTTCGCGCATTCAGCGGCCAGATTGTCGTGCTGCTTGCTTTCGAGAAAGCCCGTCCGTGTGCGCGATGGCCGCGGCTTGACGCCGACTGACGGCCGATTAGTTGGCCGAAGGCTGAGATTTCGTTTCAAATCATATGACATCAACCACTTGCCGAGAAAACAAAGCCCGCACGGAGGTGCCTGAGAATGCTGCGAGAATTGCGGCCTCGGCGCATTCGATGACGACCGCAGGGACACGTTTATGACACGGTCCCCAGTGCTTGTTCGGTTCTACCGTTCCACCACTGAAACTGGCATGAAAACAAAACCCAGCTCACAAATCGAAACCCGTTATCAATGCATTATGAGAGAGCGCCCCACTTCAAAAGGTTGAAGCTGGATGTGGCGCCGCCTCCGCTCCGCCACGCTGTGCAGGGGCTTCGCTCCGCTGCGGCGGCGCTAGGGGAGCGGTGCGTGCGGCGAAAAAACTGCAGCAGGGTCTAGGCAGAATGGCTGGAGAATGGCACTTTACCTTGAGGGAAAGACAAGCGTGGACACGAATGAGCTTTCCCCCAAGGAGGCAACTCAAATGAGTCACGACGTCAAATATATCGGAATGGACGTGCACAAGGAAGCGATTGTGATCGCCGTGCTGAATGGCAGCGGGAAGCTGATCATGGAAACCATCGTCGAAACCAAAGCCAGCAGCATTCTGCAGTTTCTTCACGGTCTACGGGGCGAGTTGCATGTGACTTTGGAAGAAGGGACATGGGCAGCCTGGCTTTACGATTTGCTGCAGCCGCAGGTGCAGGAAGTTGTGGTCTGCAATCCGCGCCGCAATGCCTTATTAAAGGAGGGCAGCAAGAGCGACAAGGTGGATGCACGCAAGCTGGCGGATTTACTGCGCACGGGAATGTTGCGGCCGGTCTACCACGGAGAAAATGGACTGCGGACGCTGCGCGAGTTGGGGCGCAGTTATCAGACCATCAGCAAAGATTTAACGAGGGTGATGAATCGACTGAAGGCGCTGTATCGAGGTTGGGGTATTCCCTGTGCCGGCACCCAGGTCTATGCCCCGCGCTATCGGGAGGAATGGTTAAACAAGCTCCCACAAGCCGGGGTGCGTCGCCGCGCGGAGCTGCTCTATCAACAGCTGGATGGATTGCAGGCCTTGCGGCGAAACCTGCGACCCGAGTTTTTAGCGGAGAGCCGGAAACATAAAGCCGCGAAACTGCTGCGCCAGATTCCCTGCATCGGTCCGATTCGGGCGGCGAGATTGATCGCGCTGATGCAAACCCCGCACCGGTTCCGCAGCAAGCGGCAACTGTGGACCTATAGTGGCCTAGGCATTGAGACGCACGACAGCGCGCAATACCGATATGTTGGCGGACAAGTGCAACGCTCCAAGAAACCCCAGCAGATCCGTGGTCTCAATCAGAACCACAACCACGAGATGAAAGAGATCTTCAAGAGTACGGCCACCCGGGCCAGCTGTGCTACGGGGCCGTTCCACGATTTCTACGCGGCTTTGCTGACTAACGGGATGAAGCCGGAGATGGCTCGTCTGACGCTGGCGCGCAAGATCACGGCCATCACTTTGACACTTTGGAAGAAGGAGGAACGTTTCGACGCTGAACAACTGAAAACGCAAGCAGCTTGAGTATCGAACAGAACCCAGGTGCTCTCCCAGGTTTTCATGCCTCGGTGGTGGCCAAGTCGGTTCGTGCGATGCTCGGGTTCGAGGGAGAGTATCCAAGCGCTCATTAGGCGCTCTGTGTGCTGAAGTTTGGCACCGCGTCTCCGAGTCAATCCTATGCCCCCTCGGATAACCCAAAAAAGCTATAGGCCTCGAGCCTCACATAGGATCTTGGTTGGCACTTTTAGCCAACGGTTAGCTTGCGTAGCTTCGTAACCGAATGGCGTCGAGCACCACTGCATTATGAAACCATGGAGTTGGGACAAGCAACTGGGGCTGGCATCGCCGCTGGAATGCGCGGCGATCCAAAGCGGACAAACCAAGAACCCCTCTAAGAATGAGGTGGGGCTGGATGTAAGTCACCAGACCCGTACCTCCCCGGAGGGGAGGGGGAAGTATTTTTTTCTTGACATCCTCTCTCATAGGATAAGTGCTATGGCGATTTTTCGCCAACTACAGACACGATGCGCTCAAATATACGGTAGTTGCAAACGTAAGCTGCTATAGCGCACCTTAGTTTTTTTCTTCATAATCCGGGGTATGGCCCTTGTTGTCTTCCTCCGGGGTGTCAATGTTGGCGGACACAGAACGTTTCGCCCAAGCATCCTCGCACGAGAACTGAGCGGCTATGATGTCCTGAACGTGGGTGCTGCGGGTACCTTTGTCGTTCGTAAACCTGGATCCCGAGCAAAATTCCGTACTGCATTGCTTCGCAAGCTGCCGTTCGAAGCGGAAATTGTGCTGTGCGAAGGCCGCGATCTTATGCGACTGGAGATGGAGAATCCGTTTGGAACTCAGCCATCACCTCCGGATGTTGTCCGGTTCGTGAGTATCCTGTCGAAAGCCGGGGGTGTCCGGGCGTCGCTTCCAGTCACGTTTCCCTCAGACGGGAAGTGGTTGGTGCGGGTGATTGCGTCCGAAGGGCAATTCGTGTTCGGAGTGTACCGTCGTCACATGAAGACAATCGGCTATCTTGGCCAGATCGACAAACTGTACGGCGTGCCAGCTACGACTCGGAATTGGAACACAATAATTGCGATCATGCGAATTTTGAAGAGTCTCACGGGCGGACGCGGGGATTCTAATTGTTGAAATCAGGTCATTACACTCCGTCAAAAATCCACTCCTACATTTGCAGTCCGTTTGTGTGGTTTGGAAGATCCTGCACGAGGGGGTGCGATTTATCGAGCAAGGCGAAGTCGCAATCACACCCATAAACCCGGTTACCGCCACAGCTGCTCAGATCGCGCTCGCCTGGCTCCTTGCACAGAAACCCTGGATCGTTCCAATCCCCGGCACAACTACGCTGGAGCGCGTCGACGAGAACATCGGAACAACTGCGATAGAACCTTCCCCGGAGGATTTGCGAGAGATCGATAGCGCCACCTCAAGGATCTCAGTGCAAGGCGATCGGTATCCGGAAGAACTGGAGCGAATGACGTATCGCTAGGAGCGAACGATGCCGCATGTTGTGGTGAAGGTAGTACCGTGACCACGCAATGTTGTTCCTTTTACAGAACCAGGAAGCGCTTTCGCACATTCTTGAAGCTCTCTACGAAGCACCCCTTGACCCCTCGCGCTGGGAAGAATTCGTGTGTCTGACCGCCGAGACGGCGGGGGGCATTCCGGTACCTTTTTCAGGACCTCAAAATTCCCTGGTCAATCTGCTTTGCGCCAACTTGCGTCCCGATTATATCGCGTCAGTTTCTTTGCGATCTGGATGGTCCTGGGGCCAAGATCCTTTTCATACACGATTCCGTCTTCATCCACCATGAAGGTCATCACTCCCGATGATCGATACTCCGCCGGATACGCCACGAAAGCGAACCCGTGAGTCATCTTTTCGTTTGACTTCGCTCCTTCACCTTTCAGAATCTTGAAATAATAGCCTTGGAACGGCTGGAGCTTTTGATCTGCAGATCCCCCACTCGCCTCATCCGCAGCGGAAGCGACAAGGAGGCCGATCGGACTAGCGACCACTCCGGAAGAAGTCTCCCAGTAAAGCCCGTTGTGCTTGCCAGGGTCGCTGAAGAGTTTCTGCGCGTAGTGAGAATTCTGGTCGCCATCGTGAGGTTGAGCGTAATACTCCTTCTCCGCATCAACCAGTTCATGGCACACCTGGATCGCGGCCAGTTCGTTTTTCCCAACTCTCCGGTACAAAATCTCTTGCTTCCCGGCCGCAGTATCGAAATACCATGAGTTGCCTTCGTCCACAAGCGGGATTGGCGTTGGCCAGTTTTCCGCGCCGATGTAGAGGGTAGTTGTGCCGTCAGGTTCCTTCACCAGGCGATGCATCTGCTGATATTTCTCCACGAATTGACGCCTGTTGTCCCTATCTTCGGCATCGTCACCGGAGGAGACAATGTCTTTTGCGTGCGGTCCAAGAACCTTCAGCAATGACGGCTCGTCATCCTTCTGCATTGCAGTGACTAGCGCCTCAGTCGCCTTCGCCGCCGAAGGAAACGCTTCCTGCCCGGCTTGCGGCCCATGGGATCTCCGGACTGTCGAGGCTTGTCCGCCAGATGCGGCTGCTTGTGTGCCCGTTTGCGCGGCTGCTAAGTTTGGAAAGAGTCCCAAAGCGAGAGCGGTAACCACAACCGGATAGCTTCTAGAATCGCGTCTTTTCGATGTCATGTGTCATTCCTTTCCTCGCGGGCCAGCCCAGGTGAGCCCTAATGTTAGCGCCTGTTTCTCAGTGTCTACCTCCGCCACCGCCATGCATGCCTCCACCGAAGCTGGACTGTCCTCGCGAGGAAAAACCCCGCGCGTCTCCGCCGTGGCTGAATCCGCTAAAGGCACCGGAGCGCGTGCCCGCACTGCCTCTTCCTGGAGTGCCAAAACCACGAGCGCCGGGACCGCCGCGCGCGAAAGGCGCCCCCCCTCTGTAGTTCCCATGAAAGTAGGCATTGCGGTCATAGAACGCATGGCTGTGGAACGCATAAGGGCCGCCACCATACAGCAAGCCCCGGTGGTACCAATCAAGACCCCATCCGTGCCAACCCCACCCGAATCCGAAGAAGGGGCCAATGCCAAAACCGACGCCGAAAGAAAGATACGGGCCTCCGACGCCCCACCAAGGATAGAATCCCGGCCAGAGTCCAACTGGATAGCCATAGATCAATTCGGGATCATAATCGGGGACGTAAACGACGTTCGGATCCGCCGGCTGGATGATAACGTCGGACCCCTGGTCAGCCACCGTCTGCTGTGGCGTGGTCTTTAGATTCCCCGCTTCCTGCGCTTTCTTGCGCATGAATTGGATGGCCTGCATCACATCGGCTTGCTGGTTTAAATTGGCATCGCCAAGCTCGGAAGTCCAAGAGAGATCCTTGTCTAAATTCGCAAGAACGGAAGGAAACTGAGTGAGAGCCTTCACGCTAGGATCCCAATCTTGCTGGTCCACGGCGTCGCCTAAGTCCTTGCCCTTCAAATTCGGATTTTGTTGCAGGAACCGTTCTGCTTCCACGATCTGCGTAGGATACGCGGAAGCGGCAAGAATCTGCGCCACTAGAGCATCGGGATACAGAGCGATAGGAGCGACCAACTGTTGCAACTGTGCGGGCGTCAAGGGGGCGGTTTGCGGCTGACCTTGAGCGGCCAGCAACGAGCCTGCGGTTATCGCGAAAGCGAGCGCGCAAGTGGCAGCTCTGAGAAAAGACTCCCTAGATAATTTGAATTCCATTAGACTCTCCTACTTGGCGCATACCCAACCGGTTACTTAGATAACCTTGGAAGAACGGTGGTTGCGTGAATCTGGAGATATTTCCGCTGTGGCGCGGCCGCGTCATGGAAAATTCCAATGGCTGGCGTTTGATTTGGAATCGTCGGTTCAGAGGGTGGCTCGTGTCTGGCTGTTACGATTGCGCATCAAAGACATCCGACTGACGTACTCAAGTTTCAACTGCGGGCGAAAAACGGAGCTATAACGGCGGCCTGTCACCCCGTGGGCGGGCAGCAAATGCTGGGAGGAACGTGAGAAGTTCACTGACAGAAACGATAGTGAGATTGTCACATCCCTCAGGCAAATGAAAGAAGGTTCATGACTGTCCTTGAGTTCAGCTTGATTGTAGGGGCCGGTTCCCTTGTTGCCGGTTTTCTGGGAGCGCTGACTGGGTTGGGTGGCGGCGTAGTTCTTGTCCCGATGCTCACTTTGCTGCTTGGAGTGGACGTGCGATATGCCATTGGGGCGTCGTTGGTGTCGGTGATCGCCACTTCGTCGGGAGCGGCGGCAGCCTATGTGAGAGAGGGCATTTCGAACATCAGGATCGGAATGTTCCTGGAGATCGCTACCACTCTTGGTGCGCTTGCTGGCGCAACTTTGGCGACGCGCATCTCCACCAGTGCAATCTCCATCGTTTTTGGATTGATGCTGATCGGATCCGCGTTCTTGTCCTGGAAACGGCCATCAAGAAATCAACGCGAAGGGGGACTCGACCCGCTTGCCACCAAATTGCGATTGAACGGGAGCTTTCCCGAAGGGAACGGCATTCGAAACTACAACGTGCAGAGGGTACCTCTGGGTTGGGGGCTGATGTTTGGCGCCGGAACCTTGTCTGGACTGCTTGGCATTGGTTCGGGTGCGATGAAGGTTCTGGCTATGGACCAAGCCATGAAGATTCCCTTTAAGGTTTCGACTACGACCAGCAACTTTATGATCGGCGTCACCGCTGCCGCCAGCGCGGGGATTTATCTATCCCGCGGATATATTGATCCTGGGCTCTCTATGCCCGTGATGCTGGGCGTTCTTGGAGGATCGTTGCTGGGTACGCGGATTCTCGTCAAAGCGGATCCCAAGTGGTTGCGGCGGGTGTTCAGCCTCGTGATTGTGGCGCTAGGAATCGAGATGCTCTACAAGGGAATTTCTGGAAGGATTTGATATGGCCGGATTTGATATAGCCAATGACCGAAGTTGGACCGATAAGCGGATGGAAAAATTTATTGGGAACCTCCTCCGCGCCGGTGTGTTGCTCTCTGCGATGGTCGTGTTGTGCGGGGCCGCTGTGTATCTTGTGCGGCACGGGCATGCCCCGGCCAATTACCGGGCATTCCAGAGCGAGCCTTCTGATCTTCGCAGCGTCGGCGGCATCCTTCGCGATGCGGTGGCACTGCGAGGCCGCGGCATCATCCAACTCGGACTGCTGTTGCTCATCGCGACCCCGGTCGCGCGTGTCGCATTTTCGATCTTTGGTTTTGCAGAGGAGCACGACCGCCTGTATGTCATCGTGGCGTCGATCGTGCTCTTAGTTTTGCTCTACAGTCTTATCGGGTCTGCCTGGTCTGTGTAAACAAACCGAAATTTTAGAATCATGCTCGCCGGAGCGGAATCTTTCAGCTAAGAAGGAAGCGTAAGAGCGATGGCTCATCTTTTTGATTCGTTGGTGGTTCGGGACATCAAGTTTGCGAACCGTGTGTTCGTCTCACCGATGTGCGAGTACTCAAGCACCGACGGGTATGCGAACGACTGGCATCTGGTACATCTTGGCAGCCGTGCAGTTGGTGGGGCTGGACTGGTGCTCACCGAAGCAACTGCTGTACTTCCGGAGGGTCGGATCAGTCCGCAGGACCTCGGCACCTGGAGCGACGATCACATCGAGCCTTTGGCCAGAATCGTGCGCTTCATTCATGAGCAGGGCAGCGTCGCAGGCATGCAACTGGCACACGCTGGACGCAAAGCCAGCACGTACCGGCCATGGGAGGGTCAGGGTAGGGTTCCTGAGGCCGAAGGTGGTTGGAAGAACGTGGTGGCTCCGAGTGCGGTGGCTTTTGCCGATCACTATCCAATGCCGCGGGCCCTTAGCAGCGATGGTATTCAAGAGATCATCGCCGCTTTCGCGGAGGCTGCGCGTCGTGCCTGCGAAGCTGGGTTTCGAGTGGATTGAGATTCATGCCGCGCATGGTTATCTGATTCACGAGTTTCTGTCACCTCTTAGCAATCGTCGATCTGATGATTACGGAGGCTCGTTTGAGAATCGCACTCGAATTTTACGCGAGATTGTGGCTGCGGTTCGACGTTCGTGGCCGGAGCGGGCACCGGTGTTTGTCCGGATTTCGGCTACGGATTGGATCGAGGGTGGCTGGGACATCGAGCAGTCGGTTGAACTTGCCCGACAAGTGAAGGAGTTCGGAGTGGACCTGATCGATTGTTCTTCGGGTGGGAACGTGGCTCAAGCCAGCATTCCACTGGGTCCGGGGTATCAGACGCCGTTTGCGCAGCGGATCCGGCGGGAAAGCGGAATCATGACGGGCGCGGTCGGCATGATCACTTCTCCAGTTCAGGCCGAGCACGTCCTCGCTACTGGGCAGGCGGATGCGGTCATTATTGCTCGTGAATTCTTGCGGGATCCATACTGGCCATTGCGAGCGGCCCGTGAGCTGGGCCAGGCGATGTCGTGGCCTGTTCAGTATCTCAGGGCTGGCCCTGAAGGCGCACAGGCGCGCGTTCCTGTGGACCTGAAGAGTCTGAAGTCTTGCTTTGAGGAACAACACGCAGTGCCGGAACTCTAACTTGTCGCTCGCGAGCAGGCGCCGAGGAAGGTTGGCGATCTCTTCCTCGGCTGTTCTTTTGTCCGCCAAATCTGACAAATGCTGTTTGCTAAGAAACGACTAGCTAAGCTAGTGAGCGCCGGCCTTTTCCGCACCGAGTCCGGTGTTGGAACGGACCAGCAATTCGTTGCATTTGTGCTGCGAAGTCGGCTCGTGTGACTCAACAGCGTGGCTAGGATCGCTCCGATGAATCCCAACGGAATACGCAAGATGCCGGGATTTCGTCAGCTTTCAATCCTCCGTCCCGAATTTCTTCAGATCTTCGGGTCCATCTGCCAACGCCACCGCCTCTTTGCCCTGGACCAGTTCCCGGATGTTTTCCACAATGTCAGGATTGGCCAAGGTCGAGATATCTCCAGTGTTCATGTTGTTGGAGAGGGCGGCGAGAACACGACGCATGAGCTTGCCCGAACGGGTCTTGGGCATATCCGGAACGATGTGGATATGCTTCGGACGGGCAATCTTGCCAATCATGGTTTCAATGGCCTTGTTGACCTTGTCCACAATCGCCGGACTGGCCTGGACACCCGGCTTTAGGGCGATATAGACTTCGGGCACGCGGCCCTTGATCTCGTCCGCCACGGGTACTACCGCCGCTTCTGCCACCTCGGGAACCGTCAGACACGCAGACTCGATTTCCTTGGTGCCCAAGCGGTGGCCGGCCACATTGATGACATCATCGACTCTGCCGAGAATGCGGAAATAGCCGTCGGCGGCCAGCACAGCTCCGTCCGACGCAAAATATGGCCAGTCATGCCAATCCTTGCTGTTGCGATTCTTGCAGTATTTTGTGTAGTACTGGGTAACGAAGCGGTCATGATCACCCCAAATTGTCTGCATGATCCCTGGCCAGGGATTGCGAATGCAGATGTTGCCCGCCTTCCCCGATCCAGCCGCGATTTCCTGGTTGTTTTCGTCATAAATCACCGGGAAGATTCCAGGCACGCCTGGGCCCGCGCTTCCTGGCTTCATGGGATCGAGCGCCGGCTTGGTGCTGCACAAGAATCCTCCGTTTTCGGTTTGCCACCAGGTGTCCACAATCACGGCCTCGCCTTTGCCCACCGTATCGTGATACCAGCGCCAAACCTCCGGCTCGATGGGTTCTCCCACCGTTGTCATGTGCTTGAAATGGTAGTTGTACTTGGGGGGTTCATCGTGACCGGCCTTGCGCAACATGCGAATGGCCGTGGGGGAAGTGTGGAAGATGTTGACATCCAGGCGCTCGGCGATTCTCCATACCCTGCCGGCGTCCGGGTAGGTCGGGACACCCTCATAGATCACACTGGTAGCGGCCAACGCCAGCGGACCGTAAACAATATAGGAGTGGCCCGTGATCCAGCCGATGTCGGCCATGCACCAGTAAACATCCTCGGGATGAATGTCCTGGATGTACTTGGAGGTGCCGGTCACATAGGCGAGGTAGCCGCCCGTGCGATGTTGGCAGCCTTTGGGCTTTCCGGTACTGCCGCTCGTGTACATAAGAAACAGCGGCGCTTCCGCATCCATGGGGACGGGAGCCACCAGTTCACCGGCGTACTTCGGGAGCACTTCGTCCACGAAGAAATCGCGCCCTTTCACAAATGGCGAAGCGGACGCATTCTTGCCCGGGTGCCGCCTCCAGACCAGGACCTTGTCCACGGTCTGGCCTTCCTTCTTGGCTATTTCCAGCGAGATCTCGGAGGCCGCTTTGTGGTCGAGCAGCTTACCATTGCGATAGTAACCATCCATCGTGATCAGGACTTGGCTTTGCGAATCGGCGACACGCATACCGCAAGCCTCGCCGCTGAAGCCGCCAAACACAACGGAGTGAATCACTCCCAGGCGGGCGCATGCCAGCATGCTAATCGGCAGCTCGGGCACCATCGGCATATGAATGGTGACGCGATCTCCGCTCTTCAGGCCGCAGAAATCTCGGAGCAGCGCCGCGAATTCATTCACTCTTACATAGAGTTCACGGTAAGTGACGGATACGGGCGCTTCGGACTCCGGTTCCGGCACAAAGATCAGCGCCGCTTTGTTTTTGTACTTGGCAAGGTGCCGGTCCACGCAGTTGTACGAGGCGTTGATCTTGCCGCCTACGAACCACTTCCAGAACGGCGGATCACTGGTGTCGAGCGTGGTTTGCCAGTACTGGTCCCAGCTCAGCATATCGGCGTACTCCCGGAAGCATTCCGGAAAATTCTTCTCACTGAAGCGTTCCACGACGTTGGGATCGGTCAGATTCGCCTGGCCGACAAATTTCGCGGAAGGATAATAGTATTCTTCTTCCCGCCAATGGACTGCAATCTGAGCCTCGCTGGTCTCGATCACCGCACCTTGCGTCTGAAGAGTTCGAGCCATATCAGTCACCCCTTAGATTTTTGAATTTGTGATGCAACCCCCGGCAGTTCTCCGCCAGTGTTTCCAGGGTTGGCGGAGCGTGCCCTTGCGCTCCGTTCAAACCCTATACGATGGAACATTCTGCACATCACTGCAACAACTGCTGGAAGCTAGGCAACCGCGGGCACCTTCGTTCCTGCCAGCCTACCTTCCGGCGCGACCGGGCGTTTGACCGCAAGTTCGCAAAGCAGGGCAACTGCTGCCAGACCCGCCGCGGTGTAGAACGCCATCTGGTAGTTGTGGTACTTGTCGAACATCCAACCGCCGATGCGCCCACCGAGCAGGCCGGCCACGCCCCAGGCTGTAAATAGCATGCCGTAGTTGAGGCCCAGGTTCTTGGTGCCCCAGAAATCGGCGGCCGTCGATCCGTTCACCGAAAGCTGTGTGCCGTAGCACCAGTAAACGATGAAGAGCATCACGAACAGGGCCACCACGTTGCCGCCCACATGATACAGAATGGGCATAGCAAGCATGGAGATTCCGATCATCAGGCGCAAGACGTTGACCCGTCCCAGGTGGTCCGACATCCAACCCGAAAAGATGCGGCCCATGGCGTTTCCTGCCGCGCCCACCACCAGGCCAAACGAGGCCAGAGTGGTGCTGGGTATGCCCACGCTCTTGGCGAAGGGCACCAACTGGCTGATGACCATGAGACCGGCCGCGCAGCCAAACGCGTACGCTACCCATAGCAAGTAGAATGAAGGTGTGGTCAGCACCTCGCCGGGCGTGAAGTCGTAGGCGGTCGCCGCAGCCTTGGAAGCTGGAGCAGGTACCCAGCCAGCAGGCTTGTATCCAACGGGTGGGTTCTTCAGTAGGAACGCGCCAAACACGGTCATCGCAAAGAAGATCACGCCCAGAACCTGGAAAGTGGTGCGCCAGCCAAAGTGCGGGATCAGGTAGCTGGCGGCCAGCGGGCCAAAGATAGCTGAACCGCCGCCATAACCAGCAACCGCCAGCCCTACCGCGAGACCGCGCTTGTCCGGAAACCACTTGGACATAACAGGAATCGGGGTCGCGTAGCCAAAGCCGTTGCCCAACCCTCCAAGCACGCCGAAGAAGATAAGAAACTTGGTTAAGCTGTCGGCAGAAGAGCAGAGGAAGAAGCCCAGGCTCACCAGAACGGCGCCAATCAGGGAAATCTTGAAAGGCCCAAGTTTATCCTGCAACCGCCCGGCTACGATGAATGTCAGCGCGAAGACCACCACGGCGATGGTGAATACCATCGAGGTCTCGGCGCGTTTCCATTTGAACTCTTTCTCTAATGGAGCCACGAACACGCTCCAGGCATACAGCGAGCCCAGTGCCAGGTTCATGGACACCCCGCCAACTACGCGCCACCAACGACTTATTCCAAGGGTGCCAGCGTCAGATTCAAAACTTGCGTTAGGCATGCTCTTTCTCCTTTACCAGAGATAGAAATGAGAAGCAGCGAACTATTTTTTCTCCACACTGAATTTCCGATCCAAGATTTCCTGGCACAACTTCTAGACTCCACGCTCCTAGCGCGTGGACTAAACTTCCAAATTCACCCCGTGCAACGCTCAGGCTCACTACTGCGTTCTTTGCAAACTAGCCGTCACGTTGACGATCCCCGAATCAGGCGCCACCACAAGCTCTCGCTTCCATTTGGCAAATCCCGCCAGAGAAAGGACAATCTCGTGCGTTCCGGTAGTCACGCCGATTTCCGATGGTGTGTTACCCACATAGCTGCCGTCGACAGTAATCTCGGCGCCGGCTGGTGTCGAAGTGAAGTTGCACTTCACCTTCCCCACCGTCTCCCGGAGGACCTGCTGTCCTGAAGCAACTAACGGGGCTGGAGCGGACGGTGGAGCACTCTGCCGTGGTGCAGCTGCGGCTGGGACTGGCTGAGCTGCAACTGCGGCCGTAGTCGCCAGTTGACTGGTCTTTCCGTCCGTGTTGACCAGCTTGTATAACTGGCTGTGCGCCTTCCCCTTGTCATCCACGTAGTACACGACCAAGCCGTGCTTCACTACTTTGGCGTCGAAAGTTTCGCCCTTGGGCAATGGTGTGCACCTGGAATATCTTGAGTCAATGGTGCAACTGATACGGAACGGCGGGTCGTTGCCTACCTGCACCAGCAAGGTGCTCACCAGTGGCACGTTTGTAGTGGAACGGCAATACGCGTCGAAAGTAAGTTGCTCGCAATTCTTGGGGACACCGTTGTTGTCGTCAGGGGTCGAGGATCGAGTTACAGAATCCAGCACCGTGATCCGCACCGTGTCTTTCAGTGAGGTGGCGCTCGCTAGCGTGGCCACCAACAGAAGACCTGCCTGCACAGCTACAGTTCGCATACTCATCAAACCAACTCCTCTGAATACTGCGGATGCATCTATCGCATCCCCGGTTTTCCCGAACGATTCTGGAAGCCGGTCTCGCAGATGCGGTACATTGTGCTCCCTTGGCGTACTCCGAGCAATAGCTTTGCCTCCGGGGGGAGGTTTGGGAGGACAGACTCACCTGTGGGCCATTGCCCGAGTGGAGCCCGTCCCCTTTCTTTCGTAGCCGCTGCCCACAATCGGCACCGGCCATTTCAGTCACCCGGCCAGGCCCACGGGGGGCCGGTTTAGGCCCGCCGCGGGGGGGGCGGTCTAGAACGTAAGGATCTAGAATGTAAAGATCGGGCCGAATTCGGTGCGGTGATCCTGCCACTCGTTGGACGGCTGTCCATCAATTGTGTACAGGGGTATGCCGTCCTTTGCACGGGTGGCGTAGACCGACTGCTCGAAGGCGAATGTGGCCCAATTATTGAGTTTGTAGTACAGGGTTCCTATGGCACTCTTGCCCATCAGAAGGGGCAATGGGGCGGTGCCACCGCCGTTGTAGGCGGCGACAAAGCCAGGATTATTCAGGTCCCTATCGTTCACCTGATCCTTGCCGAGCGTGAAGGACAGCTGCCAGCCCGCGTTGTGGCCATGAGGATTGGCATTGAACCACCGGGAAAGCGGCAAGCCGAGCTGAATGAATCCGCCGAACGCCCGGATGGGCCGCTGCGGGGCAACCACGACCTGCCCAGCCGCATTCGTTCCGAGGACGGCGCCACCGGCAGCAGCCAGCGGACCTCCATCCGCAGTGGTGAAGGGGCCTACGATGCCTGTCAATCCGCTTACATCGGTGGCGAAAGTGTTGATTTGGTCGCCGAAGTAGAAGCGCAAGTCGCCTCCGCGATAGGCGGTCGCCACCAAAGTAAACCATCGGGTGGGCAATTGCGCCACGATTTGGCCGCCCCACATGGTGCTGGAAGCTTCAAAGCCGTTCGGGAAGGCATGGTCGTAGTTCGCTGGAATAGGAGTTGTGTTTGCGGCGCAAGGCGGCGCAAGGCAGTACGACGAGTTGGGAACGATTGATGTGCGCCTGGAATGGAATCCAGCTAGGGCGATTTGCGCTGGGGCGACACCCTTGGCCGGGTCAAGCTGGTAACTCAAAGCCGCCCTGGCTTCCAACTCGGGACGATCGGCGTCGGCGCCCTCGCGCTCACCTTGCCCGAGTTGCGCTGCAAGCCCGTTGCCGGCCGCGTCCCCGAGTTTGAGGATTTGACCTGTGCTCGGCATCATGACTCCAAATTGACCCTCGAGGTTGACGTTGTGCTCCTTATCCAGCGTCTGGATGAAGCCGCCCCGCAGTTGGGGAGAACGCTCCCATATGTTGCCCCAAAATGCGCCATTGAAGGTGGTTTCCACTATGTTCATCAGTGCGCCGGATCCGAAAAGCGTCCAGTCCTGTCCACCGATGAAGAAAATGTCGGTGTTCTCGCTGGCGTGGTAATCCAAGCGGACAAAGGCCAAACGCAGTTGCGGCTCATTGCTGCGAATGGAGGAAACATCACGGTTGTCGACTTCGCTGAAGTTGCCTTCGAAGTCGCCCTCGATCTTGCCGGTCAGCGTGAGGTTCTTCGAAATGTCCGGCCATTCGAAGTTGAGCCCAAAGCGCGTGGACCGCGCCTTGACATGGACCTCGGGATCCTCCGTTGGGCCAGTGTTGAAGGTCGAGTTAGGGCCGGCATTCAGCCATATGCCGGGAAACGGGAAGTCATCGCCATCGGGGTCGCTGCTGTCATGGACGACGGTCGCCTTGACGAAACCGTAAGGGGCAAGGGTGACCGGGCCCACCTTGAGACCAAGCAGACCGCCGGTCTTGGGAGCGTCGACGGGGAACACGCGGACCGGAGCAATCGCCGGGACCACCGCCGGTGGTGGGGGCGTTGGTGGCGCGGTAGCAGCAGCTTCCGACGCGAGCGCGGGTTCCGGGCTTGAGGCGGATGCCGAAACGGTTTCCCGAACGGCAGCCGGAGCCGCCGCGGGGGTGGAGGGTTGCGCTGCCGGGTTTGTGGCCGCGGACAAATCCGCTGCGCTCACTACTCCTTTGCGCGCCAGCGCATCTACCAATGCCTGGAACTGAGCTGTGGGTGCCGCGTTTCGAATCGCGTCGGCTTCGTTCGGCGCCAGCACGCCTTTCATCACCAGTACGCCGAGGAGTGCAGTAACGTTCGCATCGGCCGCTGAAGAGGAGAGGTTCGGGCTTGCCGCGGGTGGCGTGGCTTCCGCCGAGGTTGTGTTTGCTGCGTTGGCCGTGTTCCCACTGGCCGTTTTGGCGTCATTGCTTCCAGCCATGACAGGTGAAGCTGCGATGGCGAGCACAAGCAGGCTTGACAACAATTGTTTCAGCGTCAACATGGACGGCGGCTCCTAGTTCCGGCTCAGACCTTGGCCGAGCACATGGAGCGAAACCGTACTTTGTGATGTCGAATGACGCTGTGACGCCGATCACTGTTGTTCGTGATTTGAAACATTAAATGCAGCGAGAATCGAGCGAAGTAGATGGTGGGAGATCCAACTGGACCGTTAGCGAAGTAGCCAGTCACGCTGGCTGGCTACTCCAAAGTTACTTCTGTCCGTTAGGTACGAAGAGTTGAAAGTAGCCATCCGGAAATGATTCAGGTGAGTGGCGCTGAAAATGGCGCTTGTGGCTACAGTACTTCGTGGCGTTTATACAGTCTTTCGTCGCAGCAGACGACTATGTGCTCGATTGTAGATTCAATTCACGCTGACCCTTTTCTTGAAATTGCGCTCGCGCGTCGTGAAGACACATTGTGTCGTGATTTGCGTCACTGCGAGTGGCTTATTGCCCAGAGCAAAATCCACGCCAGTCCGTTAGCAATCGCCGCTCTCTCGGGAGGTCCGCATGAGCATTCTAAGCGTCGAAAAACCAGAAAACATCTCCAACCTTCTTGCCCTGGATCAGGAATACGCGGCGCCGGATATTGTGGTCCGCAACGTCATCCAGAAGAACTGGCTGGGGGAATGCGCGCGAGCGCAGAAATATCCCGAAGTGTTCTGGGCGGACTACGCAAGCCGGTTTGAGTGGTCACGGAAGTGGGACCGCGTGCTGGAATGGGACGGAGTCCATCATAAGTGGTTCACGGGGGCCAAGACGAATATCACCATCAATGCGCTTGACAGGCATGCGAATTCGGATCGGCGCAATCGCGCCGCCTTCATTTGGCTGGGCGAAGATGGCAGTGAAAGGATCGTGACCTATGGACAACTGCACCGCATGGTCTGTCGTTTCGCCAACGGATTGAAATCGCTGGGCGTGGTGAAAGGTGACCGCGTGGTCATTTATATGCCCTTGACAATCGAAGGCGCGGTCGCAATGCTGGCCTGCGCTCGTATCGGGGCTATCCATTCTGTGGTGTATGCAGGTTTGGGGCATACCGCTCTGCAAGACCGGATTGTGGATGCAGAGGCGAAGGTAGTAATTGTGGGCGATGTTGGATACCGGCGCGGGAAGACGGTTGCACTCAAAGCACTCGTTGATGAGGCAGTGGAGAAGTTGGAGTTTGTCGAGAAGGTTGTCGTGTATTCGCGGAGCAAGGCCGAACTTTCGGCTCCTCGCGAAATCGATTTCAACGAACTGCTGAAGTTTTCTCCGGACTGCCCCGCTGAGGAGATGGACGCCGAGGATCCACTTTTCCTGCTCTACACATCGGGTTCAACGGGCAAACCCAAGGGCGTGGTGCACGTGCATGGCGGCTACATGGTGGGAACGACCTACCACTTGGAGAGCTACTACGATGTAGGCGACCGCGATATCTTCTGGTGCACTTCGGACATTGGCTGGGTCGTGGGACACTCTTACATCGTGTATGCGCCGCTCTGTGCGGGAGTGACCACGCTGTTCCGGGAAGGAGCAATCGATTATCCGAATCCGGGGACCGCGTGGGAGATCGTGGAACGCTACGGTGTCACGAAGATGTTCACCGCGCCCACCGCTCTGAGGATGTTCATGCGCTATGGCGAGAGTTATCCGGCAGCGCACGACCTGACTACGCTGCGCGTGATTGCCTGTGCCGGAGAACCACTGAATCCCGAGGCCTGGCGGTGGGCGCAGACTCATCTGGCTGGCGACGGGAAGTGGGGATACGTCATCGATAATTGGTGGCAGACTGAGTTGGGTGGGCCCGCGCTGGGCACGCCGCCGTCGATGGCAATGCGTCCGGGAAAAGTTGGCGTGGCTGTACCTGGCGCCGAGGCCGATGTGTTAGACGAAAACGGCAAGTCAGCGCCTCCTGGAGTGGGAGGGCGCTTGGTGCTTAAGGGGCCTTTTCCGCACATGCTGCGCACCGTCTGGCGCGATCCGGCGCGGTACGAGCGCGATTGGCAGGTTATTCCCGGTTGCTATGTGACGGGCGATGTCGCTATGAAAGACAAAGACGGATACATTGCAGTGCTGGGCCGCTACGACGATGTGCTCAATGTGGCCGGACACCGCATCGGCACGGCCGAGGTGGAAAGCGCGCTGGTATCGCATCCCGCGGTGGCGGAGGCTGCGGCGATCGGAGTGCCCGATGTGATGAAGGGTGAGACGATCAAAGTGTTCGTGCAAGTACGCAGCGATCACGTGGCTTCCGATGCTCTGGCTGCGGCGCTCATCGAACATGTGCGGAGAGAGTTGGGTCCGATCGCGACTCCATCGTCGTTGGAATTTGTGGCCTCTTTACCCAAGACGAGATCGGGGAAGATCCTGCGACGTTTTCTGAAAGCGAAAGAAGCGGGCGTTGACGCCGGCGATGTCTCCACGATGGAGGGTTAGCTTCTGGCTTCTAGCTCCTTCGTCCTGAGACATTCTGGGCGTCGGTCAAGATCAAGGAAAATTGGTACCTTCGAGTTAAGATATCTGGCATCAATGTGTTGCGGTCTGCCGATCTGGCTTGATCTCGCTAAAATATTGAAAGCAAATAGCTTATCCACACAATATTCCATTCAATAGATTTAGATCACCGTCGGTGAACGAATGCCAATAGATTCGGGCTCCCGGCTCGCAAAATACTGCATTCACGGGACTTATATCTTGATGCTATTTAGCTGTCAAAGAGCTAATGCGTATAGAGATAGGATCAGCTAGTTTGGGCGTGGAAGTCAAGGGAATTCTGCCGCCGCCAGTCCATAGATCCTTCGGCCCGCAAAAGAAACGCGTGCCTCAGGATGACAGCGCCGTAGGATGAGAGCGTCGTGTTTGGGGGAATTGGCAAAAGCCGGACAAGCTACTAGACGTAAGCCACTTCGCCACGGCTTGATGGCCGCTGTAGGTCGTGGTGGACTGCGGCCTTCCGGGCTAGAATTGGTCTGGCATTGGGGGGCGAAGGAGAGCGATGCACTTCGAACAGTTTTATCTAGGATGTCTGGCGCACGCATCTTACATGCTGGCATCTGAGGGCGAGGCGGTGGTGGTCGACCCTCAGCGTGACGTTGAGATTTATCTGAAGGCCGCGGAGGCGAACGGGGTTTCCATCCGCCACATTTTTGAGAGTCATCTACATGCCGACTTCGTTTCCGGCCACAGAGAGCTGGCGGCTAGAACCGGAGCAAAGATTTATATCGGAGCGCAAGCGGAGGCAGCATTTCCTCACGTCGCGGTGCGGGATGGATTTCATTTGCAAGTCGGACGAATCTCAATCACAGCTCTGGAAACGGCTGGACATACGCCGGAGAGCATCTGTCTGGTGATTACGGATCAGGAGAAGTCCGCCGAGCCGTGGGCGGTTCTCACCGGCGACACGCTATTTCTAGGAGACGTTGGACGTCCCGATCTCTCCAGGCGGTACAGTCCCGTGCAACTGGCTGGAATGCTTTACGACAGCTTGCACAACAAAATTCTCAAGCTGGCGGAAAATGTTCTGGTTTACCCGGCGCATGGGGCTGGATCGTTGTGTGGGCGGAACATGCGAGCGGAACGGTTTTCCACGATTGGCACGGAGCGGCTTACGAATTACGCGTTGCAGATCAGGAGCAGGGAAGAGTTCGTAGAGCAGTTGACCAGCAACTTGCCGGCGCGTCCGGAGTATTTTTTGCAGGACGCAGAAATCAATCGCACGGGAGCGGCGGCACTGTCGGAGCTGCCGGCGTTGTCCTCGATTGAACCTGCGGAACTGAAAACGCTGCTGGCTGAGGGTGGAATTGCGTTGGACGTTCGTCCGGGAGAGCAGTATGCGGCTGGGCACGTGCCGGGGTCGATCAACATTGCGTTGTCTGGACAGTTTGCATCGTGGGCGGGAGCGCTGTTGGGTTTGGCCGCGCGTCCCGTGTTGATAGCGGAATCGCAGGAAGCGGTATCGGAAGCGCGAATGAGGCTGGCGCGAATCGGTCTGGAGGATGCCCGGGGATACCTGAAAGGTGGCGTCGAGGCGTGGATCGAAGCCGGATTGCCATTGTCTACACTTCCGCAGATTAGTGTGGAAGCACTTCGAGAGAAATTGGGAGGTGGAGGGCTGCAAGTGCTGGATGTGCGGCGCGAGCCGGAGTGGGCGGCTGGGCACATCGAAGGGGCTGGGTGGTGGCCGCTGGATAACTTCAAAGTTGCACCTCCAGAAATTGATCGCGATGTTCCCATTGCGGTGCACTGCAAGGGTGGGTATCGAAGCATGATTGCGTGCAGTTTGCTGGAGCGTGCTGGCTTTCGGAATGTGACCAACATGGTGGGAGGGTTCGACGCCTGGCAGCAAGCGGGACTTCCGGTAGTCACCGAGAAGCCGGTTGAAGCCTAAGGCCACCGCGCGGGGTGCCCGCGAAAACACTTATTGCACCAACTACGCGTTAGTGCCCTGATGGGTTTCTCCCGTTGCGCGGTGTGTACCTTTATGGCTGTCTCACTTGTTGCTCCGTGTTCGGGGAGCTGGGCGGCGGGCCTCCTTGCGGCCCGTCCGTCTCTGTCACGACTTTGTAGTCCGTCGGAATCTCGAAGAGTGCAGCGTCAGGCTCGCTGCGTTCAAGCTCTCGAATCTCCGTGATCGTTTCATCGCTGCTCGGGTTCGCGCTCGTGTGCTTGACGAGGACGATGATCTTCAGATCGGGCGAACCTCTCTTCTCTTCCACATCCACGACATCTGGACCGCGCCCGCCATCGGAGGGTATCAACTGCGTGGTACGCGTGCCTACAGCGTAGATCCCATTGATTGTTTTTGCCGGAAGGCTTTCGCTCGTGGTCTTCCCGAAAGTTTGCCAGTGGGCAGGAGTCGGTCCCGTGCCGGGATAGGTCATCACCGAAGCGGTCTTCGGTCCGGGAAAAAGCTGAATGAACTGGCGGCGCAATGGAACATACAGATTCACGACATCCGGCTGGCTTCGATCAGCGCTGCAATTTAGTCTGTGCAATGCGAAACTCTCGATGCGCGTTCTCCCCTGAGAATCGCGCATCTGGACCACCCTGCCTTCACGTTGTACCCGAATGCCGTCCGCTAAGGTTTCGAAGTCCGTTCCCACGATTTGCGCGGTGTAGGGGAGATTCGGAACGTAATCGTGGGGATTTTGGCACAACGCATGGCTAGAGCAGGCGGCAACAGCGACGACGAGAACCCAGAACCAAAACCGTAGCGTCCGCATTTATTCGCGTCGGTCCACAGGAGAATTATCATTCGAGGCTCGAAGCGAATCAACGAAAAACGTTGCTGGTGAAATATCGCTTTCACTCGTTGACCCGTCGTTCGTGAATATCGACTGTGCCGAAGAGACCGATATTCCTATCCGAAACGCGGTAGACTTCCTACCGGGGCCGTGGGAGCGGCCTACGATGAAAACTCTCAAGTTGGCCAAATCGTATCGCATTGATGATGGAAAGCACTTCCGCATAAAAGACTTCGATCCCGCTGAAACCGGGCACTGGCACTCGGTAGAGCATGCCCAGGAATATTTGCAGAAGTACGTTGCCCGCATGGCCGATTTGCAGGCCAAGCTTTATGCCCAGGACTGTTGGTCGGTGCTGCTTATCTTCCAGGCGATGGATGCAGCCGGTAAAGACGGCACGATCAAGCACGTCATGTCGGGAGTTAATCCCGAAGGTTGCCAAGTAATCTCGTTCAAGGTGCCGTCGGACACCGAACTGGAACATGATTTCTTGTGGCGCACGACCCGGCATCTGCCGGAGCGTGGACAGATTGGGATCTTCAATCGCTCTTATTATGAAGAGGTGCTGGTGGTGCGGGTACATCCCGAGGCGCTCAAGGGCGAGAAACTTCCACCTTCCCTGGTGACGAAGAACATCTGGGAGGAACGGTTCGAAGACATTCGCAGCTTTGAGCGGCATATGGCGCGGAATGGGACGGTGATCCGTAAGTTCTTCCTTCATCTATCCAAGAAAGAGCAAAAGCGCAGATTTCTGGCGCGACTGGATGAACCTGAGAAGAACTGGAAGTTCTCTGAAGCAGACATTCATGAGCGCGATTACTGGGACGATTATCAGAAAGCTTACGAAGACATGATCCGGCACACGGCGAGCAAACACGCTCCGTGGTATGTGGTTCCGGCGGACAATAAATGGTTTACGCACCTGGTGGTCTCGGCGGCAATCGTGGAAACGCTGGAAGAACTCAATCTGACCTATCCGAAAGTCGATGCGGCGAAACTCAAGGAAATCGCAGCCGCCCGCCGAATATTGTTGAAAAAATGAGGGCTGCTACTCGGCCCTCGTGCTTTGCAATCAGCACTTGCGGCATTACCATAGCAACGGTCCACACAGCGATACATTCTCCTGGGGAGCTATTCGAACATGGCTGGTCAAGACACATTTTGTGGGGGTAAGTCTGGAAAGAGTCCAAGCGTGTGGTTGCCGTTAGTTGTCGTATTGCTCGCACTCGGCACGAGTGGCATATCCTTTGCGCAAACCAAGCCAGAGCGTCAATCAAAAGCCGCCAAGCCGACGCAGTCGGCGGCAACATCAAGCACGAACGCCTCCAGCCACAGTGCTGAGGGTGAAAACGATTCCGGGAAGCCGGAAGACAAGCTTTTCAAAGGCATGAAGTACCGCATGATCGGCCCTTTCCGTGGCGGGCGCTCGCTGACTGCGGCCGGAATTCCGGGCGATCCCACTACCTATTACTTCGGCGCGACGGGCGGCGGGGTTTGGAAGTCGACCGATGGCGCCATGACCTGGTCGCCGGTCTTCGATAAAGAGGGAAGTGGATCGATTGGCAGCCTCGCAGTGGCTAACTCGGATCACAACACGATTTACGTGGGTACAGGTGAGGCGTGCATTCGCGGAAACATCTCTCACGGCGATGGGGTTTACAAATCTCTCGACGGAGGCAAGACGTGGAAGAACATTGGCCTGCGCGATAGCCGAGCCATCGGCAAAGTCGTCATTAATCCGAACAACCCGGACATCGTTTTCGTGGCTGCCCTCGGCCATCCCTTTGGACCGAACACTGAACGCGGTATTTTCCGCACGAACGATGGCGGCAAGAGCTGGGAGAAAGTTCTCTACAAGGATGAGAACACCGGAGGCATCGACGTGGCCTTCGATCCTCACAATCCTAATATTCTGTTCGCCGCGCTCTGGCAGGCGCGCCGCACTTCGTGGAGTATGACCAGCGGCGGTCCGGGAAGCGGTCTTTACCGCTCGAACGACGGAGGCACGACGTGGAAGCGACTGGAAGAACGTGGTTTGCCGAAAGGCCCTTATGGACGCATCGGCATCGCCGTTGCCGCCAACTCTGATCGGGTTTACGCCCTCATCGAAGCGCACAATCCCGAGGGCGGTCTTTATCGCTCCGACGATGGCGGAGAAAGCTGGGACTTCGTCAATCCCAGTCACAGCCTGTGGCAGCGGCCATGGTATTACATGCACATCATCGCCGATCCGAGAGATGAAAACGTCGTCTACATCATGAATGTGGAGGCGTACAAGTCCACCGATGGCGGTCACCTGTTCAATCGAATCAGAGTACCGCACGGTGACAATCACGGATTGTGGATTGATCCCAGAGATACGCGGCGCATGATCACGGCCAACGACGGCGGAGTCACGGTGACTCTGGATGGCGGGAAGAACTGGACGCGAGAAGACAATCAACCGACCGCGCAGTTCTATCACGTGACCACCGATGCGGCCACGCCGTACCGCGTTTACGGCGCGCAGCAGGACAGCGGCACAGTGGCCATCGCCAGCCGCAGCGATGACGGTGCTATTGATCGCCCAGACTGGTATGACGTTGGCGGAGGCGAGGCGGGCTACATCGCACCTTATCCGCCGGATCCGAATGTCGTTTACGCGGCTGATTACCAGGGGAACATCACGCGATTCGACAAGCGTATCGGGCAGGTGAAATCGATCACCGAGCAACCCGAGCTTTCTGATGCTCATGGCGCCGCCAACCTTGAACATCGCTTCCAGTGGACGGCGCCGGTGATGATTTCTCCACATGATCCCAACACGCTCTATCACGCTGGCGAGCGTCTGTTCAAGACTACCGACGGAGGCGTGCATTGGCAGGCAATCAGTCCGGATCTCACGCGCAACGACAAGAGCAAGCAGAGTGTTTCTGGCGGCGAAATCACGCTCGACGATTCCGGAACGGAATACTACGACACGATCTTTGCGCTGGCTGAGTCGCCGATCACGAAAGGGCTTCTCTGGGTAGGTACTGACGACGGTCTGATCCAACTGACGCGGGATGAAGGAAAGAACTGGTCCAACATCACGCCCAAGGATCTTCCGGAGTGGAGCCGCATCAGCCAGATCGAGGCTTCACCGCACGATGCAGGCACGGCATACGTTGCCGTGGATCGACATCAGAATGACGATCTCAAGGCTTACATATATAAGACGAGCGATTTCGGACAAACCTGGACGAAGCTAACCGATGGGATCCCCGATGGTTCATTCGTTCGAGCCGTCCGCGAAGACCCGAAGAAGCGCGGGCTGCTCTATGCCGGCACGGAGAACGGAATCTATGTTTCGTTCAACGGCGGCGCGGAATGGAGGTCGCTCAAGTTGAATCTGCCGACCACGCCGGTGCACGACCTCGTGGTCAAGGACAACGACCTAGTGGTTGCTACGCATGGACGCGCGTTCTGGATTCTCGATGACGTCAGTCCTTTGCGCCAATTTACGGACGACGTGGCGAAAGAGGATGTCCATCTGTACACTCCGGGGCCGGCTTATCGTATTCAGGCCGGAGAATCCGGAGAACGTCATCCCTCCAGGCGGACGGGGCAGAATCCGCCAGTAGGAGCTGTGATTTATTACTACTTGAAAGATGCTCCGAAAACAGGGACGGAGACGAAGGTGGAAATTCTTGACGCCTCTGGAAAATTAATCCGCAAGTATTCCAGCGCCGAAACGGAGCTGCCCGACGAACCGCTGGGTCCTGACGACAAGAAGCCGGAAAAAGAAATCAAGCCGGACGCTGGCTTAAATCGCTTCGTGTGGGATTTGCGCTATGAAGAAGCTCATCGTGTCCCCGGTTATTACCTCTGGGAGTACAACAGCGGAGCCAAGGGACCTGTGACCGCGCCGGGGCAGTATCAGGTGAGGCTGACGGTAGGCGGCGTAAGTCAAGTTGCGCCGTTGGAAGTGAAGTTGGATCCGCGGGTGAAGGTAAGTCAGGCGGATCTGGCGGCGCAATTCAGCCTGCTGATGCAGATTCACGAAGAGTTGAACCGAGTGTACGACGCGGTGAATCAGATTCAGGATGTGCGTTCGCAGGTGGTTGGCCTGAAACGGCGCTTGCCGGAGAACGCCAGCACGAAGGCGATTGCGTCCTCGGCCGATGATCTGGAGAAGAAACTGGTTGCGGTGCGCGACCAACTAATCAACCTAACTATCAGCGCGAATGAAGATTCACTGGCCTACCCGCCGCAGATTGATACCAAATGGGCGTTCCTTGCGATCGACGTCGGCAGCGCCGACTCAGCGCCCACCGAGGCCGAGCAGCTTGAGTTCGAGAAATTGAGCCGGCAGAGCGGAGAGTTGCTTAGCCGATGGGACGACTTGCAACGCCGCGATCTGGCCGCCTTTCAGAAACTGACGGCGGAAGGCAGCCTTTCAACCGTCGTGGTTCCACCTGCCGGTCGAATCGGAGACGCCGAAAACCTGGAGGCTCACTAACCATTTATTGTGGCGGTCGTCTCTTTGGTGACGGCCGTATTACTTCCGTGCCACGCCGATGGCACTGAGGTGCCTTGTACACCGCATGGCCCGCTGCTATTTTGCCGATAGTGATGCTGATCCTCCCCTAGGGTGGTGGTCGAGTCGGATGTTTTGGGGGTGCTATGAGGTTCATGCATCTGTGTTATGCAGCAGTAGGATTCGCGGTGGCACGCTGGATTTTTCGTCGACAACCAATAGCTGACCCAGTCACTCGTTTGCGTTCTTCGGGTCTTCTGTAGAAAGTTCACTCCAGGTTTGGGCGCGCGCCCCGTTGCGCCTCCATTTCGTCAGCGCGCGCCCACTGCCTTTCCGGTCCACCCGGAAGGTCTAGTACCAAGGTTTGCCCGGGTTATCTCTCCTTCGCCGCTCACTCTCACTACAATCTTGGCAGGACTCCGTGGTTCGTGGTGATTCACCGCGTTCTCGCAGTTCGCGATCCAATCGCGCGTGATCACACGTTGCGCGGGTGGTACGGGTTTCTGGAATCCCTGGTGCGAACACTGATATCAACGCGTTTGAAGATGGCTCTGCTGGTTGCGGGGATGCTCGTGCTGGCCTTGCCGCAGCGGGTTAGCGCACAAGAGGACGTGAACGACACTCCGCTGGGAGATGTGGCGCGCAGTTTTCGGAAGAAGCCCGATCCATCCGAGGTGGTCATTGATAACGACAACTTTTCCAAGGTAGTGGAGGACGCTGAGAGCCGGCGCGCGGCAGGCTCCACGATGGTGTTCTCGTTGGATCCGGGCGGAAAGAGTTTCCGTGTCTCCTCATCAGACGTGAGTTGCAGCCTCACTTTTAGCGCGAAGACCAGTTCGCTGCTCTCCGATCCCGTCATGTTGGATGAACTGCCGCGGAGCGAACTGGCTAAGCTGGATGGACCAGCCACGATCGACGGAGATTCGTTGCAGGTATCGGTGCACAATGGAACGTCATGGGAACTGCGCGAGGTGGTGATTGGCCTCACCATTATCAGGCGTCCGGAGCCAGGCGATGCAGCTTCCTACTATGGTCGGGCGCGAATTGTGCCGGCTGTGGCGGGTACCTCGTCAAATCCGGTGCAGGACTCGTCTCAGAAGCTGCCGGATGTCACGATGCTGTTGCGAGTGAAGGGGTCGGCTGCTCCTTCGGGGACGGCGCTTTTTCGCACCCAGCTGAACTTTGCGCTCTTTCCGGACCAGGAATGGCACTGGGCGATCGTGAGGGCCAAAGGGGTTCCACCACAGGCTTTCCCTCAAGCGGTGACGACGACGCAAACCGGCCCCGAGCCCGTCCAGCTTCCAGCGCTACCGCCCGCGACGGGTCCGCGGAGCTTACCCTTGACTCCGTCTTCGTCCCATCTGGATGTTGCCGTTCACTAAGCGGACTTCGAACCTGCCTGCGCGGGCCAGTTGGAACATGCGTGTTAAACTGACCACAAATCCCACATCAAGGAACTGAAGATGAAATTTGGAGTCATCATCTTTCCCGGCTCGAACTGCGATCACGATGCCTACTGGACTATCCAGCAGGTCGCCAAACAGCCCGTATGTTTTCTGTGGCATGAATCGCACGATCTGGAGAATTGCGATGCCATCATCGTCCCTGGGGGATTTGCTTTCGGCGATTACCTGCGAACCGGGGCGATTGCGAAGTTCTCTCCCGTGATGGAATCTGTTCGCAACTTTGCAGATGGCGGGGGCTTCGTGCTGGGAATCTGCAACGGCTTTCAGATCCTGTGTGAATCGGGGCTCTTGCCGGGCGCTCTCATGCGGAACACCGGCCTGAAGTACGTTTGCAAGCCAGTCCAGGTGCGAGTTGAAAACACGGTTACTCCATTTACCAATGCTTGCTCGCAGGGAGAAGTGTTGACCATTCCGGTTGGCCACATGGAAGGGAACTACTTCTGCGATGCGGAAATACTGGACGAATTGCACCGCGACAACCGTGTTGTGTTTCGTTATTCCACTCCCGGCGGTGAAATCTCGGCGTCGGCGAATCCCAACGGTTCTCTGGACAATATCGCGGGCATCTGCAGCGCTGGGGGCAACGTTGTAGGCATGATGCCTCATCCCGAACGGTCCGCCGAACCCGAACTTGGGGGCACTGATGGAATGAAGATTTTCCAGTCGATGGTGGGTGCGATGGCCGCCAGGTAGAAGTGTTAGCCGAATGACTGGAGCCCTCCTGCCCTCAACAGATTCTGTTTGATAATCGTTTGATTTCCTGCTACTGTCTCCCGCAAGCGCTTCCCATTTCGCCCCATTGGAACTTAAAAATGTTCGAGGAAACTTAGGGAGGAGTGTGCCTGTGACATCCAAACAGATTCTTGACGCTTTTTCTGAAACTCTAATGCGAGATGAACGCATTTTGAGCCCTCGTGAGAGGGAGTTGCTGATGAGCCTCCTGCAAAATGCGAGGGACGCATCCAGCAATCCAGAGACTCAATCCGCCGTAACCGCGGCGATAGCCCGCTCCGTGGGTGAGACGGTTGCACAACGCGCTTTTGCACTGCTGGGTAGCAGCATCGTGGAACAGATCGTGGCGCGAGGCGCAGCCTCGGGTGTCACGGAAGGTAGCATTCCTGCAACGGTGTTTGGTGGACCGCAGCCCCCAAGCACCGGACCTCAACCGCCTTCCGGACCGGGGCCCCATGACCTGCCTAGACCGCCCCAGAAACCTCCCAGCGGACCGCAACCGCCGAGTATCAGCCTGCGGCAGCACGACGTGACGGCGAGGCAAGAAGTACAGCAAGGCCAGTCCACTTCGGGCAGCGGAGTTGCTGTCTTGGACGCGCCCGCGATCATTCGGGCACAGGCTGTCGTTCTGGATGAGTTTCTGGCTCCGCAGGAGATGGAGGAACTGATTCGCTATACGCTGCAGCACGAAGCGGAATTCCAGAGCAGTGATGTGATTTCACCCAGCGGGGAGCCGGGAGTGACCGACTACAGCCATCGTCGCTCGCGCGTTCTGATGGAGTTGGGACCGCACGAGCAAGTTATCCTGAATCGAATCCGGGGTGTACTGCCAAAAGTGTTGGAACAACTCGGGGTCGAGGAGTTTCCGATCACGCGGACCGAGGTACAGATCACGGCGAGCAATGATGGAGATTTTTTTCATGCGCACTGCGATGACGCACAAGAAGTGATTGCATCCCGGCGGATGACGTTCGTGTACTTTTTCCATCGCGAGCCAAACCAGTTCGAGGGCGGAGAGTTGCGGCTGCACGATTCAGGGAAGAGGGTCAACCAGCCCCTCAGCACGGGCGGCTACCAGACCATTGTGCCGCAACAGAACCAGATCGTATTTTTCCCGTGCTCGACATTGCACGAAATCACTCCCGTGCATTGCCGGTCGCGGACTTTCGCCGACAGTCGGTTCACGGTAAACGGATGGCTGCACCAGTAAAAGACACGGCATGGCTTGAGTGGATTGCAGGCCTGATGGGAGCAGCGTCGCGGCAACGACATACCGCGACGATGCTCCCGCACCAGTTCCATTGCCTGCTGGATGAGTTGCCGCTGCATTTGGTTCCGCAGCACTTTCTCAATCGGCAAAGCTGCCGGCATGACCCGGCTCAGGAGTTATTCCTTAACCCTGAATGTTCGTTCTTGCCTGCGGGAGCGGTGCCGGACGAACTCCAAGCCCATCCGGATTTGCTCGAAGGGTTCAACTTGCAGGGCATTGTGGCTTGGGTGCGTGACCCTGTCCTTGCCATGCTGCATCCGTTCTGGCTGGGGCCACGTCTCGAAGAGACGGTTTCGCGACTTCGCACCGGGGAACCTGCATCCTCTGTTCCCGACGAAGTGCGGCTCTTGCTGGCGCAGGCTGGCATCTTGACCCCCGCCGATCATTCCGAGTGTCGTTTTGCGGAGTGGTCTGAAATCGCAAGAGTCAGGGCGCAGGCGTTTCGAGAACGAAACTCCGCCCCTCTCAGCAACTTGATTCATCCTTTCAATCTTGCTGCTTTGCGCCGTTACTACCGATACGCAGTTCGGCGGGGAGCGATCCGGCTGGGAGACGAGCAGAGTGCACGGCGCTATGTTGCCCACAACGAATGTGTCGCCCGCTACTTCCACCACCAGATCGCGAATGCGGTTAGCGCCATTGTGGGAGAGCCGGTCAAGCCTTCGTACGTTTATCTGGCGTCCTATTTGAGCGGTGCTGAATTGAAGAAGCACACGGACCGGCAGCAATGCGAATTCAGTGTCACGTTATGCCTGGATTTTTCTCCCGAACCGGAGAGGGCAACTTCGTGGCCGCTTCGCCTTGATACTCCTGAAGGTACCGTCACGGTTTACCAGGCGCTGGGCGATGGCTTGGTTTATCGGGGAACGAAGGTTCCACATTACCGGGATGCGCTCGGCAAAGGATATACATCCACGTCCATTTTCTTCCATTACGTTCCGTTAGATTTTTCAGGATCACTCGATTAGTCAACGCCGCGGTCTTAGTGCAATCCGGAAATTACATACAGCACAGAAAAAACTTGATAGTAGCTGTAGGCGAAACGCGAAGCGTCGCGACTCACAACGACCGGAGCAATGTAAACAATGCCGGCAGACGTTTTGGGCTGCAAGTCGTGGATGAAAGTTTTTGCCCCTGTGACTAAGTTGACTTTATAAACCTTCGTAGGAACCTGACCCGGTCGAAATCCATAGATAGCCGAAATATCTTCCGACCACTCGACCGGAATAAAGCCCGGATCGAGACCGGGGATGGTTCGCGCCGAACCCCCACCGATGGAATATAGCGCGGGTGTAAGGCCGTTGTTGGCAATAATGGATTGACCGTCGGGTGAAACCAAACCGCCCGTAATTCCTTCGGGAGTGAGGGGTGTTAGTTTTCCGGTATCCACATCGACGAGATAGCAGCGCACCCCATGGCCCGGCTCATTGCCATTGATGGTGATTCGCTTCCCATCCGCCAGGAAATGAGAAGAGCCGTTGTGGATGCGTTCCAGTCCGGTGACGGGAATGGTACGGGGTTCGCCGGGACCGATGGGGTAGAGCGTGACTCGGCCAGGGCTGCCGGTGATAATTGAGATTGCCCATTTGCCGTCCGGTGAAAGCCCGCCAGCGCTGCCATCTCCCAGTTGGATGGGTGGTGTTCCGTCGATTCTACGAATGGCTACTGAATAGCTGGGAGGTGCGGCCTCGCTTGCGTCCTCGAACAGCACGGATTGCCCGTCACTCGAGATATCTTTCGCAACATCCCAATCGTGCCAGGAAATGTTCACCGTCTCGCCTTTGCTTGTGGACGTGGCCATGGCGAGACGTTCGGCATCCAGGCTAACTAGCAGTCGGCCGTCCGGTGCTGCGTCTTGCAAGGTCATACCTGCTGGAATCTTGAAAACGGTCCGAACTTTTCCCGAGCTATCGACAGCGAGCAAGGCGCGCGTATAACCATTTTCGGCGGCCGTAAACCAGATTTCCTTTCCGTCGGAATTCCAGGCTAGCCCGTCCGCGGAGTCCCATTCCCGAGTGAGTGTGTTGATGTGTCCGGCAAGATCCATGAGGCAAACAAGCCCGCGATCATCCCACATCGACGGATGGTTGATGAAAGCAATTCTATCGGCTTGCGGAGATAGCCGGATATGACTGATCCAGCCATTGCTCTGGTACAAGATGTGACCGAGCGGGTATTCAATTCGGTCACGACCCTCCGCGTGGTGGACAACAGCCAACTCACCGTTCGGCCCCCAGTCGGCCCAGCGGACGTCTTCTAGAAGTTCTCGCGGAGAACCGCCTGCGAGCGGGGCACGAGCCAACGTGCCTTGTTGAATTTCAAGGTGCGACATGTGAGCGCCGTGAAGCACCAGCGCCAATTCGCCAGATCTGGAAATTGCCAGTAAGTTTGCATCGGCAAGGTTGAGTGGCTGACTTAAAAGAGAATCCCCAACGGTCGAGAAGAGTTGCAAGGGTTTACCGTTCCAGGCTGCTCCATAGACCACAGATCGATAGTCAGGAGTAAACCGAGCCGAATAGAGCGTGCCCTCGTCGAAGGTCAGACGCCGGTATGCGGGAGACGGCGTGGTCTGCTGCGCCTGGCGACCCGCCAGCCATAGCGTTGCAATGAGAAGCACTCCTGCTACTGCCCAAGGGAGCACCTTCGCTCGTAACTTTGGCGGCCCTAGAACGGTTGTCCGCCCGCCGCGAGCATTTGCCAGAGTTTCCAGGGCGAACCCTAAATCCCGAGCCGATTGAAAACGCTTTTCGGGCTCTTTCTCCAGGCAATGACGAACGATTTGCTGGAATGGTATGGGGACTTGCGCCTGCTCCAGACCAATCTCGGGAGGATCCTCCCGCAGGACGGCAGTGATCGTGTCGACTTCGGTTTCGCCGCGAAACGCTCGTCGACCGGCCAGCATCTCGTAAAGAATGGCCCCTATGCTGAAGATGTCGCTACGATGATCCACCGCCTTGCCCCGCAGTTGCTCGGGCGACATGTAAGCGACGGTGCCGATTACCGCGCCACTCTTGGTTACAGTGGTGAGCTCTTCGACGGTTCGGCCTGATTCTTCTGGCGCAGACTGCAGCTTGGCCACTCCGAAGTCGAGAATTTTGACCCGGCCATCCGTGGTGACAAATAAATTTTCGGGCTTCAGGTCCCGATGAATAATGCGGCGATCATGGGCCGCGATCAGGCCTTGTACGATCTGGAGGGAATATTCGACAGCTTGCCGAACGGGCAATGCGCCTTCCGCGAGTCGCTTGCGCAGGGTTTTGCCTTGCAGCAGTTCACAAACGATGTAAGGAGATCCGTTGTCAAGACCGACGTCATAGATGGCGACGATGTTGGGATGATTGAGAGCTGCCGCGGCGCGGGCCTCCAACTCGAAACGGCGGAGATGATCGGCATTGCCGCTGGAACTCGGCCGGATGAGTTTCAGAGCAACGTCGCGTCCCAACCTCTCGTCCCGTGCCCGGAAAACCTCTCCCATGGCTCCGGCCCCGATTTTCTCGAGGACCCGGTAGTGACCTATGACCCGGCCATTCATTTGCAAAACGCCCCGCTGGCATGTTAGGAGTGCATGTGCAGTGCAGTCAATAATGGAATAAGAAGAACTATCCCTTCGCCTGTTAGCGAAAAGCTTGCTCTGGTCATCTCCGCCTGTTTATGATCAAAGTAGCCCGGCGAACCACGGAACAGAGGTCGTGCTATAATTCCTGTTCGCCTGCAGATTTTATCGAGGCAGCCTGTGATTCCCTCTACGGGCGAATCCCGCGCCAATTCAGATCATTAGATACGAGGTCTAGCGATGTCTGGCCATTCAAAATGGGCCACAATCAAGCACAAGAAGGGCGCGCTCGACGCCAAGCGCGGCAAGATTTTTACCCGCCTCATCAAGGAAATCAGTATTGCCGCGAAGAACGGCGGCGGCGATCCTGATACCAATCCTCGCCTGCGCGGCGCCATTCTCGCTGCTAAATCGGAGAATATGCCGGCGGATAATATCAAGAGGGCGATCCAGCGTGGCACGGGAGAACTGCCCGGCGCTACCTACGAAGAATTTTCTCTTGAGGGCTACGGTCCGGGTGGCGTGGCGATCCTGCTGGATATCAATACGGACAACCGCAACCGTACGGTCAGCGAAATCCGTCATTGCTTTGGGAAGAACGGCGGCAATATGGCGGAAGCTGGCGCCGTCTCCTGGATGTTCCACAAGAAGGGCGACATCATTATTCCAAAGAGCGCCGCGAAAGAGGATGACCTGATGAACATCGTTCTCGAAGCCGGCGGCGAAGATCTGAATGACGATGGCGAGAATTGGGAAATCTTGACTGAGCCTTCGGCCTATGAGGCAGTGCTCGAAGCGGTGAAGAAGGCGGGAATTGAGCCCGCGTCGTCGAGCGTTGCCATGATTCCTCAGAACTACATCAAGCTGGAAGGTCAGGCGGCCAATACCATGATCCGGCTGATGGAAGCGCTGGAAGACCAGGACGACGTACAGAACGTACACTCCAACTTCGACATTGACCAAAAGTTGCTGGAAGAAGTGGCCGGCTGATTGTTCCGCGAGAGATTCTCAGAGCCGCGCTGTCGGGCGGCTCTTATTTTTTTCAGGGCTTTGCTTGTTAAGAAAAGTTTTCAACACCACCGTGGAAAATTCTGTGGAAAAGCACAACAGTATCTTTGTAAGTGATTCAGCGAGAGATGGTTCAGCATTTTGCACCGGAGCGAGTGCTGGCACCTTCGTCGCATATCGCAAAGCAACGTCTTGCCGATAAGCGCTTCCGGTGCGGGGCGAAGGTGAAACTGAGACTCGACAAACTCCTGGTCGAGCGGGGAATCGTCGCCTCGCGGGAACGCGCGCAGGCTCTGATTATCGCGGGGAAAGTGTTGGTCAACGAGCAGAAGCTCGACAAAGCTGGCGCGCAAGTTGTATCCGACGCTGTGGTGCGTATGCTCGGCGAAGATCTCAAGTATGTCAGCCGCGGCGGCCTTAAGCTTGAGCGCGCTCTCGAACATTGGAATATCGACGTCAACGCCAAGATTTGTCTCGATGTGGGCGCTTCCACTGGCGGCTTTACCGATTGTCTGCTGCAGCACGGTGCAGCACGCGTGATCGCGATCGATACCGGTTATGGCCAGATGGATTTCAAGGTGCGTCACGATCCTCGCGTGCGACTTCTGGAAAAAACCAACGCCCGGTATGTGACGAGACAGATCATCGGTGAAATGGCGGACCTTATCGTGGTTGATGTAGCGTTTATTTCCGCGACCTTGGTTCTGCCTCCGGTAGTGAACGCTGCCTTTCCGCCGTCTGGAGACGAGCGTCGTGGCCGGAAAGTGATCATTCTCGTCAAACCTCAATTCGAGGCGGGAAGGGAATTTGTCGGCAAGGGAGGTATTGTGCGCGACCAGGTCGCTCAACTCGCGTCCGTCGAAAAAGTGAAAGGAGCCCTGGAGGGTCTTGGCTGTTCTCGCCTAGACGTAATCGATTCGCCCATACTCGGCGCAGAAGGGAACCGCGAATTCCTGCTCCAGGGAGTTTTCTAGTCCTCCGCGTCCTTCTGAACGACCTGTTGAAGATTTTGCAGCCGGATTCTGTACAATCTTTCTTTCTCTCTTTGATCATGGCAATCCGGTCCTCATCCTCCCCGCCGAAGGTCGCGGCCATCATCTCTCGTCCGGCTAGTTCAGAGGTAGCCCGCACCGTCCCCGAGCTGCTGGCGTGGCTTCACGCGCATGGCTACAGCGTCATCGTCGATCCGGAGACAGCAAAATATGCCAACGGCGAAGAGGAAGTGCCGCGCTCGGATATGTCTTCGCGGCCCCTGGAGCTCGTCGTGGTGCTGGGCGGCGATGGTACTTTGCTTTCCGCGGCTCGAGCCACCGCCACAATCGACGTGCCGCTACTCGGCGTGAACCTCGGATCGCTGGGTTTCCTTACGGACGTGCCGCTTTCTTCGCTCTTTTCCATGCTTGATCAGATTGCGCAGGGACGCGCCGCCGTGGAGCAGCGTTCGCTGATGCAGTGCGATTTACTGCGCGGCGAACAGACTCTGGGAAGCTACCTAGTTTTCAACGACGCGGTCGTGAATAAGACGGCTCTGGCTCGTCTCAATAATTACGACCTCTTCGTCGACACTGTATTTGTTTCAAGCTACCGGGCGGACGGAATGATTGTGGCCACGCCGACAGGTTCGACCGCTTACTCACTCTCCGCCGGCGGCCCTGTATTGATGCCGACGGTCAATGCTTTCGTGATCACTCCGGTCGCGCCGCACTCGCTCACGCACCGGCCGCTGGTCGTGCCGGATTCGGCAGTCGTTGAGCTTCTGCTGCGCAGCGACGAGGAAGTGGCGTACCTCAGCCTGGATGGACAACCTGGCCTGGATTTATGCGACGGAGACCGAGTCCGTTGCCGTCGCTCCGAACACAGAGTCAGCCTATTCCGAACCGATCATGATTTCTTCCACGTGCTGCGGACGAAGCTAAAGTGGGGAGAAAGATAAGATCGACTCACGACTAGGCCGCGGTTACAATTCCGCCGCATAGAGCTCGCGCCCTGTTTCCCGACGCCGGATGATCTTGGCCGACTTTCCGCGAACCAGAATTTCCGCGGGTCGCGGACGGGAGTTGTAGTTTGACGCGAGCGCCATTCCGTAAGCGCCGGCGTCAAGAATCGCAAGCAAGTCGCCCTCTTCCACCCGTGGCAACTCCCGATCACGTGCCAAGAAGTCCCCTGACTCGCACACCGGACCGACTACATCGACCGTCTCCTTCTTGGCAGGGGATTTCTTGGACTGAACCACGGGGACGATTTCGTGGTACGCCCCATAGAGCGTGGGACGAATCAAATCGTTCATGGCCGCATCCACAATCAGGAAGCGCTTGCCATCGTTTTCTTTTCTGTAAATGACCGAGGTGAGTAGCGCACCCGCGGGACCCACGATCGAGCGTCCCGGCTCGAGCAGCAAGTGCACATTTAGTCCGCGCAATGGATTAGCCACGGCCCGCGCATAACGTGCAGCACATTCGACAAACTGTAAGTTCGGCGCCTGATATTCAATGCCAAGCCCGCCGCCGATATCGACGTAGTCGATCCTGTGCTTATCCGCGCGCAAGTCGCGAACCAGGTCCGCCACTCGATCTATGGCCTCAGCGAAGGGTGCAACGTCGGTGATCTGGGAGCCAATGTGAACGCTGACACCCACAACTTTCAGGTGCCTCGCACTGGATGCCTTGCCGTAAAGTTCGCGCGCGTTTCCGATCGGCACTCCGAACTTATGCTTGCGCAACCCCGTGGAAATGTACGGATGCGTATCGGCAGCCACGTCTGGATTCACGCGCAGAGCCACTCGCGCGACCGTTCGACACTGTGCTGCGCAATCCGCCAGCACCCAGAGTTCCGATTCACTCTCGACATTGAAGAGGAGGATGCCGGCCTTCAGCGCTGCGGTTATCTCCTTGCGTGATTTTCCAACGCCGGAGTAGACTACTTTCTTAGCCGCCCGGCGGTCGGCGACCAGCACTCGCTCCAGTTCCCCACCGGAAACCACATCAAAACCGCATCCTTGGCGAGCCATCAGGCGAAGAATGCTCAGGTTGGAGTTTGCCTTCACGGAGTAGCAGATCGTGTGGAGAACACGGCGGAAAGCATTCTCGAAGGCGCCGAGCCGCTTCAAGATTGCCGTTGTCGAGTAAACGTAAAGAGGCGTTCCGTAGCGCTCCGCAAGTTTCGCTAGGGGAACATCTTCGCAGTGGAGGATAAACGTCTCGCTACTGCGCAACAATCCTTTGCGGTGTTTACGGAAAACGAATCCCGGCGGCCGCTCGACTTCGCTGCGCCAGTTCATTTTCGTTTTACAGAGCTTGCAGCCGGACTATCTTTGACTTTGATCGCCACTACGGTTTGATCATCGAAAGTCTCGACCCCTGCAGAATGCTCGGCCACAGCTTTGAATAAAATATCGACCACACAGTCCGCCGAGCGACCTCCGCATTCCTCGATAAGCTTTTCCACGCGCCCCCGGCCAAACATCTCTCCGTGCCGGTTACGTGCGTCCAGAATGCCATCGCTAAAGAAAACGAATACGTCTCCGGGCTTCATTTTGAAACGGAACTCATCGTAATTCGCATCGTCGAAAAGTCCCAGCGGCAGGCCGGTAGCCTCAACTACATGGTTCTTTCCAGCATGCACGTGAATCGGACGCGGCAAACCCGAGTTGGCCACCACGAGCGTTCGATGTGCATCGTCCCACACGGCATAGATGAGTGAGACGAATTGCGCCTCAATACGGCGTTCGGCCAGAGACAGGTTGACCGCTCTAAGCATCTCGGCGGGGCCAGGTTCGATGGGTGCGTGGGAGCGGAGGATTCCGCTGACAAGAGCGGCATAGATGGCGGCAGGCGCTCCTTTGCCGCTCACGTCGCCAATCACGATTCCGAGCCGCGAAAGCGAATAAGGAATGAAGTCGTACAAATCTCCGCCGATGGCGCGCGCGGGCACAAACTTCGCCGCTAATTCCAGATTAGGCAGCTTGGGAAGAGTTTGCGGCAGCAACCGCATTTGCAATTCCCGAGCGAGCGCCAAATCCCGCTCGAGCCGGCGTTCCTGGCGCGCGATCTCCTCGTAAAGGCGCGCGTTTTCAATTGCGATGGCCACCTGCGCCGCCAGCGTCATCATGGTGCGGCGGTGGTCGTCGGTAAAAAAACCGCGCCGCGTGTGTTCCAAATCTAGTACTCCGATCACTTTATCCTTATAGATCAGCGGCACCACCAATTCCGAGCGCGTTTCCGGGTTGCCTTCGATGTAGCGGGGATCTTTGCTCACGTCCGGCACCAGTATTGCTTGTTTGCTTTCGGCCGCGTGACCGACGAGGCCGCGTCCCAGCGGGACCTCGTGCTTCAGGTGGATATTTTCGTGGAAGCGTAACGAGAAACGATGTTGCAACTTCTCGCCGGAAGAATCCAGCAACAGAATGCTGAACATCTGGTAGTCAATCAGACGCCGCAGCAACTCCGCTACCCGGCTCAGCAGTTCATCCAGATTCAGGATGGACGACAACTCGCGCGCGATTTCATTGAGCAATAACAGGATGCGGGCCTGTCGTGTGGTGCGAGTATAGAGCTGCGCATTTTCGATGCCGCCCGCGATTCGCGAAGCTACCAGAGTCAGCAGGCGGCTGTGTTCTTCATTGAAATAGCCGGGTTCCCGTGCTTCCAGATCGATCACGCCAATCACCCTGTTCTTGGTGACGAGTGGCACGGCTAATTCCGAGCGCACGTTGGGAACGGCGGCGATGTAGGTTGGATCCTGGGTAACATCATCCACCAGGACCGCTTGCCGCGACTGCGCCGCTTGCCCGGTCACTCCTTCGCCCACTTTGACACGAGCACGCTCGGCGAACTCGGGCGGGTATCCTACCTGGAACCGAAAGCGCAATTCCTGAGTCTTCTCATTGAGGAGAAGAATGGCGAAGATTTCATAGTCGATGACCTTGCGCACCACCTCCGCGACGCGGCGCAAAGTGGTATCGAGATCGAGCGACGTTGCCAGTACATCGCCAACTTCCAGCAATAGCGGCTCAACCGACAGATGACTTACAGGCTTGCTCAGAACAGATCCCATGGTTTTTTCTATGATAGCAGCGATGTGTTGAGTACCTAGTACCGAGAAGAGAGGCGCTCGGAACCTTTCGTCGGGTGCCGTGTCCGAACCCGAGCGTGCTTGCTCGGTACTCGGGACTGGCTTCTACTCCCGCGGCACGATGCAGATATCAGCCAGGTTTCGATAGCGCTCGGCGTAATCGAGGCCGTAGCCCACTACAAATTCATCGGGGATGGTGAAGCCAACGTAGTCGCCCTGGAGAGGCAATTTGCGGCGCGAGGGCTTGTCCAGAAGAGCCGCGATCTTGAGCGATCGAGGCTGGTGCGCCAGAAGCAGCTTCTTCAAGACTGTTAGCGTCAGTCCAGTATCCAAAATGTCTTCCACGACAATCACATTCTTGTCTTTCATGGACTGGTCCACATCTTTCGTCAGCTTCACTTCGCCGGTGGAGTCCCATCCGCTCTTGAGTTCCTGAGTGGGGCTGGGGCGGTTCCCGTAACTCGAGATACCGACGAAATCAAAAGTCGCGTCCAGCTTTACCTGCCGTGCCAGATCAGCGAGAAAAATTGCTGAGCCCTTCAATACGCCGACCAGAATCACTGGCTGGCCCGCGAAGTCGTGTGTGATCTCCGCGCCCAGTTCCGCAACTCGTTTTGTAATTTGTTCCCGCGAAATTAGCACCTTGAGTTCAGCCATGGGGTTTCATATTAAACTAATTTCAGCCATGCCCGGGTCGTTTGACGAGTAAATCTGTTTGGAAGGCGCAGCGGCCGGAGCTATCGTCCATGAACTTGAGAGGCCTTCATCTTACGTGGCTGGGCCACGCGACATTTCGCATCGAAACGCCGGGCGTTGAAATTCTTACAATGAAACCCCGGCGTGACTGTCCACGATTGAAAACAGGCAACCGATAAAGGTAAATAATCAGAAGTCCTGAAGGAGACGAGTGACCTCGAATAAACCGAAGAAAGAAAACAAACCCAACTGGCGGCACTACAACTTCACTACCGCCGGCCCGGTCGACGATTATCTGTATTCCATGCTGCCCAAGCGCGACGAAGTGCTGGCGGGGATGGAAGAGTACGCCTCCAAGCACGACGTGCCAATCGTTGGGCCTGCGGTGGCGCGGGTGCTTCAGGAGTTTGCCCTGATGATCAACGCCAAGACGGTGTTCGAGTTGGGCTCTGCCATCGGATACTCGACCATCTGGTGGGCGCAGGCGGTCGGCGAAAAAGGCCGCGTCATCTACACCGACGGCGATCCCAAGAATGCCGAGCGTGCTCGCGGGTACTTCGAGCGCGCTGGCGTTTCCAGTCGCATCACGCTGCACACCGGAGATGCGCTGGAAGTTCTCTCCGAGCAGAAGCAGGAGTTCGACATTATCTTCAACGATGTCGATAAAGAGGACTACCCGCGCGTACTGCGCTTGGTGTCACCACGCCTGCGCAAGGGCGGTTTGTTTATTACCGACAATGTCTTGTGGAGCGGGCGGGTCGCGGAGAAGAATCCGAAGGAAGCGCACACCAAGGCCATCCTCGAGTTCAACCGATTGCTTTACAACTCGCCGGATTTTTTTACAACGATCCTGCCGATTCGCGATGGCTTGGCGATTGCGTTTAAGAAATAGTCCAGCGACGTTAGATGGATTTGACGGGAATCGCTAACAGATCTTCCACCAGCCCCACTTCCTTCTGCAGAAACGGTTCGGCGCAGGTGACGCCGCCGAGCGCGCCGTAATACCGCGCCATCGACTCCACGCGCGCATGGATTTCGTCGTGGGCGGGGAAAAGGTCCTTGCCCGCCTCCTGGTCACTGAACTGCGACTTGTAGGCCAGGATGGAAGCGAACTTCTGCTCGAACTGCTGGCTGATATCGACCACAAACGTGGGCCGCACGTCGTAGTAAAGCGTTGCGTAGATTATTTTGAAAGGACGATGAGGATCGAGCGGCTCTTTCGTTACAACGCTGGCCTCTGCTCCAGGGTCGGTCTGGCTGATAGCTGACGGCGGTTGGCTGAGAGCCAATTTCGCCAGTCCCGCAAGAAAACACGCCTCGTACCCCAGCACGGAAGTCGTGTAGTGATCCGGATGTCGTCCTTTCCAGTAAGGCAGGATCACCACACGCGGCCGAGTCTCCCGGATCACACTCGCCACTTTCAACCGGTTCTCCCAGGTGTTTTCCACGCGGCCATCCGGAATATCGAGTGCCCGCCGCCAACCTGCGCCGAGAATTCTCGCGGCGTCCGCTGCTTCGCGCGCGCGATCTTCAGCCGTGCCGCGCGTGCCCATTTCGCCTTGCGTCAGATCGAGAATGCCCGTCCGTTGGCCGCGTTGGGCCATTTTCAGCAGTGTGCCTCCGCAGGTCTGCTCTACGTCGTCGCGGTGCGCGGCAATCGCCAGGATGTCGAGGGGCGATATGGACATGTCAGTCGAGATTCCCTTGCTCCAGCACGACATTCTCGCGCACGATCAGCCGGTGCGCCGACATTTCTTTCATCACAAGCATGGCAGTGAACCGTGCACTCCTGCTATTTCTTCCGCTCTACCAAATACCGCGCCAACTCCTTCAGCGTCTCCGCCCGTTCGCCGAAGCTGTCCAACTCCGCAAATGCAGCACTCACCAGCGCATCCGCCTTGCGCAGGGATTCTTCAATCCCGAACAGCGCCGGGTAGGTAGCTTTTTGTGCGGCAGTGTCTTTGCCGGCGGTTTTGCCGAGTTGCTCGGAGGTTTGGGTTACATCCAGGACATCATCCACAATCTGAAAGGCCAAGCCAATCGACTGTCCAAACGCGCGCAGCTTCTTAACTTCGTTGCTCTTTGCTCCGGCATAAAGGCCACCGCTCACGAGGCTGGCCGTGATCAGCGCGGCGGTTTTCGAGCGATGGATGTACTCCAGCATCTCTGCCGTGGGCTGAGTATGCTCGGCTTCCAGATCCACAACCTGCCCGCCAATCATGCCATTCAGCGTGCCCGTACCGCGCGCGATCTCTTCAATAATCCGCACGCGCGCCTCCGCTGGACATTCCAGTCGCGCCAGAACCTCGTAGGCCTGAGTCTGCAATGCGTCTCCGGCGAGAATCGCGATCGCATCGCCGAATACTTTGTGGCATGTAGGGCGGCCGCGCCGCAGGTCGTCGTTGTCAAGGGCCGGAAGATCGTCGTGGATCAGCGAATAAGTGTGCAGCATCTCGAGCGCCGCACCCAGTTCTTCGATTCTTGGCGGCAACGATCCCGCGACCATACGGCCGGCTTCCATACACAATACCGGCCGCAGCCGCTTGCCGCCTGCAAATACGCTGTGACGCATTGCCTTGTGAATGGAAACGGGATGCTGAGTTTCGAGAGGAATCAGCCGATCCAGTGCCGCGTCCGTCCGCACCTGTCCTTGCTCGAGAGTTTCTTGCAGCATTGCGCAGTGAGTATAACAAGGGGCAGTGGGCAGAACACAGTGGCCGGGGACGATGCGGAAGCACCGAAAGCGATACTTGATCGAATCTGAGCTGAAAAAAGCGAGGACGCCGAAAGGCGTCCCTGTTGGTTCGAGACTCAGGTGAGCCTCAGGCTGCGGCGCTCTGTGCGATCGCTACGCTCCGCAAGACCGAGGTCAGAACATTTTGCACTTCATCGGCACGGCAAACGTCGCTCGCGCCAGCCTCCAGCGCAGCAATCCACAATTGCTCATCCGGTATGCGATGCGTGCACACAATCGGCAGCGATGGAAAGTCGTGATGTAAGCTTCGCACATCGGTCAGACGCGAGTATTCCATGTCGAGGACCACGACCTCCGGACGGTTCTTGGCGACATGTTCGCGGAGTTCGTCGCCGGAGTACGTCAAGTGGACTGCGTGAAAGTGGGAGGAGAGTTTACCAGCCAGACACTGCGCGACCCTGGGATCGCTTTCCAGAACTACGACACTAAAGCCCATAGATCCTCCTGACCTAAAACCGTCAACCACGGCGGACTAGGGCTGCGGGGAAGGGTACAAAACCGCGACTCCACAGACATTTAAAACCCAAAGCACCAGCGACGGGGCCAGCTGCCTACCTGTGGGCAGGCGCCTTTTCCGCCAAGGGCTCAAACGGCTCGCTCTGGAGCTTCCCATTTTTCTTCAGCAAGATCTCGACTTTGCCTTCCGCCTGCTCCAGTTCCTTCCGGCAGGCGGAGGAAAGATTCATGCCCTCTTCAAAGAGGGTGAGAGACTTCTCCAAAGGGACATCTCCCTTTTCCAGCTCCTGAACAATCTTTTCCAGTCGCTGGAGACACTCCTCAAACTTGGCCAACGGGGTTTCGCTCCATCTCTATTGTAATGCACCTATCCGAGCAGTATGTCCAGTCTTTTATTGTAAATAGTTAGTGAAAATAGACCTTCGTGTCCCTATAAGAGAAGGGCCTAAGCCGGGGCGGAAGTCTTCGTCCCAAGAGCCTCAAGGACATCCACCGCCGAGCTGTAGCGTCCCTGCGGCGCGCTGATCTGTGCCCCCTGTACCGTGTGCCGAACCGCGACCAGCATCTCTCGCGCAATCGCTACACCCTCGGCTCTTGCCGCTTCCGGCGTCTGGGCCCGGGCCATACGTTCCAGAATCGCGTCTGGCACTGAAACTCGGAGTTCGTTCTTCATGAACTCGGCGTTGCGCACGCTAACCAACGGCCAGATCCCTGCGATTACTGGAATTCGGCAGTGTTCGATGCGCCTCAGAAAATTTTCCAGCAGGCGGATGTCGAACACCGGTTGTGTTACCGCATACTCGGCGCCAGCTGCCACTTTGTATTCAAAGCGGCGGATTTCTTCGTCCAGGTCTGTTAGACCTGGGTTCGCTCCTACGCCAATCACAAAGGCGGTGCCTGTTCCGATTGGGTTTCCACCAAGGTCCAGCCCCCGGTTCAAGTTGTGAACAATGTTCACCAAGCCAATGGCATCGACATCAAATACCGCCGTCGCGTCTGGATAGTTACCCATCTTCGGCGGATCCCCCGTGATGCAGATCAGATTCTTGATTCCCACGGCGGCCGCTCCCAAAAGGTCACTCTGGATGCAAAGTACATTGCGGTCGCGGCAGGTATAGTGCAGAATCGCATCGATTCCTGCTTCCCGCTGCACCAGCAAAGAGAGTGCCTGATTGCTCATGCGCGCCGAAGCCCGTGGGCTGTCTGGAATGTTGACCGCATCCACCCCCACGGATTTCAGGAATCGTGATCCCTCCAACTCTTTGCGAATATCCGTTCCCTTGGGAGGAACCACTTCCACCATTGTGACGAATTCTCCGCGGGCCAACTTCGCCCCCAGAAGGGATCGTTCCTCTAAAGATTGCGCCGGGGTCGGCCTAGGCGGCGCTGCGCCTCCCGTGGCATGAGCCGGGGCAGTCCTTCCTCTGGCTTCCCCGACTCGAAGCGCGGACTTCATCACGCGGATGTGATCCGGAGTGGTTCCGCAACATCCTCCAACGATGCGCACCCCGGCGGAGACAAACTTGCGCGCATAGCTCGCCATGTACTCGGGCGAGCAGAGATAGATGTTTCTGCCTTCCACCGAACGCGGAATGCCTGCGTTGGGCTGGGCGGCGAGCGGAAGGGAAGTGACGGCTCGCACGCGCTCGATGGCGTCCAGCATGGCCACTGGACCCACACTGCAATTGCAGCCGATGACGTCGGCACCCCAATCCTCGAGTCGAGGAGCAAATGCTTCTGGATCGGAACCATCCAGGCAGTTGCCATCTTCATCGATCGTAACCTGCACGACTAAAGGCAATTTTGCTCCCACGTCCTTAGCGGCCAGCATGGCCTGATGAAGTTCCTCGAGGTATCCGAAAGTTTCCAGGATCAGCAGGTCAACGCCGCCTTCCGCCAAGGCCGCGATCTGCTCGCAGAATGCCTGACGGGCTTCCTCAAACGAAGTTTTCCCCAGGGGCTCGATTCTTGTACCCAACGGGCCAACCGATCCTGCCACCCACACATCGAAGCTCTTGGCGGCTTCCCGTGCCAGCCGCGCACCCATGCGGTTCATGTCACGTACTTTGTCGGCCAGGCTATGCCGGGCCAGCCGGAATGAGTTCGCGCCAAAAGTATTGGTTTCAATAATTTCGGCTCCGGCCTGCAAGTATTCGTGATGAATTGCACGAATGAGATCGGGCTGGGACAGGTTCAATTCGTCATAGCAGCGGTTGATGAAGACGCCTTTGGCGTACAGCAGCGTTCCCATGGCGCCATCGCAGAGAACGGGGGACTGCTTGATGCGTGCAAGAATGTCATCCGCCATAGATAGTGAGAGCATACAAGATGAAAGCAGGTTCTTGCATCTGAAGGTTAAGCACGAATGGAGGCGAGATCGCACCAGGCCTGTGCAAGTGTTCTCTGCGAGGCTCTGCTATAATCCGCTATTTCGCACTTAAATCTCTGGTTTTCCTGTAGTTAGGAGCCTGACGTTTGAAGAAATCCGCTCTCTTTAATGCTGTGCTCGCAGTCGCCGGTTTAGGTCTTGTCTCCTGCAGCAGTGGCGTGCAGGTAACCACGCCTCCGAGTAAATTAACCGAGCGAGTTCTCGCTTCGCAGAGCGTCTCTAGCCCCACGGCGTCTGGTGGTCTGGTAATCATCGACGGTGAATACGACACCCTGGAACACGGTGAAATCAGCGCCGGCACCGCTCCCGGCCTCATGGCGATATCTCCGCAACGATCAGTTTTGCTGGCCTTTGATTCCTCGACCAACAGAGTCGAAGTGGTCAACACTACAAAAGAGTCGCTGACCGGCAGCATCCAGCTTCCCGGGCCCACCACCAGCATGGCCGTTCCGGTGCCCAGCGCGGGTTACGCAGCAGTGCCTTCAGCTCCGTTGAACGGGACATCGCCAGGGGCGGTGGTGGCGATGAATCTTACGTCCGGGGGCATCACAGCTACGATCGGTGTGCCCAATGCTCAGACGGTGGTATCAAATCCAAGTGGAACCCAGGTTCTGGCTTTTAGCAACGACTCGAATGCGGTGACTGTCGTCTCACCGTCGCTGTTGAACAGTAGCAGTCCGGTCACCGTCACCTTGCCGGGCTTCGACCGTCCCGTGAACGCGGTCTTCAGCACTGACGGCAGCACCGCCTACGTCTTGAACTGCGGCGCCGAGTGTGGGGGCACGCAAGCCAGCGTGGAGATTCTGAGCTTTAGCACCACACCACCGACGTTAGGCACATCGGTTGTCGTCGACGGCGCAACCATTGGATTTCTGAGCGGCTCAACTCTCTATGTGGCAGGCAATTCGCTGACAAACAGTTTGTGCACAGGCGAGACTACGGCGGCCGCTACCTGCGGACGTCTCGATGTCGTGGACCTCGGTTCGATGACCGTCACGGGCAGTGCCGTCATTACCGACGGCTACCACGACCGCATTGACATGGGCACTGGCGGCCAGCTTTTCATTGGCTCGATGGACTGCACCAATATTGGCAATGTCAATAACCCACAGGGAGAAGTGCGCGGCTGCCTCTCGATTCTTAACACCACCAACTCGAGTGTGGTGATTCCTCCGGACAACGGAGATGTCACCGGCCTGCAGAGCTTTACCACTCGCTATGCGGAATACGTTGCGGAGGGCGGTAACCTCCGCGTCTACGACACGATGACCGATACTTTGCTGGATACCGACTACATTACCACCGGCACCATTGTCATTACTGGTGTGATCACAGATGTAAAGGCGGTCGACTTTTTCTGATCCCGCAGCCGGTTTTATCTAGCAGGTTGCAGAACCAAGCGGTGGGCGCCGGAGTTCTCCACGGCTCGCGGCGTGAAAGGCAATGGAAACGTCGAGCCTTGATACCAGGCATTCCATTGATCCATGTAGTAGGGGCTTAGAAAATTTCCGCCCTGGCCGGTCACCGTGTTCAAGGTAGATTGATCGAGGTCCGCGAGGTTGGCGGTAAACCGTTCCGATGGTCCGTGATGGCGGGTCACGGCCTTCACCGTGTAACCGCTGCCCGATTGCTGGTTCACACCCGGTGCTGTCCAAGCTCGCAAGAGAGGAATTTTGCCCAGAACCGGGTGCTCAATTTCAACGGCGTTGACGCTGCCCCAATGCCACGATGCCAAATCCTTCGGGGCATCTGCACTGTTTACTGCCGCTTCCACCGCGGCCGTCAGCAGTTCATCGTAGTTGGAATATTTCTCGGGCAACCAGCGCTTGGGCTGGTGTAGCATGACATTCTGCAGCCACACCGTTTGCATCTGCCAACTGTAGGTCTTCCAACTCAACGTTACTTCTTGCTGCTTCGGGTCTTCCGGGGCAGTTCCCAGACGGGGCTCCAGTAATAGGCGCGTCAGTTCCTGAGCGGACTGAGCAGCGATAGTCGCGGCTGTCGATGAGGCGAGCATGCGCCCGTCCCAGTTACGCATCAGGTCAGCGGCTTGCTTTACCCGTGCCGAGGGCTTTGCCGCGTGGTCGACGGCGTATACAAAGCGTTCTGCTGCAAACAGATCGTTTTCCGACTGAACGTCATTCTCGAGCGCCAACATGTCAGAGGCTGCGAATTTTCGTCCAGATTCCAGCACATGATAAATCCTAGCCGTCCGCCACGGTGCCTCCCACGCAGCACTGATGGAATGGGGATAGCCATCTGGGGTGATGCGTCCGTTCGCTGTGGCGATGATGCCCGACGCAGGATTGTAAATACTGGGGAGCTTGTCGAAAGGAATGTAACTGGTCCATTCGTGGGCGTCGTCCGCGCCGCGGACGGGAAGACTTCCATCGCCGGAGGCGCGAATCGGAACGTGCCCGGTTGCCTGGTAACCGATGTTACCGTCGACGTCGGCATAGACGACGTTCTGTCCGGGAGCATCGAGTTGCGAAAACGCCTTGCGGAATTGGTCCCAGTTCTGTGCCGTGTCGACATCGAAAAACGGCATGTGCAGGCCATCGTAGAGCGTCCAGCGCAATGCCAATTGTCGCGTCTCACCCGGAATCAGTTCGCTGATAATGGGTCCATGCCGCGAGATCTTTACATCAACCGTTACATCTGGCTTCCCTTTGACGTGAATCACCTCTTCGCGGTGCTCCGGCTGCTGCCAGCCCTGCGGCGTTTGGTATGCACCCTGTGCGTTGAAGGTCTCGATGAATGCGTCCGTCACGGTGGGGCCGACGTTTGTAAACCCCCAGGCGATGCGCTGATTGTGGCCAACAATCACGTTAGGCATTCCCGGCAATGTGACACCCGCTACGTCCAAAGCTCCGGACTTCAGATGCGCCTCATACCATAGGTTCGGCATCTGATGTCCAAGGTGCATATCGTTGGAGAGCAGCGGCTTGCCCGTGATCGTGTGCGCTCCTGAGACTACCCAGTCGTTCGATCCGTTCACCGCTTCTGGCGCGTGCTGTGCCCAGATTTCGAGCGCACTGCCACGCTGTGTCACTGAATTATCCGGGCCCGAATCGTCATCCTCATCGTCCTCGTCATCATCGGAGTCGCCCTGGTTTTGCTGATCGTTGAGGTCTTCTTGCATGGCGGTCGGAGGGCGATCGTGCCACGACCGGTTCACGTATAGATCGGCGGTTAACTCAGGCCCCAGCTTGGCCAAAATCTTTTCTCGCGCGAAGGCGTCCCCGAAAGTGTAGAAGTTGAGGTCTTTCACCATCTGATTCGCAATGACGATGCAGTCTTCTGCTTGCCAGGGCTTCGGCCGATACTTCAGAATGCGGAACTCGATCGGAAGCGTGCTTCCGTGGGCTTCGATAAATGCATTCACCCCCCGCGCGTAGGCGTCAAAATACGAACGGTCTCGCGGGCTCACCATGCCGAGAGACTTTTTCGCTGTCGCTCGCAGTCCCAAAATGCGCTGCTCGCGGTCGATCTTGAGGGTGTCCGCGCCCAGAATCTCGGATAGTTCTCCTGCCCCAAAGCGGCGCATCACGTCCATCTGCCAGAGCCGGTCCTGCGCCGTGACGTAGCCCTGAGCGAAAAATAAATCCGCCAAAGTCGCGGCCTCGACTGCGGGAACTCCATGAGCGTCCCGCGTTACCTTCACAGGCGCCGATAAATCTTTCACTTGGAGGGTTCCATCCAGCTGGGGCAGGGCAGCGCGGGCAACGAAATAGGCGTAAGCAATCACGGCTGCAGCCGATAGCACTAGGATCGTTAGCAGCCAGAGGACAATGCGTAGTCCGGTCGAACGCCGGGAGACGGGGACGTCGGTTGCAGTGAAGGTACTCATGCGCAAATTGATTCTAGGGGGAGACGGGCATGCGGCACAAATGAAGTTACGGTGCGTTCCCCGCGCCGCTGACTGAAAGTGAATTTCATTTTCAGGATACCCGGTGCTATCCTGACCTTCCATGCTGCAGAAGCGTATCGATGACCAGCCCTCCATCTCGCGTGAGATGGTGCGCGAAGCGCAGGACATCCTTCACAAGCATCTCAAGCGTGTGGGACTAAAGCAGACGGAGCAGCGCGATACCATCCTGCGCACATTTCTGGAAACCCGCGACCATCTCTCCACTGACGAACTGCACCGCCTGGTTCAGAAAAAAGACGCCGGCATCGGCTACACCACGGTCTACCGCACGCTCAAGTTGCTGGCCGAGTGCGGACTGGCCAGCGAAGTTGCCTTTCACGACGGCATCGCGCGCTACGAGCACCAGTACAACCGTCGCAGCCATCACCACATGGTCTGCACGGAGTGCGGCAGTTCAGTGGAATTCTTTTCCCGCGAAGTGGACTTGCTGGAACATGAAATCGGACGCCGCCACAATTACGCCACCACCCGCCACACCTTTCAGATCTACGGTGTTTGCGAGGATTGCCGCAAGCGACGACGCGCTTAAGGAAATGCCGAGTTGCCATGGACAATGCCGTCCGAACCGCTCAGTGAGGCAAGACTCCCGGCGCTAGCAGATCAAAGGGGTGGAACGGAATGTTTCTGGCAATGCCAAAGAGAACGATTACGCCAAAGAGGGCGCGGATCCAAACTGCCGGCAGGAATATTTGCGGCAAATGTCGCCCGCGGATTTCGAAAAGAGCGTACGAGGCCGTTCCATAAGCCAGGAACGGCAGCAGCACAATGGTCAGCGGATTGAGCGCCCAGGCGGCGCGCAGGTTTCCCTGCAGAAGCTGATGCATCGCCCGCAGGGAGCCGCAACCCGGACAATACCAGCCGGTAAGATAGCGCAGCGGGCAGGGTGGGAACAGGCCGGAAGTGGCCGGATCGAAGAAATCCAAGGTCACCATAGCGGCTGCGAGGACGGCAAGCATTGCGGCCAGCAGCCAGTGTTTTCGAGAGAAGGGCATGCGCCAAGTTCCTCGCTCTAACGGTGCATGCTGCTCAGCGCTCCGATGGCCGCCAGGATCCCCCAAACTACCCCGACAGCTAGGCCAGCGCCCAACGAGATCCAGCACCACATCTTCGCGTTCTTAGAGGCGTCCTGTGCTCCCGCAATGTCTCCAGCCTGCAACTTGCCATTGACTTGAGCGGCGTAGACGATTGCGGGAATGCCGGCGGGCAGACAACAAAGAACCGTGGCGAGAATCGCGAAGACGAGATAATTCGGCACGTAGATGCCCGGCATTTGGCCGGCCGCAGGCGGTTTCCCCGGGACTGACAAGGCTGCCTGTAAATTCCTGCCGCACCGCGCACAGACCGCGGCGTTTTCCGCGTTGCTGGCCCCGCATTGTGTGCAGAACATCCAGTTCCTCCTGCTGATCAGTCGTCACACGGTTTACTGCAAAGCTGAACCATTCGCCATGCAATCCTGCGGTGAGCCCGTTCGATCGAATTTAACAAGGGCCGATTCGTCGGAGCAAAAGGCTCGCGCCCCTGTTTGTTGCCGGACCACCGGATAGGCGACCACACGATACTCCGTTTTCGCGGCAGCGTCGGAGCCTGCGCGGCAACCCATCAACTCAAAGGCGTATCCGTTCTTCTGCCCGGTTGCCAATCGCGAGTCGATCAATCCGGCATCCGCCAGATCCGAAAGGCTGGAGGTATAACCGACCCCGGGGTGCGATGAAGAGTAACCCATTTCAGCGGCGATCAAGGCTCGAACCCCCGCTGCCGCAGATGATTCATTCGCCGCCACACGGGCCCTTAGCAGATTAGGAATCGCGATCGCGGCAATGATTAGGATTACCGGGATAGCCGCCAATCCCACGTAGCCCAGAACAAGTCCGGCGATAGCCATACCTTCGCCCTTCAGCCGGCCTGCGCTCTTGCGGATTTCGGAAACGGAAAGATGCCCAAATATGATCGCCAGGATCGACATCGGAAACGTAAACAGAAAAAGACCACAAATGAAGCTGGCGATCGCCTTACCGCTGGTCTGCGCTGGAAAAATCGCGCCCTCCGCCGGTGGTCCAAGCGCAGGTGCCGTCGCCGAGCCTGTGGAAACTTCTTTCCCGCACACTCTGCAGAATCTCTCACCCACCAACACGTTGTTCCCACAACCGAAACAAAACACGCTGGTCCGCCTCCCAAGCTCAGGCTAAGAAACCAACCCTTTTGGCTGAATTGAGACCAAACACTACTCCTTGAGTTGATCGTGGTCAATTTGCCAGGTTGGTTCTAAAACGCTCCCAGGATAGGAAAGGACTCAGCTCTGACGGCAATTATCGGTTGCTTACGGACGCGGAAAGCGTATGCTTTTCAATGGTAGGTTGAGTCCGCTTGACTCAAGCGGGAAACCCGTTGGACTTAGCGATGCGTCCGTGTCCGAGGACGAGGCTCGTCGTAACTCCATGATTCGAAAAGCAAACAGATGCGTGACAAGGATCACCCCGGGTCGTGCTGCGGGTCATTGCTTGTTGCAGGGATAAGAGCAGAATTAGAGCGGTTTAATATCTGACGTACCTACGGAGGTAGGACTATGACTTCTGGCACTCTGACATCGCCCGGAATCAAGGCTCCGGGCGACTACATTGAAGACGTAATGATCAGCGTGAAGGCGAAGAACCCAGCCGAGCCTGAGTTCCATCAGGCGGTCCGGGAAGTGTTCGATTCTCTACGGTTAGTGCTGGCGAAACATCCTGAGTATCAATCCAACCGCATCCTCGACAGGGTGGTGGAGCCGGAGCGCGTATTGATGTTTCGCGTGCCCTGGGTCGACGACCAAGGCGCGGTGCAGGTGAACCGTGGTTTCCGCATTGAGATGAACAGTGCGATCGGGCCTTACAAGGGCGGTCTGCGCTTCCATCCGTCGGTGAACCTCGGCATTCTGAAGTTCCTGGCATTCGAGCAGGTATTCAAGAATTCTCTCACCACGCTGCCCATGGGAGGTGGCAAGGGTGGTTCGGATTTCGACCCCAAAGGTAAGAGCGACAACGAAGTGATGCGGTTCTGCCAGAGCTTCATGACCGAGCTGCAGCGGCACATTGGTCCGGACACAGACGTTCCCGCCGGCGACATCGGCGTGGGCGGACGGGAAATCGGTTATTTGTTCGGCCAGTACAAGCGGCTGCGCAATGAATTCACCGGCGTGCTCACGGGCAAGGGGCTGAACTGGGGCGGATCGCTGATTCGTCCGGAAGCCACCGGCTACGGCTGCGTGTATTTCGCAGAAGAAATGCTGAAGAGCCGCAAGGACAAGCTGGAAGGCAAGCTCTGCCTGGTTTCGGGCAGCGGCAACGTCTGCCAGTACACGATCGAGAAACTGCTCGACCTCGGCGCGAAGCCGTTGACCGTGTCCGATTCGAACGGCGTGATCTACGATCCGGACGGAATTGATCGCGAGAAGCTGGCCTATGTTCTGGAGCTGAAGAACGTGAAGCGCGGGCGTATTCGCGACTATTCGGACCGCTACAAGAAGGCGATCTTCATGCCCACTGACGTCAAGCTGGAGCACAACCCGCTGTGGAATATCAAAGCGGATTGCGCATTCCCCAGCGCCACGCAGAACGAGATCACCACAAAGGATGCGGCGAATCTGCTGAAGAATGGCATCAAGCTGGTCGCCGAAGGCGCCAACATGCCAAGCACGCTGGAGGCAACCAAGCTGTTCCTGGATGCCAAGATTCTTTACGGTCCGGCGAAGGCAGCGAATGCGGGCGGCGTGGCTACCTCTGGTCTGGAAATGGCCCAGAACAGCGCACGGCTGAACTGGACTCGCGAGGAAGTGGATGACCGGCTGCACAAGATCATGATCTCCATCCACCGCAACTGCTACGAAACGGCCGAGAAGTATGGCACGCCCGGCAACCTTGTGAACGGTGCCAACATCGCGGGCTTCCTCAAAGTGGCCGATGCGATGCTGGATCAGGGACTCGTGTAGAGACTTTGCTTGCAGTCTTTCCGTAGGCGAAGTTGAGGCGGGGTGGACCACTTCCACCCCGCATCTTTTTTAGCGCCGACGCTCTTAGCGTCGTCAAAGATTTGAACTAGGATAGCCCCCATGAGCCCGAGGCCCGTGACCGAGCCCCTTCTCGATGCCGAAGCCCGCCTCGAAGGCTTCGACAACCTGATGCCCTTCAAGGTCCAGAACATCCTTCTGGTCTCCAGCCTCTACGACTCTTTCATCCTGCGCGAAGACGGACGCCTCAACGAACTTCTGATTGACGAATCGCTCGAACTCAATCTGCAGCAAATTCCGGGCATCACTCACGTTTCGAGCTGTGCCGAGGCGCTGGATCTGGCGCGTTCGCAGCCGCGTTTCAACCTGATTGTCACGAATCTCGCCGTCGCCGATATGACGGCCGCGCAGTTGGCTCACGAAGTGAAGCATGCAGGCCTCGATGTTCCAGTGGTCGTGCTGGCCTACGACTATCGCGAAGTGAAGAACTTCATAAGCCGGAATCCGGTCACCGATATCGAACGAATTTTTCTATGGCAGGGAAATGCGCGCATTCTCATCGCTATCGTTAAGTACATCGAGGACAAGCGCAACGTCCTGCACGATACCCGGGCCATGGGAGTGCCCGTGTTGCTCGTGGTGGAAGACAACATTCGTTATTACTCGTCGTTTTTGCCTGTGATTTACACCGAGTTAATCAAGCAGTCGCGCAGGGTCATTCAAGAGGGTATCAACGTCGCTCACAAACTGGTGAGGATGCAGGCCCGCCCGAAGATTTTGCTCAGTTCGAACTTTGAAGATGCGGCTCAGTTGGTGCAAGAGTATCGCGATTACCTGATCGGTCTGGTATCGGACGTGGAGTTTCCCTGGGAGGGCAAACTCAGCCCGGAGGCTGGCTTTGAGCTCGCCCGCCTGATGAAGGCACTGGTACCGGATGTGCCGGTCGTTCTGCAGACCAGCCGTACAGAGTTTCGTCCGCGCGCGCTGGCTGCGGGATATTCGTTTCTGCGGAAACGTTCGCCCACACTATTGAAAGATCTGCGGCGGATTCTCACCGAGCAAGTTGGTTTTGGCGATTTCGTTTTTCGTCTACCCGATCTGAGGGAAGTGGGCCGCGCGAAAGATCTGAATGAGCTCGAGGAGCAGTTGCAGACAGTTCCCGCTGAAAGCCTCATGTATCACGCGCAGAGCAATCACTTTTCCCATTGGCTCATGGCGCGAACCGAGTTTGCCCTCGCCGCCAAATTGCGACCGCGGAAGGTATCGGACTTTGCCGGTCCGGAACACCTGCGCCGCGACTTGATCGAATCGATCAACGACTACCGCCGCGAACAAAGTGAACTTCTCATCGGCGACTTCAACGCCGATACGTTCAAACCGTCGGCATCCGGTTTCTTGCGGATCGGTTCTGGATCACTGGGAGGCAAGGCGCGCGGCCTCGCGTTTGTGCGTCATCTCTTGCGGAAGAACCGCATCACACGCCGCTTTCCCAATATCCGCATCGCAGTGCCGCCCGCTTTAGTGCTGGCAACAGATGCCTTCGACCAATTCATGGCCGAGAATAACTTGCTGGACTTCGCCTTGGGTTGCGACGACGATGCGGAGATTCTGCGAAAGTTCCTCGACGCTCCGCTCCCCGCGGAGTTGCAGGAAGACTTAAAGGCCTTCCTCGAACAAGTCACATATCCACTCGCTGTGCGCTCTTCAAGCCTACTCGAAGACTCGCAGTACCAGCCTTTCACCGGAGTGTATGAGACGTTCATGCTGGGCAATCAGCAGCCCGATCTCGCGGTGCGCCTCGCGGAGTTGATCGACGCCATAAAGCGTGTCTTTGCGTCCACCTTCAGCCGCCATGCCAAAGCCTATGTGCGCGCCACTCCTTACCGCCTCGAAGAAGAAAAGATGGCGGTCATTGTGCAGCAACTCGTGGGGGTAGTGCACGGACAGCGCTTCTATCCTGATTTCTCGGGCGTGGTGCGCTCGCACAATTTCTATCCGGTGCCGCCGATGGCATTCGCCGATGGAATCGCCGCCGTGGCCTTAGGACTCGGTCGAGCGGTAGTCGACGGGGGAAAGTGTCTGACCTTCTGTCCGCGCTATCCGCAGAGTCTGGTGCAATTCTCGTCGGTGGAAGACATCCTCGCGAACTCGCAAACCGAGTTCTGGGCGCTCTCATTGAACGGCCTTCCCGAGGGACGCGCCGGACATCTGCACGAGATGCGCTTCGGTCTCGACGCGGCGGAGGCGGACGGCACGCTGCCCGCCGTCGGTTCCACCTATTCAGACGATAACCAGGCTGTGTATGACGGTGTAAGCCGGCCCGGAGTGCGGATTGTGAGCTTCGCGCCGATACTCAAACACAATTTGTTTCCGCTGGCTACGATTCTCGAGACCCTGGTAAAAGCCGGGGAACATGCGCTGGATATTCCCGTGGAGATCGAGTTTGCGGTTCGCCTGCCGCGTCAGTCCGGCGAAGCGGCGGAGTTTGGCTTTCTGCAAGTCCGTCCTCTGACCCTTTCGCGCGATCACCAGGACCTCTCGCTTGGCGCAGTCGATCCGCAACAACTCCTTTGCCAAAGCAGCAAGGTTCTGGGCAACGGGCGCATTGAGAACCTGCATGACGTAGTGGTCGTCGATTCGCAGCGCTTCGAGCGCAGCCGCAGCCAGGAAGTGGCCAAGGCCGTAGCTCACTTCAATGCCTTGCTGGGCGCCGAGAACCGGCCCTATCTGCTGATTGGAGTCGGCCGCTGGGGATCGAATGATCCCTGGCTGGGAATTCCGGTGGAGTGGGACGAGATCTCCGGAGCACGCGTCATCGTAGAAGCTGGCTTCCGCGATTTCCGCGTGACGCCTTCGCAGGGCAGCCATTTCTTCCAGAACCTCACAGCATTTCAGATCGGCTACTTCACGGTGAATCCCGATGCCGGGGAAGGTTCAGTTGACTGGGAGTGGCTGAATGAGCGGCCTTCCGTGGACGAAGACGGATGCGTCCGCCATTTGCACTTTGATGCGCCCATGCGCGTGATCATGAACAGTAGAACCAGCCAGGGCGTGATCTTCAAGCCGGACGCGGAGAGACCATAAGCAAAAATGTGAGGTTCGCATCAGGGCATGCCTTCAGGCGCCGGCCGGACCGCCTACGGATTGATACCGCTGGTCTGCGAGACTTCAGCCTTGTGCTTGTGGGTCAGCTTGCGATGGATGTCGGGCCAGAATTCCTTGACCACAATTGTGATAGTGTCGTATCCCACCTGCGTCCCCCACACGCTGAGAGTGTTCGGCAAAGTGCGATCCGATGCATTGTGAATATAGGTCAACATGCCCGTGGTCGGGTCGTAACGAGTCGTGTTGAAACCTCGGGGATGATAGGTGTTGGTGGAGATTGCGGCCGACAATGCGCCGCCCACAATTTCAGAATAGTTGAATTGAGAATGGCCAGAATCGGTCCGGGTGATAAAGATGCGACTCACCGCATAACCTGTCCGGTGGGCGAATCCGCCCTGGCCTGACTGGAAAAAGCGGGGATCCTGACGCAGGAGCGTCGGAAAAACCGCGCCCACCATGAAGTTCTCGAGGGTTCCGTCGGCAAAAGCCGCGGCATAGCGCTTTCCATAGCCTTCCGCGCCTTGACCATAACCAGGCTCGCTGTTTTCCGCCTGGCTGAGACCCGCCAGAGCACCGTACCACGGATATTCAACATAATCGAACGAACTTCGGAACACGACTTTAAACTTCTGCCCGGTGGTAAGCGGCGGTACCTGGCCGGCATTCTCCAGGGTCAGAAAATTCGGCAGCGTGAAGAAAAGACGGTCATTCGAAGTTCCTGCATTTTTTCCCTGTCCGCTGGTGCTTTGCGCGTCTTTGTTGCTGTCCGCTGGTGTTGGCGTGCCTGGCGTCTTGGGGTCAGGATCTTTCTGCTGCCCAGGAGTGCCGGCGGACGCGGCTTGCGTTTGCGGGGCGGTCGCATCCACCGACTGCGCTTGTTGGGCAGCCGAAATCGTTGAAAGCGAAGTTGCGAGTACAAGTACGATAAACGGACGCCGGGCAAACTTCATCAACAAGCATTTCTCCTATGAAAACGTATGGCACGGCAAAGCAGAGGTGGTTTCATTATCTTAACAGCCAACCCATGAATCTCCCGGATGAAGGGCCGGGTTTTACAATCTTTTACAAGCTGGTAGAGTTCTCGCAGTAGGATTCCGATTCGCGGTAGGGAGGTTGTCCTGCGCGAGTCCCGTGGCCAGTCACTATGCAGGCAGCCATCAAACTTCAACGGCGAGGAAACGCATGACAGAACCGACTTACGAAGAACTGAAAGCCCGGTTGTCCCAGTTGGAAAAAGAAGTGGAGACAAAAAAACGCAGCGGAGATCTCATTTTCAAAGTGGGTGAGAAGGGCGGGGTCAGTGTATACGGCTTGGGCCGCTTTCCCGTCACGCTGTATTACGAGCAGTGGAACCGGCTTCTGGGAGCGGCCAATGAGATTAAAGCTTTCATGGAAGAAAACAAATCACGGTTAAAACTCAAAGAGCAGGGGTAACCATGCAGGGGTCAGGGCCACGGGTGACCCGACCGGTTACGTTTGTGGGAAGAATTCCGGATCCGCGTGGAAGACTTCACGCTATAATAAGAAAACTGTGCCCAAATACTCCATCGTCGTCCCTCTGCACAACGAGCAAGAGAACGTCACCGATCTCTACGACCGTTTGAAAGCGGTAATGGAGGCGGCTGGCGAAAGTTTCGAAATCGTGCTGGTGGATGACGGCTCCAGCGATCACACTTTCGCCATGCTGCGCGAAATCGCGGCCGTCGATAGCCGCGTCACGGTGGTCAAGCTCCGCCGAAATTTTGGGCAAACTGCTGGACTGGCCGCCGGTTTCGACCACGCGCGGGGCGAATACATTATCGCCATGGATGGCGATCTGCAGCACGATCCCGCCGACATCCCGATTTTTCTGGAGAAGATTGCGGCCGGTTATGACATTGTCAGCGGCTGGCGCAAAGTACGCGTGGATAATTTCTGGATGCGCCGCATCCCGTCGCGCATGGCGAACTGGGTGATGGCTAAGCTCAGTGGTGTGGACATTCACGACTTCGGCACCACATTCAAAGCCTATCGTCGCGAGATCCTAGAGCAAGTGCCGCTTTATGGTGAGTTGCACCGCTTCATCCCGGCGCTGGCTTCCTGGTACGGTGCTTCGATTTGCGAAGTACCTATCCGCAATGTCAACCGCGAGCGTGGCATCTCTCACTACGGCATCTCGCGCACCTTCCGCGTTTTCTTCGATCTCATCACGATTCGCTTTTTGCTTCGCTATCTTTCCCGTCCGCTGCACTTCTTCGGAACCTTTGGCGTCCTCAGCCTGTTCGGCGGCAGTGCTGTCGTAGCCTGGCTCGGAGTAGAAAAGTTCCTGCGCCACGTTCCCGTCATGGCCTCTCACGGCCCGCTGATGATGCTAGCTCTCGGCCTGCTGCTCGGCGGATTGAACCTGCTTGCCATCGGGTTGCTCGGCGAGATGCAAGTCCGCCACTACCACGAACCCCGCCACCGTGCGCCCTATTCCGTGGACCGCGTACTGCGTTCACAGAACGAAGAACACAGCGTCTCAGAATAGATCTGAGACAATCGGAGGGCCTCTTATGCTGTCGTTGTCCTCTGAATTGACCCTTCGCCGTGGCGTATAATACCCCGTTTGCCTGAACGGAAAATCATTGCCATGGAAAAGGTCACACAACACGAATTGCAACTCGCCCGCCGCATGTCGCGACTGGGCACTGAGACCGCTTTTGAAGTTCTGAACAAGGCGCGCGCGCTCGAACGCCAAGGCAAGAGCATCATTCATCTCGAAATCGGGGAGCCAGATTTCGACACTCCCTCGAACGTCATCGAAGCCGCCGTCGACGCGCTGCACAAGGGTTGGACGCACTACGGCCCATCAGCCGGCCTGCCCGAACTTCGCCAGACCATCGCCGATTATGTGAGCCGCACTCGACGAGTCAAGGTTTCAGCGGACGAAGTGGTTGTTGTTCCTGGCGGTAAGCCAATTATTTTCTTTACGATGCTTGCGCTAATTGATGAAGGGGATGAAGTTGTCTACCCCAATCCCGGCTTTCCCATTTACGAGTCGATGATTAATTATGTGAGCGGCAAAGCGGTTCCCATCCAGCTCCGCGAAGACCACGACTTCTCGCTGGACGTCAACGAACTCGCCGCTCTCATCACCGACCGCACTAAGCTGATTATCCTGAATTCGCCGCAGAACCCTACCGGCGGCGTGATGCAACGGAAAGACGTTGAGCAGGTAGCGAAAGTAATCGGCGACCGGAACATACTGGTTTTGTCGGACGAGATCTACAGCCGACTCCTTTTTGAAGGCGAGCACTTCTCCATCATGTCGGTGCCCGGCATGCAGGAGCGCACCATCCTGTTGGATGGTTTCTCGAAGACCTATGCCATGACCGGATGGCGCATGGGTTACGGCGTCATGCGGCCTGATCTGGCGGCGCACATCACTCGTCTGATGACGAACTCCAGTTCCTGCACCGCCAGCTTTACTCAAATGGCCGGGATTGAGGCCCTGCGAGGGGATCAGAGTTCGGTCGATCACATGTGCGGCGAGTTCAAGCGTCGGCGCGACGTGTTCGTCGCTGGGTTGAATAAGATCAAAGGCTTTTCCTGCCGCATGCCCAAAGGCGCGTTCTACGTCTTTCCCAACATCACGAAGACAGGCTGGAAGTCCAAGCCGCTGGCTGATGCGCTGCTGGAGCAAGCCGGAGTGGCAGCACTCTCCGGAACGGCATTCGGTGAGTTCGGGGAAGGCCACCTTCGCTTCAGCGTGGCCAATTCGCTCGAGAACCTGCAGCAGGCGCTCAATTGCATCGACCAGTGGACCCGGAAGAATCTCTGAAAGTCGTGCCGCGGGATTCAGATCAGCTTCATGCCAGCGAAGAAGATTCCATCGGGAGCAGGAACACCCAAAGGCAGTCGTCCGCACGCGCCCGGCTACGGCCTGCCCACTGGCAACAAAGGCTTGCTCCCTTGGAGTTGGGCCGAGCAGCGCCTTAGGAAATCGCACAACTACTGGATCACCACGGTCAAGCCGGACGGTGCGCCGCATACCATGGTGGTCTGGGGGTTGTGGCAGGGCGGCCGTTTCCTGTTCAGCACGGGCAGCAGGTCGCGTAAGGCACGCAACCTTGCGCAGAATTCCAACTGCGTCGTGTGCACCGAACACGCGCAGGAAGCAGTCATTGTGGAAGGCATAGCCGAAGTCGCCGACGTTGCGGCGCGTCGCAAATTTCTTCTTAAGTACGAGCTCAAGTACAAATTCGACATGAAGGGAATGGAGCAGGACATCCTGTCCATGAAGGAGCCAGTCTTCGCGGTTCGTCCCCGTGTTGTATTCGGCTTGTGGGAGAAGGAGTTCGTAGGCAAGTCCACGCGCTGGAAGTTTGAGTAGCACGCAGGCTTTGCGTCACCCCGCGTAGTGATTTCCATCACAGCCGGCCTCGCTCTATCCCGCTAACCTCGGTGTAGCACCGTGTGTTTTCTTTTCTTCCGGCGCGAAGGGGACGGCCATGGCCCTCACAGATTCCACTACTGGCAACGTCATCCGGGACTATTCCATCGAACAGCTTAAGGACGCCGCCAACCTGATGCGCGGCTATGACCTGGTCGCGCTGTGCGCGGCGGGTTCGGGCCACGCCGGCGGGACGCTCTCGGTAATGGATATCACCGCCGCCCTTTACCTCAAAGTCGCCGACCACGATCCCAAAAATCCTTCCTGGCCCGACCGTGATCGCATCATCTGGTCAACTGGACACAAGGCTCCCAGCCTGTATCTCGGATTGGCGGTCGCGGGCTTCTGTCCGGTCGAGGACGTGATGACGTTGCGCAAACTCGGCTCCGCTTACCAGGGTCACCCGCATTGGCTCAAGTTGCCGGGGGTCGAGGTCTCTACGGGTTCGCTGGGACAGGGCCTGAGCATCGCCGTAGGTATAGCGCTGGCAGCCAAACTCGACGGCAAGGGGCACAAGACGTTCTGCTTGATGGGCGACGGCGAACAGCAGGAAGGACAGATCTGGGAAGCTGCGATGGAAGCGGGACACTTCCACCTCGACAACCTTATCGGCATCATCGACTGCAATCGTCTGCAGATTGATGGCTGGGTAAAGGACGTGATGGAGGTCGAACCGCTGGCGGCAAAGTACGCCAGTTTCGGCTGGGATGTTCTGCGTATCGATGGCCACGACATGAAGCAGGTGGTAGACGCGCTCCGCTTGGCGAAACTTGTTGTGGGGAAACCGGTCGTCATCCTTGCCGATACGGTCAAGGGCAAGGGCGTCAGCTTCATGCAGGATCAGGCTGGATGGCACGGCAAGGCGCCGAACTATGAGGAACTGACCAAGGCACTGAATGAACTCGGCCTCAGCGAACGCATTCCCGTGCAGCAATTGTTGGATAAGGCGAAGCACTACCAAGCAGATGTGGAGCAGAAGCTCGACTCCAAAATGCCGAAGTTCACCCGCGACTACTGGTGGAATGCGGGGGACACGATGAAGGTCAAGATGGAGCCCACGCGCAAAGGCTTCGGCCAGTCGCTGGCGGAAAACGGAAACGATGAGCGCGTCGTTTGTCTTGGCTTGGATATCTCGGGGTCGATTACCATCAGCGATTTCTACTCCGGCAAACCCGAGCGCAAGAAGCGCTGGATCAGCATGGGAATCGCCGAGCAATCGGCTACATCGGCAGCCGCGGGACTCGCCAAGGAAGGAAAGCTGCCCGTGCTCGGCACCTACGCTACGTTTGCCGCGGCTCGCAACCTGGATCAGATCCGCACCTCGGTGTGTTACGGAAATTTCAACGTCATGATTGCGGGAGCGCACGGCGGAGTTTCGGTCGGCCCAGACGGTGCCACGCACCAGGCGCTCGAAGACCTCTTCGCCATGCAAGGCCTGCCCAATATGTCGGTGGTCGTGCCCTGCGATGTCGAGGAAACCCGTAAGGCCACGAATTACCTGCTGCTGCAGCATGTGGGGCCGAAGTACATTCGCTTTGCCCGCGAGGCCACGCCGGTGGTCACGAATGAGAAAACGCCGTTTGTGTTCGGGAAGGCGAACGTGATTCGGCTGCGCGGCGAGGCGGCAAACTTCGCTGAGGCGTTCGAAACCCGACTGGCCGCGGGTTACGAAAATGAGCGTGAGGATCTGAGCATCATCGCCTGCGGGCCCATGGTCCCCGAGGCAATGCGCGCTGCCTACATCTTAAAGCGCGACTACGGTTACGAAACGCGGGTTCTGAACCTGCACACGCTGAAACCGTTTGACGCGGAAGCCGTCATTCGCGCGGCACACGATACCGGCGTTGTGGTCACCGCCGAAGAGCATCAGATCGGAGCACTGGCGTGGCGGGTCAGTGCGATTCTTACCGAGAGCCCTGACCTTTACGGGCTGCCCTTGATCACCGGCGCTATCGGAGTGAAAGACCGCTTTGGCGACTCGGGCGCGCCCTGGGAATTGATTAAGGAATTCGAAGTGAGCGCAGAGCACATCGCCCACAAGGCGGCGGAGTTGATGGCGTTCAAAAAGAAGCGCGCGGAAGAAAAGCGGGAAGAGCGTGAACATCTCTTCTACGCGGGAATGCGCTAGCGCAGCAGCTGAACTCCTGAGCTAACTCCATCCCGAGGGCACCGACCTCGTACTCACGTACAGGTCCATACCTCTGTCGCGTAAGATATTTTCGATGATGCGCACAGTGGGGTGCGCATATTTAGTTGCGATTCAATCGCAGTCGTTCCCAAAGAAACTCATGGACAAAAGATCCATCCCCACCCCGGTGGAATCGGACAGGACAGGTGCCTGGATGGATGCGGGCACGGTCGCCCACTACCTGAAGATTCTGGATGTTTCGAGGAAGTCCCCGAGTCCAGGGGCGCTCACGGAGCTGGTTGCCGCACACCTGACCCGAGTCCCGTTCGAAAATATCTCCAAACTTTACTACAAAAAGCGGTTGGGTCTGGCGTACCTCCCCACGATTGGCATGTATCTCGACGGCATCGAGCAGCGCCACTTCGGGGGCACATGCTATGCAAACAATTTCTATTTCTACTCACTGCTGGCCAGTCTGGGATACCGGGTGAAGCTGTGCGCGGCCGACATGGCCACACCGGATGTTCACGCGGTAAGTATGGTAACTGTGGGTGGGCACGACTACCTTGTGGACACCGGATATGCCGCGCCCTTCCTTTCGCCTCTGCCGCGCGATTTGAGATCGGATCACGTTGTAGCACTGGGCCGGGATCGTTATGTTCTGAGGCCTCAGGATGCGAACAGCTGCTCGCGGTTGGAGTTGTACCGCGACGGTATGTTGAAACATGGATACTTGGCCAAGCCGGGCGCGAAGAAGATTGAAGACTTCCGCCGAGTTATCGGCGATTCATTTCGGCCGGACGCAACCTTCCTCAATTCGATACTGCTCGCTCGCTTCTATCCCGTACGTTCGATCGTGATCCACAATCTGACGCTGATTGAATCTCGCGGCGAGAAATCTGTGGTGTACCCGCTGCAGGGTTCCGGCACGGTGGTGGCAGCGATCCACGAGAATTTCGAGATGCCGCGGGATGTTGTTGCTGAGGCTATCGCAGGCCTGAATGAGTTGCAGGATGCGTGGGGTGATCCCTTTTTAGGCGGGCGCTAGACGCCGTGACAGCTGTGCTCTGAAGCCTGGGTGATATTATCTCCAATTGCAATCGCGCGTGAGGCGCGAGACAGAGTCGCACCCGCAAGCCAGCCAGAGAGAACAATGACTGAACAATTCCGCGTTTTTGCGACCTGCGATATTGGAGAAGCGCTGAACCTGTTGCGCAATCGCGGATACGAGGTCGATGTCTATCCGCAACCGGTAGCGCCACCGAAGAGCCTGATCATTGATAAGGTGAAGTCCGGCATTGACGGCTTGATCACTACGCTTCGCGATCCGATTGATGCCGAGGTCTTCGAAGCCGGCAAGATTAGGCTGAAAGTTGTGGCGCAGATCGCTGTCGGCTTCGACAATATCAATCGTGCCGATGCTAACCGTTATAAGATTCCCTTCACTCACACGGCCGACGTTTTGACCGAGGCTACTGCGGAGTTTGCCTTTTTTATGCTGGGTATGCTGGCGCGCAAGATGTGGAGCGCCGAGCACCTCACGCGCGACAACCAGTGGGGATATTGGCATCCTTACCTGCCATTCCTGGGCGATGAAGTCACGGGAAAGACTATCGCCATCATCGGCACGGGACGCATAGGGCTGGCGCTGATCAAGAAGTGTGCTGGCTTCGACATGAACATATTGTGCTACGACCCCGCCTACGAGAATCACGATTACATCAAGGCCATTCAAGAAGTCATGGACTTGCGCCACGCGCGGGGCATTTCGAAAGAAAGAAACTGGATCAAGTACGTGTCGTTTGAAGAGGCCATGCGCCAGGCCGATTTTGTTAGCGTGCATGTGCCGCTGTTGCGTCCGGGCGAAAGCGCAACTCCCACTTACCATTTGTTCAATGAGCAGACCTTGAAGCTGATGAAGCCGACAGCATTCCTGGTAAACGACTCTCGTGGCCCGGTGGTGGACGAGGAAGCTCTAGCGCTTGCCCTGCGTGAGAACTGGATCGCCGGCGCCGCTCTCGATGTTTATGAGAAAGAGCCACTGCCCGCTGATTCGCCGCTTCGCGATCCTGCTATTGCCGACCGTTGCCGTCTGATGCCGCACTTTGCCAGCGCGGCCCGAATCACGCGGCTGGACACTGATCCGAACAAGGGCATGGCAGGACGGTGCGTCCAGGGGCTAATCGACGTCCTCGAATCGAACTATGGCGGCGATATCACAAAAATGCCCTACGTCGTAAACAAAGAGGCATTTGGCAAGTCTTAAGGAGATTCCCACCGTGTGACTCCTTTAGTTACCGCTAGAATACATTGCAGATTGTTTTATCCCAAGGATCCGAATGAAAAGAGTCGGTCTGTTTATTCCGGTCGTTTTGCTTCTGATTTCTATGACCTATGCAGAAACCCCCGAGCCGCACAATCCACTGAAGTTGATTCCTCAGCCGAAGGAAGTGCAACTGCACGACGGCAGTTTTCGGGTAAAGGCCACCACCAGAATCCTTGTGGAGTTTGGACATCAAGCCGAAGACCGCATTGCGGCGGAAACGCTCGCGGAAGAAATCCACGACCGATCTGGCCTAAAGATAAGCATTACTGGCGAAAAGGCTGATGCAAAACAAGAGCACAGCACCATCGTTCTCGCCCGCCTGCAGGACCAAAGAGTTAAGGAATTTCTCGAAGCCAAGGGCCTGAAAGCGGATTCGATTGGCGACCAGGGCTACCTGCTGTTCTCGGACAAGACGCACCTCATCGTTGCGGCCAACACCGGTCAGGGACTGTTCTACGGGGTACAGACGTTGCGGCAACTGCTTCACGAGGATGGCGGGAGACTAATCTGTCCGGCGGTTTCGATTCGCGACTGGCCGAGCATGGAATGGCGCGGCGTGCAGGACGACATCAGCCGTGGGCCCATTCCGACGGAAGATTTTATGAAGCGCCAGATCCGCACGCTGGCCGCGTATAAAGTCAATCTGTTCGCTCTCTACATGGAGCACGTATTCGATTTCTCTAGCCAGCCTTTGGTGTCTCCTCGGGAAGCAGCGCTTACTCCACAGGAAATCAAGGCTCTGGTGGTTTATGCGAAGAACCTCTACGTCACGATTCTTCCCGAACAGCAAACCTTCGGACACCTTCATCACATGCTAAAGTACGAGATCTACGCGGACGTGGCGGAGCGGCCGCATGGTCACGTGCTCACGCCAACTAAGGAGCGGTCCTATGAGCTGATCAAGGCAATGTATGCGGACCTGGTGCCGCTTTTTCCTGGACCCTTCCTGCATGTGGGCGGCGACGAGACGTTTGAACTTGGTCATGGACAAACCGCAGCGCGAGCCAACGAAGTCGGCCTGGGGCGCGTTTATCTGGAGCACATCCAGAAAGTAAGCGGCATTCTCGAGCCCTATCACAAGCAACTGATGTTCTGGGGCGATATCGCGGTGAAGTATCCGCAACTGCTCAGCATCTTGCCCAAGGATATGATTGCTGTCCCGTGGGACTATGACGCGAAACCGAGCTACGAGAGGATCATCAAACCGTATCGCGATGCCGGACTCCGCGTGGTTGTGGCCCCCGGCGCGAACAACTGGAACCAAGTCTGGCCCGACCTGGACGTTGCTTTCGTGAATATCCGCAACTTTGTGCGTGATGGTCAACAGCTGGGCGCGATGGGCATGCTCAATACAACGTGGAATGACGACGGCGAGTCGATCTACGGTATGGCATGGCCCGCGTTAGTTTTTGGCGCCGCGGCAGGATGGCAAGAGGGCGAGTCCGATATCGATCGGTTCAAGAATGACTACGACTGGGCCTTCTATCGCAATGATGGCGCCACCTTTCGCGACGTGCTGGAGAATCTGGACCGCGGGCATCAGGCTCTGGCCAAGAGCCACGTGACAATTGAGACGGATGATTTGTTCTGGGCCGATCCTTTTACGCCGGAGGGCGCGAAGCTCATGCAGAGCATCCTGCCGACGGCTACCGACATACGTTTGGGCGCCGAGCACGCGCTGGAATCGCTCTACCGCGATGGCGACAAAGCGCATGCCAATCAGACCACGCTAGCCGACATGACGCTGGGTGCGTGGCGTTGGGACGCTTTGGGGATGAAGGCCGAGTTCACTCAGGAGATCAACAAATTCTACTGGGACGCTTTCCAGAACCAGACGGATGCAGACCGCGTGGGCAACGACCTGGAAGAGATCACCTCCATCAATGCGCGTCTTGAAGATCTGCGCGACGCTACCACGCGTCTGAGCGGGATGTACCGCGAAGCGTGGTTGCGAGAATACAACCCCTTCTGGCTTGACAATGTTCTCGTACGCTACGACACACTGGCCCGCGAATTTCAGAAAAAGATCGTCGCTGTGCGCCAGGCGCGCCGGCAATACGATGCGACCAAGACTCTTGCGCCGCCGCAGGAGTTGGGGTTCTACTTGCAGCCGTAGAAGAGGGCTGTCGCTTACTTCCTCTCCTGCGTAGGTTGGAGGTGTGTGAAACGTAATCATAAGGGTGAGACACTTCGTGAAAAGGTTCGTGCTGACCGGGGCGCCTGGATCGGGCAAGACAGCGATAATTTGCCAACTGGAGCTTGATGGCTTCAGCGTCGTAGAAGAGGCGGCTACTGACATCATCGCCCTGCAGCAGGCGCGCAGTATCGCTGAACCATGGACGCATCCTTCGTTCATCGATTCGGTTACCGATCTGCAAAGACGACGGCAGATTCGCTCGTCGTGCCAGCCTGACGATATACAGTTCCACGATCGGTCAGCCATCTGCACCGCTGCACTGCCGGACTACCTTGGATACCCTGTTCCCGGCACGCTTTAGGGCGAACTGGAGCGCATCAAAATTGAGGCGATCTATGAAAAAACGTGTCTTCTTCATACGGAATCCTGGCTTCATCACGCCCACCCAGGCACGGCGGATCAGCTTCGAAGAAGAGGAAATCTATCGCAACTTCGGGTTTGAGATCGTCTCCGTCGAAGCGGGAAGCCTGCTAGATCGTGTAGCTGCGATCAAGGGAGCGCTTCCTTAGCGCCTATGTAGCGTACCTGCTACATTAGCGGTTGCGTCGATTGGATGCACTTACAAAGCGAACAAGCCACCCATAGATGTTTTCCGACCGCACCAACTGGAAGCTGACGCGCAATCGCCTGACGGAGGCGCTCGACGAAGTCCGATCGAGCAGAGCCCGCGTGCTGGACCTCACACTTTCGAATCCGACACGGGCCGGGCTGCACTATGACGAGCCGCTGATCCTTCGATCGTTGGCCTCGCCCAGGGCTATGGATTACGATCCTCAGCCGAAAGGTTTGTCCAGCGCGCGGGCAGCGGTTGTGGAGTACTACCAAGCTCAGCATGGGATGCACGTCAATGCGGAGCGGTTGATTCTCACCACGAGTACCAGTGAAGGTTATTCCTTCGTGTTCCGATTGCTTTGCAATCCCGGCGATGAGTTGCTGGTTCCGAAACCAAGCTATCCCTTGTTCGAATTTCTGGGCGACCTGCAGGACGTGAAGTTGGTGCCCTATTCCCTGATCTACGACCATGGCTGGCAGATGGATTTTCCCTCGTTGCAGAAGGCGGTGACGCACCGCACGCATGGCGTGATCGTGGTCCATCCCAATAATCCCACTGGTTCGTACGTGCACGTGCACGAGCAGGACTCTCTCAACAAGTTTTGCCGAGAACATGAGCTCGTCTTGATTGCGGACGAGGTTTTTCTCGACTACTCTCACAACGGGGCGCCACAACGAAGCTTTGCCGCCAATCAAGACGTCCTCAGCTTCACGCTCAGTGGCGCTTCCAAAATCTCAGCCCTGCCGCAGATGAAAGTGGCGTGGATCGCCACCAGTGGCCCGGCGGCGCTGGTGGAAGCAGCGCTGGCGCGACTCGAGGTAATCGCCGACACTTATCTCACGATGAATGCGCCCATACAGTGGGCCACACCGGCGCTGCTGGGTCAGCGGCAAAGCATTCAGCGGCAATTGCTGGATCGAGTGCTCGCGAATCTCGCCGAGCTCGACCGCCAGCTTTCCGCTCAGAAGACGTGCCAGCGTTTGAGTGTGGAAGGCGGATGGTATGCGGTTGTGCGCGTTCCGGTCACTCAGACCGACGAGGAGTTGGCTGTCGATCTGTTACGCCGGAAATCTGTGCTGGTGCATCCCGGGCACTTCTATGATTTCCCCAGCGACGGATATCTGGTGTTGAGCTTGATTGTGCAGAGGGCAGAGTTTGCGGAAGGGATGGGGCGACTGCTTGAAATTGTCGATTCCTGATTGTTGATTTGGCCACACCGGTGGCTTCTCAATCAACGATCAACAATTTCTATCGCTTCACCAGAAACGGATTGCTTTCTCTTTCTTCTCCGATGGTGGTCGAGGGTCCGTGGCCGGGGACGACTAGAGTGTCGTCAGGCAGAGCCAGCACGGTGCCATGCAGCGATTGCATGATCTTCTGCATCGATCCGCCGGGCAGGTCGGTGCGGCCGATGGAGCCGGCGAACAGCGTGTCACCCGCAATCAAAGTTTTTTCGGCAGGGAAGTACAGGCAGATGCTTCCTTCGGTGTGTCCCGGTGTGTGCAGAATGCTGGCAGCATGTGCGCCGGCTTTCACGGTATCGCCGGTGCTTACGCTCTGATCGATCGCGACTGCGCCGGGCGCTGCCATACCCAGCCACGCGGCCTGCACATCGAGCATTTTGAGCAGGGCATAGTCGTTCTGGTTGAGCAGGATCGGCGCACCGGTGGCCGCGCGCAATTTCATCGCGCCTCCCACGTGATCGATGTGGGCGTGCGTGATGACGATCTGCTTGACTTGCAGGTTATGCTTGCGGATAAGCGCGAGAACGTCTTCAACGTCATCGCCGGGGTCAATGACCATCGCTTCGCGCGTGGTTTCGTCGCCAATGATTGAGCAATTGCACTGCAGCGGCCCCACGGGAAAGATTTCGTGGATCATGCTTATATTGTAGCGAAGTGACTGCGGAGTTCTGAGTACCAAGTACCGAGAAGCACATGCCGTGAAGCGTTGGTGGCGCGACAATACGCCAGCGTGCTTGGGGAGGTTTTGTGGCAGCTAAATACCGTCAGCATGGATATCAGGATCGCGATCGGGAAAGCGAGCCGCGCAAGGGTTCGGGGGGAAAATCGGGCTCGCCGCCGCCGAAAAGAGATGACACCTTCGGCCCGCGCCCGGTGAATTTGCCAGCTACCCGTGCCGTCTCGCGATGCACGCAGTGCGGCACTGTGCTGCAAGGAATGCCGCCCAATGGCCTCTGTCCCAAGTGCGGCTTCGAACTGCATTCGTGCAAACAGTGCGCCTACTTCGATCCAGGCAGCCGGTTCGAGTGCATGCAGCCGGTGACGAAACGCATCGAACGAAAAGACGTTCGCAACGATTGCACCTTCTACGAACTCAGGGTGGCTCGAGAAAAGGAAACTTCCACGCCAGCCACTCTACGCCCCAACGATGCGCGGCAGGCGTTCGAGAATTTGTTTAAGAAGTAGGAGCGCGTGCTGCGGTCTCGTGCCTAGAGACGTTGCTTGCAACACCGCTCTCGCCATGATTCGGGAAGGCCGGATGCAGAGACGTAACAAGCTACGTCTTTACAGAAGATCAAAGTTACGGCGCTTTTCGGCTCACGGTTTCTGAGTCGGACGCAGAATAATCTCGCTAACAAAAGACTGTGGACTCTGCGTTACCAGCATGGCTAACGCATGCGCCACGTCTTCCGGTTGCAGCATCTTCGCGGGGTCTTTTCCGGCGTGCGGGCTCAGATCAGTGTTGGTCGAGCCGGGACAAATCACACTGACGCGAATACTATGGCCGCGCAGTTCTTCCGCCACCGAGTAGCTGAGTCCGTTCAGTCCCCATTTGGAAGCCGCGTAGGCAGCGCCGTTCGGCAGCGGATTCTTCCCGGTGATCGACGAGATGTTGATGATGTGCCCGGAGCGAGCGCGAATCATCATGGGCGCGAAGGATCGGATCGCGAAATAGACGCCACGCAGGTTCGTATTCAGAATCTGGTCCCACGCATCGGGAGGAAGCTGATGCAGCGGGCGGCCGAATCCGCCGATCCCCGCATTGTTAACCAAGATATCCACTCGGCCGAGAGACGACTCGACGCGCTTCGCAGCTCCCTCCACAGACTCGAGACTGGTTACATCGCATGGAACGACCTCGGCCTTGCCACCGGCATCCATGATGGTTTCGGCGGCCGAATCGAGCGCCGCACGGGTGCGTCCGCAGAGCACAGCTGTGGCGCCCAAATCTGCGAGCGAGCCTGCGATGGCGGCGCCAATCCCCCGGCCTGCGCCCGTAATGACTGCTACTTGCCCAACAAGAAAATGAGTTTTATCGTTGGAGAGCGTATTCATGAACGGCCTCCTTTGGTCGATGCTGCGGAGCCGTGGAGGGGCGCACCATGCCATCCGCCGCAAGTCGCTTCTGCATCTTATACAATGGCCGGGAGGGAAACTGGGAAGTTGCTTGCCTTCGGAAGAAGAGGTACTTATAATCCGGCCAACCGGGAAAGAAGGGTTATTCGCCTCCAACCCTCAGTTCGCCTCGATTTCGCGGGGCCTGCCCGGAACGCAACTTGGATTTCCAGACAGGATGCGGAGCGCGTAAGCGATCCAAGCGGCATGCCACAAACTCAGCAAGAACGCTATTTCACGACATTGTCCATTCCCAAAGGTGCAAGGAGCCAATACTGATGAAAAAGATTCTGGTCACGGTTGTGCTTGGGGTGGCTGCAACGGCAGCAGCCCGGAGTGCCACGCAGCCAGCGCAACCACCATCACAGCCAGCGGCGCAAGCAGCTCAAGGACAACCTCCAGCAGCCCCCGCGCAGGCGCCCGTCATTAAGGATCCCGCTGAATACAACGCCTATGTCGGCGCCATTCAGCAGAAGGATCCGGCGGCGCAGGTCAGCGGCCTGGAAGCGTTCATGACGCAGTATCCCAATAGCGTGATGAAGATTGCCGCGCTGCAAACCCTCATGCAAGACTACCAGCAAACCAACAATTCTCAGAAAACCATCGACACAGCTACGAAGCTGGTTGCGGCCGATCCCAACAACGTGCGCGCGATGGCGTTGCTGGCCTACTTCGATCGCCTGAAGGCGCAGGGCGGTGACCCCAATGCCAAGCAGGATTTGGTGGATGCGAAGAAGTACGGGCAGATGGGACTGGACGCGCTGCCGAAGTTCACTAAACCTGAGGGCACCTCTGATGCTGATTTTCAGAAGATGAAAGATCAGATGACCGGGATTTTCAACGCGGCCATCGGTATTTCTGCACTCACCGATAAGGATTACGACACCGCCAGGAAAACGCTGCGCATCGCGGCGGACTTGAATGCCACGGATTTCAGCATCGTTTATCCGTTGGCTTTGGCTTATGCAGGGCCCACTCCGCCGGATCCGAAGATTCCGCCCGATTCGATCAATGCGATCTGGTATGCCGCTCGCGCTTCCATCGTTGCCCCGACGCCGCAGTATCAGCAGCAGATTGAGAAATACGCGAAGAACCAGTACATGAAGTATCACGGCGGAGACGATGGCTGGACCGATGTTCTGGCTCAGGCGAAGGCAAATCCCGTGGAGCCTCAGAATTTCGCCATCAAACCTGCTCCCACTCCGTCCGAACAGGCGCACAACATGGTTGCCTCCACGGCGCCGGAGAAGATGGACTTCGCGACTTGGGAGTTCGTCCTTTCCAACGGCTCAAAAGACGATCAGGATGTGGTTTGGAATGCCATCAAGGGCAAGCCTGTTCAAATGAATGGCACAGTGATCAAAGCTACGGCGGAGCAGTTTGACATCGCTGGCAGCTCTGACGACATTGACGCGAAGAAGGCTGACATCACGCTTACCTTCGAAGACAAGGTTCCGCTGAAGCTGATCCCGAAAGAAGGCGCCAGTCTGGACTTCCAGGGCGAGCCAGCCTCCTATACTCCCAGTCCGTTCATGATGACCATGGAGAAAGGCAAGCTGCTGAAAGCCGCGGCCCCGGCCAAGCCTCCAGTCCATCACAAATCAGCTTCTCAGTAGTCAGAGGGGAATCGAGCGATAAAGGCAGCCCGCGAGGACTGCCTTATTTCTTTGCTGATGGGAAAACGTGCCGCTAGCGCATCGCCTTTTTTTCCATGGTGACCGGACGTGCGCTGCGCGGTGGACGCTTTGCACCATCCCGAAGCTGCCGTACATCGATCTTGAGCTCATCGATAGTCCGACTGAGGGTGTTGCGATGCATGCCCAGTTCCCGGGCAGCGCGGCACTGATTGCCTTTGTTTTCCTGGAGGACGGTGAGAATGAAGCGCTTCTTGAACTCACGCACGCCCTCGGAGTAGAGGATGTTGCTTTTGTACATCTGCAGGATGAGTGCTTCCAATTGATCTTTCACGGTAGGTCTCTCTCTTCGTTTGGTCTCTCGTTTTAATATCTTCGCTCTACAGCCGTGCTTGCAAAGCGGCGCTTTATTTTCTAGAGGCGGCCGGAGCGCCCGTCAGTTCCTTCGGGGCACGATGCAGGAAATCCAGTCCCTCGTAAAATCGCGCCCGTAACGCCGACGGCGCCAGCCAGATCGCCGCTCTTCCAGCGACCAAGAAATACGGCGCCAGTTCCGACTTCTCCAGCATCGAAGAGGTCGGCGTGAATGCAGTCATCCCCATTAGGACCACCGCCACCACCAGCGCACCCTTCACCACGCCCAATAGCGCACCGAGAAGGCGATCGAAACTGCTCAACCCGGCTTCCTTCATTAGCCTTCGCGCGATCCTGCCCGCAATGCTGAACACGATCAGGATCGTGAAAAAGATTATGAGGAAACCGAAAATCTCAGCCAATAGCTCCGAATTCAGAAACGATATCAACCAATCGGCGAGCCTCTGGTACTGCCAGGCGGCGACGACGTAACCCACAACCAGTCCAGCCATGCTCAAGGCTTCGGCAAAGAACCCGTGCATGGCGGCCAACAAAACATTCAACCCTATCACCAGAACGATCAACCAGTCCGCCGGTGTCATGTCACTCTCCGGCTGACCGAACATCTGTAGTACCCTACGCGCTCACACATCCAATTTGTTTCCCGTGATCTGGAGGTACGCATCAAGATACTTTTCACTGGTGCGGAGCGCAACTTCGGCCGGCAACGCCGGCGCGGGAGGTTGCTTGTTCCAGCGAATCTCCTCCAGATAATCGCGAACATATTGTTTGTCGTAGGACTCCTGCGGCCGGCTGGGCGCGTACGTATCGGCGGGCCAGAAACGAGACGAATCCGGCGTCAGCACTTCATCCGACAGAGTGATTCCCTTGGCCGTGCGGCCAAACTCAAACTTGGTATCGGCAATGATGATCCCGCGCTGGCGTGCGTAATCCGCCGCCTTCTTGTAAATGCGTAAAGTGAGATCGCGCAGAGTGCTGGCGGCTTCCGTGCCCACGATTTCGCACATCTTGGTAAACGAAATGTTTTCGTCATGACCGCTGGCGGCCTTGGTGGAAGGAGTGAAAATAGGCTGCGGGAGTGCCTCAGACTCACGCAATCCGGCGGGTAATTCTATGCCGCACACTTTGCCCGTCGCCTTGTACTCCTTCCAGGCCGAGCCCGAAATGTAGCCGCGCACCACGCACTCCACGGGAAACATCTTCGCGCGCTGCACCACCATGGACCGGCCCCGCAACTGATCGGCATACTTATGCAGCATCTGCGGATAGCGGTTCACATCCGCAGTGATGAGATGGTTGGGAACGATGTCAGAAAGGAAGTCAAACCAGAACAGCGAAATCTGGCTCAGGACGTGCCCTTTGTGTGGGATGCCAGTCGCGAGCACGTAATCGAAGGCGGAAATGCGGTCTGTGGCGACAAACAGCAATCGTTCTGCGTCCAGTTGATAAACGTCGCGTACTTTTCCGCTGGCGTGAAGTTGGAGGTCGGGGAAATCTGTTTGTAAGAGAACGGGATCAAGAAGTTCAGAGTTCATATAGAAATACTAAGGCAGAGCGAGCCGTATTTTAGCCTGTCAGAAAGTTTTGTCAACGACAGAGATCACAGGGTGGAGGCTGGGGCGTATCCCGTTGAGAAAGAAAACCTTGGCTGCCATGAGCATCCGGGAACAAGAGGGCTTGCCAGTTTCCCGCACCACGCTTGTGGAAAAGCTGAGGATGAGAGTGGATATCGTGGCCGTCCGTACTTGCTACGCGCAGCGTCTCTTATTGCTTCCCGTCTCTTACGCCGCTCCGAATCGTACCGACACTAGTTTCGACACGCCCGGCTCTTGCATGGTCACGCCGTAGAGCACGGGGGCGATGCTCATCGTCTTCTTGCTGTGGGTGATGAGGACGAACTGGGTTTGGACGCTCATCTCTTTCACCAGCTCGGTGAAACGCCCGATATTCGCCTCGTCGAGGGGCGCGTCGACTTCGTCGAGGATGCAGAAGGGGCTGGGCGTGTACTGGAAGATGCCGACCAGCAGAGCGAGCGCGGTGAGCGCCTTCTCGCCTCCGGAGAGCAGCAGCACGCTCTGCAGGCGCTTGCCGGGAGGGGAGGCGACTACGTCGATGCCGCTCTCGGCGGAGTTTTCCTCGTCGGTAAGCTTCATGAAGGCATGGCCGCCGCCGAACAGTTTCTTGAACGTGGCCTGGAAGTTCTCGTTGATTTTGGCGAAGGCCTCCTGAAACCTCTGGCGTGAGACTTCGTCGATCTCGCGGATGGTCGCCGACGTGTTCTCGATGGAGGAGATGAGGTCTTTGCGTTGGGCATCGAGGAAGGTGTGCCGATCGGCCGTCTCGCGGTATTCTTCGAGCGCCATCATGTTCACCGGACCCATGGCTTCGAGCTTGGCGCGCATCTCTCGGTAAGACTGATCGCGCGCAGCAAGTTCGTCGCCGGTGACGACGGAGATCGTTGTGTCAGCCAGCAAAGCCGGACGTTCGATTCCGAGTTCGTTCAGGCAAGTTTCTGCCATGTACATGCAGTCGGCTTGCAGTTTGGCGGCTGTGGCCTGCAGTTCACCACGGCGGTCGCGGGCTTGGTCTAGGAGTTGGCGGGCGCTGCGTAGTAGCTCATCGATTTCGGAGAGACGGGCGCGAAGTTGATCTTTTTCAAATTGCAGTAAACCTTCACGCGCCTGGCCGGCGTTGCGCTCGGCTTCGAATTCGCCGGCCTGTTGTTCGAGTTGGAGGTTCTGAGTTTCGCGCTGCAGCTTTTCCGCACCGGCCGCTTCGATCTGCGACGCCAGAGCATGAACGCGCTCACTCATCTCAGCGAATAAGGAATCGATCCGCTCCAGCACGGCATTAGCAGAGCGATGGCGCTCTCCTAACGCAGCGACGCGAGCCACCCGCTGAGAACTGGTCTGGGCCGCATCTTCGCGACGCTGACGCAGGGCGCCCAGCGATTCCTGGGCTGCCGCAATCTGCTGCTCTAGTTGGAGGCGAGTCAGTTCGAGTGTGGATATTTCCGCCTGCCGCGCTGTGATCACCGACTCCTGCTCGGCACGCTCTGCGGCAAGCCGTTTCAACTCCGCGTGCGAAATGCTCATGCGCTCGGTGACGCGGGCCATCTCTGAATCGAGCTGCTGCAGCATATGGCCGGAGGTCATCGACTGATGCTCGGCCTCCCGCTTTTCCGTTTCCAGACGTTCCAGCAAGGAAGTAAACTCTTTAATCTCTCTGCCCAGCGTGAGCACTCGCATCTCTTCGTCACGCAGAGCGCGCTCCAGATCTTCGAGCTGACGCAGAACTTCGCGAAGCTCGCGCTTCATTGAAAGCGGGCCCTCAGCGCGCTGTTTCCCGCCAGTCACCGTGACGTTGTGGAAGCATTCGCCAGATTGCGAGAGGAAGAACGCGTCGGGATTTTCAAGCGCCAAACCACGCGCCGTATCGGATCCGGGGACGATGTAACCATCGCGCAGCTTCGGCAGAATCACTTCCAGCGACTTTCCGAAGCCGTCAAGAACGCGAATGGTATTTTTCAACGGCACGATGGAAGCTGTGGGCGGCGCGCAGTGCGCGGCCTCGTCCAGAACAAAAGAGAACTTGGCTTGCGAGTCTTCGGGATGAACCAGGAATGTGGCGCGGCCATCGACGTTGCTGCGCAGCAGGCGCAGCCCTTCATCGGCGGCGTCCCAGGACTTGACGACGATGTAATTCAATTCATCGCGCAGGAAGTCTTCGACGACTCGTTCGAAGCGCGGTTCGACTTCAAGAAAATCCGCGAGCACGCCGACCGGGGCCAGGCCGCTCTGCATTACTCCCGATTGGAAAAGCCGGCGAACTGACTCGGTGGAATAGCCGTGTTCCGCGATGACCGCCTCTAGCGATCCTTTCTTTCCCAGAGCCGTGGCAAATTCCGCACGAAGCACGTCGAGATTCGTCTTGGCTCGCGTCTCTTCGAGTCGCTTGGCTTCGATCAGGCGGCGAAGCTGGCTGATCTCTTCCGTGATTCCGGCGACGCGCTGCGTCACCGTTTCGAACTCGAGCGCAAGTTGGCCGCGCTGGCCGCCGAAAGCTTCCACCTGAAGGTTCGCGTTAGTGAGTTCAGTTTCCAGACGGCGGGCTTCGCGGTCCGCACCGGCCAGGCGCTCTTCGGCTTGCGCGAGTTGGTTGCGAAGCCGCGAGACTGACGACACGGTGTCAAAGATCGCGACGCGCGATTCTTCCTGCTGATGTTCAAGTTCGGCCAGCGCGGTTGCCGCAGCCGCAGCTTCCTGGTGAGATAACGCTAGTTCATGCTGCGCCGCAGCCAGATCGGCAGCGGCCGACTCCAGCACTTGCCGGTTGGAATCGCGCTCGGCCTCAAGCGCGGTCAGCCGGTAACGGGCCTGGGCGCGTTCGGCCTCTGCTGAGACAGAACGAACCACCAGCTCTGCGCAGCGTTCGTCGTTATGGCGGCGCCGGGCGTGCGCGCGATCAATTTCCATGGCGAGCTGGCTTATACGGTCACGGTTCTCGCGCAGCTCGGTTTCGATGGCGTAGCCGCGCTCTGTTGCTTCTCCGTGCTCGGCTTCGAGTTGCTGGACGGCTCCAGAGCGATGCTGCATGTCTTCGGCGAGGGCGTTGAGTTGAGCGTCAAGCTCGGTGCTTTCGTGCTCGATGGCGGTAAACTTGCTCGCCAGGACTATGCGTAACTGAGCGCGCATCTCGTCGCGCAGCTTGGCGAAGCGCTCGGCCTTTGAGGCCTGCCGCTTCAACGAATTCATTTGTCGCGTGACTTCTTCGAAAATATCGTTCACCCGCGCGAGGTTCAGCTTGGCATCTTCCAGGCGAGTTTCGGCGAGGCGTTTCTTCGTCTTGAACTTCGTGATTCCGGCGGCTTCTTCGAGGATGGCACGCCGGTCCGTTGGACGGCTGCTGAGAATCTGGCCGATTCGTCCTTGCTCGATGAGGGCGTAGGTCTCGGGGCCGAGGCCGGTACCCATGAAGAGGTCCTGAATATCACGCAGGCGGCGGAGTTTGCCATTCAGCAGGTATTCGCTGTCGCCGGAGCGGAACAGGCGACGTGTGACAACAATCTCGCCGGCATGAAATTGCTGTTGATTAAATTTGCGGCGGCGAATCTTGAGGACAACGTGTGGTGCGGCCGCGACAGCTGCCGAAGTTGCCGTCAGCGAAACATTGTGGGCTGGCAGCGCGAACGCCGGTTCGTCGTCAGGAAAAGCGACTGCCAAAGTGCTCACCTTGGAGCGTGGGATTTCAACTTCTTCAGTTCTGCCGGGCTGAGCTTCTTCTACGGCGTTTTCGGTTTCGGCGGCTGCGCGGGCGCGAATAGCAGCTTCGTCCCAGTCGTCGGCGTGTTTCGACGACATGGGGTTAACGGGCAGCTCGTCCTGAATGTCGATCTCGGTGGGTGCATTGGCATCAGGGCCAGGATATTCCTGAGGATCAATCAGGGTTAGCGATACCTCGGCCATGCCGGTCGCTTTGCGGTCCCGCGTGCCGGCGAAGATCACATCTTCCATGCGCGAACCGCGCAGGGTCTTGGCTGACTGCTCGCCCAGCACCCACGAGATGGCGTCGGCAATATTCGACTTGCCGCAGCCGTTGGGGCCAATGATTGCGGCGATGCCGTCCCCGTGAAACTTGAGGTCGGTGCGATCGCAAAACGATTTGAAGCCGAGAATCTGAAGCCGCTTCAGTTTAAGCAACTTGAACTCCTTGGAAAAAACAGTGGCCGTTTTTCAGTGGCCGATTGCCAGCGATGCTGCATTGCGAGCTGTTTACCAGACGGATTCCTCCGCTCCAGAAAAGATGCGCGCTTAACTCACGACCGTCCCAGGCTGGAAAGGGCGGGCACAAATTCAACCAACTGTAACGGTGAATTGGGGGCGGGGTCAAGCAATATAACACTATATATTGTATGGCCCTTCCGACCAGCGCTCTGGGTTGCACACACATTGCAGCAGTTAACCATTTTACAGGCTAGGGTAAGGACGAGGTGGGAGAACCGCGAGAGCAGAATAATGGTATCGCAATCCGGAGGCCAACGGGCGAGGTCATTTCCGGTGCCTCCGCGGGGACGGGCCGGTGAGCCGTCCCCACAAAAGCATCGACGTTTTACTTTCCGCCCAGCTTCTCGAAGAACAGGCAGATAGTCTCAATCCCGTGGTGGAAGTTCGGGATGTGGAACTTCTCGTTGGGAGCGTGCAGGTTGTCGTCAGGAAGGCCGAAGCCCATCATCACGCTGGGGATCTTCAATCCGTCCTGGAAGTCCGTGACGATGGGGATCGACCCACCGCTGCGGATGAAGACTGTTTCTTTCTTGAATGTATCGTGCAGGGCTTCGGTAGCGGCCTTGATGTAGGGATTGTCAGTGCCGACGACGCACGCCGGCCCTTTACTCCACACTTTAATTTTCGTCTCGATGCCCTTGGGCGTGAGCTTCTTCACGAAGTTCGTGTAGCGCTTCAGGATGTCGTCGGGGTCCTGATTGGGTACCAGGCGCATCGAAACCTTGGCTGCAGCTTTGGCGGGGATCACGGTCTTGGCGCCGGGCGCGACGAATCCTCCGGGCATGCCGTGGACTTCGAGCGTGGGCCGCGCCCAGGTGCGATACAGAACCGAGTAGCCGGGCTCGCCAGTGAGGACCTTGGATCCGACTTCGGTCTTGCGATAGGTCTCCTCGTTGAAGGGCAGGCGCTTCCAAGCTTTGAGTTCATCTTTGCTGGGCGCTTTCACGCCCTTGTAGAAGCCGGGGATCAGCACGTGTCCTTTCGCATCTTTCAGCTTGCTAATGATTTCGATGAGGGCGAAGAACGGGTTCGGCGCTGCGCCGCCATACACGCCGGAGTGCAGGTCGGTCTTGGCGCCGACCGCTTCGATTTCCGTATAGACCAGGCCACGCAGGCCGACGCACAGCGTAGGAAGATTGGGAGCGAAGAGTTCGGTGTCGCAGACGAGCGCGAAATCAGCTTTCAGCTTTGCCTTCTGCTTGACGACGTATTCGGCGATGGACTCGCCGCCAACTTCTTCTTCGCCTTCAAAAATAACCTTCACGTTGATGGGCAGCTTGCCGTTACCGGCGTTCATCAGCGATTCAAGGGCCTTCACTTCCATCCAGAGCTGACCTTTGTCATCAACCGCGCCGCGCGCATAGATGTTGTTGTTGCGCTCCGTAGGCTCGAAGGGCGGTGTATGCCATTCATCGAGAGGGTCGGGAGGTTGCACGTCATAGTGCGCATAGCACAGCACGGTGAGCTTGCCTGGCGCATGGAGCCAGTCGGCGTAGATGAGGGGGTGGCCTTTGGTGGGGATGACCTCGACGTTTTCCATGCCGAGGCGGCGTAGTTCGTTGGCGACGAAGTCGGCGGCTTTCTGAACATCGGGCTTGTGTTCGTCGAGCGTGCTGATGCTGGGGATGCGAAGAAGATCTTTTAGTTCGCTGAGAAAACGCTGCTGATTATTGCGGGCAAAATCTACTGCGGGGGAAGCCATAAGTTGATCCTTTCTCGTGCGACAGCGCAACTGTGTTGACCGCTGCGGTTGCGGAAACGCTCCAGTATACCCGAAGCGATCGAAAGGCGCGCCGTTGACCGGCGGAATCATTCATTCTGAAATCTTGCTGGCGAAAAGTTTGCGAGATCGTGATCGGGACTTTTTCCCTCGATAAGTTGTGCCATGACGTGCGCGGTGATCGGGGCGAGGAGAATGCCATCGCGAAAATGGCCAGTGGCAACGTAGTAGCCGGGCGTGGCGGTTGCCCCTAGAATCGGCAGCGAGTCGGGAGTCCCGGGACGGAGTCCAGCCCAGTCTTCAAGAATCTTCGCGTTTCGCAATTCCGGGACCAGGGCAATGGCGGCGCGGTGCAGACGTTGAATGGTGGTGACATTGGTACGCTTATCGAATCCCGCTTCTTCTACGGTGGTTCCAACCAGGATTCTGCCGTCGCTGCGCGGGATCAGATAGATTTCGGGCGAACGGATCACGTGCTTCAGCAGTTCGCGAGCGGGCGAAATCAGGCACAGCATTTGCCCTTTCACTGGACGAGTAGGAAAAGCGTGCGGGGCGATTTGGCCCGCCCACGCTCCTGCGCAATTGACGACTTTCGGCGCATGAAAGGACGTTCTCTTGGTGGTGACTCCACTGACCCGGCCATCGGATAGATTCACTGCAGTAACCGCATCGCCGGAGGAGATATCCACGCCACGTCTTTTCGCTGCAGCCAGCGCAGCGGCAGTAAGTCCGCGGGGGTCGACGCTGCGTTCCTTCACATAGAACGCCGGGCGATTGGGCTCGGCGAGGGCTGGCTCGAGTTCAGCCAAAGGAGCAGGGAGCAACTTCGCTAAAGTGAATCCCGGCCGCTCATACACGTGCTCAGGCGGAGGAAACACGATTGCTCCCTGATCACGCAGATCGACGGGAAGGGCAGACTCGACCTGCAATTCATGCACGAACTCCGGGTACATGCGCGCACTGGCCGTTGCCAGCGGTTGTAGAGCGCTGGGTGTTTCAATGGTGCAATCGGCCAGCATGCCGCCGGCGGCGTAAGAAGCTTCTCGGCCAGGCTCGCCTCGCTCGACAACCAGAACACTCGAGCCCTTCTTGCGGAGTTCGATCGCGAGCGAGAATCCAATAATGCCGCCTCCGATCACGATCACGTCCCAATTCTTCATTTCCGCATTGTAGAAGAAGGCGCTTGAGCATCCCCAATGCTATTTGACAGCGCTGCTATTGTGCTAAACAATTGGAGCGACCCCATAGCTAGGGCAGTCTCACTTTTGGAGGAACGATGCCGGACGAAGGCGAAGAGATACAGGTGGAACATCAACCGACCGCAGGCAAATGGATCCTGATTATTTTGGCTGTCGCTTTTGTCGCGGCGTCTGTTTATGGATATGTGACCACGCAGCAGCACGTGGACAAGTTAACGAAAGATTTGGGAGACAGTCAGGCGCAAGTGGCGGAACTGAAAAACAGAATGCAGACCGCCGAAGCGTCTGAAGATGCGCTGGCGCACCAGGTAGGCCTCACGAAAAAAGAGCTAGCCCAGCGCGCCGCACAACTGCAAGCAGAACAGAAAATCGCCGAGTCCCGCCTGGAGAAAGAAGAGAAAGAAGCGAAGGAGCAGATTGGCCAGGTGAGTGGCGAAGTGGCTGGCGTCAAGACGGACGTGGGTGGTGTCAAGACCGACGTTGCTTCGACCAAGGCGGATCTGGAAGCCACTAAAGCAAAGCTGCAGAGCGCGGTCGGCGACCTTGGAGTGCAGAGCGGCTTGATCGCCACCACGCGCGGTGATCTGGAGGTGCTCAAGCATAGGGGCGACCGCAACTATTACGAGTTCACCCTGCTCCGGGGCGTGAAGCCGCAGCCTGTGGCGACGGTGAGCCTTCAGCTCAAAAAGACGGACGGCAAGCACGGGAAGTTCACGTTGAACGTGACCTCCGACGACAAGACAATCGAGAAGAGGGATCGCAACATAGCCGAACCGATTCAGTTCTACTCGGGACGCGATCACCTGCTGTTTGAGTTGGTGGTCTGGACGGTTGACAAGAATAAAGCTACGGGATACTTGAGCACGCCGAAGAGTGCACCCGTGCCGGTGACGGCCCATTGAACGGAGTGCTTTTCCCTGCGGGCGCGCATGTCGCGCTGCAGATCGCGTTACGCACGGGAGTCATCTACCTGGTCGTGCTGATTGGGGTGCGGCTCAGTGGCAAGCGCGAGGTCGGACAGATGACACCGTTCGACCTCACGCTACTGCTTCTTCTTTCCAATTCCGTGCAAAATGCCATGACAGGGCCCGACACGTCACTCGTTGGTGGGGTGGTGGCGGCTTCCACGCTGTTGTTGTTGAATTATGTGATCGGCACTTTCTCCGGCGCCAGCCGCGGCTTTCGGCGCGTGGTTGAGGGCGAGCCCAGCCTTCTGATTCACGATGGAAAGGCCATCGAGTCGCACATGGCGAGAGAGCACGTCAGCATGGACGAACTGGAGCGTGCGCTGCGTGAGCATGGCATCGCGGACGTGCACGATGTCGCTTTGGCCGTGCTGGAAGTCGATGGCTCGATCAGTTGCATGAAATACGACGAGATTAAACCTGACGCCAATACCCACCTTGCGCGGCGTAGATTCATTCAGAAGAAGCAGTAGGGTCGTTGCCATCACTCGATCGGCACGAATTTCACACAGACTGGCTGCGATAGGTCCAGCACCTTGCCGGTTGGCGTCAGGCGTCCGGTCCGCGCGTTGATCCGAAAGATGACAATGTTTTCTGATTTTTCGTTGGCAGCAAAGATCAGCGTGCCGGTCGGGTCGATCGCAAAATCGCGGGGGCTCTGGCCTTTCGTGAGAACGTGCTCGACGAGCGTTAGAGTTCCCTGGTTCGGGTCGATAGCGAAGACCGCAATGCTGTCATGTCCGCGGTTGGAAGCATAGAGAAATTTGCCGGAAGGATGCACTTGAATCTCAGCGGCGTCGTTGTGGCCGGCGAAGCCTTTGGGGAGAGTTGAAATCGTTTGCAGCGGACGCAAAACTCCACCAGCGGCGTCGAAGCTAAAAGCCGAAACGGTAGATCCCATTTCGTTGATCACATATCCAAACTTTCCGTTGGGATGGAGCACGAAGTGCCGCGGACCCGCTCCGGAATCGGCCTTGGCGAGTGGCGGGTCGTTGGAAGTGAGCGAGCCTTTAGCGCTGTCAAATTTGTAGACCAGCGTCTCATCAAGGCCAAGATCGTCCACGATGGCGAAGCGATTGTCGGGCGATAAGTCAATGGAGTGAGCGTGCGGTCCTTCCTGGCGCTGGGGATTTGTGCCATGGCCGGTGTGTTGAATGAAGGCCGAAGCCTCACCTAATCGGCCATCCGCGAGGATAGGGAAAGCCGCGACACTTCCGCCGGTATAGTTTGCCACCAGAAGGTACTTTCCAGTTTTGTCAACGGTGACGTAGCAGGGATCAGCGCCGCCTGACGTGACCTGATTCAACAGCGTTAACTTACCGGTGGCGCGATCGATCGCGAAGGCGCTGACGGCTCCGCTTTTCTGGCCTCCGTACTTGCCGACCTCGTTGACTGCGTAAATGAAGCGATCGTTTGGGTGGACGGCAAGGAAGGATGGGTTGATGGTCTGCGCTGCCAGGCCGATGGACGTCAGCTTAACGTCATCGGGATCGAAACGATAGGCGTAGATGCCCTTGCTTGTGCCGCCTTCCTCCGTGTAGGTGCCGACATAGACGAAATAGTTATCCTTGTGGGCCGTGGGTGCGGCAACTGCCACACAGACTATTAACAAAAAGAATGTCACGAGGGGCGCGAGCGTACGGAAAGAAGTTGGAGTTGGATTCATCACTCTATAGAATCGCACGTGATAGCGATGACGCAAGCATCGGCATTTATTTAGTCAGTGTTATGGGCAGCGGTTGGTCGTAGGGCTGAATGATCACGCTGACAGACCGGCGTTGATTGAAAGCATCCAGAGTTAAGGCAAAGCTGACGATCACGGTTCGCTTTAGTTCCTGGCCGGGCTGCAGCTTGTCTTCGGGTGCCAGAGCGGGTTGGGCGTTCGCCTTCAACGCGGGAAACGCCTGATAGTAGCGGTCGAAATCGACGGCGGAGACCGCATCGCTCGTGAGCTCTCCAGAGGGTGTAACCAGCTTTCCGTGAATGCTGTGCACCCAGAGTGGCTTCTCAGCGGAGTTGCGCAGGGTGAATGTCAGGGCGACGAGGGCCGCATCTTGGCCTGGGATTTGCACTGCGGTTACATTGTCGAGTGATCCGGCAGCCTGCGGCTTGGCGCGCTGAAGGAATGATACGACGCCCGCGACGACGAGCACACCACCCAGCGTGAGCAACAAAACCTTAATGGGCGGTAGGTTACGCTTGGCGGTACCGAATTCGTCGCCGATACGGATGGTGGGGCCGCGTTGCGCGGCTGTCGTTGTGCTGGCTGCGGGTGCGCTCGGAGTTGCTGGAGGAACGGGAGCGGGGTTGGGCAGTTGATCGGGCATGGATATATTTTCCTCTAATTCTCCGAAACACATTTCGAGACGGCATCAAAGAACTACATTCTCAACTGGCCGGCGCGGGCTGGCATGGGCGGTCAAGGTGGGATAGCCCATATAGAAAACAAAGGTCGGCTGCCATGCAGGGTCGCCCAGGAGCTCGCCGAGCAGTTTAGCTCGCAGAGCCGCTCTGTCATGAGCTTTCTCGTAGTCAATCATTTCCACGGCCTCGTTGCAGGGACGTCCGGCCACGCCACGAGCCGTTGCCAGCAAATGCGCCCGCTGCCAAATCCGTCCAGCGAGCAGACAGTTTTGCTGATCATAACGGTCCCGTACAGTAATGATCCCGATCAGAGGTGCGCTCAGCATCAGGTTGGAATATCCATTCTTGGGTCCTCGCGACGAAGCCAAGCGTAGCATCCACAAAGGCATCATCTTGGCGACTGCAGTCGCGATTGGGGGCAGCCCGGCGGCATCAATCGTGAGGCCATCACGAAATTTCTGAACGTTACTCCAGTGGATTCGAATCCAGCGATCGCTGCCACGAGTTACCTCTGAGTCGGAATAGATTTCGGAGTTCGCGGCAGAGCTGATTTCCGCAATCTTTTTTCGGTCCGCCTCCGCAGTAAACAGAAAAATCTTAACTTCTGATTCGTCGCTGGCCAGGTGACCCAGAGAATCGATGAACTCGGGCGGGAGCGCTTTCTGCGGGAGGTAGGCGCCGCGATTCGTATGGCGGCGCGGGATCGCATCGTAGAGTTCGCTGCCTTCCTGTTTGCCCGAGACAAGATCGACACGCGCCAGGAGTGTTGGAGCCGGCTCGGCGGCGATTGGCCCCAGCTTGCCAGGAAGAAATGTCACGGCGGCTTGATAGCCATTGGCAGTGGCGGCCAGCATCAGGTTTTCGAGAGCGCAGCCCATTCCGATGTGCTCTTCACGCAGATAAGGATCGAGCGCACCGACATTCCTGTTAGTGTCGATATACAACTCAATCGAAGAGTTTGTCACCTTGAAGAGCCAGGGCTGAGTGTTGTGCGGGCTTGCCGCGAGAATGGCGGCACGAACCAGCGCGAGTGGCCCATTGTTAGAATCGTTGCGCCAGTCTTCCCAGGGTTCGTAAGCCGATCCTTCACCGACGCTGAAGACGCCCTGGTCGTAGGCGCGCCAGACTCCACCGCCGATGACTACGACGGTGACAGCTCCAGCGCCCTTCAGGAATGATCTGCGATGCATGGCAGGCTCCGTGAGATGGAGTCTCTTGCGCTTTCCGATTCTACTCCACACTCTTGCTTGCTCACGCAAACCTCAATTCCAGGCATGCTTCATTGCATTCGCGAACTTTCTTATGGGCAGAGTGTTCAAGACGTCTTCCTTGGTGAGCCAGGCGCGGCGCGCTTGCAGGATGCCGTAACGGATTTTGTCGAGGTGCGATGCGTGGTGGGAATCCGTGTTGATCACGATTTTCACGCCGCGTTGCTTCGCCTGGCGGAGATGGACGTCGTTGAGATCGAGGCGATCGGGATAGGAGTTCAACTCCATGGCCACTTTGTGGTGTGCCGCAGCGGTGAGGATGGCATCCATGTCAAATTGGTAGGCGTCGCGGCGGAGTTGCAGGCGGCCGGTGGGATGGCCAATGATGGAAGTGTTCGGATTCGCAACGGCTTTGAGAAGACGCTCGGTCATCTTCGCCGGCTCCTGATTGAAAACAGAGTGCACACTGGCGATGACCACATCCATTTGAGCGAGCACGTCATCGGAAAGATCGAGATCGCCATCGGCCAGGATGTCCACTTCGATTCCGGCGAAGATGGTGAGGCCTTCGATCTTGTCGTTCGCTTCGCGAATTCGCTGGATGTGAGCCAGGGCGCGCTTGTCGTCGAGGCCGTTGGCGAAAGCCAGGTTCTTAGAATGATCAGTGATAGCCATGTATTTGTAGCCGCGCACCCTCGCGGCGTCGGCCATTTCCTCGATGGTGTTGCGGCCATCGGTCTCGACAGTGTGCATGTGCACGTCGCCCTGAAGGTCGTCCAGAGTGATGAGAGTGGGAAGCGTGTGCTTTTCGGCGGCATCGATCTCGCCCAGGTTTTCGCGCAACTCGGGAGGGATGTACTCGAGGTTGAGCTTGGCGTAGATCTCTTCTTCTGTTCTGCCGGCGACAGGTCTCTCGGTCTTCAGGTCAGCGAGGCTGTATTCGTTGAGCGTGTAACCCATCTTGAGGGCGCGCTGCCGCAGGGCGACGTTGTGAGCTTTCGATCCGGTGAAATATTGCATGGCCGCGCCGAATGACTCGGGCGGAAGCAGGCGAACGTCTACTTGAAGATCGTTGCGCAGACGGAAGCTGATTTTGTTATCGCCCTGGCCGATGATGTCCATCAGTGGCGGATATTGCGCGATGTATCGCACAGACTTTTGGCGTTCCTCTGGGCTGCAGCAGGCTGTGCCTGCAACGAGGATGTCGAGATCGCCAACGGTCTCGCGACCGCGGCGTAAGGATCCGGCGGGCGTGATCTTGTCGAAGCCGGCGAATTTCGCGAGATAGTCGGTGAGTTTTTTTGCCTCGGTTTCGGCAACGTCGATCAGGAATCGTCCGGAGATGCGGCGATAGTCTTCAATGGCCTTCAGCAATTTTTGTTCGTGCTTCTCGCCCATGCGCGGCAGTTCGCGGATCTTGCCTTCGCGCGCCAGCTTCTCAACACCATCGACGTCGCTGACCTGGTAGGCGCTCCAGATCAGCGCAATCGTCTTCGGCCCAAGACCCTGGATCTTCAGCAACTGAAGCATCGAAGGGTGATATTTCTTCAGCAGCTCGGCTTGCACAGTAAGCTGACCATCTTTGAATAGTTCCTGAAGGTTCACCAACATTCCCTTGCCGATGCCCGGAATGGCCAGCACCTTCTTAGGTTCGCTGATGATGTCTCTAATCTGCTCGGTGTGATTCTCGATGGCCTGTGCGGCGTTACGGTAGGAGCGAATGCGGAAGGAATCCTGACCGTCGATTTCGAGCAGGTCGGCGGTTTCGTAGAGGACCGTGGCGATAGATTTATTGTCCACGGGTTAAAGATAAACAAGAATGGAGTGCGGCGCCAGCGCTCGGAGACGAAAGCACAGGCCCATTGCCCTCATCGTCTGAGATCTCAGCGATATGGTCAGGAGGGCTTGCTTACGTTGGCTGCCTGCGGGCCCTTCTGTCCTTCGGTGATTTCGAATTCAACTTCATCACCTTCCTGCAGGCTCTTGTATCCCTCGGAGGTGATGGCGCTGTAATGAACAAAAACGTCGGGACCATCCGCGCGCCCTATGAACCCGTAGCCTTTTGCGTTATTGAACCACTTAACCGTGCCTTTCAGACGTTCCACGCGTAACCCCCGTTTTCCGCACGTCCTATAGTGGGGGACCCCAGAGACGTGACCGCATTTAGGATGCATTCTGGAGCGATTAGGATGGAGTGTCAAGGCGAAAGATGGTGCGAACCGGCGACCTCCGCCGGAGACAAATATCAGGCGGAAGAAAGCGGCAAAATCCGGCTCTCCTAGCTTTGAGCGCGTTGGTTAGCGGGTTTGCGCGGATGCAACTGGCCCTTCGTGACCTGATGATCCAGCCAGAGGATTGACGAGATCGTTTTTGCGTCTCGAATTCTGCCCGTCAGCACCATACGAACGGCGGTGGACAGTGGCACCAAACGTTTCAGGATGACTTCATCGGCTTCTGGTTGCGCTTTGCCGGCACGAAGTCCAGTGGCCAGATAGACAGACATGGTTTCGGCTACGAATCCGGGGCTGGCATAAAAGTTAAAGATAAGCCGCCACTGGGCGGCGGTGTAGCCGGTCTCCTCGAGGAGTTCGCGCTGGGCCGCGGGTAAGGCCTTTTCGCCGGGATCGATGCGCCCGGCAGGCAGTTCCCAGAGATAGTCGTTTGCGGCGTGGCGATACTGGCGCTCGAGAAGGACACGCGGCGTCGAACGCGATTCATCGGCGGCCAGAATGACGACGGAGCCGGTGTGATGAATGATGTCGCGGCGGGCGCGGATGCCGCCGGGCTCCTGCACTTCGTCCGTGGTCACCCAAAAGACGGGACCGCGATACACCGTGCGCGAGGAAATTATCCGGGCTTTGGGTTGAGAGGGCTCGGTGGATTTGGCTGGCTTCGACTTGGAGCGCGCAGACCTTGGCATCACAACAATATAAAGCACTGCATCCAGGATGCGTGCGTTGGGATGTGGAATGACGGTGCGGGACGCGGAGGCAGATTCTGCTATCCTGCCGGGCATGCCGGGAAAGCGCTCTGTAAGGAATGCAATGAAGCCGCGGGTTGCAATCGTCGGCGCCGGGAATCTGGCCAGCGCGCTGGCCGTAGCCTTGCACGGAGCGGGATACGGGATCGACCAAATCGTCTCGCGTGATCAGGCGGCGTCTTTCCGGCGAGCGCGACGACTGGCAGGCCAGGTGGGTGCGTCCGCAGTGGCGGCAGCGAGGGCGCAGATTCGGGCCGACATCGTTTGGTTCTGTGTTCCAGATGGAGCAATTGCCGGCGCGGCAGAAGCGCTGAAAGCAGCAGCGGATTGGAGTGGCAAAGTGGCGGTGCACTCCAGCGGCGCACTCACCAGCAACGAACTCGCGCAGTTGCGACGACGCGGGGCAGCTGTGGCGTCGGTTCATCCGTTCATGACATTTGTTCGTGGATCGCGACCGCGACTGGTAGGAGTACCCTTCGCCATCGAGGGGGACGCCGTGGCTGTGCGGATGGCACGCCGCATCGTGAAGAATCTCGACGGCTGCGCGTATTCCATTCGGAACGAAGATAAGGCCGCCTACCACACTTGGGGCACTTTTGCGTCTCCTTTATTGACCGCCCTGCTCGTGACCAGCGAGCATGTGGCCGCTGCCGCTGGTGTGAAGGTGAAAGCAGCTAGGCAAAGGATGCTGCCGATACTCAAGCAGACGCTGGCAAACTACGTGGCATTCGATGCGGCGGGAGCGTTTAGCGGACCAATCATCCGAGGCGACGTCGATACCGTGAAGCGCCATCTCCGCACACTGCGCGGAGTCCCGGTCGCGGAGGGCGTCTACGTCTCTCTGGCCCGAGCAGCGCTGGCCTATTTGCCGGGGAAGAACAAGGAGACGATTGAAACAGCGTTGAAATCATTGCGGCGGAGCAGGAGCAGAAACTAGTTCCGCTTGCCGCTGCAACGTCGCGCGCAGAGCGATGGCGAGCAATCCCAGCACAACAAACGGAAACGGCGCAGCGGTGCGCAGAGGCAGGACAAACACTGCCTTGGAGTAAAACTGTTCCGGCCTGAGGAATGGGCGCAATGCGATCAAGCCCAGCGACGCCACCCACGGCCACAACAGAATTGCTGTCCCGATTACGCAGAGAGCGCGAAAGATCGGACTGGAATACTGCGGTTGCTTGCGGCAGGCTAGCAAGAAAATCCCCGGTAGAAGAATCACGTGATCGTGAACGGCCTGGCCGGGAAGCAGAGTCATCGCCGTGATGGCAAGCAGGAGGCTCAGCGTGAGCCAAAATTCGTACGAGCCCGCAGCGGCAGCACGGCAGCGCCAGGCAAGCACCAGAGCCGCGAGCAGTGCGATGGTGATCAGGGCAGTGCCGCTATGCGGTCCTAGACTCGATCCGAGCAACTCGATGGCCAGCGGAGGCATGGCATAGCGGTGGTAGCCCAGAATCACCCGGCCCCAGGACTGGATCCAGTGCGGCCAGACGGCCAGCGAGGCGCCGATCAGCAGAAACATCGTCGCCAGGAAAGCTACGCTAAATCGGCCCCGGCGACGCCAGTCATGCGCGCTCCAGGTCAACAGGTACAGGATCGCGAGTAGTGTCATTTGCGGCTTGATCGTGGTGAGCGCCATCAGGATTCCAGCGAGCACTAACCGGCCCCGTACCAGTGCAAGCAAGCACGCGGCCAGCAGAAATCCCACCACCAGACCCAACTGTCCTGCGTACAGGCCTTCGAGCGCAGGATAGCTGCCCAACGTCAAAAGCAGAATGACCCCCAGCCAAATCCGGCCCACGCGCCACGACAATGCTTGCGTCCAAAAAAAGACGCTTGCAGCAGTCAACGCGGCGAGCAGGGCGACCCACGCAACCCGTAAAGGGGGAAACGGCACTTCGCTCGCCGGCCAGAGCAGGAGATCGGCGAAGGCGGGGTAAGCGAATGTTCGATAGTCGGGGGGGGGATCGGTTGGAAATTGTGCTTCCAGCGGGCGTCCGAACAATCCAATCTGGATATCACGCGTTACCGCTGGACTGTAAGGATCGTGGTGGTTCCGAAGCCATTGACGCGACGTCAGCCAGATCGGGTAGAAGTCATTGCCGAAAGCATATCCGCCGGCAAGATGTTTGGCTGCGCGCACCGTCTGCACCCGCGGCATGAACAAACCGAACTGGTAGTAAAACATGGAGGCCGCGCCAACGAGCGCTAGGCTCAGCGCAAGAGCGGCGATTGGCGAGCGGCGATTTCCAGAGTCAGGTGCGGGCATTCGCGAGAAAGAGTCAGCGAATTAGAGCACGGCTTGGGGATTCGCGCAAAGCTGGCATGGGAGGGAGCCGTTACGGTTCATTGAGCATCTTTGGCTGACGTGCCTAGCTCGAGGTAAAAATGTGACCGAGCTTTTCTTTCTTGGTTTTGAGATACTCTTCCGCGTGCGGACTGGGAGTGACTTCGCAGGGCACGCGCTCCACCACCTCGATGCCGGCACACTCGAGGGCCTCCACTTTCTCCGGATTGTTTGAAAGCAGGCGCACTTTGCTGACACCTAATGCCTTGAGTATCTGGCCGGGCAGCGCAAAGTCACGCTGATCGGCTTTGAAGCCCAGTCGCTCGTTGGCTTCGACGGTGTCCAGACCCGCATCCTGCAACTCATATGCCTGCAATTTAGCCATAAGTCCGATGCCGCGGCCCTCCTGCTGTTCGTAAATGAGGATGCCCGCACCCAGGTCGCGAATCATCGAGAGCGCCATCTCGAGCTGCTGCCGGCAGTCACAGCGCAAGGAATGAAAAACGTCGCCGGTGAGACATTGCGAGTGAACGCGTACGAGCGGAGTACTAGAGTGAACGTCGCCCATCACGAGGGCGACAGCTTCTTCAACGCGGCGGTTTCCGTCCGAGCCGAATTCGGAGCGAAAGCCGTGGATCCGGAATTTGCCCCAGCGCGTGGGGAAATCCGCGGAGGCGAGTGTTTGAATTGCGTTAACGGTCACAGTTTGATTATAGCGTCTGTGCGTGGAGGCGCGTGCGATGTGGAACTTGAATCAGCCCCTGGCGCGGAAGTGGAAGATAGCATCCTGTTTGGAGGCGATAGCGACGCCGTTGCGCGTGGCGGGATGGAAGTGCCAATTCTCCAGCGCAGCCAGAAACTTTTCATCGAGCTTCAGGCCCATGCTGTGCAGAACGGTTTTGCGGACAATTTCTCCGCGCTCGTCAATCGTGATCTCCACCACCACATTGCCTTCCGAATCCGGCAGTTCCCACGGATAAATCACCGGATCGACGGTAGCGACGGGCAGAGCCGGACGAATCTCATCCCCGAACACTGGTCCGCCGGGCAGAGTTCCGTAAGGAAGACCTGCAGGTGCGCCATGGCCAAGACTTGAGAGCGTAGCGGTCTTTGATTTGTCCTCTGCCGAGGATGGAGTGATGGGAGCCTGGGGCAAGGGCAGCTTCGCGACCGCGGCATTTTGTTTCAGAATCAACTTCTCGTGCCCCAACCGCTGACGGCGATAGACCTCAGTTGCGCGGTCCGGTGAGCTGGTAGCGCTGTCGTCGGGTGCCTGTGTAGGAAAGTACATTCGTGTGAGTAGCTTGCCATTTCGCCCGAGTGCAACGGAATTTGGATTCACTAATCGAGGCTCTGGGGTATGCAGCAGCCAAGCGAACAAAAGGCTATGCAACGCGAGCGAGGCCGCAAGCGCTCTGGGCTGAGTCTTCGATTCCCCGAAATTGAGCTGGGTAAACATGAAGAAGGAAATTTTCTACCCACGACACTCTGTTTAGGTTAGACGTGGCACGGGGGTATTCGTCAAGCACCGTTGGTGCGGATCATGGAACGCTGGTAAAATGGTTGGGTAAATTGGAAAATCCATCCGGTATGGGGCTATAGCTCAGCTGGGAGAGCGCGTCGTTCGCAACGACGAGGCCGTCGGTTCGATCCCGACTAGCTCCACCATTTCTCTATCAGCCTAAGTTTTAGCGACTAAGCGTAAGAACCCGCCTGCGATAAATTTAGATGCCCGCAATTGGTTCCTCGTCTAACGGTGTGAGGCTCGAACCAATCGACATCGAATCTGGGACTGTAGAAATCTACAACATAATTTGTGCAAACTATTTCGCTGTCTGCTAGGATGATCGCCAAAAGAACGCGGATCTTATTCAGTCTGTTGGGTTCGCGCGCCGCGGTATGGCACTCGAACTGCCGCTATGTGTTGCGGTAAAGTGCCTCCAGTCCAGAGCCTAGGACGGCCGCCGCAGGTAGGAGTGGTTTTGTGACCGATCCCGTAGAGGGGAACGTCCGGGTAGTGAAGCGCCGGCGAAGCCGTCGCCACTGCCGCAATCGTCGCATACGACGCTGGCTCGCGGCGGCAGTTTTCGCGCTTTTCATCGCAAGCGTTTCCACTCTCGCCCTGAGGTATCTCAGTCCGTCACTGTTTCGGGCGCAGCAGAGTGCACCTCCCAACTTTCAGCAGGCGGAGCTTAGCCGAAATCGCGTCGTCACATTAAATCTTCTTACGCAGACGGAGCCATCCGCCGATCGCCCGGTGTATCCGTATTCCGTTGTGCCCGGCGGAGTGCAGGATGCGAAGGAATTGAAGTGGGTGGCTGAGCACGATCCTATCGTTGCGGCGCACTATGCCGGCTTTGATTACGACCGTGCGCAGGTCGTGCGCCTGACCTTGGCGCGGACGGCATACGTGTCCTATCGCATTGGAAACCGCGTCTATTGGACGCATCATAGGGTGACGCTTCACAAAGGGGAGAAGGTTATTACAGACGGTAGGATGACGGCGCGCACCCGTTGCGCCAACCGTGTCGAAGAAGCTCCGCAACAGGCGACCGCTCCCGTGGAACCTCCAGTGCAAACATTCGATGAGCCGCTCCGAGTTGGCAATGGAACGGCTATGCAGTCTCCTCCGTTTCCGTTCGAATCGGCGCTGCTTAACCGGCCCGCTATGCCTGGTGCGGGACCAACGGGACCGCTGAGTCTGTACGATCCGTTGGGTGGCGGCAACTGGACCCCTATCTCGCCTCCTCCGCTGCCATTAGCGCTTTGCGGTCCGAACAAGAAAAAAGGTACCGGCGACACAGGTTGCTGTCCTGGCGACGAGCCTATCAACAAGAAGAAAAATGGCGGCCCCTGCGGCGGCACCGGAGTTGTGCCCGAACCGGGAACATGGGTATTGTTCGCTTCCGGCCTGGCCGCAATCTATTGGCAGGCACGCCGCAAGTTGAACCACGCCTGAAGCGCTGAAAAGCGCCAATCCATAGACACTTGCACGTTGCACCCTGCTTGCGATCCTGTCTTCGCTTTCGGTAGTCTCATCCTTTTAACTCAGGGCTTGGAGTTTGCGGAGGTCGATGGTGCGTTCGCCACGTCGTCGTGATTTCTGTTTTTCCTTTCTGCTTGCAATCGGATCGCTGACGTTAGCTAGCCCATCTGTGTTCTCGCAATCCATCCGGCTGCACGTAGATCTCACGGACGCTCCACGAAATATCTATCATGCCAGGCTAAACATTCCCGCTAAATCAGGCCCGATGACGTTGGTCTTTCCGGAGTGGATTCCAGGCAATCACCGTCCCAGCGGTCCTATTGCTGGTCTTACTGGAATACGCATGGAAGCCGCGGGCAAGACAGTGACGTGGCAGCGTGACGATGTCGATATGTACGCTTTTCATGTGGTTGTGCCGGAAGCAGCGCAGGAGCTGATCGTTTCCTTGGACGCGATTACCTCCAATGACAGCGCAGGCGGCGGAGGGCCAGCGGCTTCCAGCAATCTGCTGGACTTGAATTGGAATGCGGTCGTGCTATATCCGCAAGGCGCGGATTCCGATGCGGTGAAATTCGTAGCATCCGTCAAACTTCCGACTGGGTGGAAGTTTGGATCGGCGCTGATTCCTGCGCATATGTCCGGAGATCAGGTTGAGTTCGCTCCGGTGTCACTCACTACATTGGTGGATTCTCCGTTGATCGCCGGGAAACATTACCGGCAGATTGATTTGACCTCAGGTTCGGAGACGCCGATGCACCAGATGGATCTGGTGGCTGATAGCGAAGCCGATCTGGCGATGAAGCCGGAAGACTTGGCGGCCTACCGAAAACTGGTCGCTGAAACCGGGGCGCTGTTTGGCGCGCGGCACTACCGGCAGTATCACTTCCTGTATACGCTTAGCGGTGATGTCGGCCAACATGGGCTCGAGCACCACGAGTCGAACGACAGCGCTGCGGCGGAGCGCACGCTGCTCGATCCCGATCTGCACATGCTGTACGGGGCCCTGATTCCTCACGAGTTCGCGCACTCGTGGAACGGGAAGTATCGTCGGCCTGCGGGGCTGGCCACGCGAAATTATCAGGAACCAATGGCCGGCGATCTCTTGTGGGTTTACGAAGGGCTCACGGAATATCTGGGCAACATGCTGGCGGAGCGCAGTGGATTGTGGTCCGCGGAACAGTATCGTGAAGCGTTGGCCCTGACCGCTGCCAGTCTCGATCACCGCTCGGGCCGCAGGTGGCGTCCCTTGGAGGATACCGCGCGGTCCGTGCAGACTCTGCGAACGCTGGGACCGCAGTGGTCGAACTGGCGCCGCGGACTGGATTACTATCCCGAAGGGGAATTGATCTGGCTTGAAGTCGACTCGATCATTCGCCAGGAGACGCACGGCCAGCGGTCTCTCGACGATTTTTGCCGGCGCTTTCACGGTGGCCAGAGCGGACCTCCGGCTGTGGTGCCTTATAAGTTCGACGATGTTGTTCGCACGCTTAGCGAAGTTGCTCCTTACGACTGGGCGAGTCTGCTGAAAGAACGCGTCAGTTCCACCAGCACTCACGCGCCGATGGGAGGTATCGAAGGAGATGGCTGGAAGGTGGTATACAACGGCCAGCCGAACGCGTTCACAAAAGCCGCGGAGAAAAAGTTTAAGTTCGCAGACTTCTCGTATTCCCTCGGGTTCACCGTTACCGAGGATGGCAAGCTGGAGGATGTAATCGTGGGATCTCCCACCTATCAATCCGGCATAGGTCCGGGGATGAAGTTGATCGCAGTGAATGGGCGCAAGTGGACGCCTGAGGTTTTGCACACGGCAATCAAAGCGGCGCAAGCGACCGTAGAGCCCATCGACTTGCTGGTCGAAAATGGCCAGTTCTTCCAGACTTACCCAGTTTCTTACCATGAGGGAGATAAGAATCCACATCTGGAGCGAGTGTCCGGCCAGCCTGATCTTCTTGAAGTGATGCTCACTCCGCTGACCCATTAGAGCCGTGTGCGCGTGGGGCCGATCCTAAGTCGTAATCCTTCCGTGAGAGTGGCGGGTTCGTGAAGGCTGCTAGAATCGCAATAGCGCCAACGCATACAACTTAAGGGTGTTTATGGATCGCTCTCTCAGAGCCGCGGCCGGTCTTCTGGTGTGGGCCGCAGTGTGTATTTCCGTCCCGGTCATTTCTACGCCGGTCATGGCGCAAGCGCAAGACGTGCCCTCGGTGCGCCGGGTGCAGGTGCTGGGCAACCGGAATCCGCTCGAGATCGAGATCGAGGCTAGCGATCGCCTCGTTCCCCAGACGCAAGTCTTAACTGGCCCCGATCGGCTCGTGGTGGACTTCGCCAATGCAGTTCCCGGCGCCCAGTTGCGTAATCAGATATTGAATCGCGGAGAAGTGAAGAGCGTGCGCGTGGGCTTGTTCACATCGAAGCCGCCGGTTACGCGGGTGGTCATCGATTTGAATGGTCCGCAGGCTTACCAGGTTTTTCCCTCCGGCAGAACCGTGATCATCAAGGTCGGGAGCGCGGGGCCGCAAACTGTCGGACTTAACCCGTCCTCGTCGTCCGGACCAAAGCTGGTGAATTCCAATTATCCCGTGCACTCCGTCGAGATTGAACTTCCCGCGCCGCCGCCGCTGGTTGTCTCTTTTCAGGCGGGACTGCTCACTATCAGTGCCAACAAGGCCAGTTTGTCGGAAGTACTCTTCGCGGTGCATCAGCGCACTGGAGCTGACATCGCCATCCCGGCAGGCGCGGAGCAGGAAAAAGTTGTCGCCGAGATTGGTCCCGCATCCGCGCCGGAGGTTTTGTCTCGCCTGCTGAATGGAACGAAATTTAATTTTCTGATTCTGAGTGCGGCGAATGATCCGGGTACTGTCGACCGCGTTATTCTCAGTGCGCGACCGGAAGGCCCGGCTGCAGCTTTCCAACCCTTGCAGCCGATGGCCCCAGTCGACGAAAATCCTGAAGCCGATGCCCCGGCCAGAACTCCACCTCCTCCTGCGGTCGCGCCCAATCCCAACCCGGGGGGCGAGCGACAAGGTCCACCGACAAATCCTCCGTCGGATAACGTCCCAGACTAACCGTTCGCGTTTCTTGGATTGCAATTCGTTTACGGCGGCGTGATCAGGCGAACAGGCACGGGAGAAGTGCCGTAAACAGGTGGATTCGCGGCACCATTGCCGCATCCGGAGACGTTCATCACGGTTACGTTTATCTTTCCAGTACCGTTGTCGACGCTGTTGATGAAGACCTGCAAGAAGCCAATGACCGTGACTGGAGTCGTGCCGGCACCACTAATCACCGTTGCGTTGTCATAAATGGGCAAGGAGACGATGGAAGGGCTATTGGTGATCTGGTTACCGCTCGCGACGCCGGCATTTGTTAAAGCGCTGTTGCCTCCGGCCTTAATTTGAAAAGGGTAGGTATAAGGACTGAGGCCGGGGTCGAGATAATCCTGGCCGTTAGTCATCTGGTTGAATGCAGTGGCGTTAGTGGCGTTGATGAGACACTGCGCGGCGTTCACACTGTCGTTCCCATTTAGCCCTGGATTATCCACCGCTAGATCCACCATGTTCGCCAGAGGTGTCCCGCAGGCGTAGGCGGTGGTCTGGTCGCAACCCGCGACGGCGTCCCAATATTCAGCACGGAGAATCTGTGAACATCCGCTGATTGCTGTATTGGCGGCAATCGCGACGGAAGTGACCGGCGGCTGTGCGGGAACGTATTGGAGGGTGTTCACTGGGGGAGGAGCGGCTACGGGCTGTGAATTGGGTGGTGATGGTAAAACGCACCTATGCCTTGGGTTGTGTTGACAGTCCGCAATCAGGTCAAACGTTTCACCGATGACGCCATTGTTCCCGGTGAACGTCCCGGGGTTTTTGATCGCACCGCTAGTTGGATCGACGAAATACTTGGTCCCGGTGAAATGAGCCGGATCCTGATTGGGAACCATCCACGGCTTCACGCACCGGGGCTGCACCGGAATCATAGGGCCCGAGCCCGAAGGATTGAACGCCTCGGCGGTCGCGGTAGCGCTCACGGTGGTGCCAGAATACCTGCTGCCAAACAAGGAGAAAACGCGAGCGAAGAAGATTGGCAGATTCGTGCGCTGAACGCTCACGGTAACAACGGGGTTCACGGCGAAGTTTGCTCCGAGGCCAGAGCAGTCTGTATTTGTTGCGCCTGAACTTCCCGCTCCGTAGTTCACGCTTACCGACGCACTGGGGACCGAAACGCCGCCAATCAGGTTCTGTTGAGCCATACTGATCGCGGCGAGCGTGGCTGCACTGCCGCCACCGCCGCAAATCTGCCCCCATGTGGCAGAGGTAGCTCCCGTGTTGCCGGAAATCGAAATCACCCTGGCCGCAGTCAATGCAGCCGCGTCCGCGGCGCGCTGGGCCTCCGCCTTGGCTTCGTAAAGTGTGCCGATGTCGATTGACAAGGCTGCCATGGAAATGATGGCCACCATCGTTATGGCCACTAACGCCATGGTGACACCCCGCTCCTTCGAGCGCGGCTCTGAGTCTCTTCGCGGGCGGCGGATTAGCGGTGACAGCATGGGAAGTCCTCAGTTCTCGTTAAACGCCTCAGCGGTCGTAATAACAGTGGCCGGACCGAGAAATTTCCCGGGCATCAGACCGCTCACGCTGTTGAACTGCCACTTGTATGCGTAGGTAATTTTGACACAAGTGCCGATCAGATATACGCCGTTCTCCTGTGTCGAGCAGCCTCGATTGATCGCGATACTGATCCCCGTTCCCGGACAACCAGAACCGGTCGCCGTGTAGGTCCACGTAAGGTTGGTCTGCGTCGGCGCCGCCGGAATAGGTCCCAGCCCGCAATCGTTGATCTTCTCCGAATACAGATAGTTATCCACGACCTGGACGGCGTCGCTGACGGAGACGGGCACGGTAGCGTACATATCGCTGGCCGGATCGGCCGCTGAAACTCGTGCTCCTTCACGAGCGGCGTTCGTCAGCTTCTGCTTCAGGGTGAGCGCTCCGCTGAAGTCAAAAATCCCCACGACGAAAAACACCAGCAATGGCAGCGAAAGCGCAAGCTCCACGATTTGGGACCCGCAATCATTCGTCCACCGTCGCTTTAGCGAGGCCAGCAATCCGGTCCTCAGACCCGCGGCTAGCGTCACTGCGTCTCAGCCCTCATCTGCGACTGTCCTGGAAGAAGCACATTCCCTATGTCCAAATTGGTGAGGGGAATACTGAAATGGTACGGATATTGATATCGCGCACTTACGGATGTGCCGCAAGTACCCGCACCGCCCTGGCTTGGATACGATAACTGGACGTTCACCTGGACACAAACGTCGGTGACGGTACCGTCGCAGGGAGCCGCGGTACCACACGCAGCTCGCGAACTGGCGGTGCCACAAGCGCACAGCATGGGTCGCGTCCAGTTACTTGTGGCAACCAGCTGATTCTTCTTCAAATGCGCGGCGGCAAGCGCGTTATAGATGGCCGTTTCGGCGGTCGTGGCGGGACTCGGTGTAGAACCACACGTTGTGCAAACCGGGGCCACGGCTGCTACTGCCCCAGCCCGTGTTCCTTGAGTCAGCGTGCCGTAAATGAAAAACGCCAGTCCGAACCAGAAAATCCCGATCATGAACATGAACACCAAGGGCAGCACAAAGGCACTTTCCACGATCTCCGTGCCGCTTGTGTCCTGTGCGACGTGCCGCAATATTGTCCAAAGCCATTTCATCGCAGTTATGATCTTCCCCAAAGCTTACCGATGCCGAAAAGCAAAGTGGTCAAGGCCAATGCTACTCCATAGGGAATCTTCAGCGACTGCGGATTATCCAGCGAAACCTCGGGCCCGGGCATACGAAACGTTAACAGCGATGCCAACAGCTGTCCGATGTTGCGCAGCGTTTCCTTGAATCGCCGCTTGTAGATCACCAGCCCAAGGGCCATGATCCCCGCCACAAAAACCGAAACCATCAGCAAGTCGACCAACACTCCCGGTCCTACGAACGCTCCCAAAGCTCCCGCCAGCTTCCAGTCGCCCGCACCCAGGCTGCGAACGATGACGAATGGCAGCAGCACTAGCAATCCCAACCCGGCCCCCAGCAGAGAAGTCTTCAAACCGCCCACTCCGCCGGTTGCTGCGTTAACCGCGATGCCAACGAGTAACCCCGGAACTGTCAGCCAGTTAGGGATACGACGGCTGCGCCAATCCGTGAAGCCAGCCGCCACCGCGAAAACCACGGCCAAAGCCAGCACCGCCGGTTTCAGACCAACTCCGGGTTGCACGGTGAAGGTGACCCCTGAACCCTGATACGCCCACGTTGCTGCAAACGTTCCACCTCTATCGGCTCGCTATCGCGCAATCGAAATGCGCGCTTTCCACATCCCGAGACCAGCAAAAGCCCTTGCTGGGGCGGATTTTCACATAGCTGGATTCCGAAGTCAATGAATAGGCTAGCAATGCAAACCTAGTAGTCACTCCCAAAAGCAAAGGCCCGGAATGTGTCCGGGCCTCGGGAAAATCGTTCAATCTTAGCGGTTAAACGCTCCTGCGCTGTTGTGCTCAGCCACGATGCGCTTGGCATTGTCTGCCAGCGCTTTCGCTTGCGGCAGAAGATCCAGACCCTTCAGCACTTCCGGATCCGATTCCGCTCGCACCTTCAGGCCTTCATCCTGGCCGAAAGCATCGACGAAAATCTCAGCCTTGATGTTAGATTTGATCCAGTCATTGTTATCCACCAGATCAGCCTGGGTGTAGGGAATGTCCGCTTCATCCAGCGATTTGCGGAACTCCTGCAGAATGGCATCATCCACGTCAAAGCTCTTCGTCGGGTGATGACTTACGACGTAGCGCTTGGCGTAGTTGAAGAACGCGTAGTGTTGCAACAGCGTGTCCTGAAAGTGATTGCCTTTGACCGGGGGAATCACAACATCCGGCGTAATGCCGCCACCGCCATATACGGTGCGGCCGCTGTCAGTCAGCTTCACTTCCCGGCTGGCATTGCTGCCCGACTCGGCTTCGCGGTTGTAATAGTAATCGTAGAGCGAAATGTTGCTGTAATCGCGTTGAATGAGGCGTCCGCTGGGCGTGTAATAGTGCGCGGTGGTCAGCGCCAGTCCGGTATTTTCCGAGAGCGGATAAACGGTCTGAACCAGCCCCTTACCAAACGTAACTTCACCCGCGATCAGCCCGCGATCATGGTCCTGAATGGCTCCGGAAACAATTTCTGCTGCCGACGCGGTCAGCCGGTTTACCAACACAACCAGAGGATAATCTTTCCCCCCATTCCCATGCTGCGCCACGTAACGCTTCTCGGCCGAAGCGCGGCCGTGGTGCGAAACGATGAGTTGACCCTTCTTCAGAAACTTGTCAGCTACGCCCACACCTTCGCTCAACAAGCCGCCGGGATTTCCTCGCAGATCCAAAATCAAACCTTTGAGATCGCCAAACTCGTCTAGAGCTTTCGAGACCTCTTCTTCCGTGGTCTCGTTGAAGCCGGTCACGTGCAGGTACCCAATCCCCGGACGGATGAGGAAGTGTACGTCCACGCTGTAGCGCGGAATCTCGTCGCGCACCAGGGTGAACTCCATGGGTTTCTCCACACCTTCACGGGAGATGCTGATGTGTACGGTTGTGCCCTTGGGCCCTTTGAGCAGGTCGGCAACGTCGCCAGTGCTCATGTTCTCGGTGGACTTGCCATCGACGGCGATGATCACGTCGCCCGGATGAATGCCGGCTTTATAGGCGGGCGTCCCCGTGAAGGGAAAAATGACGATGACTTTATTGTTGCGCGGTCCCACCGTCATGCCGACGCCGTAGTATTTGCCCCGCTGGTCCTCGCGCATCAGCGCGTAAGACTTGGGATCGAAGAAATTCGAGTGCGGATCAAGCGCATGCAGCATCCCAGGAATGGCCCCGTTGTAGATGGCCTTGTCGGGATTGACCGGCTCCGCGTAATTGTCTTCGATGACGGCATAGACATCCGTGAACTGCTTCAGGCTGTCCTTGACGTCAGAGTCGCTCGAGGGCGACGAAGGCTGCTGCCCCGTGCGCTGGGCAAAAAGAATTCCCAGAAAGCCGCAAGCAAGCAGAAAAAAAACCACCAGAAAGAGTGATCGGCGAGAACTACGTGCCATCTTGAATGTTTCCTTCGGTTGATGGATGTCGAGCTTCCCCAGCTACCGCGCTGAATATACGCAGTATATCACCAGATTAGACTGCCACGGACCGGGATAGTCACCATCGGTAACCCTCCTGGACCGTCTTCCTTTAAAGATGCGGAAGGAGGTGGTTAGGGTTCTAGCTCCGGGAGATCTGCTCAGTTTCTTAGTTCAGTGGCGCAGCAGGTCTTGCCAAAATCGAGGCTTGGTAATCCGTGATCAGCGCACCACTGATGCGGGCATAGCCAAGGCGCCCGAATTGAGCCTCAGGATGAATCGGTGCCTGGCTCTAGCATTGCCGCCTTTTGCGCTCCGCATTATGATGAACCCATGAGTTTTTCCGAGACGATCTTCCTGTTCTTCCTGGCCCTCATTATATTCGGGCCGAAGAAGTTGCCGGAGATCGCCCGTCAAGCCGGACGTTTGCTCGCCGAACTTCGCCGTGCCTCCAACGAGTTCAGATCACAGATCGAAACCGAAATCGCGCATCTAGAGGTAGAGAAGAAGAGCCAGACAATCCTTCCGCCCAGCTCTCCGCCGCCGGGCGCGGTGGCGAGTTTGAGTCTGAACCCGGCCTCAAGCGAAGTGGTTGCACAGGAGTCGCGCACAACTTTAGGTGCTCCCGCCGATACTGCTCTGGCAAGTGGTTCCGCTAATTCGAATTCAACCGTCGCGACTTCGGTCACAGAGAATCCAGACATCTCGCCAATCGCACCTTCCCCGACCGTGTCTGAGGTGGAGATCGCTTCCACGCCGCAGGACTCGCATGTTTGAAAGCCAGACCGCGTCTACCGGGGATGACCCGAAGCGCGACGCCATGCCCACCATGGGCTTCCTCGATCACCTCGAGGAATTACGCACTCGCCTGGTGTACTCCATTGCCGCCGTCGCTGTGGGATTCTTCGCCTGCTGGTGGAAAGTGGAGAGCATCTACGACATCATGCAGCGTCCTATTATGAAGGCCCTCAAGGACAATGGGATGTCGGAGCGGCTCGTCTATCTGAACCCCACCGAACCTTTCAACTTGTACCTGAAGATCGCCGCGCTTGCCGGACTTTTCCTCACATCGCCCTTTGTGCTCTACCAGGTTTGGATGTTTATCTCTCCGGGTCTTTACCGCAACGAGAAGCGATACGTCGTGCCATTCATGGTTTCAACTATCGCCTTGTTCACGACCGGCGGATACTTCGGCTACAAAGTTGTCTATCCGCAAGCGCTCGGTTTTCTGATTCACTTCGGCAGGCAGTTCCAGCCGATGATCACCATCGGCGAATATACATCGCTGTTTCTGAGCATCATCCTCGGCATGGGATTGATCTTCGAGATGCCCATCCTTATCTTTTTCCTGGCTCTGATGGGCATCGTCACCGCCGGCTTTATGTGGAAGAATTTTCGCTACTCCATTCTGGTTATTTTCATCATTGCGGCCATCGTAACCCCGACTCCCGACGTTTTGAATATGTGCATCTTTGCTGCGCCTATGATCGCTCTGTACGTTTTCAGCATTGGAATAGCCTGGGCAGTCCATCCAAAACAGCGCCGGGCTCGCAAGGAAAAAAAGGCGGCATAACATCGTTGGGGCGCTTTGGCTTACTCATTGAGGTTCATTCAGTGATCAGCAAGAGAATCGTGATTTTAGTCCTGTTGCTTTCGATCGCCCTAGTGCTGGCCTGCGACCGCGACAAGGAGGCCAGTCCAGTAAGAGCGCAGACCCAGCCTCAGGTCGCGGCACGCGAAGCCTCCGTTCCCAAGCTGTCACTTCCTCCCGACAGCGGTCCGCCCCCGGAGATTGACTCGGCCCGCGCCATGCGGTACGTGAAAGAGATGGTAGCTTTCGGTCCGCGCCCCATCGGCAGCGCAAATCATAAGAAGGTCGAGGATTACATCATTTCCCACCTCAAGGGCGACACAGTTGAAAACGATGTGTTTACTGCGGATACGCCCGAGGGCAAGTTTCCGGTGCGGAACATCATCGCGAAGTTTCCCGGGACACGCGACGGCATCATGGTAATCGCCAGCCATTACGACACAAATTATCCACTGCGAAACACTTCGTACATAGGCGCCAATGACGGCGCCTCATCGAGCGCGCTCCTCCTTGAAATTGCGAATCAACTGCGCGGGAGAAAGCGCGACGGCTACAGCGTATGGCTGGTATGGGACGATGCGGAGGAAGCTATCAAGACGTGGTCGGACGCCGACAGTTTGTACGGGATCCGGCATCTTGCACAGAAATGGCAGGATGACGGGACTCTGAAGAAGATGAAGGCATTTCTGCTAGCCGATATGATCGGCGACGCGGACCTCAATATCGATCATGATCAGAACTCAACGCCATGGCTGGAAGAGGTCGTGTATCAAGCTGCCACTCGCTTGGGCTATCAATCTCATTTTTTCGCGCGTGACAATCAGGTCTCGGACGACCACATTCCGTTTATGCAAAGAGGCGTGCCGTCCGCGGATCTCATCGATTTTGACTACGGATATAACAACGTTTTCTGGCACACACCGCAGGACACCGTGGACAAACTGAGCCCCAAGAGCCTGGAAATCGTCGGCAGCACCATCCTGGAGACGGTCAACATTCTCGACAGCATGGACTCGCTGCCACCGAAGTAAGCTCAAGATCTCCTAAGAAAATGTTCTCAGCGACTTCCGCAAAGCAGTTCTCTGCGCACTCTGCGATAGTGCTTTTGCTCTTTTCCCTAAATTCATTTCTAATTCACCGGATATGCGAAACCTGAAAGCCTTTTGTCTGTGCTTCATCTTCACCACTATTTGCCTAGCTGCAACTCCCCCGACTGAGAAAGACGACGCGGCCCGCATCATTCAGACTGCACTCCAACCATCCCCGATTGAGAGCAACCTGCGCCATCTGACGGACGAAATCGGCGGCCGAGTGCCCGGAACGCCCGCCATGCAAAGGGCCGTCGAATGGGGCGTGAAGATGTTCACGGCCGCTGGAGCGGATAGCGTCCACACTGAAACGTTCACCATTCCGCATTCCTGGGCCGAGGGCGCGACCGAGATGTCTGTCAGTGCGACGGGGACTGCTCTCGATCCTAATCTCACGCAGATCCCCAAAATTGAGTTCCGCATACGGTGTGTTTCCATTGCGTGGGCGCCCGCGCTTGCTCCGGTGAAGCATGTGCCGGTCGTCGATGTGGGCAGCGGCAGTTCCGATGAATTCAAGAAGGCCGGCGATATTTCAGGGAAAATCATACTCGTCCATTCCGTTGTGCTGAAAACGTGGGACGACCTCTTCGCCGAATATACGAACGCGCCGCCCGTGATCACCGCTGCAGTGAACGGCAAGGCGAGAGCTGTAGCGTTTATCGCCACGCGCGAGCACGACATTCTGTACCGGCACACGAATTCTTTCGCAGGAGAGATCGACCGGATCCCGCAGGTGCTGGTGGCGCGCGAAGACGGAGAGCGCATCGGAAGATTGCTAGCCTCAGGGCATCCGGTGTGGGCTGATCTGAGCATCCCAAGTCAGCTCGGCGGCCCAATCAAAGCCGCAAACGTGGTTGCTGAAATCAAAGGTAGCGAAAAGCCCGACGAGTTCGTTATTCTCGGCGCGCATCTCGATTCCTGGGAACTCGGCACGGGCGCGCTCGATAACGGTTGCAATGCGGTGCTGGTCGTGGATGCGCTGCGAACAATCAAAGCGAGCGGGCTGAGGCCGCGCCGCTCCATCCGCTTCATTCTATTTTCTGGCGAAGAGGAAGGTCTGCTCGGTTCACGTGCCTATGCCACGGCGCACCGGCCGGAACTCGATAAAGCGGCCGGTGTCATCATCTACGATTCTGGCACGGGCAAGACGACAGGTTTCGCTACCGGCGGTCGCAAGGACGTACTGGACACCACTAAGCGCATCATCGCGCCGCTACAGCAGTTTGGCGTAACCGAACTGAAGACTGACATGGAATGGGGTACCGACCATTTCGATTTCATGCTCGAAGGCGTCCCTACGTTCGTGGCGGACCAAGAGGAGGCGAACTATCTAGAAAATTATCATGCCGTCTCCGACACTTACGACAAAGTCGATTTCGTACAGCTCAAAAAACACGTAGCCGAAGCCGCCGAATTTGCTTTTGCCTTGGCAAATCTTCCGGCGAAAATCGGGCCGCGCTTTACCCGTGCGCAGATTGAACAGTCCCTGCACGAAACCGGCTCTGACCAGATGTTTAAAGCGGCAGGCATGTGGGACGCGTGGGAGAGCGGAAACCTGGGCCGGCAGAAGTGATTAGATTTGCAATTTCCGATTTCCAATTGAACCGCGCAGCAGTCCCAATTGAAAATTGGCAATCGACAATCGGCAATCAGACTTGCTCTATTTCTGGATCATCTTCAATCTTTTCGCGCTCGGCATGCTGGTGCTGGATCTTCGTGTCTTCCACCGCCGCGGCCGTATGCGTTCTCGCGAGGCGTTCGGTCGAAGCGCGATGTGGGTTGGTTTGGCGGCAGCATTTGCAGGGGTGGTGTTTTTCTGGCAGGGACGCCAGGTCGCGATCGAATTCATCACCGGTTACGTATTGGAGCTCTCTCTCAGCGTCGACAATCTTTTCATCTTCCTCGTAATCTTGCGCTACTTCGCCGTGCCCGAGGAGCACCAACACCGCGTGTTGTTTTGGGGAATTCTTGGAGCGCTGGTGATGCGCGGGTGCTTCATCCTCGCCGGGGTTAGCCTCATCCAGCGCTTTCACTGGATTTTCTACGGTCTCGGGGCGCTGCTTGTCTATAGCGGCATCCGCCTTGGGTTAGCCGGGGAACACCAAGTCGATCCCTCAAAAAATCCAGCGGTGAAGGCTTTGCGTCGCTTGATACCGGTTACGGACAGCTACCAGGGAGGCAGCTTCTTTGTACGTAGTTGGCAAGGGAAGGCGGGACTCTACGCCACGCCGTTATTGGTAGTCCTGGCGGTAATCGAAACCACAGACCTCCTTTTCGCCGTCGATTCGATCCCAGCAATCCTGGCTATTACGCTCAATGCTTTCATCGTCTACGCCTCGAATGTGTTCGCTATCATGGGACTGCGGTCGTTGTTCTTTGCTGTTTCCGGGCTGATGAAAGTTTTCCGGTTTCTTCACACCGGGCTGGCGCTGATTTTGATCCTGGTGGGACTGAAGATGATCGTGGCACATTATTTCAGGGTGCCAACCCTGGCGATGCTCGGGGTGGTAGCGGGAATACTGACTGTTTCGGTGGTAGGCTCGATTCTCATCCCGGAGAAGGAGCGGGCGTAGGGAGGTCATCTACGTCCACCAAACCACCACTGCCCATAGGCTATTATGGAGGTCCATGGCGCAAGTCACCATTCATGTTCCGCCCCGTCCCTACCAGGCTCGAATTGAGAACGGATTACTGGCGCGGGCTGGAGCTTTGCTGGCAGAATTGCTGCCGCAATCGAGCAAAGTGTTTGTGGTTACGGTTCCTCCGGTGCGCCGCCGTTGGGGCGCCAAACTTCTGAGCTCGCTGACTTCGGCGGGCTTCAATCCTCAGGTCCTGCAGATTCCTGACGGCGAACCCGCTAAAAAGCTGGCCACAATTGAAACCATGGCCGAGAGATTAGTTCGCCTGGGCGCGGACCGCAAAGCTATTCTCATCGCACTGGGCGGAGGCGTGGTCGGCGATGTCACGGGATTGTTAGCTTCCCTTTACATGCGGGGCGTGGACTTGGTTCAGATTCCAACCACAGTCCTGGCCCAAGTGGACGCGTCCGTTGGCGGCAAGACTGCTGTGAACCTCGGGGCAGGGAAGAACTTGCTGGGAACTTATCACCATCCGCGTGTTGTTCTCATTGACCCTGAAGTTCTGCACACGCTCTCGGATCGCACGTATCGCGCCGGCCTCTATGAGGCGCTCAAGTGCGGTATCATCGGCGATCTCGATCTTTTCTTGCGCTTTGAACAAAAGCGGGCACAGATCCTGAAGCGCGATCCGGTTGAGGTTGAAGGTCTTATTGCGCAGAGCGTGAAGCTGAAAGCTGAAATCGTTTCCGCCGACGAGCAAGAAGGCGGCTTACGACGGGTTCTAAACCTAGGCCATACGATTGGACACGCGCTGGAGGTGGAGACCGGCTACCGCACCCTGCTTCACGGCGAGGCCGTTGCGTGGGGCCTGATCGCTGCGACAAACATTGCTCTTACGGTTGGGCGCACGGATAGCGTCACCGCCGGTCGCATTGCCGACGCTGTGCTGAGCCTGGGTCGCTTGCCGGAATTGAAGGTAAGCGCTCGCAAGATTCTCGCGCGCCTGCAGGCTGACAAGAAAACGCAAAATGGGGCGGTCCATTTTGTTTTGCCTCGAGAAATTGGAAAAGTCGAAATAGCCTCTGATGTGCCGGACAAGGTCGTGCTCGATGCAGTCGAAGAATTGCGCCGGTTATCCCACGACGGCTGGGTCTGGAAGAAATGAAGATCTGGAAGAAATGAGTCGCGCGGCTGAGACTCAAAGGCCCACGGTTGTCGGCGCCGCGCCTGCTGGCGCCGTTGACCCTCACTCCGCGGCACGAGCCGTGCGCGAGATGTTTACCTCGATCGCTCCGCGCTACGATCTGCTGAATCACGTGTTGTCATGCAACGTGGATCGTCTGTGGTGGCGGCGTACGGCCCGCACCTTCGCGGACGTTTTTGCGCAGCCTGACTGTCGCATGCTCGACTTATGCTGCGGCACTGGGGACATGACTTTCGCTTTGCGCAAGCAGGCAGGGAAGTGCAGTCCGCAGATTTTGGGCGCCGATTTCTCTCATGCCATGCTGCAGCGCGCGCGTTCGAAGTCTCTCGGCCAGAACACGGAGAGCGCTGAGTCTGCAATGCCGCGCTGGATTGAAGCAGACGCCCTCTGTCTTCCATTTCCCGACCAGCACTTCAACCTGGTGACTTCAGCTTTCGGCTTTCGCAATCTTTCTGACTACGATGCCAGCCTGCGTGAGATCGTGCGCGTGCTGAAATCCGGGGGAGAGTGCGGCATCCTCGACTTCAGCGAGCCCAAAGGATTGATGGGGCGCCTGTATCGCATTTACTTCAAGCAAGTGCTGCCCCGCGTGGGTACTATGCTTTCGGGCGTGCGCGGCCCTTATGCATATCTGCCAGATTCGGTAGAGCGTTTTCCCGAGCCGCAGGAAATGCTGGATCGCATGCGCCGCGCTGGATTTCGCGAAGCAACGTGGACGCCTTACACTTTCGGAATTGCCGGTTTGTACCGAGGAAGGAAGCGAGATCAGTCCTACACAGTGAGATCTTGACCTACTTGGTGGCCGCACTCTGCGCGGGCGCTGCTACTGTCTTGAAGCTGTCAGCGAAGGCATCCGAAATCGTGTGGCGCATCACGTTTTCATATTCCGCACCCAGGAACTTTCGCAGGCGGTCGGTATTCATGATGTACTCACCGGTCATGTAGGGCAGCGCCTCTGGCGGAATCGCAGAGATCTGGCGCTTCCACAGAAACTCCAGCAGCAGCCGCATCAACCATTTTCCGGGAACGCGCACCAGCTTCGCTTTCGCCATCTGGATGCAACGCCCGAAAGTGAGCGGCTCTCCACGTCCGGCGACATTCAGAATTGTCAGGCGTTGCGCCTCCGGGTCCCTGTGCAAGATGTGCGCGATCAGCCGCGCCATATCGTCTACGTGGATGAACTGGATCTTGTTGTCGAGATACTGTTGCCCGCGGGGAAGCATGCAAGGCAGGCGTTTCCCCTCACTGCGCATCTTTTCCGCTCGCGCGCTCTTGCCGTTGGGAGTTCCGCGAAACGCTCCCAGCAGGTAGTTGCTGACGCTGGCGCCGGCAAGAATATGCGAACGCAGAATGTAAACGCTGCAACCGCGCAGCGCCGATGAGCGCTGCTGCACCACCTCGTCGCTCTGTTTCTTATGGATCGCATAGGGCAGGGTGTGCGCCGCCATGGGAGACTCTTCCGTCGCCGGCGCCGGGAGGCTGGGGCCATACACAGAAACGCTGCTGGGAAAAATGAATTGCTTGATCCCGGAATCGACGGTGCGGTTCGCTTCGGTGATGGCTTCCATTACCCGAGCCGTGCCGGCCACATTGATCTGCCACATGCGCTCGCCGTCGAGCACGCCCGAGCGTACTCCATCGATTACGAATGCAAGGTGCACCACCGACACTGGTCGGGTATCGCGCAGCATTTCGTAGAGAATGCGGGTGGAGGATTCCTCGCCCAAATCCAGACGCTCGAATTGGAGCGGCAAAGTGGTTTGGGGTGAACTCACGTCCACCCCAATCACCGAGAAATCCCCCAGCAGCGGGAGCAACCGCGATCCCAGGTTTCCCGCGATGCCGGTGACCACGACGACTGGTTTCTCGCTCGCCATCAGTTCGGCTTGGACGGAGGCGCCGGTTGCGCAGGCGGCTGCGATGTTGGGCTTGCAGCCTGAGGGGTAGCTTGCGGCTGTTCCTGTGGCTGCGTTGGAGGCGTTGGCGCATTCGGATGCGGCATCCGATTCGGGAGGGGGCGTCCTCCCATCGGCCCACTCGGCCCCGGCGGTCCAAAATATGCCTCGTTAGTTTCCGCGTGGTAAGAGTTCGCGTACTTGTCCATCATTTCCTTCATCCGTTGGGTCTTCAGGCTATTGCGGATTTCATCCCCTACCTGATCCAGTGGAAGAACCTGTTTGCTCACCACTTTGTACACGTAGTGTCCTCCATTGTCGGCGATCACGGCAGAGACCTCGCCGACTTTCAGATCGAACACCGCGGCGTGTGCCGGCGGCAAGCCGGTGCGCCGCACTTTGGGCAGATTGACGGTGGGCGAATCCATTCTTATACCTGCGGCTTCGAAAGCCTCTTTTTGCAGCTTGGTGAAGTCTTCCCCGGCCGCGGCTCGTTCCCGCAGACCCTCGGCCAATTTAGTCAGATCCTGCTCGCCCTGTTCCTGTTTCGCCTTATCGGCTGCTTCCTTAGCCTTTTGCTGCTCTTCGGTCAGCTTCTCGGCATTCTCGGTGCTTTTTTCCGCAGGTTGCGCCTGCTTGTAGCGAGGAACGAACAACCGGTCCAGAGAAAATTGCTCATACGGCTCGGGATTCTTCTTGTAGTAAGCGTCTATATCCTGAGGTGACACCTGGTCCGCCTCTTCCTGCACGGCGCGCTGCAGTTGCTGGGTGAGAATCTGCATCTTGTAAACTTTCAGCGTTTCTTGATATTGCGGAGTCTTGTCCAGACCCTTGGCCTTCGCCGCTTCTGACATGGCCATGAACTTAGGCAGTACCGTCGACAGTTGACGTTTCAATTGCGGGGTGACGTTCGGCGAAAGCGCGCTGGCAATTTTCTCGAACTCCTTCCGCGTGATCTCGGTCTTACAGTCTGCTGGCTTGTTCGCGGCGGTCTTCCCGGCCGCGGTAGCCGTCTTGCCGGCGGAAGCGCTCTTGGACGCCGGAGTCGCTGAGGGAGGGCAAACGCCAACAATGGTCAGCACCACCGCGTTCTCCGGCACATCCGCTACCGGTGGGGTGGTGGCATTCCCGGCAGCCTTCGAAGCCTGGCCCGGACCCGGCGGCGGAGCCGGAGTTTGTAACGGTTGTGCTTGTCCCCATGCCATCGCCCCCAACAACACACACAGCAGCCAACTCTTACGCATACAAGAAATCCTCCAGGATTGGTAGATCAGGAAGTTGGAATAAACTTGAACCTAGCATCCTAGCATAGGAGCCATGATCTGCAGTAGCAGTCCTGCCTTCCGGGCCTTCCGGTAGTGGTTCAGTTTGGAAGCCTAATCTCCGATCCCTTCCGGATTGCCGACCAACCGCCGCGCAGCGACGAGCCGATTCCTCGGCTGTGAGCGCTACGGCGATATGTCACCAACTGCAAACTGCTGCTTCCCAGACGCGACAGCAGTTCCGGAGGCACAGCACTCGTTTGAGGTGCGACACTGCGCGGAAATGCATAGCGGCGGAACTGTTATGCTCCGCCGCTTCTTATTTCCTGCGCTGCCAAATTCAGCAGCCACGGGCTAATGGTGTTCGCCGCCACCATGCGATCCGCCACTGCCACCGTGAGAGGCGCCACCACGCGCTGCTGTGGCATGGGAAGCACCATGTGACGCGCCACCACGTGGTGCTGCAGCATGGGACGTACCATGGGATACGCCACCACGCGCTGCTGCGGCATGGGACGTGCTATGGGATACGCCACTACGCGCTGCTGCGGTATGGACGCCACCGCTACTGCGGCCAGAGCGTACTGCCGACGGGCCACGTCCACGATTGGCTGCATACCCACGTCCGCCGCCGTTTCCACGGCCGGCGACGTAGCGTCCTCCGCCTCCACCGCTGAAGCGATGACCACCCCAGCCGTGGCCATAGCCCCAGTTCGCCCATGGGCCCACGCCCAGGAAGATGCCGTTATAGAAATAGCCCGGACCATAAAAGCCCATGGGTGCGCAGCCGTACGGTGAATAGTCGTAGTAGCCATAGGAACACATCGGCGGAGTTAGGCTGATAACAACTTGTGCGTTAGCCGTTGGCACCAAGGCCAAAGGCACGAGCAAGGTTGTTGAACCGGCCAGAATCAGACTGTGCATTGCGAGCTTGCGAGCCCAGGGGGCGACGTTCTTGACTTGCCACATTTTGTTAATCCTCCAGAATTTCCGCTTTCGATCGAAAGTTATATCTCCAGTATCAGGCCCTTGCTCACAGATAACTGGTCAATACAGACCGCGCGGAGATTATCGCGGTTTTACTTAAATGTGCGGGATGCGATCGAGAAGAAGGCGACGCTGGAGGTTACGCCGGAGCAGGCGTCGCGGACCATGCGGGCGGTGACGCTGGCGCACGAGAGCAGCCACGAGCACCGGAGGGTGGAAAAGGGGAGAAACGGCGGAGTGAGCAGAAGGGTTGCTGGTGAAATTTTACAACAGTTGACTGTCTGGCTTTGTGGCTCTTGGCGGGTACCGCACATCAGATGTGACCCGCGTCACTGACCTTACGCGCTCATTCGTGTGGCAATGATATGTTCCTCCTGCTCCGAAGAGCAGTTCCCGCCAGCTGAAAGGCAGCCCCCTGAGACGCAGGTCGAATTACAAAGAAAGAAAGTCTGTCCCGTCCTGAAGAATCTATTTAGGAGGAAAAATGAAATTCGAAAAGCTGATGTGCATTGCCGCAATCGCGTTACTCGTTGTGCTGGCCGTCCCAGTTTCGCTGGCCGCGCAGGACAATCCACACAGCAAGGATGCCAAGTTCATTACCTTCAATGCTCCGGGCGCGGGCACGGGCGCCGGCCAGGGCACCATAAGCAACAGCATCAACCCTGCAGGCGCGATCACGGGATACTACCTTGACGCGAGCGATGTCTATCACGGCTTCCTACGCGCTGCCGACGGTACTTTCACCACGTTCGACGTTCTGGATGCGGGCACAAGCTTTTACGAGGGGACCGGGCCCTTGAGTATCAACCCGGCAGGCGCGATCACGGGATGGTACTTTGACACGAGCAATGTGATTCGCGGCTTCCTGCGTACTCCCGACGGCGCCATCACGACGTTCAGCGCTCCACGCGCGGGCACGGGCGCGAGCCAGGGCGGCGGGGGCCTTGACATCAACCCTGCAGGCGCGATCGCGGGAAACTACGTTGAGGCGAGCAACGCCTTTCGCAGCTACCTGTTCCAACCCGACGGTACCTTCGCGACATTTGAAGCTCCGGGCGCGGGCACAGGCTTTTACCAGGGCACCCAAGTCGCAATCATCGATGGCCTCAACCCAGCGGGGGCGATCACGGGAGGGTACGTAGACGCGAGCAACGTCTATCACGGCTACATTCGCTCTGCTCACGGTACCTTCACGATATTTCAAGCTCCGGGCGCGGGCACAGGCGCCTTCCAGGGCACGTTCAGTTATGGCATCAACGCTGCGGGGGCGATCACAGGACTGTACGTAGATGCGAGCAACATCTATCACGGCTTCCTGCGCGCTCCCGACGGTACCTTCACCACCTTCGATGCTCCGGGCGCGGGCACAGGCTCTGGCCAGGGCACCATAAGCAACGGCACCAACTTGGAAGACGCGATCGCGGGATACTACATTGACGCGAACAATGTCAATCACGGCTTCCTGCGCACTCCCGACGGTACTTTCACCACCTTCGATGCTCTGGACGCGGGCACAGGCGCCTTCCAGGGCACCACAAGCAGCAGCATCAACTCGGAAGGCGCGATCACGGGATACTACATTGACGCGAGCGATGTCTATCACGGCTTCCTGCGGAACCCATAAAACGAATTGTACCGGCCTCTGTGCAAATGCGTTTGGAAGCTCCACTATCCATCGCCGGCTGACGTCGTTTCCTTAATGGAGTAGATGAGCTCTGCAAATCCCATCCTCCCGTCTCAATCCCAATGACTCCGCTCCGATTCCCTTGGCGCAACTGCACGTTAGCGGCGATAATCCCATCATGTCCGGGACGCCGGCCCTTTACTCGCCTAAGGCTATGCGCGCCGAAAAACGCGCGGTAGCTGGAAACTCGGTGCTTGCCGCCCTGCTCATTACCGGCGGTAAGATTGTCGTTGGCGTCACCACCGGCAGCTTGGGCATTCTCTCTGAGGCCGCCCACTCCGCCCTGGATCTCATTGCCGCCCTGCTCACCTATTTGTCCGTCGGAGTTTCCGACAAGCCCGCCGATGCCGACCACCAATATGGCCACGGCAAGGTCGAAAATTTCTCGGCGTTTGTCGAAACTGGCCTGCTCTTGCTGACTTGCATCTGGGTCATCTACGAAGCTATCGTGCGATTGTTTTTCCGGCGGGTAGAAGTCGAGCCTTCCGTTTGGGCCTTCGCCGTTATGCTGATCTCCATGGCTGTGGACTACTGGCGTTCCCGCGCCCTGGGCCGCATCGCCACCAAGTACGATAGCCAGGCGCTCGAAGCCGATGCGCTGCACTTTTCCACCGATATATATTCCGCGGGCGTCGTGGTCTTGGGTCTGGCTCTCATCCTGGCGGGACGAATCTACAATCTGGATTGGCTGCGTTTGGCCGATCCCATCGCTGCTCTTTTCGTCGCGGGCGTTATCGTCTCCGTGAGCTGGCGGCTGGCGCGGCGCACCATCGATGCCCTGCTCGACGCAGCGCCCGCCGGAGTCCGCGCCCAGATCACCGATGCCGTTTCCCATGTGGATGGTGTGCTCGAAATCGGACGGGTCCGCATCCGTCGCTCCGGAAATCGCTATTTCGCCGATCTTGCCGTCGGCTTGGCCCGCACCGTTACCTTCCAGCGTTCCGAACAACTGGTCGAAGCGGTCACGGTCGCGGTCCGCGGTATCCTTCCGGACGCCGACGTCACCGTTCAACCGCTACCCCGTGCCCAGCGTTCGGAAAACATCTTTGACCGCATTCGCGCCGTGGCTACCCGCCACAATCTGAACGTCCACGACATCACGGTGCAGGATTTCGACGGCCAGCTTCATGTCGAGCAACACGTCGAACTGGACGAACGCATGACCCTCAAGGACGCTCACGATCAGGTCACTGAACTCGAAGCCGACATGCGCCACGATGTGCCCGAAATCGCGGCCATCCTCACCCACATCGAAAGCGAGCCCGCCACCATCGAGAAACCGGAAGAACTGGTGCGTGACGCCGATCTTGAGCGTCAACTCAAAGTCGTCGCGACGGGATTCCCGGACGTACTGGATGTTCACGAATTCGTCATCACGCGAGTCCGCGGACGACTTTACGTTTCCTGCCACTGCACCATTGCCGACAATCTCTCGCTAGTGCGCGTCCACGACATCCAGACCGAGCTCGAAATACGCTTCAAGCAAGCCGCTCCCGAGTTGTTCCGTGTACTGATTCATCCGGAACCCAGCACGGATAACCGGAGGTAGAATCTAGGCGGAGTACCTGTTTATGACGAACGCCCACGCCACCTGGATAGAGAAGCAGCGCTTCAACGGAGTATCTGACAGCGGCCACCCGATTATCGTCGATGGTGACAAAGCTGCCGGCAACAGTCCCATGGAACTCGTTCTCATCGGCCTGTGCGGCTGCACTGGGTATGACGTCGTTTCCATCCTGCAAAAGAAGCGGGAACCGTTCACCAGCCTGGAAGTCCGTGCCGAGGCCGAGCGCGCCGCCAATCCGCCATCCGTTTACACGGAGATCAAGCTGATCTATCGCATTGGTGGTAACGTGTCTCGCAAGGCAGTTGAGGACGCGGTCCGTCTCTCGAAAGAGAAGTACTGTTCGGTCTCAGCCATGCTTGATAAGACCGCGAAAATCACCACCGTGATCGAGTACGCCGACGCGTAGAATTGCAGAGACGTATGCCGCTTAGAATCTTGCTCTTCACCCAGCCCGGCTGTCTCACCTGCGAGGTCATGAAAATTTTTCTCGAAGCGAAAGAAATCGCCTTTGAAGAACGGGACATGAGTCTGGACTCCTCCGCCCGCGCCGAACTGCTCGATACCTACCAGAGCCACACTGCCCCGACGCTGGTGATTCTCACCGCGACCGGAGCCGAAGTGATTGAAGGTTTCGATCCCGACCGCCTTGACCACTTGCTCTCGGCTGCCTGATCATCGAAGCCATTCGCGAGGCTCGCCATTCCGAACACAAATCTGCCAAGCTCGCTCCCGCATCCTCTTCGCGGATATTTCTTTATTGCCTCCGCCGCTTTTTTGTGGGGAGTCTCCGCTGCCCTGGGGCGTGCCGTCTTCACCGGAAAGTTGCCGCTGGGTGCCGTAGCCCTGCGTCCAATCGACCCGCTGATTCTTTCTCAGAGCCGCACTACATTCTCTTTACTCGTCCTGCTTCCTATTCTCGTTGCATCGCATGGCTGGCAGCGCATCAAGCTTCCCGCGCGCGATCTCGCCTACTGCTTCGTGTTGGGGACACTCGGTGTGGCCGTCTCCAACTACTTCTACTACGTCGCCATCCAGCGAACGAATGTCGCGACGGCCATCATTGTGCAATACACCGCTCCCGTGTGGGTTCTGCTCTATGTGGTAGCTCGCGGCCAGCAAAAACTTACCGCGCAAAAAGTTGCTGCCGTCGCCTTGGCTGTGACCGGAATCGCTTTGGTCATCAATCTATTCGGAGCCGCGCTCCTCGGAACCAAGTCCGGCTCTGTGCTTCATCTCGATCTCTACGGCGTCATCGCTGCGCTACTGGCCTCGTTTTCCTTCGCGTTCTATAACGTCGGCGGACACCGCATTCTCGTTCGCCACGACCGCTGGCGCGTCCTCGTCTGGACGCTCACCGCGGCCGCCGCCTTCTGGCTCGTCGTCAACCCTCCCTGGAAAATCATTGCTGCCCACTACGTCCCCGTGCAATGGCTGTTTCTGTTCGTGTTCTCGATGATCTCCGTACTTGGAGCATTTTCGCTTTACTTCCTAGGCCTGCAACATCTGGAGCCCACGCGCGCCATAATCGCCAGTTGCCTCGAGCCGGTGTTCTCCATTCTTCTCGCGGCCCTGCTCCTGGGCGAAGTGCTGCGTCCCATTCAGGCTTTGGGAATTGTCTTGGTACTCACCGCCATCGTGATCGTGCAGCGCCCCGGTCGCAGCGTTGCTGAGGAGCGAGTTGTGGTCGATCCGATCGAATAGGAGGCAGTTCCGGACCCTTTGCTATGAATCCGCTGGCTCACTCCAGATGCCGACCTTTTGTCTCGGGCAATTGCGTGGTCATGAGCGCGGCCAGCAGATATCCTGCAGCGCACAAATAAAATGCCCAGCCCAATCCTCTGGACTGGCCAACTCGCCCGATGACAAGAGGCGCAACGCAGCTCATCGTGCGCGCGCCGTTGTAAGTGAATCCCAGCCCACGCGCCCGCAGGCTGGTCGGAAATATCTCACTGCCTATGATTCCGGACCCGGAGAATAATCCAGTTCCGAAGAACGCCACAATCGTTCCTAAGATCATCAGCACGGCGGGCGAGCGTCCCGCGGCATAAAGTGGAATCAGAAGTGCCGCCGTTAAGCTATAGATAATAAATGCTTTCCTCCGTCCAAGGTGATCCGCTGCCCACCCGAAGCTGGCGTAACCGGGGAACATTCCAAGCAGATTCAGCACCACGAGCAGCGTGGTCGTGCCCATCACCCCAAAGCCCCGCCCGCCCTGCGATACCGGAAGCGACAAATATGGCGGCATCCAGGTAAACAATCCCCACCACGCAAACATGCAGAAGAAGTTAAACAGCAGCAGCGCGATCGTAGCCCTTAAGTAAGGGGCCCGAAAGATTCCCGAAAATTTCGTAGAGACGTAACTTGTTTCGTTTCTGCTTGCGGTGCCAAGGCTGCTGCCTATCGCGTTGCATTCTTTCGGACATTTCCGCTGCTCCCACATCGCCGACTCCGGCACTCCGCGCCGGATCCACAAGGTCAGCAGTGCCGGCAGAATCCCTATGAAGAATACAGCCCGCCATCCGAAGTAGCGTGCCACTGGTCCGGCTACCAGCGCCGCCACGGCAAAACCGATCGCCCACGAACTCTGAACCACCGAGATTGCCTTGGCACGGAGTTCCGTAGGCCAAGTTTCAGCCACCAGCGTCGCGCCCGTATTCCATTCGCCACCCATGCCCAGTCCGAGGACAAATCGTGCCGCCGCCAGCATGGCAATGCTCGTCGCTAATCCCGACGCGAACGAGCAGACCGAATACGTCAGAATGCTCGCCATCAGTGCCCGCTTACGCCCTATGCGATCGGCGAGAAACCCAAACAGAATGCCACCTATGCCAGAAGCCAGCAGCGTCAGTGTACCCAGCAGCCCCGCCGTGGTCTTACTCATGCCGAAATCGCGTATCAGCAACGCCAGCACCAGCGCATAAAGCATGGCGTCGAAGGAATCCAGAGCCCAGCCCAGCGCCGCTGCCAGCAGCGTTCGCCGTTGTCCCGGTGTCGCCTGCCGAATCAGTTCGATTGGACCTATCGCCATGCAGGGCGGATTGTACGGCGCGGGGAAGAATTGTCAATTTCTGATTTGTTCGAACTAGTCGTGCATTCGATCGTCGTCCCATCTCCGGGCTCGCACCAAGTTCCCTGTGCTGCTCTGTGGTAAAGGCTTCTCTTCCTGACCTGAATGTTTCCTTCCTGGATACCTCATTCGTTTTGACAATGTTTTTACTTCGCGGGCCGCGATTCTCGGTTAGCCTCATCGTGTGCTTCGTCATTACAGTTCGATGTGGACGTGCCTATGAGATTTCAGCGGCTCGCTGCACTTCTTGCTTTTCTCTTGACGTTCCTCACTCCTTGTTTTGCCCACCACATGGCGGTCGTGGTCGATAAGGACAACAACGTTGGAAACGTCACATCCGTCCATCTGTCGAGGATTTTCCGCTCGGAGGTCAAGAAGTGGCCGGACGGTAAAGCGATTGTCCTGGTTCTGCACAAGGACTCCGCCGGCGAAACCGAAACCTTGCAGCGCCTGATCAAGATGAGTCCCGGCGAACTGAAGGCGCTGATCGCCGCTCACAAGGACACCATCCAGATGGTGGACTCCGACGCCGACGTCCTCAAGATTGTGCAATCCACGCCCGGCGCCATCGGCCTCGTGGATGTCCGCTCCGTCGACAACACCATCAACGTGGTGCGCGTCGACGGAAAACTGCCCATGGAATCTGGTTACCTGCCGCATTAGTTTGGATCTGTGCTGGCCAGTTGTTCCGGCGACCGCCCGTCCTAGATCAGGTGCATCGGTGGCAAGAGGTCCTCTTCCCATTGCTCCACCCCAGGTGGAATGGAGCCCTTGAGCAAGGCGACGAAAGCATCGAGTGTTTTGCGGGCATCTCCAATCAAGTAATAAAAAGCCTCCCAGTGATCACTATCTTCGCCGTCGTGATTCGGAATTACATATTGAAAGTGCCACGCCTCCCGCAGTTCGCGATAGGCACTCGAGGCTCGAGTCTCCACATTTTCCAGGTCCTTAGCCGAAAGGTCCCCTTTTTGTCGCCGAGTCCGCCGCAAGAGCTTGCGCCGCATGATATCGGTGAGAAGTTCATTAAGCGCCACATTGCGCTCCGGAGTCTTCAAGTAAGCGATTTCGTCCTTCGAAAGCGGCGAGAGAAAAATGCTGAGTCGCTTCACCTCCGCAAGGCGAGGGTGCATCTGCAGTGCCCTCCCGACATATGGATTCCCCTCGAAGAAGACATCGCCTCGTCGCAGTAAAGACTCGAGTTCCTCGATACCCAATGCTTGTAAGTCATCCCGCGCCTCCAGTACGGCGTATCGATGGTCCGCCCGCAACGCATCGACCTGAGCCCGCGTCCGGAAGTGATAGTCCACTCCGTCAAGTTCGCCGGGACGCGGAGCGCGGCTGTTGAAGAGCACCAGTTTCTGAAGCTTGGCGTGCAGCTCAGGGTAGAACTTGCCAAGGGACTTGTAGAGCGGACTTTTTCCGACACAGGAGGGCCCGCTGAGAATTACAAGGCGTCCGGTCTTATCAGGGCTCATGGTTTACCGCCTTGAAGCTAGGAAGACGTGCATCGTGGAAATGTCAGTGACCAGAGGCTCCGAGTCGAAGTAAATGAAAGTATCTTCTAGCCTTCTTTACATCCCTCGCGATCTGCTCGCGCAACGCCTCCACGGACGGAAACTTGATCTCATCACGCAGCCGATCGAGGAAGCAGATTTCGACTTCGCTCTCCGGCGTCAGTTCGAATGGATGAAAGTTCAGCAGGTGCGTCTCAACGGCAAACGAATCTGCACCAAACGTCGGACGATTGCCCACATTCGTCACGGAATCAAACCGCTCGGTCCCCACGCGCGTCCACGTGATATAGACGCCGTCCTCAGGCACGAGCTCTTCGTAGCGCGCCAGGTTGATGGTGGGCACGGTGTACTTCGAGCCATAACCGCGCCCGCGCCCCGGCGTGGCCAGAATACAGAATGGGCGCGCCAGCAGATGCCGAGCCCGGCTTACCCGTCCTTCGCTCAGCAGCCTACGAATGTGACTGCTCGAAACCGGCTCGCCGCGGAGCTTCTGCTCGGGGTAGGCCTTCACTTCAAAGCCCATCTCCTGCCCGAATTGAGCTAGCAGATTCACATCCCCGGCGGCCTTGTGCCCGAAGTGGAAGTTGTAACCTTCATGCACCTCGCGCGCATGTAGTTTCTTTTTCAGAATCCGCTCGACAAACTGTCGCGGTGTCATCAGCGAAAGATCGCGCCCGAAGGGCAACATCAAGACGGCGTCAATGCCCGTCCCTTCAAGCAAACGCAATTTCTCCGGTGCTGGAGTAAGTAGCTTCAATCCGGAGTCAGGCCGCAGAATGCGCGCCGGATGCGGCTCAAACGTGACCGCGACGGCGTTGGCTCCGCCGATCCGCGCCCGCCGTACAATCTCACCCAACACGTGAGCGTGCGCCCGGTGCACGCCGTCAAAGTTGCCCACGCTCACCAGCGACGGGCCAAATTCGGCTGGAACGTCATCGAGTTTGTGAAAAACTTGCATAGCAGTGGTCAGTGGTCAGTGGCCAGAAGGCAGCGCTCCGCAAGAGTTCGCTGACCACTGAACTTTAAATTTCAAACTCCAATTTCATCCCGTCATACGACAGCCGGACATGAGGCGGCAAGGTTGCGTTGGTCGCTTCATGCGCCAGATCGTGGCAAATGTGCGTGAAGAATGCTCGCTTCGCCTTCACCCGATCCACGATGCGCAGCGAATTCTCTACCGTTGAATGCGTGGGATGCGGCTTGTGCCGCAGCGCATCCAGAAAAAGAATGTCCAATCCCTCGAGCTGACGAAACGATGCCTCGGGAATTTCACTGTGGTCCGTAAGATAGGCTGCGTTTCCAAATCGAAATCCGTAAATCTCCGCCTCGCCGTGAATCAAGCGCACCGGTTCGAAGTGTGCACCAAAAACTTCCACCGGACCATCGATCGGCCGCAGTTCGAGCAGTGGCAGGCCGCCGTATTTGTAGTCAGCGTCAAAAATGTAGCTAAACATTCTACGCAGGAAAGCGGCCGCATCCGGACGTGCATAGAGCGGTAGCCTCGCCGGCTTGTGGGAATAACTCAGCGGGCGCAAATCGTCGATGCCCAGGATATGGTCAGCGTGAGCGTGCGTATAAAAAACCGCGTCCACGCGCGTGATGCGCTCGCGGATAGCCTGAGCATAAAAATCAGGAGTGGTATCAACGAGCACAACTTTGCCCGCATATTCCAGCATGATGGAAGGACGGGTACGCCGATCATGCGGGTCGCTGGAGTGACATACCGCGCAGTCGCAGCCCAGCGTGGGCACGCCCATGGACGTGCCGCTGCCCAGCACGGTGAGCGTAGCCTTCATGCCTCCACTTTCCTGCTGCAACTGGTGGGAGCCATCATGCCGTTGCGATCACCGCCCACTAGTTCCCGTGGCAACTCCGGGCTGTGGCGGACGCGACAGCGCATTGGTCACTTCCACGTAGGCCATGCGTACCTCGTAGAGGCTGTTCTGCAGAAAGTTTTCTTCCGTGGAAGTTAGATTGCCCTTGGTTTTTTCCGCCAGCAGCGCCAGCGTATCGATGGTCTGGCGCGCTCCGATGATGTCCATGCGAGGCTGCTCACCCTGCTGGTGCATCAATCCCAACTGCAGCATCGCGGTCATGTAAAGCGAGGCCAGAAAGCGCTCGAAGGTCATCTCGAGTTCTTTGGCATTGTGTCCACTGAGTTCCACGCGCGAGTCCAGAGCGTCGGATGACTTTCGGTACGCATCTGCTTGCGCCTGTTGCTCGGCCGCAGTCGGCATCGGAGGCACCTCTGGCCCTGCGGGTGTGTCGATGCCAGCGGGTGGCGTTTCGGGAACCGTGGCTACAGGAACCGCGGCCTTGGGCACTTCTGGTTCTTCGCGAACATCCTGCCGCAACTCTCCGTCCTCGGTGAACAAGCGCCGGTCGGTGATTGTGAAACCTGATTCTTGTCTCTTCTCAGCCATAGCGTGTGTCCTTGTCTGCGTCGTCAAAATTGTGAAGAAACTCTTCTTCGCGTCCTCCGCGTGAACTCGACGATCTCCGCGTTCAAAACTCTTCTTAATGTTGCAGCAACGATTCCTGCGCCTGTCCCATAGCAACGCCTTCCAGCGGCAACTGGGCCACGGTCGCTTTGACCCCGCCAATCATGACCTCGCGCCCGGGCACCCCCGCCTCGCGTCGAATGTATCCCAGCGCAACCGTGCGTTGGCCCCATGGCAAGCCAATAAGAGCAATGCTGGTGATTTCGCCCACTTCTTTCTCGCCGAAAACGATTTTGGCATCCGTCGCGATGTCGGCCGAGCCTTCCACCACAAAGCCGGTAAATTTGCGATGCACGTTGCCACGGGAGCGAATTCGCTCAACAATTTCCTGTCCCACGTAGCAGCCCTTGTTGAAGTTGAGTGCACGCATCTGCTCGGTTTCCTGCGGCAGGTCGCGCTCGCGAATGTCTACGCCGTAGAGCGGAATGCCACTGACGATTCGCTGCACTTCCAGCGCTTCGCTGCCCACCGGAGTTGCTCCAGCGGAAACGAGGGCCTGCCAGGTATTGTGAACATCCTTGGGAGCGAGCCAGATTTCGTAGGACTCATACTGCGCATCCTCGTCGCGCACCACGTTGCACTGCACGCAATCGCATTCGCAGTTACATCGTGCGGTAATCACCTGCAACGGCTGCACTTCTGGAACGTGAATTCCCGCACCATTCATGACGGCGCGTGACTTAGGCCCCGCCACGCCCACCGCCGTCCAGGTCTCGCTGATATTCGTTACTTCGACGTCGTCCATGATGATGTAATGATCGAAAGTTGCGAGGATCTTCTCCACCTGGCTGCGATCGGTCTCCACCGCAAGCGTCTCGCCCTCGTTGTAAACCAGCATATCGCCGAGGATGCGACCCTGCGGATTCAGCAGGAAAGCATACACGCCCCGTCCTGCGGCAAGATCGCGAATGTTGTTCGTAACCATGCCGTTCATCCAGCGCACGCGATCGCTGCCAGCAAGTGAAATCCTGGCGCGGAAACCGAGGTCATAAATTCCACAGCCATTCCGAAGCGCATCGAATTCCACCTGCGGATCGGAAAAACCTGCCGCCGTTTCGGCTCCGCGGTACTCGCCCACGCGTGTAGACTGCGCGTTATTCGCCGTTTGCGCCCGCAGTGCCTCTTGGAGTGGAGTGCGAAACATGGAATATTGATTATAGCGAACGGCTTCGTGATTCATCCCGATTGGCTGAGCGCCCGCCCCTGAGAACCACAGTTGCGTGGGAACGCATGTGGCAAACTACTCATTCGGAGTGACTTGTGTTAAGTTTTCTGCCGTGGACCCGCAACACCCCTCCAAGAAGCGTATCGCCGTCATCCCCGGAGACGGAATCGGCCAAGAAGTAATTCCGCAAGCCCTCAAAGTGATTCGGGCATCGGGAGCCTACGTAGAGATGAGCGAATTCGACTGGGGCGCCGATCGCTATCTCCGCGACGGAATGACCGTCCCTCCAGACGGCTTCGCCATGCTGGGGCGTGACTTCGATGCAGTGTTTGCCGGCGCCTTCGGCGATCCCCGCGTCAAGACCAACATCCATGCCAAAGAAATCCTGCTCGGCATGCGCTGCAAGATGGATCTCTACGCCAACGTGCGGCCAGTGCAACTGCTCGATGCGGCGCTGTGTCCTTTAAAAGGCGTGGAACCGAAGGATGTGGATTTCGTCGTGATCCGCGAAAACACGGAAGGCGTCTATACCGATGCGGGCGGAGTCTTCAAGCAGGGTACGCCCGATGAGATTGCGCTTCAGGAAGACATCAACACGCGCAAGGGCGTCGAGCGGATTATTCGTTATGCGTTTGAGTATTGCGAACAGCACACCAAACGCGACGGCTCGCCGCGCGGGCGCGTGCTCATGTGCGACAAGTCGAATGCCATGACGCACGCCGGAGGCTTGTGGCAGCGCGTGTTCAAGGAAGTGAGCGGCGAGCATCCGCAAATCACGGCGCAGCACATGTACGTGGACGCACTGTGCATGCAGATGGTGGGCGATCCGCGGCCCTTCGACGTGATCGTGACCAATAACATGTTCGGCGACATCATCACCGACCTCGCCGCCGGCCTGCAGGGTGGCCTGGGCATGGCGGCCAGCGGAAATATTCACCCCGGGAAAACGTCGATGTTCGAGCCAGTCCACGGCTCCGCCCCGCTGATCGCTGGGAAAAACGTGGCGAATCCGTTTGGTGCGATTCTGACTGCGGCGATGATGCTGGGGCATCTGGGATTGACGCGCGAAGCCGAGAAGATTCAGGCCGCTGTGCTGGACGCCGTGCGGCAGAAGAAAACCACCCAGGACATCGGCGGAACGATGGGGACCCGGGAAGCGGGAGAGTGGGTGGCGGAGAAAGTCAGCCATGGATGACCATTACGCTCTGTCGTCCTGAGCGAAGCGAGTCGATTCGCATTCGCGAATCGGCGCGCGCAGTCGAAGGACCCCTGTACTTGCTCGAACTGGCACTTACGCGTCGGCTCATTCTCCCAGTGCAGCCGCGTTGTTGAGGAGTGTGCCGCCCACGCATGAACATGAACTGAGTCGAGCGCCAAAGTGTCTTAGGCCCTTCTGCCTACCAGCAGCGCCAACTCCCGCCACTTCCAGTGACAATCCACATCCACAAATCCAATCTCTCGCAGCCATCGCAACTGCGTTTCAAGATCCAGCAACTTGTTGGACGGATCTTCTGTTTCGAGCGAGTAGCCGATGCTGTGCAGGAACTCTTCATGCAACCGTGGCGTCGGCGAGGCTATATGCTCCAGATTGCAGAAAACACCGCCGGGATTGAGCAGGGCGTGGATCTCGGCATAAAGCGCGAGTTTGCGCTCGTGCAGCAGATGATGAATCGCGAAGCTGGAAACGACCGCGTCGAACTTGCCTAGCGTGGGTAGAGGATGGTCAAGATTGTGGGTGACGATGCTGACGGAGGACTCTCCGGCGAAGCGCTTGCCAGCGATCTCGAGCATAGCGGGCGAAAAGTCGATTGCAACGGCTTCCACGTTGGCTTGGTCGTTCCGAATGAGATCTCGTTTGGCTAACTCTGACTTGACCAAGGCGAGCAGTCGGCCGTCGCCGGTGCCGAGATCGAGGATGCGGCGCGCCTTCGCGGGAATGAATTCGAGAAGCGTCGATTCGCCTTCGGTGCGGTGAGGAATGGAATCAGCACGGCCCAGGTAGTCGCTGGCGTGACCACTGGAAGTCCACAGGTTAACGGGAGCATTCGTAGGCATGGTTTGTCCTTGAAGGAAGTATAGGGAAACAGGGTAGACTCGTTCCTAATGGATACCGTTAAGCTGGCGTGCGAGAAGGTCCTGAGGCCGCTTTTCGCCGTTGTGATGCTACTGGGGATGAGCGCTATAGCTGGGGCGCAGGCACAGGATCAGGCGGCACCGCAACAGCAAAACCAAGATCAAAATCAGACGGACAAAAGTGTCCGTCCCACACAGGATCAAAAGCCTGCAGGCGAGTCTCCCGCGTCCACACCAGCACCTTCCACACAAAAGCCGGAGGTCAAGATCACGGCACGAGAGGCGGAGGAGCTTTTCCACTCTGTCGATGAGATCCTGGCGTTCGATAGCAAACAGACCGGCCTGCCGATCAAGAAGCAGGTCAAGCGCCGGCTGACCAGCCGCGATGAAGTGGAGGCGTACTTGACCAAGCACATGAAGGACCAAGACGTGAAGCGATTGCAGCGGTCAGAGCTGGTGCTGAAAAAGTTTGGGCTGCTGCCCCGCGACTTCGACTTGGAGAAGCTGCTGGTGGCGCTGCTGCGCGAGCAGGTAGCAGGTTATTACGATCCCAAAACGAAGACAGTGAATCTGCTGGACTGGGTTCCAATGGAAGAGCAGGAACCGGTGATGGCGCATGAGTTGACGCACGCGCTGCAGGATCAGGCGGTCGGCCTCGACAAGTGGATGAAGCGGGGCGAGAAAGATTTGGGCGAGATCAGGAAAGATCCCACGTCTGCCGACATTGAGAATGATGAAATGGATGACTCGCGCGAGGCCGTAGTCGAAGGACAGGCCGAGACCGTGATGCTGCAGTATGAACTGGCGCCGGTCGGTCGGTCGATTCTCGACTCCCCAGACCTGGTGGATTCGATGGAATCGCAGATGGAAAATGGCACCGATGATTCGACCGTGTTCAAAGACGCTCCCATCTTCCTGCGGGAATCGCTTACGTTCCCTTACAGCTACGGGCTGAAGTTCGAGATGAAGCTGCTGGAGAAGGGCGGCAGAGAAAAGGCGTTTGCCGGAGTGCTCGCAAATCCTCCGCACACCACGCGGCAGATCATGCAGCCGGAAACTTACTTGTCACACGAGCAGATTGCACCCATGCCCGTGGTGGAGTTCAAGCATGACTTCAAGGATTACGCGAAGTTCGATATTGGAGCGATGGGCGAGTTCGATGTTGCCGTGTTGATCGAGCAATACGCAGGAAAGAAACTGTCAGAGCGACTGTATCCGGAGTGGCGTGGTGGGTATTACTATGCTGCGCGTCCGAAGGGCGATGCGGCAGCACCGTTGGGTCTGATGTATGTGTCGCGCTGGTCGGACGCCGAGAAGGCGGCTGAGTTCGCGGAGATTTATGCGCAGTCGCTGGCCAAGAGATACAGGAAGGCCGAAGAAGTAGGGAAGACTTCTTCCGGCCAAGCGGCGGCGCAGCATCCCAAGTATAAGATCGACCTTCTGCAGGGACGACACGCTTGGACCACGGAAGAAGGCACCGTGGTCATCGAGGAGCGGGGCGATACTGTGCTCGTGAGCGAGAGCTTGGACGCAGCTACGACCGAGGCGCTGGAAAAAGAAGTGTTCAAGAAGTGAGGTGTCAATTGCCGATTGCGAATAAAGTCAGTGCTTCTTAGCCGACTTTTCCTTCGCTTGACCGTCTTCCGTCTTCCCCAAGAAATGCTGCACCTTGGCGACGACGTTGAACTGTTTTCCCTCGCGCTCGATGGTCAGCTTGCGTTCCTGCCCGGGAGAGCCTTCAAGCAACGACCAGACTTGTCCCAAGGTGGAGTCAGGCACTGGAATGCCATCGACGGCGACGAGATGGTCACCGGGTTGTATGCCGTCGTCGCCTGAGGGGACCGACGGCCTGCCCTCGAAATCGGCGACGCCGAGGATGGTGAATCGAGTGTCGTCCTCGGGGCGAAGAATGAGGCCCACGACGTCAAACTCAGGAAACTTGAATGTGTTGCCGATATCGAAATAGGCCGTGGAGTGTGCATAGTCGAGGCCGATGCGGTAGTTCATCAGCGCGTTCGAACCGAGCAGGCCGGCGATGGCGCTGCCGGCGTCCTTTTCGAAGAAGGCACTAAAAGTCTTAGGGAAGTTAGCCACGGCTACATCGGTGAGATAGAGCGGTCCGTATTGCAAGCGGTCCACGCGCACCAGCTTCCACTTGGGTTCATCGTCACCCAGTTCTCCCATGTTGGCCGGGCCGACAGCACCGGTCATGCGCGGCCACTCTGTGTGGGCGGCTGCGAGCTTGTCGAATAACTCTTCCGAAAGAAAACTGATGGAAGAACCAACATCGAGGCCCAAGCTGTAGTTCTTGTTTGCAATCTTGCTAGGAATCTGGATGAAACCGCTTGCGTTGACCAGCATCTTGCTCTTCACTCCCTTGAAATTGAGGCTGCCGGGCAAGCCGATGCTGAACTCGCGGTCAGGGAAGTTGATGAGTACATCATAGTTGCGCAGGACGGACGATGGGATTTTGATCTCGGCGCTCATACCGGGGACCATGACGGAAGCAGCGCTCCCTGGCTTGAGAGGAATTCTTACTTCCTTCAGTGCAGCGAGAGAGATTTTCATGGCTCCGATCATGATCTCGCGAGGTGATGGGGCGGAGCAGGTGTTCGCGTCACACGTGATGGCAAGGCCCATCAGTTTGGCCATACGCTGCGACATTTGCAGTTCTGGGTCGCCGGTGTCGACCCAGCCGCGGACGCGCTTGGTCGACCCATCGGATAAGGGGAGGTAGACGTCAATGACGACGCGGTTGTGGTCGAGCGTAACGGGAACGGTGACGGATTTAGGCTCCGGCTGTGGCTTGCCTGCGTCTTGAGCTACAGCTGAGACTGCCAGGAAGACTAGCGCGATGAGAGCGGTTGACAATCGCATAGCGAGATTGTAACGGGTAATGGGTCGGCAGACAGAGACGCGGGTTTAGCCCTCACACGGCAAATAAGTCGCGCATGAAAAAACCTTAACCACCGAGGACCCAGAGGCACGCAGCAGGTCTTGTATAATCACGGGTTTGGCTTGCGCGCGCGGAAGAATTCTGTCGGCGCGGACTTTTGGAGGTTAGGTGCCACAAGCGGAAATTGGAATTATCGGCGGGAGCGGTCTGTATTCGATGCCGGGGCTCGGCAGAGTGGAGGAAGTGCGGGTGAAGACGCCGTTCGGCGCGCCTTCCGACGGCTACGTTTGCGGCTTGCTGGAAGGGCGCAAGGTTGCTTTCTTAGCGCGGCACGGGCGCGGGCACCGTATTCTTCCGAGCGAACTGAATTTCCGTGCGAATATTCACGGGTTCAAGCAGTTGGGAGTCGAGAGGATCGTTTCGATTTCCGCCGTGGGATCACTGAAGGAAGAGCACAAGCCGCTGGATTTTGTGATCCCTGACCAGTTCTTCGATCGCACGCGGCACCGCGTGGATACTTTTTTCGGCGGTGGAGTGGTGGCGCACATCGGTTTTGCCGATCCGGTATGCGGGCAACTCGCGGCCGTGGTCGAGGCGGCGTGTGAAAGAGTCGGTGTGACTGGCAGACATGGTGGAACTTACTTGTGCATGGAAGGGCCTCAGTTTTCTACCAAGGCCGAATCAAATGTGTATCGCGGACTGGGCATGGATGTAATTGGCATGACCAACCTGCAGGAGGCGAAGCTGGCGCGCGAAGCTGAGATTTGCTACGTCACGGTGGCGATGGTGACGGATTACGATTGCTGGCATCCACATCACGATTCGGTGACGGTAGATCAGATCGTCGCGGTGCTGGTAAAGAATGGGGAGAATGCGACCAAAGTTGTGCGCGAAACGGTAGCGGCGATGCCGCAAGAGCGGTTGTGCAAGTGCGGGTCAGCATTAGCTCACGCGATTTTGACGGATCAAAAGATAATTCCGGCAGCGACGCGGAAGAAGTTGAAGCTGATCCTGGGGAAATATTTGAAAGGGAAGTAGCAACTGTGATCTTAGCGAAAATGGAAGTCAGGATTCGCGAATGAGTATTGTCGTGGTGGGATCAGTCGCATTTGATGACATCACGTCCCCTTCTGGCAGCGTGAAGGGCATTCTCGGCGGGGCGGCGACTTATTTTTCGCTGGCCGCCAGCTACTTCACCCAGGTGCGCATGGTCGCGGTGGTAGGCGAGGACTTTGCCACGGAGCATGAAAACGTCCTGAAGAAGCGTGGCGTCGATACTCGCGGCATCGAACGCGCCGCAGGCAAGACTTTTCGCTGGGGCGGGTCGTATGCCGAGAACCTCAACGAGGCCAAGACGAATTTCACTGATCTGAATGTCTTTGAACAATTCCATCCTCGGATTCCGAAAGAGTACGAGGATACGGAGTTTCTTTTCTTGGCGAACATTCAACCCACGTTGCAGGCCAACGTTCGGCGAAAGATGAACGCCGTGCGGCTTACCGGATGCGACACCATGAATTACTGGATTCAGGGTGCGCGCAAGGAGCTGGCAGAGACATTGAAGTTGGTCAATGTATTGCTGATCAACGATACCGAGACAAAGATGCTGGCGGAGGAAAAGAACCTGCCGCGGGCCGCACAGAAGGTGCTGGCCATGGGGCCGCAAGCGCTGGTGATCAAGCACGGCGAATATGGCGCGACGATTTTCTTTCGCGAGGGGGCCTTTGGGATTGGGCGCCATCCATTTCGTGCTCCAACGCTGCCGCTCGATGAGGTGAAGGATCCCACGGGGGCCGGCGATTCGTTTGCCGGCGGATTCATGGGCTACGTGGCGTCCCAACCAGAGTTGAATCGCGAAGTGCTGAAGCGGGCACTCTTCTACGGGGGAGTGATGGGATCTTTCGCCGTAGAGAGTTTTGGCACGGAGCGGTTGCAATCACTGACTCGCGAGGAAATCGACGCTCGCTTTCAGATTTTCCGCGAACTCACCCACCTCGAATGAAGCCGCAATCTTCGCCGCCAAAGGCGCATTCCGAAGTCGAGATCGTGCGGCTGATGTGGCTGGCGATCTTCATCTCGGTATTTTCGTTTCTCTTCTACTATCGGGGTGGAGATGTGCTGCTCTACGGCGACGCCGTGGCTCACATCAACATTGCGCGCCGCGTGTTCGATTCGAGAACTCCTGGACTACTGCAATTAGGAACCGTGTGGCTGCCGCTGCCGCACCTGCTGATCCTGCCCTTCATCGTATCGAAGCAAATGTGGCAAAGCGGCTCGGGTGGCTCGATTCCGTCGATGGCAGCGTTTGTGTTCGGTGTGCTGGGAATATTCCGCTTGGTGCGCACGTCACTGGGCCGCGACGGCGAAGGAGACTATGCGGCGCAGATGGGTGCATGGGCGGCAGCGATTTTGTATGTCGCGAATCCGAATTTGATTTACATGCAGGCGACCTCGATGGGCGAGTCGCTATATCTGGCTTTCTTGATCTGGACCGTAGCCCACTTCGCAGAATTTACGCGGGGAAATCCAAAGGCGCTTACGAAGTGCGGGCTGTGTTTGGCGGCGGCGTGTTTGACGCGCTATGACGGATGGTTTCTGGCGGTCGTAATGGGCATCGCAGTCGTGGCCGCCGGCTCCCTCTCTCGCAAAGTGCGCGAAGACGAGGCACCCGGATCCTCGGGCCGATCGCCGATTGTCTTGACCAAGTTTATTTTGATCGCCGCTGCAGGTCCTGTTCTTTGGCTGGCGTACAACGCAGCGGTCTATCGTAATCCGCTGGAGTTTGCGAATGGCCCCTATTCGGCGAAAGCGATCGAGCACAAGACCGCGACGGTAAATCCGGCGAAGGGGAATCTGTTGGCGGCAGGGTCGTATTTCCTAAAAGCGGCCGAACTGAATTTGGCTGAGTCGAGCTGGCAAGGACGGTTATGGCTGGTATTGGCTCTGCTGGGTAGTTTCGTGGCGTGGTCTAGCGGACGCGGGCGAGTCACGTTGCTGCTATGGACTCCACTGCCTTTCTACGCACTGTCTGTGGCGTATGGGAGCGTGCCGATTTTTGTGCCGACGTGGTGGCCGTTTTCACAATACAACTTGCGTTACGGACTGCAGCTGCTCCCTGCTTTTGCGGTGCTCGTGCCGATGGGAGTCTCTTTTCTAGTTCAATCTGCAACGAAGCTTCCGCGCTTCCAGGCTTCGTGGCGCCGCTGGGCGGGTGCTGCCACGATATTAGGAATCTTGCTGCTAGCGGTGTCGAGTTATGCCGCGATCTGGCGTGCCCATCCGATCTGCTATCGCGAAGCTGATCTCAACATGAAAGGGCGCGTGGCGCTCGACCGGCAAATCGGGGAGTGGATCAAGAAACTGCCGCCGAATTCCACACTGCTGATGTTTCTGGGCGAGCACGTTGGCGCGCTGGAGCAGGTTGGGATTCCGTTGCGGCGGACTATCAACGAAGGCAATCATCGGGTATGGAAGCGCCCGCTCGATCCCGAGGGGTTGTGGGAGCGTGCGCTGGCCGATCCAGTTGCGTATGCGGACTACGTGATCGCCTTCCAGGGCGATCCAGTGTGGACGGCCGCACGAGACAGTCATCTGGCGACATTGGTCGAGATCCACACAACTGGACAGCCGCCGGCAGCGATCTTTCAAGGACGACTGCAGGGGCAGGCTCAAGGCAGCACCCGGTAATCACGCAGGTTAACGCTACACTCGCCAGGAGCGGTGGGCTCCGGTGATAAAATCCGGCCATCGCAAACCTTTCCCGGACAGAGAGTCACATCCATGAACTGGCAACGCATTGTCGACTTGCTATACCGAGAGATGGCGAGCGGCATTGTCGCCACTTCCTTGGCGAGGCTGGTGCTGGCGGCGGTACTGGGCGGTGTCATCGGCCTTGAGCGGGAATTGAGGCACCGGCCGGCGGGACTGCGCACGAATATGTTCATCTGTTTTGGCGCAGCGCTGTTCACAATTCTTTCGGATGCACTGGCGGTGAAATACCTCGGCGACCACACCCGAATTTCAGCGCAGATTATTCCCGGCATAGGGTTCATCGGCGCGGGATCGATTATCCATACCCGCGGGCTGACGACCGGCCTGACCACGGCATCAACTTTGTTCGTGGTGGCGTCGGTCGGAATGGCCACGGGCGGGGGCCTTTACCTTACGGCAATTTTTGCCACGGGCTTGGTTCTGGCCGCGCTGTTTTCCCTGGGTCACCTGGAACTGACGTTTAACCTGAAGACGCTGTTAACCAGCTACGAAGTGACGGGCGGTAGCGTGGAAGAGATCACGCAGGAGGTCAACCGTATTCTGGAGGGTCGACATCGCATGATGCAAAATGTTCTGAGTGGCAATACAGGCCAGCATGTCCGCTTGCAGTTTGATGTATCCGGGTGCAATCGTGACCAGAAAGAGTTGCTGCGCGAACTGCAGGCCTCTTCTGTCCTGGGGAGTGCGACGTCACTGGGCCCGGTGGAATTGGAGTGAACTCGTCGCCCGTGGTGATTCCGTTTGTGAAAGCAAGCGCGTGTGGCAATGATTTCCTGCTGATCGATTCTATGATCCTCGAAGGCGATCTGGCGCCTGCGGACATTGCAGCGTTGACACGTCGAATCTGCAATCGGCATGAGGGCGTAGGGGCAGATGGAGTGGAGTGGATGTCTCCGCATCCATCGGCAGATTTGGAGATTCGCCTGATCAATGCCGACGGTTCCGCGGCAGAGATTTCCGGGAACGGTACGAGGTGCGTGGCGGCATACATTTGTGCATCGCAACAGAAAGAGAGAATTACAATCCAAACCGGCGCAGGGTTGAAGACTTGCACGCTTACCGGGCGGAGCGAATCCGAGTATGAGTTTGAGATTGAGATGGGCGAGGCCGAGGTGGGAGCGGAACTGACAGTGAAGCTTGCCACCGAGGAAGTGCGCGGAATTCCAGTTTCGATGGGGAATCCGCATTATGTAGTGTTTGTGCCGGAGGTTGCCAAGAACTGGCAGGTGAGGGCTGCAGAAATTCAGCGCAGTCCGGAGTTCAAACAGGGCGTGAATGTTGAGATGGTTGTGGTCGATGGAAAGCACGACGTGACAGTACGCTTTTTCGAGCGCGGAGTGGGAGAGACGCAATCCTCGGGAACGGGATCGTGCGCATCTGCTGTGGCGGCAATGGCGGAGGGCAAAACGGAATCTTCGGTTCGCGTGCACGCTCCCGGAGGTACGCAGACGGTGCGCCAGGAACGAAACGAGATGTTTCTTCGTGGAACGGCGCGATTGGTCTGCCGCGGCGAATTCTTTCTGAACTGATCTGCTGACGTTGTAGAGAAAACGCACGGATTCGTTTCTCCTGAGTAGCGGACGTTTTGGTTCGATACAGGCTGCTGACTGCATGTCTTCCTCGAGAACTCCGTTAGTAAAACCGCCCGCCCTCCTGCCGGGAGATACGGTCGGCATCGTGGCGCCAGCCAGCAATGTAAAGTGCGGCGATCTGGAGGCGGGATGCGAGGCTCTGCGGCGAGCGGGCTACCGGCCAATTTATTTGGACTCGATCCTTGATCAAGATCTCTACTTCGCGGGATCGGTGGAACGCCGGGCGCGCGAACTTGAAGCAATGTTTGTTCGCGAAGATGTGAAAGCCATTGTTTGCGCGCGCGGCGGCTACGGCGCCAACTATTTGCTGGAAGTCTTGGACCTGGAAAAGATCAAGGCGCATCCGAAGATTTTTGTCGGCTATAGCGATCTAACGACGCTGCTCACTCACTTCTCCGATGCGACTGGATTGGTGACCTTCCACGGGCCGATGATAGCGAAAGATTGGGCGCATGACGATGGCGTCGACGTCGCTTCCTGGCACGCAGCACTTACAGGTTCAGCCCCTTGGGAACTCAATCTGGGAGCTGGTTCCGGCGTGAGTGGATTGGTGGAGGGTGCAGCTGAAGGTATTCTTTACGGCGGGTGCCTCTCGATTCTGGCAGCTTCGCTCGGCACTCGCTACGAGATCAAGACGGCGGGTTCAATCCTTTTTCTCGAGGATGTGGCGGCGAAGCCTTACCAGATCGACCGCATGCTGATGCAGCTGAAACTGGCGGGAAAGTTTAAAGGTGTGCGCGGCATTGTCTTCGGCGAGATGCGAGATTGCTTGCAACCCGGAAATCAGGGTTACACGCTGGAAGAAGTCGTATTGCGTATCGTGGGGAAGTTGGGAGTTCCAGTTGCCTACGGAGTGCGGTCAGGACATGTGACGGCAGGGAATATGACGCTCCCGATCGGCGTGCGGGCGGGATTGACAGTGCGCAATGGACAGGTACGCTTAAAGCTTCTGGAAGCAGCGGTGGCAGCGGAGAAAAGTTAGGTGCGCAGAAAAGCATGAACAAAAACAAGCACATTCATCTGATCGGTATCTGCGGGACGGCGATGGCGTCGCTGGCAGGAATGCTGAAGCAGCGTGGATTTCACGTTACCGGATCGGACGCTGCAGCGTATCCACCGATGTCCGATTTTCTCGCCGAACTCGGAATTCAGGTGGCTCAGCCGTTTGACGCGCGGAATCTGGAGCCTGTGCCCGATTTGGTGGTTGTAGGCAACGCGATTTCGCGGGGCAATGTTGAATTGGAGCATATCCTCGACCGGCGCATCCCATTTTGTTCGCTGCCACAATTACTGCATGACGAATTCTTGCGCGGCAAGGAAGTTCTGGTAGTGGCGGGCACGCATGGGAAAACGACGACTACCTCCATGCTGGCGTGGATCTTTCATACAGCAGGAATGCAGCCGTCGTTTCTGATTGGTGGCATCGCCGAAAACTTTGGCTCCAGCTTTCATGTGGGACAGGGAAAGCATTTCATCCTAGAAGGAGACGAATACGACACGGCGTTCTTCGACAAGGGACCGAAATTCTTGCACTACTTCCCAGATGCCGTGATTCTGACGTCGGTGGAGTTTGATCATGCAGATATCTACAAAGATCTCGACGCCGTCGAAACTGCGTTCAAGCGCTTGGTGAATCTAATCCCGCGGCGGGGCCGGATTATCGCTTTCGATGGAAAGGCGGGCGAAACGGCCGAGAGCCCCAGCCTGGAACGCTGCCTGAGCAAGTCGTTTAGCCCGGTGGAGCGCTATGGGTCGGGTGCGAGCGCGAATTGGAAAATCACGAATCTGAAATTGGAGGCGGAGAAAACGTTTTGGACGGTGTTGCACGAAGATCGCCCGTGGGCGGATTTTGAATTCCCGCTGGCCGGCGAATACAACGTGTGGAACGCAACGGCTGCCGCGGCAATGGCTGTGGCCTACGGCATCTCGAAAAACGAGATTGCGGCGGCGCTGAAAACATTCAAGAGCGTGAAGCGGCGGCTGGAAGTGAAGGCGCAGGTGAACGGTATTACTATCATCGATGATTTCGCGCATCATCCCACGGCGATTGCGGGAACGCTGAAAGCATTACGAGCGCGTTATGCGGGTGCGCGACTATGGGCGATTTTGGAGCCGCGGTCGAACACGCTGCGGCGGCGCGTGCTGCAGAGTAATCTTGCGCATAGCTTAGCCGTCGCCGACGAAGTGGTCGTCGCGGCCGTCTTCCGTTCGGAGGCGATACCGGAAAACGAACGATTGGAGTTGCCCGAACTAGCGGCGGACATTCGGAAACATGGTAGGCATGCTCGGTTGATCACCAATGCAGATGAAATCGTCGCGAAGATAGCCCCGGAGATGCGTAGCGGCGACGTGGTCGCGATTCTTTCCAACGGCGGATTCGGCGGAATCTATGAAAAATTGCCGGCGCGATTGAAAGCACTGGCGGGAGAAGGCGCCACCAGTAATTCGGCGAATGCGGCAGGAAGACGATGATCAATTCCGATTCGAGGCGGGGCGCGGAGCGGTACCTTCTTCGCCTCGCGCTGATCCTGGCGACGGCTCTGGCGCCCTCATATGCCGTAACCGACTACACAATCTCTCTCGTCCACCCCGAGCAGCATCTGGTGGAAGTACAAATCCAGCTACCGGAAGGATCATCGCAGCGGGAGTTGCAGCTTCCTGTATGGAATGCGCTGTATCAGGTACGTGACTTCGCGCAATACCTGAACTGGGTGCGCGCGAAAGATCGCGGTGGACGACCGCTCACCGTGCACGCACTGGACAAAAGCCGGTGGCAGATCTCCGGCGCAGAAGGTGGTGCGGTTGTCGAGTATGAGATCTACGTCGATTCCTTCGGCCCATTCGGCGCACAACTCACCCCTCATCATGCCTTCTTCAATCTGGCGCAGATTCTGCTGTATCCCGTGGCCGCTCGAAGCGAGCCGATGGTGGTGCGTTTCACGCAGCTCCCTGAGGGATGGCACGTTGCCACGTCACTGACGCCCTCGCCGAACGGCGGATTCAGCGCCGAGAATTATGACCGGCTTGTCGATTCGCCAGTCGAGATGGGAAGGTTTCAAGAATCAGATTTCGACCAGGACGGCGGACATTATCGTGTGGTGGTTGATGCCGAACCCAGCGATTACGATGTGGAAAAAATCGACGCCATGCTGCACAAAATCGTCGCAGCGGCGACAAGTTGGATGGCCGACCGTCCTTTCGATATCTATATGTTTCTCTATCATTTTCCGCGGGGGCCAGCGGGTGGAGGCATGGAGCATTCGTACTCAACCGCAATTGATGTGAATGCAGATGTGCTATCGCGCTCTCCAGAAGTGCTGGCTTCTGTGACGACGCATGAGTTTTTTCACCTGTGGAATGTAAAGCGCATTCGTCCTCAAACGCTCGAGCCGGTGGATTACACAAAAGAAAATTACACACGCGCGCTCTGGTTCAGCGAAGGTTGCACCAGCACGGCCGCGGACATCATCCAGTTGCGCAGCGGCCTGCTTGATGAGAGCCAATTCGAAAGGCAGTTATCGTCAGGGATCGCAGAACTCGAGCGGCGTTCGGCGCACCTGACGCAGTCGGCTGAAGACTCAAGCCTTGATGCATGGCTGGAGGGCAACGCCTATTACCGCCGGCCGGAGCGCAGCATCTCGTATTACAACAAAGGCGAACTGCTTGGGATCATGTTGGATTTGACTATGCGCGAAGCCAGCCACGGACAGGCTTCTCTTCGCGAAGTCTTTCAGTGGATGAATCAAAACTACGCGAAGAAGGGACGGTTTTTCCCCGATTCCGACGGCGTCCGCGAAGCTGCGGAAGCGGTAAGCCATGCGGACTTAGGCTGGTTCTTCGCTAAGTACGTCGCGGGTACCGAGGAAATTCCCTGGAACGATTTCTTCCGGGGCGTGGGATTGCATTTGGTAGAGGGAAAAAATACGGCGGCGGATGCCGGCTTTGTGGCCTCGCGAAATTTCGATGGTCCCATGATAGTGGAATCCGTGACTGCGGGCGGCGAGGCCGAGCGAGCCGGCCTGCGAGCAGGAGACACAATTCTCGAAATCAACGGCAAGATAGCGGGACAGGAATCTTCAGAGGAGGTGACTGGGCTCGCTGCGGGAGACACGATCACGGTCCGAGTGCGCAACCGAGGAGGTGCGGAGCGCGAATTAAAATGGAAAGTGGGCGGTCGCGAAGAGATCACCTACGAACTCAAAGATTTCGAAAACATTAGCGTGGAACAGCGCGCGCGCCGGACTGCGTGGTTGAAGGGCGAGGCGCAGACTCTGCCCGCGCCATCCCCACACTAACAGCACGTTCGCGCCGAGGCACATCGACTCATGATCCGCACCATCACGATGCTCGTCTTCTGGGGACTCGCCGCGCCCGTGGCGGCGCTGATTGGATTCCCCTGGACGTTTATCACGGGCGACATTCGCCTGCTGTATCGCATGTTTATGATTGGCGCGTGGAATGGCGTACGCTTTACCGGGGTCCGCGTAAAAACCGTCGGACTCGACAAACTGGACCCGGCGCGCACTTATATCTTCATGTCGAACCATGTTTCGAATCTGGATCCTCCGATTATCACCCCGCTGATTCCGAAGCGCACTTCGGTAATGGTTAAGAAGGAATTGCTCAGCTATCCGATTCTGGGCCGGGCAATGCGAATGGGATCATTCGTGCCCGTCGACCGCGGCAATCGTGACGCCGGCATTGAGTCCGTGCAGGCTGCCAAGCAGGTCGTGCAGCAGGGCCTCAACATGACGATCTACGTGGAAGGTAAGCGCTCCTTCGACGGCAAGCTCCTCCCGTTCAAGAAGGGACCTTTCTATCTCGCGATGGAATGTGGAGTACCCGTAGTCCCTGTAACCATCACCGGCACGCGTTATGTGATGCCGAAGGGAAGGTTCGCAATCAAGCCGGGCGTGGTCACGGTGAATTTTCATCCCCCAATTGAGCCCCAGGATTTCGGCAGCCGGGAATGTTTGATGGAGAAAGTGCGGTCGGCGATCGATAGCGGACTTCCGGAGGAGTGCCGGGAAGCCGCAACCGCCGCGAAGCTCACATCGTCTCACGAAAAATAATAGGGCGATGTCATCGGATATAACCAGTCAGCAAGTACCGCTATTCCTTCCGACTTTTTGCCCGCAGCGCTCGCGCCATCTCCGGCAGCCTTGACAGCAGCGCAGAATACTTCAGCCACAACTTGTGATCGACGGCAGGAGCGCCGCTGACCAGCGCGCCAGCCGGAATATCACTAGCCACGCCACTCTGCGGCGTAACGATGGCATCATCGCCAACTTTACAATGCCCAACCACTCCAACCTGTCCCGTCAGAATCACGCGATTGCCAATTTCCGTCGAACCCGCAAGACCCACCTGGGAACAGAGCAACGCATCTTCGCCGACCTGCGACCCGTGGCCGACCTGAACCAGGTTATCAATCTTGACTCCGCGCCGGATGCGCGTTTCTCCAACGCTGGCCCGATCGATGCAAGAATTCGCCTGAATCTCCACGTCATCGTCGATCACGACTGGAGCCGGCTGCGGAATCTTGTGCCAGCGTGCATCGTGAGCCTTGGCGAAGCCAAAGCCGTCCGACCCGATCACGACGCCGTTCTGCAACAGAACGTTGTTGCCGATGCGGCAATTTTCTCGCACCACAGCATGCGCGTGCGCAACAAATTTTTTTCCAATCTTCACTCCGCGATAGATGACCACATGCGCGAGCAGCACCGCGTTGTCGCCGATCTCGACATTCTCGTCGACCACCACGTAAGGTCCGAGGTGCGCATCACGTCCGATCTTCGCCGAGGAATGCACCGCCGCCGTCGGGTGCACTCCCGGCGCATAGCGCAGCGGTTGATGAAAGAGCTCAAGCGCGCGGGCGAAGGCGAGATAAGGATCTTTGGCCCGCAGCATCGCCGTTGGAACCGCAGGAAAGTCCTCGGCCACAATCACAGCGGAAGCTTTCGTCGAGCGCGCCGCCGCTCCGTACTTAGGATTAGAGACGAACGTCAGTTCGCCCGGCCCCGCCTGCTCAATGCCGTTGAGCCCGGTAATCTCGGTATCAGGCAAACCGTTCTCGAGCCGCGCGTCGAGGGCAGACGCAATCTCTGCAAGTTTCATGGTCAATGGAGTATGCCGCGAGTAAATCGTACACCAGAGGGCGATCTGTCTCGTTCAATCGTCCTCATCAGGCAGCATCCGCATGGCAATCTCGCAATCGCTATTGCACGACCGCGAAACCCGTGCTGGAAGTCGCCGAGCCGCTGGTTGCTGTGACGACCACGTTATAGCTCCCGGTCGGAGTGCTGACTACCGGTGGCGGAGCAGGAGGAGTTGAGTTCGAGCTTCCGCCGCCGCACCCAGGTATTACAACGACGAGCAAGAGCATCAGCCACCAAGACATTACTCGTGTGCGTCGCCGCCTCGGCCCGCCTATCAGAGCTACAGAGACGAGCAAACCGAGCTCCGGCACCCAGTGAGCAGGAAGAATGTGTCGCGGCGCCCCTAGCATGCTCGCGGCAGCCGCGGCGGTCATAGTCACAGTGATTGTGGAACTCGTGGTGCTGAGTGTACCAGTGGCCTTGATCGACGAGGGGCTAAATACGCAAGTCGCACCTGCGGGAAGTCCGGAGCAGGCGAGACTAATCGTGCCGCTGAATCCAGTAGACGAAGATACGCTCACCGCGGTCGAGCCCGATGACCCCCGGGCCGTGATCGTCACCTGTCTGGAGTTCACGGCCGCAAAAAAGCCAGGCTGAATCGTGAATGTGATCGGAGGGGAACTGCTACTGCCGGCGACAGCCGTACCGTTAAAGCTGGCATCGCCGCTGTAGCTGGCAGAGATCGTATGTGTTCCGGCGTCAAAGGTGCTAATACCGTTCGGAGTGGCCGTGTTGCTCCCGTTGTTCAGTTGATCCCCGCCGTTCAAGGCGAACTGATTGCCGCCGGGAATCGCTCCGAAAGTGTCAGTGAATGTGACTGTTCCGGTTGGCCTACCATGACCGGACGCTCCAGCCACGTCCGCACGCAGGTAGACGAAGCTGCCAAACGGTCCGCCAGTGAATGACGCGGTGTTGAAAAATATGCAGTTGCGGCTTCTTTACGAAATTATGCAGCGTCAGCACACCCGCCACTGCCGGCGTCAACGCCGTCGGGATCGACGGATCACTGGAATTCGCCCAGTGCTGTTCTCCGTTCACCACGTACTTGTGAATGGCGGTATGAAACGCCTCTTTCACCTGGCTGGCCGACCCCGAAAACTCAAGCACAGTACGCCCTTTGGTCGTGCCAACCGGAAATCCATGAGACTGCAACCACGCAGTGATCGTTTGCATGTCGCTGTGGGTTGGGCCGAACTGCTGGCCGAATTGCTCAGGCGTCAGCCACTTGTGATAGTTCGGCGAGGCTTTATCCTGCTGATCGTCGAGGAGTTTCCTCAGCGCGGATTCCTGCTCCGGGCTCCGCTTCAACACCAAGAGCATCCGCTGCATGGGTAGCGTGGCGGGCGCACTTCCCAAGTCGAACTCCGGCCGCGCCAAACGATGCGTATTTCCTTTCAGCACCGTGACCTGTGCTTCATCGACAGGTTGCGTGATCAGCGGACGTGGCGCCACGCTCGCCTCCTGCGCGAACAATGCCAATGGAAGGTTAGTTGCCAGAAATACCGGAATTATGGCGAATACCACACGCGCGGAGAGACGGCAGAAAGCTCTCATGACTTCTGCACCTTGAGACATAGCTACGCCCGCGGAGAACGGACGGGGGTAGGAGGAAGGAAGTGGCCCAATCCATCTCGCCACGCGACAGCTTTCTTTTCGAGCGGGACCAGCCTTTTTATCCCAACTTTCTCCGGATTGCAACTGCATTTCCGCGTCCTCACCCCGCTTCAGCGGCCGCCTTTCGGGACATTCGCGTAGCAAGGACTAGCAAGCGGGATTAGATCGTCCTGAGCCTTAGGCGGTGGGAGACGCCCTTTACTCCTCGAACATGGGCACTTGGCGCTGATCTCCGGCAGCGCCACGGCGCGGACGACGCGTGGCTCCTATGACTGCGAGCACCGTCAGCGACTCCAGCGCGGTACGTGGAACGAAGATGCGCTGCGTGTTCGAGCGCTGGTCCGGCGGACTGATGAGAAAACCTTCTGGTGTAGTCTGAGTGAGGTCGGCCGGCATGAGTCCTTCGAGGATTTCGTTGTCCTTGAAGCGTAGACGCACCCACAAGCCTTCGGAGCGGGGACGGGAAGTGAAGGTCTTGCGCGTGAGCGACTCGGAGTCGCCAAACTCGCGCACGAAGTAGACTCCCTTGATCTCGTGCAGGTCCATCGCGACCACGTTGCCGGCGGTATTCAGCAATTCAAGTTTGCCATCATTGACAAATTGCGCAGGCGAGACATATCCGGAGACCGAATCCCGGTCCATCTTACGGACGATCACTTTTTTGTGGGTCGAGGGCATGGGTCGGCCGTCGGCTATCGGACTAAGGGCTGCGGCAAGAAACGTCCCGCCAAGTTCCGCGTCCTCTGGCACCCCCTAAAAAACAATTCCGGGTTAGCCGAAGCCCGATTGCTGAAGCCCGAAAGCCAAGCGTCATTCTCGCACTATTTCGCAGCAAATCACGGGAATCCACGTTGGCAGTAGCCAAATCGTAAACGTTGTGTTATTCCTTTAAGTTGCCTCGGTGTGACTCAAGTCTGTATAAGTCTCTTGTATTGAATGGCTTGTGTTGGGTCGGGAGTGGATTTGCCGGGGTTGGGCCGATTCGTCCTGTGGAAATCCTGTGGAAACATCAATCCAAGCTGGCTCAAGGGCGCAGGAAAGCCGACTCGGTGGCCGTTTGACCTGGATTGCTTGAATACGAATGGCTGATTACATTTACACCATGGAAATCCGGTTGACGCCGGATCAGCTTAAAGGCGTCAACCTCGTGCAAGACGTAGCCCGTGCGGCGGGAATCACACTCTACCTTACCGGTGGTGCGATCCGCGACATCATCAGCGGCTTCACCATCCGCGACCTCGATTTCACCGTCCAGGGCAATCCTTTAAAACTTCAGAAGGATTTCGAACGCGCGGGCGCACAAATCGCCGGCCATGAAGAAGATGTCCGCACTCTATTTCTGGTGTTGCCGGGCAACGTACGGGCCGAAGTGGGCATGGCCCGCTCCGAACACTATGAAAAGGTTGGTAAGCCACCGGTCGTGGCTCCCGCCAGCATTCAGGAAGATCTACGCCGCCGCGATTTCACCGTAAACGCCATGGCGCTGTCGCTGAATGAAGGCTCGCGCGGGCTGCTGCTCGATCCGTTCAACGGCGTCGCCGACATTGAGGCCAAGGTCCTGCGGGTCCTGCACAACTATTCCTTCGTGGAGGATCCCTCGCGGTTGATCCGGGCGACACGGTTCAGCGCTCGTTTCCACTGGCCGCTCGAGGAACGCACCCAGCAGCGTTACGACTCGGCCAAGGAGAACAAATATATTGAGCACATCTCTCGCAGCGCGATAGGACACGAGATTGCTCAATTGGCGCATGAAGACGATCCGCTAAGCGTGGTGCGCGCTCTCGAGAAAGAAGAGTTTCTAAAAGTCCTGCAGCCGCACTGGACTACAGCCAAGGTGGATACAACCGGGCTTAGCCAGTTGATGAAGACGCGGCAGCAGATTGTTGACCTTGGCTACACAGTCGATCCCTCGGCAGCGGTGATGCATTTCCTGACGGCGCACCTGTCGGATAAAGATGTCTCTGATCTGCGGCGCCAGATTCCCCGTAAGGATTTAGTCGAGGCGTGGCGGGACATTGAGGATCACGCTAAAGACTTAGCGAAACGATTGATGGGGAAGGAAGCGGCAATCCCTTCGCGGACGTGGAATCTGCTTTCTTCGGCGCGTCCCGAGATGATTCTGTTTCTCGCCGTGACCGCGCGGCAGCAGGCCGTGGCGCAGAAAATCAAGAACTTCTTCACCAAGTGGCGCGACGTGCAGAAGCGCATTCCGCTGCCGGAGATGACGGAACTCCTGATTACGCCACAGTTGCCGGACTATCCCAAGATTGCGCGTGATGTATTCATGCTGTTGCTCGACGGAAAGTTGCGTTCGCGGACAGAGACTTTGAAGTTCCTCAAACCATTCGCGCCTCCGCCACCGCCTCCACCTCCGCTACCCAGGCGCGGACGTGGACCCAAAGCGGCCGCTACGGCGCCTACCCCGGTTGCCGAGGCAACCGGCAAGCCAGTGAAGGGTAAAGGGAAGAAAGCGGCGGCAGCCGCTGCCGCGCCAGTTATCGCGGTGATTGCCAAGGCGAAACCCGAACCAAGTGGGAAGCCAAAGGCAAAGCCGGCCAAAGCCGCAGGGAAGCCTGCCAAACCCGCGCGCAAGTTGGCCTCTGCGAAACATCCGCCAAAGAAGGCCACGGCCAAGAAGGCAGCGAAGAAGAAATCGCCCTCGAAGAAGGCCAAGAAGCACTAGATTTCGCAAGCGTGCAATTCCTGAATCCCGCAGCCTGAATCAGGCATATAATAAGCCTATGGGGCGCCTGGCAGCCATTGCGGTTTTCCTGGTTTTGACGGCGTCTGGGCAGCTCGAAGCGCAGCGCGGCGGCGGCCACGCATCAGCTGGAGGGCACGGCGGATTTTCCGCACACGGTAGTTTTGGCGGTTATGCGGCCGGCGGACACGCTTTTGCTGGCGCGCGCGCAGGTTCAAGCTTCGCCCCGCGTTCGTACGCGCGAGGACGATCTTTTGCTACACCATCATCTGCCCGCGGCTTGACCTCCCGAAACTTCAATCACTCTCCCGGTCTGCGACTCCGCGCCTACGGTCTGCGAAATAATTGCTACGGATACGGCTGCGGCTGGGGTTACGGGTATCCGTACCTTGGCGGCGGAATCGATCCCTACTGGTGGTGGGGTTCTGATTCCTCTTATGACCAGGACCAGCAGAACCAAATCGGCCTGGCGAACGAGATGAACGCGCAGAGCCTCGATGAACAACAGATGCCCCGGCAAGGTGATCATGATGTGTATGCGCGGTCGGCGCCTCCGCTGCCGCGCGAAGCCGAGCGCACGGTAGCCGCTCCAGCAACCGTGCTGGTGTTCCGCGATCAGCGCAAGCAGGAAGTGGAGAATTACGCCATCGTGGGCCAGACGCTGTGGAACTTTGCGCCGCAGCATACCGAAAAGATTCCACTTTCTGACCTCGATCTTCCCGCCACAACTAAGGCAAACGAAGATCGCGGCGTGGACTTCCGCGTGCCCGGCGCAAATGAAGGTCAATAGATTCTTAAACTAAGTCCTTGCCAGATATCTGCTCTGTGGATAACTCTCCGCTTACACGAGCGTGTTTCCCGTTAGAATGACGCCAACGTAAAATCACATTGAGCCCTATGTCCCAATTCGTTCATCTGCACTTGCATACCGATTACTCCCTGCTCGATGGCGCTTGCAACATTGAGCGGCTCTGCGACCGCGTGCAGAAGCTCGGCATGCCCGCCGTGGCCATGACCGACCACGGAAATATTTTCGGAGCCGTCGAATTCGTCACTACCGCGAATAAGTATGGCGTCAAGCCCATCATCGGCTGCGAACTCTACATCTGTAAGAAAGACGATCACAACATCGAGCGCACGCCGCCCGAGGGCGACACGTACAACCATCTGCTGGTGCTGGCTCAGAACGAAGAGGGTTACCGCAATCTGGTGAAGATTACGTCGGAGGCCTCTCTGCACGGCTTTTACTACAAGCCCAGAGTGAGCAAGAGTTTTCTGGCCGAGCATTCCCGCGGACTGATCGGTCTTTCAGGATGTCTTAAAGGTGAAGTCGCAGAGCGGTTGACGGAAGGGAAATATGATACCGCGCTCGCCGCAGCCGGAACCTACCGCGACATTTTCGGCAAGGACAATTTCTATCTCGAGATTCAGGATCAGGGCTTAGCCATGGAACACAAGATTCGTCCTGGCCTGTTCCAGTTGGAGAAAGATCTCGGATTGCCGCTGGTCGCGACCAACGATAGCCACTACCTGTGCGAGGACGATGCTCACGCACAGGACGTCATGCTGTGCATCCAGACCGGCAAGTCAATTCATGATACAGCGCGGATGAAGTTCGACGGCACGCAGTTCTTCGTCAAGAACCACGACGAAATGTATCGCGTCTTCAAAGACTCGCCCGAGGTTTTGACGCGCACGCTAGACATCGCTGAGCGCTGCAGCCTGCGCCTGGAAAAAGTAGCCACGCCGTTCCCGCAATTCGACGTTCCCCCGGGCTACACCATCGACAGCTATTTTGAGCACGTTTCCCGCGAAGGCTTCGCGCGTCGCTTGGCAGCGCTTCGACCGCTGTACGACCAAGGCAAACTCAAGCACTCGATCTTGGATTACGAACAGCGTCTCGAGCGCGAACTCGCGATTATCCAGCAGATGAAGTTCCCCGGATATTTCCTGATCGTCTGGGACTTCATCCGCTATGCCAAAGAGCATGAGATTCCAGTAGGGCCGGGTCGCGGATCGGCGGCCGGGTCGCTGGTTTCCTACGCGCTCGGCATCACCGATATTGATCCTCTGCAGCACGAGTTGCTGTTCGAGCGCTTCCTGAATCCCGAGCGCGTGTCCATGCCCGATATCGATATCGATTTCTGCATGAATCGCCGCGGCGAAGTGATCAACTACGTGACGCAGAAATACGGCCGCGACAATGTCGCGCAGATCATCACCTTCGGCACCATGGCCGCCAAGGCCGCCATCAAGGATGTCGGCCGTGCCATGGACATCCCTTACGCCGATGTCGATCGCATCGCCAAGATGGTCCCCACACAGCTCAACATCACCCTCGATCAGGCCATCGAAGATTCCCCGCAACTGCGTGAGGCGATGGAAAAAGATGGACAGATTCGCGAGTTGATGGAGACGGCGAAAAAGCTGGAAGGCATGGTGCGCAACTCCGGCGTTCATGCCGCGGGCGTAGTAATTTCCCCGAGACCTCTTACAGAACTGGTTCCGCTGCACAAGACGAAGAACGATGAAATCGTTACCGCCTTCGACATGGTGGCCATCGAAAAGATGGGCCTGCTGAAGATGGATTTTCTCGGCCTGACCACGCTGACGATTCTTACCGACGCGCTGAGACTCATCCTACAGACGCGCGGAACCCCCATCGCTCTCGAAACGGTTCCCTTGGACGATGTGGAAACTTATGAAAAAGTCTTTCACAAAGGTTTAACCTCTGGCGTCTTCCAGTTTGAATCGCACGGCATGCGGGATGTGTTGCGCAAGTACCAACCGAATTCGATCGAGGATCTGACGGCCCTGAATGCGCTCTATCGCCCCGGTCCGATCCAGGGTGGAATGATCGACGATTTCGTCGACCGCAAGCACGGCCGCAAGAAAGTCGAGTACGAACTCCCAGAGCTGAAAGAGATCCTCCAGGAGACGCTGGGCGTCATCGTGTATCAGGAGCAGGTGATGCAGATCGCCAACCGCCTGGCCGGCTATTCCCTGGGCGAAGCCGATCTGCTGCGGCGCGCCATGGGCAAGAAAAAAGCCGAGGAGATGGCGCAGCAGCGCGAGCGGTTCGTGGAAGGCGCTGCCCAGCGCAAATTCCCGCCGAAGAAGATCGAAAAAATATTCGACCTCATGGCGCAGTTCGCCGGATACGGCTTCAACAAGTCGCACTCCGCTGCGTACGCGTTGCTGGCCTATCACACCGCGTATTTGAAGACGCATTATCCCGTCGAATTCATGGCGGCTCTGCTGACTTCTGTCACCGGCAGCACCGATGACGTCGTGAAGTACATCAACGAATGCCGCGAGATGGGTATTTCTGTCGAAGCGCCGGATATAAACGTCTCAGACGCAAACTTCACGCCCCATGGAGAAGCCATTCGCTTCGGCCTGGCCGCCGTGAAGAACGTCGGGGGCAATGCGATTGAATCGATAGTCGCAGCACGGAAAAAACTCGGCCGCTTCAAATCGACTTACGAATTCTGCGAAAACGTCGATCTTCGTCTGCTCAACAAGCGCGTACTGGAATCATTAATCAAAAGCGGTGCAATGGATTCTCTAGGTCGCCGCGCGCAGTTGATGGCCGTGCTCGACCGCGCCATGGATCGCGCCCAGAAAGTCCAGCGAGACGCGGAGTCAGGTCAACACGGCTTGTTCGGAGTCTTCCAGCAGGAAGAGTCCGAGGCGCACAACGACAAACTTCCCAACATCCCCGACTGGGATGAGCAGGCGCGCCTTGCGTCCGAGAAAGAGATCTTGGGATTTTTCATCAGCGGCCATCCCCTGGAGAAATACAAAGGCAAGCTGCAAGACTTGCAGGCTCTGAGCATCGTAGAAATCGGCGCGATGACAAAATCCACTGGTAAGGATGAGACCATTGCCACGGCTGGCATCATCGGCAACGTACGCGTTCTCAAGTCGAAGCGCGGAGATTTCTACGCCCAATCCACGCTCGAGGACATGTCAGGCTCGATCGATATGATTGTCTTCCCCGAAGCCTACAAACGGCTAGGCGACAAAGTGAAGCTCGAAGTCCCAGTGCTGGTGAGGGCGGGAGTAAGAATTGAAGAGGGAGCAAATCCTAAAATAACTGCCGCGGAAATTATGCCGCTGGAGGAAGCCAAGATTCCCTTGCCGCGCGCCCTTCGCATTCGCGTCCCGCTCGAAACCGCGGCTGAGTCCACGGTGGACGACCTTCACGTGTTATTTCAGGAGCGCAAAGGCGAGGCGCGAGTATTATTCGATGTGGAACGCGCCGGCGATTTCATGGTGGTCATGGAAGCGGAAGGTTATAATGTCCTCCCAGATCGCAACTTCATCGCGAGGGTCGAACAATTGTGCGGGCGCGGTAGTGTCCGGGTCATCAGCTGAAAAACATGGAAGCAAACGATAAAGCGCAGCAGGAATTGGATCAGATCGAGCGTCAGGTTGCGGTAATCGAAGCCAGCGCGGGACAGAGCGACGAAACTCACCGCCAGTTGGCACAGCTTCAAGAACGCGTCCGTAGCCTGAGGGAAGAGATGAAGGCGTCGCAGACAGCCTGGCAAAAAACGGAACTGGCCCGGCATCCGCAGCGTCCGCAGACTCTCGACTATATCGAGCGCTTGTTCACCGACTGGAGCGAAATTCACGGCGACCGCACCTTCGGCGACGATGCGGCAATTGTCTGTGGCATGGCTCGCTTTCACGGCGATGAAATCCTGGTCGTCGGCACTCAAAAGGGCCGGGACATGAAGCAGCGTGTGTACCGCAACTTCGGTACGCCGCATCCAGAGGGTTACCGTAAAGCGCTCCGCGTGATGCAGATCGCGGAGAAATTCCACAGGCCAATTTTTACCCTGGTGGATACTGACGGCGCCTACCCGGGAATTCATGCCGAAGAACGGGGACAAGCCGAGGCCATCGCACACAACCTGCGCCAGATGGCGAGCCTGGAAGTTCCTATCATCGCGACCGTGATCGGAGTTGGCGGCAGCGGCGGAGCGTTGGCTATCGCCGTGGCCGACCGCGTCCTGATGATGGAGAACTCAATCTACTCGGTGATCTCTCCCGAGGGCTGCGCCGCCATCATGTGGCGAGATGCTACGAAGAAAGAGTTGGCCGCCGAAGCCATGCGCATCACGGCTACCGATCTCAGCGAATTGGGCTGCATCGACGATATCGTTCCTGAACCCGAAGGCGGTGCTCACCGGGATCATGAAGCCGCTGCCAACCTGCTCGACGTCAGCCTGCAGAAACACTTCTCCGAACTCAAGAAAATTCCCCCTTCTGACTTGATCGTGTCACGATATAATAAGTTCCGCAACATTGCCCAGTTTTTCAAAGCCGAGTCTTGAGTCCGGAGCAATCTTTTCTTTCTGGTTTCCAAGCGGGTTCCTCCAGGCTGCAGACCGGCGATTAGGCGTGCCCCGGGAGCGCCGTCGCCGTATAATTATTTGTTTCCTTCAAGTTAGAATTCGGGCGGATCATTCCGCCCCCTATCGATAAGGAAGGTGTCGGGATGGCCACTACGGATGTCGTGCCCCAGGGAGCAGGCGGGCAATTGGGGCGCAAGCGCATCGTTAATGACATGAGCATTCAGGTCGCTACCGTGAATGGCTCAGGCTCGCAGAGTTCAAATACGGTTTTATTGCGTGCAATCTTCCAGATGGGCGTGCCGATTTCAGGCAAGAATCTGTTTCCCTCGAACATCGCCGGTCTGCCGACCTGGTATACCATTCGCGCCAATAAAGACGGTTACATTGGCCGCAAGAAGGAAATTGATTTCCTGGTTGCCATGAATGCCGAAACTGCGCAGGACGATGTGATGTCATTGGCTCCGGACGCTTCCGTTCTTTACGACGAACCACTGGCGCTGAACAAACTCCGCGACGATCTGATTTTCTATTCCGTTCCCTACGACAAAATAGTAGCCACGGTATGCCCCGAGGCGAAGCTGCGCAAGCTCGTCAAGAACATGGTGTACGTGGGCGTGGTCGCACAACTGCTCGAAATCGAGATGGGTGAAGTCGAGAAAGCCATCCGCAAGCAGTTTGCGAAAAAGGTGAAAGCCGCCAACTTGAATCTGGCCGCGGCCCAGGCGGGATTCGATTACGCGAAAGCCAGCCTACAGAAACGCGGAGTGTTCTGCATCGAGCGTATGGACAAGACCGCGGGCAAGATCATCATCGACGGCAACTCCGCCGCGGCGCTCGGCAGCGTGTTTGCCGGATGTACGGTAGTCACGTGGTATCCGATCACGCCTTCCTCCTCTCTGGTGGAGACGATGATCGAGTACATGAAGGACTACCGCATCGGGCCCGATGGCAAGGCGACCTTTGCCATCGTCCAGGCAGAAGATGAATTAGCCGCGATCGGCATGGTGATCGGCGCCGGATGGGCCGGTGCGCGCAGCATGACCGCGACCGCGGGTCCGGGCATTTCATTGATGTCGGAATTTTCTGGCTTGGCCTATTACGCAGAAATCCCAGGCGTGATCTGGGACATTCAGCGCGTTGGCCCATCGACCGGGTTGCCTACGCGCACTTCTCAAGGCGACATTCTTTCGACGGCCTTTCTTTCTCACGGTGATACCAAGCACATCATGCTGATTCCATGCTCGGTCGCCGAGTGCTTCAGCATGGCTTCCGAGGCTTTCAATCTGGCTGAACAATTCCAGACGCTAGTGTTCGTCATGTCCGATCTGGATCTCGGCATGAACAACTGGATGTCCGATCCCTTCGAATATCCGACGACGCCAATCAAGCGCGGCAAGGTGCTGGACAAAGAGGATCTCACAAAGTTGGGCGGCTTTGCCCGCTACAAAGATTTGGATGGCGACGGCGTGGGATATCGCACTCTGCCGGGAACCGACCATCCCGCGGCCGCCTACTTCACGCGCGGCAGCGGTCATAACGACAAGTCCAACTACAGCGAGCGGCCCGACGATTACGAGAACAACATGGAGCGGCTCAACCGCAAATTCGAGACCTCTCGCTCTTTCGTGCCCCGGCCAGAAATCCTCAAGGGCACAAACGCGAAGATTGGAATCATCGCCTATGGAACTTCCCACTGGGGCGTAACCGAAAGCCGCGACCAGTTGCGCAGCGAGTACGCCATCGAAACCGACTATCTGCGCCTGCGGGCCTATCCCTTTACCCGCGAAGTGCACGAATTCATTGAGCAGCACGATCGCGTCTATGTCGTCGAGCAGAACCGCGACGCGCAAATGCTGAGCCTGCTCAAACTGGACCTGAAACCGGAGCTGACTACGCGCCTGCGCAGCATCAGCCATCTCGACGGACTGCCGCTTGATGCGCGCTCCGTCACCGACGAACTAAGCACGATGGAGGGCAAGTAAATGGCGACCACGCCTGCCGCAGAACCGAAAACCAACCGTATCGGCCTGAGTGTTCTGGACTACAAGGGCGGCAAGACTACGCTGTGCGCCGGCTGCGGCCACAACGCCATTTCCGAACGCATCATCGAGGCCATGTATGACATGGGCGTGCAGCCCGAGCGCGTCGCGAAGCTGAGCGGGATTGGATGCTCCTCCAAAAGTCCCGCTTATTTCATGAACCGCTCCCACAGCTTCAACTCCGTCCACGGACGGATGCCGTCGGTAGCAACCGGCGCCATGCTCGCCAATCGCGATCTGATTGCGCTGGGCGTTAGCGGCGATGGCGACACCGCTTCGATCGGCATCGGCCAGTTCGTTCACCTCATGCGCCGCAACCTTCCCATGATTTACATCATCGAAGACAACGGCGTGTACGGCCTCACCAAAGGCCAGTTCTCGGCGACTGCCGATCTCGGCTCTAAGCTGAAGTCTGGCGTGATCAACGATCTTCCTCCAATTGATACCTGCGGCTTGGCCATCGAACTGGGTGCAACGTTCGTCGGCCGCTCGTTCTCCGGCGACAAGCGCCAGTTGAGCACCATGTTGAAAGCCGCCATTGCTCACCATGGCACGGTGATGCTCGATGTGGTCTCGCCCTGCGTGACCTTCAACGATCACGAAGGCTCGACCAAATCCTACAAATACGTGAAGGATCACGACGAGGCCTTGCAGGAGATGAGCTTCGTGCCTCACTTCGAGGAAATCGATGTGGAATACGATCCCGGCACCACCGTCAGCGTCACCATGCACGATGGTTCCCACCTGCAACTGCGCAAGCTGGAAGAAGATTACGATCCGACCGACAGGATCGCAGCCATGACGCGCCTGAATGAGGCGCACGACAAAGGCGAAGTTCTGACTGGAATTTTCTACGTGAACACCAAAGCTCCCAGCTTCCTCGATATGCTGAATGTAGTCGATCAGCCCCTGGCCACGCTGCCGGAATCGATGACACGCCCGGGCAAGGCAGCGCTCGATGCGGCGATGGAGGAATTGCGCTAAAACTTCCCGCACGTATTATCGTATTATCTAGAGCTTCCCGGCTGAAGCCCGAGGCCCGAACCGTAATACTCCGCAAGCGCATGCCTTTCATCTTCAGTGAGTAGCGTCGAGATCGTACGCATCGGCATGTTGATGTCGTTGGCACGACTCCGATTCGCGAATGCTTCGAGCTGGCTCAGAACATACTCAGAGTTTTGCGTCATGAGGGACGGCACCCCCGGACGATAGGCAACCGGACCATGGCAGCTTTGGCAAGGCGGAATGCCACGCTCACCGTCTCCAAACGCAACCAGATGCGATGCGATCGCCGCATGACCTGGACCGGGGCGCGATCCAGGAAAATTGCGGTTGTCCTGTGGGTCGGTATACACGGGCAGCTTCGAGTAATAAGCGACGACATCAGCCACGTCCCGCGACGAAAGCGATTCCGCAATGGGTTCCATGGCTCGCGATATTCGTTTGTGACTTCGAAAATCTTCGAGCTCTTTCCAGATCGCCAGCTCGTCCATGTCGGCGAGGTTGGGAGTTGAACCCGTGGCGCTAAAACCCTCCGAGCCATGGCAGTGATCGCAACGCTTGGCGAGAAGCATTCCGCGAAAGGCATCCCCAGCCGAGGCCGCGGCCAACGTCTCCTGCGACCATGACACGTAGGATGGCACCCGCTCCGGTGCGTTGTCACTTGCCACAAGGAGAAGTGAACTCGCCGCAAAAACAACAGCAGTGACTCGCAGGAAATTCCAGACTGAGGAGCGTCCGCTATTGCGCCGCACAGTTCCCCCTCTCTCCCGACCGTAAAACAGGGAACTGGTCTCGCGGCACAACTTTCAACTCGGATCGCATGGCGTAATGTCCCGCTCCACAAAACTCGCGGCACACCGTCTTGAATTCGCCCGGACTGGAAAACTGAAGTTGAGCCTCGCTGATCGTGCCCGGCAGCACCTTTACGTTGTAGTCCGTGCCATTGAAAGCAAGGGCGTGGACAACGTCAGCGCTGGTAATGCGAAGATGAACCGGAACTCCGGCGGGAACCAGAATGCAGTGTGGAACAAACAAATATTGCTGTGCGATCATGCGCACCGTCACCGAGCCATCGGCACCTTGCTCGGTGCCAAGATTGTTCTCTACGAACTCTCCCGCCAAGTGCAGCGACAGTGGATCAACATCGCGCGAGCCTTTCAAGAAATGCAACAGCGGAGCATCAATCTGGTAGTAGCGCGTGGCTGGTATGAGGCACAGAACCAGCACGGTGAGCAAGAAGGTTCGCAGCTTTCGCCAATTCACAGGTCGCTCGATCCGGGCAAATTATACAGCCCTCCTAATGATGCACGGAACCAACATGAGGGTTACAACGTTTACTCAGCTTCTCGCCAATTCGCAGGCAGTGTGATCCGGACAGGTATGCGGTCCTGACAAGCAATCTTAGCCCGCCGTTCAGAAAAGCCGACTAGCGGGATTCTCCGATTTCTTTCAGAACGGCACTGCAGCGCTCGCACACCGTCGGATACCTCTTATCCTCGCCCACATGGATTGAGTAATTCCAACAACGCTCGCACTTTAGCCCGTCCGCTTTCTTCACTTCAACGTGCACGCCTCCTGTGCCATTGCCGGAAGCCTGGCTAAGCGTTACCGCAGAAACAATGAACAGATAGCGCAGTTGGTCGACGTGACGAGACAACACCGAATAGACCGGGTTGGAGGCAGCAACGTTGATTTGAGCTTCAAGGCCGGTGCCGATCAGTTTGTTGTTTCGAGCTTCTTCAAGCGCCTTCAGAACCTCGTCGCGCACGGAACGAAGGGTAGTCCAATCTTCGCCAGCCTTCTCTTCGCAGCGCTTGGTGGCATGGCTCGGATCGCCCAGAATGTCCGCTGCCGAAGGAAACAAGGCGAGATGCACGCTTTCGTCGCGTCCCACAGCCTTCGGCAAATAGCTCCAGACCTCTTCCGAGGTGAAGCTCATGATAGGGGCGAGCAATCGCACCAACGCTTCGCCGATGTGCCAAATCGCGGCCTGCGCGCTGCGCCGGGCTTGCGACTTTGGCGCGGAGATGTAAAGGCGGTCTTTGAGCACATCAAAGTAGAACGCACTCAGGTCGACGATGCAGAAATGATTTAAGCGGTGATAAATCTTGTGGAACGCGAACTCGGCGTACGAGTCTTTCACATCGGAGGCGAAAGCCAGCGTCTGGCACAGCATGTACTGGTCAAGAGCTTCCATGTTCTCGAAGGGAACAGCGTCAGTCTGCGGATCGAAGTCTCCAAGATTCCCCAGGATGTAACGAAACGTGTTTCGAATCTTGCGATAGTTTTCCGCGATGCGCAGCATCAGCTGTTCGGATCCAACCACGTCTTCCCGGAAATCAACCGACGCGACCCAAAGCCTCACCGCTTCCGCACCGAGCCGATCCGAGATATCCACCGGATCCACGTCGTTGCCCCGAGACTTCGACATGGCCTGACCTTTGTCATCGAGCGTCCATCCCGGCGTGACTACGCCTTTGTACGGGGGCGTCCCGTGCGTGCCCATCGCGCACAGAAGTGACGACTGAAACCAGCCACGGTATTGGTCCCCGCCTTCCAGATAGAGGTCGGACGGCCAGGGATATGTCGGTTCATCGGCGATCAACGCGAGATAGCTGGCCCCGGATTCCAGCCACACGTCAAAGATGTCGGTTTCCTTTTCGAATCTGGTGCTTCCACAGTGCGGACACTTCGTAGCCGCGGGAAGAATCGTGTCGGACTCGGAAGTAAACCAAGCGTCAGCGCCAGCCCGGGCGAACAACTCAACCACCTTGCGATTGACAGCCTGATCATTGAGCGGCTTGCGGCAGCTCTCGCAAAGAAACACCGCGATGGGAACGCCCCACACCCGCTGCCGTGAAATGCACCAGTCCGGACGCGTAGCGATCATGTTCGAGAGCCGCTCTTCGCCCCAGGCCGGATCCCATTTCACATGCTTGATCTCTTCCAGTGTTCGGCTGCGCAACGTGTCATCCTTCGATTTTCCACCCGGCATCGGCGTTTCCATCGAGATGAACCACTGCTCGGTGGCGCGAAAAATGACCGGATTATGGCAGCGCCAGCAGTGCGGGTAGGAATGCTCGGTCTTTTCCGTATGTAGCAGAGCGCCGCGGCTCTTGAGCAGATCGATGATCGGCTGATTCGCCTCCCATACGCGCTTACCGTTGTATTCTGCTAGCCCATTGCGCAGGATCCCTTTTTCGTCCACGTTGCTGGTGGCGTCGAGCCCGTACTTTACGCCAGTAACAAAGTCCTCCGCGCCGTGAGAAGGCGCCGTATGGACCACGCCGGTTCCCGTATCCATGGTGACGTAGTCGGCGAGCACGCCGAGGATTTTGCGATCCAGAAATGGATGCTGAAAGTTCAGTCGCTCCATCTTGCTTCCGGGGAAATAGGCAAGCTCGCGCGGATCCGGGATGTTGCACTTCTCGGCGACATCCTTCGCCAGCTTCGCTGCCACAATGTAAACTTCGCCGCCGGATTCTAAAGCAACATATTCTTCATGCGGATGGAAAGCCACCGCCATGGACGCAGGCAAAGTCCACGGCGTAGTAGTCCAGATGATCGTTGAAACCTTCTTTCCCGCCAGAGCCGCATCGATCTTTGCTGGATCGTCGAGCAATCCGTACTTCACCCACACAGTGGAACTGGTGTGATTCTCGTACTCGACTTCCGCCTCGGCCAGAGCGGTCTCATCGTGCATGCACCAATAAACCGCACGTAGGCCTTTGTAGACGAATCCATTCTCGTAAAACGAAAAAAACGTCGAGAGCACCACCGACTCATACTGCGGATTCATGGTGGCATACGGGCGGTCAAAGCGCCCGAACACGCCAATGCGCTTGAATTGCTGCCGCTGCAGGTCAAGGAATTTCTGGGCATACTTCCGGCACTCTCCCCGCACGTCCATGGGACGCATCTGCAGTTTCTTACCGCCCAGTTCCTTATCGACTTTGATCTCAATTGGGAGACCATGACAATCCCACCCCGGCACGTAGGGCGCATCAAAGCCCGCCATGGTCTTTGACTTGACGATGAAATCCTTCAGGCACTTATTCAGCGCTGTACCCATATGGATAGGTCCGCTCGTGTAGGGCGGCCCATCGTGCAGAATGTAAGTGGGTGAACCCTTGCGGGCTTCCCGGATGCGCTCGTAGATTCTCGCCTGCTCCCAGCGCGCCAGCATTTTGGGCTCATTCTGAGGCAGGTTAGCCTTCATCGGGAAGGCGGTTTTGGGCAGATTGAGAGTCTCTTTCAGTTCGAGCGGCACTCGGTTGGCTTCTCCCAAATGATTGAATCTGTTTATTATAGGGAGCCGTGCTGCGAACGTCCATGTGGGCGAAAGTGGGCTAAGGATCGGGAACAACTATTTACCAGCGCGATACCAAGAGGCGACGTGCACCACAAGCACTCGAAATACACTTCGTAAACGGAGACCAGAAGAGGTACAATTTTATAAACAGCCAAGATGGACGGGTGATCCAGTAGCCACAGTTACGATCAAAGCAATTCACGAAATTAGCGACGCATAAGAGGCAACTTGTTGGAAAGACCGCTCATCTGTCTTAAGCATGGCGTCGGGCTGGGGTTTATCCATTTCCTGTCCGATCCTAGAACGCCGAATCGGGGAACATGTCATCAGTAGAAGTCAATCCGACGCCCAGCAAAGAGCCTGAACTTCACCTCCTGCTGGCTCCCGACACCTTCGAGCCGCTGTGGAAATCTCTGTTTCGCGGCTTGGACGAGTTCTTTTTTCCCAAGAAGCTTCCGCCCCTGAAATTGGAATCGAAGCCCATCCCGGTCAAAGATATCTGGGGCTTCTACAACTACAAGAAGAACGGGGCCCTCGGTTCCACGGCCGCTCACGTTGTCGTCATCGCACTGATCATAGGCGGCACCATCATGGGACGGCGCATCGTGACCAAGGTCGAGGCCAAACAGCAGAGCACCACCCAGTTGATCGATCCCGGTGATTACTCGCTGAAGCCCGCGAAGACGCAAGCCGGCGGCGGAGGCGGCGGTGGCGACCGCGACGTGCTGCAAGCCTCCAAGGGTCGTTTGCCGAAGTTTTCCATGCAGCAGATCACGCCACCGACAGCGGTCATACGAAATTTCAACCCCAAGCTGGCGGTTGAGCCGACGGTCGTCGTCCCCCCGGACATCAAGGTGGCCATGAACAACTTGCCAAACCTTGGCGACCCCAAATCCTCAGCCATTATCCCGTCGAATGGCACCGGCTACGGCAGCGGCATCGGTTCTGGCAACGGGGGTGGTGTCGGGTCAGGCTCAGGCCCAGGTGTGGGACCCGGCGAGGGCGGCGGCATTGGGGGTGGTGTTTTTCGTCCCGGTCGCGGAGTAACTCCGCCGCGCCCCATTTATTCTCCCGAGCCGGAGTTCTCTGAAGAAGCTCGTAAAGCCAAGTATCAAGGCACGTGTACGCTGATGATCGTGGTTGATACCGACGGTCGCCCCATCAATCTCAGAGTGGTGAACTCGCTCGGCATGGGATTGGACGAAAAAGCTCTCGAGACCGTCCGCACCTGGCGCTTCGAACCAGGACTGAAAGATGGCCATCCCGTCAAGGTCGAAATGGCAGTCGAAGTCGACTTCCACCTGTACTGAGACGGTTGGTTCTTGGTTCTCAGTTAACCCTATTCTTTCCTGATCACAGCCAGGTGCACCAGCACGCGCTTCCGGAATCCGAGCCTCTCGTACAGCTTGATCGCGCGCGCGTTGTCTTCCCTAACATGTAAGAACGGAATTTCCCTGCGCTCCCGGATGCGCTGCATCACCTCTGCCATCAGGACTCGAGCATAGCCATGCCCTGTATCCTCTGGATGCGTGCAGACCGCGCTCACTTCCGTATAGCCGGGAACTTTCAGCCGCTCGCCAGCCATGGCTACAAGTTTTCCCTCGCGATAAATCCCCAGGTATTTTCCCAGTTCGTGAGTACGTTCGTTGAACGGTCCAGGCTTGGTGAGTGCCGTCAGCTCGATCATCTCCGGCGAGTGCACGGCAGTGAGTTCGACGAGTTCCGGCTCTAACGCAATTTGCGAACTGTGCGAGGCATCGCCGTTTTCCCAAACCATCTGCAACAGGGGAGCACTTGCGACGTGGGTCCATCGAACCCGATCCTGATATGGGGAATCCAGGAATAGTGCGATCGTTCCCTGCGCTGCCAGCAGTGCACCGAGTGATTCATAACCTTCCGGCGAGGCCTCTCGGAAACCCGCGAGAGGACTAACCTCCGGCATAAACCTGCGGGCCTGATCGAACGATTCGGCAAACTCCACCTGCCGCGTGGTCAGCGCATGCCAGATAACATTGTCGAGCGGATGCATTCTGTCTAGCTTCCTGATTTGAGTGATTGAAGGACTGCTTGGACACAGTAATTGTGAGAGCCCGGCGGGCGCTATCCGAACCTTGCGCTCAATGCCAGTCTTCCTGTGGCCCTATTCCTTCAGGTCCACATGCCGCACGTCTTCGATAGAGTGTCCCAGAAAACGCTCGCCCAAACGCCGGAATTTCTCCACCGAATCGGTGGCAAAGAACTTCAGTCGCGGCAGCGACCGCCGTTCCACCTGGGCTGCCGGTGTGGGTGGCAAGAGCTTTTGCAATCGGGTAGCGACCACGCGAGCGGTAGATTCGGCAGAGTCCACAATCCTTACATGCGGGGGCGCCACGCGATGCAGCAGCGGCTTGAGCAGCGGATAGTGAGTGCAGCCGAGAACCAAGGCGTCCGCGTCGTGGAAGCCGTCTCCAAAGGCCTCCCCCAGGTAAATATGAGCAACCTCTTCGGTGACAGGGTGATCGACCCATCCCTCTTCGACTAGAGGCACCAGCAGCGGACAAGCCTTCTCCCTCGCATCCAAGCCGCGGCCCTCAAGCGCTTTCCGATAGGCGTGGCTGCTGACAGTGGCTTCAGTTCCGATGACAACGACTTTCTTATTCTTGCTGACCGAAGCCGCAGCCTCGGCGCCCGGCTCCACGACCCCCACGACGGGAACGTGAGCCGCCGCGGTGATGCGATCGAGCGCCAGCGCCGTCGCCGTATTGCACGCGATCACGAGTACCCCCGCCCCCTGATCCTCCAGGTAGTGGGCAGCCTCCACAGCGTAGCGGGCGACCGTTTCGACGGATTTGGAGCCGTAGGGAAGCCGCGCCGTATCGCCAAAGTAAATGTAGTCGGCGCCAGGAATGACTTCAAGTAACGCTTTAAGGACAGTCAGGCCCCCAAAGCCGGAGTCGAATACGCCAATGGTGGGTCTGCGCGCCGTCATAGTCAGAGGAATCGCACTTTGATCATAACAGCGCGAAGCGACCGGAGCCGATGACCAGGCTTGTTCCGCAGATGCAGCTAGGCCTGCTTATGCGCAGTGCTACTCGCAATCGTGGCTCCGGCAAATTCAGAACTTCTGCCGCAGCACAATCCCGGCGGGATCGGTGCTCCATGCGGGCAAGTCCGCGGATGTCCGAGGAACGTGCAAATCTTGTCAGTCGCTTCCGGTGAGAGAATGTGCTCGAACTTGCAGGCCTGTTGCTCAATTTCGGATTCGCTGTCCATCGCAAGGCTATCCGTGAACAGCCGCTCGGCCAGTCGGTGACGGCGGATGATGCTGCCCGCCCGCTCTCGGCCCCGCGCCGTGAGTTCCACGATCAGCGTGCCATCGCCTAGGGATGCGGACACAGGTTTGAGCGCATCGTGACACGGATTCACGAAAGGCTTGTGCCCGTGGGCCAGCGGCGGATGCGGCGCGGAAACGACTAGCCCCATCTGCATCATCTTCTCAATTGCAAGGCTGACCGGCAGCGCGCCGTGGACCTCCATACGCTCCACCTCGGCAATCTCGCCGTGCTCGGCCAGCACCCACAGCTCTTCCAGCACCTCGTCAAACTGCTCTTCATCAGCCATCGCAAAAACTTCCTGCGAAGCAATCTTGCCGTGATGGAACTCAATTCGCCGGTCGGCGAGCCGTGCAACCACAGGATCGTGCGTAACCATCACGATCGTCCGCCCTTGCTGGTGAAACTCGCGCAGCAGCCGCAGAACGAGCTCTTCGTTCACCGCGTCAAGATTTCCTGTGGGCTCGTCGGCCAAAATAATCTTCGGATCATTGATCAAGGCCCTTGCAATGCAGACCCGCTGCTGCTCGCCGCCAGAAAGCTGTGAAGGCAGATGATGCGACCGGTCACCCAACCCGACCCGAGTCAGCGCTTCAATCGCCTCTCTTTCATCCGTCATGCTGTGGAAGTACTGCGCCAGCATGACGTTCTCTACCGCCGTAAGAAACGGAATCAGATGAAACTGCTGGAAAATAAATCCAATCTTCTCCGCCCTCACCCGGTTCAACTCACTGCCAGAGATCCCGGCAACATTCTGCCCGTCCAGCCAGATCTCGCCTGATGTCAGCCGGTCCAGGCACCCAATCAAATTCACCAGCGTCGATTTGCCCGATCCAGACGGCCCCATGATCGACAGCCATTCGCCCTGCGCGACATGCAGCGAAATATGGTCGAGCGCGTGAATGGCGCCGTTCTGATTCTCTTTCCCGTTCCCATTCTCGTTTCCCGCAGCCTTCGCCGGGTAGAGCTTGGTTACGTCTTTGATCTCGATCATTTCACTCTCCCCTCAGGATGACCGCCGGCTCCACCCGCCGCAGCAGCGAAATCGGCAGGATCGCCGAAATCAGCGTTACCACCATGCTACCAGCCAGAACAAAAGGCAGAACAGTGAAACGTGGCACCACGGCAGCATGGAAGTTAACCCGCCCAATCCACGCCGCAATGCCAATCCCGAGAACAAATCCGATTATCGCGCCGGTCGCTCCCAAAGCGGCCGCTTCCGCGGCGAAGAAGCCATTCAGCAGCCGGTCGGAGGCCCCCAGCGCTTTCATAATGGCGAAGTCGCGGCGTCGGTCGAAGACCCATCCCATCAGCGTGGAGAGCACACACAACGCTGCGGTCAAAATAATGAGCGCAGCGGCCGCCAGCAGCGTAGCGCGCGTCTTGCCCAGGACGCGGGCTTCGCCTTCCATAATTTGCCGCACCGGGCGCACATCGGCTGTCGGGATCGCCTGCTCAAGCTGGTCCATGATCGCCGCAATCTCTTCCGGCGAACCCGTGGCCGCGACCTCGATGGTGGAAGGTTGAACTCCAGTCCACGAAACAAACTCAGGCAAAGAAAGATAAATTCGACTATCCTCGGCCGCTCCCGTCTGCACCGTTCCCGCGGACGTAAGGCGAATGGTGTGTCCCTGAAACTCAAGATCGAACGGCTGATTTCTCGGCGAGGCCACGGAAAGCGCCCGCACTCCAACCAGCGCCTGCTGCGGAGCCCAAGGCCAGTTGCTCACCGACCACCAGCGGTCGAGTTGCCGAACTCGATCGAAATCCGCTCCCGCCACAACAATCGGTTGACCATCGCCGGTTCGCGCCACCACCAGCGCAAAAGGCGCCAACACCCCACGGCCAGCGAGCACAGTTTCCGCCTGTGCCAGAGCGTTAGCGGGAAGGGAAACGCCATCTTTTCCAATTAGGATGATGTTCGCGCCGTAGTTGCGGAACTCGCGCCGCAGTTTGGCCTGCACATCCACATAGAGATTCAGCATAGCCGTGGCCACCGCTGCAGCCACCACCATGGCAAACAACGCGGAGGCGACTCGTCCGCGACGAAGCACCGCCGCCCGGACGAGCATCCGGACAAACATGGACGTATGCGGAGATTTCGCGCGGCTGACTGCAACGTCCTGCTCGGAATGCGGCCCCGACGAATGAAAGATGCTCCCGCTCACAGTTCACCTCGCAGCGCAAACACAGGATCGAGTCCAACCGCTTTACGAATGGCGGCGGCGCTTCCCGCAAACGTTACGATCACCGCGATCGCCAAAATCACTGGCAAAAGCACAGCCGGAATCGAAATCTCCGAATTGAAGATCGAGTGGCCGATCTGATGAGCGAGCATTCCACCCACGACAAAGCCCACGAGTCCGCCGATCAAGGCGAGCAGCGTTGCTTCCGCAAAGAATATGGACGCAACCGCCATCCGCCCCGCCCCCAGAGCCTTCATCAGACCCACTTCCGCGCGCCGCTCGAAAATAGCGGTAGCCATCGCGGCGGAAACCGCCAGCGCCGAAGCAAACAGCGCGGCTAGCGTGACTAGATAGATAAGGCCTTCGATGCGCGTGAGCACCGCTCCTTCGTTCTGCGCGACCTGCCGGATCTGTTCTGCGTGCGAGTGAGGAATGGCCTCCTGCAACTGGTAAGCAATCGATTGCGGATACGGCGAGCAGTACCACCGGTCATACACGGGCCCAGACATGCTCTTTGGATCACGCCGCCCCAGAGCGTCTTCCGGCTTTGTCAGCGCACTCACATAGACCCGGCGAACGGCGCCCGGTCTGCCAAGAATCTCCTGCGCCAGCGCGATTGGCCCCACCACCTCATCATCTTCCGCACTGCCAGTGGAAAGGATTCCACTTACGCGTAACCGTCGGCCGGAGAGCACGAGCTCGTCACCGGTCTTCGCTGAAAGTCGCGCCGCCAGCCGCTCTCCCAGCAAAACATCGCGCGAGCTGTCATCGGGCCACGCGCCGGAAACCTTCCACCACGGGTGAGTCGATCGCACGCCGGTCGTGAACTCTTCTTTACCAAACGATACTTCCTTCGCGAAGTACGTGCCCAGCAGGGTTAGATTTTCTGTCTTGCCGTCCCGCTGCAGTGTCGCATTCACCGGCAGCACCGGCGCAAATCCGGTGATGTTGTTGTGCCAGAAAGTCCCCTTGATTTTGGGCAGGTCGGCTTCATTCAGGAAAGCGCCATCGCTCGGCGGCTTCAGGTTGACGCCACCAATTTCTACGTCCAGCGTATCTTCTTGCGGAGTGATCAGCAGGTTGGCGCCAATCGTGCGCAGCTCACGACTCATCTTGTCGCCAATATCAGTGGCGACCGCAATCATCGCTGTGGCGACTGTCACGCCCAGGGTAATGGCCGCGCCGGCCAGTAATTTGCGCCGCTTCTGGCGCCGGAAGGATTCGTAGACGAGGCGGACGAACATCCCTTACTGTTTCTCGAACACGTGGCTACCCGCCGCGATGTCCGCCTCCTGAATAATCACGGAGTCGGCGGTCTGCGTCGCCTTTAGCGGAATCGGATTGCAGCCACCCGCCGTCCCTACTGACTGCGGATTAATGGGTGCAGCGCAGTTCTTGCAAACCACTCCGTTCCCAGACTTGTAGAAGCCGACCGCGCCGCAGATTTCGCAAGCATCCAAAACCGTGGCAATCTTCCCGTCTGGCTTCTGATAAAGCCAGAAGCGAACCGACGTCCCATTCTCCTGCGCCTGGAAGCGGTGCAAATCGCCGTCGGAAACCTGCGCCAGCGGAATCTTCACCTGACCATTCGTGAAGCTAACCTCCGTCGCCGGCGACAGCGCGCTCACGCTCTTGGTATAGATAAACTCCGCCGTCACCAGAGCAATGAAGACGAACGAGAAGCCATACACTGAAGCCATCCACACGCGTTCCTTGCGGGCCGTCCACACAGCTTTGCGCCGTTCGGCCGCCGAAGGAAAGTCAAGCACGGGCTCACGCCGCTTGGCATCAAACAACACCATCAGCGCAGCCAAAGCGAAGATTGTGACAAAGAAGAAAAGATCATTCCGCACGATCGGCCCAATAATGGCCATCTCGGTTTTGGACGAAGGAATTACGCCGCTCTCCGAGAGTTCGTGCAACCCGGCGATCACCAACTGCGCCGCTACCAGGAAAAGAATAGCCGTCGTGACCCGGAAGAACTTCTGCAGGTTAATCCGCACGCTGCCTTTTACAAACATCACACCGAAAGCGATGGCGCACAGCACACCTAGCAGGGTGCCCAGAAAGCTCATCAGTTCCGTGGAATTCAGCGTCACCGCGGAAAGGATCAGCACCGTCTCCGCCCCTTCCCGCAGCACCATCAGGAACACAAAGAAGAAGAGGCCAATCCAGGCGTCGTTGCCAGCCAGCAAGCCAACCTTGCCCTCAATTTGGCCTTTCAGCTTGCGTCCGGTCTTCATCATGAAAATAACCATGGTGATGACGAAAAAGGCGGCAACCAGCATGACCCAGCCTTCAAACGCATCTTCGTTGAGATTCAGGCGCGACATTAGTACTGCCACGCCAATGCTTCCAAGGAACGCGGCGCCCAGCGCGGCATAAACGGCCTTGCGCAGGTCATTGCGCCCAATTTTGGCGAGATAGGCCAGCGTGATCCCCACGATCAGGGCGGCCTCCACCCCCTCGCGCAGCGTGATAATAAAAGCTTGCAGCATTTAGATAGTCCGTATGATGTTGAAAATGAATTTCAATTTCAAATTCAAGGATATGCCGTCCCCCGCGGGGCCGTCAATGTGCGATCTCACAAACGGGTGTGATTTGCATCACTCGGAGAAATATGGGATTAAACGGAGTTCGCGGCGCAGGCGTAGGTGCGATTTTACATCAGGATGTCGCATGAGATGGCTGATGGCATTCCCGAGAAACAATCGCGTCAGGATGGCCTATAAACACTTTTCGTGGAGAGCAGGGTAATACGGCACAAACCCCGCACGCGTATCCCAAGCAATAAGTAAACACCCAACCAAAGCCGCTCCCAGCGTCCCGATGGTAGGTGCGGTGGGCAGAACATGTGAAACTCCGGGCGGATTTGCGCCAGGAGCGGGAAAATGATTTTGGAAGCTGCTCAAGATTATCCACAATCCGTACACGATTCTTCCCCAACCATATCTCTGGGGCGTTTGTCTATTCTCAGGGTAGAAGAACTCTAGAACCGGACGCGTATTCAGATAGTACAAAAGAGCCGCGCCAAGAATAGCTCTTGCTGCCATCAGTATGTGGGTTGGCGTCGGTATAAGTACAGGAACGAGCCTATTCCACGTGAGAAGGTCTAAAATGCGGCTACAAGAGCAATACGGCGAAAATCACGAACCGCTTCAGAACATGGGGTCTCGCGTAATCAATAGTGACCCACGACATAGCATTGCAGAAGGCCATCAAGATAGCTGTAAGAGTTAACCCCTAGGGCGGTTCATGACTTTGCATTGTCAGGCATCGTCGGTACCGATGCAAGGCCGGCGTATGAGAAGATGGATCGTTGACGTAAAAAGGCGCTTCCACTCACAAGCTCTTTAAAAACGCCTCCGCCTGCCCCAACTGCGGGAACAACTTCTCCTCCGCATGAAACTCCGCCGAGTGCACGCACCGCCGGCTCCCCCGCAGCCTCACCGGATGCTTCAGGTGAAGCATCTCGTGGTAAACGATATATTCCACGGCGTAGCGGGGAACTAAAGGATGGTCGAAGATGCGGCTGATCACAATCGCATTATGCGCCGGATCGTAGTGCCCAAGAATTCGCCTGGTCTTCGTCGGACTCCAGCTCATCCTCGGACGCCCCAGCAGCCCATGAAAAAACCGCCGGTTCAGATCCTCAAACACAGCATCGAGATCGTAAACATGTCCCTGCGGAGAATGCAGCCGCTTGCGCCCCCGCATTTGCCGCACCAGGTGCGCCTTGCTTACCACCTCATGGCTCGCAATATATTTCCGATAGCGCACCGCGTGTCCACGATCAATCGGCTTGCGGTACATCTTGGCCAGCAGAATGTGGGCGATGGCGCGTACCACCGCATCCGGCGCACCTTCCAGCAAATCGGAAAGCCTTACCAGAAGCCTGCCCTCGCGCAAGCGAATCGTATTATTAACGTTAGCGAAGGCAAAAAATTCAATCTTTAACTCAGGCAGCGCAGCGGTGGGACGCAACTGCCGGTGTTCTTCATGGAAGATGTCGAGCAATCCCTCGCGCACGGTGAGCCCAGATTAGCACGGAGTCTAAAACACACGGACCGGATTCGCACGAACCCTTCACTCCGACCGGCTTCCCGATTGCCCCGCGTCCGGTTTCTTCTTATGCTTGGCAGCCTCTCCTTGATCTGCGAAAAGGTTGCGGTGATCTTCGGCTGAACGATCTACCGTGTCCAACGCGTTGCTCAGAATAAATTCGTATTGTTTTGCTTCTTCCGGCGGAGCGTTGGCTGCATCCTTCAGCGCGCGAAGTTTGGCCTGGAATTCCGTATCGGCATCGATGATCACCTTCAACGGCTTGCGAATGTCGTTTTTGCGATCGATATAGGTATCGATGTTGTCGTTCAATTCGTCGTAGATCAGCAGAAAGTCATCCAGGTCGTCATGCGTTTTTTGCGCACGGTCCTTCGTCTTAGGGTCGGTCCGCATCTGTTCCATGCCCACCAGCCGTGCTCGCGCAAACTTCACATAGAGGGCGAGCCGCAACTGAGGTTCCCAACTGGTGTCTCTGATCTGATCAATCTCCGGCTGGGTGAACGGATCCCGGCGGTGCTGGGCGGATGCCGGCGCCGCGCCAATCAGCCATAGCAGGCAAAAGCAGCTCGTTCGAAACCAAAGAGTTTTCATTTCTTAACTCCATTCGGAAACATGGCCGCCAGCAAATCGTCGCGAACCCGCTCCAGCCGGTCGATGGTTTCTTGAATCTGCTCTTGGTCTTCACGAGCGACGCTATGCTTAAGGTTCGTCAGTTTCCGGGTCATCTTGCGGATAGCGATTTCGCTTTGCTTCTCGCGCTTGTGTGACTGGATTGCATAGTCGCGGGCTAATTCAGAGAATGCAACCACGTCCACGAGTGCCGCCTGAGCTTTATCGATTTCGTCGGCCACGTAGAATCGGCCGGCTGCTTCCACCTGCCGCTCAGATATCTCGATGCACAAGGCAGGACGCTCCGGAATGGAAGCGCTCGCGACGCGATCCTTCAACTCTTCAACCGTCAACTCCTTGGCGAAGCTGAGAGCGCTCAATCCAGCCATCACCAGGAGCGTCAGGGTCGCCGTCTCCCGCCACGATCGTAAATCTCCCATGCCCAATTCCATTTACTTCCGCCAAGCTTATTTCTTCGGCTCGATGGCAATGAGCCGATGCTCCGCCTTCCATTCATAATCAGGATACTTCCCCTTGGCCGTGTTGAGAAAGAGGCGATAATTGACCGCCGCGGTCTTGAAGTCGTGCAGATGATCGCAAGCCGAGGCTCGCAGGAAATAAGTGATCGGAGTCTCCGGCAGCATCTTAACGCGGTAATCCAGCGCCCGAATCACTAGCGCATAGTTCTGAGTTTCGCCAGCTGCAAAAGCCAGATCGCCATAGGCCTCTCCCATATCAGGCTTAAGTTTGACTGTGGTCAGAAACTCCTGCTGAGCTTCAGGGAATTTCTTCTGCCGCAGCAACGCCTGCCCCAAGCTGCGATGCAGCTCCGCATCGTTCGGATGAGCGGCAACCAGTGCACGGTAACTGGACTCCGCCAGATCGTTCTTTCCAGCAGCTACATACAGCTCCGCGAGATCGCGCTGCGCCGCTTCGTCTCCCGGAGCCAGTTTGATTCCCGCCACGATCATGAGGATCGCTTCGTCGGTCTTGCCTTCCGCAGCCAGCACGCGCCCCAGTTGTATTTCGACCGCCGCTGACTCCGGGGCTGAGTAAGGATGTTCGGCAAGCAACCTGCGGAGATAATTTTCCGCCTCGGGAAACCGCCGGCCGCGCATGGAAAGGTTCGCCAGTGCGATGGCCGCATCCGAGGACCCAGGATCCAGCGCAAGCGCCTGCTTGTATTCCTGTTCGGCGTCGGCGAATTTATTCTCCCGTTCGAGAAGCATTCCCGCCGCGAAGTGCGGTTCGGTCTCTTTCGGTTGAAGAGAAGCGGCACGCTGGTAGGCGTCGAGAGCTTCTTCTGGCTTCGACTTCTCGAGCGTGTGGCCCAGCGCAAGCCATGCCCTGTATTGGCCCTCCACCACGTGACTGGTGGGCTTCAAATGGGTCGCAGCCCGCAGAAATTCCTGCGCGCCCGGCTGCCCGGTCTTGGCGAGTTGCAACCCGAGGTTGAGGTTTGATTCGAAAACATCCGGCTTCGCCGCCACCGACTTGCGATAGGCCGCGATCGATGCGTCCACATTGCCCAGGGCGTTTTCCACGAACCCCAGATCGAACCATCCCTCGTAGCTCGTAGCATCCCGCTCAACCAGCTTCCGAAGAAGCGGCTCGGCAGCAGCGTAGTTCTGTTTTTCGATCGCCGCTTCAGCCTGCGTAAGTTCTGGCGGTTGAGCTGGAGAATCGTCATCCAGTACCTGGATGTGATGGACGGATCGATGCGCCCCCGATGGTTGTGCAGGAGAAGATTGAGTAGGAGACGATGGCGAAGAAGAAGATTGTACTGGAGGCGGGCTTGCATCCTGTGCCGCCGCACACACACATGCCAAAGCCAGCAGCGCGCTTGCGAGAGATTTACTTGCTGCCATCAGGAGTCGACGCTCCGTTGCCACTGCCATTCAGCAGACGAACCAGATATTTACCCGTGTAGGAGCCCGGCAGATTGGCGATTGCCTCCGGCGTACCAGCTCCCACGATTCTGCCGCCACGCGCTCCACCTTCCGGTCCCAGGTCGATCACCCAGTCGGCAGTCTTGATCACTTCCAGATTATGTTCGATCAAAAGGATGGAGCCACCCGCATCGATAAGACGGCGAAACGCAGCCAGAAGTTTGCTGACATCGTCAAAGTGCAGTCCAGTTGTAGGCTCGTCAAATATATAAAGCAGTCGTCGCCCCCGGCCAGGTTGGTCCTGCCGCGCAGCGGTAGGACGTCCAATCTCACGCCCGGCTGGCTGCAAATGCGCAGCCAGCTTCATGCGCTGCGCCTCTCCTCCAGACAACGTAGTCGCCGATTGCCCCAGCCGCAGGTATCCCAACCCAACTTCTTCGAGCACCCGCAGCTTCTCCGTGATCTTAGGCACTTCCGCAAAAAACTTCAGCGCCTCCTTCACCGTCAGGTTCAACACTTCGTGAATGTTCTTTCCCCGGTACCGAACCTCCAGCACCTGCGCCTTGTACCTTGTGCCTTTGCACTCCTCGCAGATCAGTTCCACGTCCGCCAGGAACTGCATCTCCACCGTGACCGTGCCGTCGCCCTGACAAGTCTCGCACCGCCCGCCCGGGATGTTAAATGAAAAATGTCCCGCACCGAAGCCGCGCTTCTTGGCCTCGGGCAGGGAAGCAAACAGCTCACGAATCGCATCAAAGGCTTTGATGTACGTTACTGGATTCGAGCGCGGTGTCCGCCCGATAGGGGACTGATCCACCAGCACCACTTCGTCGATAAACTGATCCCCCTCCAGAGCCTCCCACGTAGCGGCGCCCCGCACCCCGCCGCCGGTTGGCTGCTGCTTGGCCTCCGCCAGAGCCTGGTAAAGAACCTGATGCAGCAACGTAGACTTGCCCGAACCCGATACTCCTGTGATCGCCACCAGCATGCGCAGCGGAATGCAGATGTCGATGCCTTTCAGGTTGTTGGCTCGCACATTCTTGATCCTGATCTGCTGCGCTCCCGGTTGCCGCCGCACTGCCGGCACCTGAATGCGCAAGTCTTCAGAAAGATAGCGCCCCGTCAGCGAAGCCGGATTTCTCACAATCTCTTCATAGGTTCCCGCTGCCACCAGTTTGCCGCCATTCTCCCCTGCTCCCGGACCGAGATCGAGAATCCGGTCCGCCGTCCGCATAATGTCCGGATCGTGCTCCACCACCAGAATCGTGTTCCCCAAGTCGCGTAAATCATGCAGGATCTTGATCAGCCGGTGCGTGTCGCGGCTATGCAGCCCGATCGAAGGCTCGTCGAGTACATACAAAGTTCCCACCAGCCGCGAACCCAGCGAAGTCGCCAGTTGAATGCGCTGTGCCTCGCCTCCCGAAAGCGTCGATGCCAACCGGTCTAGCGTCAGATATTCCAGGCCCACGTCGTTGAGAAATCTCAAACGCTCTTGGATTTCTTGTAGCAGCCTCTCGGCAATTTCGGCTTCTTCCGGGCTCAACTGCACGTCGCCAAAAAACGTCGCGGCATCCTCAACCGTCATCCTGCAGACATCACAAATGTTGCGCCCGTTGATTTTGACCTGGCGCGCCTCCAGCCGCAGCCGGTTTCCATGGCATTCCGGACAAGTCGAATACCCGCGATAACGGCTCAGAAAAACTCGGACGTGCAGCTTGTACTTCTTCCGCTCCAGATACTGGAAGAATCCGCGCACCCCCAAAAAGTCGCCCTCCCCATTCAGAATAAATTCCCGCTGTTCCGGTTCGAGCTCACCCCAGGGCACTTCCAGCGGAATTCCAGATTGCTTGGCAAAGCGCTTCATCTCCGTAAAAATGGGCCTGTATTTCGGCTTGTTCCACGGATCGACCGCACCTTCCCCCAGCGCTTTCGTTTTGTCCGGAATCACCAGATCGAGGTCGAAATCGATCGTGTTACCGAAGCCTTGGCAGCGCGGGCAAGCTCCGTACGGATTGTTGAAAGAAAAAAGTCGCGGCTCCGGCTCTTCGTAACGCGCGTTGCAGTGTTTGCATTCGAAGCGATGAGAGAACCGCAACTGCCGCGGCGGCTGCTCCCCTCGCGTCGGCAAATCGAAAATCACTTCCCCAGATTCCCGGTACGCGGTCTCTACCGCATCCACAATGCGCGAGCGGCCCTCCGCCGAGACCGTGAGCCGGTCCACCAAAACGAACACCGGCTGGTTGAAATCAACGTCCAGCAGTGATTCTGGCGTGGAAAACTCAAACACCTGCCCGGATTGATACAACCGATTGAAGCCTGCCTTGCGCAGATCAAACAGCCGAGTCTTCAGCTGTTCAGTCAAGCCTGTGTCCGCCGCAACGCTCTTCTTCCCCTTGCGGGTCCGCATACCCTTTTTGGCTGCTTCTGGTTGCGCTGCCGCCGACGCCTGCGACGGAAACACAACTTGTACTCGGGTCTCTGGATCCAGCGCCAGGATCGCATCCGCAATTTCGTCGACCGTATCCTTCTTCACCTCGCTGCCGCAGTTCACGCAATAAGTTCGCCCCACGCGCGCAAACAACAGCCGCAGATAGTCATAAACCTCCGTTGCGGTTCCTACGGTTGACCGGGGATTGCGGGTAGTATTCTTCTGCCGGATCGCTACCGCGGGTGCGATTCCATCGATGGAATCTACATCCGGCTTCTCGATGCGCTCCAGAAATTGCCGCGCGTAGGCGGATAGCGACTCCACATAACGCCGCTGCCCTTCCGCATAAATCGTGTCAAAGGCAAGGGAAGACTTGCCCGAGCCCGAGACGCCGGTAACCACAGTCAGAGTGTTGTGCGGAATCTCAAAATCAATGTTCTTGAGATTGTGAACGCGGGCTCCGCGGACCACAATGCTTTCCGTAGTTATCGTATGAGACATCGGGTAAGTAGGCCGGCAACAGGCACAGTTGCTCGCCGGGAATGCTCCCAGCAGCCTCCGTGAGGGTTGCAGAATCTTTTATTATAAAGCAGAGCTTTACCGCCGGGACGGGGCCTGACTGGCGGCAGGGAATGGAAGATGGCCGGTCAGTAGGGACGCAAATGGTTTACGCCAGAGGTGTTGCGCCACACCGGCGCGCGCCAGGCAGCAACCCTGGATGAGATTGAGAAAAGTGAGGTGGCAGCAAGCGGCGCGGCCTGAGACAATCCTGAACCAGCAGCCTTGCGAGGTTTAATCTCGGTCGTAGTCCTGCTCTTCGTCGCGCCGCCGTCCGTAGCGGAAGGCCAGTCCGACTCCGAATACCATAATCCCAATGGGTGGAACCAGCATCACCAGAATCGCCCGGTTGAGCGCTCGTTGACCCTCCTTGGGTGTGCTTCTCGCTACCGCATTGCACATCGCGCAGCCCTGCGCCAGCGCGGGTACCGTCAGAAGCCCAACTATCGCCGTCAAGCCGATGGCACGGATTTTGGCCCACACGGATTTCATCGCGTTCTACCGAACCCCCAGACGCAAGATACGGCCCGCGTCCGGAAAGAAGAAGAAATACATAATCACAAAGCAACCCGTCACTGACATCACCAGCAACCAGCGCATCAGCGCCTTCTCAAACTTCAGGTGCATGAAGTAGGCAATGATCAATGCCGATTTGATCACCGACAGCACCAACAACGCTTCCAGCATTCGCACTGGCTGGAATACCTGCCTGTAGCCGAGCCCGACCTCAATGCCGGTCAGAACCAGCAATGCGCCCCACACCCAGAAATACTGCCCCTTGCTATCGTCGTGCTTCGCCACATCATGCATGATCAAGTTCCTCGCTCAACTTCTGCAATCCTTCCAGCACAAGCTAAACCTTGGTCGACATCAGATAGACCAGCGGGAAGATGAACATCCACACCAGATCCACAAAGTGCCAATACAAGCCGGATACTTCCACGTCATGTGCGTCATAATCTTTCGGCTTCAGGAAAAGAATGATACTCGCAACAATAAGCCCGATCAGCAGCGCATCGATGCCGTAATGAAAAACGTTGTCCGACGGAATCAGGAAATATCCCACCAGCCACACCGCACCGAGGATCGGCAAAAACCATTTCCGCAGCGCCACCACGCCCAGGTAGATCACTCCGATCGTCACATGCAGCATGTGCATGGCAGTGAGGCCGAAAAACGTCGCCGCAAATTGCGGCACGCCCTGTGAGATCTTGGCAAAATCGCCGTCTACCTGTCCGGCCGGCTTCGGAAATCCCGGCAACGATAATCCTTCGTGGATTAACTTGGTCCACTCCATCCCGTGCAGCACGATGAACGCCGTGCCGAACGCCATAGTGGCCAGCAGCCAATTGCGCGTCCATGATCTGTCGTGCCGCTGCGCCGCGAACACCGCCATCACCATCGTCAGCGAACTCGAAAGCAGGCAGGCCGTCATCACTGTCGCATTGATGATGCTGTCCTTGCCAAACGGCGTCGGCCACGCGGTGTAGATGCGGTTGTAGCTGAAGGCAAACAGGAGAGCCCCGAACGTCAGCGAGTCGGAGGCCAGAAACAGCCACATGCCCACCTTTTTCGAATAAGCTCCAAACAGCGGAGCTTCGTACTCGCCCGCAAGTCCATGCACCGCAGCAGCCTGATGTTGCAGCGTGGCGTCAGCCATTCCTAAAATTCCCCTTTCACTTGTCATCCTGAGGCGGGCGCTTTTTGTCCGCCGAAGGACCTATGCAACTCGCGCGTGAAGCGCCGAGTCTTTTGACTGGCGTTCTATCGCGCAAACGCTAGCAGAGCAAGAACATAAATCCACAGCACCGCCATGAAATGCCAATACCAAGCGGTGACGTCAACCACGATGCGGCGACCCTCAATCGGCCGATGCAGCAGGGAAGTCACCGCCGCCCACAGCAACGCAATGATCCCGCCAGCCAGATGCACCGCATGCGCCGCCGTCAGCAAATAAACGAAAGAACTGTTCGGGTTGGTGTCGACGAAAAATCCGCGGGCCTTCAATTCCCCCCACGCCATCCACTGTCCCACCAGAAATCCAAGGCCCAATACCACCGTCACGCCCAGCCATGGGAAATGTTTTTCTTCGCCGAGCGAGATCCCAGGCATCGATTGCAGCGGAGCCAGTGCCGCCCGCCGCTTGATGTCCCGACGCGCAAATTCCATCGTCAAGCTGCTGATCAGCAGCAACGCCGTATTAATGGCCAGAAGCAGCCAGGGCAATTGCACTTGGCCCCAGTCCCGAACATAAGAATTCGTCGCGCCATCAAACGTCGGCAGCCCCTGCCGCACCACGTACGCACTCGTCAGCGAAATAAAAACCATGCTGACGGTCGCGATTCCGCAAATCAGCCCCAGCCGTGCTCTGCGCAGCCGCGCGCCATAATTCGGAAAGTTCGAGTTATCACCGCCACCATCACCACCGTTTGGCGGCACGGGAACATCCCCGCCTCCACCTAACCGGTTCACCGGAGTGCTTGGACTATACGTTGCCATAATCACTTCAGATGCTTCAGTGCGCCGGGCTTGTTGCCGGATCTGTCTGCATCACATAGTCCCGCGCCGCTCCAGGAACTCCGTACTCGTAGGGCCCGTGATTTACCACCGGAGTTACGCCGCCAAAGTTGTCATGCGGCGGAGGCGTCGTTGTCGTCCATTCCAGCGTGGTCGCCTCCCAGGGGTTGTCGCTCGCCTTCGGCCCCTTGAACATGCTCCAGAAAAGATTGATCACAAAAATAAACTGCGCCGCAATCGTGATGATCGCCGCATAAGTCATGAACTGGTGAATCGGCATTAGCTTCTGCAGGTACGCCACTTCCGTGTATTGCGAGTACCGCCGCGTCCCGCCCGCTACACCCAGGTAGTGCATCGGCATGAAGATGGCATAAGTCCCAGCCAGCGTGATGAAGAAGTGTACTCGTCCCCAGGTTTCATTCATCATCCGCCCAAACATTTTCGGGAACCAGTAATAGGTCGCTGCAAACATTCCGAAGATGGCGGCCACGCCCATGATCAGGTGAAAGTGGCCAACCACAAAATAAGTGTCGTGCAACTGAATGTCGAGCACCGGCTGCGCCAGGAACGGTCCGCTCAATCCGCCGGAAACAAAAAGAGAAACGAAGCCGATGGCATACAGCATCGGAGTCTGGAAGCGAATATGCCCTTTCCACATCGTGCCCAGCCAGTTAAATGTTTTGATGGCCGAAGGCACGCCGATGCACATGGTCAGCAGCGAGAAGGCAAACGCCGAATACGGACTCATGCCGCTCATGAACATGTGGTGGCCCCACACCATGAATCCGAAGAAGCCGATGGCCAGCATGGCGTAAACCATGGCTTTATATCCGAAGATTGGCTTACGCGAAAATGTCGACAGGACCTGAGAAGCCACGCCCATCCCAGGCAGGATCGCAATGTAAACCTCCGGATGCCCGAAGAACCAGAACAGATGCTGCCACAGCAGCGGCGACCCACCCTTGTGCCCCATGATCTGCCCGTTCACCACCACCAGCGGCACATAAAAACTCGTACCCAAATTCCGGTCCATCAGTAGCAAAATTCCCGCCGAGAGCAGCACGCCGAACGCCAGCAGGCCAAGGATCGCCGTGATGAACCACGACCACACCGTCAGCGGCATGCGCATCATGGTCATCCCTTTGGCCCGCATATCGAGCGTGGTCGTGAGGAAATTCAACGCGCCCATCAGCGATGCGATGCAGAAGATCGCAATGCTCGTGATCCACAAATCCGCCCCGAGTTGCTCACCCGGCCCCGCCGATGGCAGCGCGCTCAGCGGCGCATATCCCGTCCACCCGTGCAACGGCGCTCCGCCGGTCACAAAGAACGCGCAGATCATCACCACGAACGCCACGAACGTTGTCCAGAACGAAAGCATGTTCAGCACCGGAAACGCCATATCCGGCGCCCCAATCTGAATCGGCAGAAAATAATTTCCGAACCCGCCCTGCGGCGCCGTGGTCAGCACGAAGAACACCATGATCGTGCCGTGCATCGTCAGCAGACTGAGATAAGTCTCCGGCTTGATCTCGCCCACTAGCGGCAGCACCGCATTCGGCCAAATCAAGTGCAGTCGCATCAGCAGCGACAGAAACATCCCCACCCACACGGCTGTGAGCGCCAGGAAAAAATACTGAAGGCCAATGACTTTGTGATCCAGGCTAAAAATGTATTTTCGAATGAAGCCCTGAGGAGCAGCGTGCGCGTGAACCGTAACCGGGGTCGCCATGTTATTGTTTCTCCGCCTCCCGTGCTGCCAGCCACTTGTCGAAATCCGCCTGGCTGACGACGTGTACCATGCCGTGCATCTTGTAATGTCCCAAGCCGCACAGTTCGGCGCACGCGATCTCATACTCGCCGATCACCGTCGGCTTGAAGTGCATTTGAATATTCAGTCCCGGTACCGCATCCTGCTTGAACCGCAGCGATGGCACAAAGAAGCTGTGGATCACGTCCACCGCGCGCAGGCTTAAATCAACCTCGCGATTGACCGGCAAATACATCGTCCCCGTGACCACATCATCTTTGGCCGCAGGATCGGAAGTATTGAGCCCCACCGCAGCTTCGCCCCCGGCCGAGGGATCCATTAGCTTCGGACTTGTAGCGCCATATTTTCCATCCGGCCCGGGATAGCGGAAGTACCAGGCGAACTGCATCCCGGTAACTTCAACCTGCACCGCGCCCGGGCCCGCCTGATCAAAGCGCTGGCTCGCCCACACGCGGCTGCCCATCAGATTCAATCCGATGAAAAGAATCGTGGTGAGCACGGTCCAAATAATTTCAAGCTTGGTATTTCCGTGTGAATACAGCACCGGCGGCGAGGAAGGCTGCTCCCGGTATCTCCAAACGATGTAACCCAGAGAGAGTTGTGCCGCCAGAAAAACAATTCCCATCAATACAAAAGTGAGGGCGAATTGTCCGTCAATAAATTGCGCGGCTTCGGCAGCCCCAACGGGCAACCACCAGGTTTTGGCGGCGAAGAAGTACGTGCTGGCTAGCGTGATCAGCCAGATCACAGCCATTAACGCGAGGCCCATTCCCCAGTCCTCCCGGACACGAAAGGATTTTCCCCACGGCCGTTGCCACGCCCCACAGCGCTAAGCAACAGTCGGCGGCGAGTTTACCACAGCGGGTCGAGGAAAATGCAAGTGGCTCCAAGAAAAAATGGCCCGTCGAAACTCTCGCCACTAAATCAAATTTGTCACTCCGAGCGAAGCGAGGAACCTGCTTTCGCTTGCAGCACCTGAAACTCTGCCTTGAGCGTGTACTCCAACTTCTACTTTTCATTCCACTCCGGCACCCGTCCCGGAGTCCACGGTGCCCCCGCAGCCTCCATATCTTTCTCCAGCTTGGCCAGATCAACCTCAACCAGCGTATGAAGTTTACCGAGTTGCGCACTAAATTCAGCCGCGGCAATGTTGTAATCGTCAATGTGACTCTGCGTCGGCTTGGCTAATGAAAATCTCTCGCCCTCCATGATGGCCTCGATACGATCATTGATCGACGACGTCACCGGCTCATTCCGCTTCTGCATTTCCTTGTCCCCACTCAGCGCACGCAGGATCAACCGGTTGTTCTGCTCAATCGCATCCGCCGCCGCATCCAACTGTTTCTCCGCTGCAGGTGTTTCCCGCAAAGCTTCGCGAATCGATTTTAGCCGATTTTCCGCCTCGTGGGCCGTATGTGTAGCGCCCGATACCGCCCGGTAAAGCCGAGCCACCTTGCACTGAAACTCCTCCTGCACTCCGCGATCCGACGCATTCATCGACCCCTGGCCGTCGGCCACGACCTTAAAATTCTGCACCGCACCTAACTCACTCACCGCTCCATCCACCTGCTGGAACGCCCGCACCGAGTACGCTCCCGGCAACACCAACGTTCCCTTTGTCGAAGCCTTAGGAAAGTCTTCTTCATCGTCCCCATGCTCGCGCAGCGCAACCACGGGATACCTGAGGTCCCACGCTGAGCGCTGGAACCCAGCTTCAATGCTGCCATCGATGTGCCGGATCGGTGCACCCGATTCATCGTAGACCATAAAGTAAACCTCGGGCTTCCGCTCCTCCGCCTCGGCCCGCAGTTCATCGTTCGTAGGATAAGGCAGCGTCTGATTTTTCTTCGCCGCTTCCTTCTCGGCTTCCTGACGTTTTTCTTTCTTCGTCTTCAGCTTGTCCTTCAAGTAAGCCGTGAACACCGCCCCGTACGGTGGATTGTCCGCCGTGTAGAACGCCTCTCCTTGAAACCCTTTCTTCGGCCCACCCAGCGGGTGCCGCTCGATATACAGCAAAGAATCCTTCACCGGAAACAGCGCCGCCGCCTGCTCCAAAGATTCCGCCTTTATCTGCCGCAGCACCGAAATATCGTCCAGCACATAGAACCCGCGCCCAAACGTCGCAATCACTAGATCACCTTCCCGCGTCTGCATCGCCATATCACGCACCGCAATCGTCGGAAGCCCGCCCTTCAGTTGCACCCAGTGCTGGCCACCATCGACCGTGAAGAACGCCCCAAACTCAGTCCCTGCAAACAGCAAGTTCGGATTAACCGTATCTTCCGCAAACGCCAGTATCGGACCATTCTCCAACAAATTCCCCGCAATCGAAGTCCACGTCTTACCCGCGTCGGTCGATCGCAACAGATAAGGTTTGAAATCCTCATTCTTATGATTGTCGAACGCGGCGTAAACCGTATCCGTATCATGCTGCGAAGCCGCCAGCCGGCTCACATAAGTCATATCCGGCGCACCGGCAAACTTCTCGTACTTCGTCCAACTCTGCCCGCCATCGGCCGTCACCTGAATCAGCCCATCATCGGTGCCCACATAAATCAGCCCTTCTTTTTTCGGAGACTCCGACAGCGCCACAATATTTCCGTAGAACGATGTCGACGCATTCTTCGCCACCGCATCCGGATCCCACACCTTCCCCATCACCGGCAACTTATTCCGGTCGGTCTGCCGCGTCAGGTCGCCGCTGATCGCCTTCCACGTATCGCCCCGGTCATCGCTGCGAAACAATTTGTTAGCCGCAAAATACAACCGCGTATGCGAATGCGGACTGATAATCACCGGCGAATCCCAATTCCATCGCAGCGGAGGCTCGCCCTTACCCTCCTGCGGCTGCAGCACCAACTCCTGTCCCGTCGGCTTGTCGTACCGCACCAGCACGCCATATTGAGACTCCGAATAGATCGTGTTCGCATCCACCGGATCAACCACGGACCGAAATCCATCCCCGCCAGTCGTCACGACCCAATCAGAATTCATAATCCCGTTGATATTTCGCGTTCGCACCGGCCCGCACCACGAAAAATTATCCTGCGTTCCCCCGCACACGTTGTAGAAGGGAAGCGCATTGTCCACCGTCACGTCGTAAAACTGTACCGTCGGAAGATTCGCTTTGAATTCCCAACTCTTGGCATCGTCCCAGGTCTCATACATTCCGCCATCCGACCCCAGCAGCCAATGCTTCGTATTGTCCGGATCAATCCAGATCGCGTGATTGTCCCCGTGATGATTCGTCTCCTCCACCTTGTGCAGCGTCTTCCCGCCATCGAGCGATTCTCGCAAACTCACATTCATCACAAAAATGCGGTCCACATTCTTCGGATCGGCAATCACTTGCGAGTAATACATCGCCCCCACATCGAATTCATTCTTGCGCTCCCACGTGGCGCCCCGGTCATTCGACAGAAAAATTCCCCCCTTGCCATCTGCCGCCTCGATCGTGGCATACACCACACTCGGATCAGCCGGCGAAACCGCCAGCCCAATCCTTCCCACATCCACAGTCGGCAGCCCGGATTTCAATTTGTTCCAAGTCGTTCCCGCATCGGTCGATTTATAAATCGCACTCTCCGGCCCGCCATCGATCAGCGTAAATACATGCCTCCGCCGCTGGTAAGCCGCCGCATAAACAATGTCCGGATTCGACGGATCAATCGCCACATCCACCACGCCCGTGTTCTCGCTGATGGTCAACACCGCCTTCCAGTTCTTCCCGCCATCGCTAGTCTTATAAAGTCCGCGATCGCCGCCCGCCCCCCATAGCGGCCCCTCCGCCGCCACGTACACCACTTTCGAATCCCGCGGATCAATCACCACCCGCCCGATGTGCTCCGACTTCTTCAATCCCAGGTTCTGCCAATTTTTCCCGCCATCATCCGACCGGTAAATCCCGTCCCCGTAAGCCACGCTGCGCTGGCTATTGCTTTCGCCGGCTCCCACCCACACTACCGCCGGATCATTCGGATCCAGCGTCACCCAACCAATCGAATACGACCCCTGGCTGTCGAACACCGGAGTCCACGTCGTCCCATCATTCACCGTCTTCCACACTCCCCCCGACGCCACGCCCACGTAATACTCAAACTTGTTCTTCGGATTCACGGCAATCGCCGCCACGCGCCCCGAAGCCACCGCCGGCCCAAGCGAACGAAACTTCAGCCCGGAAAAGGTCTCCGCCGTCATCCCGCCTTTCTTTTCTTCTTTGGCCTCGTCTTTTTTCTCATCCTTCTTTTGATCTTTCTTCTGATCTTTCTTGGCCGCAGGCAATGGCTTCTTGTCCGGATCCTTATCCTGCGGAACTGCGATCAAACTTGAAACTGCGAAGCAAACGGTTGCGAGAACAATAGCGATACGTGATTTCACGAGTGCTCCAATCCAAGGATTTCCAAAACCGATATGTATACAGGATTCCAGCCAGAGTTAGAAGCAGGATCTCCGCACTCCCACACCTCTGTCATCCTGAGCGGAGGTTGTGGTTCGCGAACGCGAAGCACAACCGCAGTCGAAGGATCGCTACCGCTACCACGCTTCCGCCGGGCGCCGGTGCCCCATTCTCGCCTCTTTTGCGAGAAGTTGCGCTTTTGACCCTCAATGATCATTGGAGTATCACGTAAAATCCCTCCATGCCCCGCAAGCCCCAGATTCACGGCCACGATACCCGCTACATGAAGCTGCAGAAGAATTACTGCTTCGTCTGCGGCATGAATAATCCCGACGGCATGCGCCTCAAATTCATCCTCGACGAAGAGCGCCAAACTTTCATCTGCCGCTTCCGCCTAAGCAAGCGCTATACCGGACCGCCCGGCCACTGCCACGGCGGCGTCATCGCCTGCATCCTCGACGACGCCATGGGCAAGGTCAACAAGCTGCACCACGTCATCGCCCTCACCCGCGAGATGACCGTCGAATATCTCAAGCCCGTCCCTCTGCACAAACCGCTCCGCGTCGAAGGCCGCGAAGTCAGTCTGCATGGACGCCAGCACGTCAATATGGCCGAGATCCTCAACGACAAAGATGAAGTCCTCGCCCGCAGCCGCGGCATCTTCATCGCCATCGACCCCGAAAAAATGTTTGCCAAATATGTCGAACGGTAGCGCCGAGACAGCCCCGTAGGGGCGACAGATAGTAGCCCAGGACGTAAGTCCTGGGTAAGTAAGGTTAAGACAGGGAACCGATTGTCCCCGAAGGGGACCGCGAAGCCGGCTAGGAGGTGGCGTTCACCACTGCAATCTTCCCGCCGTCGCGGGGTACCCCGAATTATGAATGCCCTGTAAAATAGATCACGGCGGATAAATGTACGTCCGCCCATCCTTCGCGCTTGCGAAAAGGTACCCACGGTATCCACCCATGTCACAAAACAACGGTAGCTCCACCTCTCTCCGCCTCAAGACCGGCCTCGCCGAAATGCTCAAGGGCGGCGTCATCATGGACGTCACCAACGCCGAACAAGCCTCCATCGCCGAGAAAGCCGGAGCCGTCGCCGTCATGGCCCTCGAGCGCGTCCCCGCGCAAATCCGCGCCGAAGGCGGCGTCGCCCGCATGGCCTCGCCCAAAAAGATTCGCGAGATCATGGCCACCGTTTCCATCCCCGTCATGGCCAAGTGCCGCATCGGACACTTCGCCGAAGCGCAAATCTTGCAGGAGCTCGGCGTCGACTACATCGACGAATCCGAAGTCCTCACGCCCGCCGACGAAGCCCACCACGTCGATAAGCACGCCTTCAACGTCCCATTCGTTTGCGGCGCGCGCAATCTCGGCGAAGCCCTCCGCCGCATCGCCGAAGGTGCAGCCATGATCCGCACCAAAGGTGAAGCTGGCACCGGCGACGTCGTCCACGCCGTCAAGCACATCCGCCAGATCGTGCAGGAGATGCGCATCCTCACCGTCCTCGGCGAAGAAGAACTCTACGCCAAAGCCAAAGAGCACGGCGCGCCCTACGAACTCGTCAAGATGGTCGCCAAAACCGGCAAGCTCCCCGTCCCCAATTTCTCCGCCGGAGGCATCGCCACGCCCGCCGACGCCTCCCTCGTCATGCAGCTCGGCGCCGAAGCCGTCTTCGTCGGCAGCGGCATCTTCATGAAAGATTCCACCACCTTCGCCGACTCCGTCGAAGCCGAAAAGCGCGCCCGCGCCATCGTCAAGGCCGCCACCCACTTCAACGACCCTAAAGTGTTACTTGAAGTCAGCGAAGATCTGGCAGGAGCGATGAAAGGCCTGGCAGTGGCGGGGCTGGATGAAGCACAGATGCTGCAGACTAGGGGATGGTAGTAAAGTGGATTGGCAGCAGTATGAACGTGAAATTGAAGATCAATTTCGCGTAGCGTATCCTTCTGCACGAATCACTGCGAACGCTAAGGTAATTGGTAAGTTTTCCAAAGTAGAATGCCAGATTGTTCTTCTAATAGAAGAGCAAGCCTCTGACTTTTCCTTTCGAATTGCGGTCGACGCAAAACACCGCGGAAGAAGGCTCGACGTGGGTGACGTGGAAGCCTTTCTTGGGTAACTCAGGACGTCGAAGCCCATACAGGGATGATGATCGCATTGGAAGCTTACACTCCAGCAGCGGTCAACCGTGCGTATTACGACAACCTCGATGTCGTTCTTGATGTCCTCAGCCTCGATGAACTGAAGACGTACCAAGGCCCCACCGCGATTCCTTATTCGGGTGAATGTGGCGCGTGGATTGTTGCTCCTTTTGGATGGGTGGTCGATGCAACGCGGCGAGAAGGTATGTTGGCCACACTGTACCAGCGCGGCCTGACCTTCGAGGAGGCCTTACGCAATAACGAATTCATGTACATCAATTTTTGGAAAAAGCCGGACGAGGATGGAATCAATACCCTTGATGCTCTTCTCGAACATCAGAAAGGTTACATGCTCAAGGGGTCTCCTGACGCCGAAATTCGGCTGCTTGAAGGAGTGCAGAATCAGAAAGTCGGGGCCGGGGTCGCTTATCCGTCGCTTCAAGAAAAAGACATATCCCGCTCCCGAATATACAGGATTTGTCGACTTTGAGAATTTTATCTTCATGTGTGTCCTTCTCACTCCGGAACAATTGGAACGGAAGAATTTGAGGAAGCTACGCTTCGTAATGCGCGACCTCTTCTGATGACCATTACGGGGGACAACACCGCACTTATTCAGGCGGCAGAGGCGAAACTCAGGGAACCCGCACCTGCCGAGGAGCGAGCGAAACTGTTTGCGCAAATCGGGCGGTGGTACAGAGATAGGAACCGTTTGGAGGAGGCGAGGCGATCCCTTGAGGAAAGTCTTGCTTTGGCGCCCGGCATTACGATGCCATAAAACAGCTGCTTCCGACCTCGGCAAGCTTGGCGACAAAGACGCATTGATGACGCAAATGAGCAAGCTGTTGCGCCTCGATCCGCATAACCCGACTGTCTTCGATGACTGCATCATCTACGCAAGGGCAGTGCGGTTGGTTGGTCAGACCTGGTCGGCCTGCTGGAGTCGCTTCGGGAGGATTATCCGGACGACAAATTTGTCCATGCAAACTGTGACTTCTACGCAGGCAAGGTACTGATAAACGTCGACCCTCTGTCAGCTAGAAAACGACCGGTCATTGCCCGAAAGACATTTCGGGCAATATTCCCACGAGGTCACCAAGTGTTCTCGGCGCTAAGATCGGGGTTGCACCAGGTCTCCAAAGCGGAGCGGGCTGGTGGCCCAGCTTAGATTCCCATTCGGGGGCTGGCCCACCCATGCAGCCGGGTACCCCACGTCCCGACCCTAACCCTATGTCTGGCAAAAACAGCGAGACATGGGGCGCCCGGCGATGTTGAAGGTGGGCGGGTGGCCCACCCCTCGCGCTTTTCGAAGGGTGGGACTATTCGAGTGCCCGAAGCATAGCCTTTGGGTGGCGCAGCACTTCCAGCGCTGCGATTCAAGTGTGCTCCTGCATCACAGAATCCAATTCCCGGCAAGGCGTCATCCCGAAGTCCCGCGTTTTCACCAGCGGGGCGAGGAATCCGGCGTGTTGCGCCCGTGAACGTTCGCTCGTCACAGACCGCGTAACTCGGCGGGTGGCCCACCCTTCGCGCTTTTCGAAGGGCGGAACTATTCGAATGCCCGGAGCGTAGGCCTTTGGGTGGCGCAGCGCCTTTCGGCTTCGCTCAGAGCCTGCCCTGAGCCTGTCGAAGGGAGCAAGCTTTCCAGCGCTGCGACCCAAGTACCCGTATAGTGACCGGCGTTAGCCGCTGAGCTAAGTCACTTCCCAATCCTGCACGCGCTCAACCAAATTGTGATCTCTAACCTTGCCGTCTTCTACGGGACAGCAGAAGACTCATTCAGGGCCCGTGGTGTAAAGGGAACACAGCACTCTGTCACAGTCGCGGATGCGGGTTCGAATCCCGCCGGGTCCATTCCCCCAGTTGTGGAGGAGAGTTCCGTCTGAGGAGAAAATACAGAGACAATCTCCTCAAGTAACTTGACACTGCCCTTTGCTTCACCAATACTGAAATAGACAGAGTGCTTACACCACGTGATTTCCCAATGGCTCCGGACCTCCGGGGCCATTATTCTTGTCCGGGTACTGGCGTTATGCACTACCACGACCGAGGCTGCCCCACCCGTCGCGGTTCTCGACGGTTGGGCGGTGGGTGACCAGGCTAACGCGCATCTCTACTCTTACGCGCTTAATGCCTCCCTCCCCACCGCAGGCAAGAATTTCTCCAGCCTGTCATAGCTCATGGCCATGCCGTACTGCATCGGCGACTTAAGCACCGCATCGCGCGTCTCGCGGGAGGTATACAGGATCGTCTGCCTAAGCGTAGTCTTTCCGTCCCGCTCGACCAGGACGATGGTGTCCACGGCCTCGCCCGGATACCACGCCTCATCGAACTTCTCTGTGGCAACAATCCGGTCCGGCGGCACGACCTCCCGATAGACGCCACCCATCCCCATCTCACGTCCGTCGCCGTCGTTTTTCCAGACGTAACGGTACTTGCCGCCCGCTTTCAAGTCGATCTCGCACACCGGCATGGACCAGCCGTCCGGTCCGAGCAACCACCTCTTGATCAGTTCCGGCTTGGTGTACGCGTCGAATACCAAACGGCGCGGTGCATCGAAGACCCGCGTTACCACAATCTCGCGGTCACCGTGCGCTGTAATGTTGAACGTTCTGCTGTTTTTCATTGCAGATCTCCTTGGATATCGGTGGTGGCTCAATTCGATTGTCATTCCGACCAAGCGTTCTTTGCGCCGTGAGGAATCTGGGCGAGCCGCGCGTGGCGTCGCGTTTTTTGCGTCGCAGTACCCATGCGTTTGGCTCGCTTCCTTAGCCCGTCAGTTTGCAAGCCATGTAGAAGTGCATCCAGGCGCTGGAATTGCGCCTCCCAGAACTGGCGGTAGTGTTCAAGCCATTGCGTGGCGTCGCGGAGCGGTCGCGCTTCCAATCGCCGCGGACGCCGTTGCGCATCTCGTCCGCGCGAAATCAGTCCCGCCCGTTCCAGTACTTTAAGGTGCTTGGAAATCGCGGGCTGGCTCATCGCGAACGGCTCCGCCAGGTCCGTTACCGAGGCCTCGCCCTTGGCCAGTCGAGTCAGGATGGCTCGGCGCGTGGGATCGGCCAGCGCCGCGAAGGTTGCGTCAAGGCGGGCCGAAGACCGTGTATAACCGCTAAGTTCCATAACTAAATAGTTATATATAGGAAATGAAATCTCCTGTCAAGCGGAAAGCTCACGTTACTACCGTCCATCATTTACAATCCAACCGGGACAAGGACTCGATGACCCGCCCTCCATGTGTGGCTCATCGGCCGTACGCGCTGCAGCCGGTATCCATTAGAATCAAGTTTGACAGTGCAACGCAGACGGACAGCTCAATCTTCCTCCTGCTCTTGTGTCCTCTGTGGTTATGGTTTTTTTCTATGACCATCGGAGTCCTGGCCCTGCAAGGCGATTTCGACGCCCACCGCCGCCGGCTCGAAGAGCTGGGCGCTGAAGTTGTGCTCGTAAAAAAGCCTGAGGAACTCGATGAAATCGACGGCCTGGTCATCCCCGGAGGCGAGTCCGGCACGTTCCTGAAACTGCTGGGAGAGAAAGGCTTCGAAAGGTTAAAGCAATTCGTCCGCCTGAAGCCAACCTTCGGCACCTGCGCCGGCGCAATCCTGCTCGCGACGGAAGTCGAAAATCCAAAGCAAGCCGGTCTCGGCGCAATCGACATCCGCATCCGCCGCAATGCATACGGACGCCAGCTCGACAGTTCCATCCGCGAAGGCATGTTGGGAAACTCCCCGCTGGAAATGGTCTTCATCCGCGCCCCGAAAATCGAGCGCGTCGGCCCCGGTGTCGAAGTCATCGCCACCGAAGGCACCGATCCCGTTGCCGTCCGGCAGGGAAGGGTCATGGCCGCGACCTTCCATCCCGAACTCGCTCCCGATCCGCGCATACACCGGGCGTTTCTCGACTTGGTCGGACAAGATGCGCGTGGCAACGAGTCGTAAGATCTTAAGATGCCGCGCCATTGAGCAATGAGTCGAACCGTTACTTTCGGCATTGTGGGTGGCTACGGCGCCACCGGGAGAATCGTTGCCTCCGAGCTCTGGAAGTCCTGCGCTGGGGAAATCCTGATCGGTGGACGCGACTTGGCCAAAGCCAAGGCCCTGGCGGCGGAATTCGATGGCCGAGCGTCCGCGGCCCATCTCGACATCCTCGATACCCATTCGTTGGACGACTTTTGTAGCCGATGCTCGATCGTGGTCAACTGCGCCGGGCCTGTGATCGTGCTCCAGGATCGCGTCGCACAAGCGGCTCTTCGCAAACGCTGTCACTACATTGATGCGGCAGGCATGTCGGTGGTAAAGGAACGCATGCTTCCGCACAGCCGCGAGATTGAACGCTTGGGATTGTCCTTCGTGGTCTCGGCCGGGTGGATGCCTGGTATTAGCGAACTCCTGCCGGTTTACGCGGACGCACAGGCAAGGGCCAGGATGGATGCGATCGAGTCGTTGAAAGTATATTTCGCCGATTCAGGCGAATGGTCCACCAATGCTTTGCGCGACGGTGCCTGGTTTATCCACCAGGCAGGGCTCCGCGGCGCAGGCTACTTTCGCAGGGGCGAGTGGACCCGCGCCAAAACGTCGCAGGCTTTCCGCCGGTTTGATCTAGGTGATCCCGTCGGTGCGGGCCGTTTCGTCATGTTCTCCACTCCAGAACTGGGCGAAATAGGCCGACGGCTCAACGACTGCGACGTCTTCACCTACACACATCTATCGGGGTTTCGGACTGTCCTGGCGACAACTCTGATGGCCCTGGTCCCCCTCCCGGAAGGATTGGGTGTTCGCCTGCTCCGCAACGTATTTCGCAGAAACCGTCTGCACGGCGGGGACAGGGTGGACGGTTTTGTCGTAGCTCACGTACTTGGGCGTTCTCAAGGACGCAGGCTGGACCTTACCGTGCAGATCGTATACAAGGATCGCCGCGACTATTGGATCCACGGAGTTGCACTGGCCACTGTCGCCCGCGCCGTTTCTGGGGGTAAAGCCATCCGGGCGGGCGTTCATTTCCTGGCTGACGCTGCGGATCCAACTTCGTTGATGGCAGAGCTACGCAAAGCCGGAGTCGAGCAAAACGAGAGATTCGAACCTTGCCAGTGAATCCGGCGGAGGAAAAGCTCTTGCGCGCAAGAAGACTTTGCGGATCTCTTGATTTCACCAAACACGAGAGGAAGTAATCCGCGGCGCAAATTATTCGCTTGACAGCTCCCGTCGTGTAACTGTAGGGTTACAGATCATGCGGAACCGTTCGGTTACGTATTCATCCGAAGCCACCTTCCAGGCTCTCGCCGACCCCACGCGCCGCGCCGTCCTCGATTTGCTTCGGCGCGGTAGCCAGCCCGCCGGAGAAATTGCCAGAGCATTCCCCGTCTCTCGTCCCGCTATCTCCAAACACCTGCGCCTGCTACGGCGCGCACATCTGGTCCAGGAGCATCGCCAAGGCCGCAACCGCGTCTACCACCTCAATCCCGAGCCGCTACGCGCCGTCGATTCCTGGCTCGATCAGTACCGCACCTTCTGGAAGATGAGCCTGACCAACCTCAAAAGGTTTGTCGAAGCCGAGTACTCCAAAGAAACCAACCAGGGCCACGCACCGAAATCGAACCGCAAAACTTCAAAAGGAGATCTCTAACATGAAATCACTCCGCAGCGCTCTATCACTCTTGTTGCTCATGACCGCGACCGCCATCGCGCAAACCGCCGCCCAGAAATCCTTTGACCAACTCAAGAATCTCACCGGCTCCTGGGAAGGGAAGAACACCCAAGGCAAGCCCGTACAGGTTTCCTTCCGCGACACCGCCGGAGGCTCCGCCCTGATGGGCGAAATCATCGGCCAAGGCCACGAAGACATGATTTCCATGATCCACCTCGACGGCCCGAACCGTCTGCTGATGACCCACTACTGCGGCACCGGTAACCAGCCACGCATGACTGCCAGCACTTCGCCCGACGGCAAAACCATCACCTTTGATTTCTTCGATGCCACCAATCTCGCCACTCCAGATGCCGGCCACATGCAGCGCGTAGTGTTCACCATCGTCGATGCCAACCACCACACCGAAGACTGGACCTTCGCCGATCACGGCAAAGAGATGAAAGAACTCTTCGACCTGCAGCGGAAAATGTAGTGCTAGCGAATCCATCAAGGAGCGAGCCATGGCTACTACCAAAATTACGCCTGACAACGACGCTGTCGTCAGCGAAATCGAAATCGCAGCCCCGCCTCAGCGGGTATTCCGGGCGCTGATCGACCGCGAGCAGGCGCTGCAGTGGGGCACCAACGACGCCTTCGAGATGACCCTTTGGGAAATGGACGTGCGCCCCGGCGGAAAGTGGCGCTTTGTCTCCAAAGAGCGCAAGGGCGCAGGTGCCGGCAAGGATTTCGACCACCATGGCGAAATTGTCGAAATCGATCCCCCGCGCCTCTTGTCCTATTCCTGGTTTGCCAATTGGCATGAGAACCCGTCGCACCCCACTCTGGTGCGATGGGAGTTGATCCCAACCAAAGCAGGAACGCGTCTAAAAGTTACACACAGCGGTCTGGCGGCATTGCCAGGTGCGTGCCAGGGCTACAGCCAGGGCTGGCCCGGTCTGGTGCAGTCACTCAAGAACTTCGTTGAAAAGTGATACGGACATCTATGGCAACTATCTCCATTAGCCCCGACCAAGACACCGTCCTCGCCGAGATCCACATCGCGGCGCCGCCCGAGCGCGTCTTTCAGGCCATCACCGATCCCCGCCAAATGCTGCTTTGGTGGGGCCAGAAAGAAAAGAAATGTATCGCACCACGAAATTCGAAACCGACGTGCGCATCAACGGCAAATGGATGAGCGCGGGTGTCAGCGCCAACGGTGACACCTTCCAGGTCAGCGGCGAGTATCTGGAAGTCGATCCTCCGCACCGCCTCGTCTACACCTGGCTCGCAACCTGGACGGGCGCTCTCAAAACCACGGTGCGCTGGGACCTCGAGCCGCACCATGACGGCACGCTGGTGAAAATACATGACAGCGGATTTGCCGGCCATGCCGATGCGGTCAAGAGCCACGGCGAGGGATGGCAACATGTGCTGTCTTGGGTCCAGGCATCCGTCGAGAAAGGACAAACCATCGACACCCGCAATTGACGCATCGCCACGTTCCATTCGACAATGCGGGCATGAGCCAGCGATCTCGCATCACCGCCTGCATTGTCGCGCTGTGTGTGCTGGCAATTGGCGCTGCCTACGCGCAAAGCGCCGCAACTCAGAAGGGAACGCCCATGCTCGCCCACGCCACTGGACCATTCGAAGTCAAGGTCACTCCTCAGGACGACAAATCCGGCGACCCCACCGTCGGCCGCATGTCTCTCGACAAACAATTCCACGGTGATCTCGAAGCCACCAGCAAGGGCCAGATGCTCACCGCCTCCACCGACGTCAAAGGCTCCGCAGGCTATGTCGCCATCGAGCGCGTCACCGGAACGCTCCGCACTCCCGCCGGCGCCCGCACTGGTAGTTTCGCTCTTCAGCACACCGGCACGCTCACTCGCGGCGTTCCGGAATTAAGCGTCACCGTCGTCCCCGATTCCGGCACCGGCCAACTCGTCGGGCTCGCTGGAAAGATGACCATCAACATCGCCGACGGAAAGCATTCCTACGATTTCGAATACACCCTGCCATAGCCCGTGTGGGGACGGATACTCATGTCCGTCACCTTTGACTTTGCTGTTGCCCTTGATTCCGCTCCCGGCGAAATTCTTGTCAAGCCCCCAAACCTCAGCAATTTCCATCAACCCACTGATTCGCTGCCAGATATAATTTCCCAAAAATGTCCCAATCACCCTCTAGCGCGCGCTGGAATACCTGAAAGATTATTTGGAAAGGACAAGCACCCCATGAAACGCAAGGCGAGCATCTCCCACGACGAGGCCACAGTTCGCGAGCTACGCGACAATCCCGACTTCGCCGCCGAGTACCTCAAAGCTGCACTGGAAGACGCCGACGAGCCCAACGTGCTCCTCATCGCTCTGCGCCGCATCGCCGAAGCCAGGGCGGCATCGCCAAAGTAGCCAAAGCCGCCGGCATCGAGCGCGAGAGCCTCTATCGCGCCTTGTCCGCGCGCGGAAACCCTCGACTCTCCACCCTCGTCGCCGTGACCAAGGCGGTAGGTTTGAAGCTCACGGTCGAACCGGCGCCGTGATTTTGTCGTACGAGAGACGAAGATCCTGTTTCGCTGTGCAGAAAGGGATCCTTCGCTGGGAGTTCCTGCTCGGGGCGAGGAACTCCGCTGCCTCTGGATGACAGCCCTCGGGAGGTGGAGTGCCGGGTGCTGCCGACGAAATGCATAGGTCTCTTCGGCAAGCTCAGGGCAGGCTCTTCGGCCCGCAGAGAATGCGGGCCTCAGGATGACAAGGGCTGTTGGTGATGCACAAGGGCGGTTGTCGATGCACAAGGCTGCCTCGGATCGAGCCGGGTTATACTGTGAAAATGTCTGGGGATTCGCACAAGACCTTCTACCTCGAAACCTTTGGCTGCCAGATGAACGTCCATGACTCCGAAAAGGTCATTGGCACGCTGGTGCATGAAGGCTATCAGCAAGTAGAAACGGTAGAGCAAGCCGACTTGATTCTCTACAACACGTGCTCCATCCGGGACAAGGCGGAGCAGAAAGTCTTCCATCGTCTCGCGGACTACAAGAAGCTGCTGGCCCAGGGCAAGAAGTTTGGCCTGCTGGGGTGCGTGGCGCAGCAGGAAGGCGAAAAGATTTTCGAGCGCGCGCCGCATGTGGCGATGGTGTGTGGATCGGCGTCCTACCGCAACCTGCCGCAGATGCTGATCCAGATTGAAGCAGGGAAGCAGCGGGTCACCGGACTCGACGATCGCGAAACCGACGAGTGTTTCGAAACCGAATTCACCGCCCGCACCAATCCACATCGCGGATACATCACCATCATCGAAGGCTGCGACAAGTTCTGCGCCTACTGCGTGGTGCCGTTCACGCGCGGCAAGGAGCGCAGCCGGACGTCGGAGTCGGTGCTCGCCGAAGCCCGCCAGATGGCCGATCTCGGCTATACGGAAATCCAACTGCTGGGCCAGAACGTGAATTCGTATAAAGATCCGGACTGCGGATCCTCTGGGAAAAAGAAAACCTTCGCGGAATTGCTGGCGGCGGTGGGAGAAGTGCCGGGGATTCGGCGAGTGCGGTTTACGACTTCTCATCCGCGCGACTTCGGACGCGACATCATCGATGCCATCGACGCCGTCCCCACGCTCTGCGACCATGTGCATCTGCCGGTGCAGAGCGGATCGGACCGCGTGCTTAACGCCATGCAGCGCCTCTACACCCGCGAGCAATATCTGGAGCGCATCGCGTGGATGAAGTCCGCAAAGCGCGAGATCAGCATCACCAGCGACGTTATCGTCGGCTTTCCCGGAGAGACAGAAGAAGACTTCGCCGAGACTTTATCGTTGTTGGATGAAGTCGGCTACGACGCCGTCTTCACCTTCAAGTATTCGCCCCGTCCCAATACGCCGTCACTGGCGTTGGAAGACGCAATCCCAGATCAAGAGAAATCCCGCCGCCTGGAAGCGCTGATGGCGCGGCAGAAAGAAATACAGATTGCGCGCTACAAGAGATATATAGGAGAAGTAGTAGAAGTAATGGTTGAAGGAAAAAACGAGGCGCGTAAACAGTGGATCGGCCGTACCAGCCATAACAAAACCCTGAATTTCACAGCGCACGAGGAATCCGCTCTCCAGGCAGGATCGTATGTAAAAGTAAAAGCAACCCAAAGCTTTCCCAACAGCCTCCTGGGAGAATTGATGATATAAAAAGCAAAGACAGTCCGCGCAGCACGAAGTTAAGCGTTCAGGAGCTCCCATGGAAGTAGAAATGACAATCCGCGGCCTTTTGATGGATCCGGTGACGAATACGCCTATTGTGATTTTGAAGGATGTGGCGGGGGAATCAGTGTTGCCGATCTGGGTGGGAGTTTACGAGGCGAATGCGATTGCGCTGGAGATGGAGAAGGTGAACACGCCGCGTCCGATGACGCATGATCTGATCAAGAACGTGCTGACGGGGCTGGAGACGCAGGTGCACAAAGTTGTTGTGACGGAGCTGCGCGAGGACACGTTTTATGCGGTGATCTGGCTGGAACGCGGCGGCGAGGTGGTGAGCGTCGACTCGCGTCCGTCGGATGCGCTGGCGCTGGCGTTGCGGGTGGATTGTCCGATCTTCGTGGATGAGGTCGTGTTGAAGAATTCGAAGCAGGCGGCCAATATGTCGGATCGCGTGAGCGCTGAGGAACTGCGGAAATATCTGGAAGGGTTGAACGACGAGGATCTGGGGAAGTACAAGATGTAGTGGTATTGAGTCATTTAGCAATTGGGCGATTGAAGGGGCCTTGTCGGGGTTAGGGGCTTCGCCGAGTTTACATAATACCTCTTATCGGACATTGGCTTTATCCCTGGCTTCTCGATTCCTCCTGTTTGTGACTTAGTCCGTGTTTCCAATCCTAAAATACACCGCGCTTCCCCTGGTGTACCGGCAGCCGTGGAGGAATTCCTTGCGCGTTTACGAAACCCCCGATCTATTTGTCGATTTCTACAGCTGCACCCCGTTTCGCTTCGCTCAGGATGACAGGGCTTTCTTGGTGGCGGACTGAGGATCAGTGGCGAAGACAATTTTGGGATGGAATAAGGTGCCGGCGACGCGGGTGGCGATGGCTAGCAGCTCTGCTTGTCCGGAGAAGACTTTGACCTGGCGGGCGCGGGAGAGTTCGGGAAGGTTGACAGGTCGGCCGCTGCGGATGCGGGCGGCGGTGGCTTCGTCGGCGGTGACGGAAGGAAAATGCGGCAGGAGTTGGCGGGGGTGAATGAAGAGGGAGGCTATGCCGTTGCGGCGAGCCTTGTTGGCGACCTCTACGTTGCCGTTGACTTCAAGGAAAGCAGGTTCCTCCACTCCGCTTCCCTTTCCCTTCGGGAAAGAGAAGCTCCGGTCGGAATGACAATGCTTTATTTGACCTTCAATTGTTTGAGCTTCTGTTTGAGCTTCAATTTCGTCGAGGGTGTGGGCCTGACTGACGTCGAACTCGGCGACGGAGGTGCGGCGCAAGGATTCGAGATGGGCTCCGCAGCCTAGGCGCTGGCCCATTTCGTGAGCGATGGAACGCATGTAGGTTCCTGAGGCTACGCGGGCGCGGAAGTGGGCGCGGTCGGCCTCGACTGCGGTGATGTCGAATTCTTTAATCTCGACTCGAACCGGTTGCAGAATGACTTGTTTTTCCTTTCGCGCCAGTTTGTAGGCGGGGACTCCGTGTATTTTCTTGGCCGAGAATGGTGGCGGCACTTGCGCGATGAAGCCGCGGAATTCGGCAGCGAGTTTCTGGAGATCGTCCAGGCTGGGGCTGGCGGGGCAAACTTCGCCCAAAGGTTCACCATCGGCGTCATAAGTATTGGTGGCAAAGCCGAAGCGGATCACGCCTTCGTAGGTTTTCTCGGAAGCGGTGTAGAACTGCGCCAGTCGGGTGAGAGATCCGGTGACGAGTGGGAGGACGCCGGTGGCAAGAGGATCGAGCGTGCCGAGATGGCCGACCGAACGCTGCTGGAGAATGCGGCGCATGCGGTTGACTACGTCGTGGGAGGTCCAACCGGCGGGCTTGTCGACGATGATGACGCCATTCATGGGGAGATTTGGTAATGTGATTGAGCAATAGGGGAAATTGGGTCATTGAACTGCGCCGCGACGGTCGGCTTAGTTTCAATTGCTCAATTACTTAATTGTTCAATTACGCAATTACTAAACTACCAGATTCCTTATGCTTCCTATTCGCGACGACCAGCCTCGATATAGCACTCCGTTCGTGAACTATTTCTTGATTGGGCTGAACCTGGTGATTTTTTTGTTCGAGGCGGCGTTGGATCCGCAGAGTTTGAACCTACTGATTCATCAGTTTGGGGTGGTGCCGTATCATCTGGCGGTGTTTCTGGGAGGCTCACACCGGTATCCACTGCCGGCGATCGTGCTTCCCTTCTTCACGTCGATGTTTTTGCATGGGTCGTGGATGCATGTGATCGGCAACATGTGGTTTCTCTACATTTTTGGCGACAATGTCGAGGACTACCTGGGACACTTCAAGTATCTGGTGTTTTACATTCTTACCGGATTGATTGCGATGAGCACACAGGTGGCGATTGACCTGCACTCGACTGTGCCTACGGTTGGAGCCAGCGGAGCTATCGCAGGTGTGTTGGGGGCGTATTTTGTCCTGTATCCAAGGGCGCGAGTACTGACTTGGTTCTTTGTGTTTGTGCTGTGGGTGCCGGCGTGGGTGATCCTGGGGTATTGGTTTGTTTTGAATTTTCTGAGCGGGACCGCGACGACGCTGGCTGTGCCGGGGCAAAGCATGGGAGGCGTGGCCTTCTGGGCGCATGTGGGCGGATTTATCTCCGGAGCGCTGCTGGTGAAGGTGTTCGGCGAGCGGGGGTTGCGATATCCCTACGCGGTGGGTTGAGGGCGACAGCGTTGGCGCCGCCAAGTTGCATACGTCCTTCGCGCAAGGAACGCGCTCAGGATGACAGCGCGCGTTTTGGGGTAAGTTATTTCTTGGGGCGTGACTCCGGGGGGACAAGGCCCACGATGCGGTAGTAGACGACGAGCTGGCCGTAGTGCTCGCCGGAGTGCTCGATGAAGCCGTAAGCCACGTCGGAGATGCGGACCTGCTGGTTTCGGTTGGGGTCGACCACCAAATCGGACATTCCCTTGTCGCCCTTGGCTTTGATGGCGGCAGCGCCATCGGCAAAGGCTTTGTTCACGTAGGCAGCGATTTCAGCCTTGGACTTGAATTCGTCGCGTTTGGGATTTTCTTCTTTGGGCAGCGGCTGACCTAGGGCCAGATTGGTGAAGAAATAATTCACGCCGGCCGCATGCAGGAGTTGCTCGGCAAAGCTGCGCTGGGCGGGCGTAGGCTTGAAGTCGTATTTGTCCTCGGGAAAATCTTCGGCCATGGCGATGAGTTTGCGGCCGATGTCATTCCAGGATTCGAGCACAACCTGCGATGGGCCATCCGCCGGCTTTATGGCAGCTTCCTTCTTGGCATCCTGTGCGTGGACGGGAAAAGTAAGAATTGCTATGGAGAACATGGCTGCGGTCAGAAACGGGGCTTTGCGCATGGCGAATCCTCCGAGTATGCCTGATGAGGCGAGCGCAATCTTAGCCGGAAATTTCTTCTGTGTAAACGCCGGGTCACGGACAGTCGGAAATAAATTCCTAACCACGGGGGAGACGCAGGTTTCGGAACACAGAGGTCGTGTTTTGGTTATGGCCTCATAAAAGGCCGGCGGTCGGGAGGATTTCCAGCGTTTCTAAGGTCGCGTTCGGTGGCAGAAGGATTGCGTTAACGACTGCGCCGGCGACAGTGGCGGGAGACATCATCTTTTTTCGCGGGGCATGCGGCCAAAAACTGTTCCAGATTTCGGTATTGGTGGCGCCGGGCAACAGGGCGATGACGCGAATTCCTTTGGGGCGCAATTCTTCCCGCAGGGTATTCGTGAGGCCGAGCGCTCCGTGTTTGGAGGCAATGTAGGCAGCCGATCCGGCGAAGACGCGATTGGTTACGACGGAAAGACTATTCACGATGGTGGCGCCGCGCTTCATCATGGGGAGCGCGGCTTGCGTTACCAGGAACGTGCCGGTTAAGTCGGTGTCGATTACGTCCTGCCAGAGTTGGAGAGGCAGCTTATCTACAGTGAGACTGCTGTGCGGGATGCCGGTGTTGTTGATGAGGATATCGAGTCGCTTGAAGTCGCGACGGATGGCGCGGAAGCGATCGTCGATCGATTGCGGGTTGCGAAGGTCGCAGGGGTGGGCGAGGATTTGGACTTTTACGGACGCGAGTTCCCTGCTAATGCGACGAAGGGCGGATTCGTCGCGGCCGGTGACGATCAGATTGCAGCGCTGGCGAGGCGCGGGCGATGCCGCGGGTACCGCCGGTGACGAGGGCGAGTTGGTTGCGCAGAGGTTGGTTGTGAGGAACCGGTTTGGGCGGCACAGAGGTAATCTTATCGAACTAAAGTCAAAGCAAAGTCAAAATCTAAGAACAAAGTCAAAGGCGACGGACAGGAGTGTCCGTCCCACACGATCCGTGACGGGCGCCTATATCCCGTTCGGCCGCTGGCGGATCAGCGACAGGAATTCCGAGCGCGTTTCGTTCGAGTCGCGGAAGCACCCCAGCATGGAGGAAGTGACGGCGGCGGAATGTTGTTTTTCGACGCCGCGCATCATCATGCATAAGTGGCGGGCTTCGATGACTACGCCGACGCCTTGCGGCTCGATGACTTTCTGGATGGTCTCGGCAATCTGGGTAGTGAGGCGCTCCTGAATTTGCAGGCGGCGCGAGAACAGTTCGATCAGGCGTGGTACTTTGCTCAGGCCGATGACTTTGCCGTTGGGAATGTAGGCGACGTGCACTTTGCCGAAGAAGGGCAGCATGTGGTGTTCGCAGAGGCTGAACATTTCGACGTCCTTGACGATGACCATCTCGTCGTAGGAAACGGTGAAGAGCGCGCCTTTGAGCAAGGCCTCAGGATCTTCCGTGTAGCCGCGGGTGAGGAACTGCATGGACTTACGAACGCGCTCGGGAGTCTGCTGGAGACCTTCGCGGTGGGGATCTTCGCCGAGGCGAACGAGCATCTCCTGGACGAGGTCTTCGAAGCTGGCGCTGGTGAGCGTGGCGGACTCGCTGGCTGATTTCATCGGGTGATGGGTTCCATTTCTGCGCGGCTAATGGCTGGCTTCGCCGCCTGCGTATTCGAACGAGTTCATCATGGTTTCTTCCAGGCGCACTCTTTCAAGATGCGCCTTGCGGAAGCCACGGTGCACTATTTCGTAAATCTGAATACAGAGATTTTCCGTAGTCGGCACTTCCTGGGCGAATTCTTGCAAGGTGTTCAAATTTTCGTGATCGAAGCGTGAGAGCACTTCCCTTTCGATGAAGCCATCGAGATCGGTGAGATTGCAGACCATGCCGGTGTTCTCATCAACGGGACCGCTGACTGTTACTTCGACGACGTAGTTGTGGCCGTGTCCATAGGGATTGTTGCACTTTCCGTAAGTCGCCTGGTTCTCCTCTTCCGACATGGTTTCGCTGTGCAGGCGGTGCGACGCGGAGAACAGATAGCGGCGGGAGAGGTGCGCTTTCATCCTTCGCACCCCATGCATCCTTCGAACTTTGCACCCCTTCCTTTCCTCATGCTTCTCCGTAGAAATCGACAAATAGATCGGGGGTTTCGTAAACGCGCACGCGGTGCAGCTGGGCGCGTTCGAGCTTGGTGACAAGACGCTGCCAGACGGCGATGGCAATGTTTTCCGTAGTGGGGATTCGATTTAGAAATTCGGGGACTTCTTTGTTGAGGAAGCGGTGGTCCATGGCATCGAGCACTTCGCGGTGCATGACCTCTTTGAGCTGTTTGAGGTCGACGACGAAGCCGGAGCGGGGATCGACTTCGCCCTTTACGGTGACTTCCAGAGTGTAATTGTGGCCATGGCCGTTTGGGTTATTGCATTTGCCGAACACACGGTGATTTTCTTCTGGACTGAAGTCCGGGTTGTGATAGTAGTGCGATGCGGAGAATTCAGCTTTGCGCGTGAGATAGACCATGGTTCTCCTGCATTGTTGAATCTGGCTGGCTGGACGGTGTTGCGGATTCTTGACTGCCCGGATATCGCCGGTCTTTCCAGGAAACATTGCCACGCTTGTGAAATAGTTTAGAGCGCAACAACAGATAAGAGAAAAGAGGAAGTCCGATCAGAGCGAGGATATTTGCATCCCACGAGAAATGGGCCCGACGGATTCGCATGAGGAGAAACGTGTACAGGATCCCGCCCAGCATGCCCGCCAGGATCGCGGGCTGCCAGTGTCCGCGAAGAACATTTGCGATGGCGATGGCGAAACTGGCAAGGATCAGGACAAACTCAATTGTTCGAAGAGTGGCCAGGCGTAGCGGCGAAGGAAACAATAGCGCGAGGTTTTTCGTCCAGCCTTCGCGAAGTTGGGCGAAGGTGCGATACATACGGGTGCGGACGGCATCGCCGCCGAAGCGGAAGAATATTTTCCTGCCCGACCGCTTGACGGCTCGAGCGAGAGCTACATCTTCGAGCAGATTGCCCGCAATGGCCGCGTGTCCGCCAACGGCGCCGTAAGCTTCGCTCGTGATCAGGATGTACTGGCCGTTGGCGGCCGCCACGGGAGAGTCAGGATCGCTCACCTTAGATGGGCGAAAGCTCGCCGCGAGGTCCGCGAAGATCACGGGCATGACAGCCTTCTCCCAAAAGCTTTTCACGATTTGCTCGGGAGAGTAGGAGAGCACGGCCACGTTATGGCGCTTGGCTTCTTCGACACTTCGAGCTAGCGATCCGGGCTGGTGAATAGTGTCGGAATCGGTGAACAGCAACCATTCGCCACGAGCCACTCTGGAGCCAGCATGGACGGCGTTGTTCTTGCCGGTCCAACTTGCGGGGAGAAGGCCGGCGTCGATGACTCGGACTTGCTGGTCCGAAAACGAAGAGGCGATTTCGCGGGTGCGGTCGGTGGAATGATCGTTGACCACGATGATTTCGAAAGCGACTCCCGCTTGCGCGATCAGGGACTGAAGGCACGTGCGGAGGCAGGCTTCTTCATTGCGGGCCGGTATGATCACCGACACGGCGGGTTGACGGGTTGCTGTACCTGTCGCAGGCATACGCCGAATCTATTATTATAGCGGTGTGCGACGCATCCTTTGTTTTCTCAGCAGTGCTGCCCTGGTTTTCATTCTGCTTGCACTCTCCGGCTGCTATAGCGGTACGCGGCCGCCGCGGATCGGTTCGGCCGCTCCGGATTTCACGGTACGCGACGCCGAGCGGACGGTCACACTCAGTCAACTTAAAGGTCAAGTCGTAGTGCTGAATTTCTGGGCGACTTGGTGTCCTCCGTGCATCGAAGAAATGCCGTCGCTGGTGCAGATGCAGCAGCGTATGAAACCCAGAGGCGTGACTGTGCTGGCGGTGAGCGTGGATGTCGACCAGGACAACTACCAGCGGTTCCTGCGAGATCACAACGTGAATCTGCTGTCGGTGCGTGATGCCGACCAGAAAAGCAATGCGCTCTACGGGACGTTCAAGTTTCCGGAGACTTATGTGATCGATCGCGGCGGCATCGTGCGGCGCAAGTTCATTGGGCCTGTGGATTGGACGGAGCCGGACGTAATTGAGTATTTAGGGAAGCTGTGAGGCGCCACAGTGGCTAAAGCTCGACATCTTTTGGAGTCTCTTTACGCGGCGTTGGAGCGCCGCTCTTCCACGGTGCTGCAAGGCTTTCTTTTGTTATTTCTGCAGCATAGTACTGAAAATTAAGTCAACATCAACTTCAAAGGCGACGGACAGGAGTGTCCGTCCCACACAGTCACAACTTCACATTTCGCAAGCGTAGGGCGTTGGTGATTACCGAGACTGAACTGAAGCTCATGGCGGCGGCAGCGAAGATGGGGCTCAGCAGAAGGCCGAAAAAGGGATAGAGAATGCCGGCCGCGATGGGCACGCCGATCGCGTTGTAGACAAAAGCGAAGAAAAGATTCTGGCGGATGTTGCGCATGGTGGCCTGGCTCAGCTTACGGGCGCGCAGGATTCCGGTGAGGTCGCCTTTTACAAGCGTGATGCCGCCGCTCTCCATGGCGACGTCGGTGCCAGTGCCCATGGCGATGCCGACATCGGCTTGTGCTAATGCTGGGGCGTCGTTGACGCCGTCGCCGGCCATCGCGACAACTCTTCCCTGCCCTTGCAGTTTGCGGATGATATCCAGCTTACCTTCGGGTAACACTTCAGCTTCGAATTCTTCAATGCCTAGCGCCTGGGCGAGATTTGCCGCAGTGGCACGATTGTCGCCGGTGAGCATGACGATGTGAATCCCTTGATTCTTGAGGGCGCGGATTGCATCGGGAGTGGATGGCTTCAACGGATCAACGACGGAGAGCATTCGAACGAACCTGCCATCGATGGCAACATAGAGGCTGGCGCCAGCGCCGGGCTTGCCATCACGGAACTCCGTATTCGCGCGGACGAAGGCTCCCAACTCTGTCATGAGTGCAGCGTTGCCGACGGCGACCTGCTTGCCATCGACCATTCCCGTGATTCCCTTTCCCGGATTATTTGTGAAATCTTGCGGCTGTGAAAGCGAAAAGCCTTGTCTTTCGGCTGCCGCGGCGATTGCGCCGGCCAGCGGATGTTCGCTGGCTCGCTCCAGGCTGGCGGCGAGGCGAAGGGTTTCATCGGCGTCATTCTGCGACAAAGAAATCCCGATCAATTGTGGCTTGCCCTCGGTCAGAGTTCCGGTCTTGTCGACGACCAAGGTGTCAACTTTTTCCAGAATCTCCAGCGCCTCGGCGTTCTTAATCAGCACGCCGGCCCGGGCTCCGCGACCTACGCCGACCATGATTGCCATGGGCGTGGCGAGACCCAACGCGCAGGGGCAAGCGATGATGAGCACGGCGACCGCGTTCACGAGCGCGTGCGCGAAGCGCGGTTGCGGACCGAACAGAAGCCACGCGACAAAAGTGATTGCTGCAACTGCAACGACGATGGGGACAAACCATTTCGCCACGCGATCGGCGAGACGCTGGATGGGAGCGCGGCTGCGCTGTGCCTGGCCGACGAGTTGCACGATGCGCGCGAGCAAAGTCTCGCTGCCGACGCGCTCGGCGCGCATGACGAACGAACCGGTGCCGTTGATGGTTGCACCGATGACTTTGCCGTCCGGTGATTTCTCGACCGGCATGGATTCGCCGGTGATCATCGACTCATCAACCGCGCTGCGGCCTTCGAGGAGCACGCCGTCCACCGGAATTTTTTCTCCTGGACGTACACGCAAACGATCTCCAGGCTGTACTTGTTCGAGCGGAACATCCTTCTCGCTGCCGTCGGGGTTGAGCCGGCGCGCTGTGCGGGGACTGAGATCGAGCAGCGCCCGAATGGCCGCGCTGGTGCGGCTGCGGGCGCGCAGCTCCATGACTTGGCCGAGCAGGACCAGTGTGGTGATGGCGGCTGCTGCCTCGAAGTAAACGTCGGGATAGCCTCCCATGGTGCGCAACGATTCAGGAAAAATGCGCGGCGCCAGTGTGGCGATGACGCTGTATCCGTAGGCCACGCCAGTGCCCATGCCGATCAGAGTGAACATGTTTGGACTGCGGTTGATCAGCGAAGTCCAGAAACGTTGAAAGAATGGCCATCCGCGCCAGAGCACGACTGGCGTGGCCAGCCCGAACTCCAGCCAAGGCAGCGCCGCACCGGGCAGAAGCCGGTGCAAGGGCATCTCCCAGAGCATTGCAGCCATCGCGATCGCCATCAGTGGCGCGGTGAGTGCAAGGCTCACCCAGAAGCGCCGGGTCATGTCGCGCAGTTCGGGATTTTCTTCGAGAGTGGCAACCGCGCTAACGGTGCGGGGCTCGAGTGCCATGCCGCAGATGGGACACGATCCCGGCTCCTGGCGAACAATTTCCGGGTGCATCGGACAGGTGTACTCGGTGCGCTTGGACGCGACGGGGACATCTGCCTCGAGCGCCATTCCGCACGAGGGGCAGGCACCGGGCTTGGTTTCGCGGACCTCGGGGCACATGGGGCATACGTAAGCGACAGCTTGTGCGGAGTCGGAATGAGTATGAGTATGATCTTTGGCCTGCGGCGGTTGGTCTCGATGAACACTTTCAAGAGCAGTAGGAGGCGCGGACTGTGCGGCACCCAGCATCACTAGTCCCGATGCTTTTGCGGGCGGAGGTCCGCTCAGATATTTTTGTGGATCGGCCTTGAATTTTTCCGCGCAAGACGCGCAGCAAAAATAGTAGTTCTTCCCGCCGTGTTCGTAGACGTGTTTGGCCGTAGCAGGATTCACATTCATCCCGCACACCGGGTCTCGCTCGGGCGTTGACGGTTGATTCGATGGTTTCGGCATGAATCGACTTAGCTCAGGGGGCACCGCGATTATACAAACCGCAGGGCCCACAATTTGCCAACGCTACGCTGAGAGAAATTCTCCCTTCACGCCCGAAGACAGATCCTGAGGGGGGGGCACCTTGCTTCCCTAGGGTCGTTCGATGGGCGATGCTTTATATTGGATTCAGCCATGACGGCATGGCGTGTCTATTTCACTAGCGGAAGAGGACTCTTTTCATGACTTATCTGGACGCTGTTTTCCGGTACGGAGCTGTGCCGGGGGAGACCGAACTGAGGGCCATCGATGGGATGCGTGAAGTTTACGGAATTCGTGGAGTGAAGTTTAACGAGGCGGACCGCACAGTGCGGGTGGGATACGATGGTTCGCGCCTGAAGGTAGAGGCCGTAGCTCGGCTGTTGCGTCAAGCCGGCGTGGATGTGAGAGAACATCTAGCGCTGGCGTAAACGAAAAAGGGGGGAGGGCTAGCGGTGTTCTCACTGGTAAATGCAAGGGGCGCCCAAGAGAACCTCTGGCCGAAGTCATCCTTGGAGCGCCCCGTTGCGCGCCACTTCGTCTGAAGAATTTGTTAGCACATGGCTTGCCGTTCGCTAAGCTACTCAAAATGCAGGCATCGATTTTTAATGGCTTTGTAGGAATTGCTCTACGCCTGGAAAGATTTACTTTTGAGGTGGGCTAGGCAAAGAAAAAAGTTCTTCGACCCTTGTCGAAAGCGTGTGTTAGCAATGGTTTGTCTACTCTGAATACCTTAGACGGCGCCTGCAAAGCTAAGATTGTCATCGCTAGTAAGGGGCTCACAAATGAATTTGCATCGTGTGGATCGTGGTGTCTCCCGGGCGTTCCCAGCGCAAGGCAACATCCGTTATAATTCCTGAGCGACTTCAGCAGCCAATCTGAAACTGCGCCCTTAGCTCAGCTGGATAGAGCGTCTGGCTACGAACCAGAAGGTCGGGAGTTCGAATCTCTCAGGGCGCACCATACTTTTCAATAGCTTTGGGCCCCCAGCGAAGGGCGCCCTTTGGCTTTTGTCCGTGAAGTAGAGCTTTCCTAGCCGTTCGCAGCCATCGCGACCACGAGAATCGACGTGACTTACCTGCGCTGACGGCTCTTTCGCCCATGACGGAACGAGCTCAGCGGACTAAGGACAATTCGCGGACGGGGTCCTCTGGGTTCTGGCGGATGACCGGGACATTCTGGGTGGAGGCGATGTTGTAGCGGGGACTTCATTCTTCATCGCCCGAGATGCTGTCGAAGTGCTCCTCGACAACCTGCTTTCTCCGCGACAGCCGGTAGCGTCCGCACATGATCAGATTATGGCAGATCGGACAGGAGACTTGCTGGGGTCAATGCATTATGAAGGAGCGCCCCGCTTCAGAAGATCGAGGCTGGATGTGGCGCCGCCTCCGCCGGGCTGCGCTGTGCAGGGGCTTAGCGCCGCGGCGGCGGCGCTAGGGAGTAACTGCAGTAGTGTGTCCGGGGGGAAAGGACTCCAGGAGAGCATAGGCAAATCAGCTGGAGACGGGCACTTTACCTTGAGGGGAAGCCAGCGTTGACACGAATGAGCTTTCCCCCAAGGAGGCAACTCAAATGAGTCCAATCGTGGGCGGCGGGGGCGCAAGAGAGACTTTCGCGATGCCGAACGATTGCTGAAGCGGCTGGTGTCATCTTCGAGATCGTCTACCGTCGTCTCGTTCCGCGCCTCGGCCACAACAAAACCATCGGGGCAATTGCGCATCGCATCTGTCAGCTGATCTGGATGATCCTGAATAAAGGCGTTCGCTATGAGGAACGGGGCCCGGCGGTTTCGGAAAACTCCAGACGAGCCCGCACTTCCCGAATGATCCGGACACTTCGGAAGCTTGGCTACCGAGTCGAACTTCTAGGGGATCCGGCATGAGCAGCGCGATTTTCGACCCTGATTACAGCAACTATAGGCGCGGCCTCTCGACGAGAATCACCTTGAATTGTGCCAAGAATCACTGACACCAGCCCTCCGAAACTTGTAATAATCAATTCGGAGGAATCAAAACTGAATACTGCAAATTGGCGGCCCGGCCCACTAAAGGGTGAGGGCATCTTGCCCAGCCGCCGCTCGACGGCGATGGGCCGGGCTTTGTGACTGCTCAGTCTAAATGTCCTCACTTGGAGTGGGCCCGAAGGGCTTTACTCGAATGAACGGATGTCGCCGAACAATCGCAATTACGCCAACAAGTCTCAGTTAGCCCAAAGGCCTGTGGGGCGCTCAGCAATGATCGTCCCTACCGTGACTCAGAACTACCTTGCCTTGCGCCGGACCTGCACGCCTTCTTCCTTCGTCAAGTTGATCGGAAACGAGATTCGCTGCGTTGTGCACGGTCGATTATCGCATTCTCGACTTCAGCTTGATCATCGCGCCATCGACAGCGAACCTGCCGTATCCGTGATGGTGGATGGTCTTCGGATTTTCTTGCGCCGGATCGATCCAGGCCTTGAGCACTTCAAGGAAGAAGAGATTGTATCTCTTGACGAGACGGCTGACGGCCACCTTGCATTCCAGATTGGCGAAACACTCAGCCACCAGAGGCGGAGCCACGCGTTCGGCTGGCACCGGCGTCAGAGAGAATTTCTCGAACTTCTCCACGTCCCGGCCCGAGCAGTTGCCGACTTCCACGACTTTGGGCGCCAGTTTCAGCGCCGGAATGGCGATCACGCACTCTTTCGTCGCCCGCAATGCGGCAAAGCTATGATTGGCGCTGCTGACCACACAGGCAACCAGCGGCGGCTCAAACTCGACCATCATATGCCAGGACATCGTCATGACGTTGGCGCGGCCCTTGCGGGCGGTCGTCAGCAGGACTACCGGACCCGGCTCGAGCAACTGGTAGACTTTCGACAGAGGCAGATCTTTCATCACGCTCACAGCTCCTGGAACCCGTCTGTAATGATAGTCAGGCGCGGTCCATAGCAGCTGCGTTCGTTGCCGTAGGGTGGATCATTCACCATGAGCAGGCATTCCGTTTCCCCTTCGCTTACTCGATGAAGCGGACAACGGCGATCTGGCGGTCGAATCTTTGAACGCCTCCTTCAAGAATTCCTCCGCGCAGGGAGCAGGCTACTTCTTCGGATAGCCAACGGACTGAGCCAGCAAAATCTTCTGGTTTGGCCCCACCTTCATGATCTTGGCTAGCGCGGCGCGATCCACAGAGCCTCGGACGACCGTTGCCAATCCCTCTGAGGTACAGAATAGATAGACATTCTCACTGATGAAACCTACATCGGCGGCAGTGAAGAACTCTGCCTCACTCCCCGATTGTCCCCTCTTGCTGAGGTCTGCCACATAGACAAGGTTTAAAGGTGCAGCGGCGACAAAGGCTTGCGTTCCAGTGGCAGCGCGCACATCTTGCGCCAAGATCGGCTCAAGACGGTTTGCTTTGGCGTTGTACAGAAATAGGCCATCGCCCATAGCGACGTAGATGTCAATTTCTTGCCAGTTCATCGCCGAAGGCGCGGTACGTCCGCCATCCGGACGGTTTATGCCGAACGCAGCCCAAAGGAGATTGGCTAACACCTGCGTGGGCAGGTTCTCGGGACTAAACTCCCGTCGAGTTTTTCGTTCCTTAAGCACCTGCATGAGCGGACGGCCTCCCTCGGTCTGTGCCGTTGGCAGTTGGATCGGTTTCAGATCCTGGGCTTGGATGGCGATGCTGACAACAAGAGTGAGTAGTAAAGCCGATTTGCGCATAAAGATCCTCAGTGAGAGATGCTCTCGGGCCGGGTTGGAGATCGTCGGCGAGGAGGGAACCGCCGGCGCCAAGCCTGCAGCCCAGACACGATTGTAAGACGCTTTAACCATGAAAGCGCCCGCTTATGTCATCTTCCAGGGGTGTCGCCGACTCGGAAGTGATCCGAAATCATTCGTTGTCAGCCCGTTCTCTCAATAGGGCATCGGCTGTAAACGAAGCCAGATCGCTAAAAAGCCTCTCCAAGGTCCCTTCCCTGTCAACCTCGGGCAAACCGAGTTGTCGTTCCACCCGCGCTTCCATCTCGCGCAACTGCGCCTCCGGTGTTTTCCCCGCAAGATGCTGGAACAGCAACCGGTGTGCGCTTTTGCGCTGCATGACCTCCAGCCCATCCAGCATCTGGCGATGCGATGTCCCTTCCCAGATCGCAAGGATCACGGCCTCGCGCAGCCAGCGCTCCACGCGATATTCCTGCAGCGTTCCCACTCCGGCGTACACTTCCATCGCCCATTTGGCCGTCTGCACAGCGAACTCTGCTGTCCAGTACTTCGCCAGGTGAGCGACCAACCGAAACAGATGATAGCTCTCCGAGTACGGTGGCTTCTCCTGCCATACCTTGTCGAGCAGACGCACCGCTTCCCAAGCCAGCCGGGAAGCCGCGCGTAGCGCCTGCACACGATCCTCGAACTGCCGTCGAAGTAAAGGATGTTCGATGATCGGTTTACCGAAGGCCGTGCGCCGTGCAGCGAACGAATAGGCATCGGCGATGGCTCTTTGTGCCAGGGCTACGCTGCCTATGCTGTTGGCCACACGCGAGAGGTTCAGCACTTCGAGAATCAAGTAGATTCCATGCTCCGCTTGCCCCAGCAGCCAAGCCTCGCTGTCACGAAATTCGATCTCACCGGTTGGTACCGAGCGAGTGGCGATCTTGTCCTTGAGGCGGCGTATCCGATAGTTCAACTTTCCGTCTTCACCGCGACGCGGTACCAGGTACAGACTTAGCCCGCGCACGTTCTGCGGTGCACCCTCTTGCCGAGCCGCGACCACTGCCAATTCGGCCCCGGCATTACTCGCAAAGTACTTGTCGCCAGCTAGCCGCCACTTACTCCGATCCCGTTGCGCCACCGTCTCTACCGCCGCGCCCAAGTCTGACCCACCCTTGATCTCTGTCATCCAGGTTGCTCCCTGCCAGACACTGTCATCGCGCTGCAACATGCGGGGCAAAAACCGTGCCTTCAATTCTGCGTCTCCATATTTTGAGAGCGGGGAAACAGTGGACAGAGAGACCGTATACGGACACGCCAAGCCCGGATCATAGAAACCCGTGGCGTAGAGAAGAAGGTAAGCGGGTACCAGCGAATTTTGCTCAAAGACTCGCCAGAGCATGCCGGCCCTGTATCCATGTTTCAGCATGCGCCAGTATTCGGGTGGGTAAAGGATTTCATCTACCCGCGCGCCCCACCGATCGAACATGCGTAACCATGGTGTGCCGGCGCGGTCCACCGCGTCTGAGATCTCCTGCCCTTCACGTTCGAACCACGCCTCGTATTCTCGCAGCCAGTCTTGATCTGCACAGATCCCGACCTGTTGCAGAAACCGTACCGGAGAACACAAGACATCGAAGCTCATAGCTGGAGTTCTCTCACTCCGTCGAGAATTCTGTTGCCAAAATGTCCCTCATCGCCGCGGAGAGACTCGAGATTTTCGCGCCCTGCACAGCAAGAGCATGACCGCCGAACGATAGGCCAAACGCTCGGCATCCACGAGCTTTATCTTAAGCCTTTTCTCTGCTCGCCCGTTTCCCTCGGGCTACTGCGGGCGACGAACATGGAGGTACCGTACCTCGGCAATCCCAGCATCGGCCCGGGCGAGCCGGTACACGCGGAGTTTTCTTTGAGGATCATCTTCTAACCTTCACAATGCATCCGCGGGCACAGTGGGGCACCTCGCCGTGGCTACCTTTCGCCATGCAGATATTCCGAGTTTCTAGAGGAAACGCATCACATTGCTCGGTGAGATTTGTCATTGCAATACTCTACTAAGTCTGTCAGCATACTTCTGCTGTTCCTCCTATTGGGCCAGTTTGGGCTCGCGAGGTTGGCGACAGTTTACGTGAGTGCCTTCTTCAGAAACTTGAGCGTTCGCTCCCACGCTGTCTTGGCGCATGCCGGGTCGTACACCTCAGGGCGGGCTTCGTTCATGAACGCGTGGTGCGCGTCGTAGCGATAGAGCTCGAACTCTGATTTCGAATGCTTCAGCGCGGACTCGAGGTCATTCACCTTGGCGGGTGTGCACCAGTCGTCACTGTTCGCGAAGTGGCAAATGAGGGGAATTTTGATTTTCGTCAAATCGGCGGCATCGAGGGGCGGAATGCCATAGAAGCAGGCGCCGGCGTCCATCTCCGGCACGCGCACTGCCGCCAGGATGGTCAGCGCCCCGCCCATGCAGAACCCGCCCACGGCCACCTTCTTCGTTGATTGTTTCAGGTACTGCACGGCGCCGCGGATGTCTTGACCGGCGGCATCCGGGAAGTTAAGGTTCGTCATCAGGTGGTTTGCTTCGTCGGCGGCCTTGGTGACCTTACCCCGGTAGAAGTCCGGCACGAGCGCCCGGTAGCCAGCTTCGGCGAGCCGATCAGCGGTCTTCTTGATTTGATCGTTTAGTCCCCACCATTCCTGGATGACGACAAAGCCGGGCGCGCTTGATCCTGCTTTGGGATGTGCCACATAGCCAGGGCATGTCTTTCCGTCCGGGCGCTTGAACTGAATCATCTCACCCATCGGATCCCTCCACTGGATGCGGACTGCCACCTCATACTATAACTTTGTGGTTTTTCTCGCCGGGGGGAGCTTGACCAGCAAGTCGATATGTTGGCTATTGATGTCGGCTGTTACCCCTGCCTCTCCGTCCACCGGCGAATTCGGACCTGCAGTTGGCATTTTCGTAACCACAGTCGGCATGTGGAAGCCAAGTCCAGCTTGCTCCGCTGTGAATCTGCGGAACTCGGCATCTTCATTCACCTTCGAATATCCATCCGGATGCTCTTATCCGCGTGACCGATCCAGAATCGCAGCAGATCCTCGGGGACACGCGGCTTTCTGAGCCACGTGACACGGAAGCGGCGGAAGGATGGAACCCGCACTTCTCCCGGCCGCCGAAAGTAATAGCACCGTAACCCACCAGTAGTGACGTTGCCGCGTACAGCTCTCGAAAATATCCTCAGACCATGAAAATAATAACCGGCGCCTCACCAAAGACGCTGTTGTTAGAACTCTACAAAGCAACGAGGCTCAACGAGGGACAAGATCTGGAGAATCTCAAAAGCCACATTCGCATTCTCGAAAGCGAAGTCATGGCCGATCATATACGGCTGCACGGTTTTGGAGTGCGGTGGTCGTGAAGTCTTCTCAGTTATCTGCTAAAAATCACCTCCCGCGAGTCTCATTCTTTTTGAAGTTGCTTGCCAATTTTCGGACACTTTGCTACGACTGTTTTGTGCGCCATCTTCGACGATCCTATCACTGGGATTAAGGCGCTAGGGCTGCCTCTCGGGGTGCGCTGGTCGTAAAGCACTGATCGCGATCCTTGCTGTTAGTTTCCTTGCTTTTCATCTGCCGCGGTGCCTTACGCGTGCAGTGGAACTCGGTCTCGACGAAATCATCTGCCCGGTCGGTGCTCCGTCGCAAATCCCTGTTCGCGCAGAGGCAAGTTTTCTGGGTTCAGCACTCGCGACAGAAGCGCCTCTTCGTTGACGAGCGGATGCTGCGTCCGTAATATGGAGCGACTCGACAGGCAGGCAGGCTCGAATGATCGATCAGGTCGTCTCTCACTATCGCATCGTCGAAAAACTTGGCGGCGGCGGCATGGGTGTCGTCTACAAAGCTGAGGACATCAAGCTCGGACGCTTCGTCGCTCTCAAGTTTCTCCCCGAAGAGGTTGCAGCGAATGCTCAGGCCCTTGAACGATTTCAGCGCGAAGCCCGCGCCGCCTCTGCCCTGAATCATCCCAACATCTGCACCATCCACGAGATCGACGAGCAAAACGGCCAAGCCTTCATCGTCATGGAATACCTGGACGGCCTCACCCTGAAGCACCGCATCTCCGGCCAGCCTCTCGAGACCGACCTTTTGCTGCAACTCGCCATCGAAATCGCGGATGCGCTCGACGCTGCCCACGCCCAAGGCATTGTCCATCGCGACATCAAACCCGCCAATATCTTCGTGACCCGCCGCGGCCACGCCAAGATCCTTGACTTTGGTCTCGCTAAACTTGTTCCTACTTCCCACGCCAGCGCGGACGCTGACGGACCCATGAACCGGCCTACCGCCGTGAGCGATGCCTTTCTCACCAGCCCCGGCACTGCCGTCGGCACCATCGCCTACATGTCGCCCGAACAAGCCCGTGGCAAGGAGTTGGATACTCGCACCGATCTTTTCTCTTTCGGCGCCGTGCTCTACGAAATGGCGACCGGCGCCGTCCCGTTTCGCGGGGATACGTCGGCCATCATTTTTGAAGGGATTTTGAGCCGGACACCGATCCCGCTCATTCGCCTGAATCCCCACGTCCCTCTGCGGCTGGAAGAGATCATCGGCAAAGCCCTCGAAAAAGATCGCGACCTTCGCTACCAACACGCTTCCGAGATGCGCAGCGACCTGAAGCGCCTCCAGCGTGACAGTGGCTCCGGTCGAAGCGCCGCGGTTTCCGAATCTGTCCCCGCCAGCGAAACTCAGCCGCCGCCAGTATCCGCGTCGGGCACTGCGGCGGCGGCAAGTGGCTCGTCTCTTCCTGCATCTCCGTCCAGCACCAGCAGCTCCAGCGTGACCGCCGTTGCCCGAGAGCATCGCGTTGGAACCATCGTCACTGTTGTGGTCGTTCTAGCGCTTCTCGGCGCCGCCGGCTTTGGCGTCTACGCTTTTCTCGGCCGTTCCCGCTCCCTGCCGTTTCAGAATTTCACCATCACCCAGGTCACCAACACCGGCAAAGCTGAGTTGGCCGCGATTTCGCCCGACGGAAAGTACATCCTCCACGTCCAAAACGACAACGGTATGCAAAGTCTGTGGCTGCGCAACATACCCACGGGAAGCGATACGCAGACCGTTCCGCCCGCCCCCGGAATTTATCGCCACCTGGCTTTTTCTCCCGATGGGAATTACGTGTACTTCGAGAAGGCGGCCAACCATCAGGGTACAGAGTTCGATTTCTTCCGTGCTCCGGTTCTGGGCGGCGTTCCGAAGGTTGTTGCCCACGACGTCGACTCTGACATCACCTTCTCCCCCGACGGACGCCGTATCGCCTACATTCGTGCTAATGACCCCGAGCCCGGAAAGTACCGCTTGCTCACGGCCAACGAGGATGGCGGCGACGAAACCATCCTGCTTATTACGCAATCCACGCGTGGCGCCGATCCCCAGCACATCAGTTGGTCCCCTGACGGGAAGCAGATTGCCTACTCCTTCGATTCCTCAGGCGATGCCCTCAGCTACGTCGAGAGCTTCGACACCGCGAGTAAGCAGGTTGCAACTCTGGCCATGCTCCCCAATGACCAGGTCCATGAATTGAAGTGGCTGCCCGGCGGGCATTCCTTGCTTTCCGTCTTTCTCCCCAAGGGACCGAATTACGAACGTTCGCAAATCGGACTGCTCTCCGATAAAGGCGCGCTCCTGCCCATCACACGCGACACCAATCGCTATGACACGTTGACGGTCTCCGCCGACGGCAAGAGTGCCTCCAGCGTGCAGGTGAAGACTACCCACGCCCTGGCCCTTCTGGATGGCGCCATCTCGCCCCAGACCACTCCGGAACCGCAACCGCTTTCGCAAGTCGCCGATCCCCGAGAGCTCGATTGGACTCCCGATGGAAAATTGCTCGTTGCCGATGCCGCAAGCGTCACCCGCATGGATCCGGACGGGCATAACTCCGCCGCCCTCATCGCCGACCCGAACGCTTTCCTTCTCGGCTTCTCCTCCTGCGCTGGCCGCTACCTGCTGCTTTCCTGGTGGTTCCACGCCGGCTCCTCAAAGATCACGATCTGGCGCGCCAGCGCCGATGGTGCCGCACCCAAACAATTAACCAGCGGAGGCTTTGATACCAATCCTGTCTGCTCGCCCGACGGCAAGTGGGTGTATTACATCGACCGCCCCGGATTAGCCCGCCTGATGCGCGTTTCCGTCGACGGCGGCACAGCGGAACCCGTTCCCGGCACGGCTGTCCCAAGCCAGTTCGGCATCGAAGCCGTCAGCTACGTTTCCCCGGACGGAAAATCCATCGGCTACGTCGTCGACATTGCGGACGCGGTCACGCACGATGCCCGTGCCAAGTTCGCTATCGCGAATCTAGACAGCACTTCTCCCCCGCGTCTGCTCGAACTTGACCCGCGCTTCGCTGGAAGTCAGGTTTTAAGCCCTTCCACCCAACTCATACCGAATGCCAACGCCCTGGCGTACCGGATCAGCGAAAACGGCGCGGACAACCTCTGGCTCCAGCCCCTGGACGGTTCTCCCGGACACCAGTTGACGCACTTCAACTCCGAGAAAATCACTGACTTCCACTGGTCGCCGGACGGAAAAACACTGGCAGTCATCCGCGAACACGATGTCGCCGACGTCGTCCTGCTACGAGAAGGAAATCAGTAAGCGCTGAGCCGACTAGGTGAAGACAAAGCTGGCGTGACCTTGCGCAATCGATGCCTGCGCCTGAGTGATAGCATTCGGACGTGAGGCCGCAACAATTACAGGGAGTCAGAGAAAAAGGGCACGCTTGAATTGCGTGCCCTTTCTCAGGTTGGCGGAATTGCTAGGCTGCTTTTTTTGACCGAACTCTTGCCCAGCGTGCCCGTTGTGCTGCCGCAATCTTCTTGCGGGCAGCCAACGACAATTTCCGCTTCACCCGACCATTGCTCGCTGCCGGGGTTTGGAAATCGACAGACACCACCGAGCCCAGCGCCGTAATTGCCTTGTCTAACTGTGCACGTTCCTTTTTAAGCTCCTCTAGTACCGCAACTAGATTAGTCATTGGTTTCTTTCTTTGAGTAGTATTGAACTACTTTGCTGATGAAATCATACCTGAAGCGACGGCACACGATCATGCGCTTGTGACAGCCCCGCTGCTGTTCAGACAGTCCAAGCGGAGATCGAACACTCGACCGATCAGGCTCTGGTCGGCGTCAGGGGAGATATTGATCAACTGGACTCGTGCCTGCGAAATCCATTAAGTTCGAGAAGAGGATACTTTATGGCTGAGACGCCCTCTACAATGCTTCCGTTGGGTACAAGTGCGCCCAACTTTAACCTTCCGGATCCGAATGGCAAGTTGGTGTCGTTAGATGATTTCAAGAATGCGCCAGCTCTCCTGGTCGTGTTCATTTGTAATCACTGCCCCTATGTGAAGCACATCCAGAAGCAATTTGCTTCTCTCGCCAAGGAGTATCAGGCGCGCGGCGTGGATGTTGTCGCAATCAACTCGAACGATGTCGAGAGTCACCCGGAGGACCGGCCTGAAAAGATGGCGGAACAGATCAAGCACGTGGGCTACACCTTTCCCTATCTCTACGACCAAAGCCAGCAAGTGGCCAAAGCTTACCGCGCCGCTTGCACGCCGGACTTTTACCTCTTCGATCGAGACCATCGCCTCGTCTACCGGGGACAGTTCGATGACAGCCGGCCCGGTAACGCGCGTCCGGTCACCGGCGCAGATCTACGCAAAGCTCTGGACGCGGTGTTGTCCGGCCACGCAGTCTTCAGCAACCAAAAGCCAAGTGTGGGTTGTAACATTAAGTGGAAGCCCCCAAACGCTCCTGATTACTTTTCGAACCAGTGACTTCGCCAACAAAGACAGCTTTAGAAGCACACTTCACGCCCACAGGTTCTCGGAAACTGGGAAAATACAGGGCTGAGCTATCGGCTGTCAGTCAACATACCGGTGAGTGTAACCGCGAAGACTAGACTGTAAAGGATTTTCATCATCGCCCCTGGAAACAGCCGAGATTGTTCCGCCGTCAGCACCTGCATTTCACACCTTCCCTGTCGCGGCAACCGAGCACCGTTGGCCGGATGTTAGGCAACGTCCAGAAGGCGAGGGAGTATTATGCGGATAACCAATACAGTTGATGAAAACGGAGCAGAACAATGTCCCAGTCGATTGACTGGCCGCCGCCGCGTCCAGGGCGGCCCCGCCGTCGCCGCCGCTTCCTTCTTATTCTCGTCGTCCTAGCCGTTATTTTCTTCGGGGATCGGGCCGCGTTGTCATATTACGTGGACTTGCTCTGGTTCGGCTCGCTCGGCTACGCGGACGTCTTCTGGAAAACACTGAGTCTTCAGTCGGAAATCTTCACCGCTTTTGCAGCGGCCACATTTCTCATTCTGTACGGATCGTTTCTGGCTCTGAAGCAGGCACATCTCCCCGATTTGCCGGAGGGTCACACGATTCTCATCGGCGGACAGCCGGTGAAGCTCCCCGTAGAGCCTGTTCTGCGACTCATCGCTCTCGGCGTGTCGCTCGCAATTGCCGCTGCAACCGGCGCCGCCATGATAGGGGAATGGCCGACGCTCGCGCTCTTTTGGTACGCACCTCGCACTGCGAGTAGCGTCGTAGACCCGATTTTTGGCAAGCCGCTGAACTTCTTTCTGTTCACCCTGCCCGCGTGGCAGCTCATCGCCGGCTGGCTGCTTACGCTCGCCGTGATCACCTGTGCACTCTCCGTTTTCTTCATCCTCATCACGGGCGGAGCCCGTGTGCTCGCCGGGCGTCTCAGCCGCCACGTTACGTTACCTTGGCGCGGGCTGTCGATCACGTTTGCGTTTCTGCTGCTGATCCTCGCAATGCGTGCATATATCGGCCGGTTCGAACTCTTGCTCGACGATCATACGATCTTTGGGGGCGTGACCTATACGGACGCGCACGTCACGCTCACAGGAATGCTCGTCGTCTGCGCGGCGTTCGTTCTGGGCGCGGTGATCGCAGTCGTCAACGCCGTGCGGGTGCCACGCGGGCGCTGGCTGGTTGCAGCGATCCTCCCGGCTGCGGTCTGTTATGTTGCGGTTCAAGCAGTCGGCTGGTACGTCAGCAGCTTTGTCGTCAAACCGAACGAACTGGTTCGCGAGAAGCCCTACATTGTCTTCAACACCGAGTTGACCCGGCAGGCCTACCGATTGAACCGGGTCTCGCAGCGCGAGTTTCCCGCTGAGACGACGGTCGAGGCGGCTGATCCACAGAACAATCAGGCTACACTTCAGAACATCCGGCTGTGGGACTGGCGCGCACTCCAGGACACGCTGCGTCAGATTCAGGAAATCCGCACTTACTACGACTTCCCCGACATCGATATTGATCGATATGACATTGACGGCACGACTCGCGAGGTAATGCTCGCCGCGCGCGAGCTAAACGTCGATAAGCTCCCGGAGAGCAGCCACAACTGGATTAACGAGAAGCTGATCTACACCCACGGCTATGGCATCACCATGAACCCAGTCAATGGGTTCACGGCGGAAGGGCTGCCCACGCTGATTCTGAGCAACATGCCGGTCCAGAGCACGGTGCGTGGTCTGAGCGTGACGCGCCCGGAGATTTATTTCGGCGAGTTGACGAATACTGACGTCTACGTGAAAACGCGGCAGAAAGAATTCAACTACCCGCAGGGCGAGAGCAACAATCTAACGTCCTACGAGGGCAACGGCGGAATTGTCATCGGCGGGTTCCTGCGCCGCATGATCATCGCGCTCGACCAAAGCGACCTCGCGAAGCTACCGTTCAGCGATGACGTGAACAAGGATAGCCGTCTGCTCATGCGTCGCAACATTCGGGACCGCGTATCGGCGTTAGCGCCGTTCCTCACTTACGATCCGGATGCGTACGTCGTGCTCGGCGACGACGGCCGGCTGTCGTGGATCATGGATGCGTTCACGGTTTCAGACAGCTATCCGTACTCGACCCATTACCGTCTCGACAACAATTCCATCAACTACATGCGAAACAGCGTCAAGGTGGTCATCGACGCCTATGATGGCACGACGACTTTCTACGTCTTCGATACGGAGGATCCGATCATCGCAGGCTACCGCGGCATTTTCCCGAATCTATTCAAGGATGCGGCCATGATGCCGGCGGGGCTGCGCAAGCACGTGCGCTACCCCGAGTTGTTGCTCAAACTACAGGCGGAGGTTTACGGCCTGTATCACATGACGGATCCGGAAGCGTTCTACAACCGTGAAGATCTGTGGACGGTGGCCACGGAAGTCGGCATGAGCGAGGGAGGGGAGCAAACGACACAGGCGATGCAGCCGAACTTTGTGCTGATGAAATTGCCAGGCGAAAGCGGCGTGGAGTTCGCAGAGATTCTGCCCTTCACCCCGGCTAACCGGAACAATCTGATTGGCTGGATCGCCGGGCGCAGCGACAGCGCACAGTACGGTACGTCGGTGGTCTACAACTTTCCCAAAACGAAGTTGGTCGACGGACCGCTGCAGATCGAGGCCCGAATCGATCAGAATGCGCAACTTTCTGGACAATTGACCCTGTGGAATCAGCAAGGCTCGCACGTGCGGCGCGGGGCCCTGCTGGTGATTCCGACTGGGAAAGCGCTGTTATATGCAGAACCTATTTACTTGCAGGCTGAACGAAGTCCGATGCCGGAGTTACGTCTGGTCGTGCTCGCACTGCAGGATCGGCTGGCGTATGGACCAACCTTCGAATCGGCGATGGCGTCCCTTTTTGGCGGAACAGTGTCGTCCTTGACTGCTCCATCACCGAGCGCTGCGGCAGTCCCGGCGGAGTCGCAGCGAAGCACACCAACATCCGCTGCGTCACCCCAGCCCGCAGCGGATCTTAACGCGCTCATCGCGGAAGCCGCCAAAGACCTTGCAGACTACCAGCGCCTGACGGCGGAAGGCAAACTCGGCGAGGCAGGACAGAAGCTTGAAGAGTTGAAGCGCACACTCGACAAGCTAAACGCGCGCCAAAGATAATCTCGCTTCGGTGGCAGCGGGCGCTCTCGTTGGCCATCTAGGCGCTCTTAGTTCGGGATTGATCGACCATAATTATGAAGAGCATCGGTTTAAAATAGTACGCAGCAGAAAAGAATCACCCTTGTGACTCAGGACACCATTACTATCGGACCGGGTTCGCGCTTTCGGAACGCCATGATACTGGCAATCCTCGCGGACGCACTCCAAATTGCCGTTTTTCCTTTCTTTGTTGAAGGCGCTATGTCGCCCGCGGATGACATACTCGATTTCGGTATTGGAGCTCTGATGGTTCACCTCCTAGGCTGGCACTGGGAATTTCTGCCATCGCTTCTCGCCAAATTGGTGCCCGGCGTCGATCTCGTTCCTTTCTGGACGATGGCGGTTGCAAATG